>Ga0207650_10000028_pt1 | contig 236867 bp, 196 predicted proteins | sample KBSS63metaG_FD_184325 | JGI IMG/M metagenome (GOLD analysis project Ga0207650, IMG submission 184325) | Switchgrass rhizosphere microbial communities from Kellogg Biological Station, Michigan, USA - KBS S6-3 metaG (SPAdes) (version 2) | ecosystem: Host-associated > Plants > Roots >...
CGACATCGAGAAGCCGTTCTTGATGCCGGTGGAAGACATCTTCACGATTCAGGGCCGCGGTACGGTGGCCACCGGTCGCGTGGAGCGCGGCAAGGTGAAAGTGAACGAGCAGGTGGAGATCGTCGGTATTCGGCCCACCACCAAGACAGTGGTGACGGGCGTCGAGATGTTCAAGAAGCTTTTGGACGAAGGCACGGCGGGCGACAACGTTGGCTTGCTGCTGCGCGGAGTTGAGCGCAAGGACATCGAGCGTGGGCAAGTGATTTCGAAGCCCGGCTCGATCACGCCGCACACGAAGTTCAAGGCTGAAGCGTACGTGCTGACGAAGGAAGAAGGTGGCCGTCACACGCCGTTCTTTACTGGTTATCGTCCGCAGTTCTACTTCCGCACGACGGACGTGACTGGGGTGGCGCACCTGCCGGAAGGCGTGGAGATGGTGATGCCTGGCGACAACGTGCAGATGTCGATCGAATTGATCGCACCCATCGCTATGGAGAAGGGCTTGCGCTTCGCTATTCGTGAAGGCGGTCGCACGGTCGGCGCCGGTACGGTGTCTGAGGTTATTGAATAGTTTTCATCCACAGATTACACAGATTAAATAAGCAAATCGGCGTAATCTGTGGATAAAGAAGTTTTGAGGTTTAAGCGATGCCACGCGATAACATTGTGCTTCAGTGTCAGACATGCAAGAGCCGGAATTACGTAACGACCAAGAATAAGAAAACCACGCCCGACCGCCTGGAATTCAGCAAATTCTGTCGCCGTTGCCGCAAGCATACTGATCACAAAGAAACGAAGTGAAGAATACCCGGAGGGGTATAGTGTCAACGGTTAGCACGTCGGTCTCCAAAACCGAAAGTCCGGGTTCGAATCCTGGTACCCCTGCCAATTAGCCTGCCCATCAGATGGGCGGGGCGTCGGCAGCAGACCGAAGAAGTTCAGGAGTTATGGCTGAAACAGATAATCCAGACGCACCGATAGTAGCGCCACGAATGACGCGCTTTGGTGAGGGACCGGAAGGCAAGCCCGCCCGCCGGGAGCGCGGGCATACGGCGTCAAGGCCGCCGCGATCTTACGAGCGTCTATGGGAGTTTCTGCACGACGTTCGTGCGGAGATGAGACGGGTGTCATGGCCCACTCTGAATCATGTGCAGAACACGACCATTATCACGGTCATCGCGGTTATCTTTTTCGCTGTTTACCTGTTTTTAGTGGACCAGGCCCTTTCGCGGTTGATTACCGGTCTGGATTGGGCGATTGAAAAGTTAGCAAGGCTTTTGGGGCTCGCCTGAGGAAAGAGTTTGTGATGCAGCAGTGGTTTATCCTCCATACGTACTCGGGGCACGAGAAAAAGGTGCGCGACAGTCTAAAAGCGCGCATCCGTGACACGGATCTCCAGAATGAGATCACGGAGGTCCTTGTGCCGACCGAAACTGTCGTCGAGATGCGCGGTAACAAGCGCATCGAATCGGCGCGCATGTTTTATCCGGGTTACGTGCTGGTGCAGATCGATTGCGATGAGCGTGGGCACATTCCAGATAATGTGTTTCACATGATCAAGTCGACGCCGAAGGTAACGGGCTTCGTTGGTGGTCATAATCCGACGCCGCTGACGCCTCAGGAAGTCGATCAGATCGTCAATCAACAGGCAGAAGCTGCCGAAAAGCCGAAGCCGAAGTTTTCGTATGCGGCAGGCGAGACGGTGCGTATCAAGTCTGGGCCGTTCCAGAGTTTTACCGGTAAGGTTGAAGAGGTTAATGAGGACAAGTCGACGCTGAAGGTGACAGTGACGATCTTCGGCCGCTCGACGCCGGTTGAGTTGAATTTTTTGGACGTTGAGAAGGTAACGTTCGCTGAGGAAGAATAGGTCTTATTGGTTTTATAGGCCCTATATTTTAAGAAGATGGCAAAGAAGATTACAGGTTACATAAAGCTACAGGTTCCCGCGGGGAAGGCGAACCCGGCGCCGCCAATCGGCCCGGCGCTCGGCCAGCATGGCGTGAACATCATGGAGTTCTGCAAGGCCTTCAATGCGAAGACCGCGCAGATGGATCCGGATCTCAAAATACCGGTCGTAATCACGGTTTATGCCGATCGCTCGTTTACATTTGAAACCAAGACCCCGCCCGCAGCCGACCTTTTGAAGAAGGCCGCCGGAATCGGCAAAGGATCAGGAAAGCCCAATCGTGAGAAAGTGGGCTCGATCTCGAAAGCGAAGATCGAAGAAATCGCGAAGACGAAGTTGCAGGATCTGAATACGACGAGTTTGGAGTCAGCGATCAGGACGATCGAAGGCACTGCAAGGCAGATGGGTCTCACAGTGGAATAGTCCTAACAGGACCTCTTGAGAGGGAGAGACGCGCGTCTCGTTTGCACCTCGGAGCATAGAATGAAGCAACACGGTAAGAAGTATCGCGCCGCGTTCGAAAAGATCGAGCCCGGACGCAAATACAATCTCGACTCAGCAATCGAAAAAATCAAAGAGATCTCTTTCGCGAAGTTCGACGAGACGGTTGAGCTGACTGTATGGCTGGGTGTCGATCCGAGAAAAGCCGATCAGCTCGTGCGCGGCACGATCGTTCTGCCGCACGGACTCGGCAAGACAAAGACGGTTCTCGTCATCGCCCAGGGCGACAAACTCAGAGAAGCTGAAGAGGCGGGGGCAGATATCTTCGGCGGTGAAGATATCGTCACCAGGATCAAGGGTGGCTGGACGGATTTCGATGCCGTAATCGCCACGCCTGACATGATGCGGCTCGTGGGCCAACTGGGTAAGATTCTCGGACCGCGCGGTCTCATGCCCAACCCGAAAACCGGCACCGTCACGCCCGATGTCGTCACGGCGATCAAAGAGACGAAAGCCGGTAAAGTCGAGTATCGCGTCGATAAGACCGGGGTGATTCACGTCGGCGTCGGAAAGGTTTCGTTCGAGTCAGATAAGCTTCGCGACAACGCGAAGGCGCTGCTCGACGCGGTAGTCAAAGCGAAGCCGGCGACGGCGAAAGGCAAGTACATCAAGAAAGTGAACCTCGCTTCGACGATGAGTCCGGGTGTTTTGCTGGACGAAGCGTTGTACTCGAAGTAAAGGTGAGGAGCTGAAACGATGAAATCAAAAGCACAGAAACAGAAAGATCTCGACGCTCTCACCGAGCAGTTCAAGAACGCCAAGGCCGCGATGGTTGTCGGCTTTCAGAAGATGACGGTTGCTAAAGACCAGGAGCTGCGCAACCAGCTTCGCGAGGCAGGCGTTTCTTATGAAGTGGTGAAGAACACGCTCGCAAAAAGGGCTTCTGAAGGAACGGCGCTCGAAGGCGCAGTCGAACACTTCAAAGGTGTGACGGCCGTGGCGCTGAGCACTGGCGATCCAGTCGGTTTGTCAAAAGCTATTTCAAAGTTTACTAAGGCCAATCCGGACATTTTTACGTTCAAGGCCGGAGTCGTCGAGGGCAAGGTGGTCGCGCTGAATGACGTGGAAGCGATCGCTACTCTGCCGTCGAAGGAAGAGTTAATTGCGAAGATTATGTTCCTGATCAATTGTCAGGCCCAGCGGTTGGCGACGGTGATTTCGGCCGTACCACGCAACCTGGCAGTGGTTGTCAAACAGGTTAGCGAGCAGAAGACCGCATAAGGATTTTTGAGGAGGATAGAAAGGTTATCATGGCAGCAACACGCGAAGACGTTTTGGAATATTTGAAAAATTGCACCCTTCTGGAAGCTTCACAGCTCGTGAAGGACATCGAAGAGACATTTGGCGTTTCAGCAGCAGCAGCGGCCGTCGCAGCCCCCGTGGCAGCAGCCGGTGCCGGTGCCGAAGCGGCCGCAGCAGCGGAAGAGAAGACTGAGTTTGACGTGATCCTTCAGGCGGTCGGTGGCAACAAGATCAACGTGATCAAGGTTGTTCGCGAGGTTACTGCGCTCGGATTGAAGGAAGCCAAGGATCTGGTAGAGGCAGCCCCTAAAGCAGTGAAGGAAGGCGTCTCGAAGGAAGAGGCGGAAACCATCAAGCAGAAGTTGTCCGACGCGGGCGCGACTGTGGAAGTTAAGTAACACGGATGAACACGGAAAAGGACACGGATTTCTTAATCTGTGTTTTCCGTGTAATCTGTGGCTAAATGTTTGGTTTTTCTTCGTGGCTTGACACTTGAATTGTTAGTGGCTAAGGTTAGGGAGTATTGAGGCGCTGGCGTTACTCCCAAAAAATTTGACGGAAACATCCGCCGCTTTTGGCTAAGAAGCGGTCAGGGCATTGTGCGCTCTGACCGCGCTTTGGCGTCTCTAAATGGCAAAATGGGCAATCAATAAAGGAATCTCACATGTCAGCAAATTTGCTTCAAACAATTAATACGGGGTTAGGAAGACGTACCAGTCAGGCGCCTGAGCGTGAGGACTTCTCCAAGATCGCCACCGCCGTCAGGATTCCCAATCTAATTGAGATTCAACGCGAGTCCTATAATCGCTTTCTACAGATGGACCTGCTGCCGGAAGAACGCGAAGCGACCGGCCTCCAGGCTGTCTTTCAGTCAGTGTTTCCAATCTCGGACTTCCGCGGCACTGCCACACTCGATTTCGTCGAGTACCAGATCGGTAACTGGCAGTGTAAATGCGGACGTCTCGAAGGTCTGAACTATCTTCGCTCAAACTGTAAAAACTGCGGCGCTACTATTAAGGTCAATCCCCTGGCAGCGGGAGATACCCTTTGTCATCGCTGCGGCACGTTCAACTTCGTTCGCCCGCAGCTTTGCGAAAACTGCGGCGAACCCGTCGGTCTGAAACACAAACACGACCAGCACGAGTGCCAGGAGCGCGGCATGAGCTATAGCGTTCCGCTGAAGGTGAAAATCCGGCTCACTGTCTTCGACAAGGATCCGGACACTGAAGTCCTGTCGATCCGCGACATCAAGGAAGAAGAAGTCTTCTTCGGCGAAATTCCGCTGATGACGGACAACGGTACGTTCATTATCAACGGTACCGAGCGCGTCATCGTTTCGCAGCTTCATCGCTCACCGGGCGTTTTCTTCAAGCGCGGCGCGATTTATGTCGCGAAGATCATTCCGTATCGCGGTTCGTGGGTCGAGTTCGAATACGACCAGAAGAACCTGCTTTACGTGCGCGTCGGTAAGCGCAAGTTTCTTGCGTCGATCTTCCTGCGCGCGCTCGGTCTCTGGTTCAACCGCGAAAACAAACTGAAGGATTCGCGGACGGATTCGCAGCTGGAAGACGGCGTGAAGAACTCGTCATTCACTGACGAAGACATGATCCGCGCGATCTACATCACTGACGAGATTCATCTTCAGGAAGGCCATCTGAAAATGCAGATTCCGGCCGAGGGTGCGACAAACCTCGTCGGTATGAAGGTGGACCAGGACATCAAGGGCAAAGGCCCCGATCCGATCGTTCGTGGTGGCAAGAAGGTCGCGACCTCCGCGCTCGACTCGCTGCGCAAAGCCGGCATCACCGAAGTCGAGGTTGACTCGTCGCAGCTCGAAGCCGCGTTTGCGGTCGCCGACATCGTCAACACTGAAAGCGGCGAGATCATTCTCGAAGCCAACAACGAGATCACGCCTGCGAAACTCCAGGAGATCATCGAAGCCGGTATCACCAGCTTCAGTGTGTTCTTTCCTGAAAGAGACGACGTTGGACCAGTGCTCTCGCTGACCTTGAAGAAAGACGTCATCACCAAACCGGTCGACGCGCTGCTCGAGATTTATCGCAAGATGCGTCCGGGCGACCCGCCGACGGTACAGACTGCATATCGCCTGCTCGAAGCGATGTTCTTCGATCCGCGGAAGTTTGACTTCTCGCGCGTCGGACGACTGAAGTTCAACATCAAGATGGGCAAGCCTGAGCGCCAGCGCATCGAGGATCCGCTTCTCTCGGCGACCGACTTCTACGAAGTCGTGTCTTACGTGTTGAAGATGCGCAAGAACCCGTCTGAGTACCAGGCGGACGACATCGATCACCTCGGTAATCGCCGCGTGCGCGCGGTCGGTGAGTTGCTGGAAAACCAGTTCCGCATCGGTCTCGAGCGCATGGAGCGCGCCATCAAGGAGAAGATGTCGATCCACCAGGAAATGCAGACGACGATGCCGCGCGATCTCATCAACGCCAAGCCGGTGACGGCGGCGGTGCGTGAGTTCTTCGGCTCGAGCCAGTTGTCGCAGTTCATGGACCAGACGAATCCGCTATCGGAGATCACGCACAAGCGCCGTCTATCGGCACTCGGACCGGGCGGTCTTTCGCGTGAGCGCGCCGGGTTCGAAGTGCGAGACGTACACCCGACGCACTACGGTCGTATCTGTCCGATTGAGACTCCTGAAGGTCCGAACATCGGACTCATCTCGAGCCTCTCGTGCTTTGCTCGCATCAACGAGTTTGGTTTCATCGAAGCGCCATATCGCAAGGTCAGCGATGGACGCGTCGTGGAATACGTGCGCGTGATCAATGGCGGCGACACAAAGCTCAAGCCTGGTGATCACATTCCTGAGGAAGACGTAAACAAGGCGAACGGTAAACTCGGAGCCGAGGCACGCAAGGCTGAGTTTGAGCCATGGCCCTTCTACCTGACGGCGTGGGAAGAAGACAAACACGTTGTCGGACAGGCCAACATCGAACTCGATGACAACGGTCACATCGTCAACGAGCGTAACGCGGCGCGAAAAGCCGGCGAGTTCATTCTCGCTCTGCGCAAAGACATCGAATACGTCGACGTCTCGCCGAAACAGCTCGTTTCAGTCGCGGCCTCGTTGATTCCGTTCCTCGAGAACGACGACGCGAACCGCGCGCTGATGGGTTCGAACATGCAACGCCAGTCAGTGCCCCTGCTCCGCGCCGAAGCGCCGTATATCGGCACCGGAATGGAGAAGGTGACTGCACGTGACTCCGGCGCTGTGGTGGTCGCAAAGCGCGACGGCGTCGTGGACTACGTCGACTCCGAACGCATCATCGTCAAAGCCGATCACAACGTTGACGGCACGATCTCGCGCGAGGTGACGGCGGACATCTACACGTTGATCAAGTTCAAGCGTTCGAACCAGAACACTTGTATCAATCAACGGCCAATCGTCCACGTCGGCGAGCGCGTAGCGAAAGGCCAGGTGATTGCCGACGGTCCATGTACCGACCGCGGTGAGCTGGCGCTCGGACGTAACGTCCTTGTCGCCTTCATGCCGTGGCGCGGTTACAACTTCGAAGACGCGATTCTCGTTTCCGAGCGACTCGTGAAAGAGGACTACTACACCTCGATTCACATCGAAGAGCTCGAAATCGAAGCACGCGACACGAAGCTTGGACCAGAGGAAATCACGCGCGACATTCCGAACGTCGGTGAGAACATGCTCCGCGATCTCGACGAGAGCGGCATCATTCGCATCGGCGCTCAGGTGAAGCCGGGTTCGATCCTCGTCGGTAAAGTGACACCGAAAGGTGAAACGCAACTGACTGCGGAAGAGAAACTGCTCCGCGCAATCTTCGGTGAGAAGGCTGGCGATGTGAAAGACGCTTCGCTTGTCAGCCCGCCGGGAATCGACGGCACCGTCGTCGACGTGCAGGTCTTCACCCGCAAGGGCCAGGAGAAAGACCAGCGTTCACTAACGATCGAGCAGGACGAAGAAGATCGCCTGCGACGCGACCTTGAAGACGAGATTCGTATCCTGCGCGAGCAGCGCGACGAGCGAATCTACGAGCTGCTCGAAGGCCGCAAGTTGTCAGCCGATCTGACTTCCAATAAAGAAGTCGTAATCGAGAAGAACGTGCAGATCACGCGCGAGATGCTCAAGGCCGTCGAGCCGAAGGCGTTGCGCAAAGTGCAGCTCGCTTCGTCGCGTCTCGACATCGGCGCGGAGATCAAGGAGTACGAAGATCGCACCGAGCGACAGATCAAGATCCTCTCCGACATCTACGAGGAGAAGATCGCGAAGCTGCGACAGGGCGACGAGCTTTCACCGGGTGTTATCAAGATGGTGAAAGTGTTCATCGCCATGAAGCGCAAACTGTCAGTCGGCGACAAGATGGCCGGTCGTCACGGAAACAAGGGCGTCATCGCACGCATCCTTCCGGAAGAGGACATGCCTTACCTGCCCGACGGAACCCCAGTTGAGATCGTTCTCAATCCCCTCGGCGTGCCTTCGCGTATGAACGTGGGCCAGATTCTGGAGACGCACCTCGGCTGGGCCGCGCGCGTGCTCGGAATGCACTTCGCCACGCCGGTATTCGACGGTGCGACTGAAAGCGAGATCAAGAAAAAGCTACAGCTATCGGGCGCCCGCGCGCGCGAACTCGGACTACCCGAGATCGTCAGCGAGTCGGGTAAAGCGGTGCTGTACGACGGTCTCAGTGGTGACCCGTTCGAGCAGAAGGTGACGGTCGGATACATTTACATGTTGAAGCTGTCGCACCTGGTCGACGACAAGATCCACGCTCGCTCGATTGGACCATACAGCTTGATCACGCAGCAGCCACTCGGCGGTAAGGCGCAGTTTGGTGGTCAGCGATTCGGAGAAATGGAGGTGTGGGCGCTCGAAGCTTACGGCGCGGCGCACATCCTCCAGGAGTTGTTGACAGCGAAGTCTGACGACGTGGCCGGACGCTCGAAGATCTACGAGGCGATCGTGAAAGGCGAAGCTGATTTCGATCCAGGTTTGCCTGAGTCGTTCAACGTGCTTGTGCGTGAGTTACAGTCGCTGTGTCTCGATGTTGAGTTGATCAATAAGAAGGCAGCGGACGGCGACGGTGCGCAAGACGGCGTAGGCGAAGCGATCGTAACAAGCGCGGTAGAGGCTTAAGACTGGTTATCCAGAGATTACACAGATTCATCTGCGTAATCTCTGGATGGAACAAACGGAGAAATTAAAGTGTTTCGATTCCAACAAGAAAAGACGCAACTAGCTCCAGACTTTGAAGCTATTCGTATCTCACTTGCGTCACCGGAAAAGATCCGGCAGTGGTCGCATGGTGAGGTGACCAAACCAGAAACAATCAACTACCGCACCTTCAAACCGGAGCGCGACGGGCTCTTCTGCGCGCGCATCTTTGGTCCGGTCGCTGATTGGGAGTGCCTCTGCGGCAAATACAAACGCATGAAGCACCGCGGCGTGATCTGCGACAAGTGTGGCGTGGAAGTTACTCAGGCAAAAGTACGACGCGAGCGGCTGGGCCATATCGACCTGGCCAGCCCGTGTTCGCACGTCTGGTTCTTTAAAGGTCTTCCCAGCCGCATCGGCCACTTGCTCGACATCCCTTTGCGCGAGCTCGAAAAGGTTCTTTATTTCGAGTCGTACATCGTGATCGATCCGGGCGACGTGCCGGGACTGAAAGAGCGTGAGCTGGTGAGCGACGAGCGTTATCGCGAGCTCGTGCGCGACTATCCCGCGCAGTTTGTCGCGAAGATGGGCGCGGAAGCGATCAAGGAATTGCTCGCGATGGTCGACGTCGAAGAGCTCGCCACCGATCTGCGCAAGCGGATGAAGGAAGAGACTTCGCAGCAGAAGAAGTTGAAGTATTCGAAGCGTCTGAAAGTCGCAACCAGCTTCCTGAAATCAGGAAACCGGCCTGACTGGATGATCCTCGACGTGATTCCGGTGATTCCACCCGAGTTGCGACCGCTCGTGCCGCTCGATGGTGGACGTTTCGCGACTTCGGATCTGAACGATCTGTATCGTCGCGTGATCAATCGCAACAACCGTCTCAAAAAGCTGATGGAGCTGCGTGCGCCGGAAGTCATCGTGCGTAACGAAAAGCGCATGCTTCAGGAAGCGGTCGATGCGTTGTTTGACAACGGTCGTCGCGGACGCGTGCTGCGCGGTGTAAACAATCGCCCGTTGAAGTCACTGAGTGGAACGCTCAAAGGCAAGCAGGGACGTTTTCGTCAGAACCTGCTGGGTAAGCGCGTCGACTACTCAGGACGTTCGGTGATCGTGGTTGGACCAGAACTGAAACTTCATCAGTGTGGTCTACCGAAGAAGATGGCGCTCGAGTTGTTCAAGCCATTCATCTACAACCAGCTCGAGAAGCAGGCACACGCCGCCACCATCAAGCAGGCACGCGAGATGGTCGAACGGCAGGAGCCTGTCGTTTGGGACATTCTCGAAGAAGTTATTCGCGAGCATCCAGTGCTTCTGAATCGCGCTCCGACTCTGCACCGTCTCGGCATTCAGGCGTTTGAGCCGGTTCTTGTCGAAGGCAAGGCGATCAAGATTCACCCGCTCGTGTGTACGGCGTTCAACGCTGACTTCGACGGCGACCAGATGGCGGTACACATTCCGCTCAGTCCGGAAGCGCAGATCGAAGCGGCAGTGCTGATGCTTTCGAGCAACAACATCCTGAGCCCTGCGAGCGGACAGCCAATCGCAGTGCCTTCGCAGGACATCGTGCTCGGTATTTACTACCTGACTCGCGATCGTCCGGGAGCAAAGGGCGAAGGTCGTGTGTTTGCCTCGTTAGAAGAAGTGTTGCTGGCGCTCGACGCCGGTGAAGTTACAACGCAGACGCCGATCAAACTCCGCATTCAGGGCGACTTGATCGACCTCGTGCAGGAACACGATCCGCAAGACATCCTGCGTGCGACAGTGCAGGACGACGTGCGCCGCGTGATCAATACGACCGTCGGACGCGTCATCTTTAACGACTCAATACCTGCGGGCCTGCCATTCATCAACGGTACGTTGAAGAAGAAAGGCCTCCAGTCGCTCGTTAACTACTCGCACATCCGCCTGGGCCACGAGATGACAGTCAAGATGCTTGACGATCTCAAGACCCTCGGCTTCCTGTACGCCACGAAAGCAGGCATCTCGATCGGTATTGATGACCTTGTAACTCCACCTTCTAAGAAGGGACTTGTCGACAAGGCTGACAAGGACGTTATCGCTGTCGAACAGCAGTATCTCGACGGCGTTATCACAAATGGTGAGCGTTACAACAAAGTCATCGCCATCTGGTCTGAAGTCACTGACAAAGTGGCCAAGGAAATGTTCAAGGCGATGGATGATCGGGAGAAGTCTTCCGGTGAATTGAATCCAATCCTCGTGATGAGCGATTCCGGCGCGAGAGGTAGCGCACAGCAGATTCGCCAGCTCGCGGGTATGCGCGGTTTGATGGCTCGCCCGTCCGGTGAAATCATTGAGACTCCGATTCAGGCCAACTTCCGAGAAGGCTTGAACGTGTTGCAGTACTTCATCTCGACCCACGGCGCTCGCAAAGGTCTGGCTGACACTGCGCTAAAAACCGCTGACTCGGGTTATTTGACCCGGCGACTGGTTGATGTGGCCCAGGACGTGATCATCAGCGAGGACGACTGCGGCACTCTTCGCGGTATTCCTGCCAGCGCCATCATTGAAGGCGGTGAGGAAATCGAGTCGCTGCGTGATCGCATTGTAGGTCGCACCTCACTCGAGGAAGTGGTCGATCCTATCGAAGGTAACCCGATCGTCGATGCCAATCACGAGATCGATGAAGATCTTTCTTCAGAGATTCAACGGTCAGGCGTACAGCGCGTGCGTATTCGTTCGGTGTTGACCTGCGAATCCCGTCGTGGCTGCTGCATCAAGTGTTACGGCCGCAATCTTGCAACTGGTCGTCCGGTTGAGATCGGTGAGGCTGTCGGCGTTATCGCCGCGCAGTCAATCGGTGAACCGGGCACACAGCTCACGATGCGTACGTTCCACATCGGAGGCACCGCGCGTCTTGAAGAGTCTTCGAAGCACGAAGCTCGTCAGGACGGCACAATCAAGTATCTCGAGCTACAGACGGTCAAGAGCCGCAAGGGCGAGCGCATCGCGATGAACCGCAACGGCTCGGTGATCATTATCGACGACCGCGGCCGTGAAGCTGCGCGTTACCAGATCGTTTACGGTGCGCACATCCTCGTCGAGGACGGCGCTCGCGTGACGCAGGATCAACTGATCGCCACGTGGGACCCGTTCACGTTCGCGATCCTGACTGAAGTCGCTGGACACGTTAAGTTCCAGGACTTGAAGGAAGGCGTGACGTTTGACGAAGAAGTGGACGAAGTGACCGGTCAGTCGCGGGTGGTCGTGAAAGACTCGCCTGACGAGAAGAAACAGCCGCGTCTGGAAATTCGCAGCGCCAGCAATAAGGTGCTGAAGACTTACCAGATGCCTGTGCGTGCTAACTTGATGGTGCAGGACGGCGAAGACGTTGAGCCGGGCGACATCATCGCAAAGATTCCGCGCGAAACGACCAAGACGAAAGACATCACCGGCGGTTTGCCCCGCGTCGTCGAGCTGTTCGAAGCGCGACGTCCGGCGGAGACGGCGGTCATGTCTGAAATCGACGGTACCGTTACGCTCGGCGCGATCTCGAAGGGCAAACGCAAGCTGATCATTACTGGCGACGACGGTGAAGAGCGCGAGTACGACATCCCGCGTGGTACGCACATCAACGTGCAGGATGGCGATCGTGTTCGTGCCGGCGAGGCACTCATGGATGGACCTTTGAATCCGCACGATATTCTGCGAGTTCTCGGAATGAGTCGTTTGCAGGAATACCTCGTAAACGAAATCCAGGAGGTCTATCGTCTGCAGGGTGTGAACATCAACGACAAGCACATCGAAGTGATTGTTCGCCAGATGTTGCGCTGGGTGAAGATCAAGGAAGTCGGCGACACCGAGTTTCTGCTCGAGGAGCAGGTCGATCGTTTCCGCTTCCAGGACGAGAACGAGCGCGTGAGACAGGAAGATGGCGAAGTGGCGCAAGCTGAGCCGCTCTTGCTGGGTATCACGAAGGCGTCGCTCTCGACCGATTCATTCATCTCGGCGGCGTCGTTCCAGGAGACCACGCGTGTTCTGACCGAGGCTGCGATTTCGGGCCGCGTCGATTACCTGCGCGGGCTGAAGGAGAACGTAATCATGGGGCGGTTGATTCCGGCCGGAACGGGCATGGAATACTATCGCAACGTTGATATCGAGCGTGATGAAACGATCGATCAGGCGCGTGAGCGGGATCTGGATGACTTTCCGGATATCGTGGGCGGTCACGACATCGTAGTGCCTGCACGCGAGCCGATCGTAGTGCCTGCTGTTGCAAGTGACGGCGATGGCGACGTCGTGGCTGGTTCCGACGGCGAAGAAGTAAGTTAGTTTTTCACGCAAAGAACACTAGCCGCGGATTTACGCGGATAAACGCAGATCAGCGTTCATCCGCATAGATCCGCGGCTTTTAATTTTCGATTGAATCCTGACTCTGTATCCTCTCGCAGTGCTTGCAAATCGTCAGGTTTGGCGTCAGATCGTTCACTAATTGCAGCGTGTTGGTCTTTCGTTCTGACGTGATACGACTTATCCTTAACCCACACAGCGTGTGCTGTCCGCGCGGTTGGACCAGATGATAAATTTCGGTCATCATGCGCGTCGCATACATCTCGCGTTGACTTCTTTCGGTACAATTCAGCACGACGAAAAGTTGAATTTGCAATCTCGGTGCCGCTACTAAAACTCCCATGAATCTGAAACAGATCAAGAATCTTCCGGGTGCGCGCAAGGTGTCGATGCCCGAATTTGTGCCGCCCCAACTCGCCACACTTACTGATAAACCTCCCAGCGGCGAACAGTGGTTTCACGAATTGAAATTCGATGGTTACCGTTTGCTGTGTCATATCGAAGGGCGCCAGATTCGCTTTTGGACGCGCAATCGAAAAGACTGGACGTTGAAGTTTGCGAGTGTCGGGAAGGCCGTAAAAGCGCTCTCGTTGAAGAGCGCCATACTCGATGGAGAGATCGTGGCGCTGGATCCGTCGGGCCGTGCGAGTTTTCAGCGGTTGCAAAATTCGATCAATAAGGGCGCCGCCGCCGGGCTCGTGTTCAACGTGTTCGACTTGATCTACATAGACGGATTCAATATCACGCGGACGCCTTTGCGCGAGCGGAAGCGCGTGTTGGCGGAGTTGTTGGAACCGTTGGGCGACACTGGAACACTTCGCTACAGCGATCACATCGAAGGCAACGGCGCGCAGTTTTTCAAGGAAGCCTGCAAGCTCGGACTCGAAGGGATCGTTTCGAAGCTGGCTGATTCGCCTTATGAATCTACTCGTAGTCGCAACTGGATGAAGATTAAGTGTATTAAGCGGCAGGAGTTCGTGATCGCCGGCTACACCTTATCTGACAAAGGTATCCCCTTCAGCTCTTTAATCCTGGCCTTTTATGAGAAGGGCAAACTCATCTACGCCGGCCGCGCCGGGACTGGCTACACAAACGCGATGCGCGTGGAGTTGAAGAAAAAACTCGACCGCATCGTCGTCTCCAAACGCCCCATCGCCGAGCTTCCCAAAGACCCCGGCCTCCGTCGCGCGGTCTGGACCGAACCAAAGTTCGTTGGCGAGGTTGCGTTTACCGAGTGGACAGACGAGGGCGTCATCCGCCACCCATCCTTTCAGGGTTTGCGAGAGGACAAGAAACCGACGGAGGTTGTTAAGGAAGAACCATCCTAGCCACAGATTACACGGATTTTTAATACACGGATTGGCCTCATGAAACTACGTCCCACCATATTCCTCAGCGGTGTCTCGAGTGAGTTCGGATCGTTCCGCGACGCTGTTGAGATCGAGGTACAGAAGAAAGGCTGCTTCGCTGAGAACCAGTCGAGCTTCGGCGTTGACTATAGCACCGTCGAAGAAATGCTTCGACGGAGGATCAACGATGCCGACGCTGTAATTCACATCGTCGGCTTCCGCTTCGGCGCCGAACCCACGAACCAACCCTCAGACAAGCCGCGTCGTTCTTACACGCAGATGGAGTATGACATCGCGCGCGAACTCGAGAAGCCTGTTTACGTATTTCTTTCTTCAGACGCTTCCGTCTGCGACGCCCCAGGAGAAGATGATCCAGAAGTCACCGCACTCCAACTCGCGCATCGGCAAGCGATCAAAAGCACCAACAACCTTCGTTACACATTTACCGACAAAAACGAACTCTGCCATCTCGCCGCCGAAATCGACGTTGTCGCGCAAGCTGACTTTCGCGTCGACATCTCGCGCATCGATAAATATGCACCGGCAGAACTCGTCGGCCGCGAAGACGAACTAGCGTTACTCAACGACGCCTGGCTGAAAGTCCGTCGTGCCGAACCAAAGCGCCCACACATCATCACGTTCGTCGCCCTCGGCGGCGAAGGCAAAACCTCTCTAGTCGCGAAATGGCTCGCAGATCTTGCTTTCCAAAACTGGCCCGGCTGCGACTCAGCCTTCGCCTGGTCCTTCTACAGCCAAGGTACCCGCGAACAATACGCCGCATCCTCTGACCTCTTTCTCAAAGAAGCAATCACTTTCTTTGGCGATGATACTGACAAGAAATTCGCTGCCAGCGCCGCAGGCGCCCACGAGAAAGGCCAACGCCTCGCCCGCATCATCGGCCAGCGTCGCGCCCTTTTGATCCTTGACGGCCTCGAACCCCTCCAATATGCCCCGACATCTCCAACCCCCGGCGAACTCAAAGACGGCGGCATCACCGCTCTACTCAAAGGCCTCGCCGCGCGCAGCGATGGCCTCTGCCTCGTCACCACACGTTACTCTTTATTAAACCTCAAAGCCTTCTGGCAAACCACCGTCTCCGAAATTTTAATATCACGCTTGTCCCAAGCGGCAGGCATCCATCTTCTGAAAACTCTCGGCGTCAAAGGGTCCGCAAAAGAATTCGAAGATCTAGTCGAAGATGTCAAAGGCCACGCCCTCACCCTAAACCTCCTCGGCACCTATCTCCGCGATGCCCATGGCGGCGACATCCGCCGCCGCAATCTTATTAACCTCGAAGAAGCCGACGCGGAAGAACAAGGCGGCCACGCGTTTCGCGTCATAGAAGCTTATGAATACGCGTTTGAAGAAGAAGGTGCGAAAGGCAGGCGTGCCCTAGCGATATTGCGACTACTCGGGTTGTTCGAGCGCCCTGTGACCGCCGATTACATCGGCGCGCTGCTGGAAGAGCCTGCGATACCCGGACTCAGCGATTCACTCATCGGGTTAAATGAAACACAGCGTAACCTTGTCCTGAAGAGGTTGGACGACGCAAAACTTCTAATCGTAAATCGCGAAGGATCCGGTGCCCTTATCTCGCTCGATGCTCATCCACTAGTGCGCGAATACTTTGCAAGCAAATTACGTGAGCATCAGCTCGAAGCCTGGCGCGCGGCCCACTATCGTGTCTATGAACACCTCCGCGCTATAACCCCGAAAAAAAATACGCCCACGCTGGAAGACCTGCAGCCACTCTATGAAGCGGTGGCCCACGGATGCAAGGCAGAACGACACCAAGAGGTTTGTCAGGAAGTTTATGATCGACTCATTAGTCGTGACGCCGAGTTCTACAGCGCGCGAAAGCTAGGCGCTTTTGCGTCTGACCTAGAAGCAGTCACTTGTTTTTTTGAAACTCCATGGTGTCGCGTTTTATCAGTCTTCAATGAAACTGACCAAGCATGGCTCTTGAACATAGCCTCCTTCAGCCTACAGTCGTTGGGTCGACTCAGAGAGGCTGTCGAACCAATGCGGGTGGGGCTGAAGATGTGTATCAATAGCAAAGATTGGGAGCTTGCAGCTATACATTGTAGTAACCTTACTCTGTTGGAACTGAGCTTAGGCAAAGTGGCTGAAGCTGTTAAGTACTCCGAGGAGTGCGTAGTCTTTGCGGACCGCAGTGGCGAAGAATTCCAAAGGAAACTAACCCGCGCGATTCGTGGTGACACCTTGAACCAATCGGGACACAGAAGCGCTGCAGACATAAGCTTTCGGGAGGCCGAACAGATACAAGCAAAGTATCAACCCTGTTATCCGTTCCTCTATGCGGTGGCTGGATTCTTTTATAGCGAGTTGATCTTGGTTGACTCCGAGATTGCCGCGTGGCGACGGACTTTAGACTCTGGCCGATTTTCTCCAACCCTTCAAGGTAATTTGTCGAGCCTGATTCCACATGCAAGCCGCGGACGACTTAAATTTGAGCAAACCAGACATGAATCACCGCATTTAAAACCGCTAAGCGATGTTTCAAATCGTGCCACGCAAGTGTTGAAATGGGCAGCAACAGCTTTGAATGTCACAATTATCGATATAGCCCTCACCAAACTAGCACTAGGCCGCGCAATACTGTATGCGACAATACTCTCGGAAAGCGAGTTACTGCTTATTTATGGTACGGAATTGAAAACTACGCTCGCCGCAACCTTGGACGAGTTTCGTCGGGCCAATCAACAGGAGTACCTTCCTCAAGTTCTTCTCACTCGTGCTTGGCAGCGGTTTATCAGCGAGCTACATGTTGGTCCAGAGAGTGCACAGGAGGATTTGAATGAGGCGTGGGAGATTGCGGAGCGGGGGCCGATGAGGTTATGTATGGCGGATATTCATCTTTATCGGGCGAGGTTGTTCTTTCGAGAAAAAGAATATCCGTGGGAAAGTCCGAGGGCCGATCTTGAGGCAGCGGAGAAACTGATTAACGAGTGTGGTTATCACCGGCGGGATGAAGAACTCGCCGATGCGAAGCGCGTTATTCTGGGAAGATCCGCGTAGAAATCCGCGTTAATCCGTGGCTAAAAAGAGGTAGCGCTTGTCGGACCGTGGGATGAGGAGTTGGTCGAAGTTTATGTTTGCCCGCCGCAATTGATCGCCCAGAGTTTCACCACCAAATAATAAAAGCGTGCTGCCTCGTGGCGACCAGTTGATCAGTGCCGGCAGCTTGCGTATGAACTGATCCAAGGCGCGGCAGGTGACGAACGAGACTGGCGGAGCGGGGACGTCTTCGAAGGGGCGGGCGATGATGGTTGTATTGAGGCCGAGATGGTTTGAAGCCTCACGAAGGAAGACGACTTTCTTTTGAGATGATTCGATTAATGTAGCTTCCAAATCTGGACGCGCGATCAGGCACGGGATGATCGGTAAGCCACCGCCCGAGCCGATGTCTGCGATCTTTGCGTTCTGAGGAAGGTGTGGCAGAAGCAGTAAGGATTCGAGTACGTGCCTGACCGCGAACTCCTCCGGTGAGCAGGGCGCGACGAGGTGTAGCCGATCGTTCCATCGCGTTAGTAAACTGTAGAACTCCGCGAGCTGTGTTACCGTTCCCGGAGACAGATCGAGGTCGAAGCTCCCCATGTTCGTTTCCAAGGATTGCTCGAACCCATTCATACCCGAAGCATAGATCATGATTGATGATTTTGTTGAGCAACATCGTTTCTTAGGACCGGCGGTCGCGCGGATTATTGCTGAGCACGTCGAAGGACTTGCCAAACGCAGAGTGACGCCGGAAGCCACGCCCGCCGAGCTCGAAAGACTCTTCGACGAACCGCTGCCCGAAAAGCCCATCGCGCTCGAAGAAATCCTTGCACGTTTCAAAAACGAGATTGCGCCGAATGCGATGGGCGTTCCGAGCCCACTATACTTCGGCCAGTTTAATCCAACGCCACTGCCCATCGGCGTCTGGGCTGACGCGCTTTCTTCGATGCTCAATCAAAATGCAGGCGCGTGGCGCAATGGTCCAACGTCGGCGATGATCGAAGCGCGCGTGATCCGCTGGCTTTGCGATCTGTTGGACTATGGTCCGAAGAGTTTCGGCACGCTCGCGAGTGGTGGCTCGGAGGCGAATTTGATCGCACTGAAGTGTGCGCGAGATAGTGTTGCAAACGGCATAAAGGATCATGGAGTGCGAATAGCGCCAGGAGATCTGGTCATTTACGCCTCAGAACAGTGTCACTACTCGATCGATAAGAGCTCAGACATTCTCGGACTCGGCCGCGAAGGCGTGCGCAAGATTCCGACCGACGATCGCTTTCACATCATTCCAGACGCGCTGCGTGAGGCGATCGCGAAAGATCGTGAAGCGGGATTAATACCTTGTTGCATCGTCGGGGTTGCGGGGACAACCTCGACAGGCGTAATCGATCCGCTCGAAGACCTGGCGGAGATCGCGCGTGAGAACCGGTGCTGGTATCACGTCGACGCTGCTTACGGTGGACCACTCGCGTTCTCACCAAAACATAAACACAAGCTGCGTGGCATCAACCTAGCCGATTCGATCACGTTCGATCCGCACAAGTGGATGTTTGTGCCGTTCTCGTGTGGCGCGATACTCGTGCGGGACGGCGAGCGCGTGTTGCGCGATGCTTTTGATATGTCGCCCGAGTATTTGAGCGAGGATCGGGGCGGCGCCGATGTTGAGTTTGACTTCTTTCGTTACGGGCAGATGGGGACGCGTCGCTTCAACTCTTTAAAACTCTGGATGGCGTTCAAGTTCATGGGCCGCGAAGGCTACGCGAAGACAGTCGAACATCAGATCGAGATGACGAGGTATCTCGCGCAAAGGCTCGACGCGCTCGAAAATTTCACACGTGTCGGCGAAGTCGAGACTGCGGTCTGTTGCTTTCGATTGAATGGAGCAGAAACCGATCGTCTGCAGCAACGATTGCAGCAGGTAATCGAGCGCAGCGGTGAAGCGTGGCTCACAACCACCGTGGTCCACGGTCGACGCGTGATGCGTGTCAACGTCAACAGCTTTCTAACAAACAAGCACCACATCGATGGTCTGGTAGAATTGCTCGTGAAGTCAGCAGAAGTGATCACAAGAAACACATAAAGGAACACAAATGACTCACATAAGCAGGAAAGCTATTTTAGTCATTTTTGTGCTTTTTGTGGCTAAAACTGCTTTAGCGCAGAAGTCTCTGACCGCGATCCGATCTCAAGCTGACTTCGACAAGATCTCCGTAATTTACGACGCGAACACACCTTACGCTTTACCGCACGTCATGATTGTGATCGATCGCAAAGACGGCAACAAGATCTACTACGTCAACAAAAAGCGCTACAGCTTCCACAAAGACTTCGTCAACGGCACGTATCTCTCACTCGAACGCGGCAGGGAATTCTTCGTAAACAACTACATCAAACCGAATCGCCGCTTCATCCTCGGCACGCTTGCGTATCAAACTCCAATCAAGCGTTGGACCTTTGAGTTCTGGGAAGGCGATCTGATTCCGCCCGATCAGATCCAACTCGCCTACGACGTAATCAACAAAACATTCTTTGCCCCGGTTGCGTTCAAACCAAACTCGCTGCGTCAGGACGACGCATCAAAAACTCTCGCGGGCATGCAGCGCGTGTTGCAGAGCGACATCGCGAAGGAGCAGGCGTACCAGGCGCTCAACATCGCGAAGGGCATCGGGCGCATTCATATCATTTCGAAGCTCGACGACCACGTCGAGATTGGATCGAACGAGATCCTCGTGCTCGACGAAGTGCCGGTCCAACTTCCGCCCGTCGCCGGCATTATCACGTCGCAGCCGTCAACGCCTCTTTCGCACATCAACCTGCTCGCGAAAGGTTGGGGAATACCAAACGCGTACATCAAAAACGCGAAAGAGCTCTTCAAGCAGTACGACACGTACTGGGTCACATTCGAAACTCTCCGCGAGAATTACAAAATCAAACGTGCCGACAACGATCAGTTGCGCGACTATGTGCGTCGCGAGAAGGAGCGCTCCGATCTCGTAAAGCCGCGTTCCGATTTGTCTGAAAAGCGTCTCTTGAGTTTGGCGGAACAACGCTCGCGATCGAGCATCGTGTATGGTGGCAAGTCTGCGAATCTTGGTGAGGTGTTGAACGCGAAGCTGCCCGGGATCATCGTGCCCAATGGCTTCACGATTCCGTTCTACTACTACGATGAATTCATAAACAGAAATGGTCTGGACGAAACAATTCGCGAGCTATTCGACGATCAGAAGTTCATTCACGATCCAGCTTACCGCCGGCAACGGCTCGTTGAGTTGCGACAGAAGATCGAAGGCGCAGAGTTCGATCCCGAGCTGCGGCGGAATGTGTTAGCAAAGGTCGCGAGTGAATACGCGGGCAAGGGACTGTTTGTGCGCAGCTCTTCAAACTCAGAAGACCTGCCGAACTTCAGTGGCGCCGGTCTCTACACGACAGTGCCAAACGTGCGCGGCGAGCAGCCGTTGATAGACGCGATCAAGAAGGTTTGGGCGTCGCTTTGGAATTTCGAAGCTTACGAAGCGCGCGAACGTTCCGCCGTGGCTCATTCCACCGTCTACATGGCGGTCTTGATTCAGGAGGGAATCAACTCCGAAAGCTCGGGCGTGATGATCAGCACGGATCCTTTCGATAATGAAAACAAGGGCGCGATTTATATCAGTGCGAAGCGAGGTCTCGGAATCAAGGTGGTTGAAGGTCAGCGGATTGCTGAGCAAATAATTTTTCGTCCGCGCACGAATGCGGTCCAGGTGTTGACGCGCTCTGCTGAGGATAGTTTGTTGACGTTTGATGAGAATGGCGGCGTAAAGGAAGTGCCGATCGAAGGCGATCGAGTGGTGTTGACGAATGATGTGATACGTCGATTGGTGCGCGCGGCGACGGCGATCAAGCGCGTGTTTGGCGAGCGCGATCAGGATATTGAATGGGCGTACATGAAGGGGCAGATCTACATTGTGCAGTCGCGGCCGTTTATTGCGGGAGGATGATCTAGCCGCGGATTTTCGCGGAAAATACGCGGATTTATTTGACAATTACCTCAGCGCTCAGGTATAAGCCGAGGACGATGTTTACGACCGATCGCGGCCATCATGCGTACTGGCATCACCACCACACCGGTGGCGGGCTGGCGATCGTGTTCGCGGCGCTGACAGAAGCAAGCTAAAAAGCGCAAAAACGATTTCCAAAACCCGCTACCGACGACGAAGCCGGTAGCGGGTTTTCATTTGGGTTAATTTCGATGACGTCAAGAATTCCAGCCGGAATGCGTTACTACATCGGGGCCGAAGCGCGTCTGCGCCGCACGGTGGAAGACGTCGCGATGTCAGTGTTTCAGGCCTGGAATTACGAAGAAGTGATCACGCCGTCCGTCGATTATTACGACCTCTTCGAACAGGGCATGGGCCAGCGTGAAGCTCAGCGCGGCTTCCGCTTCACTGACAACGACGGGCGTCTATTGGCGTTAAGACCTGATGTGACAAGTTCGGTTGCGCGAATGGCCGCGACGCTCCTCTCTGAACGACCACGACCGCTGCGTTTCTGTTACGCTGCGCCGGTCTTTCGCCAGCAAACACAGTCACACGCTGAATGGCGTCGCGAAAACACCCAACTCGGTTGTGAGTTGATCGGCACCGGCGGCAAGCCCGCAGACTTGGAAGTGTTGCGCCTCGCAGCGGAGATCCTGTCGCGACTCAATCTGCAATCGCACTATTGCATCACGATCAATAATGTCGAGATCTTCAACGGTGTCGCGGCACACCTGGAGCTGGAAGACCGCGCGCGAGAGCAACTGCGCCGGCTGATCGATACACGCGAAACTGCTGAGTTACAGCGCTTTCTTAAAGACTATCCCGACGCACAGGCTTTTTCACAACCGTCTCAACTAACCGGTAAGCGCAATGTTATCCAGGCAGCGCGCAACTCGATCACAAACACACGCTCACTCGCCGCACTCGATTCACTCGAAGATCTTTGGGCCGAGATCGAATCGCTCGGTTTCGAAAACTCATTTGAGATTGATCTCGGCGATGTTTCGAGTCTCGACTACTACACGGGTTTGAGTTTGAAGATCTTCGTGCATGGCGCGGGAGCGAGTGTCGGGCGTGGTGGTCGATACGATGGTCTAACCGGGAGTTTCGGACGCGCAGAACCTGCTGTCGGCTTCGTGCTCAATCTCGACGCGCTAACGGAAGTGCTAGCGCGCAATATTGGTCAGGAAAGATGATTACCGTAGCTATCGGAAAGGGACGCATGCAGGAAAGCGCGTTGGCGCTGCTGGCGCGTGCGGGTATTCGCCTGAATGATGGTGTGAATTCGCGCCGGCTCGCGCTGATGGATGAGACGCAGCAGTATCGTTTCATCTTCGTGAAGCCTGCGGATGTGCCGGTTTATGTCGAGCATGGGATTGCAGACTGCGGGATTGTCGGGCGTGATGTGTTGCTCGAGTCGGAAGCTGATCTGTTGTTGCCGCTCGATCTTGGGATTTCGCGTTGCCGGGTAGTCGTGGCTGCAGCCGATCCGCAGGCGATGACGAATGTGCAGGGGATGATTCGTGTGGCGACAAAGTATGCACAGATTGCGCGCGCGCATTTTGGGGCGCGCGGGATACCGGTGGAGATTATTCAGCTATCGGGATCGGTTGAGCTTGCGCCGGCACTCGGACTCGCGGACATGATTGTTGATTTGGTTGAGACTGGAGTGACCTTGAGAGAGAACGGGTTGACGGTAGTTGAAGAGATTGCGGAGTCGACTGGGCGGCTCGTGGTGAATCGCGCGAGTTACCAGTTGAAGAGTGATGAGGTGGGAAGATTGGTCAAGGTGCTCGAGGCTGTAATCGGATGATTTGCAGGATTAACAAGACGGAATTGGTTGGGCGACTGGCGGCACGCTCGGTTGCGCTTGATGTTGAGTTGATGAGCGTTGTGGGCGCGATCGTCGATGATGTGCGTGCGCGCGGTGATGAGGCGCTGATCGCTTACACGGCGCGGTTTGATAAGGTTGAGTTAAAGCAAATACGTGTAAGTGAAGGGGAGTTGCAACGGTGTGCTGCGGGAGTTGATGAACGTGTGAGGCGTGCGCTTCGTGAGGCGATCGAGAATGTCAGAGAGTTTCATGAACGGCAGGTTGAAGAGTCGTGGACGATCAATCCGCGCGCGGGTGTTCAGTTGGGCCAGCGGATCACGCCGCTTGAGCGAGTTGGGTTGTATGTGCCGGGAGGAACTGCTGCGTATCCGTCGTCAGTGGTGATGAATGTCGTGCCGGCGCAGGTTGCGGGTGTCGAGCGAATCGTTGTTACGACGCCACCGCGCACGTTGTCGGAGAGTCCTGCCGTTGCCGCGGCGTTAGTTGAGTTGAACGTCGACGAGGTTTATGCGGTTGGCGGAGCGCAGGCGATTGCGGCGCTCGCGTTTGGTACAGAGACAGTGCCACGTGTCGATAAGATAACCGGGCCAGGCAATAAATACGTGGCGGCGGCGAAGAAGATCGTGTTTGGAGTTGTGGGGATTGACGCGATTGCGGGACCGACGGAGGTCGTGATCGTTGCGGATGAGACGGCGCGGGCTGATTTTGTGGCGGCGGATTTGTTGGCCCAGGCAGAGCATGGTGAAGATGCGTCGGCCGTTTTGATCACGGATAGCGAGATGCTGGCGAGAAGTGTGGCGGAGGAAGTGGTGCGACAGGCGGAGTCGTTGCCGCGGCGTGACATTGTTGAGGCGTCGTTGAGAGATTATGGCGCGATCGTTTTGGTTGAGACGTTGGATGAAGCATGTGCGCTCGTGAATGAGCTTGCGCCTGAGCACGTTGAAGTCGTGACGAGTGATGATGATGCTATTGCCGCGAAGATTCGACATGCGGGTGCGATCTTCTTTGGAAGTTACACGCCGGAGGCGGTCGGAGATTATCTGGCTGGTCCAAACCATGTGCTGCCGACGAGCCGGACGGCGCGATTTTCGTCGGCGCTCGGGGTTTACGATTTTGTGAAGCGAACGAGTCTGTTGCGGTATGAGAAGGAAGCGTTTGAGAGAGCCGCGGAGAGTGTGGCGGTGCTCGCAAAATGTGAAGGACTCGGCGGACACGCGAGGTCTGCGTTGATTAGAAAAGAAGTGCTCACGCGGCGGCGCAACGGCGCAACGGAAACGCAACTGCGCTGCGCCGCTGCGCCGCCGCGTGAGAAAGGTTCTTTATGAATTCCATCAAGCCATCGGTTCGCGCCGTTAAGGCTTATACGCTTGCGGCGCATCGCGCTTCCTTGAAGCTCAATCAGAACGAGAACCCGTGGGATGCGCCGGCTCATATCAAAGAGGAAGTTTTGCGCAGGTTTGCGGAGCGCAAGTGGTCGCAATATCCGGATTTCGTTCCAGCTCAACTGAATGAATGTCTGGCCAACTTTGCGGGTTGGAGATCTGATGGGATCATCGCCGGCAACGGCTCAAACGAGCTCATCCAGGCGTTGCTGATGGTGACGATGGAACGTGGAAAGACGCTGCTGCTTTCTGTCCCAACCTTTCTGCTGTATGGACAAGTCGCAACGGTGCTTGGCGGTGACGTTGAAACTATCTTTTTAACTCCCGACTTGCAGTACGACGGCGAAGCGCTAAAACAATTCATAGAAGAGAAACAACCGGACGTAACAATCATCTGCTCGCCGAACAATCCGACGGGTTGTGTGATTGATGACGCTGCGCTGAGAACGTTACTCAAAACCTCGCACGGCCTGGTCGTCATTGACGAGGCGTATCACGAGTTTGCCGGCCGCACAGTCGTGCCGTTACTCAATGAGTACGAGAACCTGATCGTTTTGCGGACGTTCTCGAAAGCGATGGCCGTTGCTGCATTGCGTATCGGTTACCTGCTTGCGTCGCCGGACCTCGTGCGCGAGATCGGTAAAGCAGTGTTGCCTTACAACGTCAATGTGTTCTCGCAAGTTGCCGCGGAAGTGGCTGTTGAAAACTACGAGAGCGAGCTTAGACCACTCGTCCGCCAGATCGTCTCGGAGCGCGATCGTATGTTTGCGGAGTTATCCCAGATTAATGGTCTTGCGCCGGTGGCTTCGCACGCGAATTTCATACTCGTGAAGTCAGCGACCGATCCGAAACGGATCTTTAGCGAGTTGCTCGCGCGCGACATTCTCATTCGCGACGTGAGCGGCTATCCGATGTTGAGCGAGTATTTTCGATTTAGCGTGGGCACGCCTGAAGAGAATGATTACGTATTGAAAGCAATCCGTGAAATCTGTGGCTAAACAAACGACCATGCAATCACGAATCGCAAACGTCCAGCGCAAGACGAAAGAAACCGACGTGCGTGTCGAGCTCAATCTCGACGGCACTGGCAAGTCGAATGTCTCGATCGGTCTGCCGTTTCTCGAACACATGCTCGATCTCTTCGCGAAGCATGGATTGTTTGACTTGCAGTTGACGTGCAAAGGCGATCTCGAGATCGACGATCATCATTCGGTCGAAGATATCGCGATCACGCTGGGCCAGGCGCTCGTCCAGGCGCTCGGTGATAAGTCAGGAATCAATCGTTATGGTGAGGCGGTCGTGCCGATGGATGAGGCGCTGTGTCGATCGGTCATCGATTTGTCGGGAAGGTTCTATCTGGTTTACGAAGTGCCGACGCGGCGGCAGATGATCGGAAACTTCTCAGTCGAGCTGGCGGAACATTTCTGGCGATCGTTTGCGGAGACGGCGAAGTTCAATCTTCATATCGATTGCCTGCGCGGGCGCAACACGCATCACATTCTCGAAGGCACGTTCAAGGCTTCTGCGCGCGCGTTGCGGCAGGCGGTCGAGCGAAACAGTCGCATCCTCGGCGTTCCGAGTACGAAGGGGTCATTGTGAGTGTAGCGATCATCGACTACGGCGTTGGTAACTTGCGTTCGGTCGAGAAGGCGTTTGCGGCGACGGGTTGTGAAGCGATCATCAGTGGCGATGAGGGTGTGTTGCGTGAAGCGGAGCGGCTGGTGTTGCCGGGAGTGGGTGCGTTTGCGGCCTGCATGAAGGCATTGAAGGAACGCGGCTTCGATCGATTGGTGAAGGAGAGAGTGAGCGAGGGGACGCCGTTGCTGGGTGTGTGTGTTGGGATGCAATTGCTGTTTGATGAGTCTGAAGAGTTCGGATCGACAAGAGGGTTGGGATTGTTGAGAGGAAGTGTGCGAAGGTTTAAGGGCGACTTGGTCGTGCCGCATATTGGTTGGAATCGGATTCATCAGACGCGATCGCATGAATTGTTTGAAGGTGTTGAAGAGGGAGCGTTTTGTTACTTCGTGCATTCGTTTTATTGCGAACCCGGTGATGCGTGCGTCGTTGTGGGTGAGACTGAATATGGTGTGCGCTATGCGTCGGTAGTCGCACAGGCAAATGTTTGTGGCGTGCAGTTTCATCCGGAGAAGAGCCAGGAGGTTGGGTTGCGGATGCTGAAAAACTTTTTCACGCGGCGGCGCAGCGACGCAACGTAAGCTGCCGCGTAGCGCCGCTGCGCCGCCGCGTGAGAAATCTTTGTTATGTTGGCGAAACGAATCATCCCATGTCTCGACGTTGACAACGGCCGCGTTGTGAAAGGGATTCGCTTTGTCTCGCTCACGGACGCGGGTGATCCGGTCGCGCAGGCCAGGCGTTACGACTTGGAAGGTGCTGATGAGTTGACGTTTCTCGATATCACCGCGTCTTCGGATCACCGCGACATCGTTATTGGGCTAGCTCGTCGTGTTGCCGACGAGGTATTTATTCCATTCACGGTCGGCGGTGGCTTGCGATCAGTCGAAGACATTCGCGCGATACTGCGCGCGGGCGCCGACAAGATCACGCTGAACACCGCGGCTGTCGACGATCCGGAGTTGATCAAAGCCTGTGCGGAGACTTTCGGAAGCCAGTGTGTTGTCGTTGCGATCGATGCGCGCAGGCGTGAACAGGGCGGTTGGGAAGTCTACACACACGGCGGTCGTCGTCCTGTTGGTCTTGATGCGATTGAATGGGCGGGGCGCGCCGAGCAGCTCGGCGCGGGGGAGATACTCTTGACGAGTATGGATTGCGACGGCACGCGCAACGGTTACGATATCGAGTTGACGCGTGCTGTTTCTGACGCCGTAAGAATCCCAGTGATTGCTTCAGGCGGCGCGGGCAAGGTCGAACACTTTTACGACGCGCTGACGGCAGGTGGCGCGAGTGCCGTCCTCGCAGCATCGCTTTTTCACTTCGGTGAGTTGTCGATTGGCGATGTGAAGAGTTATCTGAGAAGTCGCGGGCTGGAAGTAAGATGATTAACTTCGATGAGATTCGTTTCGACGAGCGCGGTCTGATACCGGCGATCGTGCAGGACGCTGCCACTCGCGAAGTGCTCACGCTCGCTTACATGAATCGCGAGAGTCTCGCGCGAACGCTCGAAACGAAACAGACCTGGTTCTGGTCGCGATCGAGAAACGAGCTCTGGCACAAAGGCGAGACGTCCGGCAACACGCAGGAGGTTGTGAATCTCGCGCTCGACTGCGACGCGGACGCGATCGTCGTTTTGGTTAAGCCTGCGGGACCTGCGTGTCACACGGGTGCAGTTTCGTGCTTCGACACCGGAGCGCAACCGCAGTCTCTCGGTCCTTTATTGGACGGTCTGTACGAGTTGATCCAGAGTCGTGAGCGTGAGCGGCCTTCGGGATCTTATACGACTTATCTCTTTGAGGAGGGTCTCGATAAGATACTGAAAAAAGTCGGCGAAGAATCTGCCGAGACGATCATTGCCGCGAAGAATGAAGACGATGCGCGGTTGTCTGCGGAAACGGCGGACCTCTTGTATCACCTGATCGTGTTGCTGGTGGCGCGTGGTGTCAGTCTGGCAGACATCGCACAGGAGCTCGCGCAACGAAGAAAGGGGCAAATTGAAAACTGACCTTAACGAGTTGCTCGAGTTCGCGGTCGATCTCGCGCGTGGGGCAGGCGAGATCACGTTGCAGTACTTCAAGAGAAAGCCGGAGACGAGCAAAAAGTCTGACGGCAGTTACGTCACGATTGCGGATCGAGAGGCGGAGAGCTACCTGCGCAGGCGGATTGCGGAACGGTTTCCTGACGACGGAATTCTGGGTGAAGAAGAAGGTGAGTTGGAGGGCCGTTCAGGGCGGCGCTGGATACTCGATCCGATCGACGGCACGTTTGCTTTTGTGCATGGCGTTCCTCTGTACGGAGTTTTGATCGCGGTCGAGATGGATGGGCAGATGAGTGTTGGGGTGGTGAATGTGCCGGCGCTTGGCGAGCTTGTTTCGGCTGCGAAGGGGCTCGGGTGTTTTTTGAATGGTGGGCCGGCGCGGGTGTCGACTACTGCTGAGCTCAAGGATGCGTTGTTGTTGTCGACTAGTTTTGCGGGGCAAACGGCTGAGTTACAAACGCGTGCGAAGGTGAGCCGGACGTGGGGCGACTGTTATGGTTACGTCCTGGTCGCGACTGGGCGGGCAGACATAATGCTGGATCCGGTGATGAATCTGTGGGATTGTGCGCCGCTGTTGCCGATCATGGAAGAGGCTGGTGGAACATTTACTGACTGGCGCGGCGTGCGCACGGCGTACGGTGGGAATTCAATCGCGACGAATGGTTTGTTGTTTGAGGAAGTGATGAGTTTGATTCGTCAATGATCGTTATACCGGCAATCGATCTGAAGAATGGTTTATGCGTGCGACTGTTGCAGGGGCGAAAGTCTGAGATGACTGTTTACAATGAAGATCCGGTTCAGGTGGCGCGTGAGTTTGCTGCTGCGGGTGCGGAGATGATTCATGTTGTCGATCTCGATGGCGCATTTAATGAAGCCGAATCACCCAATCGCGTGGTGCTGAGGAAAATTGTTGACGCGGTTGATGTTCCAATTGAATTTGGTGGTGGTGTCCGTTCGCTCGATGATGTGCAACAGCTTTGCGATGCAGGTGTCGCGCGAGTTGTACTCGGAACAGTGGCAGCGGAAGCTCCTGCAAAATTAAAAGAGTTCGTGACTAGCTTCGGTTCAAAGATCTGTGTTGGGATTGATGCACATGACGGTCGCGTCATGACGCACGGCTGGGAAACGGCGACCCCGCTGATGGCTGTTGATCTCGCGCGGTTGGTGGCGGAGTGCGGTGTCGAAAGGATCATCTATACTGACATCGCTCGTGACGGGGCTTTGGTTGGGCCAAACATCGAGCAGACATTAGCAGTGGCGCGATCAGCAAATGTACGTGTGACGGCGTCAGGTGGGGTTTCGAGTCTTGATGATATTGAACGGTTGCGCGATGCGGGTGTTGATAGTGTTATCGTCGGCAAGGCGTTATACGAAGGAAAGTTCACGTTGGAAGAGGCTGTTTTGGCCGCGGATTTACGCGGATAAACGCGGATCAGGATTATGAGTGAATCAATTTTTAGTGATGGAATTTTGAAGGGTCGGGTGGCGTTCGTCACTGGCGGTGGGACCGGGATCACGGGTGGAGTTGCGCGTGCGCTTGCGGAAGCGGGTGCTGCTGTGGCGCTTGTTAGTAGGAAAATGGACCACCTTATACCGGCCGCGCAGGCGATCAATGAGAACGGTGGGAAGGCGATTGCTGTCGCTACTGACGTTCGACAACCGGAAGAAGTCGAGAAGGCAATAGCGCAAACAGTCGAGCAGCTTGGCAAAATCGATATCGTTGTGAACGGCGCTGCGGGAAATTTTCTTTGCGCCGCGGAAGAGTTATCGCCTAATGGATTCGGAACAGTGGTTGATATCGATCTGAAAGGCACGTTCAACGTCTGTCGCGCGGCTTTTGCGCAGCTCAAGGAACATCACGGGCAAATCCTAAACATTTCGGCGACGCTTCACTACCTCGGGACGCCGATGCAGCTTCACGTGTCTGCGGCGAAGGCGGGTGTCGATGCGTTGACGCGCAATCTTGCGGTGGAGTGGGGACGCTACGGCATACGCGTGAACGCGATCGCGCCTGGTCCAATCGAAGACACGGAAGGCATGAAGCGTCTCGTGCCACAGCCGGTGAAGGATCGCTTACTGAAGAAGATCCCGGTTGGACGTTTCGGAAGAATCGCGGATATTGAGAAGGCCGCGGTGTTTCTCTGTTCTGATGCTGCGAGTTTTATTAACGGAGTCGTGCTCGTGGTCGACGGTGGACACTGGCTCAACGGCACGCGCCTGGGGTAGTCGGAGATTTTGTTATCCACAGATTGCACAGATTGTTTTCTTTATCTGTGTAATCTGTGGATGTAGGACCGTACGATGCTCGATCTGCAACCACCATCATTCGAAGCGTTTGAGCGCGAGGCGCGGCAGGGCAATGTTGTGCCGGTGGTGCGCTCGGTGCTGGCGGATTTGCACACGCCCGTCGGCGCCTTCATGCGCATCGCCGGTGATTCGCCGTATTCATTCCTGCTCGAATCAGTTGAAGGTGGTGAACGAATCGCGCGCTACTCGTTCCTCGGCGCCGAGCCGGAGATGATCGTGCGCGGTAAGGGATTGCAAACGATCGTCGAGCGCGACGGCAAGACCGAGTCGTATCTGAAAGTCGCGACTGAGTGGGTCAGAGATTATTTCCGCGGGCGCTCGCTCGCGCGCCGGCCGGGTCTCGTGCCGTTTGCCGGCGGCGCGGTCGGTTATATCGGTTACGACGCGGCGCAGTGGTTTGAGCCTGCGTTGCGTGACGATACCACCCAGTCGCTCGATCCTCCGACGGACGCAGTCTGGATGTTTTATCGAAACGTGATCGCGTTTGATCGCGTGAAGCAGCGACTCGAGATCGTCTCGATAGTTCTTACTGAAGAAGCCGGCGGCAGTCATGAGCGACTCCGCGAGCTTTACGATCAGGCAGTCGCGCGCACGAAAGAGCTCGAAGACCGGATCTTCGAAACGCCTGCTCCGCCGCGTGTGCAGACGCGCAACGACAAAGCGGAAAACATTGCACTGCAATCAAACTGGACTCGCCGTGCGTTCGAAGACGGCGTGCGCCAGGTGAAGGAACACATCGCTGCCGGCGACTGTTATCAAGTCGTGCTCTCGCAGCGGTTCTCGGCGCAGTTTGATGGCGATCCGTTGCAGATCTACCGGGCACTGCGCTCGATCAATCCATCGCCGTACATGTTCTTTCTGCGGCTCGGTGATGAGACTGTCGTCGGCGCATCACCGGAGATGCTGGTGCGTTGTCATGGACAGCGGCTCGACTATCGTCCCATAGCGGGCACGAGAAAACGTGGCGCGACCGAGACGGAAGATTGGATGCTCGGCGAAGATTTGAAAACGGACGAGAAAGAGATCGCGGAACACATGATGCTCGTCGATCTCGGTCGCAACGATCTCGGGCGTGTTTCGGATTATGGATCGGTGAAGGTTGATGATCTGATGCGAGTCGAGCGTTATTCGCACGTGCAGCATCTTGAGACGAGTTTGAGATCGCGATTGCGTGATGGTCTCGATCGGTTTGACGCGCTCGCGTCGTGTTTTCCGGCGGGAACGGTGACTGGTGCGCCGAAGATTCGCGCGATGGAGATCATTCGCGGGCTCGAGCCGGATCGACGCGGGCTTTACGCGGGGTCGGTGTTGTACATGGATTATGCTGACAATCTCGATTCGTGTATCGCGATCAGGACGATGGTCCTGCGTGACGGGAAGGTGATGGTCCAGGCAGGGGCGGGGATTGTTGCTGATTCGGTACCAGAGCATGAGTATGTGGAGACTGTGAATAAGGCGCGGGCGATGTTTCGTGCGATTGAAATGGCGGAACGCGGATTGTGAACGCGGATTTAACGGATTGCTAAGACGATTTACGCGGATCTTTTATGAGGAATTACATTGCACTGGTTTTTCTAAGTTTAGCTTTGGTAACGGCTGTCAGGGGGCAGTCGAATAATCAGATTGAGCCGCCGAGGAAGGCGAATGCGCGTGCGGCGGCGACGCCGGCGCCTACGGGTGATCCGTTCGATGGTGCCACAGTGGAAAAGATGGCGGGGCAGTGTGTGACGCTCGAGACTGAGTTGGGTGCGATTGAGATTGCGATCATGCCTGAGAATGCTCCGGAGGCGGCGCGAAACTTTTTGAATCTCTCGGCTACAGGTGCGTTTGATACGACGACGTTTAGTCGAGTGGTTAAGGGGTTTGTGATTCAGGGTGGGGATTTACAAACGAGTGAGAAGTGGAGTGAGGCGCTGGCGAAGCGAATGAGTCACAAGCTTCCTGACGAGCCTGGTCTAGTGAAACATGTTCGCGGCATCGTCTCGATGGCTCGTACTGACGAGCCGAATAGCGCGACCACGCACTTCTTCATTTTGGTCGGGCCAGGGCCTCATCTCGACAGCAAGTTTGCTGCGTTCGGAACGGTGACGAAAGGGATGGAAGTGGTCGACGAGATCAACCAGGCACCATCCGAAGGCGAGAAGCCGGAGAAACCGGTAAAGATCAGTCGTACTGTGGTTAGTCCGTGTAAGAAGTAATGCTGTTAGTAATCGACAACTACGACTCGTTTACTTACAACCTCGTCCAGTATCTCGGCGAGCTGGGCGCGACGGTTGAAGTGCGTCGCAACGATCGCGTCACGCTGGATGAGATTGAGAATCGACTGCGCCCGGAGCAGATCGTGATCTCGCCTGGACCAGGCACTCCGGACGATGCGGGAATCACGCTCGACGTGATTCAGCGATTCGCTGGAAAGGTGCCGCTGCTCGGTGTGTGTCTGGGCCATCAGGCAATCGGTCAGGCGTTTGGCGGGAAAGTCGTGCGCGCACCGGAGTTGATGCATGGCAAAGCGTCGGATGTCCATCACGACGGTAAAACGATCTTTGCCGGGTTGGGCGATCAGTTTCGCGCCGGTCGTTATCACTCGCTGATCGTTGAAAGAGAGTCGCTGCCGTCGTGTCTCGAGATCTCGGCTCACACCGGCGACATCATCATGGGATTGCGTCATCGTGAATTGAAAGTGGAGGGCGTTCAGTTTCATCCCGAATCGATTCTCACTTCCGATGGCAAACAACTGCTCGCAAATTTCCTGAAGCTCTGATCCGTTGTGGCTATTCATCCTTTAACTGAATTCGTCGGGCGGCTCGTACGCCGTGAGGATCTGAGTCGCGAAGAGGCTTTCGATCTGCTCGAAGCGTTGCTTGATGGCGAGGCGACTGACGCGCAAATCTCGGGAGCACTGGTCGCACTCGCGGCGAAAGGCGAGACGGTCGATGAATTGACGGGAATGGCTGAAGGACTGCGCTCAAGGGCCGTGCGCGTGATCTCGAAGCACGAGTGTTTTATCGATACTGCGGGAACGGGATCGAGTCGCGCGAAGACTTTTAACATCTCTACCGCCGCGGCGTTTGTGATTGCGGGCGCAGGGCTGCCGGTGGCGAAACATGGGAATCGTGCGGCGAGTAGTAAGTCGGGCAGTGCGGATCTGTTGACGGCGCTCGGTGTGAATGTTTCAGCGATACCGCTGGTTTCCGAGAACGCGCTCAACGAAATTGGGATCTGTTTCATGTTTGCGCCGCTCTTTCATGGGGCGACGGCGCGCGTGGCGGGAATTCGGAGGCAGCTCGGTATTCACACAACGTTCAATCTGCTCGGGCCGTTGAGCAATCCGGCGGGCGCGCCGCGGCAGATCATCGGTGTGTGGCGTGAGGATCTAGGCGCGAAACTGGCGCAGGTGTTGTCGGGGCTAGGGACTGAACGCGCGTGGGTGGTCCATGGTGAAGATGGGTTGGATGAGATCACGCTCGCGGGGAAGACGCATGTTGCCGAGACGCAGAATGGGGAAGTGAAAACGTTTCAGATTGGGCCGCAGGATTTCGGGTTTGATATGAGGAAGATTGAACATTTGCGTGGTGGTGATGCCGAGGCCAATGCGGAGATCGTTAGCGGTGTTCTTGCGGGAGAGCGGCAAGATGAAGCAAGGGCGTTGGTAATCATGAATGCTGCGGCTGCGTTGTTTCTGGGCGGGGCTGCGGCGGATCTGCGTGACGGGGCGAAACTGGCAGGGCATGCGATTGATAGTGGAGAGGCGAGGCGCAAATTAGACTTGCTGATCGAGGCGACGAGTGGCCCGTAACCACAGATTACACGGATTTTGAAACGGATGAATGTACTGTTGGAAATAATCGCGAAGAAGCGCGAGCGGCTACGGGAGGCGCGAGGTTCGCACCGGTTTCGTAGTGCTTTGCAAAGGGATGGGATCAATATCATTGCTGAGTTTAAGAGGCGATCGCCGTCGAAGGGGATGATTCGCGAGGGCGCGAACCCGGTTGAGGTTGCGAATGCATATAAAGCAGGTGGGGCGGTGGCCATGTCGGTGCTGACGGAAGAGGATTATTTTGCGGGTTCGCTTGATGATCTCAGGCAGGTGAAGTCTGCGGTGGAGCTGCCGGTGCTTCGCAAAGATTTTATCGTCAACGAGTATCAGGTTTATGAGTCTGCTGTGACTGGCGCGGATGCGATCCTGCTGATCGTTGCGGCGCTTGATGATGAATTATTGTTGCGGTTGCGACGGCTTGCTGAGGATGAACTGGGGATGGATGCGCTCGTGGAAGTTCATACGAGTGAGGAGATGAAAAGAGCTGCAGCGTGTGGTGCGAAGCTGATCGGAGTCAATAATCGTGATCTGCGCACGTTTGAAGTGTCGGTCGAGACGTCTCTTCTACTCGCGCGCGAGGCGCCGTCTGAAGCTTTGTTGATTAGTGAAAGTGGCTTGAACAGCGCCGCTGATTTGCAACGTTTGTACGACGCGGGTTATCGCGGGTTTTTGATTGGGGAGACGTTGATGCGCGCTGACGATCCCGCAGCGGCGCTCCGCAGTTTCACAAATGACAGTCGTTAAGATCTGCGGCATTACGAATCTCGATGACGCGCTCGCTGCTGTTGGCGCTGGCGCGGATGCGCTCGGTTTCAATTTCTACAAGCCGAGCCCGCGCTATATCACGTCGCAACATGCACGCGAGATCATCGAACAACTTCCGGAGTCGCTGCTCACCGTCGGCGTGTTTGTTAACGAGGATTCTGAAGCCGTAAGAGTTATTGCCGAAGAGGCTGGCTTGGGAGCACTTCAACTACACGGCGACGAGTCGCTCGAATACTGCCGCGAGCTCGCTGACTTTTACGTCATCAAAACGTTCGCCGTGTCCGACACTTTCGATATTCAAGCGATGCATGCGTACAAAGTCGAAGCCGTCATGCTCGATACAAAACACAACAATCTCCGCGGCGGCACTGGCCGCGTGTTTGACTGGTCAGTTGCACAACAGGTGCGCCCTATGATCCCGAAACTCTTTCTCGCAGGCGGTCTGTCGCCCGAAAATGTCCAAAATGCAGTGGAAATTGTGCGTCCGTTTGCCGTCGACGCCTGTAGCGCGCTCGAAGACAGGCCTGGAAAAAAGAACCACGAGCGCATGCGTGTATTTATAAACACGGTTCGGGGCGTCGCGCCTTGACGTTTCCCTACAGTCGCAGAGTATCCTAACCCTTGCCCCTAAATTTAGAACTTTCGGAAGGTCCTCCCCGAACAACTTTATTTGATTTGTCGACCTCTCTACGTCTGGATATGACCCCGAGGGCTGAAAAAGAACCAACTACCCGACCTTCCGACCGTTCGCGCGGTCGCGTGCTTTTGATCGCGGACGATCGGGCGCAATTTGTCGAGACTCTCAACGACCGCGGTATCGACGTCTTTGGTGTTTCGAACGGCACTGCCGCCATTGTCTCGCTCACGCGGACGCGGCCACATCTCGTCATCGCCGACTCGACGACTCCGGGCCTCCGAGTCAGGGAGCTCGCGAAGATGCTCGCACAGGCAGAAGATGGGATTCAGCTTTTGCTGGCTGGGCCCGAGCCTTCGACAGTTCCGGTGCGGCGCGCGGCGATGCTCGAAGGCGCTTTTGATTACTTCTCGTTGCCGGCTGAAGTTGATCTGCTGGTCGAGCGAACGCAGCAGTTGGTGTTGCTGCGTCAGAAGATCGATCGCTTGAGAGCTGATGCGGATCTGGATTCGCTGACGGGGCTCGCGAATCGTCGTCGCTTTCGTGTCGCGTTGGCGCGAGAGGTTGAGCGCTGGCGTCGTTATCGTGTTCCGTGCGCGTTGTTGATGCTCGATATCGATCACTTGAAGCAGGTGAATGATATGTTTGGGCATCCGGTTGGCGACAGCGTGATTCGTCAGATCGCGCAGACGCTGAAAGAGGTTTCGCGTGATAACGACACGGCGGCGCGGCTCGGTGGTGAAGAGTTTGCGCTGTTGTTGGCTGGTGTCGATCTCGATCGCGCGGTGTCGGCGGCTGAGCGGTTGCGCACGGTGCTGAGTAGTAAACGTGTAGAAGGTGTTGGGACGGTGACGGTAAGTATCGGGGTGGCGGGCTGTCCGGAAAGTGCGGTCACGGAAAGAGCGCTTTACTCGGCGAGTGATGAGGCGCTGTATGTATCGAAGAACGCGGGACGAGATCGCGTATCGGTTGCGCCACCGCGACAGGAGAAGCTACCCGGAGTATAAATGTCGGCTTCAATTACACAGCCTGACGATCTGGGTCACTGGGGACAGTACGGTGGTCGCTTTGTGCCTGAGACGTTGATGGCGCCGCTCGAGGAACTGACCACGGCGTATTTCGCGAGCCGCGACGATGAATCGTTCCAATCAGAACTCAAAGATCTTTTATTCAACTATGCCGGTCGACCAACACCTCTGTTTCATGCCGCCCGACTGACCGAACACTGCGGCGGCGCAACGATCTATCTCAAACGCGAAGATCTCCTGCACACCGGGGCTCACAAGATCAACAACACGATCGGCCAAGTGCTTCTCGCGCGGCGCATGAACAAGAAACGCATCGTTGCCGAGACGGGCGCCGGTCAGCACGGTGTCGCGACTGCAACCGTCTGCGCGCTCTTCGGTCTCGATTGTGTGGTCTACATGGGCGCCGAAGACATGCGTCGCCAGGCATTAAATGTCTTTCGCATGCAACTGCTCGGCGCGGAAGTGCGCGAAGTTAACGCCGGATCGCGCACGCTGAAAGACGCGATCAACGAAGCACTGCGCGACTGGGTTACGAATGTCGGCGATACCTATTATTTACTCGGCAGCGCGCTTGGCCCACATCCATACCCGCTCATGGTGCGCGACTATCAGAGCGTGATCGGCCGCGAAGCACGCAAGCAAATTCTCGAACAGCAAGGCCGTCTGCCCGATGCTCTCATCGCGTGTGTTGGCGGCGGCTCGAATTCCATCGGATTGTTCCATCCGTTTCTTGCCGATACGCAGATCAGGATGATCGGTGTCGAAGCCGGTGGCTCAGGTAACGAGATAGGCCAACACGCCGCGCGATTCAATGCCGGTGGTGGAGGCCGACCGGGTGTTTTGCAGGGCACGATGAGTTACGTCTTGCAGGACACTAACGGCCAGGTAGCAGCGACGCACTCGATCTCCGCCGGTCTCGACTATCCTTCAATCGGCCCGGAACACGCGTTTCTGCATGATGCCGGCCGCGTCGAGTACGTTTCTGTTTCTGACAGTGAGGCGCTTGCAGCGTTTCAGCTTCTGTCTAAACTCGAAGGCATCATTCCCGCGCTCGAGTCGGCGCACGCAGTGGCCCAGGCGACCAAAACGGCGCGCGAGATGAAGAGCGATCAAATCCTTGTCGTGAACCTTTCCGGACGCGGAGATAAAGATGTAAATTCCGTGCGCGAAGCATTGGAGTCGTAAACGTTGGGACGCATCGCTGACGCCTTCACAACTCTGAAGCGAGATGGAAAGAAGGGGTTCATACCCTACATCACCGCAGGCGATCCCGACCTCGCAACCACCGAACAACTTCTCATCACTCTGGCGCAGCACGCAACGTTGATCGAGCTCGGTGTGCCGTTCAGCGATCCGATGGCCGATGGACCAGTGATTCAACGCGCTTCGGAAAGAGCGCTCAAAAACGATTTCGGCCTGCAGGATATTCTCGACACGGCGGCGCGCGCGCGAAAGCAGATCGAGACGCCCATTATTCTTTTCAGTTACTACAATCCGCTGCTTCAGTTTGGTTTGAAGCGATTGGGGGAAGCTGCGAGGGATGCGGGAATCGATGGCGTTTTGGTTACTGATCTGACGCCGGAAGAGTCGGGCGAGTTTGAAGCGGAGCTGCGCGTGCATGATCTCGATATGATCTTTTTGATTGCGCCGACCTCGACTGACGAGCGGTTGAAGCTTGTGGCGAAGCATGCGAGTGGATTCATCTATGCTGTGTCACGAGCAGGTGTGACGGGCGCGCGTGAGACTGTGAGCATTGAGGCTGAGAAGCTTGTGAATCGGATGAGACAGTTTTCGCCGCTGCCGATCGCGGTTGGGTTTGGGATCTCGAATGCAGCGCAGGTTGCGGATGTGAGCCGGTATGCTGATGCGGTCGTAGTGGGATCGGCGATCGTGGCTGAAATGGAAAGGTGTATGGGTGAGCCGGATCTCGTCAGGCAAGTAGATGAGTTTTTGGACAAGATTACAGGATTTTCATGATTCACAAGATGTGTTAGAGTGCGCATGTTGAATTACATGTACCTCACGAGGGTCGGAAAAAAACCTCACCCTCTAGCGAAAATAAACCGTTGCACAGATGAAACACTGTGTTATTATCTGCTCACTTTGAGAAGAGGAGCGGAAGAAAGAGATGTATGCCATGGCAGATGACCGAGCGAGTGCAGACCGCGGCAGGGCAGTAGAAGCCGCTTTAGCAAACATTGAAAAGAAGTTTGGCAAAGGATCGATTATGCGACTGGGCGAGCGTGAGGTGTCGGACATTCCCGCAATCTCTACCACCTCGCTCAGCCTCGACGCGGCGATTGGTGTGGGCGGAGTGCCGCGCGGCCGCATCGTCGAGATTTATGGACCGGAAAGCTCCGGTAAAACTACCCTCGCGCTGCACATTGTGGCGGAAGCCCAGAAAGCCGGCGGCGTGGCTGCATACATCGACGCCGAGCACGCAATGGATGCCGATTATGCCGGCAAGCTCGGAGTCGATATCGATCAGTTGCTGATCTCACAACCCGATTCCGGCGAACAGGCGCTCGAGATCGCCGAAGCGCTCGTGCGATCGAACGGCGTCGATGTAATTGTGGTCGACTCGGTCGCGGCTCTTGTACCACGCGCTGAGCTCGACGGCGAAATGGGCGATTCGTTGCCGGGTTTGCAGGCACGTCTAATGTCACAGGCACTGCGCAAGCTCACCGCGATCGTGGCGCAGTCAAACACCTGCTTCATCTTCATCAATCAGATTCGCGAAAAGATTGGCGTGATGTTCGGTAGTCCAGAAACGACGACCGGCGGGCGTGCGCTCAAGTTTTACTCTACTCTGCGACTCGATATCCGCCGCATCGGCGCGATCAAAGATGGCGATCGCGTGGCCGGCAATCGCACCAAAGTGAAGGTGGCAAAGAACAAAGTGGCGCCGCCGTTCCGCGAGGCCGAATTCGACATCATGTATGGCGAGGGTATTTCGCGCGAAGGCGACCTGCTCGATCTCGCCGTGGTCCACCGCGCCGTGGAAAAGAGTGGCGCCTGGTTTTCTTACAAAGGCGAGCGATTGGGCCAGGGAAGGGAAAACGCCAAGACGGCGTTGAGAGAGAACCCCGAGATCCTGCGGAAAATCGAGAGAGACGTGAAGGTAAAGCTCGGTCTGCCGGTTCGTGAAGAACCCGAGGCCGTGAAGGCCGCCACGAAGTAGTCGGCTGACAAGAATTAAGAGATAATTTCTCACGCAGCGGCGCAGCGGCGCAACGAAGAACGCAGCTTCGTAATTCTTCGTTGCGCCGCTGCGCCGCTGCGTGAAAAAACTTCTTTTGACTTATGTCATCGATCCTCATCAAGAACGGCACGCTCGTCACGATGGACAAAGCAAACACCATCGTGCGCGGCGATCTACTCATTAACGGCGAACACATCGCGGCGATTGGTGGCAGTGGGCAAACAGCCGACACAGTTATCGACGCCGATGGCTGCGCCGTGATCCCCGGCTTTGTCCAGACGCACATTCATCTTTGTCAGACGATCTTTCGTGGCGCTGCTGATGATCTCGCCCTCATCGATTGGTTGAAGCAACGCGTCTGGCCCATGGAAGCAGCGCATACGGCGAAGTCGATTACGGCTTCTGCGCGTCTGGGTATCGCTGAGCTCATCAAAGGCGGCACGACGTGTGCGCTCACGATGGAAACAGTGAATCACACGCGCGAGGTGTTCAAGGTCGTAGAAGAAACTGGATTTCGCGCTACCGCCGGCAAGTGCATGATGGACAAAGGCGACGAAGTCCCACGCGCGTTGCAGGAACAGACCGCAAGCTCGATCGAAGAGTCGCTGGCACTACTCGACGAGTGGCACGGCAAAGCAGGTGGTCGTATCCGCTACTGTTTCGCGCCGCGCTTTGCGATTAGTTGCACGCGCGAGTTGTTGCAGAAGGTCGCCGAGCTTGCACGGGCGCGCGGCGTAATGGTCCACACACATGCGTCGGAAAACCGGATCGAGTGTGAGCTGGTCCAGCAGGAGAGTGGACTGCGGAATATCACGTATCTCGATAGCGTTGGATTGACGGGGCGTCACGTTGCCCTCGCACACTGTGTTCATCTCAGCAACGATGAGATCAAGACATTGAAGACGACGGGTACGAATGTGGTTCACTGTCCGTCGTCAAATTTGAAACTTGGGTCCGGGATTGCGCCGGTTGTGGCGCTTTTGGAAGAGGGGGTCTCGGTGTCGCTCGGAGCCGATGGCGCGGCGTGTAATAACCGTCTCGACATGTTTACGGAGATGCGAACGGCGGCCCTCTTGCAGAAAGCGCTTCACGGGCCGGAAGTCATGCCGGCGAGTCTGGTGCTGCGCATGGCGACGATCGATGGGGCGAGGGCGTTGGGTTTGGATTCCGAGATCGGGAGTCTTGAGGTTGGAAAGCGAGCGGACGTGGCTGTGATTCGACTCGATCGGCTGCACGCGACGCCTGTTACCGACGTGGTTTCCGCGCTCGTCTATTCTGCTGAGCAGGATGACGTGGATACGGTGATTATCGATGGGAATGTTCTGATGAGGGAGCAGAAGCTTTTGAGGCTTAATGAGCGCGAAATCATCGAGGACGCCCGGGTTCAGAGGAAGAATTTAGCCGCGGATTTACACGGATAAACGCGGATTCTTTTGTGCTTTTGTGCCTTTTTGTGGCTAAAAATGGCTGTGCCAGCTCGAAGGTAGCGACTGCGGGGGGCGCGATCGGCGGCCGAGCTGGCACTGGCGGGCACTATCAATTTTGAATTGGATGGTCGTCTTTTCAACTAGCTGACGTTTGGGCATCAGCGCCACCCGCAACGTCCCGAATTATACACCCAGCCCCGTATCAGTCAACGACTTTTTTGTGACTAATCCGACAAAAGTCTTTACAACTCCTTTACACAGTTTCGTGCGATTTTTCTCAGTTCCGGACGCGGGCTGTTCCTCAATTCCGAGTTCCAAAATGTGTGGCCAGCGCACTGGACTGTCTGGTAATTTCCGCGTCGGTCGCCCCATAACGAAGCAATACAGTTCCATCGGCATTTCCAGTTGCGAGTGTACGTCCGTCAGGTGAGGTAGCAACGGCGGAGTTAACGCCGGAGCGTAGATCTCGTAAGGTTAACAAGGCGCCACGAGGTGCTTTCTCCGTCTCGCCATGACTCGTATCCCACAGCCGTACACTGGCGTCTTCACTCGCAGTGACAAGCCTTTTTCCACTCCGGAAGAATGAAAGAGCCAATATTTTTTGAGTATGACCCTGTAGAGTCAATAACTCCTCGCCCGTTTGAGCATTCCACACCTTTGCGGTCTTATCCCAACTTCCAGTCGCGACCAACTCGCCATCGGGTGAGAATGCAACTGACGAGATGACGTCGAGGTGTGTATTTAGCTCGATCTCTTTGCCGCGATCAACGCTCCATAGAATTACGCTTCTGGTTGTCGCGATAGCCAGGATCCTTTCAGTCAGTTTGGGCGAAAACGCTAGCGAAAGGATAGCTTCACTATTGATGTTCTTAACAGTGGCAGAAGCGCGCTTGTCGACATCCCAAAGTCTTACCGTTCTATCAAGTCCACCCGTCGCTAGCCATTTACCATCAGGAGAGAAGGCTAAAGCCAGAATCGGAGCCGAATGACCTTCGCTCAATATGTTTGGTGCTTCTCCGGGATTATTCATGTGCCAAAGTTTTACGGAGTTATTGTCAATTGCAGCCGCAAGAACCCCGGCGTTGGAAAACGCGATCGGCCTACCGACCGGTGGGCCGGATGAATGCACTTGTACCAACAAAGGATCTTTCGCTTGTCCGCCAGCGGTATGCCAAACAGCCAGAGTCGAATCGGTTTTGGCGGCAGCTAACCATTTTCCGTCGGCTGAGAAGGCTAACGAGGAGATGCTTGCTGAAGTAAATGAAGGCAACGGAACGTCGGCTTGATTAGTCGTCATCGCCCATAATTTGACAGTTTTATCATCGCTGCCACTGACGACCGTTTCCTGATCCGCCAGGAATGCTACTGAAGTAACAGGACCAGCATGACCGTTCAAGGTACGAAGCCATAGTTTCTGGCTGACTTCGGCGGCTCTCAGACTGCCGGCAGGAGTGTCTCGATCGTTCAAACTTTTTCGAAATACAGGTTCTGAAACAGGTTTTACATCCCAAATCTTGATACTTCCATCGGCACTGCCGGATGCCATCACGCCTTTTTTTTCACTGGAAAATGCCACGGCCAGTACCTCTTGGGATTGGCCTGGGAGTGAAGGAGCAGCCAGCGAAACTAAATAATTATGGTTGATTGTGTCCCAAAGCATAATGCTGTTGTCCCTTGTACCGATCGCTAGGGTGGTTCGATCCGGAGAAAAAGCAAGACAGGTAATTGGGGCAGCTAATGGGTTCCGTTCAAGCGCTACTTTCGGGACGGTCGTATTAAGATCAATGCTAAAGTCGGACTGGCGGGTGCTCACGTTGAATACTGTTACCGTTTGCTCTTGACCAACGGCAAGGAATTGACTGTCGGGTGAAAAGGCAAGCGAAACAGAGCTAACCGGTTTCGTCGGAATAATGAATGAGGGCTCATTCTCAGCCGGTCGTTGAACGGTGACCCGTCCATCGAGAGTTGCAAAGGCAAGAACGTTGTTGTCGGGTGAATAAGCGATTGTACTGACTTGCGCGCGGTTTGAGTTTCTAAGTATTCGCTCCGACGTCAGTTTCTGCAGATCATCGCTTAGTTGCCAAAGCCCTATCGAGCCATCCATGCTTGCGATGGCAATGTGCTTGCGATCGGAAGCAAAAGTTACAACTGTGGGATTGTCAGGCCCGCCTTTGGGTGTAGCCAGCACCTTACGCTGGGCTGCATCCCACAAGGTGATGATTCCGTTCCGGCTCGCGACTGCGACTGTATTCGAATTACCAAGAGAAGCTAAAGCAATAACATCGCCGTCGTATTCGTCAAGTGTGACTTCTTCATCACGCGAACGCTTCCACAAGTAGCGCCACTCAAAATCCCGTAAAGAAGTGTCTTTGTCTGCCAGGTTAAGCCACGCAAGCAACCTGTTTGGCTTAGGATCCAGATCCTTCGACTCACGTAGCAAACGGTTTGCGTCTACAAAGTTACCTGCCTCCAATTGTCGCTGCGCAAAGTTCATCTGGGTATTGTATGTAAGTCGCGTTCTGAGTCCCTGCAATGCAGCGTTCCTGGCTTGCCACAGAACAAACGTAATAGGCAAAGCCAGGATTAAAAGAATAACGGCGGCAACGAATATCTTTGTCAGCTTGCGATTGCGTTCCCTTCGTTCACTGGCTACGCGACTTCGTTCTAAAAAGCTCATCGCACCGTCAAAGATCTCTCGATTCTTGACGTCCACATCCTGCCCGTTCTGGGTTGGATCCTGCTTAGCAGTTTGGACCAGGTCCTGATGATAGCGAGACGCCCAATCCAGGTTCGGCTTGTTGTCGTTCTTCCACTTTAAGAAAGATTCAATTTCCAGATCGCTTGGCATGCCGGCCCGGTGCTGTTCATATAACTTTGCCGATTCCAGCAGCCGGCGATATTGGGTCGCGGATTCTGCTTCTTCCTTGATCCAGTTCTTTGCTCGCTTCCAATTGCGAATCAAACTCTCGTGAGAAATGTCGATCAACGTTTCTCGTCTGAGCGGTTTTCTGGCCGCAGGCAACAAGAACGATCGGCCCTCCTTACGAAATGCATTGAGCACCGTGTTGAGCTCTTTGAACGTTGCGCCGGTGATTTCCAGAAGCTCACTAATCCTCGTTGGTCGCCGAATCTCCGAGTGTCCTGTCCCTCTTTCAGCAAGGCACCTGAAAATCTGCTCAGCGATCTTGCGGCTACGGTCGTCGGGTAACTCCTGGTAGGCTTCGTCAGCGTGAATGGATAGGGCCTCAGCCATTTTACCGATCGCCTCGTAATGAGACATATCGATTGGCCCGTTATCGCTGCTGGTCTTTTCCCACTGGTCCCAGGTACGCATCAGTGCGTGCTGGAGAATGGGAAGCTGATCGGGATCATCGCCCATATCATTCAGGAGCTGATTGACGAGCTGCGGTGTGATTTTCGCGCCTCGTAATCCGATAGGACCTTGTATTGCTTCGCGCCGCTGATCGCGTGTCAGTCGCGGAATCAGATATTGACCTTTATTGATCGCTTCAGGCAGACCCCAGAACTTCGCGCAATCGCCTAAGTAGTCCGAACGCATTGTCAGCACAACGTAAATCGGAATGTCAGTTTGAGCACTTGCCTGGAGAAGCAATTTCACGAACGCAGCAGCCTGATTTCCGTGCGGACCGTTTTCCGAAATCCTTGCATACCGAAACAGCTCTTCAAACTGATCGACCACAACCAACAAGTTCTCGTCACGCGCCATCTTGGCTTCCCGCGTCACCTCGATCAGTCCGAGATCGCCGCGCCTCAAACCAACCTCTGTGATCTGGGCCTGACTCTCGATCTTCTTGGCTATTTCCTGTGGGAAGGATGCTTCCAGCAACAACCGATTGCGTTTTTGGACTTCCTGTTCGGTAAGACTGTCCTGGTCGCGCGCCAAAAGCTCTCGCACATCGCTCGCGAAGGGAACGCCGCGGAAATCGTCAAGTTGATAGAAATCCCGACGCTTGAGAATTCCGTTGAAGGCTTGGACGATTTTGGAGCGATCCTTGATATCTCCGTATTGAGTAACTCCCGAAACCACAGTGCGGTTGTCGGCGGACAACAGTTCCAAAACTCTGGCGCTCGGATTCCGCTCCTTCTCATTAGCTTCCTTTGCGACCTTCGCGCAGAGATTCGCCCAATTGGTCGATTCGCTGAGTCTGAAGTCTGAGGAACCGTTCATTTTGCTGCGATCACCGAACACACGATTGTGGTTCAGCGCGAGCGCGAGCTCGCGGATCGGATCGTCTTTGGGACGGAAAACGGCGATGCGCCAGCTTGGACCAGCAGACATCATCAGCCCGCCATAAAGAGCCGGTAATAATCCGGCTTTGACCAGCGATGACTTACCGCTGCCGGAAGTTCCCACTACAGCAAGAAATCGAGTCTCGCTGAGCTTCGCGATCATCTCCTCATATTGTTCTTCACGTCCGAAGAACAATTCATACTCGTGATATTCAAATGGCCGTAGACCGGGAAATGGATTCCTCCGCTCTTCGTTCATATGCATTCCTCACCCAGTCGTTGAAGGATCTCGCCCGATTTGTTCCAGAAAAGGCTTGATGGATTCGGCAGAGAAGTCTCCAAAGCACTTCATTACGAGCGCTTCGTCAGTGGCAAAGGTGGTTTTGTGATCCGTTTCCGGACCTGCGACATATATGCCCTGGGCCAGCAAAGGTCGATTAGCGCGATTGACGTTGATTTTTCTCAGTTCCGCCAGCTTGAATTTCATCGTGTTATGAGTGCCGTAGAAGACGAGTATGGCATCACACACGCGCAGGTTCTCTGTGTGTCTGGTGCAGCCTTGATCTCCATCGCCAAACGGAAGCAGAACTTTGTAGCCGCACGTTTGCAGGTAATTGCTGACTGGCGTCACCGCGTCTTTATCCTGCTTGTCGCAGATCAAATAGATACGTTTGGTTTGGACCGGGGTGGGATTTTCCTGCAAGCTAACCTTCAGTCGTCGTTGGATAATTGTTTTTAGATCTTCCAACTTCGAATTATTAAGGATCTCAGCGTTTTGCTGGACTGCGGGATCATTCAGCAAATACGCGAGAAACTCCTGATTGATCTCTTCTCGCGGAGAGAGTCCGGCCGGTAGCCACACCAGGCGCGAGAATCTTGGATCATTTTCGCCCCGAGTCAGCGCCAGGTCATGCTGTTTGCGGACTCTGGCCGCAGCGGATCGCTGGTCATTTTCGAACTCGAGGAGTTTTTCTTCTGTTTCGGGCTTTTTGGTTGTGTAGTCAGAGCCGATCAGATGGATCGACATACTGCAACCCTCTAAGTAACGGGCGACGTTTCTTTCAAAGGCGTAAGAGTCGAAAGGAAGCTCTTCATCGGGTAGTACGCGATAATTATGTAGCTGCAGAGTTCGTTTGATCTCAGTGCGCTCGTTAGTCAACTCAGGGGTCGTTTCCGCAAGGTAGATGCACTTACCGATGCAACTTTGAACTTCCTGGTCATACTTAATGAAGTCCTTAATGTCCTGGGCCAGGTCCTCTAATCTTTCCAGATACTTTCTTCGGTAGTCTGGTCCATACTCAGGCCAAAACTCTCGCAGCTTACCCGCGTCGTCGATTTCATAGAATTCATAGCCGAGCGACTCCTGCAAGACTTTCCTCAGCTCTGCGGGCAAATCATAATCCTTCAGGGGATCGTCGCTGGATTTGTTTCCGACCGGGGTCTTAATCACCTTGAATATCCTTGATCGGTTGTTAATTTTTATGCCTCTGTTGGTGGATGCACACTGATAGAATTGGTTCAATTCCTTACGGCACCACTCTGATTTCACGTAACCAGGCGACAAGACGCACACCAGGGAGGCCGTCTTCTCGAGTCTGATTTCGATGGTCTCGTTTAGTTGGTCATTACCTTTGAGCCGCTTGTCTCTCCATATCTTGGGCCGCTCTCCGATCAGGTGGGTTAGACGCACCGTTAGAGACTCATCAACTCTATCGACAAACCCTTTGAAGTCCTCAACGGGAGGTTCGTTGTCGTCGCGGTGGTAGTTGATGAATATGTCTTCTTCAAAATCGGGTACGAGGGCTCTTTCTGGGTACATCTCTTTTACCTCCGGTCTGTAAGGGACTGGTGAAGTTCCCTGGGTTGCGGCTGGTCAATCCCGAGTGACGACTCGAGATCTTCCAGCACGATGTCTATGGGAGTTTTGATTGTGTATCGACAGAAGAGAGTTTCTGTCGAAGCAAACGAACCGTTTTCGTAATACTTGTTTGACGGAGCGCCACCGCCGCAAAACGAGAAGTACTGGCATTCTTCTGCACAACGACTGACGCCGGTCTTGATATCTTGCAGCACGCGCTGAAATTTGTTTGTAGCGGCAATTTCGCTGAACCGATCGTTGAGCACGTTGCCGAAAGAGAAGTCTCCGTAATCCGCATTCTTCATGCCCAGCAATTCCGGAGAAAACGTTGAAAGACTGCCGTCGTACGCAACACTGATGATGGCAAATGGCTCTACCTGGTTATTGCAGGTGCCGGCCTCGTTCTCGATTGGAGCGACAGCGATTGCGTGGTAAGCACGATCAAATTCGCGAACTCGTATCGCTCCATCAGCTACCCTTTGCAATTCGTAAACGCGTTGAAAGAAGCTTCGGATTCGGTCGGGAATCGAATTCTCAGACAGGCTCGACGTTAGATTTACGCCTTCCAGCTCCTCGATATTAAAACCAACCTGATGAATGCCATTGTCGAGGAAGAACTGCATCAGCTCGTCCGCAAAGTTGAGCGATTGTTCAGTAACGACGGCAATTACGTGAAAGTCGATTCCGTGCTTTCGCAGGAGCTCGACACTCTTCATGACTTGAGCGTGAGTTCCTTTGCCACTGCGTGTTTTGCGATGGGCATCGTGGATGAACGCTGGTCCATCGATGCTCAATCCGAGTCGAATGTGATTGCTCTTTATGAAGGAGCACCACTCGGAATTGATCGAGATACCGTTTGTTTGAATTGAGTGAGCAATCTTCTCTTCCGGGATCAGTGAAGAAAGAACTGAAAAGGCTTCTTCGTAGAACGATATTGGAAGCGCAAGTGGTTCGCCTGCATGCCATACGACGCTTAGTTGTTCACCGATTAAACCCTCTGCGATCAGTCGTTCGATAGCTTGCGTGAAGACGGAGATAGACATCCGATTGTGAGATTCTCGTTCCGGGAGATAACAGTAGTCGCAATTGATATTACAAAAGGGTGATGGCTGGATGATGAGTAGTTCGACAACTCCGGCGTGAAGTGGGAGGTTCTCAGTTTTAGAACCCGTCGGGTTCGCTAACTTCGCTAACATGGGGGAGATCCCGCCGTTGATGTGATCGCAGGCCCTTGTTGATTGTGAGAGAACGTAGTTGAGACTCAGAGCCACAGGAGGGGCTACGCTGAGAGACAACTATGGATTAACGGTGAACTGACGTCACCGCCAACACGTTACGCGTTTAGAGGTTGCCCCAGTTACCCCAATTGCCCCAGTTTCTCCAATTGTTCCAATTGTTCCAATTGATCCAATTGTTCCAATTACCCCAGTTGCCCCAATTACCCCATTGGGTCAGGGTTCTTTCGGAGTATGAGAGGTTATTGGCGGAGGTTTGTTGGGTTACCTTCCGTTTGAGACTGCTTCGAATTAACTCGACGCGCTCATTAATGGACTTTTGTGGTTGGGCAGCTTCGGCGGCTGGCGTTGTTGAATTTGAGAGCAGCAGCGCAGTCGCCAATACAGGAACCCTCGCAAAACGCTTAGCGTAGGCCCGTAGCTTCTTTAATATTGCTGCTCTATTTGTTGAGGACGTTCGCATTCCTTAAACCTCCAGAGGGAAGTCGGGTTTTAATTGAAGGCGGAACGATTAAGGCTGATCAGAGGATGAAAACTTCGGCTCGTGAGAGGGCAACCTGCAAGCGAGTGGGAGTCAAACAATCCTAAGGTCAATCCTGAGTCGCCTATTGTTGGATAAGAGGCTACAGGCGAGGGTTGATAAAAGTCAAGATTAATTTAGCCTTACTTAGGTTCAACGCTCTCTGAGACAACCTTCAGTCGCTTAACAATCGCGTCACGATTTTCGCCGCCCATTGCCCCAAAAATCCCCAATAGCCAGGATCGATTCGCTGCGAATTGTTCGTTCTGGCTGATGAAATGCGCGATTCCAGCGAAACTCCATTCAACTCTGAAATCTGCTTTCTGAGTCTCAAGCACCGCCATGAGGTCTTTCACCTTTAACGGGATTTCGGCGGAGCGATTCAGCGCGATGAAGTTGGCGATTTCGAGTACGCGCAAGGGTATCTTGATCTTTGCGTCAAACTTCACATCGGATAACACCGTCGAAATGCGTCGCCCGCACTCATCGAAACTGCCAGTCGTAAAATGGTTCTCAGCAAGGTGGGCCGCGGCTACGAAATCATCCGGATTCCGTTGTAACCACGACTCATTTAACTTGAACGCGCGTTGATAATTGAAGAGAACTTCGTGCTCGAGGAATCTCGCTCTCTCATACGCAGGCCGAAACTCCGGATACACCGCGAGAACATTCTCGTAGCACTCCGTGGCGCTGGTCCACTCTTTCAGGTTGTAATAAGCGCGCGCCAGATTGTTCTGAGCCATGGCCCACTGTTGTGGCCGTTGCGCCAGTGTCCAAACCAGCAGCGCTTCACGGTAAGCCGCCACCGCTTCGCCGAACAATCGTTGCGAATCTGGTCCATCGGTTCTCGTGCCCTCTTCCTGTAGCGCACTGCCGATGTTGTGCTTAGTCATCGCCCAAAGCGCCGGTGTTTGCTCGCGCGTGAGAACCAGCAGCGCCTCGCGGTAAGCCACTAACGCTTCGCCGAACAATCGCAGAGACTCAGCCGCCTGAGCTCGCGTGCCTTGCGCCTGAAGCGCATTGCCTAAATTGTTTTGCGTGATGGCCCACTGCCGCGGCAATTGTTCGCGAGTTCTGACTAGCAATGCTTGGCGGTACGCTGCGACGGCTTCACTCAATAATCTGACGCCTTCCGGTCCCTGAGTTCTTGTGCCTTCTTCCTGGAGCGCACTGCCGAGATTGTGTTGAGTCTTGGCCCACTCCTGTGGCACGTACTCGCGAGTGAAAACCAGCAGTGCCTGACGATAAGCGGCGGTCGCTTCCGCTAACAATCGTCGCGCTTCCGGTCCTTCAGATCTTGCGCCTTGAGCTTGTAACGCATTCCCGAGATCGTTTTGCGTCATGGCCCATTGGAGCGGCAGTTGCTCGCGAGTGCGGACTGTCAGAGCTTCGCGGTAAGCCGCGACTCCTTCGCTGATTAAGCGGAGGGCTTCTCGTCCGTTAGCCCTGACACCCTGCTCCTGCAGTACGTATCCGAGGTTATGCTGAGTCGTCGCCCAGTCTTGTGGCAATGAATCACGAGTTACAACCAAAAGGGAACGTCGATATGCTGATGCAGCTTCGACCAACAATCGCACTGCCTCTGGTCCTTCAGCACGTGTGCTCTGTTCTCGAAGTGAATTCCCAATGCCGCTTTGAGTCGTCGCCCACTTTTCAAAAGCCGATTTTGTTACCTCAGGCATCACGCCATACTTGTCGATAAACCTGTTGAGGTCTTCGTCCGGCTTTCGCTTTAATTCTTTTTCAATTCGAGCATCAGTCCATACAGCTTTGGTGCCCCACGTAGCAACGATTACGTCGAGGGTTTGAATGTTCTTCGGGCCGGAGGCTGGGAGGATCCATTCGCCGTCGAGTGGGTCATTTATGACGTAAAACGCATTGTTGAGGATGATGACCACGCGCTCGCCCTCTTTCAGCTTCGGAGGTAAGCGAATGCTGAATTTCCCGTTCTTATCAGTAGGGCCAGACTGCTCATCCGCGATGCTGACTCTTATATTCGGCACAGGTTTCCCTTCGTCACTGATGAGTCTGCCATCAAGCTTGATCTGCTGGCCCATCGCGACGATGCTGAAAATAGCGACCGCAAGTGAGGTCCATAGCCACTTCATCTGATTTCTCTCGCTGAGTTCCTGGTAAGAATCTATCGAAATCAAGCGCACATTATGATGGGTCAGGAGAGAGAATTAAAAGGGCTGGCGTTGCCACCAGCCCTACTTGAAAAAACAGCGTGTGGTCCAGGCTCGATTAGTAATTGATCTTTCCCACCAACGTGAACGTGTAGGCGCCTGTGATGAAGTTCTGCTCGACTACGATTGCGGCTTTTCCGGTTACGCCTGCAAAACGTCCGGTGCCGTTTTGGAATACCATGTCGCCGGTCGCGATTCCGGTGCGAAGGTCCATGCGACCATTCTCGATAACTGTCGGAAGACGATCGCCGTCGGCAGCTACATACGTGATTTCGCCAGGCACGATCACGATGTTGGGGTCGTTGGGGTCAGGCACGAAATCAATCTTACCGGTCCCACTGAACGCTCCAAGGTGAGTCCCATGACCCGATAACATAAGGTTCGCACCGACGACATTACCGCCGCCGTCTGTAATGAAGGTTGCAACGCCATTTCCACTGGAGGCAAATGGACGCTCACTTGCACTTACCGGAATGATTGCCAGTAAAAGAGCGAGAATCAAACTCTTGACGGTTATAAAACGCTTCATGATGATCTCCTTCATATCGATTCAAGATTGGGCCTCACAGCGACCCTTACGTTTTGAAGTGGTCGATAATCCGGGAACATCACAACGTCTTGAGAAATAAAATCAGCGCTTGACGGTCCGATTCCGATAAACCAAGACCGAAACGGTGTCCTTTCACCGCACGTGCCGTAACACCCGCTCCTTTGAATCCTGTCGGTACATAACCTTCCTGTAGACGTCGTGGATCGAACCAGTCTTCCAGAGTCGCCACAGATCCGTTGTGCTCAAACGGTCCGCGATACCACACACCCTTGAGTGAAGGAACTTTGTAATAGCCGGTGCCGCGTCGTGTTTGTGTAGCGAGTCGCGAATCTGTCCCGACTGACGTCCAAAGAACGTCGTACATTTGCCGGTGCTCTCGAGGTACTTCAAACTCATCGACAGCCACGAGCGCGTTGCTCGTGTAGAGCGGCGGCGTATGACAGCCGGTACATCCTTCTCGCTCGAATATTTTTTGACCTCGTGCCACTAATCGATCCGGCTTATTCGGGTTCGGCGGTGGTTTGAGCGAATAGATAAAAAGCGATAGCGCATACAGTTGCTCATCACTATTGCGCAGAAGCTTCGATGGATCGGGTAACGTGCGAAAGTCCCTCGTACCGGGAATGAATCCGCTATAACTCGCCAGATTGTCCGCGCCCTGGTTCAAAGCCGCATAGCGCATCATGTCAGCGATAGAGCGGTGAAGTTGAAGACCAGTGTGATCGAGATACTTTCGATCCTTGATCCCGATCAAATCCGGAACCTGTGGCGGGAACATTGGATTCGTGCCATGTCGAGCGATGACTCCTGGTGGTATCGCTGCATGCATTTCGGCAAGCTTTTCAAGAGACATCTGTTGGATCTCATGCAAAGGATCGGGCTTGATCCAGGGCGCGCCGAAGAACGAGTGCTCGAAGCCAAGCAATTGTTCGTGCTTGAATCTGTTTACCGTTAGGGCGGCCGCACGTTCGAAAGGAAAGTTTCCTTGTGCGCCTTTAACCACAGTGCCGTCCGGCATCACTCGCGTATGGCACATCGCGCACGAGATCGTTCCCAGTTCGACTTTTCCTTTCTCTCTGACGACGTAGCGGAACCATGGCAATGTGCCGTCCTTCGTCGCGGGAATGTCGAGCTTTTTGTACCACTCGGGATTTCTAACATCGGCGACGAGAGCGATGTTGTCGTAAGAAGTGGGCGAGTCGAATACAAGCTCTCCTGCTCGGAGCCAATCTGCTTCAGTCTTTAGAGCGCTAACGTCGAGTGCGGATTCCGGCTCTTGTTGTTTGAGCTAGTCCAGGTACCCGGCCGGTTCTTTGCCGGTGCATACACCGAATAGTTTTTGTAGATCGTTCGAACGGGTATTCGGTAGTAATAATCCGACGAGATTTGTTTCGGTGATGCGTTGGAGTCGACTAATGGAAGTTGCAAAACGGCCATCTCAGTGTCATCCCAAACGCGTGGAATCGCCGGTGTGAAACGCGAAGTGTTTACATGAGCCTTTCGCTGACTCAGAACAACAAAGACGCTCCCCGCCAGTAAGATGATGATCACGACAAACTTAATTCTGTTTAAAGACATACTGCTCCTCAAAAGATATTTCTCAGTGGCCTCTGCGTATCTCTGCGGTCTCTGCGTTGAAACTGCGATTTAAACGCAGAGATGCGCAGAGAGCCGCAGAGAAAACGGTTCACGCTTTCACGGCTTCGATAATGCTTAAGGAAGTTTGAGTCGGGATGATCTGGTCCAAACGCAGACCTGCGTCAGCGAGTAGCGTGTAATACTCCGCTCGAGTTCGTTCAACGCCTCCAAGCAATACGAGCATTCCCAGATCCATGAGTTTACTGAAGTGTGGCTCATTGCCTTCAGGTACCACCATCTCCACGATCAAAAGTTTTGCGTGAGTGGACATTGCGCGAGCGATGTTCTTAAGGATCTTGTTTGACAGCTCGTCGTCCCAGTCGTGGATGATGTGTTTCATGATGTATGCGTCGGCGCCACTCGGCACCGCTTCGAAAAAGTCGCCTGCAACTTTGTTAACTTTATCTGTGACACCTTCTTTTTCGAAAATCGTTTCCGCGCCGGAGATCACTGACCCCACGTCGAACAACACACCTCGCAATCCCGGTGTCGCCTTCAGGATTTGTGAAAGGAGGTAACCATGTCCTCCGGCAATGTCGACAATCGTTTTGAATGAAGAAAAGTCGTAAGCCTCGACGATTGCGGGTGCTGTCGACATCGTCATCTCAGTCATTGCGCGATTGAAGACTTCGTGGTGATCGGGATTATCAGCAAGGTAATCAAAGACGTCTGAGCCGTGAACGCGAGCCCACGCCGACTTGCCGGACTTAACGCTGTGGAGCATCTGGCCCATGACGTTCCAAAGCCATTCTTCGCCCATGAAGATCGCTCCATTGCGAAAAGAGCCCGGCACATCGGAACGAAGCGCCTCAGCGTACGGTGTAAGCTCAAATACTTTTGGATCGGTTTCTCGAAAGATGCCTACCGCAGCAAGACTCCTCAACACGCGATACAAACTTCTGTCGTCAGTCTCGGTAGCGGACGCGAGCTGGCTGACGTGGCGCGGCCCTGTCGACAGTAGGTCTGCGATGCCCAGCTTTGCGGCCACGTATAACGCTTGAGTCATCTTCATGCCGAAGGCGAGTTCGGTTAAGAACACGGCCGGCGGTGGTGCTTGAACCGTGGTAGGTATCTCAAAAATCTGTGTTGCCATTTACTTCTCCTCTGTTTATTCCAATCTAGCAGGGGACAGTAAGGCAGTGGCAGGTGAAAAGTCCTGAGAGACTTGTGAAAGTTTTCTGAGAATTTGCGGTGGGGAACTAAGTAATCTTCTCTGCGTTCTCAGCGTATCTCTGCGCTCTTGCGTTTTAGTTACGGTTTAACGCAGAGAACGCTGAGATACGCCGAGAACGCAGAGTTGAATCAGGGCGGCCCGATGTTCATTGCTGCAACTGTGCCAGGAAGTATGCGTAATCAAAGTACTCTCTATCCGATTGAACTTTTCCGTCCGGGTTGATCTTGAAGATACCGATGCCGTCGACGAAGAAGACGTTTCCGGTCTTGGTCTTAAAACGTAAACGCCATTTGATCGCAGCCTCCTGACCGGCCACTGTGACGTCAAAGTGCTGCACTCTGATTTCATTTAAGATCGTGGGGAACGTTTCCAAATAAGCAATGATGGCTTGCGTTCCCTGTATCGGCGTAGTTCCTACTGGATCTTCAATCGTGCCGTCGGGTGCGTAAAGGGCTGCGGTTCCTTGAGCGTCGAACGCAGCGAATTTGTTGAAGACATCCGTAACAATCGCTTCGATCTGTTCCGGTGTTAGATCGTTTGCTGGAGCCGCCTCAACGCGCTTAACGTTCGCAGCGACCAAAAACATCAGCGCCATTGCCAGCGCCGTCATCCTTTTCACAAAACTTCGATTTCTCATTTCTTCTCCTTTGTATGTTTGCGTAGATCGAGGCGACCATCGCCGCGCCGTCTGATTCGATGACGGCGATGACGCCAATGACTGATGCAGGAGAAGTTGTTGAACTTTCGACGATATTACTACGGTGGGAAATCTGCGCAATTAATTGAAAGCCGCACCTGAAAGATATAGCATTAGTTGATCGTGATCTCTACAGGCTACGGCAATTCCGATGTTCCAATCTGCTATGAAGAAGTCGCCAAACTCAGCGAGGGCTCTCAACGCCTGCTGGAACTGATCGACGTTCTCAGCCGCTGGCGGTTCGTTAACGATCCAGAGGTGCTCGATGATTCCAGTTTCATCAAAGTCAGCTAACAGAGCGGTGCGACACGGCAACACCCACGCCCGCGTGTTTTTGCATCGCTCTCGGTAAGTGCTGTAACCGGTGTAGACCCCCACCACTGGCTCCAGAATCGAATCCAGCACCGCCGCTACGCTGTTGATCGGAATCCCGAGCGATCTTAAATGTTGAGAGTGATTTTCTCGAAGGTGTAGTGCGGTCCAGGCTGTCCCATCCCAGTTCTCTTCAGAGAAGACCGCGATTTCGTTCATCTCGTCTACACTGCTCTCAAGAGCCGGCATAGGCAGTAGCTCTACCTGACAATAGAAGTCTTCATGAAAGTATAGTTCCTTCATCGTCGTCTAATCTCTGGAGTCCAGCGCTTTGCCTCAAAAGTCGGAATCGCACTTGGATCGGGTCAGTACAGGGAGCGATAGCGACCTGGTCACACCATGGGGGGTCAAGAATCATTAGGAATATCACATGCTGATCACTGACCAGGTCGCTATCGCTCCCTGTACTGACCCGATCCAACAATGATTTCTGACTTTTGAGGCAAAGCCGGAGTCCAGCGCTAACAGGGACCGCATTTCATTGTGCTAACTCTAGCCTTCTGATAGATTTAGCCTGCCCGATCTCATTCAAACGTGAATTTAATAGCCTTCGCTATTTATAGTTTTTCATATAGTCAACTGGTCTGCGCGATTATTACTGATCTTCGGAGCGTTTCTTAACGGCATCGCTCACCAGCCTCAATAATTTTTTAGGCTGCTAATTACTTCGCCCGGAGGAAACTCATGCGCATCGCAGTAATCTCCACCTATACGCACCCCAGCAGGCTCATCATCAAGGAAAAGTCTGTAATGCAATCGGCCGTTCCGGAGTTGATTGCGGCCCAATGTCCTGACGATGCCGAAATCGAGATCTACAACGAGAAGGAATCGTATATACCGCTCGATCGCGATTGGGACCTGGTCTTTTTCTCCTATCTGCATTCTTATTACGAACACACAAAAGTTCTATCGACGCTGTTTCGGCGACGCGGCATCACGACTGTCGCGGGCGGGCGACATGCCACACATTTTGCCGACGACTGCCAGAAGTATTTCGACGCCGTCATTACCGGTGAACCCGAAAGCAACGTTCCGGCGTTGATTCGTGATTTTGAGCGCGGCGAGTTGAAGCCCCGCTATAGTCTTCCGGCGGTTGAGCCAGCGGCAATCAAACCCTACCGCTACGATCTTATCGACTTCAGCCACAACCGCTTTCGTCTGCCCGGTGTTGAAGCTTCACGTGGTTGTCCCTTCGCGTGCAATTTCTGCGTGCTTACGGGATGGGAAACATACCGCTACCGGCCGGTCCAGCACGTCATCGACGAGATCAAGTTTAAGATGAAGTGGAACAACCACTACTTCGGTCTTATCAAAGACTGGTTTATTTTCCTCGATAATAATCTCGGCGGGAACGTGAAATATCTGCGCGAACTGTGCGAGGCATTGATACCGCTCAAGAAGACCTGGGGCTGTGCGCTTACGTTTAATGTTTTGAAAGACGAGACGACGGTCAAGCTGATGGCGAAGGCAGGTTGTCGTTACGTTTACACCGGACTCGAGTCGCTCAATCCCGAGTCGATCAAGTCCATGAATAAAGGCCAGAACACAGTCAAAGAAATAGACAGCATTATTAACAAGTGCTACGCGAATGGAATCCTGCTTTCGTTTGGTCTGATAGTTGGATCCGATGGCGATACAAATGAATACCTCGAGAAGCTGCCGGGCTACATGGCTGATCTGCGGTACTGTGCCATCACTTTCATGGGAATCATCTGCCCTTATCCGGAGACCTCCTTGTTTCGCGATTTCCAAAAGGAGGGCCGGCTGCTGCCGGGGACAGTCAGCCGAGACTACGACGGCTACACGCTTTGTCACCGGCCCAAGTTGCTGGACCCGAGCGAGGTGATAGACCACTACCGCCGGCTGTCGCGCGCGATTGGCTCGCTTTCAAATGTGTCGCGCCACTATAAGAGCAAGTTCTGGGCGAGCGACATGCATCGCTACAAAATGACGCTTCTGGTGTCAGGGCCGGAGATCTTCAGCGTGCGGAACAACCTGCGTAACAAGAAGCGGAGCTTCATTGCCGGCAAGGACGAGCTCGAGGCCTGGGACCAGCAGAAGATGCAGGAGTTTCAAATCCAGCCGCAGTACTTGAGTTAGGGAATTTACGCCACGCAAAAGCTTTCCTCAAAACCAGGAAATCGCAGTTGGACCGTGCCCAACCATCGATCTTGACTATTGAGGCAAAGCCCTCGCAAACATAAGACCTAAAATTTTTCGACACCTTGTAGAATTCCGGTCTCGCCGTTCGTCGTGATAGTGAAGGCGGGGCAACTAGCCCGGCTTAATACCATTAAATTTATAGGAGACAACATGCCGCAATATCTAGTTTCTGGTTACCTCCCCGACGACTTCGACCCGTCCACACAGGACGAAGCGACTATCGAGGCCATTCACGCACTCAATCGCGAAATGATCGCTGCTGGTGTCAGGAAGTTCGCAGGTGGGCTGGGCTCGGCCCACACGTTACGACCGCAGCCCAATGGTGAACTGCTTCTCACCGACGGTCCGTATCTGGAGACCAAGGAGCACGTCGGCGGTTTATGGATACTGGAATGCGCCGACATAGACGAGGTGGTTGAGTGGGCGCGCAAGGGCGCTAAAGCGTGCCGCTTTCCGATCGAGGTGCGAGAGATTTTCTTCATGCCAGCCCCCGAAGAAAACTGAATAATACAAATGATCGAACGCTGAGGACGGCCTAAGGCGACAGGACTAATTCTCAGGAGGGAGAACTATGCGTGAAAATAAAGTTGGGCCAATCGTAATCAAGAGCTTCGCACTGTTTGTTGTGTTCAGCATGGCGCATCAGACGATGGCACAGGGTCAGAAGATGGCCCCAATCGACCAATACCTCATGACGGATCGGGATGCGGAGATAGCCCTGGCGCGAAGTGCCGCGCCGGAGTCCATTTCACGCGATGCAGAGGTGCTGGTCCTTGGCCGTCATGGTTTTGAAACCGCGGTGAAGGGCAAGAACGGTTTCGTGTGTATCGTCGGACGCTCCTGGACATCTGCCGCGGATGAAGACTACGGGGATCCGAAAGTGCGGATTCCGATTTGTGTCAACGCGGCAGCGGCGCGTTCCTACCTTCTTCGCATCAGGAAAATCGCCGACCTGGCCCTGGCGGGACAAACGCTAGCTCAGGTGAACGAGGTCACTGTCGCCGCTCTCGCGAGGAAAGAACTGCCGCCGATGGAACCAGGCGCGATGTGCTACATGATGGGGAAGGAAGGATACGGTGGCGCCAGCGCACCACACTGGCCTCCGCACCTCATGTTCTTCTATTCCGACACCGACCCCGCGATCTGGGGAGCCAATCTACCAGGTTCTCCGATTGTCGGGTTTTCTGATCCCCTGCAGCACATGACGCAGTTCGTAATCCCAACGCAACGATGGTCAGACGGCACGGAATACGTTCCGCCATCGTCGACTCACGTTCATCAGTAGTGTGTTTGCCGGACGGCGATTATTCAACTCCCGAACTGTCGGCAACACACGCTTAACACGGATCCATTAAGAGTCGAATAACAATTCCTTTGAGCACCTTTGACTACCTTACTGTCCTATCCATGACGTAAGTTTCCCCTGAGTTCCTACAAATCGCATCTCTTTCGCGGCGGCGACACGGTTCGATTCCGTACGGGATGCCAAAGTAATCCTTGCTTAATGTTTTCATCACCCTGGCGACGGTCGAAGCTGAAGTCTTTACTATTGTGTTAAAAATCCGTACCAATGAGTACTGAACTGCTAAATCGGATCACCTCGGACCCGCGTCAGTGTGGCGGGCGTCCGTGCATTCGCGGGATGCGAATCCGCGTCAAAGACATTCTCGACATGCTCGCCGGCGGTGCTTCGGAAGAAGAGATACTCTCCGATTTTCCCTACCTTGAACCTGAAGATATTCGAGCGTCTCTCGAATACGCCGCCGCCCAGATCGATCACGCGGTGGTCATGGTCTCGTAGTGAATTTCCTGGTCGATGCCCAACTGCCTCCCGGATTGGCTCGGTGGCTGGCCGTCCAGGGACACTCAGCTCAACACGTGAATGACGTCGGTCTGGCAGGTGCCGAAGATTTCGTGATCTGGAATCATGCACTTGGCGCTATGAGCTACGAGAAATCTTGTTGTTTGACATGTTTGCGGCAAAGCAGAGAAGTACGCGATGAAAGCAAGGAAGTTTTTATTTCAGCGCAGAAGATTCTGGCAAAGTTTAACGTGTTCTGTTTGAGACGTTCTTTGCTTGCGCGTGGGTTTGACGTGTATTCGTCTTTGCAAGTCAAACCTCGCCGCATGTTTGACTGCTTGGGTTTTAGTTTTGACTTGCACAATCGCGATCACGTAAAGCCGCTCGAGTTGCTTATCAGCTTTTGCTTCAAGCTTCCTGGCATTCGGCGAATACTTGACGATCACGTCAAACCAGGCGCGATCGAGTTATGCTCGGTCGCTCGGTTCTGTGCTTTTTTGGGTACTGCTCACTCATTACTTAACAGCCAACCGGAAAACTGTTTGACTGTGCCGCAAGTTGGCCCACCATCTCTGCCGGTGCCTGGCACGCGTGTCTCAATTACGAGAGACGAATTGGACGCCTGTTCAATCATCGGCCAGGTTATGCCTGTAAGCGGAATCTTTAATCGACGACTCCACGGTGTGTTTGTCTGTCCTGCGTAGCTACCGATGTCGAGATAGATGAAACGATTATTCGCCGGACCTTGTGCGAAGAGGCCGAGGAAATTTGGTTGTCCGTTTTTCCCTTCAGCGACGCGAATTGGGAATTCGAATCGCAGATCGTGTTTCGTATATTTCTGCTTCTGAACGGTTTTGTAATCGTTGCCGTGCCCCTCCTGGATGCCGAAATCAACATCACCTGGCGGTCTCTCAACGATGACACGAAGAGTTACCTGTCCTTCCATGGGAAAGCAGCATAAGGATTTTCTGGACGACTTGTCGAATTCCGAGCTCGCCGTTCGTCGTTATGGTGAGGAGGGAGAATTATGCGTGAAAACAAGGTTGGGGCAATACTAATCAAGAGCTTCGCACTGCTTGTTGTGCTCGGCATGGCGCACCAGACAATGGCACAGGAGGCCACCACACCTTATCCGAAGATGGCCAAAATCGAGCAGTATCTCATGGACCGAAAAGCCGAGATCGAGCTAGCGCGCAGTGCCGCTCCCGATTCCATATCGCGCGACGCTACGATCCTGGTTCTCGGACGGCAGGGCTATGAGACAGCGGTCCAGGGAAAAAACGGTTTCGTCTGCATGGTGGGACGATCGTGGGGAGCAGCATTCGACTGGGCCGAATTCTGGAACCCGAAGGTGAGGGCCGCCGATTGTATGAACCCACAGGCTGCACGTTCGATGTTGCCCGTCGTTTACCTGCGCGCTCGGATGGTGATGACCGGTCGTTCGAAGGCGGAGATCGTGTCGGCAGTCAAAGCAGCGTTCGCGAATAAACAACTGCCGGAGCTTGAAAGCGGCGCTATGGATTACATGATGTCGAAATCGTCCTATCTTACCGACGAAGGAGAGCACAACCTGCCTCATCTCATGTTCTACACTCACCTCAAGGACGGTAACGATTGGGGTTCCGGCGCAGCAGGTTCGCCGGTTATGTCGAGTCCTTATTGGTTTTTCACGCCGAATGAACAATCGCAAATGAAAGGGCTGCCATCGATTCTTGTGTTCTTAGTCGCGGTCACAAATTGGTCTGACGGAACGCCGATTCATCATCAGTAGCGTGTTTGTCTGACGGCCATTAAGATGTCGTCAGGCGAACATGAGAGATGTCAACAGAACGATCGAGGCGGTGTGGAAGATCGAGTCTACGCGGCTCATAGCTGCGATTGCGCGCGTCACCCGCGATATCGGCGTTGCCGAGGAACTGGCCCAGGACGCGCTGGTTGCGGCCCTTGAGCGATGGCCTGAAGAAGGTCTCCCGGAGAATCCCGCTGCGTGGCTGATGACTGCGGCAAAGCGGCGTGCGATCGATAGTCTGCGTCGTGGTCAGATGCTTGTACAAAAGCACGAAGAAATTGCTCGGGAGCTGAAGGAGCAAGAGCAGCGGCTCGGAGAGGCGATGGACCAGGCACTCGATCAGGTGATCGATGATGACGTGCTGCGGCTGATCTTCACCGCATGCCATCCTATTCTTTCAGTAGAAGGACGCATCGCGCTCACGTTGCGTTTGATCGGCGGCCTTACTACGGCGGAGATTGCCCGGGCCTTTCTGGTACCTGAGAAAACGATAGGACAGCGAATCTTTCGCGCCAAGAAAACTCTTTCGGAAGCTGATGTGCCATTTGAAACGCCGCGCGGGGAAGAGTTGCGCCGCCGGGTTCAGTCAGTACTTTCCGTGGTTTACCTAACCTTCAATGAGGGATATACCGCAACTTCAGGAGAGGAGTGGATGCGGGCTGCACTTTGCGACGAGGCGTTGCGGCTCGGACGCATGCTGGTCCAACTTCTTCCCGGCGAGTCTGAAGTTCACGCACTTCTGGCATTGATGGAACTCAATGCGTCGCGCACAGCGGCTCGCCGTGGCAGCAACGGTGAGGCGGTCTTGCTGCCGGATCAGGATCGCTCTTTGTGGGACGACGCGCAGATTCAGCGAGGAATGTCCGCGCTCGAACACGCGCAACAGCTCGGTGGCGGCGCTGGATACTATGCTTTGCAGGCAGCGATTGCGGCATGTCACATGCGAGCTCGCACAGCCGAAGAGACTGACTGGGAGCAGATCGTTCTTCTCTACGACGCTCTGATGCAAATCACGCCCTCTCCCATCGTGGCACTGAATCGAGCAGTGGCTGTGAGTATGGCCCACGGCCCGGCCGCTGGGCTTGATGCGCTCGATGCCCTGGCTGCCACCAACACGCCCGCAGTTGACTCTGCGCTGCGTGGCTATCATCTGCTTCACAGTGTTCGCGGAGACCTGCTGATGAAAATGGGCAACTTCCCTGAGGCGCGTAAAGAAATACAGCGCGCGATCGCGATGACGAAAAATCTGCGCGAACAGGAACTGCTGACGGAAAGACTGAAGCAGATAGAAAAGGCGGCCGGGGCTAGCCGGCCGTAGTTCGATATCAAAAGGCAACACCGAATAACATGAAGACTCCGACCAGGCCATTCGGACCAGTTTCGATGTTCAGCCGGGCGTCGAGTCGTGCGTTGCCAAGCTTGATATCGGAAGCCGCGATCGCAATGGTCATGTTGGTGGCATTCCTTGTGAACTTCCAGACAACGCTTCCATTCTGAAAAGTTAGTTTTCCTTCGAATCCAAAAGTGGTGACAATTGTGTTTGGTCCGCGAACCTGGGAGAAGAGAAACGCTACCTGTAGGTTTGTCTGTCCGAGAACAGCACTGAACGATCCGCGAATGGTAATTGACGTTGTGCCGACAGTACCGTCAGTCTTCTTTACAATGAGCTCGACGTCTCCACTAAAGTTCGACTTGCTGAAAACAGCTCCTATCTTGAAAGTGGTGGCCGCCACTTGCTCTTCGTTAGTTTGTGAGACCTGCCGATCGATCGAATACGTGATTTCCAAACTTTCGCTGACTTTCAGAAAACCAACAAATTGAACCCTGAAGCTGTGGTTCTGCTTCTGATACTCATACATGAATTGGTTGACGGTCTTGTTTATCGTCATGCTCTTCGGCAGAGAGAACGTGTCGATCGAATTGTCCTCACGCTTGTACTTGAATTTCAGCTTTAGTTTGCCGTCCGCGTTATCCACGAATGACTCCCATTCACCAACGAATCCAAGAATGGACTCCTGAGTGAGATCTTTCTTGTTAAAGAAGTGGTACATGAACCGGCTACGCTGGTCGAAAATAAATCCGTCCAGCGATGAGGTGACGTTGTTTACAGTGAAGCTGAGATTATGGTTGGCATCCATATCCCATTCACCCCTTAGATTGAAGCTAAAGGCGTTGTTTTGATCCGGACGGACTATAAGGACGGCATTACGGGTGAGATAGATCGGACGCACGCCGGGCGCGTTAAAATCAAATATCTGGTTTCCGCCGGAAAAAACACAGAGGTGGTTGTCCTGGTTAAAACGCCACTCAACATCAAAGGTTTCCTGGCCTCCGCCATCTTTATTGATCACGAGTTTAGAGGCGACGTCGCTGCTCGTGGTCCATTTTCCGAGTGCAGCGCCATTCTTTTTTGCAGTGCCAGTAGTGTCAAAATCGAAGTTGTCTTGACCTTTTTTGATTCTGAATTCCGCCATGGGTCTGTCTCCTTAAGTTATGCCGCACGGATTGCTACGGCCTGTTTCAAACATTGCTATTCAGGAAGAAGAACTCTTACAGTCATTGCGAATCTACCTCGACCATGCCCGGTAGTTGCGGCTGGACCAAAGCCATATGCCCAATCTAGTCCCAGTTCGACCGGGAAGTAGGAAAGACGAATACCTACCCCTGGCGACTTTCGTAGCCCCGAACTCGAACCAACCGTCTTGTGAATGTTTCCAATATCGAAAAACCCGGCCAGCTTTATCTTCTGCTGCAGGAATAAACCTATGCCCTCGATGGCATTGCCCGTTCCCGGGACCGGGAACTTTAATTCGTTCTGGAAGGCCCACAGGCGTTGTCCAATCGCGTCGTCCTGGCGAAAACCCCGGAGGATTTCGCTGCCGCCAAGCGAAGGCAGTTCAAAAATCGGAGTGTTTGAATTGGCCAATTCCAGTCTGCTACGAATGTTGAGAGCTAAGAGCTTTGGCAGTTCTTGATCGAGCTCGCCAGCCAGAGAAAATTTATTGAAAGCTTGTTCTGTTTTCGCAAGACCCAGTCCAAATCGGAGGCGCGGCACAAAACGAATCATGCGTTGATATCGAGATGTCGCTGGGGATTGATAGAAATACAGCGCTCCCACATCGATCGTGTTCAGGTTTTGCTTTGTCTCAGCGGACTTCTCAGGGGTTAGGGTGACGGTTGCGTTTCTCACCTCGCCGTACGCTTGCAACAAGCTGCCTCCCTTGTCCCGGAAGAACTGGAACTTGATGCTGGCCAGTCCGCCCGTACGTCGTTCATCAACCGTGACTCCGTTAAAAAATCGATTGGCAGTAACGTCACTTGAGCCGGTGAGCTGAAGCCCTAGACGAAAAGGCAGACGTCTGAACTGTACAAAATCCGAGTTGTAGTTGATCGCACCCAGAGCTTTCTCCTGTCCACCGATTTTGAGTGAGAACTTGTCGTTTCCCAGGAACTCAAATTTTGAGCGCTGATATAAACCAAATGCTTTAACACCCTGGCCGGGACGATATTCGAATCCGCCTCCGATGAAGTTCTTGAGCTCTTTTGAGGAAGCGGCTTCCTTAACGGGGTCCGGAGGAGCCGGCTTGCCACTGGCAAAGAGAGCAGCCTTGCGTGAAGGTTGAAGAATCGAGTCACGTTCCTGTGACTCAGCGGTTACTACGCCATGAGTGGTGTCGGTTGGAGGTACCGGTTTTACGTCTTGTTCAGGAGAGCCGGTGGGCGCTGATTCATTGCTGGTTTGTTTTTTGATAACCAAATCGACGTAGGTAATGCCGGTGGGTTGTACTCGCGCAAGACTGGGCTGCAAACTGAAGACGTAGCCAAGGTCCGCCAACTGCAGTTGTTGAATTTGCTGCACTCGAGTATTTACATAGGGCTCATTATTCGGCTTGCTTTGAAGGTGTGTTACGTAATCGATCGCCCGAAATCCAGGCTGATCTGGGATCGCGATGAGACTGCTGAGAATATTCTTGCGGTCCTTGCGAAAGACGCGAAATTGTTTGTCGTTCAAGAGCAGGTAGAGAATCTTGTCGATCTCATCCTCACTGCCGCCGGCAACCGGGAAAACCAGGCGAGCGATGCGCAGGCTTTCGCGTATCGTAATAGTCTTTGTCGGGGCGTCGGAGGGATCCAGAGTGATGATGGGTGTCAATCCGCGGCGAGCATAAAAGACTTCGATTCTGGTTCGGATTTCCGAGCTTCGCCACAATCTTCCGACTAGCGGTTTAAGCGCTTCTTCCTTAATCTCGGCAGTATTGGAAACCGTTCCGCCTGTTGCCGCATCGGGAAGAACAATCGCATACTCAGCGCTATTCCAATTTTGAATGGGATCCACAACTGTGAAAGTTGCTTGACCTGGCGCTGCCTGCCACAGAGTCACGTCGTCTGAATTAAAGGTGAGCGAAGTTTCATTGGCAAAGGTCGCAAAGGCGTTGACCAGTGGTGACATCGCCAACTCTAGTGGAAGGCGGTTGTCGGTGTCCTGTGCCACCCAATTGGCAAATCGCGATCGATAATCTATCCAACTGCCTGAAAAGGTGCGTAGCCTGCTGGTAAGATCATCGTTAAGTTTTCCTTCGTCGTCCTTCTGTTGCTCGGAAGTCGAGAGAGCGACGTAGTATGGCTTTCCCAAAGCAGCTAACTGTTTGTCCAGGTCGTCATAGATAAGCTTACGGGCGCGCTCGATTGGGATCTTCAGTCTGTTTGTGAAGTCCGCGGAGGCTTCAAAGCGACTGTGCTCACGATCAACGGTAAGGAGACCGTTTTTGATCGATAGTTGAGCGACCAGGCGGCTTGCATTCGGTGGGTTAGCTGCGATGGGCCTTGCAGAACTGATAGACAGGCTTAGAATCACCGAGACCATGAATAGCGTTCGGCTGACTCGGGAAAAGGATCGCGTAAGAATCTTAATCAGCATATCGGGTCTTTGAGTGTCGTTGCTCGGCTTTGCACAAAAAATCTCGATCGCTCACTTCTCTTTGCAACCTCAGTGTCCTCTGTGTCTCTGTGGTTGATGAATTCCGAGTAAAACCACACCACAGAGACACAGAGGACACTGAGGTTGCACAGAGAAATCACAGAACAAGGACTTTTTGTGCAAAGCCTCGTTGCTCTTATTCGGACCTCGGGCTGTCTTAACCGATCATTCCGCCGCGGTCCAGTCAAATAGACCCGATTATTTGGCCCACTTAAAAGGCGTGGGTGGGCCAATCGGGTTAAAAGCCAAAGTTTCGGTGAATCTTCAAATCGACCTAAGGGGTCTGCATTCAAACTCTTCTATCAATCAGTATGTTCCGCAGCGGGTTTTCGTTTCGGCGGGCGGGGCACTTCCAAATCAATTGCAGTTCTGGCCATGGTAACGCCAGGAGTGGATTGAGCTGATCGGCTATTTTGACTTTTGCGCGGCAGCAATGATTGCTTCAGGTTGGCTGTCAATCAGAGTGTCGAGCTTGGCCTCTTCAATACCGGCAATACGTCCCAACATTCTTCTTGGGGAAGATGCATGACCGGCAAACTGCCAGCGTGCCATCTCAACCAATGCGTCCATCGCTTCTTTTCGAAGCTGCTCCAAGAGTTTGGGATCGCGCGACGCGGTTAGATTGACCAGTAACCAGCCTCCCTTGTTACGGTCAACCCATTTGTCGGATTTGAGAAGAGCGATGAACGGGTCTGGAGATATCATTCCTGCGCGCTGTTGAGAAGAGCTGGCAATGACGCCGAGCGCTCTGACGGCATTGTTGCGAACACCCTCGTCAGGATCGCGCGCGGCTTCGGTAAGAGCAGTGATCTGGCGTGCGGAGACGTTCGCGTATCCGAGAAATTCAGCGGCAATCGCCCGGTGTTCAGCGTTAGAAGATGACGAAAGGACAGTGCGAAGCAGGGCTTCGTTGGCTAACGCAAATTCACGGATCTGTAGCTCTTTTGCACGAAGCTCTGGATCGGCGGAAAGCGCATAGCCATTCGAGAAATCTTGTTGGGTACGTCCGGCAAGAGCGGCCTTATTCAACGCCTCCTCACTTTCCTGATTGAGCTTCAGTGCAGCCGCTGGCAGTCGGTCTTCGCCCGTCGGAGGAGGTTTGTGTTGGAGTGCGACGCTGGAGGTTCCGGCCACGCCGATGTAGATCATGGAATTACCTTTTTCGTCGCAGCATAAACGCGCCACGTCGGTGGGAGGCTTACCTGTTTGAGATCGAATCGCTTCATCAATCCTTGATCGATAGGTGCTCCAATCGCCTTGCTTAATCGATTCGCCCGGTTTGATCGGGAGGACGGACCGCAGTTTCATTACGTCAAAGTGTCCGTAGCCAAAGAAATCAATGTTAGCGATTGTCTCTTGGTCAGGTCTCGAAGCAACAGCGAAGCAAGTAAGCAGGCAGAGCGTAGCGACCGTGAACAGTATCTTCCGCTTCATTTAAGACTCTCTACTTGAACACTACTGACTGACTACCACCGTGTCCAGTCCCAGTTATATAATTTGCCTCGACCTCCGGGACCAACTAACAGCCAAGTTTGGACAAGCACGATGTGGGGAAATGCAATGAGGATTGGTTTCAGTTTGTTGCTTGGGATAGCGATTAGTGTCGTCATGTCGGGAACCACAGCAGCAACTGTTTCACAAGGAAGGAACAGTATTTCTGGTGTCGTCTTTGGTGACTCGCGGACGCCCGTGTCCGACACGTATGTGCAGCTACTTGATGAACTAGGATCGACGATCGCTCAGACCAGGACAAACGGGGCAGGGCGCTACGCGTTCAATGGTCTGTCAAATGGTCGCTTTAAGATTAAGGTATTTCCGGTTGGCACGGATTACATGGAACAAATTCAAGAAGTTTTCCTGTCGCCGGTCTCCGCGGTCCCAGGTTCCGGTGCAGACAATCAACAAGTCGATTTCTATTTGCGCTTGCGGGATGCAAACAGGGGACCATTCAGTGTGCCCGGCACGATCTTCGCGCAGGAAGTACCGGATGAGGCAAAGAAGCTCTACGAATTAGGTATCAGCCAACTGCGACAAAAAAATGAAACGGCAGGTTTTGAGAATCTGAAAAAGGCTCTGGTTGTGTTTCCGAATTACTTCCTCGCGTTGGATCGCCTGGGCACCGAGTACGCTGCGCGCGGCCGGACCAACCCCAACTATTTTGAAGCAGCTCGAATCCTTCTTACAAAAGCGCTCGAAGTCAATCCTCGCAGTTTTTCAAGTATGTTCGGTTTAGGTTTTACTCAATACCACCAGGGAATGGTGAACGAAGCCGTCGTCAATCTTGAACGCGCGATTACTGTTTACAACGACTCTCCGAACGCATACCTGTGGGTTGGGATTGCTCAGAAGCGAGTTGGAAAACTGGTCCAGGCCGAGGCGTCCCTCAAGCGTGCCAACGAGTTGAGCAAAGGCAAAGAGGCCGATGTGCACTGGCAACTCGGCGGACTCTATAACGATCAGAAGCGTTATGCTGAGGCTGCTGCGGAGTTAGAACTATTCCTGAAGAACAAACCGGATGCGCGTGACGCGGAGAAGATCAAACAACTCATCGCGCAGTTGAAACAGAAGGCTGCCACGCCCTAGCCGCGCTGTTGAGAGACGCCCACGAAATAAGAAGCCCATCCGGTATTGAGCCGGATGGGCTTTTAATTTAGACGACCTGATTTAGCCGGCTAAAACTGGAAGCGGAATCCGAAACGGATCGAACGCGGACCTTGAAAGCTATTGGGTAAACCGAATCGCGTATCCTTACTGCCCGAAGGACTGTTGAGGACGGTGACGATTTTGTCGCGCGTATTGGTCCGTTGAAACTGTGCTTCTGCCTGCGGAGTATTGGCCGATAGTCCGATGTCTGTCGCCGGAATGTTAACGGACGAGATGTTGTCAAAAACTGTCAACACGTTCGCCTCGTTGAACAAGTTGAGAATATCCAAATCGAAGACTATTGCAAACCGCTCGCTACCACCGAATTTATACCTATGGTGAATCGCAAAGTCGGTTTGAGTAAACGCTTCAGTGCGACCCAGATCGCCGCGCCCGTTCAGAATCATGTTGTCGATATTGAACAAGACAAAGCGGGTCGTTAGCGGTGTGCCACTCTGAATAGTCGTGAAGAGCGAAAAATCGGTGGTACTGCCCGGGCTAAATCCAAGCTTCTCCTTCCATTTTAGTGAATAACCACCGTAGAACTTGAAGGAGTGTGGTCGATCGGTCGGCAGCAGGCCGTTGTCCTTCACGCCGAGCGCAGTGAAGCCCACGATCGGAAGGTCAAAGTTGCGGTTGACGTTTGGACTGGTACGACCATCTTCGTCCGAACTGGCAAGGCCGGAGTAGTTACCAAACAGGCGACTCCATGTGTAGCTGGAATTGAAGTAGTAGTTCCTGCTGGAGTGTGTGTCGAAACGTACTTCGACTGCATCGTACTTGCGCTCCGCCTTCAGCGGGATGAAGCCAAAGTCGGTGCCCACTTTCGCAGCCAATCCCTCGCCGGGGTTACCGATAATAAAAGCCTCACTGCCCGTTGGGCTCGAGAAGCCGATATCCTCAACGGCGCGATCTACTTGCTTATGGGAGTAACGACCGCTAAGGAGGAAGCTGCCCCACATCTCACGTTCAAAACCAGCCGTGAACTCACTCTGGCGGAACGGTTTGAGATCCGGATCAATCGCTCCGTTTTCAACGCCTAGTCCGGCGTTAGAAGGGATGCGGAAGTCGAGGTCGCAACGAACCCGGTTCCCCGGCGTAGGCGTTATTGGACAATTTCCACCAATAACGGGTGCATAGTTTCCGATGATGCGCTGCGGAGTCAGAGAGTCGTACCTTCCATCGCCGGGGAAGGTTTCAAAATAAAAGTTGTGGAAGAAGTCGCCACCGAACGAACCGCGCGGCAATTCATATTTAAAGCGATCGAAGAACCAACCATAGCTCCCAAAGAGCTTCGTCTTACCATCCCCAGTCAAGTCAAACGCAGCGCCGAAGCGTGGCGCAAGCTTGTCAAAGAAATCGAACGTGATGCTTGGATTGCCTGGGGTGAAACTCGGAGCGTCTTCCTTCTCAGTGCGAAAACCCAGGTTCAGGGAGAGACGGCTCGTGGGCTGCCAACCATCCTGGAAGAAGAATGCCTGGTTCTTGCTGCTGGCGCCGCCCTGTGTAGCGAAACGCTGAATGAATCCTGAGCCATTGGCGCCGGGAGTTGGGGGCAGGATCGCTGCAGAAAGCCCAGACGTCTGATTGATGCTTCGTCCATATCGGATCGAGACTTGATCGATCGTGGCGCTGAACACGTCGTTCGCCAGGGCGTTGATCTGGTATCCGCCTTTGAACTCATGGCGACCACCAAACTCATTCACGAAGTATGCGGCGTCGACGTCGAACGTTCTGCGACGGGAAGCGTCGAACACCGTTTGTGTTTGCGAAGGACGACTCTGCTGGCCGGTGACGCACCCAGCTTCAGCCGGAATCGCAGAGGAAAGGCCAGACGTGCTACAGAAGATACGAGCTCCACCGACAATACTCGGCAGGCCGTAATTGCCAAGCTTTTCATTCAGGAAACTGTATCCGGCGCGTGCAGCGACCACCAAATTAGAGGTCGGAGTCCACGTTAGACCACCTGTGACATTCTGAGAGTTCTGCCGGCCACCTTCTCCTCGGAGGAGTTGCGCACCTCTTAAAGTCCCGATTGGGGAGCCGAAGTCTACTGCAGGAATAGTAGTCGAAAGCTGACTGGAATTTGCGTCGACCTCACCGTGTCGCACGATTGGGTTGTAAGTGTAAGACGTGGTGAAACGCAAATTGTCGGTGATGTTGGCGTCAATACGAGCGAAATCGTACCAGTTGGTTTGAGACGAAACGTAACGCTCTGCGCCGGCAATCACTCCAGTATTAGGATTGCGGTAGGTCAAACTGCGAACCGTTTGAACGACTTGTGGCGAGTGGCTAATGAGGAACCATGCGCGGTCGCGGATGATTGGACCACCGAGAGTTGCTGTCCAGAACTCGTCGGTGCCACCGTCGCGGTCTGGCCTGAAGAGCCTGGGACCGGCTGCAAAGGCGTTGGTCAAGAAAGGACGCGGACCGGCCTGAAGTTCCGCCACTCGCAACGATAGCCCGGCCTCGCCGTGAAAATCATTGCCGCCACTCCTGGTGACAACATTGATCACGCCACCTGTGGCGCCACCGAACTCAGCCTCGAAGCCCGACGACTTGACTTGAATATCCTGAATGAACTGGAACGGGATGTTGTTATTAGTGTTCAGTGTGCCCGTTCGGAAGTTGGATACTTCCTGTCCGTCAATAATGAAGGTGTTTTCGGATCCCGAAGCGCCATCGATCTGGAAGCCACCGCTAAGCGGCTCGTTGCGAACCGCCGGTGCGACCGCGAGTAAACTGGTGAAGTTGGTGCCCTTCGGCAGCAAATCCGCAACCTGCGCCGTAATGTTGGTCTGGATTTTGTTATCGGTCATGGCGATGGGAGGAGTGTCGGTAGAGCTGACTACGACGGTTCCCGTGGCGCCCTCCGGTTCGAGGTCAAATTCCACCGCCGTCGGCTTCCCAAGCACGACTTGAACACGTTCGCGCACTTGTTCGCTAAAGCCGGACGAGGCAGAGGTAGTAACTTTGTAGATTCCGGGCGGCAGTTGTGTAACCACAAACCGGCCGTCATCCTTGGAACTGGTACTGCGAGTAAAACCGAGAGTCACCCCTGTAACTGTTACAGGCACTCCCGCAACTAAATTCCCCTGAGGATCTTTAATCGTACCCTCGATACTTCCGGTCGTCTCCTGGCTAAACGCTGAAATTGCCGCACCAAGAATGATGACGGCAACAAACGGAAACAGTCGAAGGCTCTTAATGGAAATCAAGACATGCTTCATTGTGCATTCCTCCTGATAGAAGGGGTAGGCAGAGCTTTGACGGGATTACTCGAAACGTAGGGGCAAGTGCCGTACCCACGTAAACTCAACACAGCTTCAGGAGATATCAGGCGGGTTTAGCGTGCTTGGCAAAATGCGGGGCGCGATCAGGGTCCAAAAAAATGGATAGTCTCCCATATTTTTGAAGAGCCAGGACGATCGTGAGTCGCACATCTTAAACCACTAGTCCGCATGGCTTTGCACAAAAAGTCCTTGTTCTGGGATTTCTCTGTGCAACCTCAGTGTCCTCTGTGTCTCTGTGGTGTGGTTTTACTCGGAATTCATCAACCACAGAGACACAGAGGTTGCACAGAGAAGACAGCGATCGAGACTTTTTGTGCAAAGCCAGTCCGCATGAGACATTAGCGGATGATGTTGCTTGTTTCTATCGGTCTACAAACTGAGACACACAATTTCTGAAATGGAATCCCCCCTTTAAACATATACAAATGAACGTCACCGTTTGCCATCATTTTGCTTGACTGCCAGCCACTATTCCTTTATTAACATGCGCTGTCGTTCGCTCATTTCCTATCTGACATTTCTCAACCCAGGGCCGTCACAAGTGATCCTCGTCGCATTCCAGAGTTCTGCTTTTAGTTTCTAACGTTGGATTCTCCGACGGGGAATCTTTCTAACGCTACATGACCCGCTGTTTGATTGCTGGATCAACGAAACGAGTTCAGGTGCAAACGAGAACGGGAAAGCTAAAAGATGACCTGGGTTTTGCAACTCGCACTCAGATAAAGGTTATGGGATACGACTTCTTCTTTAGTTACCAAAAGAGTAATCGACCTTGCGTACCAGCAAAAGCCATTCGATGACCTCTCAGACGAGGTGCGCACCGCTCCCTGAACTGACCCGGTCCAAGAGTGATTTCGGACTTTTTGAGGCAAAGCCTCACTGACATTAATGAAGAAAAGGAAACATCATGAGAGCTTTTATTGTTCGACCATTCGGCAAAAAGAAGGACGCTAAAGGGCAGGAGCTCGACTTCGACGAAGTTTCGCAAGTGCTTCTTGATCCGGCACTCGAAGACGTTGGCGCGGAAGGACGCGAGACGCTCGACATCTTTGAGTCGGGCAATATCCGCATCGACATGTTTCGGAGACTGCTCACGGCGGATCTCGTCATCGCTGATCTTTCAGTCAGCAATGCAAACGTCTTTTACGAACTAGGTATTCGTCACGCGTTACGTAGTCATGGGACGCTAATGTTGCGTTGTGATGAAGACCCCGATCCTTTCCCTTTTGATCTTCAAACAGATCGCTACTTCACCTACAGCAGGAAAGATCCAGTCCAGAGTCTCGACAAACTAAAAAAATCGCTGCAGGCGATAAAGGATGATATTGCAAAAAAATACTCCGCCAAGGACAGTCCCGTTTTCACCTCGCTGCCAAAGTTAACCGAGCCTAATACGTCTCAGTTTAATCCGGTCCCCGAAGACTTCGGTCAGGAAGTTTCACGAGCGCTCGCGCGTGGCTGGGCTGGTGATCTCGCGTTGTTCTCTAACGAAGTGAGTGGTCTGGAATGGGAGATTATCGGATGGCGCGTGGTGGGAAAGGCCCAATTCGAGACCAACGCAATGATGGGCGCGAAAACAACGTGGGAGAACATTCGCAGGCTTGAACCACAGGACCTGGAGGCGAATATACAACTTGGCACGATCTACGAGCGACTCGGCGATCTCGATCGCTCGAATGAAGCTCTTCAGCAGGCGCTCAACAATGAAAAGATTCAACGATATGAGCGTGCAGAAGCCTATTCGCTTCTGGCCCGCAATCTCAAAACCCGCTGGCGCCGGGAGTGGGAGCGTCAACCACCCGCAGCTCGGGCTACGGAAGCGTTGCAATCAACAGATTTGCAAGAGTCGTTTAAGAATTACGAGCGAGCGTTCGATGAGGATCTTAACCATTACTACTCTGGATTGAACGCTCTCGCTATGATCAAGATCATGGTCGAACTGGCGAATAAATTCCCGAACGAATGGGCTGCGCAATTTCCGAGTGATGATGAAGCAGTTCAAGCTCTTAAGCAACACTCGGAACATGCGGATAAATTGGTTGCGGCGGTCCAACTCTCGTTAAAAGCAACGGACCGCCGCGTGGAGCGTGACGGAGAAAGAGACGTTTGGGCGGAGATTAGTAGAGCAGATTTGATGTGTATTACCACTAACGCTCCGCCGAGAGTCGCGGCTGCTTATCGCAAAGCGAAAGACGCCAAGGAATTCAAGGTCAAATCGATCCTCCAACAACTTGCTATCTATCGTGATCTGGGTGTGCTGAATAGCAATCTCCCGGAGGTGTTCAAGCTTCTCGGTGAGCCTGCGCCCTTGCCGGATCATGGACCAGCGCCCGCAGCACCACCCGAACGTAAGCGAGTGCTTTTGTTCGCGGGTCACATGATTGATGCGCCTGATCGCGCAACTCCGCGCTTCCCCGCAAAGAAGGAAGCGATAGCTCGAGCGAAAATCAAAGAAGCTGTTGAGAAGGAGATGAATAGTGGCGCGGGTGTGTTGTGCGGGTACGCCGGAGCTGCAAGCGGAGGCGACATTCTTTTTCAGGAGGTCTGCGCCGAGCTCGGAATACCGACGCGATTGTATCTGGCAATTCCTCCTACAAAATATGTCAACACCTCGGTTAACAAGGCCGGTGGAGATTGGGCCGATCGTTTTTGGAAAATTCACAACCAGCATGAGCACGACAAACAATTGCGCGTGCTGAGCGAAGTGGAAGACGCCAAAAAAGAGAGCGATTACATTCCAGCCTGGCTGCGGTCAAAGGAAGACTACGGTATCTGGGAGCGTAATAATTTGTGGATGCTCTTCAACGCACTGGACGAAGCTTGTGACGAGAAGAGTGGGGATCCAAACCTTACGTTAATCGCGCTGTGGGACGGCGGCGGTGGCGATGGCGCAGGAGGGACCGCAGATCTGGTGAACAAAGTCCGAACGATCGGTGCGCATTACAAGATAATCGATACGAAAACGACATTCGAATTGTGAGCCCGGAAGTCCTGACTCACCATACCTCCCAACGTTTGAAAGGCGGGCAACATGGCAGATAAACAACTCAATCAAGTTGCACAGAATGTGTCGACTCCGACGACAGTTTCGAGTGCGGTTGACGTTCGACCTCAGGATCCTGGTGAAGTACCCGATAAAAAAAGCGAAAGCTTCATTAAGGCACAACAGATCCTGCGTGGACAATCAGCCGAGCCCGCCGAGATGCTGGCATTGGCGAAGGCTCTCAAACAAGAAATGCGATTCAGTTTTGCGCGCCGTTTGCTTACGCGTGCGAGCAACCACGAGAATATCCACAATCACCCGGACCGCGAAAAAATCTTTCAGCAGTTAGCTCTCTGCACTTACAAAGACGAAGATCTACCGTTCGATGATCGTCTGGATAAAGCGCTGAAAATATTGGAAGTAGTTGCTAATTTTAAGACCACCACCGTCCCGGAAACCCTCGGCCTGCTCGGCGCGATTCATAAACGAAAGTGGGAGGTCGACACTCAGCGAAAACATCTCGAGCGATCGCTTGATTTCTACATGCGCGGCTACAAGCTGGGGCCACACCTCGATCAGGGCTACAACGGGATTAACGCCGCGTTCGTACTGGATCTCCTGGCGAGTTTGGAGGAAGGAGACGTAGAAAATGACGGTGAGTCGTTGCCGATTGTTGAGGAACGACGGAAGAAGGCGCAGGAGATTCGAAAAGACGTCGCTGTTCAGGTTACGGCGCTGGTCGAGAACGAGAATCATGAGCTCGTCGCCGACGCATGGTGGTACTTTGCGACTATTGCCGAGGCTCATTTTGGGCTGGAAAACTATGACGAAGCTGTTGCTTGGATAGAGAAAGGACGCGCGGCTGCGAAAAAGGTCTACGAATGGGAGTTGGAGTCGTGCGCCCGTCAGCTTGCGACGATCGCTCGTTTGCAGCTCGGTCGAGAGTTTAAGGAAGGCACCTTTGAATTCACGCCTGCGTGGGTTGCTCTCGAAAAGGCCTTTGGTGGTGACGCTGTGCCGCGTGCAGCGTTCACTGGAAAGATCGGTCTCGCGTTATCGGGCGGTGGTTTTCGCGCCTCGCTCTATCACCTGGGAACGCTGGCGAAGCTTGCTGAGCTCGACATTCTGCGTAAAGTCGAAGTGCTGTCGTGTGTCTCAGGGGGATCGATTATCGGTGCTTATTATTATCTGAAGGTACGTCAACTTCTACAGAAGGAAACGGATTCCGATATCACGCGTGAGGACTACATACGTATAGTCCAGGAAACGATAAACGAGTTTCTCGATGGAGTGAAGAAGAATGTTCGTACACGCGTGGCGTTGAATCCACTCAAGAACTTTCGCATGTATTGGAGCGAGAAATACTCGCGGACGACGCGTGCGGCCGAGTTGTTTGAAAAACATCTCTATTCGCTCGTCAATGATCAAGAGTCCCAGGAGCGCTGGTTGAATGATTTAACGATTGCACCTTTAGTAAACGGCGCTCCTGCTAAAGCATTCTCACCGAAGTATCAAAATTGGAGACGCAAGTCGAAGGTGCCCATTCTGGTGCTGAACGCAGCCACTCTCAATACTGGTCACACGTGGCAGTATACGGTTTCGTGGATGGGTGAATCGCCGGCGGGAATCGATACCGAGATCGACGGAAACGATCGTTTGCGACGAATGTACTATGACGAAGCGCCAGAAGGTCATAAGCGAGTCCGACTCGGTCAGGCCGTCGGGGCATCAGCCGCTGTGCCCGGTGTTTTTGAACCGATCACACTGAATGATCTTTATCCCAAGCGCATTGTGCGTCTTGCCGATGGCGGCGTGACTGATAATCAGGGAGTGGCGACGTTGTTGGAGCAGGATTGCCGAGTGATCCTTGTTAGCGATGCGAGCGGCCAGATGGAATCACAGCCAGCGGTTGGTCGTGGCATCCTGGGTGTCTTGCTCCGGACGAATGACATCTTTCAGGCGCGCATTCGTACTGCTGAATACCACGATCTCAAGGGACGCCGGCGCTCCAACCTGCTGCGCGGCTTCATGTTTGTCCATTTGAAAGGCGATCTTGAAGTTGATCCGGTTGATTGGGTGAACTGCCTCGATCGTTACGTCGCGTCCGACGATTCACGACCTCCATCACGCCGCGGTCCGTTAACAACTTACGGGATCGCCAAGGATACTCAGCAACTGCTTTCGGCCCTCCGCACCGATCTCGACTCCTTTTCAGAAGCTGAAGCGTACGCTCTGATGACCAGTGCGTATCGTATGACCGAGTATCAGATTAGTTCAAAGAAGTGCGTCGAAGGCTTTCCGGAACCAGCGGAGAAAGCGGTCTGGAAGTTTCTTGAAATCGAAAGCTGCATGAAAGGCGAAGGCAAGGGGTATGAATACCTGAAGAAACTGTTGTCCGCTGGCAGCAGCTTGGCTTTCAAGGTTTGGAAGATCGATCCGATTTTGAAAAACCTCGCGCGTGTCGTTCTGGGGTTACTGATCATCGGCATCGCGGTCGCTGGGTATATCTGGTGGACCACGCCCCTGCCAAGTGCGATCTCGCAACCGGGAACGACGATGCTTGATTCGTTGTCGACGGGGTTAAGAGAACTCACGGTGCAGAAAGTTGCGACATGGATCGGATGGTTGGGGGGCGCCGCGCTGTTCTTCTATCTGCTAACCAGGCTCCTCACGGCGCTCTTCGGCACTTTCGTTGCTGAGAATGCAGTGATGCTGGTGCGTTGGAAAGACTTTCTGAAGCGAGTGGCAATGGCGACGCTGGTTAGCACCATAGGCTTCGTAGCTGCGTTGCTTCACCTTTCAATTTTCGACAGACGATTTTTGAGTTTAAGCAGCCTGGAGAGAGTGAAACAGGAGAGTCGTTAACGCTACTTGAAAGAGCAGAGATCACATTTCGCCGCGAACGTTGGTTAACGAATGTCTCGCGTATTGTTCGCGCGACAACAAACTCTGGCTTGCTTGGATCACTAGCAGAATGGGTCGCACCGACAGTCAGTAGCTCTTGTCCAGTGTCTCCAAGATCGCCGCAACGTCGCGGGGACGTGAGCCCTTGAGCTTTTTCAACCCCTCCTTCACGATCCATCCAGTGCCGGATTGGCTTTGCACAAAAAGTCCTTGTTCTGGGATTTCTCTGTGCAACCTCAGTGTCCTCTGTGTCTCTGTGGTGTGGGTTTACTCGGAATTCATCAACCACAGAGACACAGAGGACACAGAGGTTGCACAGAGAAGAGAGCGATCGAGACTTTTTGTGCAAAGCCGTCCGGATTACTCGAACGCGACCAGTGCCTACAGATGCTAAAACGAACTCTGGGTGCTTGCCACTCGCGTTGCGAAGCACATTGGCCACGGACTTCTTGACATACAGTTCAGGATCGGTCCGAAGCGTTTCAAGCACAGGCCGGACGGCTTGCGGATCTACCTTCACGATGCCACGCAGCCCCTCACTTGCGGCACGCCGGATCTTCGCGTCATGGTCCTTGGACCACCGTCGCGCAGTATCAAGGACCGCTGTTGGATGGCGCTTACCGAGCTCGACCAGCGCCGTGGCAGCCACCTCGCGCGTTTGCCATTGGTCGCTCGCTGCCAGCCTCTTGAGTTCGGGGAAGACGGCATCGGGTTCGACACGACCGCGCGCCAGAAGCTCCTTGATGTCGTGAATCTTAGCGATCACAGCAACGTCTATCTGGCTAACCCGATTTATATCCAGATGAAGATACACATACTTGGCTACGCGCCCCACTTTCCGACAATGACGCCGATCACTAGACCACCAATGGCACCCAAAATGAGAATTGGAGCATACGCTTTCGTGATTATCGCATCAGGCAGACTTAACAAGATCCCGAAAACAAGACCTTGTGCCCATGGCGGCAATGGTAGATGCGCAGCACCGATGACAAAACCAATCGCGAAGCGGTTCAGAAATGCGCCCGTCAGTGCCGCCGTCTTATCAGGGAAGGACAACGGGATCATTGAAGCGGCAGAGAGGGCGCCGTAGACGAGTCCGCAGATAGTTCCAAGCTTGATTCGAGACATTAAGCCTCCATGAAGCGGGCTGGGCTGATCGATTTCGATTAGACCACGGCCCTTTCGCTACTTCAACATTTTCCTCTTAACTCTTTTGTGAAACGAATGGCTGGAGTGCTTTGTGATGCTGATAGCTTTGGCCGTACGGGATTCGAACCCCTAGTCTTCGCGCCCTGCCGAAACTCCTGTATCGAAAGACGTTGAGTTTTCTAACGTCACTTCTTTGACTTTACCTTCAGATCCGTCTAAATATCTGCTGCACCCACGAACCATTCCTTATGCAGCACGACCCCAAAGACGACAGCTCCGATTCGATGCTGACTCGTTTCCTGAGTGCTAAGTCGGAATCGATCTCAGATGAATTGCTGCGCGCGATCATCGATGAACATGCCGACCCAATTATCAAGAAAATACTCAGAAGCAAGCTGCGAGTGTCACTCAATGGAGGCGGCACTCAGCAAAATCAGGACGCGCTGGAGATAGCCGGCGATCTGCGGGCCTCGATTATCTCAACCTTGCGAGCTCTGAGACAGAATCCAAATCAAACAGCAATCGCCAATTTCTCCGACTTTGTCGCCATCAAAACCTACTCTGCGTGTGCTGACTATTTTCGCGAGAAGCATCCGCAGCGGTGGCGGCTAAAAAGCTTGCTGCGCCGCCGTTTGCGACAGAACCCGCGATTTGCTTTGTGGCAAGCCGAAGATAAGCGATGGTATGCAGGTTTCAGCGGAAATCAGGAAACCGGATCCGAAGCGAAAGCACCCGATGCCTCTGAATCAAATACACATCCGACAGACGGCAGACTGAGTGCGGCCCAGAAGAAGTCTGATGAATTCCTCGGTGTCTTGTTCGAACGCTCCGGTCGACCGATAGTTTTCGATGAAGTCGTAAAAATCGCGGCTGAAACATGGCACATCCACGATCCGCCAGCCGCATCGATTGATACCGGTGGCTCTGAGAGAGACGACCTGTTTACGAGTTCAGAACCCCGGGTTGATTTGGCCCTCGAGCAGCGGTTGTTCTTTGAGCAGGTTTGGTTTGAGGTGTGTCAATTGCCGGTGCTCCAACGTGCCGCTCTGTTGCTTAATCTCAAAGATTCGAGGGACGGGGGAGTGATTTGGTTTCTACCTTTCCTGGGCATCGCTTCTAAAGAGGAGCTCGCCCGATTATTGGAGATGCCTTACGCGGACTTTCAGAAGCTATGGAACGAGTTGCCGCTTGACGATCTCCGCATTGCGCAAATGTTCGGCATAACTCGGCAACAAGTCATTAACCTGCGCAAAACGGCTCGAGAACGGCTGGCGCGCAGAATGAGAAAGCTCGGAGAGGAGTGAAAATCTCAAACGCGATTGGTAAGAATCAGAAGAGAAGTACGGTTTAAGTAAACAGCAGGGCGGAAAAAAACGGACGACGAATGACCGATCATCTTAGCGAAACCGAAGTTAGTCTTTTCCGCGAGCGGACCATAGGGCCAGCAGAACGGGAAAGAATTGATTCGCACGTTGCGGAATGTCAATCGTGCCTGCGTCGAATTCTGCCGGCTGAAGATACAGCGCTGGTCTACAGCGAGTTAACGGAAGCGCTGCTGCCGGGTAGCGCGGACGAACCTTTTCATCTTTCGAATGCAGAAATCAGGGCGTACGCGAACGGGTCAATCGACCAGGCCGATAGAGTGATCTTTGAAAGTCACTTCGAGATCTGCGCTGAATGCCGCGAGGCGGTGGGATCGCGCGCGGCGAGCTCACCAGTCGAAAGCGTTTCGTCTTCGGCCACGCCAGCCGAAATCGCGGCGCAACAATTCTACCCAGCATGGAGGGCTTTTCAGTTTACGCCAGCCCGCGCTGCAGCCGGGGGGTTGGTTGTGGCATGTCTGGTCTTGGCGTTTGTCGTGTGGCAGCATTGGCATTCACGTTCTGTCGATCAGACCGTTCAAAAGAACGCAACCCAAACTCCGTCGGGCACATCAGCAAGCGGTTCGCCAACGCCCGCACAAGCGGAAGAACCGAAAGGCCCGACCTCCGATCAGCTCGCAGTAGCATTGAGTTTGGAAGACAATGGCCGCACGGTTCAGTTGGATAAGAGCGGTAAACTAATCGGCTTGGAGGAACTCCCGGAAGCGAGCCGCTCGCTCGTGCGAAGTGTGCTTACGACCAAAAACTTGTCAAAGCCAGAGGTGTTGGACAAGTTGACTGCACCTTCAATCACGCTCATGGATCCCGCTGCCCGAGAAAACACGTTTGGATTGCTTGGTCCATCCGGGACAGTGATCGCGACGAATCGACCCAATCTGCGCTGGCAAGCCCTGGCGGGAGCGACAAGTTACACGGTTTCTGTTTTTGATGCCGACTTCAATCGGGTAACGAGCAGCGCGCCACAGACAGCCACGCAATGGACCACACCGGCACTGCGTCGTGGGATCATCTATTCGTGGGAAGTATTGGCGGTGAGAGAGGGGCAAGAGGTGAGGTCGCCGGTTGCGCCGGCGCCCCGAGCCCAATTCAAGATCCTGGAAACAGACAAGCTACTCGAATTAACGAGCCTGAAAAAGCATAGCCCGATCTCGCATCTCACCCTGGGTTTGACATACGCGCGCTTTGGATTGTTGGCTGAGGCCGAGGGACAACTGCAAATAGTAGCGAGAGAAAATCCGAATTCTCCTGTTGCAACGAGGCTGTTGCGAACTGTTCAGGAGTGGCGCAAACGTTAGATCCCATTACCCACGACCACGAATCCCGACCAGAAAAACGGATGGCTGTATTTGGGGTCGGCCATCAGTTTTATTGCCGCCTTCCTGAGAGCCTCAGCCGTACCGGATCGCAAGGGGCCCTTCTCAGACTGGAGGTTGCGGTGGAAATCTATCATCAGCCGAGCCGTGCTGGCAGAGTCGACCTTCCACTGGCTCACTACCGTCGTTGAAGTGCCAGCGATAAATAAGGCCCAGGACATTCCGATCAATCCTTCACCCGAAGCGACCTGACCGCGCGCTGTCTGGCAAGCCGACAAGACCGCCAAATCGGCGTGAAGGTCAAGTTTCATAATTTCCCGCGCCTCCAGGAAACCATCTTCGCTGTCGCTTTCGGTCGCTAATAAGAGACGCGAGTAAAGGGGATTCACGTCGTCGAGCACACCATGCGCCGCAAAGTGCAGAACCGGATACTGCGAAGCTTTGGCCTTGAAAGTTTCTTCGCGCGCGGCATTGCCGATCAAGATTGTGCTCGCGCCTGCGCCGTATAGCTCACCGATTGCTTTCACCTCCTGCTCTGCTTGCGGCAGAGAATCGAAGGATACCTCGTTGCGAGTGAGCGGCAAACGGGCCGCTGATTGGGCACTCAATGCTGGATTGCCGATTGCCAGCAGCCGCGGTAAAGCTGGAGGAGCTGTCGCGCTGACCTTCGTCAGCAAACCGTCCGAGCTGACATTGCGATCAGTAAGGCGCGGCGCCACAGCCTTCTTTTTCATTTCGCGCAAAACGCTGAGCGAGGGCACGTAAGACAATGCGTGATCCTCAAGCACATACTTATTTGATCTCGATAGCAAGGCCTGGAACGGTAATTCCCAAAGTCCTTCGGAGGGGACGATACAGATTGTGTTCTTGCCATCTAACTCAGTCTGTGCCGGTTGCAGTAAGAGGTCATACAAGCTCCTGGCCGATTCTTTGAAATCAGCCGAGTTGCCGGCCAATCTTTGGCGAAAGTCAGCAACTCGGGTGGTCAGTTCGCGAGCGCTAACTACTATCGAATAGACCTTCAACCTCACGGGATCTATGCGGTTGGGTTTTGTTAGAACGAAGAGGTAGGTCCGATTCTGTGTAACGACGTATTCCAACAGCGCGGTTTGCGAATCGTTTATCAGCGCTCCTGCCTCGTTCAAAGACAAAGGTTCAGACCCGCCTTGCCCCGTCCTTAAATCCGGATGTGCGGCATAGATGCGCGTTTCGTATGCTTCGTATTCAAGCCGCGCTTTCTGTAGTTGCGTATCAAGGAAGGCGAGCCTTGATTTATCCGGCTGACGCGCCGAAATCTCTTTGCGCTGTTGAGAGCTGAGCGCCGTTACTGTGGCCTGCAACTGCTTCTCGTGATCGCGCTCTTCAGCGGTCTTCGTTTTGGAGATGTCTGACCGGCCGTGGCGCAGCACGTCGAGCAGCATGCGGCCTTTGGCCATCTCTGCGTAATGGAACGCCTCAGTTACTTTGTTCTGAGCGATCAATAGCCCGACCATCTCCACGTAAGGTCCGGTTTTGTTCTCAAAAAAGAGCTGTTGGTCTCGCTCGCCTCCCACTAGTTGCCCGCGCATTTTTTCCAGAATCGCGATTGCTTCGTCGAACGACTGCTGTGCCCGATCCAATTGCTTGAGTGCGAGATAAGCTTGGCCCAACGAAGTCAACGTCTTCCACAAGACCTCTGGTGCATGGCCCTCTTTGGCGAGTTCAGCGGCGCGAGCTGAAAGCCTTGCGGCTTCGCTGTAGTTACCCTGCCGGTAACGAATATTTCCCATGCCGTTCAAGGTGGTTGCTGTGATCGACTTGATGCCCAGCTCTTCCTGAAGCTTCAGACTGCGCCGGTAGAAATCATCAGCCTCTTCGTAGCGATCTTGTGCAGCATAAACCTCGGCAATTCGGTTCAGAAGGAAAGTCGCGCCACCTTTATCAAAGGTCTGTTCACAAATTTTCAGGCTACGCTGGTAATACTCCAGCGCCCGCGGGTTGTCGTTCTGCGCAAAGTAGACATCCCCCATGCGTAGTAATGGGTGAGCGATGTCCTCCTTACTGCCAAGTTCTTCATAAAGATTGACGCTTCTTTGGTAATAGTCCAACGCCTGCGGAAAGTTACCCTGATAGTAATGGATGTCTCCCAATCTTATGGAGAGGAGCGCGATGCCCGCTTTGTGGCCGAGGCTTTCCATAAGTTTCATCATCTGCTGGTAGTTGTCCGCGGCACGCCAGTAGTCACCCCGGGCAGCGTAAACATCCCCGAGACCAATAAGCGCATTGGCCGTTCCCAGTAATGAATTGTCCCGCCTGGCTATTGTCAGAACGATGTTGAGGATCATCGCTGCCTGATCGTCATTGCCTTTCTTGGACAAGGTTTCTGCCGCCACATTCGACAAACCCTTGAGCAAACCATCGGTAAACGGCTCGCTGCGTTTCAGCACCAGCGCGCGCTCTTCGTCGGTCCGGGCCGCCAACAACTCAACGGTGACCTCTTCGGCTGTGTCTGTGAACTGCCAGATTTTCCAAACTCTGTTTTCTTTAACGAAGCGGAGAGTGTGGGCCAATCGGCCTGGGCCTTCTACCTCCTGGCCTGTTTCCTTACTAAGTGCATGAATCGTGACGTCCAGATGGGCGGTGGCCTTATCGCCATCAATCAACACACTGGGCGGGCGATTGATTGAAACCCCAAGCCTGACGTTTTCACTAGAGGCATATTCTTCGGCGAGGAAATCCTTGAATTGATCAAAGTAAGGTGACTGCCGGCTGAACATGGATAATAGTGCCGGTGTAGCTTTCGTCGCGTAAGCCTCGTAGCCTTTAATTACTAACTTCTGAATCTCCGCTTCATCAGGACTCAGCGACGGCGACAGCTTGGCGATGACCTCATCAGCCGTCTGTGCTCGCACGGATGTAAGGACGCCGGAGGCGAGGAAAAAGACCAGGCTCGCCTTTACCAGCAGGGAATGATTACGTGAGCAAATAGCGAGCATAGTTTTCAGCCTTCAACTATCGGGCCGCGGCACGGCCGGGCCACGCTCGCAGTCTTTCGCAGTTTGCTGCTACCAAAACCAATAGACACGGACTCTGAGATTTGGTTGGCCTGGTCTTCAGTCGAATTCGCTGAGCGCAATGGATGTAAACGAATAGACGTTTGATGCGAAACGTGGCTCTTCAGTCTAACTCAAATAATCTTTCTTCGAATACTAATAACCTCGAACAGTACACGGCTACTACCAACAGCAAGTCGATCTATTGAGATTCCGTCTGAGGGTTGTCGTGTCTGAAACATCAGTCTCGAATAAATAGTCTCTCCCGGATTCTACTCGCGTCAGAACTCAACGCCGCTCCCCGCCGCAGCTAACCGTGTAAACATAAGGAGACCACCAATGAAACGAACTAATAAGTACTTGCTCATTCGCCTGGCGTTCTGTACTGCACTTCTGCTGGGTTCGGCCTTACTGGTTTCGGCGCAAAGCCCGAACCCAGACGAACATCCCAAGTTTGAATTTTTCGCAGGCTACTCGGCACTCGGCGAAACCGGCAGTCGGCTAATTAGCCTTGGACCGAATGCCGCTGTGAGCGGAGACTTCGAGGGACAGGGATTTGAGACTTCGATCATACGGAACTTCAATAAGCATTTCGGAATTAAGGGCGACTTCTCGTTTCATTTCAATAACGAGTCAGGCAGCGGCCCGGTCACCGCTTGCACTCCGGTCTGCACGACTGTCACTCAGGATTTTCAGCTGAAGACCCGCGTTTACAATTTTCTGGCTGGCCCGGAGTTTAAGGCGCGCAATAGCACGCGCTTCACGCCATTCGTGCATGCGCTCGGCGGGTTTGCGCACACCAGTGCAACTTTCACGACCCCAGGTCCAACAAACAATCTTTTTATTAGAAGGAACGACACCAGCTTTGCAATGGGACTAGGCGGCGGTCTCGATATCCGCGCCTCAAAGCGAGTCAGCTTTCGAGCGATGGTGGACTACAACCCGGTATTCGTTAACGACTCGACTACTGGCACGCGTGACTTTGTGCGATTTTCTTTTGGCGTTTTGTTTCACTGAGAATTAGTAGCGCGCGTTAGCAATCGTCCGCGAATGATGTAATAGTGCCGCAGATGCCGCGTCGACTAACGGTCCTGTGTTTGTTTGCTTGCCTCCTGGCTCTCGCCAATGGCGGTTGGACCACTCGAGTGTGGGCTCAAACAGCAACCCCTGTTGCCTCTCCCCAACCCACACCGTTACTTCAGCAACAAGAACCGGTCAAGATCTACACCGAAGAAGTCATTCTTCCCGTAGTTGCTACCGACAGCAACGGGCGCTTCGATCCCACGCTCGAACTAAATGATCTGCTGGTCCTGGAGGACGGCGAACCACAGACAATACGGAGCCTTCGACGAACTCCCGCCAGCGTTCTCTTGCTATTGGACACCGGCGGCTCCAGAAATCCGGCGATGAGAACTAACGCCACGCGCGATCTTTCTGTTCACCTGGTTTCCCAACTTCGCGCAGGCGATCAGGTTGCGGCGTTTCAATTCGGCGGTAAAGTTGAATTGATTCAAACCTGGACTTCGGATCAGAGTGTCGCTATCCATTCGCTTAAGACAAAACTCTCTTCGGGACGGAACGGTCGTTTTCAAAACGCCCTGGCTGCGGCGTCAGTGCAACTGACAAGTGCTCCACCAGGTAATCGCCACATTGTGCTGGTTACGGATGGGGGAGAGTCTCTGCTCGACAAAGATCATCTTGCAGCGGGATTGAAACAACTCTATACGGCTCAGGCCACCGTTTACGTCATCAGCTACACCTTACTGGGTCGCGAAGCGATAAACGTGCTGCATCCCAAAATCCCGGTGATCCCGATTGCCGTCAAGCGGAAGAACAAACTGGATACAGCCGTCGCGCCGATTTTTCCCAATGCTGACAAGAAGCTGGCCGAGGAACTGAAACACAAGAGCATCCTCCGCATAATCGTGGAAGGGTCATACCCGGCGGGCCCCAACCTCGACTTTCCTATGTGGCGACATAGCAGGGACCAATTGAAGACTCTCAAGCAGAATGAACTTGTGCTGGGTTGGATCGCAGAGGAAACAGGAGGAGACATTATCTTGCCGGCCTCGGAAGATGAACTGTCGACGCTGACGGATGACCTCGCCCGCGAAATCGATTCTCAGTACATAGTCACCTATCGGCCAAAGTCAGGAGTCACCCTCAAATCCGAAGCAGACATCCGGCGCGTGGAGGTTGTTTCGCGCCGAGTTGGGCTGCACGTTCGGTCCCGGCGCAGCTACGTGGTTACTGGCGCCCCCGAATAAATTGAGAACAACTTTTGGGATCGCTAAGTTACTGAAATTATTGGTGGAAAGGGACGGAATCGAACCGCCGACGCCGGCCTTTTCAGCGCCGCCTACCGAATCGCGGAAGAGGTTTGAAATCAACGGATGCACCTGAGGATAAAGAGCTTATATCCTAGGCACTTAGGATGGCGTAGGATGACTTGGGCTGATTAAGGGCCTTCGATGTACGCGTATTGTACGCGCTAGGCGAGTCCGCGGGTCCGTAGTTGGGCGCTCGAAAATGTGCCCCTGCTGGCCACGTGTCGTTTCAAGAAAGAAAGGAAAGCGTGCGTTGAATAAACCAGAACATCGCAACGCTGCCAATGGCGTAGGGCGGCACGAGTTCTGTCCAGCACGGAAATGAAATGTGGATGCCGCGCACGAGCCCGATCAATGACAGCACCGCGCCGATGAATAGGAAGTGACCGCTCTCTACCCCAACGCTGAAAAACAACAACGCGGCCGGAATATGTCCCTGCGGCAAGCCGGCTTCGCTTAAACCACCAGCGAAGCCCAGGCCGTGCATCAGCCCGAAGGTAAGAGCCACGAGCCACGGGGAGCGCGCGGTGATGCTTTCGAGTCCGCGACGCACGCGCACGATCTCTACCGCGACAAAGACGATGCTCAGCGCGATCACCGCCTCGACTGGCCGTTGCGGCACATGCACAAAGCCGAGCGTTGCCGCCGAGAGTGTGATGCTGTGCGAGAGCGTGAAGGCGCTGACAGTTTTCAACAACTTCCAGCCACCGCGCGTGATGATGAGCAGCGCGAGCACGAACAGCAGATGGTCAATGCCTGTAAGAATATGCTCAACGCCCAGCACAACGTAAGTACGAGCGACTTCTACTACACCCGGCGCGGCTTCCACCACAAGTGACGGAACAGACGGCGTGAGCCGTGTGACTTGCGCGGTGCCGTCGAGACGTTCCAAACGCACAAGCACATCAGTGTTCGTCGCGTTGAGACCCGCAATATGAATTCTGCCGCCGATAAACCCAGCCGCGCACTTCACGGTCCAGCGTTCGGTGAAGGCGTTGTTGGCCATTGAGCCACGCGGTCGCGTGAGGTTCGTGCAAGCCGGTGGAAGTTCCACGTAGAGTCCGAGACGCAAGTCTTCGCCGCGGCCTGGCACCTTCCAAAGCGCGTCGTAAGTTTCCGCGCCGGTCTGTCGCAGCTCAAGATACGCTGGACGTACCTCGTGTGCTACCACAGTCGCGGAGAACAACAGCAGGACAAGAATCGAACGGGAGCAAACAGAGATAACGGAGCGTAGGAAGCACCTCTCTGTTTCCTGTTCAAGAGCTCTTCGCAGCCTCATCGCTGCACCTCCGCCACTAGCGGGCTCTCAATGGTCACGCTATAACGCTTGAACAGTTCCTGGTAAAACTTCTCATTCAATTCCAGCCGTTGGGCATTGGCCCATTCACGACGCACGTCATCGCGTACTTCCGCCAGTTCGGGCACGCGTCCTTCCGTGCGTTCGCTAACAAACACGAGATGCGCGCCATAGCCTGATTCAACCGGTCCTTCCCACTTGCCGGGCGAAAGCTCACCCAACTTTGCGGCAAACTTTTCTCCGAACTGTTTCGCAACCTCACTCTCCGGCGCTGCTGTGAAGCTCCGTTCCATCAGGAACGAATCGCCGAGCGCCGAGACCTCGGCCTGCCCGCAGGCGCGGTTCAACCGCGCCAGTAGCGCCGAGATATCACGCGCAAGATTCTCGCCGTGCTTTTCCGGATCGAGATACACCTGGCTAAACGTGAAAGTTTGCTCGGCGCGAAATCGGTCGGTGTGCGCCTGCAGATACGCGTTCAAGTCGGCGTCGGTCGGTTCAGGCATAGCGGCGATGTCATCCGAAATGAATTCCATCTTTTGACGCAGGCGACGGCGGATGACCGTGTCGTCCTTGTCCAGACCTAATGCCATCGCTTCGCGGCAATAGACCTCCTCGCGTACAAGGTCCCGGACAAGTCCCGCCAGCTCTTCAGACGTTGGTGGGCGCTGCCATGCTTTCGCGAACCCGGACACAAGGTTTTCGATCTGCCCCTGCGTCACCGTGATCTTCCCAGGGCCATCGCTGGAGCCCGGTTTGGATACAAGACTGTAGGCGATGAACAGCACCGCTCCCAGCAGGAGGAAATGGACCAATGGTTCGCGCACAAATGTTTTCATGTGTGCAGCCTTTCGGAATTAGTTCGCCGGGGTGTACCAGATCGGCGAGGTGTAAGCACGCTCCTGAAATTTCATCGAGGTGCCGGGCAGCGCTTTGATCGCGAAGCGTTTTGCGTCGTAAGCGGTCCAACGTGGCGTGGGAATCTCCAGTACGCGCACGTAGTAAAACGCGCGCTGTCTGGAATCGAAGTTCGGGTCTTTCCAAACGGTGATCAATTCCGGATCGCCGATGGTGTTGGACCAGGTGGCGTTTTCAACGTCCACTGTGTCGCCGACGGGTGGCAACTTGCCATTCGCGCCGGGCTTGCGCTTATCCGCGTCACCCCAGACGACGTCGTAGACCTGTTCGTGAACTTCGCCTTTGGCGTCGAGCCATCCTTTCACAACCTGGATGCGATCGAGATTCGCGCCAATAGGGTCTTTCAATGCGGCGACGAGGAATGTCGGCGACTTGCCGGTGGGAGCGTCGCGCAGATCACCGCCCATGGGAACGCCCTTCGAGTAGCCGATGGCGGCGGGCATGCGGTTGGTCGCGTCGGCCCGCTCGAAATCCCAGCCGCCGAAGAACCGCACGGTCATGCGCGGGCCAGTCGTCGCATATGTCTCGCGGCGCTGCATCGCGTCGAAGATCGCCGCGCGGGTGTTATCGGTGGCCCATACAGCGGCATAACCCGAGGCGGAGACTTCCCAATCCATGATCGTCACGCCCGTCTTTGGATTGTTAATGAAGGTCTTGGTCAGACGCTCGGGACTGGGTTCCTGTGGCGTCGTCTTGCCGAAGAAGTTATCTTCCTCCATCGCGGTGAGACCGGTATGCGCGTCGCTGCTGCCGACGAGGCCAAACTTGTAGGGATTCACGCCGAGCAGCGCTTCAAGCTTGAGACCGTTCTTCAGCGCGGAGCGCGCATACTCGAACTCAAGCATGTCCTTCGACTTTGCCACACTACCGTCGAGGTTACCCTTGTCCCACGTTTCAAAATTGGCGAACTCATCATTGGGCGACAAGTAAGGATGCGACTCGCCTGTGCCTTTGGTCTGGGTGACTTCGTAAAGCCGCTCCAACTTGTTGCGCGTCTCGACATATCCGCGGTCAATCTTTTTACCGAACGCTTCGACGATGGGGAACATCCGGCCGTTACTCAAATTGCCATTGTGGGCGATGGCGAGCACTTCGCTGCCGGTCTTTTGTTCGGTCGCCATCATCCATTTCCATAAATCCTCGGGATTGTCGCTGCCGAGCGGCGCCATGGTGGTGAATGGCTCGACTAGACTGGCCTTGGCGCCATTCTCGCGAAACAGGATGTTGCGATGAAGGTTGTTGCCGCCCGTGTTCGAGGTCCACTCGAACCCGATGAACGCCGTGAAGTGGCCCGGATCGTTGAACTCCTCCGCCGCGTCAATAGTAGCCTGCCAGGCGGACCGATATGCGCGCGTCCCCGGAAGTGGGAACCCCTGAGGCATTCTTCCTTGTCCGAAACTGACGATAATATCCATCGCCGCCTCGGCCCCATGACCAGACTTGATCTGGTCGTACCACTTCCGGCCCTGCGGTGTGGCCAGCAACTCCTGATCGCCGCTCATCAGTTGCGGAAAGAACCCAAAGCCGTCCGAGTGATCCGCCACGACGAGGAAGTCGAGCGGCCGGGACAACTTCGCCGGTTGGCCGTTCGAAGCGGTGATCTCTTCGCCCCGGGCGAAACGATAGGCCTCCCTTGGTCCAAGTCGGCAACCGAAGGCGCCCGCGTCCATCGAAAACGAAGTGTGCAGGTGTGTATCGCCGAAGAACGGCCGTGTAGGAAAACTTCGTCCCGCGTAGGGCGAGTATGGCGGCTTGTTGGGGAAAGATTTTTCTGCGGTCGCTTTGTCGAGCGTACCGGCATCCGTTGGCATTTGTTGTTGAGCCCCTACTCGCAGCCAGATCAGGCTTCCGGCCAGTCCCGCGCACAGCAGTGCGCTGGTTATGAGCTTACGGGCGTGTTTTGCTTTCATCGGGCGAGTCTTTTCTTTGTTCATTGGTTTAAATTCACCTCGATCTCACTGGGCCATCGAATCTTGTCGATCGTGGTCGCGCGCCATTCAGTGGCTGTCCATACCGTGCAGCCACACCTTTGGCGGCTATATCCAAATCCTTGATTCGCTTTTGTCTCATTCGGCGGGAGGGGCCACTACGAAGGCTCAGGGGTAGCGATGGTTCAATCCTCTCAAATTTGGCGCGAGTCTAGTGGCTAACAGGCAAGCCATATAACTGTCAGTTTTGACAGTGCCAGTACAAAAAGCTTCCGGGGAAAGGTCATCGCCCCCAGGTTTGCTTGGTTCGTTTTATTGCCCACAAACCAGTTTGAGATAAGGTGTCGCTACGATGCCGCTAACCAAGAGGTAGAGAGTGGCGGTCCCTGACGCGTCGCGGAGTGCGGCTTTTACTTAGGGAGCGATCCTGGACCACTTGCATATCAGGATGACAGGACTATGAGAACGCTCTAGGCTGATGTAGGCTCGTTTAGGCTATTTTCGGCTGCTCGATGTTCGCGTATTGTTCGCGCGGTCACAAGTCCGTCCGACAGCAAATGCTTCTGCCAGTGTCAATTCCACACTTTCAAAGGGGGAGGGAATTCCAGCAACCATCCCATTAGAAAAAGACAACCAAGCCGACATCTCTGAACAGGTGACAGTAAAAACTAAAAGCGGCACGAACGTAAAGCCGGATTTTCTATCTCGAGATCAGAATGGAATGTCAAAGTCACAGAAGCCAAGGGCTCCCAAGACGCCCCGCTTACGCCCAATCAAACCAAGGGCTTTCCTGAAATTGAACAATCAGGTGGTACTGTTGTCGGTGCGGGCAAACCTGGCTTTCCGGGCGGTACCACCATTCCCCCTACGCCAGTTGATATAGTCAGGAACCTTGGATACGGAGACGCGTACCGAAAATGGCGATAGACAACGCGGGTGTAGTTGATTTCATTAGTATTGATCCGGCCACCGATAAGGTTGTGCTTACAATCGCAGACCACCTTGAATGGGATGAAAACACTGACGACCATAAACAGTTGTTAAAGGAGAAGCTGAACACATACGTAGAGTTCATCGAAAGTGGTGAACTACTCGAAAAATATCCCAAGGCAAAAGGCCGTGAAGTCATCGTTAGTGTTGTGGGAAAGTATCCGCTAAACGAGGAGGCCGCGGCATTTTACCAACAGGCGTCTTCGGCAATCGAACGAATGGGAGCAAAGCTACAGTTTCAACTTGGTGCGTCTTCAGAAGATGATGATGCTTGATGACGTTAAGGACCATTACCGTAGTCTGTGGGGCGAGCCGTCAAGAGAAGCCTGGTTCAGAATGTTCGGGTGTGAGGTTGAGATTTACAAGTGGGACGCCGATGCGAATCCTAAAGAGGTGGTCATCTACGCTTCGATTGGCGCCAGCGCTCATCCTCTTAACGGCTTTGATCCAACTCACCGTGTCGAGTTCTTTATGGAATTACTGCCGGCTGAAGACAGGATCGCGAAGCCGTTTTCGATGCTTGGGATGGAGCCAGGATTGTATGGCACCGGTCTTGAAAGAGGCCATGTGCTGACGCATCCTGAGCCATTGTGGCCGGAGACTCCGATGCATAGCTTTCTAATACTGGGCTCTTCTCCAAACGTGCTGCCGTCAATCGAGGTAAGTGGAGGTCTTCATGTAGAGTTCTTGCAAACCGCCCCGGTTTTTCCGTCGGAAGTTAAATTCATTCGGGAAAAAGGGTCCGAGGCCTTAATGCATCTCTGGAACGTCGAAGACGTCGACTTCTGGAATCCATATCGATTACCAAATCCACCAGAGTGATCGTGCTGTCGCGTCAGGAAAAAAGTGCTTTCATGAGAATCATCATGGCAAACAAAGGTTGGAACAAGACTAATGTATTTACTCTATGCTTGGCGTCTAGCATAAATCGCATTTTGTGAGAATCCTGTTGTTTCAAGTCAGACGACTGTTAAAAGTTCTGCTGAGCAACGGTCGCGACGCATTGCGGAACACCAGGAAATAAGACGGAGCCCAGGAGTTAGCCCAGGACTTGCGTGCCATCCATCTCACGCCGCAACAGAGACAGGAAATCCACCAATTGAAACGGTACCTCACCAGAACCGGAACCAGCCGCTTCTTTAAGTCCTCGGACGCTAATGAAAAATCAAGACAGATATGAGGAGATATCCAAACTCTCGCTCATTTACGGTCCAGGTAAGTATTGGTTTACTGAGATTGCTTGGCTCGTCGACCATGCCTTCTTCTCATTGCGATACGACCCTTTTGGGTACCAAAATCGGATTAAGTTGTCCGGGAAGATTGCGGCGATTCATGCCTCAGCCCGCTAACAATGTTCTTTACATCGCAGGCAATAATCACGAGCAGATCTTTCCTCCAAAGGAAGGCGCTAAGGGCGAACGACAGCGCGTAGAAGGAAGTTTTGAAGACCTACTCGAAAGAGCCGATATTCAGGATTTCCGTGGTACATGGTGAACGGCGGTGATCTCTATGAACTGGCGAAGATCTTAGGCCATTCGAATATCAAAATGACGGAACGCTATGCGAAGCTGGCGAAGCAACATATCGCTCGAACCAGTGGCACAGCGCGGGAACTTTGGAAGATCCTTGAACCACAGTGCGCGAACGCCGCGAACGTTGGCTGATGAATGTTCGCGTATTGTTCGCGCGAGGAATTTTGAATGTTTTTGGCTATCTGTAAGTTATTGAAATTATTGGTGGCCAGGGACGGAATCGAACCGCCGACGCCGGCCTTTTCAGGGCCGCCTACCGAATTGCGGAAGTGGTTTGAAATCAACGAATGTTATTGATGGCAAGGAGCTTATGCTACGGGTGATTTAGGATGAGGTAGGATGGTTTGGCCTGGTTTAGGCTTCTCGATATACGCGTATTGTACGTACTTCCGTGTCCGACCTTGGAACCCCGAACCCCCCAATCTGTTTGACCCCGGCGTAGAAGCGATGACGATGATAGCGAGAGATCCGCCTCAGCGGATTATGTCGCACGAACAGCCTTATTACATTTTCCATCTTATTAACCTGAACCACCGTTGACACAACTTGGCGAGATGATTTAGAGTTCGCTCGGTTCTTCCCCCATAATTCTTCGTTTACGTGCGACCTCCACGCTTAAGCGTTGCCTCACGTTAACGAATCACCTCATAAATCGATAAACCACTCGCAAGTACCTCGACACTCGCAAAGTGGTTCGATCCATCCTGGAGTCGAATATGAAGCACCTTTCTCACTTGACGCGTTGCAGCGTTTGCCTCGTCGTGTTCTGTTTTCCGGTTTTCGCTCAGAACATTCAAAACCCTCAGAGCTCCGTTGACAACTTGGTGCGTAGCAACCTGAAGGTGGATCCCTCCACGGGAGCAATGCAATTGCAAATTCCACTGGGCCAGTATCCGGGGCGTGGCCAGGCAACGTTGCCGGTGACCCTCAACTATTCGTCGAAAGTTTGGAACATCAAGCACCAGAGCACCTCTCCTTGCAATGGTGAACCGGTGACATCGTACCGGACCGAATTTGCCAAAGGCTCCGCTTCAGGTTGGACGTCAACACTCGGTTGGTTCTTACCTTCGAAAGATTTGTCCCTCGAACTCTACGAAGGCATCACGGGCAAGCCTGCCCAACAAGGTAATCCGACTCTCTTCAGGATCATGCGGGGATTTGTAAGACTGCCTGACGGCTCAAGGCATGAGGTGCGCAAGGATGATGCCCGGCATGATCTGGGCGACAGTCTTTTTGGGATGTATTACGCGGTTGATGGTTCTCGCATCATGCACGACCTCGCCACCAACACGACATTTTTGCCTGATGGTTCGCGCATTGTCGGAGATGGTAGTGGTTCTATTCAGTACAGCGACCGGAACGGCAACTTCATGAACTACACTTCCGGCACCTGGACCGACACTCTCGGACGGACATTCGGAGTGCCGATTCCGGGAACTGCGCCCGCCGCCGGGGATGTTGTTTATACGCTGCCGGGAGGTCTGACCTATACCTTCCGTTGGAGGAATCTGGCCGATGCCCTTACCGACCCAACTCAGCCGTTGCGCTTCCCCGGCGATGCACCATCAGCCAATTGCACTTTGGGAAGTCCGCAGCCCGGAACTCTTTTCAGCACCCAAGATGCCAACAATAAAATCCTCAAGGGAGTGCTTTTCAATCCTGTCGTCCTCTGGCAAATCAGCCTGCCGAACAGTACGAACTACACGTTCACCTATAACGTCTATGGCGAGATGGACAAAATCGTCTATCCGACCAGTGGATCTGAGGAGTTCACTTACGGGGTCTGGGAACCCTTGGGAGGTCACCTCGACGATGGCACCTACTCTCAGGCTAACCGGGGCGTCAATTCTCGAGTCGTCAGCGATGGTGTGACATCTCCACAGGTTTGGACCTATGGCGGGAACAATTTTGAACCGGGCGTAGATCCCGCCACCGACGTGCGAATAGTCACGGCCCCGAACGGTACGGTAACCAAGACCTGGTACTACATTAGCCGTGGAACTCAGATCAAGTATGGCTTTGACGACGCACGCACGGGCATGGTGCGCGAAGAGCGAGTCTATAACTCGTCTGGAGCCATGCTGCGACGCACTGTCAACCAATTGGTTATGGACGGCCCGCAGCCGGGCGGTTATCAAACGGCAACGCGCAATGCTCGGGTAACCAAAACCGTGGAGATCATTCTCGATACCGGAGGAAATGCGCTGGCTTCGGCGACCGAAATGACTTACGACGCGGATCTCAACGTTACCAGCACCAAGCAATACAACTTCGTCGAGATCTCACAAGCGACCGCGCAAACCGGCGACCTCGGTGCGATCCCCAACGGAACTCTCGTACGAACACAGGAAACCGACTATCTGACTGGAGACGCCAACTATCGCGCTCGCAATTTGCTTTCATTACCTATCGCGGCTCAAGTCAAGAACGGCCTGGGAAACATCGTCACCCAAAGCTCGATAGCCTATGACGAGTCGGCCTTCCCGCTGCTTACGTACGGGTCGCTAACTGGCTGGAGCGATCCGGGCGTGAGTGCTCGAGGTAACGTCACGAGCTCATCTGTCTGGCTCAACACCACAGGAGCAAACTTGTCGAGTCATATGCAATACGATCAGTGTGGCAACGTGCGGAAGGTCTGGGACGCGCGAGACACATCGCTAACAAATCCGGCACAGATCGAGTATTCGGCAGCTTATCAACGTGCCTATCCGACGCTGAACACATCGCCTGATCCGGATGCGGGCGGCCCGCTGGTGGCGTTGGTTACATCGACTGAATATGATGGCGCTACCGGACTGGTAACCTCAACCATCGATGCCAACGGACAACAAACGACCTTCTCGTACAACGACCCGCTGCTTCGTTTGAAGCAGGTGATACGAGCCGTTGGAGATGCGACAGTTAAGAATCAAACCACCTACATTTATGACGATGCTGGTCGGACAGTCACCGTTACCAGCGATCTGAATAATTTCGAAGATAACATTTTGAAGTCGGTAATGTTTTACGACGCTCTCGGGCGGCGAGTTGAAAGTAGAAGTTACGAAGGCGGCACGAATTTCATCGCGTCCCAAACGCAATACGACACAATGGGACGTGCTAACAAAAGCTCCAACCCGTTTCGACCGTGGCTAGGGGAGAGTGCCGTCTGGACGACCACGGTGTTTGACGCGCTTAGTCGCGTGCTGACGGTGACTACACCCGACAACGCCGTGGTGGCGACCAGTTACAGCGGCAATACGGTCACGGTAACCGATCAGGTTGGCAAAAAGCGCAAGAGCGTCACTGATGCGCTCGGCCGTTTGACTGAGGTTTACGAAGACCCGCTCGGACTGAACTACCAAACCAGCTACGGATACGACGTGCTCGATAATCTGACGACTGTTACTCAGCACACCCAGACGCGTACGTTTGTCTACGATTCGCTGAAACGCTTAACCTCTGCCACCAATCCTGAAAGCGGAACGATCAATTACCAGTACGATAGCAACGGCAACCTGACGCAGAAGACTGATGCGCGTGGTATTTCGATCACTTACGTTTACGATGCGCTCAATCGCAACACCACGGTTGATTACTCAAACACAACCTTGATCAATCCGGACATCACGCGCATTTATGACAGCGGGGCAAACGGCAAGGGCCGGCTGCGAGAGAGTTATGCAGGCGGGACGGAAACGGTCGGAGCTAATGTCGAGCACACGAAGATCATTAGCTACGACGCGCTGGGGCGCCCTCAGGAGCAGCGCCAAAGATTCAAGACCAACAACGTGTGGAGTGCGGAGTATAAAGTTCTGCGTGGCTACAACCGCGCGGGCGGGGTTACGTCGCAGACTTATCCGTCAGAACGAATTGCGAGTTACGCATACGACGATGCCGGGCGCACCAGCGGCTTCACGGGAAATCTCGGTGACGGGACTCAGCGCACTTATTCAACAGGCATCATCTACTCTTCTTTGGGTGGGATGACCAAGGAGCAGTTTGGTACCGATACACCCCTCTACAATAAGTCGTTCTACACCAGCCGGGGGCAATTGGCCGAGATCCGCGTCGGCATAACCTACACCGGTCCGACCGACAGCGGTTGGGAGCGCGGCGCCATCATCAACCATTATAGCGGCGAGTGCTGGGGCGCATGTGGTGGTCTAAACATGACCGACAACAACGGCAACCTGCGGCAGCAGGACCATTGGATTCCGGACGGCAGCGGGGGCGTGCAGGGCTTGTTTGTGCAGTCGTACACCTACGACAGCCTCAATCGATTGCAGCGCGTCACTGAAGGAAGCAACTGGCAGCAGGAGTATGTCTACGACCGCTGGGGCAACCGCACCATCCATCAAACCAACACCTTTGGTTTGGGCATCAACAAGAAACCCTTTTTGGTCAACACTGGGAATAACCAACTGGGAGTCCCCGCTGGACAGAGCGGCACAATGAGCTATGACGCGACCGGCAATCTGACGAATGACACATACACCGGCATCGGTGATCGTGTCTACGACGCTGAGAACCGGATGACTAAAGCGTGGGGTGGAAACAACCAATGGCAGGAATATATCTACAACGCCGACGGGCAACGCACGCGACGCAAGCTTGATGCACAGGAGACGTGGCAGGTCTATGGAATGGATGGTGAGTTGTTGGCTGAATACGCTGCGCTCGCGGCACCTTCGAGTCCGCAGAAGGAATATGGCTATCGCAATGGTCAGCTACTGATCACAGCTGAAACGCCGAGTGGGCAAGCGCCACCATTGAACGTGCAGAACGTCAACTGGACTAACGTAAGCAGCACAGTAACTGCGACGGGCAATGGCATTCAGAAAATGAGTGGCACGAATGCCTGGGACTCAGGTGCAGTTTCGACGCAGACGATAGCTTCGGGGAATGGATATGTCGATTTCACGCCGGGTGAAGCCGTGACATGGCGGATGTGCGGATTGGGCAACGGCGACAGCAGCGCCTTCTATTCCGATATAGAGTTTGCTTTCTTCATGGACGGTGGCGGGGGACTGTCGATTTATGAATCGGGAAACCTGCGTGGCAGCTTCGGCAGCTACGCCGCTTCCGACCACCTGAAGGTAGCCGTTGAAAATGGAGTGGTGAAGTATTACCGGAACGGCACGCTGCTGTACACGAGCACGGTTACGCCGCAGTATCCGCTGCTGGTAGACACCTCGCTGAACACGGTCAACAGCGGTGTTTACAATGTGGTCCTGGCTAATAACGTCCAGAACGTTGCTTGGACTAACGTGAGCAGCGCGGTAACTGCAACAGGCAATGGCGTTCAGAAAATGAGTGGCACGAATGCCTGGGACTCAGGCGCAGTGTCTACCCAGACGATAGCCTCGGGAAATGGGTATGTCGATTTCACGCCCGGTGAAGCGGTGACATGGCGGATGTGCGGATTGGGCAACGGCGACAGCAGCGCCTTCTATACGGATATTGAGTTTGCTTTCTTCATGGATGGTGGCGGGGGCTTGTCGATTTATGAATCGGGAAACCTGCGTGGCAGCTTCGGCAGTTACGCCGCTTCCGACCATCTCAAGGTAGCCGTTGAAAATGGAGTAGTGAAGTATTACCGGAACGGCGAGCTGCTGTACACGAGCACGGTTACGCCGCAGTATCCGCTGCTGGTAGACACGTCGCTGAACACGGTCTACAGCGGTGTTTACAATGTGGTAATCACCAGCACTACGCCCTCATCCAGCGCGAACCTCCAGTGGCTGGTGACAGATCAACTAGGAACTCCGCGGATGATCTTTGACAAGACGGGCGCGCTGGCAAACGTGAAGCGGCATGATTACCTGCCCTTTGGTGAAGAGTTGTTTGCCGGCGTGGGTGGGCGCACGCCCCAGCTTGGATACTCAAGTGGCGATGGTGTGCGGCAGCAGTTCACCTCGAAAGAACGGGATAATGAGACCAATCTCGATTACTCCGGGGCAAGATATTACGCAAGCACCCAAGGACGGTTCACGAGTGCCGATCCTTTGTTCATCGAAATGAAGCGTTTGCCCCATCCGCAGGCTTGGAATTTGTACAGTTACACGCGAAATAATCCGCTGAAGTATGTGGATGACGATGGCATGGAGGTGAGAGTCGACTGCGGGGCTTCGGACGGTAAGAACTTTAAGCAGTGTGTTGAGCAAACGACAACCGATCTGAACAACCGCAAAGGGTCTCAATTCAAAACCGAAATCAAGGATGGAAAGTTGGGCGTTGTTGGAAACGTGGATGTGAGCACACTTTCGAAGTCAGAAGCAGCGCTTTACAACGCCATTACTGACACAAACAACATTGCAACACTAACGATGCAAATGCCTGGAGTTGCTTCCGGGGACATTATGTTCGATCAGCACAATGGGCGAGGTTCTAATACGGTTGACCGTGCTGACTTAAACCAGCTGAATAAACTTGACAAGTCCTTAGGAGGCGAGGTTATTGCTCATGCAGCAATGGAAGCCTATGTGGGGGTGGCGGAAGGTTTGGGCACGTACCGAGAAGCTCATGCCAGAGCCAACGAATTCTTTGGAGATGTAAAAGTTGGCGGCCTCGAAGGCTTGCCAGCAGGGGCAGCGATGGCGACGAGTGGCCGGGCGGTTTACGACTTTCGCCGGGTCGGAACAAAGGCCACAGTCGAGAAGACATTCTTTACCCCTCAACCGGCACAATCTCTGCCGAACAACTGGGAAAGAACTCAAGGAAATATCAAAGTAATCATGCCAAGCCAGGAGAAGAAAAGATGATCAAGAGGCTTGTAGCGGCGTCCGTTATGACCATGGTCTTGTGCCTTTTAGTGTTCAGCCAAGATCAACCTAAGGGCAAGATTGTGGTAGAGGGCGCGATTGTCGCATTCGACAAAGGCAGTCGATGTTCATCGTGTAAGAGTTCCCGGGGTCTTGGCACCTTCGTTGAATTCTGGATTGTTCGAGTGGATCAATGGATAGACGGGGTGGCCAGAGGCGAGAAATATATCCGTGTTGAATACAACATCTATGAGCGTGGGCTTAGCGACAAGGAAATCAATAGCGGCAAGCTGCGATTCAGCTTTCGAGAACGTCGAGAAGACGAGCGCACCGACTGCATAAGTGAAATCCGCAGTGGCAGTGCGCCAACGTTCGAAGGGAGAAAGGTAGACCTTCCCGACTATAAGCGTACAAAGCCGGGAAGGTTAGATCAGATACCTTCACTGCATTCACTGCCTTGTCTTATTGCTGAAGATCCGCCGGTTGTAATTGAATAATCAGCAGCCGTTGGCTTCACCGTGGGATGTTGGTTGACGAAGGCTTCCAGGACGGCGGCGATCTTCTGTTGCTGAGTGCGCGGCTGCCGAGAGGCAGCTTCGAATACCTTGCTTCATCTTGTCGGTTGGATCTGTGCCCCGCCTTTTAGCTCTGTTCGTCCCCACCAAATCATCAACCGAAACATTGAGAGCCCAAGCTGAGAAGCTGCTTCGGGGCGGAGGGCGACCGGAGGGTGCGCTCCTAATGGGCGTTGACTCGTTGGGTGAGTCCGAGCCCCCTCGGCAAGCTGCTGTTGGAGAGGCCTGCCTACTCCCGCAGCATGTGGAGACGCTGGCCGCTGCTTAGCTGTGAATTCTCCGCTCGGTTGTTCTTATACTTCTGCTGGCAGTGTTCGACACTTGGCACTTCGCCGCACTAAATAATCTCGATAGGGAAGCAACGATGGTAGAGAAACGGAGGTGCCCATTAAGTGAGGTAGCCAGACCAGCCGCACCGCGTGAGGAATGTGGAAAACCAACCTCCGAGGCTATTTGGAATAATCGAAGTACGCGTATTGTACGTGCGAGAAATTCTTACACGCTTTTGGCCATCTGTAAGTTATTGAAATTATTGGTGGCCAGGGACGGAATCGAACCGCCGACGCCGGCCTTTTCAGGGCCGCGCTCTACCAACTGAGCTACCTGGCCAGATGGTGCAGGAAAGAGGGCGTAGTATAGGAAGAGGCTCGAAGCACTGTCAAATCAAGCCGCAAAAAAGCCGCAGAATATTTAGCCACAAAAAGGCACATAAGGCACAAAAGATCAGAGCGTGGCTAACGGCTCCAATACCTCTTTATTCGCTCGGCGAGCATTGGAAATGGGACGTAGTCGGCGCTGCGACCGGCTTGTCGTAGCTCGGCGACCATGCGCATGGCGCCATCGGCGTTGCGGGTGTGGACGAGGATGGTGGAGGCGCGCTGAAGTTCCGGGTTGCAGCACAGCCAGCGCGCGACGGCGTAACCTGTTCGTTCGTCGTCCGTCGACTCCGCGTTGTAGTGCTCCGGGTGCAGATCGTGATCGAGGAAAATCGCGTCGTAAGAGCTCGCGCTCAATAATTCCCGCGCTTCTTTCACGTTGTTAGCGATATCAATGTAATCGCCTTTGAAGCGGTTCGTGAACCAGCGATGGCGGCGCTCGTCGTCGTCCAGAAGAAAAACACGAATGGGATGACGCTCCGCCCGTACCGATTTCAGACCAAGCTTGCTAAGCAACGACTGCCACAAACTCATAGTCTTCCAACTAAAAACATCCTCTTAGTTTCAGCTTAGTTACTGCGCGAGCGTTATAGGGTATCATGCGGTTACAATCGGGTGTACCCAAGGTGATTAACTTGATAGACGAAACTGAACTCCGCCCCACGGAGAATACAGAGGTTTGCGCAGAATGCTTCGGCACCGGGACCAAAATCGATCCGGTGAAAGGCGCGATGCCGTGCCCCTGTCGCCGCCCCGATCGCTTCAAAAGACTGCTCGTTTCGGCCCGCATTCCTCCGCGTTACGCACGTTGTTCGTTCGAGACCTTTAAATGCGCTCGCGGCAGTTCGCAGGATAATGCACTACTCGCGTCGCAGCGCCTGATCGATGAGTTTCCAGCAGATCGCGGCTTGCTATTTATGGGTCCAACCGGAGTGGGAAAAACTCATCTCGCCGTCGCAATTATTCGTCGTCTAATCAGTAAAGGCGTTCCCGCAATCTTTTGCGAGTTTGGCTCGTTGCTGAAATCGATTCAGGATTCTTACAATCCGATCTCGAAATCGTCTGAGCTCAAAGTGCTTTCTCCGGTTTACGAAACCGACGTGCTCGTGCTCGACGAGTTGGGCGCGACCATTCCTACCGATTGGGTCCGCGATACGATGTATCAGATTATCAACAAACGTTACAATGACAGAAAATTGACCATACTCACTACGAACTACTCCGACATACGCGAATCTGATAAAGAACAGACTCTGGAGGATCGCATCGGCACTCGATTGCGGAGTCGCCTTTATGAGATGTGCACGAAAGTAGTGATGGACGGAGGAGACTACCGTCGAGTTGGTATTTAATTAGAGGATGCCCAAACGCACAGACATACACAAAATCCTGATTATTGGCTCGGGTCCGATCGTGATCGGCCAGGCGTGTGAATTTGATTACTCCGGAACGCAAGCGTGCAAAGCGCTGCGACAGGAAGGCTACGAGATCGTGCTGGTCAACTCGAATCCGGCAACGATCATGACCGATCCCGAAACCGCTGACGTCACTTACATCGAGCCACTCACAGTTGCTTCTGTCACAGAAATTATTAAACGCGAACGGCCGGACGCATTGCTGCCGACAGTCGGCGGGCAGACTGCGCTCAATCTCGCGATCGCGCTCGATGATGCAGGCGTGTTGCGCGAGTACAACGTCGAGATGATCGGCGCTAATCGCGACGCGATCAAAGTCGCAGAGGATCGTCTCCTCTTTAAAAAAGCGATGGATGAGGCTGGACTCGAGATGCCTCGCGGCGGATTTGCGAAGACGTGGGAAGAAGCGAAGGAGATCGTCACGGACACTGGTTATCCCGCGATCATCCGACCGTCGTTCACGCTCGGCGGCACGGGCGGCGGTACTGCTTACAACCCGGAAGAGTTTGAAGAGATCATTCGCGGCGGACTCGCAGCGTCGCCAATTCACGAAGTGCTGATTGAAGAGTCGATACTCGGTTGGAAAGAGTTTGAGCTCGAAGTGATGCGCGACCTCGCGGACAACGTCGTGATCATCTGCTCGATCGAGAACTTCGATCCGATGGGCGTACACACCGGCGACTCGATCACTGTCGCGCCCGCGCAGACGTTGACCGATCGCGAGTACCAGGTGCTGCGCGACATGGCGATCAGAATTATTCGAAAAGTCGGCGTCGAGACGGGCGGCTCGAATATTCAGTTTGGAGTTAATCCGGAAAACGGCGACGTTCGCATCATCGAGATGAACCCGCGTGTGTCACGTTCCTCTGCGCTTGCGTCGAAAGCGACGGGTTTTCCGATCGCTAAGATCGCGGCCAAGCTCGCCGTCGGCTACACGCTTGACGAGATTCCAAACGACATCACGCGCAAGACACCGGCATCGTTCGAACCGACGATCGATTACGTCGTCGCAAAAATTCCGAAGTGGGACTTCGAAAAGTTTCGTGAAGCGGAAGATGTGCTCGGGACGCAGATGAAGTCTGTCGGCGAAGTGATGGCCATCGGCCGCACGTTCAAGGAAGCGCTCTTTAAAGGATTGCGCTCGCTCGAAGCGGTCAAGCCGCTCCGACTCGAAGACATCTCCGACGACGAGCTGCAACGCAAGTTGGCGCGTCCTAACTCGCAGCGTTTTTCATACATCACTTACGCGCTCCAGCATGATTGGCCCATCTCGGAAATTTATCGCTTGTCGCGGATCGATCCGTGGTTTCTCGATCAGTTGCAGCAGGTGATGGACATTCAGCGCAACGTCGAGGGATCGAAACTCGAGGACATCTCGGCTGACGAGTTGCGCGAGTTCAAGGAAGTCGCACTCTCGGATCGACGTCTCGCTTATCTGACAGACCGTTCAGAGGACGAGGTGCGCGAGTATCGTAAGAGCCTGGGAATGGTTCCTGTTTACAAACGCGTGGACACGTGCGGCGCTGAGTTTGAATCACACACGCCATATCTTTATTCGACTTATGAGACTGAAGACGAAGCCGCGCCAACCGGTCGACGCAAGATCATGATACTCGGCTCTGGTCCAAATCGAATCGGGCAGGGAATCGAGTTTGACTACTGCTGTTGTCATGCTTCGTTTGCGCTGCACGAAGCGGGATTCGAAACGATCATGGTCAACTGCAATCCGGAAACAGTCTCGACCGACTACGACACTTCCGATCGTCTCTATTTCGAGCCACTCACGTTCGAAGACGTGATGAACATCGTCGACGTCGAGAAACCGGAAGGCGTGATCGTTCAGTTTGGTGGACAGACGCCTTTGAATCTCGCGATGCGTTTGCACAAAGCTGGGGTGAAAGTGATTGGAACTTCGCCGGACTCGATCGATCTCGCCGAAGATCGCAGACGCTTCGGCGCGTTGTTGAAAGATCTCGGGATTCCGCAGCCTGACAACGGTATGGCGTCTTCGGTTGAGGAAGCGCGCGAGATTGCGAAGCGGATCGGTTATCCGGTGTTGGTGCGTCCGAGTTATGTGCTCGGTGGACGCGCAATGGCGATCGTTTACGATCAGGAAGCGCTCGAAACGTATGTTCGCAACGCAGTCGGGTTCACGCCGGATCGTCCGGTGCTGATTGACAAGTTTTTAGAGCAGGCGGCGGAGTTTGATGTTGATGCGCTCGCTGACGACACGGCGTGCGTGATCGCGGGCATACAAGAGCACATCGAAGAAGCGGGTATTCACTCAGGCGACTCGTCGTGTGTGTTGCCACCGGTGCGCATCGATCCGGAGCATCTCGAAACGATGCGTCATTACACGCGCAAGCTTGCCTCGGCTTTGTCAGTCAGCGGGCTGATGAACATTCAATTTGCGATCAAGGACCATCGCGTGTATGTGCTCGAAGTGAATCCGCGTGCTTCGCGAACAGTTCCGTTCGTGTCGAAAGCGACTGGAGTTCCGATCGCGCGCATCGCAGCGCTCGTGATGGCTGGACAGAAGCTCAAAGACTTCGGATTACCCGAAGAGTTAACTGTGAAACGTTTCTTCATCAAGTCGCCGGTGTTTCCGTTTGCGAAGTTTCCCGGAGTGGATCCGATACTGAGTCCGGAGATGCACTCGACCGGTGAGGTGATGGGAATCGGCGACACGTTCGGCGAGGCTTACGGGAAAGCGATGATCGGCGCGGGACTGAGTTTGCCGTCGGCGGGCAAGGCGTTTCTGAGTGTGAAAGATGCTGACAAAGGAGCGGCGGTTTTGCTGGCGCGCAAGTTGTCCCGCCTTGGCTTCAGTGTCGTCGCCACACTCGGAACCTCAGCGCGCCTGCTTGAAGTGGGCCTGGATGTCGAGACAGTTTTCAAGGTCAACGAGGGCCGCCCGAACATCGTGGACCACATCAAGAGCGGTGAGATATCGCTCGTGATCAATACGCCCCTTGGTCGTGCTTCCCATTACGACGAACAGGCAATTCGTAGAGCAGCGTTGCAGTATGGTGTGCCGTGCGTGACGACGATGACCGGCGCGCAGGCGCTCGTGGAGGCGATTGGCGCGTACAGTGCGCAGACGGCTCCGAACGTGCACTCGTTACAGGATCTGCACGCAATGCGAAGCTCGATGGATGCTGTGTCGTCAGTGTGAGGTTTCGTCGTGGCAATAAATTCTCCGGAAACAATTCGTCGCATACTCGATGAGTGCCGTACGATCGCGGTTGTTGGGTTGTCGTCTGATCCTTCGCGTGCGTCAAACAGCGTTTCGGGATACATGAGGCGCCAGGGTTACCGCGTGATTCCGGTGAATCCGAATGAGACGTCTGTGTTTGGTGAGAAGTCGTATCCGGATTTGTTTGCGGTACCGGAGAAGATCGATCTCGTTGATGTGTTTCGACGGTCGGATGAGGCAGGGAAGGCTGTTGATGAGGCGATTGCTGTTGGTGCGAAGGCGGTGTGGTTGCAGGAAGGTGTGATTGATTCTGCGGCGGCGCAGCGTGCGGAAGATGCTGGATTGATGGTCGTGATGGATCGCTGCTGGCTCAAGGAACACATCCGCGCCCATCGCTGACGTCGGTGTTAGACAGGAGCTTTGCCTCAAAAGTTGGAATCGCACTTGGATCGGGTCAGTACAGGGAGCGGTAGCGACCTGGTCACACCATGGGAGTCAAGAATCATTGAATATCGCATGCTGATCACCGACCAGGTCGCTACCGCTCCCTGTACTGACCCGATCCAAGTGCGATTCCAACTTTTGAGGCAAAGCCGTAGAAGGGATTACAGGATTTACATGATTCTAGCGGTTGTGATTACTGCAAGTGATGCGTGTGCGCGTGGCGAGCGCGAAGACGCCTCGGGTGCAGCGCTGCTCCAACTCCTCACCGATCTCGGCGCCGAAATCGTCGCCACCAAAATTCTTTCAGACGATCTCGATCCGTTAATCGAAACTCTCATCGATTTCGCCGATCGTGCGGATGTGAATCTCATCATCACGACTGGTGGTACTGGTCTGGGTCCACGCGACAACACACCTGAAGCAACTCAACTCGTCATCGAACGCGAAGCGCCCGGCATTGCGGAAGCGATTCGGGCTGAGTCATTGAAAGTCACACCGATGGCAATGATCTCGCGCGGTGTTTGCGGTGTGCGTTCCGGGACGCTGATCGTCAATCTTGCAGGATCACCGAAAGCGGTGAAGGAAAGTTTCGCAGTGATCGCCCCAGTGCTCCCACACGCAATGGATCTACTCGCCGGCCGCACCAGGCACACGCAATAAGAAAGGACTAGCCACAAAAGGCACAAAATTACAAAAAATGGTTTGTGGCTTTGTGCCTCTTTGTGGCAACTAAAGGGAAGGTGAGGATGTGAGGGGCAAATTTATCGATCACTCACGAACTCACCGTAAGCGGTTCGCTTCTGCGCCCGGAGGTGGTTACTGAGAATCTGGTAGAAACATTTCAAGCACACGGCATGCGTCTCTTCTTTCTTGTCATCGCGAATCTTTGATCCGCACCAACTGCACTGAACCAAAAAGTTCTGCCCTCTTTCTCTTCGGCTTTGGCTCATCTTTACTTCTCCTACTGATTAGTTTCGGCAAGCTTAGACGCGGGACGTTACGAGGCAATAACCGCGAGGTTAAATCGTGATTACGGTTAATGAGCGTCGAAATTCAGACGACGGTCAGACGTGATTCAGTTCGGGCGCAAATAAAACTTTTCTGTACTCACGCAGTTAACATTTTGGTAACATCGGCCCAACTCGACGCCACCCCTGAGGCGTCATCGAAAGCCTTGAACGTCAATGCGAATCAGAATCGAAAGGAAGCACTTTTCTCTCAAGCTCGCGCTTGCTGCTGCGTGCGTGTGCGTGAGTGCTGTTTCGACATTCGCGTCCAGCGCTGTTGTGATCAAACCGGAAGTCTCGCGATCGCATCGTGAGGAGTTGATCAAACGTCTGCGTGTAATCACTGGATGGAACAACTTGAAGTTCGACGATAACGGATCGCTGCGCCTGGGCGACACTCAAACAAGCCGCGGCTCTGAAAGCGCTCGCATCTTGCTGAAGGAAGCTATCGCTGGTCCAAACGTGATCGTGCTCGAAGATGCGAGCTCGAGAACCGATGTTGCTTTCTGCAGGGTGGTTCGTGGGCGCTGGATCCGCGATGAGTCCAATAAGCCGCCGGCGTTCGTCGTGCTAATCGATTTCACAGACTTTCAACAGCTCAGCGGTGACGCGGAAGCACGCGCTGCCTTCGACGCCGGTTGGGGCTTACTTCACGAGATCGATCACGTTGTTAAGGATTCCGAGGACGCACGCGATGCGAAAGCTGTCGGCGAGTGTGAGGATCACATCAATCGCATGCGTCTCGAAGTTGGTCTACCCGTTCGCGTCGACTACTTCTTCAGTCGCGCTTATCTCAACGCCGATTCAAACTTCAACGCCCGCTACGTTCGACTTTCCTTTGAGCGCGAGGCGAAACGCTACTGGCTTGTGTGGGACGCGACGACTGTCGGCGGTCTTCACGGCGACAGCCAGCGCGCGCTCGTCCGTTAACAGGGCCGCACAACAACTAGGGTTGATAGAAATTCTTGTGCGTCTCTGTGTACAGGACTATACTTAGGCCCGGCCAGCCGTTCACAACAATTACAACTCGGAGGAATGTCATGAGCAACTGGAGAAAGTTTGCTAAGCGCTCCGTAGTACTTTTTTGTATGTTGCTCGCCGTCTCAGCAGCAGCGCGATCGCAAACCCGCGAAAACAATCGTACGCTGGATGAATACGATCGCACGTTGAATGTTATGAAGAACGACGCTAAAGCGGCCACTGAGCGAAGGCGAAACCTGTTCCCACAAATCAATGAAGACTTTCAGCGTATCCAGATGATCCACAATGAAATCGTACGCATGCTCCAGCCTGACAAAGGTCTGAATTACGATCGTCTCGCGGATCTGACCGGTGACATGAAGAAACGCAGCGCTCGCCTGCGCGAAAATCTGGCGCTGCCGCAACCGGAAAAGACGAACACACCGCCCACTCAACCTGAAACAATCGACGACGTCCATCTCAAAAAGACGATCGCCGATCTGCACGATGTGATTGTTACCTTTGTTGCGAATCCGCTCTTCAAGAACCTTGGTGTGGTTGATGCGAAAGTGGTTGATGCGGCCGGCGAGAACCTCGTTGACATCATTGATCTCAGTGAGAAGATCAAAAGAGAAGCGAAGCTGTTAAGTAAGCCCGCAAAGGACTGAGCGCTCAAAAAAAGGGGGCGAGCTCGAAAGCCCGCCCCGAGTGTATTCGACCTAAAATAAATCTCAGAACGAATAACGCAATTGAATTCGTCCCGACCGGGAGCTGCGGAGGGTTGTGTTTGGTCCTCCGTTAAGTTCCGGTTGGTTGAAGAACGTATTGAACACGTCTCCATCACTAAGACCACCAAACGTAGCTGAATCCCAGGTAAAGATTGGATGATTGAACACGTTGAAGAAGTCGACGCGAATCTCAAACTTGTCGCCTTCCCATGGTGTCCACGGCATTCCAATGGCTTTCGTTAAACTGAGATCGAGCCGGTTCCAACTCGGAGCACGAAGTGTGTTACGTCCCACGATTCCAGTACGAATGTTGGGATCGACCACAAAGCGTGCGTCGTTGAGTGCGATCGGAGTAACGAAATCGTTTGAGCAGTATCCGGTTGGTGAAACAACATCACAGAAGTTGTTGGAAATCGCCACCGAATTGCGCGGAGCATTTGGATTGCTAACTGCCGGTCGATCGTTCGTGGCTACTCCGTCGCCGTTAATATCAAGTCCATTCAGGTAAGCCGTTTCCACAGCTCCTGACTGAATGCGCCAGATTCCCGAAAGAGTAAAGCCACTCGTGATCCCTTTCACGAAGCGATTCTCCGTGGCGGACGGAAGATCGTAAAGCCACGAGAATGATGCTACGTGTGGAACGTCGTACGTCGCCACACTGCGATCTACTCGCCGTCCACCCAAGTTGCCCAAAAGGTCCGAAGCGCGACTCGTTCCACCCGAAGTAACAAAGACCTCGCTGTTAACGTCGTCAATTGCTTTCGAGAACGTATACGCGAGACGGAACAGGAGCCGGTTTGAGAATCCCCGTTCGAGTCGTGTCTGCAACGAATGATAATTCGAGTCACCGCCGTTGGTACGCGGCTGGACCGGACCAAAGCCGGGGTTAACACGCGGGTTACCGGCCACAAGAATATTACGAGGATTCAGCTCTTCATTGATGAAGAGGTGAATACCGCGCGACCCTACGTACGCGACATCAGCGACCATCTTCCAGGGAAGTTGTCGTTGAATGCCGAAATTCCAGACATACGTTTTCGGGTTGTGCAGATTTGGCAAAACCGTTGATTGAGTCGTTAACGGATTAGCCGCAAGCGCTTCTGTTGGAAGGACAGTGGATGCGTTAGCAAAACCCCGAATCGGGTCTGGCGCATCGGATCCAAAAAGGCTGGCGCCGACAGCGTTAGGTGACGAAGCCACTGTGTTGCTGAGAATGTTGTTGAAGAACGTGTCGTAATTCACAGCGAAGCCGCCGCGGATTACAGTTGCATCATTGCCCAACACCCGCTTCCAGAAGTTCGGCGTATAGGCGAAGCTGAAGCGCGGAGCAAAGTTATTCTTGTCTCGCTGAACCTCACAACGGCTTGGGAATGGTACGTCGAAACCGCAGAACGCCGGGAAGGCGGCTGTGTTTTGCGCCACACCATAATTCTCATATCGCAAGCCGAGGTTTAGCGTAAGGTTGGGACGAACACGCCAATTGTCGTTGATGAAGTACGCCTGATTAATCACGTTTGGATTATCAGTGTTGTCGCCAAAAACCTTCTGGGCGAAAACGCCTGAATTTCCCGAGAAGTCTTCCAGGAAGTTTTCCAAAGCCGTATTTACGATGTTGTCATTCTCGTCGAGAGAATCCGTGAAGGCTAAGGATCCGCGCGTGTTGATGGGAATAAACTGCTTCGCACGTTGCAGCATGATATCGAACCCGCCTCGAAGCGTGTGATTGCCTACCGTGTGCGAGATCGTGTCCTGAAGCTGGTAGTTATTGAAGATTCGACCCTGCGGAAAAGTGGCGTCAGGACCAATGCCGGTTATGTCCGAAGCGGTTCCACCGAAATTAAACTGCGGCGGCGCCGTCAGCAGGTCAGGGTTGCGATAGTTGAAGAGCACGTTGAAACGGCCGTAACCAAAACGCAACTCGTTGGTTGTATTGGGTGAGAATGTCCGCGTCCAGGTGACGAGCGCATTCTGAATCAAGCTGGGAACATCAACTTCAGTTCCCGGAAATTGAAGTGACGAAAACGTCGGAACTTGATTAGCAAAGAGCTGATCGTCTGCAAGGTAACGAACAGCGACGCTGTTGTTGGAATTCGGCGTCCAGTCTACGCGGAAGAGATACTGAGTATCATCCACGGGTTGCGAGCTTGTTCGCGTCGCGGTGCCGAATGGGATACTGATATCGTCACGGAACGGCACGTCAGTGATGCCCGTTGTGCCGCGCAGGTCGCCGATGGTTTCGAGATAACGATCAAGGTTTGGGCTGGTGCCCGCCGGGAAGAGCGCGCGCAGTTGCGCAGCACCCTCTGCCGTGGGGACCACCGGTGTTGAAACCACGCCACCGGCTCGGAACGGCGACCATTGAATCGTGCCGAAGAAGAACAGCTTGTTCTTCAGGATTGGACCACCAACCGAGAAGCCGTAGTCGTTCTCGATCGTGACCGGCTTCTTTGTCAATTGGCTCCCCGCCTTCTCAAACGGTGAAAGGGCTGAAAGCTTGCTCGGAATGATTACGTCGTACACGGAACCGTGAAAGTCATTGGCTCCGCTTCGTGTAATCACGTTTACGACAGCACCGCCGGCGCGGCCAAACTCAGCCGAGTAATCGCTCTGTAAGACAGTTACTTCGTTGTAGCCGTCGCGCAATACTGGTTGATAAAACTGGCCGGTGATTGAGTTGTCGTTGTTGTCGAGTCCGTCGATCAACTGATTGTTCGCGCGCGGGCGCAGGCCATTCACTGAGAACTCTGTTCCCTGAACGAAGCCGCCTCCCAATGGACCAGGATCGGAAACGCCGGGCAGTGTGAACACAAGGTTGACGGGATTGAGACCCTGTACGGGAAGCTCAGTAATCTGTCGATTCTCCAGCGTGTTGACGCGCGCGCCGTCTTGAGTTTGAAGCTCGACACCAGTTGCTGAAGTGACTGTTACTATCTCGGCTGGATTTCCAACCTCCAATAGAAACTGAGCTTCGGCAGTTTGAGCGGCTGCCACCACTACTTCACGAGTTGCGGATTTAAATCCACTTGCAGTCACCTCAACCTTGTAGGTTCCGGGATCGACTGCGTCAAAACGATAGCTGCCATCTTGTTGTGAGATGGTTTCACGTGTTGTTCCGGTCGCCGTATTCGTGATTTTGACAGTGACGCCGGGGACAGCAGCAGCGTTAGGGTCTGTAATGTTACCAACGATGAAGCCCTTACTAGTTTGACCCAGAGAGGTGGTTACCAATAAGAGCAGCATCGCAATACTGCAAGTTACATATTTCATTTTTGGCAGACCTCCGAAATTTCGGAAAATTACTTTTGATGTTGATAGTTGTTTCTGGGGTGCAATTGGAAGGGGCAACTACTGGGCCAGTGTTCCCATGAGAATGGATCACTTGAGTGTGGAGAGAAGATTTTTTGAATTAGGATCGTCGCGATCCAAAACCCTAAATTTTTCCAAAAACGAAGAGCGATTGGCGCTTCCAAAAAATTGCAGACACAAAATCGTGATGCTACAACGTTTTAGATTTTGATTCGTAATTCTGGAGAACACTCTTCTCTGTGCAACCTCTGTGTCCTCTGTGTCTCTGTGGTTTATTGGTCTTGGAACACCACAGAGACACAGAGGTTGCACAGAGAAGATCACGTCTGACGCTCCCCTCCTCACTTAACAAATATTTAAGGCGTAATTCACGGGGGGTTAACCGCTCGGGGATAAGGTCTGCCTTTGAATCACGCAGCCTAAAGCTCAATGCAAAACCTAATGATCTATTTTCCACAGGAGAATTGTATGTATTCGACTAATGTTCCCCGGCGACTCCTGCTCGTCGCGCTGATGTTTGCAACCGTGGTCTTAACCGCGCACGCCCAACAGGATCAGGGCCGCATCGGAGGTGTTGTTAAAGACGCCAACGGCGCAGTCGTGCCCGGTGCGTCGGTGCTCGTGAAAAACGAACGCACCGGTGATGAGAGAACTGCAACATCAACCGAATCCGGCTCCTACATCGTTTCCGGCCTCAGACCTTCGGTGTACACGATCACTGCATCCGCGCAGAACCTTCATGTGCGCGCGACGAGCATCCAGTTGCTTGCGGCTCAGGAACTGAATATTGACCTGACACTTCAAGCCACGGGCGTTGAAGCGAAGGTTGACATCGTTGCTGCGGCAGACACGGGCATCGACACCGGCAGCGCAGCGATGGGCGTGAACGTCAATCCACGTGAAGTCGAAGCGCTGCCACTCAACGGACGCCAGCTCTCGCAGCTTTACTTGCAGGCGCCGGGCTCGGTGAACAGCGGCTCGGGCACATTCGGCGACATTCGCTTCAGTGGTCGCGCAGTGCAGCAGAACGTGATTCGCTACGACGGCATCGAGGGCTCAGCAATCATCGACGCCTCGCCGGGGAACCTCAATGGTGAAGTGCCGTCACCTTTCAGATTGCAATCGAGTCTCGAGAATGTGCAGGAGTTTCGTGTTGATTCAAACAACTTCCCGGCAGAATTTGGTACAGGCACTGGCGGGCAGGTCAGCGTCGTAACCAAGTCGGGAAGCAACGCGTTTCACGGTTCGGTGTTCGAATACCTCCGCAATGATGCGCTCGATGCCGCAAACTTCTTCGACAACGTGATCGGACAGAAAGCGCCGCTACGTCTCAATCAGTTTGGTGGATCTCTTGGTGGTCCAATCGTGCGAGACAAGTCCTTCTTCTTTTTCAGTTATGAAGGCTATCGACTGCGAGCGGGCGTAAACGCAATCGAAGCGGTGCCGGGTTCGGCGAACCGGCTTTGTTCGTTCGGAACGGGCACGATTAACTGCAACGCGACCAGCGTCGCTCTGCTGCCGTCGTTTCGCTCACCCGCTGCACAAATAATCTCGACCGGGTCCGGACCAAACCTCTTTGACGTGGCCCAGTTGCAGGCGAACTCTTCGGTTGACGAAAACTCAGTCGCCTTGCGTCTCGACTATCGAATCAACGCTAAACACTCGTCTTACTTTCGCTTCTTCCGCGATCAGGGAAGTAACGATCAGCCGGAAGGTGTTACTGGTCGCCGAGTTTCGATTAAGGCAGTTCCGCAAAATGGAGTGATGGCTCTGCAGTCGTTGCTTACCCCGACACTGCTGAACGAATTCAAGCTCGGTTACAACAGCGCTTATACGCGCATCAACGGCCAGGCGCCGACGATTGCCGGCTTCGATCTCTCGTCAGCGGTTATCAACATTTCCGGCAACACGGCAAACTTCGCGCTGCCGGGTCAGGGAACTTCAGCCGGTACCGCAGTGCCCGGCGGCTTGGTCCGCGCCAACAGCGCGACCAACGGTCGTGGTCAGCCTTACACGCCTTACTCAATCTCATTAGTTGACAGCGTTAATTGGACCAAGGGAAATCACAACGCGAAGTTTGGCGGCGAAGTCAGAATGATTCGCTTGTATACTGACCGCCTTGGTGGGACCACTTACACTTTTTCAAACCTTAACAACTTCCTGACGAACACTGCTCAGTCGATCCAGTTTCTGGGTGACGTGAGCGCGCCGAGTCCTTTCAATAATGGCGCCACCGGACAGAGGTATGCGAAACAGGAGTACTACATCACGTATGCGGAAGATGAGTGGAAACTCAGGCCGAACCTGACTCTCAACTACGGTCTTCGTTACGAGTACTTCACTCCGTTGCGAGAAGATCGAAACCTGCAAGTGTTGTTCGACATCACGAACGGCACGCTGCGACCGCCAACTGAAGCCGCGTTTCAGTCTTCCAAGACAAACTTTGGCCCACGTATCGCGTTGACGTGGTCGCCCAATCCGAATAGCACCGGGTTCTTCGGTGGCGGCCGCACCGTGCTTCGCGGCGGCTTCGGGATCTTCTATGGTCCAGGCCAGACAGAAGATCAGATTCAGCCGATCGAGAGCGATCGAATCAGCTCGACTTTTACTACAAACCCGGTCAACTCCGCTCTGCCGCTGAGTTTCCCACTTGATTCGAGTGTCGCGATTGCGTTCTTCAATAATCCTGCAAACGCAAACAATCGTTCATATCAACCGCGTGCTTATGCGCCAGGCTACAAGATTCCTGAGAAGGTCTATCAGTACACCGTATCGGTACAACAGGAATTGTTTTCAGGAGCCGTCCTGACAGCCGCGTATGTCGGTAGCCAGGGCAGAAATCTTTTCCTGCGTAGCATCGCCAACAAGATTCTTCCGGGACAGACCACAGTCGCAAACAACATCGCGACACTTCCTTCCGGATTCGGGGTGGTGAACCTCGCTGCTGCTGATGGCCAGATTACGGCAGTTCGAACCGTCAGAGAGTTTGCGATCATCGCTGGCAACAACGTGCGGAATCCATTCGCTGAAGTTGACTACAAAACCAGCGGCGGAGATGACAGCTATAACGCGTTGCAAATGACGCTCGCGCGCCGCATCACCACCGGGCTAACGCTCAACTCGCAGTACACCTTCTCGCGCAGTTTCGGAAACACCGCCGGCTCGAACGAAGCGAGGACCTCGGCGATTCCTGACAACTTCGAAGCCGACCGCGGCTACAACAACTTCGACGTGCGTCACACCTTCAACATCAGCGCGCTTTACAAACTGCCGTTCGGAAAAGGAACCAGTCACGAGTTTGGCAGCGTCGGAAATGCGCTGCTGGGCAACTGGGAGATTGGCGGCATCGTCAACGCGCGCAGCGGTCTTCCGATTGAAGTCGGAATTGTTAGACCAGACGTGGTGATGCAATGTGCGCAGGCATCTTGTCCGGTGACTGTTAACGGCGTCGCGACTACGGTGCCGCAGGGATTTGTAGCTAACTTACCGAGTGGTGCGCTGCCAATCGGATTTGTCGGCGTGATCAATACGCCGGGCGGCGGCGCTTCAAGAAACATTCGCCGGCCCAACTTCATCCCGGGCGTTAATCCGTATCTGAACAACGATCGCAATCTGATCAACCCGGCAGCATTCTCAATACCTGGCCCGGGTCAATTCGGTGATGTGCCGCGAAATGCTTTGCGCGGACCAAGCTTTAACCAGTTTGATTTGATCTTCAATAAGCGCTTCGCGATTACGGAATCGACAAATATCGAGTTCCGCACCGAGATATTCAACATCTTCAACAACACAAACTTTGCAGTGCCGTCAACCACGCTGAACAATGCGCTGCCCAACGTAACGCTTGGGACCGGGAATGTGGGCGTGCTTGCGCCGGGAGGTTTGCAACCGGGGGCGAGCAATGGTTTCAGTCAGTCGCAGGCGGGAGGCGCCTTCGGTCTCTTGCGACAAACTGTGGAACGCACTGTTGGACTCGGAACAAATCGGCAGATCCAGTTTGCGTTGCGATTGAACTTCTAAGCTTCATCCACAGATTACACAGATGTAATAAACAATCTGCCTAATCTGTGGAGACCAACATTCAAGGAAATCAATATGCCACTACAAGAAATGACACACGTCGAACATAACAGTCTGATTCCCACGGCTGAAGACATCTACGACGATGGCTTTCTGCGAGTGGAGCACAAGAACTACTACGTTGCGTGCGGCGGCAGCCCGATAAAGCTGCCCCGGACCGAGTTTTTGATCTTCTCGCGACTAACACGGACGCCGAACCGGATCGTCGCGTCCGATGAGCTGTGGAGCTCAGTGTGGGGAGCGAACAAACCGCTGAACACCGAGAGCCTTCACGTTTACATCTATCGCCTGCGGGCCAAGCTCGCCGACTTCGGACTGCAAATCGAAACCATGGTTAACGTCGGCTACCGGTTGATCACCGAGACCCGGGGCCGGTAGCTGTTAACTCAGAATTCAGGCGCAGTTCAGTTAGATGTAACACCCGCTGCTTAGATTTGAGCTTCGCAAACGCTCGCCCACAGTCCAACAGCACTGGAGATGCTAAATGTCTGTCTCGAAGAGAAGCTTTCAGCTTGTAGCGTGGTTTAGTTTAGTAGTTTTTCTGTTCGCCTCATTCGCCTGCAATAACAACGGCTCGGGTTCCGTAATCCTACAAGGCGCCGGCGCCACTTTCCCGGCTCCCCTTTATCAAAAGTGGCTGAGCGAATACGGAAAACTTCACCCTAATCTGAAGATGGATTACCAGTCGATCGGCTCGGGTGGCGGCATCAAGCAGATCAAAGAGCAGACAGTCGACTTCGGGGCTTCTGATGCGCCGATGACCGACGAGGATCTCAAGTCTGCACCGGGAGAGATAGTTCACATACCCACAGTGCTCGGCGCCGTGGTCATCACCTACAACCTCGAAAGCATGAAGCAGCCCTTACGCTTCTCTTCGGACGTAATCGCAGACATTTTTCTCGGCAAGATCAAAAAGTGGAACGACCCAAAGATTGCCGCGGACAATCCCGGTGTGACACTGCCTACAAATGACATCACGGTGGTCCATCGCTCAGACGGCAGTGGCACCTCGGCAGTCTTTACTGATTACCTTTCAAAGGTAAGCCCTGAGTGGAAAGAGAAAGTTGGGGCAGGCGTTTCGCCGAGTTGGCCCACCGGCATCGGCGGAAAAGGCAATGAAGGTGTGACGGGCCAGGTGAAGAACACGCCGAACACCATCGGCTATGTCGAGTTGGCTTACGCGGCGAAGAACAAGCTCCCGGTCGCTCTTATAAAAAATGCGGCGGGAAGTTTTATTGAGCCGACGATCGATGCGGTTACAGCAGCGGCAGCGGCTTCAGCGGCGAACATGCCTGACGATTTGCGCATTTCGATTACAAATGCTGCAGGGCCACAGGCGTATCCGATTTCGAGTTACACGTACATCCTCGTTTATAAGAACCAGAAAGACGCCGCAAAGGGAAAAGCGATTGTAGATTTCCTCTGGTGGGGAATTCACGATGGGGAGAACTTCGCGAAGGAGTTGTTGTACGCGCCGTTGCCGCCGGACATCGTGAAGAAAGCAGAGACGAAGATCAATTCCGTTACAGCCAACGGCACCGCGCTGAGATCCTAAAAACTTTCTCTGTGCAACCTCTGTGTTCTCTGTGTCTCTGTGGTTCATTACTTCTTCGACAGGATAACCACAGAGGCACAGAGGACACAGAGGTTGCACAGAGAAGAAGGGTCCAAAAGTCAGATCATGAGTGCTATCGCAGAAAAATTTGGTGCACCTTCAGCGTGGCGACGGGCGCTCTCGCCCACGGGAAACACGGGCGATGCGGTATTTCGCAGTTTGATGTTGCTCGTCGCGTTGCTAATGGTTGGAATCGTTGTGGCGATGGTCATCGCGCTGGCGACTGAGTCGATGGCTTCGATCCGGCAGTTTGGTTTTGGTTTCTTGAAAGGGCAGGCATGGAACCCGATCAAGGGTGAGTTTGGCGCGCTGCCGTTCATTTACGGAACGGTGGCTTCGTCATTAATCGCTTTGCTGATCAGCGTTCCGTTCTCGCTCGGCATCGCGATCTTTTTAGTCGAACAGGCGCCGCATTACGTTGCACGTCCGGTGGGGTTTCTGGTCGAGCTACTGGCTGCGATTCCGTCAGTCGTGTACGGCCTTTGGGGCATCTTCGTCCTCGCGCCGTTTCTGCGACAGTACGTCCAGCCCGTGCTCGCCCACTTGTTTGGCTGGACGCCTTTCTTTCGCGGAACGATCACGGGACTGGGATTGCTCACGGGGGGAATCATTCTGGCGATCATGGTGACGCCGATCATATCCGCCGTCGTGCGTGACGTGCTCGCAGCCGTGCCTGGTTCACAACGCGAAGCCGCGCTCGCGCTTGGTGCGACGAAGTGGGAAATGATTCGCGTCGTGCTTGTCAACGGCGCACCGGGAATTGCCGGCGCAGTGATTCTTGGTTTGGGCCGAGCGCTTGGTGAGACGATGGCCGTGACGATGGTTATCGGAAATCGAGCAGAGGTCAGTCTCTCGTTGTTCGATCCGTCGTACACGATCGCGTCGGCGATCGCGAACGAATTCACCGAAGCTACCGGGGATCTTTACCTGAGCGCGCTGGTCGAACTCGGACTGATTCTTTTTCTCGTCACGTTCATTGTTAACGGCATCGCGAGAGTGCTGGTTTGGAACGTAACGCGTCGTACGGGTGGAGTGGGCAGAGCGGCTTGATGGCAGCAAGTTTCACAAACGTCGATCGAATACGTCGTGCTAATAGCGCGTTCATGACAACCCTGACGGGACTGTGCACCCTACTCACGGTTGGCGCGTTGATCATCATCCTGGGGCATATCGCGTGGCAGGGAATCGGCTCGCTCAACTTGCAGTTTTTGATCGATCGTCCTCGCCCGGTTGGTGAAGGTGGCGGAATCGGAAATGCGATTGTGGGTTCTCTCGTGCTGCTTTTGATCTCTTCGGCCTTCGGTCTGCCACTAGGAATTTGTGTTGGGATTTACTTGTCGGAGATTGGACGTGGGCGACTCGGCGGCGCAGTGCGGTTTATTGTCGATACGCTCACGGGAATACCGTCGATTGTCACTGGCGTGTTTGTTTACGCGATCATCGTGGTGCCGACGAAACATTTTTCAGCGCTCGCCGGCGGTGTTGCGCTCGCGATGATCATGATTCCGATCGTGGCGCGTACAACGGAAGAGATGCTGAAGCTGGTGCCGCATAGTTTGCGGGAAGGAGCGCTCGCGCTGGGTGCGCCGCAGTGGCGCGTGATTCTTGGCGTAGTGGTTCCCGCGGCAGCACCGGGAATCGCGACGGGGGCGATGCTGGCGATTGCGCGTATCTCGGGTGAGACGGCGCCGTTGTTGTTTACGGCTTTCGGGAGTCGATTTTTTCCGGAGTCGTTGAATCAGCCAATCGCGTCGTTGACGGTGCAGATTTACAACTACGCCATCTCGCCGTATGACGAGTGGCACGCGCAGGCGTGGGCGGCCACGCTCGTGTTGATGACCCTCGTGCTTGGTATCAACATCATCGTGCGGTTTTTGACGCGGAAGAAGTTTTGAACACGGATCTTACGGATTTGAAGACGATTAACGCGGATTTTTATTCTGTGCCGCGCCCCTCGGCGCCCGTAGAGACCAGTAGCGCAAAGACCAAGGTGGCTGTGCGCGACCTGGATTTTTTCTATGGTCGTGTACAGGCGCTTCACCAGATCTCGATCGAGATTCCTGAGCGCATCGTGATGGCTTTCATTGGACCATCCGGTTGTGGCAAGTCGACGTTCCTGCGCACGCTCAATCGCATGAACGACGTCATTCCCGGCACGCGCGTTGGTGGCGAAGTGTTGATTGACGATCACGATATCTACGCGCCCGGAACGGACGTCGTTGATTTGCGCCGGCGTGTCGGGATGGTGTTTCAGAAGTCAAACCCATTTCCAAAGTCGATCTTCGATAATGTCGCCTATGGTCTAAGGATCAATCGCGTGACGAGCAGTGGCTCTGAGTTGGAAGGTCGCGTCGAGCAAGCTTTGAAAGATGCCGCGCTCTGGAGTGAAGTTAAAGATCGATTGAAGACGTCGGCGTTGAGTCTCTCCGGGGGACAGCAGCAGCGCTTGTGCATCGCACGCGCACTCGCGATTCGTCCTGAAGTACTATTGATGGACGAGCCTGCTTCCGCACTTGATCCAATCGCGACTTCGAAGATCGAAGAGTTAATATTCGACTTGAAAAAGCAGTACACGATCGTCATCGTCACGCACAACATGCAACAAGCGGCGCGCGTGTCTGACCGCACAGCGTTTTTCCTGCTTGGCAAGTTGATCGAAGTGAACGCGACTGAGAAGATATTCACGGCCCCCAGCGTAAAAACGACTGAAGACTACATCACTGGAAGGTTTGGTTAGGCCCGCGAGTTATGGATACCCACCGTCATCTTGACGACGAACTGAGCTCATTGCGCGATCGCGTTCTCTTGCTGGGGGGCGAAGCGGAGCAAGCGCTCGAACGTGCCATGTATTCACTCAGCGAGCGCGATAGCGAAGTCGCGCAGCAGGTCTTGGAGCACGACGATCAGGTCGATCGTCTCGAAGTCGAGATCGATCGCCAGTGCATCGACATCATCGCGTTGCGCCAACCCGCGGCTCGTGACCTACGCTTTGTAATTTCAGTCGCGAAAATGGCGCCGGTTTTGGAACGCATCGCTGATCACGCTTGCAACATCGCTCGCGCGGCGATCGATCTGAATAACGAACCCGAGCTCAAATCAGTGCTCGATCTCAGTCGCATGGCCGAACATGCATTGATCATGTTGCGCTCCGCACTCGATGCATTTACTTCCAGCGATGCCGTTGCCGCACGCGAGATCATCAAGAGCGATTCCGAGATCAACGATCTCTACAACCATACATTTCATCGTCTGATTGAGCTGATGGTGACCGAGCCTGTCACTGCGACACGTGACGCGCGGCTGCTGTTTGTTGCCAAACATCTCGAACGCATTGGCGACTACGTCACCGATATTTGTGAGTTGACCGTCTACATGGCTGAAGCGGCATTTATCAAACATACTTAAGTTATGACTCGCCCAATTCTGATCATCGAAGACGACGCCGATATTTCTGAGAGTTTGAAGTACAACTTCGAACGCGAAGGATTGCCGGCTGTAACTGCACCCACCGGCGAAGCTGGTCTCGCGGCGGCGTTGAACGAGCGCGAATCGCCGCGACTGATCATTCTCGACCTGATGTTGCCGGGAATGAGTGGTATCGAGTTGTGTCGTCGTTTGCGTCGGGAGCCTGCGACGCGCCGCACGCCGATCATCATGCTGACCGCCAAGGCTTCGGAATCAGATCGCGTGACTGGTCTGGATCTCGGCGCCGACGACTACATCACCAAGCCGTTCTCAGTGCGTGAGCTGCTCGCTCGCGTGCGTGCCGTGATGCGCCGCGCAGATGAGACGATGGGGAAGACGTACGAAGACGACCATTTGCAGATCGACTTCGATGATATTCGCGTCGCGTGTGATGGTGCGAAGATCAAACTCACGAATAAAGAGTTCACACTGCTCTCGGTCCTGGCGCGAAGTCCCGATCGCGTTGTCACGCGCCAGCAATTGCTGGATAGTGTCTGGGGTTACAGCTACTATGGCGACGCGCGCACTCTCGACGTACACATCCGTCGCCTGCGGCAGAAGCTCGATAAGTGCGGTGATTGCATCGAGACAGTGGTCGGAGTGGGCTATCGTTTTGTGGGTTGCGCCAGCCAGGCAGCGGCGAACGGCCAAGGCAATTGAGGGTTAGCTTCGGTGCCCAAGCGACCATCTATCTGGATCTTCTCGTGCGTTATTCTCACCCTTCTTGCTCTCGTTATTCCCTCATTGTTCGTGCGATGGATTCTGGCGATGGTCGTGGCGGCGATTGCGTGTTTGTGGTTTGCGTTATTGAATCGCAAGGATCCTGACGCGCAGTCTCTCGATCAAACTCAGTCACCTGAAAACTTCGAAGTGCATTCGCTTCTCGACGCGACGATGACTGGCATGCGTGAGGGGTTGCTGGTCGTCGATAAAGACATGCGGGTTGTTGCTTCGAATCCCGCCGCTCGCAAGTTGTTCAATCCCACTGTGCCCGCGCTCGAGTCACAACGTCTTACGGAGCTCACGCGTAATCCCGCGATCTATAGTGCGTTTCTTGACGGGTTGAAAGGCCAGGAGCGAAGCGGGATCAAAGTCGAGACACATGGACCAGAGCGACAGATCTTCGATCTGCGTGTGGTGCCGATCGGTAAAATCAACGGCAATGGCGCGGCAGACGGAGCACTCGGCGTCTTCTTCGACATCACACGCACCGAACGGCTCGAGCATGTGCGACAGGAGTTTCTTTCCAATGTCTCACACGAATTGCGAACGCCGCTGACGTCGATCATCGCCTTCGTCGAAACACTCGAAACCGGCGCTACAGAAGATACTGAGAGTTGCCAGCGGTTTCTTTCGATCATTCGCAAGAATGCGTCGCGCATGCAGGGATTAATCGACGACATTCTGGAGCTCACCGCGATAGAAGGTGGGAATGTGCAACTGCGAGCTGCGCCGGTTGATTTGCACGAGTTGGTCCAGGGTGTTTGTGATTCGCTGGACGCGAAAGCCGCGGTGCAGGGTGTCACGTTGGAAAACAAGGTAAGACCTGACGCCACGGTTTACGCAGACGAACGCCGGCTCGAACAGATGCTCACCAATTTGATCGACAACGCCATTAAGTTCAGTCGCGAGCACAGCACTGTGTCGATCTCACATGAGCCGGGGACACGCGACCGGATCCTCGTGCGGGACAATGGCGACGGGATTCCGGCGCAGCATCTCGAGCGACTTTTCGAACGCTTCTATCGCGTCGATCGCGCGCGTTCGAGAGACATGGGCGGCACGGGCCTCGGCCTCGCGATCGTGAAGCACATCGCGTTGCTGCACGGCGGCGAAGTAACCGTCACCTCGGAACTAGGCAAGGGAAGCACCTTCACAATCCACCTGCCAACTCTATAATCCACAGATTACGCAGATTGATTTATAGAATCCGTGTAATCTGTGGATGATGTCATTCCTGATCATCGCGTGGGCGTTCGGCTTCGGGATGGAATTCCCCGAGCGTCGCACGCACTTGCTGTTCACTGCCGCCGCGCTTCACGGTGAGTGTGATTTCCGATCCCGGTGGCGTCGACGCAATCGCGTTGCGGAACGAATTAGGATCCGCGACAGCCTGCCCGTTGAGCGCAGTGATCACATCGCCCTGCTTCAGCCCCGCTCGATCGGCCCCACTTCCAGACTGCACCTGGTAAACAACCACGCCCGGTCCTTGTGTAACACCAAGCCTCGAAGCTTCTTCCGACGGAATCGGAAGCACAACAATCCCGAGCTGACCGCGTCTGACTTTGCCCCCACTGATCAATTGCTCCATCACGTTGCGGGCCATGTTTGACGGAATCGCAAAACCGAGCCCAATGCTGCCTCCGGACGGCGACAGTATTTGCGAATTGATGCCAATCAACTCACCGTTCGTACTCACCAGGGCGCCGCCTGAATTACCACGGTTGATCGGCGCGTCGGTTTGCAGAAAGTCTTCAAAGCTTCCATTACTCAAACCAGTCTGTCGACCCTTCGCACTGATGATTCCCATCGTCACTGTTTGGCCCACGCCGAGCGGATTGCCGATCGCAAGCACAACATCACCGACGCGAGTACGATCCGAATCTCCGAGCGGCAGCACAGGCAAACCAGATGCATTGACTTTCAGAACCGCAAGATCGCTGGGCGGATCGGATCCAACAACCTGCGCCTCAAGACTGCGTTTGTCATTCATGTCAACCGAGATCTTATCGGCTCCATCAATCACATGATGATTAGTCAGTATGTAACCGTCCTCTCGAACGATCACGCCTGAACCGAGGCCCTGGCGTGTCGGCTGGCTCGGAGCCTGTTGTTGATTCCGCTCGCCGAAGAACCGTCGAAAGAATGGATCGTCCATGAACGGAAACTGCTGCGGTTGCCGCACGCGCTGTTCCGAATGGATCGTCACCACCGCCGGTGTGGCTTTGCTGACCGTGTCGGCATACGAAGCCACAGGCATAACTGCCGGATTGGGTGCAGCGGGTGCGCTGCTCGTGTTTGGATTCGGGTTTTCCAGCGCAAAGCGGTTGCCTTTGTTTCGATTGCAAGCTCCCAGCAAAGAGACTGCGAGCAATAGACTCACGATGATTCCGGAACGCATAGACCTCGTTCTCCTCGTCAATTGATTACAGGGGTAATAAAGCTTACCAAGTTTGTCCCGTAATCACACTGCGCGAAGAGAGATTGTGCCGGGGGACGCTCGGGGTGAGAGTTTTGATGAGTTGTTCGAGACGATCGAAATCGATCGGTTTGTAGAGGCAATCATTGCAGCCTGCGCTCAGAACTTCGGTTCGAAATTGCGGAGTGACCATGCCGGTCACGGCGATGATCGGTACCTTGTTCAGTGTCGGATGAGATCGAATCAAGCGCGTCAGTGAGAGACCGTCGAGGTGTGGCATTCTCATATCCATCAGGATCAAGTCGGGGATCGACTTCTCGGCGAGGCTCATCGCTTCCTCACCATCATGAGCCGGAATCACACGACACCCAAAAACTTGTAACAGTAGCTGGAGCATTTCACGTGTGTCATCGTGATCTTCAACAACCAGCACCACGGGAGTGTTTGCCACCGTTACCACCATGACTACCTTCCTTTAAATGATCGACTTGTTTGAAATGCTGCGCGTTGACATGCATAGCTTCGGCAACTGATATGCCGCCTTCGGATCCCTGATTATCGGGTGATAACTCCGATCGGCTTGTGGCGCTTTAGGTACTGCAATGCCAAGCCGCCTCACTCTGCGCAGCCTCTGCGTCCTCTGCGTCTCTGCGGTGAACCAAGCTCTTATCACCGCAGAGGCGCAGAGAGTGTGTAAAACAATGTTGTCAATTATCCCCGCCTCTGCGATAATCCGGCTCTGAGGTTTTTAGCCTCGATCGTCCCCGACAGCCCCGTAGTCCTCCACCGCCCGCGCGAGGCGCAGGTGCCCCGGTTACTCACTAGAAATGCTTAACCGAACAGACTGAGGTCTGGGGGGATCAACTATGAGAATCCGGCGATATGCGAAGAAATTCTCGTCATTTCTGACCCAGTTATGCGCCGCACTCCTGAAAGCTGTGGTAACCAGCGTCATTCTGGGAGTCGTGATTGTCTCAATCATGCACTACATGGGCGTGCCCGTGCCCAGCGGCGACGACCTGCTGAGAGGAGTGTCGAGACTAGCGCACGTCCTATCCTAGAGGAAACTTGATTACAGATTTGAGTAAGGCCTACGAACTGCTGGGAGTGAAGCCTGGCGTTTCGAGCGGGGAACTGAAAGCAGCGCATCGTGACCTTGCCAAAGTTTGGCACCCGGATCGCTTTGTGCACGATCCGCGTCTGCAGGAAAAGGCGCAGGAAAAGCTCAAGGAGATTAACGAGGCGTACGAGCTGTTGATCTCGGGTAAGACTCCGCGCCCTGCGCCGCCAACGCCGCCGCGAGCTGCCGCGGAGACCGTTTACACCGCTCCAGTCGTTTCAGTCGAGAGACGTTCAGCTCCGCGTAGCGGCAGCAGTTGGAAGTCGGCTCTGGTGGTGCTGCTGTTCCTGGCTGTATTCGCCGTCACGACTAAAGTCCTGCTCGATCGACGCGCTAAGGCACAGCCGCAAGTCGAGGCCGCGACGGTTCCAGTCGAAGTCGCAACCCGACCTGATGCGAACACGCGAACCGAAGCGACTCACAAACCAAACCGCACCGACTCGACTGTCGAAGAACAGCCGGCAGTCGCAAGCGACACGACGACATCTACAGCCCCGACACCCGCGCTGGCGACCGTCACCGTCCTGATTGATCCCGAGAGTGGTTTACTCGCGAAACCTGATTGCCCGGTGCGCAGTCGCATGACTTACCCGAGCGGCGGCCAGCCCGGCGCTTACTGCAACATTAACCACGCGCCTCCGCCCAAAGACTCAAAGATCAAATCGCTCAAAGATAAGATCCTGCATTAGAACGCGAACACGATTTGTTGCTGCAAGCGATACGTCGTCGGCGCGAAGTCACCGAGCGGGACAAAGAAATTAGGAAACTGCCCGCTGCGTCGCAATGAGTTCTGAATGTAGAACAAACTCTGCAACGTAACCTTCTTGCTGATTCCATACTCAAACCGGAAATGACTCGTGCGGATGTTCACGCCCGTTCCCGTCCCTAAATCATCATCCGTCACCTGCGAGATCATCGAATTTGCGCCTTTGATCGCGAACACATACAGGAACGACGTGTCGCCACGTTTCGTGATCCGGCCGACCTGCAATGCCGCCAGCATCGCATCACGTTCATTCAATCCGGTTGCCACATTGCGCGCGACCTGGACATTGAAGGTGATCGGAAACGCGTGGTCGCCGTGTGTGAATCCCGCGTAGTTCAAACGATAGGTCAATCGTGCGACCTGGAATCCGGGCGCCGTGTAAACAACGCCACCGGGAGCCGTCGTTGCGTTGCCGGTGCCGGGTAGTGGACCTGAGAGCGCGATTCCGATTCCGGGTTGGACGAGAAGGACGAGTCCATCCTGCGTCGAAGCAAGCTGAATCTGGTTCGGATGATTGTAGAGTTGAATGTCGCCGCCGGCCTGGCTGCTCCAACGCTCGTTGAACTTCTGATTGATGAGCAGTCCCTGGTGGAAGAGCGTGGCGGATCGTCCGGCTGTGCCTACGATCTCACCGGCGCGTGCGAGTGGACTATTCGGTGTTATCACGGCGACGTTGGGCGTCGAAAGAATGTACTGGCCGGCGCGGAACTCAAGACTCGAGATATAAGCGTCGTTTGATTTGAGCGAGTGTGTGTATCGTTCGTTGAAGCCGTTGAAGCGAAGATCGTCGTCGAAGAGGAAGCGCGAGTTGTCCGCGAAAATGTCTAAGACACGCCCGCCCTGTAATTGCCACGACTTCGTTGGTCGATACTCGATCCACGCTTCGCTCAGTGTGAAAGGTGCGCGAACGGTCATGGAGGTGAAGTCCTGATTCGTCGAGAGTTGGTTGTTCAGCGGACCGGTCGCGAGCTGGGCATGGAAGCTCAGGTTTGGATAGAGATCTGTATCGAGATTCAATCGGAAGCGATAACGGGCACGCGCGACTTGCACGTGCTCGAGCGGCGGATCGGGTGGCTCCGTGGCACTACGAAACGCTCCGTCGAAGCGAAGACGGAAGTCGCCGCTCAGTCGCACCGGACCGATCTTCAGGACCTGGCCTTCGACTTTCGCGAGACGTTGTTCCACAGTTGCTGTTTGCGGCTCTGCTGGTGCGGTGGCTTCGGGTGGCTCTGGTTCTTTGACAGCAGCCACAGTTGGCTGCGCGTTGAGTTTTTCCAGGAGGGCCTGAATCGTCGCCTGCTGCTCGGTCAGAGTTTTCTGCAACTGATCGAGCTTCGTGTTCTGGCGTTCGAGCTCGCCTTCGAGCAGGCGCACGCGCTCTGATACATTCGCGACGTTGGTTTCGGGCGGGTCCGTGGCAGGCTTGATCATCTGCTGTGCCCGCGCGGGCATGAAACCGAATATAAAAAGGACGAGCAGTAGGCTGAGTCTTGGAGTGATACAGCGCTTCATCGTGTTAATTTCCTCTTTGAGTTTGAGCTTTAAGAGACTTTGTAGCCTATGACTTCTATCTTAAATCGACCTTGCTGTGAAGTTACATTGATGTGAACACAGAACGATTCTATTCTGCGTAATCGGTGTAATCTGTGGTAGTATTTTGCGGACAGGGACCCTGCAGAATCTAATGCTTCTTCAAGCAGCGACGACTACAACTCAGAGTGTCGGCAGTCCTATCACAGCCTACTGGCCGGTAATGGTCTTTTTCGCCGTGGCCGTGATCTTTCCCGTGCTGCCCATCGTCCTCGGCCGATTTTTGCGACCCATCAAGTATGAGAAGGACAAGATGCGGCCGTACGAATGCGGCATCGATCCGACGACCGAAGCTCACGAGCGTTTCACCGTGCGCTATTACATCGTCGCCATGCTGTTTCTTATTTTCGACGTCGAAACGATCTTCCTGCTGCCCTGGGCCATAATCTTCATGGGCAACGACTTCTCGTTTACGAAGTTTGCGCTCATTGAAATGTTTGTGTTCATCGCGATTCTCGTTGTTGGTTATTATTATGCGTGGCGGAAGGGCGCGCTCGAGTGGGCGTGAGCTAAGTATGGCTGAACACGAAGAAGGATTTGTTTTAACCACGGTCGATTCGATCATGAACTCGCTTCGACGCACCGTGGGCGCGAAGACGGTCGACATCGCGGCGCCGGTCGTGAATTGGGCGCGCAAATCGGCGCTGTGGCCCATGACCTTCGGTCTGGCGTGTTGCGCCATCGAGATGATCGCCACGGGCGCAGGACGATTCGACATCGATCGTTTCGGCGCCGGCGTCTTTCGCCCGAGCCCGCGTCAAAGCGATCTGATCATCATCGCTGGAACTGTTACTCTGAAGATGGGTCCGGTTGTTCGCCGCGTCTACGATCAGATGCCGGAACCCAAATGGGCCATCGCGATGGGCGCGTGCGCTTCCACAGGTGGACCATTCGATTCTTACTCGACGATGCAGGGCGCAGATCGTTGTATCCCCATAGACGTTTACATTCCCGGTTGTCCTCCAAGACCCGAAGCCCTTCTATACGGTTTAATGCGTTTGCAAGACATCATCATGCGAGAGTCGCCGTCGGCGTACATCTTTGATTCTGATGGTACGGTCCATCGCAAACGGCAGTTCGAAGGTGAAGAAGTCGGTGCGCTTGCCGATGCTGCAATGGGCTTGAAAGCCGATGCCGCGCTTCGCTGAAACTTTTGGAGGAATAAAATGAGGAATATATTTCGCACGCTGCTGGTTTTGAGCCTCGTCTTTGGACTGGCGCCATTCGCGTTGGCCCAAACGAAGCCGGCTATAAAGAAACGAACGACCACGCGACGCGCGGTGCCGCTCGTGCCGGTTGGTACCGATCTTAAAGTTCGAATCAACGATACTTTATCGAGTAAAGATTCGCGCATCGGTGATCGATTCACCGCCACCGTGATCGATCCGAGTCGTTTCGATGAAGCTCGCATCAACGGTCATATCAGCTCGATACAGAAGTCGGGAAAGATCAAAGGCCGCACGAGCATGAACCTCGCGTTCGATTCCGTCGAGTTACGCGATGGACGACGCGGCGTGATGCACGGTTACGTGACCAGAGTTTATGGCGAAGGTTCCGGGCGCGCTGATAATGAAGGCGGCGTCGAGTCGGGAAGCAGAGGTAAGCAGACTGCGAAGCGCGCGGGAATCGGCGCGACTGTTGGCGCGATCGTTGGTGGTATTGCCGGTGGCGGCAAGGGCGCGGCGATTGGCTTGATCATCGGTGGCGCGGGCGGCGCCGGATCACTTGCAATTAACGGAAGCAAGGAGTTGAAGATCGAGTCGGGCACAGAGATGCTCGTACACGTCACGCGCTAGTTAATTCAGAAATTTAGCCGCGGATTTACGCGGATAAACGCAGATCTGATCCGCGTTCATCCGCGTAAATCCGCGGCTTGTTTTTGGAAGAATTCTCATGTAACCCGCGTCTAAAGTCTGAATGATGGTGGCTGAACAACTTATCGATGGACGGGTTATCGAAGCCTGCCAGCAGGGCGACCGCGCCGCGTTTCAACTCCTGTTCGAAACCTACAAAGACAAGGTGTTCTCGATCGCTGTCTACTCATCGGGCGGCGACCGCGCCGTCGCTGACGACGTCACGCAGCAAATTTTCTTGAAGCTGTTTACCGCGATTCGTCAGTTTCGCGGTGAGTCGGAGTTTACGACCTGGCTTTATCGACTCGTCGTCAACGCCTGTCTCGACGAGCGCCGCCGTCGCCGGAGATTGCTGCCGTGGGGAGAGACTGTGGCGATGAGTAATCCGAGCGAGAAGAAGCCTCAGGAGAAACAGTACGCGCGGCTCGAAGTCGCGGAGGCGGTGCGGGCGGCGATTGGCGAGCTCAAGCCGAAGTTTCGTTTGCCGATATTGTTGAAGTACATCGAGGGGTTGTCATACGAGGAGATCGCGAGCGTGATGGGTTGTTCGAAAGGCACGGTGGCTTCACGACTAAATCGTGGTCACAGCCAGTTAGCGAAACGACTGTCGCATTTGAACAATCCGGCAGCGTGGGGTGAGTAATGCGGCATAAACACGTAACAAAAGATATTTCAGCTTATTGTCATGGAGAACTGTCGAACGAAGAGTCGAAGCAGTTTGCGGAGCATATTATTGCGTGCGCGAAGTGTCGCGCTAAATTTGAAGAAGTGAAGCTTGGTGTGAAACTCGCCGAACAACTGCCGCAGGTTACGGCGCCCGATCGTCTCTGGCGCGAGATTGAGGCTTTGCTCGACCGCGAGCCAGTTGAGATTCGTGCGGCGCGAGTTTCTTCGTGGCAGTTGAAAGCTGCTGCGGCTGTGCTCGTTTTGCTTTCCGCCTGGGGTGTTTGGTTGGTTTATAGCAATCGCGATAATGCGATCTTATCTGTGAATGGAAAGCCTGCGTGGCGCGTTAAACGAATCGACGGCACACCAATAGTCGGAACAGAAAGAATCTCAAACAATGGTGAGCTGGCTGTCGGTGAGTGGCTTGAGACTGATGGAAACTCGCGCGCGCAGATTGCCGTGAGCTCGATCGGCAGCGTTGATATCGATGAGAACACGCGTGTGAGATTGTTGGAAACACAACCGACAGAACACCGCCTCGAGCTCGCGCGTGGAAAGATGAGCGCGCACATCTGGGCGCCGCCGCGATTATTCTTCGTTAATACTCCTTCAGCGGTCGCAGCCGATCTTGGTTGTGCTTACACGCTCGAAGTCGACGATCAAGGATCGAGTTTGTTGCGTGTTACGTCTGGATGGGTGGCGTTGGAGTTGGAGAATCGTGAATCGATTGTGCCGGCTGGTGCTGCGTGTGAGACGCGACCGTCGCTTGGGCCAGGCACGCCTTACTTCGTAGACTCTGCGGCGGGATTCCAGGCTGCGTTGAAACAAGTCGACTTTGATCCGGATGCTGCGGCACGTAGCTTCGCATTGAAAGCAATGTTGGACCAGGCTCGTCCCCGCGACACGCTCACACTCTGGCACTTGTTAGCTCGTGTCGAGGGCGAGGATCGCGCGCGGGTTTTCGACAAAATGGCGACGTTATTCCCGCCACCCGCAGGCGTCACTCGTGAAGGCGTACTGGCATTGAATCAACAGATGCTTGACGCCTGGCGCGACGCGATGGAAACAACGTGGATGGGCATTTGGAAAGGCGTGCCCAAGCCACTCGCAGAGGCTTACTGGAAAACGAAGAACGGGTTGAGTCGCCGGTTGAAAGATATGGCCCCGAAGTAGATCACAAAAAGCACAAAACTGAACACAAAAGGCACAAAGCTAATCTTGTAGATCCTGTCTAAGACTGACTCAGGCCTTAGGTAGGTGGCTGGTATCGTTAACCACTAACACACGCACAAAACCATCATCACGAAGTTCAAATTTCGTAATCCCGCAATTCGCACTCGAGATCCAGACGGGTTTGAGTTCGGGTGCATCCAGCGCACCCATCAAGTGCAAGGCGAGGATGCAGATGGTGCCGGTGTGACTGAAGACGGCGATCCTCCCGCCGCGATGCTCTTCGATGATGTCGTCTAACTTCTGCCGCGCACGATCGAGTAGTTGTCGATAGCTCTCGCCGCCACTCAACACATAGTCAAAGTCGCGTCGCAGCAAAGCCGCATATTGCTCGGGATGTTGTTGCGCGGCGTCTTCGAACGTTAGACCTTCCATCACGCCCACAGAACGCTCGCGAAAAGCAGTCGTACTTTGAACAGTCAAGCCGGTCATGTTCGCGAGCGGCTTCGCAGTCTCCATTGCGCGTGCGAGGTCGCTCGAATAAATCGCGGTCAACGATTCTGATTTGAGTGTGCGTGCGGTGGCTTCGGCCTGGTTGCGGCCGCGTGCGGACAAAGGCGTCGCCGTGTGACCGCCAAAGCGACGTTCAGCATTGCCCTTGGATTGACCGTGACGAATCAGGAGGACATTCGTAGTGTGGGGCATTTCTAAACAATTGCTATTAAGCCGCGATCGCGTCAGTCTTCAACTTCTCCGCCTGGTAATGCGCGACGAGCGCGTCGATGAAAGGATCGAGGCCGCCTTCCATCACCAGATCGAGTTGGTGGATCGTCAAACCGATGCGGTGATCGGTGACGCGATTCTCTTTGAAGTTGTAAGTGCGAATCTTTTCGGAACGATCGCCGCTGCCGACCATCGAGCGACGCTCGCTCGCGAGTGCATCGTGCTGCTTCTGCTCTTCAAACTCCTGCAAGCGCGCACGCAAAACTCGCATCGCTTTGTCGCGATTCTTGATCTGAGATTTCTCGTCCTGCATTGAAACGACGGTGTTCGTCGGCAAGTGCGTGATGCGGACCGCGGAATAGGTCGTGTTGACTGATTGGCCACCTGGACCAGACGAGCAGAACGTATCGATGCGCAGGTCCTTCGGATCGATCTTCACGTCCACTTCTTCAGCTTCCGGCAACACGGCGACTGTGATCGCTGAAGTGTGAATTCTCCCACTCGCTTCAGTCTGCGGCACACGCTGCACGCGATGAACACCCGACTCGTGTTTCAACTTTGAATAGACCTTGTCGCCTTCGATCAGCACGATCGCTTCCTTGAGCCCGCCAATTCCTGACTCTGACGCTTCGAGCACTTCGAAACGCCAGCGCTGTTTCTCAGCGTAACGCGAGTACATCCGCACCATCTCGGCTGCGAACAGCGTCGCCTCATCACCACCGGTTCCGGCGCGAATCTCGAGAATCACGTTCTTCTCGTCATTCGGATCGGTTGGGATCAAGAGGAGTTTGAGCTCGCGATCGGCATCGTCGATGCGAGTCTGTAACGACTCCAACTCGAGTCGCGCCATCTCGCGCATTTCCTCGTCGTCAGATGTGTCCATCAACTCGCGCGCGTCGGCCAGCTCGGCCTTCAAGCCCTTCCACACCTGATACTTCTTCACGACTTCTTCAAGCGTGCGATGTTGCTTCGCAGCTTTGCCGTACGCGGAAGGATTCGAGAGCAGCTCGGGAGACGAAAGCTCCTGAGTCAATTCTTCGTACCTGTTAACTATCTGTTCCAGTTTGTCTAACATGTAGACCTTTCACGAAAGCGGAGCCGGCTGCGGCTCACCCGTTGTTGGCTCCAGCTTTAAAGATTCTTTCAACGCTTCGATCGCAACTTCGAGTTGGTTATCGTCGGGCTCTTTGGTGGTGACGTTTTGCAGCCACACGCCCGGCATCGTCAATATCTTAAATATCCAACTACTCTCTTTTTTCGCCGACAGCCGAATGATCTCGTACGAGAGACCTGCCACGACCGGCATCAGGACGATACGGATCAGGAAGTTCAGCAACAGCGAATCAAACTTAATCACGGAAAACAGCACGATCGCTACGAGCATCACGACCATCAGGAAGCTCGTGCCGCAGCGCGGGTGTTGTCGCGGTTGCGGTCGCGCGTTCTCGACTGTCAGCGGCAGACCTGCTTCCCACGTAAACACCGTCTTGTGTTCCGCGCCGTGATACTGAAAGACGCGGCGAATGTCCTTTAAGAGCGAGAAGCTGACGATCATGATCAAAAAGAACGTCATGCGGATCATGCCGTCGATCAGATTGAACGCGACTGAAGGACGTACTGGATGCAGGTACGTTCGCACTGTAGACCATGCATCCGTGTACCACGCTTCATTCTCAGGTTCCGAGGCAGCGGGAGTTGCAGGCGCTGCGGTACTCGTCGCAGTGGCAGGCGTAGTAGCCCAACCCGCTCCGATAAAGAGCGCATTTGTCAGTAACAACGGAGCTGCGACGAAAAGCAGTACGTTGAAGATGAGCGCGAAAATTATCGAGCCGACTGCCGCACCCGTCGTACCTTTCTTCAACTCGTCTTTCGAACGCTTCTGCGTCGGGACCGGAAACAGACCGGGCACAGCGCCAGTCAGGCCAGCAAAATCTCCTTCACCTTCGATCACGGCCGGCGAGAGCGCCACTGCCACTTCTTCCGCCTGCTCCGCCTCTGCAAAAGCCTCGTTCGCGGAGTAGTTAAGCGCCTTGATGCCGAGCCCCATCGACTGCACGAGCACCGCGCCGCCGCGTAGCACCGGCAATTTGAGGATCGGATACTTATCGCTCCACTTCGGCAGCCGTGCCGCGGTGTTCACAATCGTGCCGTCGGCTTTGCGGACGGCGATCGCGTAGGCGTTTGGCGTTCGCATCATCACGCCTTCAATGACCGCCTGGCCGCCAACGATGAGATCTCGTTCTGGTGTACTCATGATCTTGATCTGTAGTTACAAAAATGCCAGCGAGTGATGTAGTTCGCGACTTAGCGAGAGCTACTGAATTTCGCCGGCAGGCTGGAAATTGTGATGGCTAATGCTGTGTGGAAGCCGCAGTCTCCGCGGCTGGTTTCTTGCCGTAACGCTTGTTGAAACGATCCACGCGTCCGGCGGTATCGACCAGCTTTTGTTTACCGGTGAAGAACGGGTGGCAAGCCGAGCAAATTTCGACGTGCAGGTCGCCCTTCTTGGTCGAGCGGGTCTGGAATGTCTCGCCGCAAGCGCAGGTAACAGTTATATCGACGTATTCTGGGTGAATTCCTGGTTTCATCTTGTCACTTTCTCATAGGCGGCACACTCGCCGCATTTTCAAACAGGATATCTTAGAGGTCTGTCCGCGGGCACGTCAAGCAGCGCCGATAACGGTAGGGATTTCTCTGTGCAACCTCTGTGTCCTCTGTGTCTCCGTGGTGAACTAATGCTCGGCCAAAACTAACCACAGAGACACAGAGAACACAGAGGTTGCACAGAGAAAACCGCAGCCGCAGAGAAACGTTTTTCAAGAATTCGTCATTCTGTTTATCAGAACAATTTAAATAGGGAGGTTAGGAATGTCCCGGGATTTATCATCCAGCGTTGAGTTTTTAAGACCGCCAGGTCAATCCGCACCCACCGGCATAACCAATGAAATTGCCGCCGCCTCAGCCTTCAGTGACCCGCAACGGGTAGGAATACTAATGAAGGCGGCGAATATGCGCGGCGCAGGGATCTTGTCTGCGGAAAGCTTTGAAAGCGCGCTCGCCAGCGATTCGATTGGCAATCTCGAAGTCGTCATCGGTGACAACAATATCCTGCCCGCATGGTTCCTCGACGTTGCGCCGACCCGCTCGACTGCCATCTGCAAGATCAAAGCGAGCGGCACCAACTATAAAGGAGAGAAAGGCGAGTGGGCGGGTACCGGCTTTCTCATTTCCGACAATATCATCCTCACGAACCATCACGTCATTAACTCTATAGCTACCGCGCGCAATGCTGAGTGCATTTTCAACTACCAGCGCGATCCGGAAGGCAAAGACCTGCCCGTCAAACGCTTCCGCCTCAAGCCTGACCGTCTCTTCATTACGAGCCCAACTCCCCAGGGCCTCGATTTTACGTTTATTTGGGTAGACGGTGAGCCAGGCAAAAAGTTTGGGACTGTTCCATTCAACCGCGACTTCTTTGTGATCAGGGAGCGCGAGGTTGCGAACATCATCCAGCATCCTGGTGGCGATTATAAAGGCGTCACTTTGCAGGAGAACAAAGTAACAAACATCGACGAGAGCCTCGTGCACTACGTCTCAGACACGAAACCAGGCAGCTCAGGAAGCTGCGTTTTCAACAATAGTTGGATGCCGTTTGCGCTACATCACGCCAGCGCTGACAACGATCACCCGGACGAACGAAACTCATCCCGTTTCGTCAACGAAGGCATCAGGTTCTCTGCCATCGTCGCCTACCTGGAGAAACTCAAACAGGACCAGCCGCAACAACGCGCTTCGATCGACGAAATTCTCTCGCATGTAAACGGAACTGACGCGGTCCTCGGTCATTTCGGCGCGCTCGGGCGCGTGGCGCCAAGTGAAGGAACGGCCGTCGAAACCCTCGTAGACATCTACAAGGGCGAAGCCGGCGACATTGATGTCGGCTTTTGGAATATCGAGTGGTTCAACCTCCACTATCAGGAGAAGCTCAAACGAGTAGCGGATGTCATAGTGAAGATGAATCTCGACATCTGGGCCTTCGAGGAAACCTCCGCCGAAGCAACGCAAGCCCTCGTCGATTATCTGCGAGACGCTTATCACCTCGACTTCGCTTGTGATTTCTCAGAGCCGAATGCACCGAGCGATAAGCAGACGACAACCGTGATGTGGAACCAGAAGACTGTCACCGGCAGGAAGGAGCAGTGGCCGGAAGAGATAGACGAGTGGTTCCAGGTACACAGCGAAGATTTCGATGATCTTCATCTCGAGGCCGTTGAGGGAAAGGTGTTCGATCGATACCCGGCGCTCTTCCGGTTCTCGAATAACGGCGGTGAGGAGTTTGACTTTAATCTCGTGCCACTGCACCTGAAGGCGAAGGGCGAAGGCTGGAAACGCAGGCGTATGGCTGCCGCGATTCTCGGAGCCGCCATCGGCAAAATGATCGACGAACACGGCGCCGATAGCGACTGGGTTGTAGGCGGCGATTTCAACGCTCCGCTCGCGAGTGATGATTTCAGCAAGCTGATCTCAGGCGGCATGGTTCCGTTGAGTGCCGGCGATGAAGAAGGCGGCGCGTTTTCCTATATCAAGGGTCCGAATTCGTTGATCGATCACATCTTCCTGTCGCCGAATCTGGCGCAAACTTACGGGGCCGATGATTACTTCATCGTGGCTGCTGACAAGGATGCGCCTGACTACTTATTGGCGCTCAGCGATCATCGCCCGGTTTTGGTCCGACTCAGTCTCAACAGTAATCAACCAAATCATGAGAGTTTAATTATGAGAAACGAAAAAGGATTTCCAGAGTCGTTACGCGACAGGTTATCGGTTCTCGACGTGGACGCCGGAGGTGGCCCGAGCCGTTCGAGAAGTAATGGTTCGAATCGCGGTGAGACTTCCGTCAGTGTTCCGTTGAGCGTCGCGATTAGCGGAGATGAGATCAACCTCTCCGCGCGTCTAAGCCTGCGTCAGCTTACTTCGTTGATGGGCCAGCCTTCGACCGGAGTTGCGGAAGAAGCTGTAACCATCGATCCGAATTACAGTAATCGCAAGGGCTACAATGCGAATTTTCTCGGAGGCAGTTCGGTGAAAGTACCTTTACCGAAACTGTCGGCCCAGATGAAGACAAAGGCTGCCATCAACCAGGAAGCAGCGAGCGGTGCGGACAAATTCGTCCTGCCTTATCATCATTACAGCGTTGTGATGAATAAGGAGAGACGCCTCGCCTACTTCACTGCCGTTAACATCGATGGGACGATTTTCTACAACATCAAGCGAGAAACCGATAAGTGGATCTTTGATCCGAGGCTTGATCAGGACGAGCAGACCGGGAATGACGTTTACAAGAACAATCCGCTCGACCGCGGACATCTGGTGCGCAGGCTCGATCCGGCGTGGGGAACCTCGCAGGCACTCGCCAAGGTCGCCAACGACGATACGTTCCATTACACCAACAGCACGCCGCAGCACCATGACTTCAACGCGGGCCAGTCGCTCTGGGCCGGACTCGAAGACTACATTCTAAAGAACGCCGACGTTCGTGATTTCAAAGTGTCAGTCTTCACTGGGCCAATCTTCAGCGACGACGATGACCAGTACCGTGGCATACAACTCCCGCGTCAATACTGGAAGGTCGTGGCAATGGTAAAGGATGACGGAAAGCTTTCCGCTACAGCTTACCTGCTGAGCCAGGCGAAACTGTTGCAGGGCATTGGCGAGGAGGCTGTGGGGACGTTCTCCTACGGAGCTTATAGAACGTTCCAGGTGCCGGTGAAGAGAATCGAGAAGTTGACGGGGCTGGATTTTGGTCAGCTTCGGAACTTCGATCCGAAGAAGAATCTCGAAAGTGATTTTGGCGGACTCGAAGCTATCGAGCCTCGTGAAGCGGTGTTGGAGGATTACAAAGACATTCAGTTCTAAACGGTTCTATCCACAGATTACACAGATTGATATATAAAGATCGGTGTAATCTGTGGATAAACTAGCTTTGTTTCTTTGCCGTCTTGCGTGTGAGTTTCTTGGTGTTCCGCTCCCAGAACACGCCATCGACATATCCCTGAATGCAGCTATCGGACGCTGCTAGATCGAGACGCTTCTGCGCGAGGCAACAGTAAGTCTCGTCAATCTCAACACCGAGATAGTGTCGCCCGAGTTTCTTCGCGACGACGGTCGTCGTTCCTGAGCCATTGAACGGATCAAACACGAGATCACCTTCACGCGAACTGGCCAGCACGATTTTCGCCAGCAGTTTTTCCGGTTTTTGCGTCGGGTGATCGGTGTTTTCCGGCATTGACCAGTACGGCACGGTTAGATCAGTCCAGAGATTTGACGGGTGCGTGACGCGAAAGCGCCCGTTTTCCGTTTCCGTCCAGTCTTTCGGCTCGCCATTGCTGTTCGTGTACGGCGCGATCACCTGTCGCTTGAGCATCACCGCGTCAACGTTGAAGTAATAATCGTCACTAACAGTGAAAAACCAGATATCTTCCGAACAGTTTTTCCAGTTAGACTTCGCACCGCGTCCCTTCTCACGTTCCCACGTGATCCGGTTCTGCGGAATGAAATATTTCTCACCAACACGCTGTATCGCCGCTGAGCTCCGCCAATCGCCACATATATAAATAGACGCCGTTGGCTTGAGTATCCGGACGGTTTGCGACAGCCACGAATCGAGCCATTCCGAGTATTCGTCGATCGATGTTTGCTTGAATTTGCGTTCGTTGAAGCTCTTCGTGAGGTTGTAAGGCGGATCGGCGAACATCAGATCTACGGTCTGATCCGGAAGCAACGGGAATGCTGTGAATACGTCCTGGCAGAAGATCTTGTCTCGCAGATTTTCGAGACTCGCGGGCGCTTTTATCTTCGCAAGTGAGGCTTGATACCGTGCTAACTCCGACGCGGAAAGCGTCAACGTTCGATTGAGCGGAGCCCGCGTTCCGTCATTATTAGACACACTCACACTTTACCTCAGTTGGAAAAAATTCGTGAGATCATTGTCACCATGAGGTAATATGAATCGCGCTTTGCTATAATTCGTTTTCGCTTTCTTCCTTTACTCGCTGTAACAGCAGTGTTTACGAAGCGATTGTCTCCCCGATCCCATTGCGGAGTCAGTCAGCTAACCGCAGTGTAGTGTGAACGGGCTGCCGGCATAAATGTCAGAAGATACGAAGCAACCAGGTTCTGAAGAACCCAGACAGCCGGGCGTCTCAGATGCTGAGGCGTCCGGCACGCCACCCCCTTCAGCAATTCCGCCCGCAGGTACGCTCGCCGGAGCCGACGCCGAAAAAGCGTCGATGGTCGAGCAGGCCAAAGCGCGCGTCGCCGCAGTGAAAGACTCACTCGCGACCGATGCCGCTACGCCGGGCGCGCCGAAACCGCCAGTTAAGAAAAAAGACGAAGGGCCGAAGCCGACTGACGCCGCCGATCATCCATTAGTCAAAAAACTGAAAGCCGAATTTGGTGATGTAGTTGGCGACGCGGTTGAGTTTATCGGGCAGCTTTCCGTTAACGTCGACGCCGCACGCATTGTCGAGATCTGTGATTTTCTAAGAACTGATCGCGAAACAAGCTTCAACTACCTTTCGGATCTGACATGCGTACACTGGCCGCGCACGCCTGCGCCATTCGAGATGGTCTACAACCTTTTCTCGATCGATTCGAATGAGCGCGTACGACTGAAAGCCCGTGTTAAAGAGAGTGTTGATAGTGTCACCGGCGTTTGGCCCTCGGCGAACTGGCTCGAACGCGAAGTTTTTGATCTGTTTGGAGTGCGCTTTAACAACCATCCGGATCTGCGTCGACTGCTCTTGCCGCCCGATTGGGAAGGCTATCCTTTAAGAAAAGATTACCCGCTCGAGTTTGTCGAGAATGCGTGGACCGAGAGACACCTGCCTGAGATGACGGACGTCCAGAAGGAGCAGTTGCACCAGCGGCGCGCGTATGGTCTCGAGATTCTTTCAGTGCCGCAGGAACGAATGATGCGCGAGATATTTATTGGCGGCAAGGAAGTGATGCCGAAAGATAAATGACGCCGAAAGAGATCGCCACTCAATACGAAGCGAAAGTGTTCGACACGCCGGATGCGGCAGAGGGCGCGGGGTTTGTTTTGGCTGAGACTGCGGCGCCGCGAAATGTGTGGAACAAAGCGAGCGCGGCGAATGCGATCGTGTTGAAGCTCGCGGAGAAGAAGGAAGCGGGCGAGGTTGAGGAAATTGGCTTGGTGATCGAGCCGTTCCGCGTGACGGGGTGTTACAAGCCAAGTGAACGCGGATAGAAAACCGGATTTAATTTGAAATGCATCAGGTAGAAATAGCGACAACTCAGGAGACATTGCTCGACAGCCCGGAGATGGTGCTGAACATGGGCCCGCAGCATCCGTCGACGCACGGCGTGTTGCGCGTGGTTCTCAGACTCGACGGCGAAACCGTCATGGATCTCGATTGCGATATCGGTTATCTCCATCGCGGAATGGAGAAGATCGCCGAGAATCGCATGTACACGCAGATCGCGCCGTACTGGGATCGACTTGATTACATCGCTGCGGTTTCGAATGGTCTTGTTTGGGTGGAAACAGTCGAGCAGATGATGGGCCTGCCTGTACCACCGCGCGCGCATTACCTGCGCACGATTCTTACTGAGCTCAATCGCATCGCTTCGCACCTGCTCTGGCTCGCGACACACGCGCTCGACATCGGCGCTGTCACCGTTCTGCTCTGGGCGCTGCGAGAACGCGAAGAGATTCTGAAGATCTTCGAACGACAGTTTGGCGCGCGTTTGACGTGTCACGCGTGGCGCGTCGGCGGTATGCCGAACGATGCGTATGACGACTTCAACAAAGACGTCCGCCAGTTTGTCAATAACTTCCCGAAGCGACTCGACGAGTATGAAACCGTGCTCTCCGAGAATCGCATCTGGCTGAGTCGAACAGTCGGTATCGGCGTGATCTCTGCTGAAGATGCAATCGCGATCGGCTTGTCAGGACCGGCGCTGCGTGGTTCCGGCGTCCCGTGGGACGTGCGCAAGTCGCGACCATACGCTGCGTATGGCGATATGGACTTCGACATTCCGGTTGGCGAGAACGGCGATACTTACGATCGATACCTCGTGCGACTCGAAGAAATGCGACAGTCGCGACGCATCATCGATCAGGCTTTAGAAAACCTTCCCGATGGTCCGGTCAATGCGAAGCTGCCGAAGATCGTGAAGCCGCCCGTTGGTGATTACTACCACTCGATCGAAGCGCCGAAAGGCGAGATCGGTTGTTATCTCGTCGCGGATGGGACTGCGCAACCGTGGCGCGTGCGAGTGCGGCCACCGTCATTCATCAATCTGCAGGCGCTGCGGCAGATGTGCATCGGACATCTCGTGGCGGATGTGGTAGCGATTATCGGGACGTTGGATATCGTTTTAGGAGAGATTGATCGATGAAAATTTTTTCTCACGCAGCGGCGCAACGGCGCCGCGGAAGAACGAGCGTATTTGATTTTACGTTGCGCCGTTGCGCCGCTGCGTGAGAAATCCTAATCACGAACCATGCTTCTTTTCGCTCCAATTGACGTACTCAACGATCTCCTGCTGAGGCTGGGTCTCGGCGAGGAGACGATCAGGTATTTCGTTTGGCCGCTGATTCAGATCGGCCTCGTCGTGACGCTCGTCGCGCTCTGGGTCGCGTACGCGACTTATCTCGAACGAAAGATCTCGGCGTTCATGCAGGCGCGGCTCGGACCGATGCGCGTTGGTCCATGGGGACTGCTCCAGCCAATCGCAGACGGACTCAAGCTGCTCACCAAAGAAGACTTCATTCCCGAAAAAGCCGATCGCTGGATCTTCTTCTTCGCGCCGTACATCGCCGTCGCCTCAGCATTCATCGTCTTTTCTGTCATTCCATTCGGTCCTGATTGGGCCGTGATTGCCGACGTCAATATCGGACTCCTGCTCGTGCTCGCTGTTTCGAGCGTCGGCGTGCTTGCATTGATTCTCGCCGGCTGGTCGTCAAATTCGAAGTACGCGCTTCTTGGTGGATTGCGTTCGAGCGCGCAGATGGTTTCGTACGAAGTCGCGATGGGGCTCTCGCTCATCGGCGCCCTCATGTTTGCGCGCACGCTTTCACTTTCAGGCATCGTTGGCGCACAGGGATCGGATTCAATCTGGTTCGTGCTTTATCAACCTGCGGGCTTCCTGCTGTTTCTGATCAGCGGCATCGCGGAGAACAATCGCGCGCCATTCGATCTACCCGAAGCGGAATCAGAGCTCGTCGCCGGATTTCATACCGAATACTCGGGCATGCGCTGGTCGCTGTTCTTCATGGCTGAATATGCGGCGATGGTCGTCGTCGCAGCAGTCGCAACAACTGTTTATCTCGGCGGCTGGTATTTCCCCTTTGTTTATCGACTCGAAACGGCCGGACACCACAATCTGTTCGTGCTCGTCAGCGTCCTCGTCTTCCTCGTGAAGGCTTCGCTTATTCTTTACTTCTACTTCTGGCTGCGTTGGACGTTGCCGCGTTTTCGTTACGATCAACTGATGGACATCGGTTGGAAGTGGCTCATTCCATCGGCGTTGATCAATATCGTCATTTCAGCATTTGCAATCTTTCTCGTGCAGGCCCTTAATGGTTTTCGAGGAATGCAGACGATCGAGTCTCTCGATCGCGGGTTGAACCTGACCGCCAGTGGTAAAGCGATCATGATCGTGATGGGGATTGTGGGGCTGTTTGCGACCGCTTCACTGCTCGCGCGCATCAACTGGCGCTCGCGCGATTTCAATCTCAAGGTTCAACGCAGAGACATCCAGTTGGTGAATGTGCCGAAGGGCAGACCTGCGGTGCAGCCGGGGAGTTAAATATGCCATTAGTAAAGACTCCGAAGTCGTCGCTCAGTCAGAAGCTCAAACGCTTCTTCATGATCGATCTGATCAAAGGGCTCGGGCTGACGTTGAAATACAATCTCGGCGCGCTCACTGACAAAGATGCAGTGGCGGGCAAGGGAATCTACACCGAACAGTATCCGAAGGTTCGACCTGACGTGGCGCCGCGTTTCCATGGTGCGCCGCGTCTCAACATGGATCCGGAAACGCATGACACGCTTTGCATTGCGTGCAACTTGTGCGCGATTGCGTGTCCTGAAGATTGCATCGACGTCATTCCGATGGACGTCGAGATCGTCGTGGCCGGCAAGCCGCGCCGCAAGAAGGTGCTCGACGAGTTTATCTTCGACACTTCGCGGTGCATGTTCTGTGCGCTGTGCCAGGAAGCTTGTCCGACCAGTTGTTTAGAGCTTACGCAGGACTTCGAGCTCGCCACCTACTCGCGCGCCGGATTCGTCTGGAATCGCGAGATGCTCGAGCAGGGTCGCGAGACCGTGAAGTACACAAGCTGAGTTTTAGCCACAAAAAGGCACAAAAAGCACATAAAAATGCTTTCTGAGCTGAAGTGGCGTGTATTGTTCAGCTTTTTCGTTTGTGCTTTTTGTGCCTTTTTGTGGCTAAAAAATGACTCTCTCTGGCTACGAAGCGCTCTTCTTCTGGATCTTTGGTCTGGCTGCCATCTTTGCGGGGTTGCTGACCGTGATGGCGCGCAATGCTGTGCATAGCGCGCTGTTTCTGATCTCGTCGCTCATTTCGGTCGCGGCGTTGTTCATACTCGCGCGCGCCGAATTCATCGCGGGTGTGCAGATACTCGTCTATGTCGGCGGCGTGATGGTCCTGTTTCTGTTTGTGATCATGCTCGTTAACGTCGGCGCCGAAGAACGTGGCAGCGAGGAGATCTTCAACAATCAGCGACAAGTCACGGCCAGTTTGATCTTCTGCCTGCTGCTGGTCGGTGGAATGCTCTACTCAATCAACACGGGCTATCGCGGTTTGCAGGCGCGCTATCCAGCGACGCAAGAGGCTGTCGCGGCCCAGGAAACAATTCGAGACGAGGCACACGCGCCTTCAGCCACGGGCAGCAGCCGCATCACGAAAGATACGGAGAGCGTCGGCAGCAGTCTTTATCGTTACGCGTCGCTGCCGTTCGAGATCGCAAGCATCTTGTTGCTGGTGGCGATTATCGGATCTGTGATGCTGGCGCGAACGCTCAAACAGGAAGCCTCGGCGGACGATGTAGCTCCCGAGAACGCGGATTAACGTGGATCTAAAGACGCGGATTTTATGCTTACTTACTTAGGCGCAATATTCCTACAACAGGGCGACACGACGCGGTTTGATTTGATGAAGCAGGCGGCGGTCAATCCCGACCTGTCGAAGTTTCTCGTGATCGGCGCACTGCTGTTCATCATCGGTGTGGCGGGTGTGCTCACACGGCGGAACATCATCGTGATCTTCATGTCGATCGAGTTGATTCTCAATGCCGCGAATCTGAACTTCATCGCGTTCTCGCGATATCTCTCCGCGATGGGCAATGTCAACGCGGTCGCCGGACAGATATTCGCAGTGTTTGTGATCGTGGTCGCTGCGGCTGAGGCGGCAATAGGTTTGGGAATCGTTATCGCGCTTTACCGGAACAAGGAAACGATCTGGGTAGATGAGATTGATTTGTTGAAGTGGTAATTATTTCAACTTCTTAAATGCAAAAATATATCTGGCTAGTTCCTCTGCTACCTTTAATCGGCGCCGCAATTAATGGTCTTCTGGGCCGGAAGCTTCGCTTCTCCGAAAGATTGATCGGAGGCATTGCCGTCGGCTCCGTCGCGCTCGCGTTTCTGATCAGCGTTGCCGCAGTCTATTCGTATGGTTTTGGTGGTCATCCCGAGTGGCCCAAGCCGTACCTCACCAGCCAGGACGGTTTCAGTTTCAACTGGATTCCCGGAGGCGCGGTAAGCGTCAATCATGGCGCACAATACGCCCTGCTCAATATCGAGTGGAGTTATCAGCTCGATCCGCTCTCATCGATCTTCATGCTGATCGTCACGGGCGTCGGCCTGTGCATCTTCGTGTTCGCGACGGGTTACATGCACGGCGAAACCGGGTTCTATCGCTTCTTCGCTTACATGGGTCTATTCATGTTCGCGATGCTCGTGCTCGTGATGGGCTCAAACTTCCTGATGATGTTTGTCGGTTGGGAAGGCGTGGGTCTCTGCTCTTATTTATTGATCGGCTATTACTTCGATCGACAGGAAGCCGCCAACGCTTCACGCAAAGCATTCATCACGAATCGCGTCGGCGACTTCGGTTTCGCACTCGCGATCTTCGGCATCATCGCGACCTTCGGCAGCGCCCAGTACGTAAACGTTTTCGAACAGGCGAAGAGTTATCCGATCGAGCTAATCGGCCACTGGGGCGTTCTCTCGTGGATCGCGCTCGGCCTCTTTATCGGCGCGTGCGGAAAGTCTGCCCAACTGCCGCTGCACGTTTGGCTGCCTGACGCGATGGCTGGTCCAACGCCAGTTTCCGCACTGATTCACGCTGCGACAATGGTTACCGCGGGCCTCTACATGGTCACGCGCACCAACGTCATCTTCCAGCACTCGCAAACGATGCTGCTCGTCGTCGCACTCGTCGGCGCTGCGACTGCCATCTTCGCGGCCACGATCGGCATCACGCAGAACGACATCAAGAAGGTGCTCGCATATTCAACCGTTTCGCAGCTTGGCTTCATGTTCATGGCCTGCGGCGTGGGTGCGTTTGCGATCGGCATCTTCCACGTGATGACGCACGCGTTCTTCAAAGCGCTCATGTTCCTCGGCGCTGGCAGCGTCATTCACGGCATGCACCACGAGCAGGACATGCGGCGCATGGGCGGTCTGAAGAAGTACATGCCTTACACGTACTGGACGTTCATGGCGGGTTGGCTTGCGATCTGCGGCGTCATTCCGTTCAGCGGTTTCTGGTCCAAAGACGAAATACTCTGGAACGCAGCTTCGACGACGCACATCCCGCTCGGCTGGGTTGTCTGGCTGGTCGGCACGATCGCCGCGACTTGCACCGCGTTCTACATGACGCGACTGATGGCGATGACGTTCTGGGGTCGCGAGCGATTTCTGGAAGCGCCGGCGGGCGGTGAAGCCGACGAAGCACACGCGTCTGCTTACGACAAAGGCCTGGCCCCGCACGACGCCACTTTCGCGTCAGCCGGAGATCGCCCGCGACACGAGCCCGGCGAACACGTTGGACCAGTACATGAAAATGTGGCGCATCACGTTGCGACTCACGGTCATGGCGAGCATCACGGCGCGCACATACCGCACGAGTCGCCGCCCTCGATGTGGGTACCGCTCGCAGTGCTGGCAGTGCTCGCAACGCTCGGCGGCCTCGTCGGCATTGGACCGGCGTTTCGCACGTTAACGGGAACCGAGCATCCAGGCGGCCATTTGAATATCGTGACCTGGCTGAATCCGATCATCTGGAACCCGGTGACACGTGAGTTCAATACGCCTGAAGGTGGACATGAAGCCGCTGCGCCTATCGAAACAACGCACGCCGCGCCGCCAGTCGCTGAGGGCGCCGCTGAAGCCGGACATGGAAGCGTTGCTGCTGTTTATGGTGACACCGGATTCAACCTGGCCCATGCTGTCGAAGGATCGACTCACAGCGAACTCGCCACCGAATGGATCTTTATCATCATCTCGCTCGTCGTCGCGGGTATCGGCATGTTGCTCGGCGGATTGTTCTACGTTTGGCGTCCGGCGCTCGCAGGCGTCTGGTCACAACGACTGCGACCACTTTACGTCGCGAGTTACAACAAATACTGGGTCGACGAATTTTACGGTTTGACCGTCACGCGTCGCACGATGGATCTTGCGCGTGCCGTCTTTAGCTTCGATTCCAGACTCGTCGACGGCATCGTCAATGGTCTCGCGTGGTTAAGCCGGCTGTTCAGTCGCATCGTCGGCGGTTTCGACAAGTACTTCGTTGACGGGCTCGTCAACACCGTCGCCGCTTTCATCATGCGTTTGATGTCGCCGTTGTTCCGCGCCGCGCAGACAGGTTTCACGCAAAACTACGCGCTCGTGATGGTGTTGGGATTGATGGTGGCGGTCGCAGTGTTCTTTGCGCGCGATATTCTTGCGGTCTTTGGAAGGTAAAAGTCTTCTCTGTGCAACCTCTGTGTTCTCTGTGTCTCTGTGGTTAAGAGTTCGCAAGGGAAAATCACCACAGAGACACAGAGGTTGCACAGAGAAATCTAAAAATGAGTAACTCTTATATTCTCTCCTTAATTACATGGCTGCCGGCCGTGGGCGCAATCCTCATTCTCGCGCTCATGAAGAAGGACCAGTCGAGCTTGATCAAGCGTTTTGCGACCGCATGGTTTGCACTCGACTTCATCATCTCGCTCTTCCTGTTGAAATATAACCGCGGCGTCGGCGGCATGCAGTTTCTCGAAGATCACCAGTGGATCCCGATCATCGGCGCGCGTTACCAGATGGGCGTTGACGGTGTTGCCGTGCTGCTGATTGTGCTGACTACCCTGCTCGGCGTGATCGCCGCGCTCTCTTCGTGGGAATACATTCAAAAGCGAGAGAAAGAGTATTACGTGCTGTTGCTGCTATTGCAGACGGCCGTGATCGGCGTCTTCGCTTCGATGGACCTATTTCTGTTTTACCTGTTCTTCGAAGTGTCGCTCGTGCCGATGTACTTCCTGATCGGAATCTGGGGCGGTGAGAATCGTCTCTACGCCGCGATCAAGTTCTTTCTTTACACACTCGTCGGATCGGTGGTCATGCTGCTCGGCGTTTTGAAGGTGTACTTCCTGACGCAGGACACGGCGATGACCAGCAAGATCACGCAGTCGACGATCAATCTACTTGCCGGTAACAACGAGGCTGCGCAATTAGTTTCCAGCACTCTGCAGGCAGCCGCGGCGAACAGCACGGGCACATTCAATATCGTTTACATGCAGGCGATGGGATCGGTCATGCCGATGGGCACGATGCAAGTGCTGCTCTTCGCTGCGTTCGCGCTCGGCTTCGCGATCAAAGTGCCGATGTTTCCGTTCCACACGTGGCTGCCGGACGCTCACGTCGAAGCGCCGACAGCCGGTTCAGTGATCCTTGCCGGCATCCTGCTTAAACTCGGAACCTATGGTTTTTACCGCTTCAACCTGCCAATGTTTCCCGGGGCCTCGAAGGATCAGAGTTACTTCGGCAGTTTCGGCGTGCGGAGTGTCATCGTCTTTCTTGCGATCGTGAGCATCATCTACGGCGCACTCGCGGCGATGTATTTCGTCGTCAAGAAAGACGGCGACGTGAAGAAGCTCGTCGCATATTCATCCGTGTCGTCGATGGGCATGGTGATGCTCGGACTGTTTGCGCTCAATCCGAATGGCGTGAACGGCGGCGTGATGCAGATGATCAATCATGGCATCTACTCGGGCGCGCTGTTCCTGCTCGTGGGAATAATTTACGAACGCCGGCACACGCGGAATGTGGCTGAGTTTGGCGGTCTCTCGCATGTGATGCCGGGCTACGCGGCGATCTTTCTCGGCATGGTGATGACGGCGATCGGTTTGCCGCTGCTGGCCGTGTTCATTTCGGAGTTTCTCGCGCTGCGAGGAGCGTTCGAAGCAAATCCTTACTGGGCGGCGTGGGCGGCGCTCGGAATCATTCTCAATGCGGGCTACTTCCTCTGGCTGTACCAGCGCATGTTCTTTGGCACGATCGACAATCCGAAGAACGAGAAGCTGACTGATCTCAGCGGGCGCGAGTGGGCTTACATGGTCCCGCTGATGATCCTCGCGCTGTGGATCGGCGTCTATCCAAAGCCGTTTCTTGAATACATTCAGCAGCCGGTGAATGCGGTTGTGAAACAAGTCAGACCCGATTACGTGATACCCGGACAGGCAGCTCCGGCCCAGGCCGAGCGCGCAGAAAGGTGATGAGTTAATCCACAGATTTCACAGATTATTTCTGTGCAATCTGTGGATGGCTTTTGTCTATGTTTCTACTACAAGCCAATACCACCACGCTCATTAATGTCAGCGATCTACGATTGATCGCACCCGAGTTGATCCTGACTGTGTGCGCGTGCGTGGCGCTGGTGATGGAAGTCATTCTGCCGTATCGCAAGAGCAAGCTCACCGCTTACTTCTCGCTCGGTGGTATCGCACTCGCTTTCGTCTCGCTCGGTTTGCAGGTGAGCGGTCCGATGAACGTCGCCGGCTTTTACGGCATGGTGCGAATCGACGGTTTCGCGATCCTGTTCCGAATCATCTTTCTGATCTCTGCTGCACTCGCGATCGGTATCTCAACGCGCTTTCTCGACATCGAAGGCGAGCAACACGGCGAGTATTACTCGCTCATTCTCTTTGCGACCGTCGGTATGATGTTCATCGCCTGCGGCTACGATCTGATCTCGCTTTACATCAGTCTCGAGTTGATGGCGCTGACGTTCTACGTGCTCGTTGCTTTCACAAAGCGTGAGAGGAAGTCGAACGAAGCCGCGATGAAGTACTTTCTGCTCGGCGCGTTTTCCTCGGGCATATTGCTCTACGGCATGTCCCTGATTTACGGCCTTGCGGGCTCGACAAACATAGGTGAGATCGGAAGTAATGTTTCAGATATCGTGTCGAAGATCCAATCGGACCAGAATGTCGCGAATCTCAGACCGTTGTTGCTACTCGGCATGATCGCACTCGGCGCCGGATTGTTCTTCAAAGTAGCGGCCGTGCCGTTTCACATGTGGGCGCCCGATGTTTACGAAGGCGCGCCGACGTCAGTCACTGCATTTCTCTCGACCGGATCGAAAGCCGCGAGCTTCGCGTTGTATGCACGCATCTTCAGTGAAGCATTGCCTGCCATGCGTGCTGACTGGGCGCCGCTGCTCGGTCTCGTCGCTGCGATCACGATCATGGTCGGCAACTGGGCCGCCGTCACACAGGAAAACTCAAAACGTCTGCTCGCTTACTCTTCAATCTCGAACGCCGGATACCTGCTGCTGGCGCTGATCGCTAACAACGAGTACGGACGGATCGGTTTGATCGTTTATCTATTCGTCTACACACTCATGAACATGGGTGCGTTTGGCGTGATCATCAGTTTGCGTCGTCGCGGCATCATCGGCGACAACGTTGACGACTTAACGGGCCTGGCCCACAAAGCGCCGGTCATGGCGGCGATGATGGCGATCTTCATGCTGTCACTCGGCGGCCTGCCCGTGACGGGCGGTTTCATCGGCAAGTATTTTCTGTTTGGCGGTTTGATTCAGCAGGGCGCAATCGAGCATAAGAACTGGTATTACTGGCTCGCCGGTTGGGCCATCATCAATACCGTTGTCTCATTCGCTTATTACTTCCGCTTTATCAAGGTGATGTATCTCGGCGATCGCATCGCCGACAACAAACCGCTCGCGCTTTCACCCGCGCTGCAAGTGGCGCTGGCGATCTCAGTGATCGGAATCATAATACTCGGCGTTTATCCACAGCCGTTCATTGCGCTCGCGAAAACACTGATGCCATCGTAACGATGGTTATTTACTATTTCCTCGCAGTCGTTTCCTGCTGGTTCGGTCTTCAATCGTTATTGAGCGGAATACGTTACGCGGCGTACGTGCGACGCGAGACGAGCCGAGCGCTTCCCGATTTCCAACCGTTCGTTTCCGTGATCGCACCGGGCAGGGGACTGGAGCCTGGCCTCATCGACAACCTGCGCCCGCTCATCGCGCAGGATTATCCGCGTTATGAAGTGCTGTTTGTATTCGACGCGCTCGACGATCCCGCGATCAAGATTGTCAACGAGTTAAAATGCCCCGCTGATATTGCTACACGCACAGTCATCGCTGGACCGGCGACAGACAGCGGTCAGAAAGCTCACAACCTGCGCGTCGCTGTTAACGAGGTCGATCCGCAATCAGAAGTGCTGGTCTTTGTTGATACTGACGCGCGGCCCGCGAAGGATTGGCTACGAAAACTGGTCGCGCCGCTCGCAGACGAGACACTGGGCGCCTCGACCGGTTATCGCTGGTTTATTCCCGACCGCGGTGGCATCGCGTCTCGTCTTCGCAGCGTTTGGAACGCTTCTGTCGCATCAGCGCTCGGTAGTGACTCAGCAAAAAATTTCTGCTGGGGCGGCTCGACGGCAATCCGTCGCGCAACTTTCACGAAACTGAACGTCGCCGATCGCTGGCGCGGCACCGTCTCTGACGACTTCACGCTCACGCACGTTCTCAAAGAAGCAAAACTCCCAATCCACTTCACGCCCCGTTGTCTCGTTGCTTCAGTTGGCGACTGCGACTTTCGCGAGCTGCTCGAGTTCACCACGCGCCAGATCAAGATCACGCGCGTTTACGCCCCGCATCTCTGGCTGCCACTATTGCTCGGCTCCGCTCTCTTCGCGATCGCCTTCTTCGGCGGCCTCATTCTGATCGGCGTTAATCTGCGTTCATCCGCGGCTTATATTTTTCCGTTAATCATCTTCACCCTCGGCGCCGCCAAATCCTTCATCCGCTTTCGCGCCGTTTCCACCGTTCTCAAAACATCAAACCTCGATCTCGTCGCCCACACACTTCTCTGGCCCTTCGCCTCGTTGCTATACCTTTACAACGCGGTGGTCGCGGGCTTCTCACGCCGCATCAAGTGGCGCGGCATTACCTATGAATTGAAATCACCAACCGAAGCTGTCATTATCTCCCGCGACTTTTAATGCTTAACAAGGCCACACAATTTGTCCAGTTGCTCCGCTCGACGAAGCGTGAAAAACGTCTCGGCACGGTGATTCTGTTCGTCACTTCGCGCTGCAACGCCTTCTGCCAAACGTGCTTCTATCACGAAGAGTTGAACCAGCCGGGCGACCTGACGTTCGCGCAGATCGAGAAAGTCTCGCGGACCATGCCTCCGATCACAGACCTCTGGCTCTCCGGCGGCGAACCGACGTTACGACGCGATCTTTCCGACATCATCGATCTCTTCGTCACAAACAACGGCGTCAATCGCATCATCATTCCCACGAACGGGTTGATCAAAACGCGCGTGTACGACGTCGTCGATCGCGCTCTCGGCAACAATCCGCAGATCGATCTCTACCTGAACATCGCGCTCGACGGCTACGGCAAGACGCACGATCGCATTCGTGGTGTTCCCGGCAACTGGGAAAAGGCGCTCGATTGCATCCAGTCGCTCTACCCGCTCAAGTCGAAGTACACCGATCGTTTTCGTCTGAACGTGAACACGGTTGTCTGCGCTGAGAACTACACCGAGATCGAGATGCTTTCCGAGTTCATGTGGTCCAACTATCGTCTGGACGGCCAGTACTTCAACATTATTCGCGGCGAAACGCTCGTCGGTGAAACGATCAAACAGGTGCCGCCGGAAGTCTTACCGGCGATGTACGCACACGTTTCGAAACTAACAAAGCGTTACGGCGAGCGAATGTTTGCTGGTGACGACGCGAGCAAGCGCTTTGTAAAGAACGCCGTTTACGCCGGCACGATCATCACTCACTACCGCACGCAACACGCAAACTTCCAGCAACCGACTCCGTGGTCGTTCCCGTGCACGGCAGGTGAGACGACAGCCGTAATCGACTACAACGGCGACGTGCGCGCGTGTGAGCTGCGCGAGAAGTTCGCGTCACTCGCTGATTTCGATTTCGACTTCAATTCTTTGTGGTCCGCGCGCGCACGCCAAACAGAACTCAACTCAATCGACGGCGGCAAGGCGTGTTGGTGCACGCACGTATGCTTCATTCACGACTCGATGCGCCACTCGCGTCGCGCCATGCTCTACGACGTTCCCAAAAACTACCTGACACGCGAAAGCTGGTGACCAGAAAAGAAGATCAGGACGAAAACCGCAAAGCCGGCTTCGCCTACGCGGCGGGCATCGCCCTCTTTGCCTCGGTGGCCGCCTTTTGCGCCGCCGGCTGGTTTGTCGACAAATGGTTCGGCATCGCCCCGTGGGGCATCATAGGCGGCATCGTCCTCGGCTCCGCCGCCGGCCTCTTCGAATTCGTCCGCATCAGCTCCAAGACCTATTAAAGTCCGAGGACAAAACGCCGAAGGCGTTGGCTAGTGTCAGCCCAGGGTTGGAGCTTGCGACAACCCTGGGCAGGCGACAAATAAAGTAATTCGAACCCTGAAGGGGTTCGGAGGTTGGCGAACCCTTTCAGGGTTAGAACGCCTATTGATGTGATGGTTCCCAGGGTTCTCGCAAGCTCGAACCCTGGGCTGAAATTAGAAAACGCCTTTGGCGTTAATCGCGGTCCGAACTCGACAACCCCCGACATCCCAGTTAAAATCAGCGGCTTTGCAATGCTGGAGTCCCGAGTCTTTCGCACGATGGCGATTGCGAGCGCTCTGAGCGTGAGTGTCGCGGCCTTCATGGCGCCCTGGCGTGTGACGACGGGCCTGTTGCTGGGTGGGTTGCTGGCGCTTTTCAGTCATCGCTGGCTATCAAACTCAGCCTCGGCTGCCGTTCAGCTTTCCGCCACCGGTGGCCGGTCGCAATGGAAGCTCGCGCAGTTTGTGCTTCGTTACGTCGTTATCGCCGCAGCCGTTTTTGCAGCCTACACACTTGATCTCGTGTCGCTGACAGCGGTCCTCGCCGGCATGTGCAGTTTTGTTGTAGCAATTTTTGTTGAAGCAATCAGAGAGTTTTACTTCGCAATTACAAAGCGAGAGGAAAATTAGTTGATGTTTTGGTTTGCAGAAGCTGCGGAAGCCGCGCACGGAGCCGCCGAGCATGCAGAAGAGGCGGAGCACCATACGCCCATCATCGTTGCCTTAGTTAATCAATACTTCGGCGCCTATGCTCTTCGTTTTGAGCTGGCCGTAACAAAGCCGTTTTGGGACAAGTTTTTAGGCTATTTCGGCACGACGCCTGAAGACGCCTTTGGACCTTACACAGCCGACAACGCGATCCCGTGGTACACGGTGATGTTTGTCATCGCCTGCATTTTGAGCGTTGTCATTATCTGGATCCTGAAGGGCAAGCTTTCGGAAAGCGAACCGGGTCACGGCCAGCAGACACTCGAAGTCAGCGTCCTGGCAGTGCGCAGTATGGTCGAAGACATCATCGGTCCACACGGCTTGAAATATTTCCCGGTGGTAATGACGTTCGCCGTGCTGATCCTCGTCTCGAACCTGATGGGACTGTTTCCACTCTTCATGAGCCCGACGTCGGCGACGAGCGTCACGTTCGCGCTCGGTTTGGCCTCGTTCCTTTACTACAACTACATCGGTATAGCGGAAAACGGTTTGTTTGGTCATCTGAAGCACCTCGCTGGTCCGATCTGGTGGATCGCGCCGCTGATCTTCCCGATCGAGCTGGTCAGTAACCTGATTCGCCCGTTTTCACTCGGCATCCGTCTTTTCGGTAACTTGTTCGCGGACGAAAAGGTACTCGAAACGTTGTCCGGACTGGCGCCGCCGTGGACTTGGCCCGCACCGATGCTGCTGATGCCGCTGAGCGTGTTCGTGGCTCTGATTCAAACATTCGTTTTCATACTGCTCTCGCAGCTTTACATCAGCGAGGTGTCGCATGCACCGCACGCTCACGTGCATGGTGAACACACAGAAGACTTCGACGGCGAGGAATATATAGCTCCAGTTCTTACTTAATACGTGTGGCTTTATCAGAGCGTGCGATGAGCGATGCGGGCAGCGCGCCCACAAACGTTACCGCACATTTCGAGACTCATCACCAGGCATATCGAGACACTCATAGCCAAGTCATGTTTGCTTCGCAGGAGCGCCGTTGTAAGAGGGGCGGTGGATACCGGATGCAGGCGAAATAATATCGTCGCGGTTTGCTCAGACGGATGAGTTGAAAACAAATCAGAGGAGGAAGCATGAGCAAATTTAGAATGTTGCTATTTGCGGTGATCGGAATTCTCGCAAGCAGCATGAGCGTATTTGCGCAGGCGGGAGCGGAAGCCGGCGACAACGTGTATTCCGTCAACAAGTACAGAGCAATCGCCGCCGGTATCGGTTTCGCGATCGCGGTTTTTGGCGGCGCGCTCGGACAGTCGCGCATCGGCGCTGCGGCCTGCGAAGGCGCGGCGCGTAACCCAGGGGCTGCTGGTCGTATCCAGACGATGATGATTCTTGGTCTGGCGCTGATCGAGTCGCTGGTGTTGTTTGCGCTGCTGGTTATCTTCGCGGTCGTCAAAGGCGTTGTCACGCCGTAGTTTAGTCGCGATAAAACTTTCGCTTGAGCGGGCGGGGGATTCGTCTCTCGCCCGTATTTTTTAGAGAAGTACATGATTTGCAAGATTCCGATGATTCGGAGTTTAATGAACTAAATGAAGACATGTCCGAAATGTGGAGTTGAGTATCCTGATGCGACAACGCTGTGTCCCACCGACGGCGCTGCGCTCGAAAAAGATCCCGACTCACTCGTCGGCACGACTCTCGCCGGAAAATATCGCATCGACGCACGGCTCAACGAAGGTGGCATGGGCACTGTCTATCGCGGCTGTCACATACTGATGGACAAGACTGTGGCGATCAAAGTGCTGCGTCCGTCGCTCGCTGCCGATGAAAAGATCGTGGCTCGCTTCTCGCGCGAGGCCCGCGCCGCGTCGCGTATCACACATCCGAATGCGATCAGTGTTACTGATTTTGGTGAAGATGAAACGGGGCACGTCTTCCTGGTGATGGAGTTTCTGAGCGGGAGAACTCTCAAGCACGTCATACGCGAGGAAGGACCTTTGCCGCTCGCGCGTGTGGTCGATATCACGCGACAGATCGGCGACGCGCTAAACGCCGCGCACGAACAGGGCATTGTCCATCGCGATCTGAAGAGCGACAACATCATGTTGGTCGACACGATGACGGGCGACCATGCGAAAGTGCTCGACTTCGGCATCGCAAAGATCAACGAACCTGATGGCGCCGTCGATACAAACTTGACCGCCCCGAATCTCGTCATCGGCACGCCGCAATACATGTCGCCGGAACAATGCTCGCAGGATGTCGAGATCGATGCGCGGTCTGACATCTACTCGCTCGGCGTGATCCTCTTCGAGATGCTGGTGGGCCATGTGCCTTTCAGCGGCGACTCGCCGACGATCGTAATGATGAAGCACTTGCAGGAGCCGGTGCCGTCGGTGCTCGAGGAACGAAGCGACCTGCCTGCGTCAGTGGCGCGCGTGGTCGCGCGGGCGATGGCGAAGGTTCGCGACAATCGTTATCAGAACGTTGCTGATCTGATCGAGGACTTGACGATCGCGTCGGGCATGACGATACACCGGCTAGCGCCCGTTGGTGTGACTAGCACGGTCCAGACGCCTGATCCGGATGAAGTGACGGTGGTAAGGCCGAGGGAAGTGGCAATGCCGGTTTCGCCAGTTCCGCCGGTTCAGCGGCGCGAACCGGTTGTGGTGACTGTGTCGGGCCAGATGCCGCCGCCCGCGCCTGTTGCTGCGGGTTTCAATCCTTTGAAAGTGCTGATTCCGTCGGTGGTCGGGTTGCTGGTGGTGTTTGCGGCGATCTATGCAATAACGAGGAATTCGACGCCGGGCGAGGCGAATACGAACCAGCAAGTGGTGCCGTCGCTCGCGGCGGATCCGAATAGTCAGCCGGTGCAGCCCGCGCAGCCAGCGACGGGTAAAGGTGAAGAGGGAATACCGTCGGGTGGATCGATTACACCACCGGCGAATGCGAGTCCGAGTGCGAGTGTGGCGGCTTCACCGGCAGCGACTGAGGACTTCACGCCGGACGCGAACGCGAACACCAACACGAATACAAATTCCAACGAGAACAGCAACGGCAACAGCAATCGCAAAGCGCCTGCATTGCCCGAGCCGACGCGCAGCGTTGTTCCCGAGAACGTGCCGCCACCCGTGCCTTCAGCGACCAAGCCTCCCGCTGAAAAGCCCTCGCCAACTGCGACGCCTGATTAGGTTTTTCTCACGCTGCGGCGCAACGGCGCAGCGTAATCAAGTTCTTCGCTGCGCCCTTGCGCCGCTGCGTGAGAAATCTTCTTGAAGCACCTCAGACATCGATTGGCCAAACCCGTCCGCGTCGTCAATCGCGATCTCGATCTCCAACACGTAGCACGGTAGCGAGAAGGCCATACCTTTCAACTTAACCGCATCCTTCGCAGTGGTTATCAACGCACTCGCTCCAGTTTGTCTCGCAAGCTGATTCAACTCATCAACATCACTCTGCGTGTAGGCATGATGATCGGCAAACGCTCTTTCTAATCCCAGCTCGTATCCCAAACTCCTCAAACTCTCAAAGAACGACGACGGATTACCGACCGCACAGAACGCCCCAACACGCCCCGGCAACGCAATCGTCTCCGGCCCATTTTTCAACGACGTCACACGCAGCGGCCGCATCCGCGACTCAAAGATCGGACGCCCGCCCGTCATCTCAACGATCTCTGCGCGCAAAGCATCAACACTCTCGACCTGATCGCACCTCGTCAACACAAAACAATCAGCTCGAGTTAGTCCATCGAGCGACTCGCGCAGACGCCCATAAGGGAGCAGCCGCCCGCCGCCCCACGGATTGGTCGCATCGATGCACACGATATTCAGATCGCGCGCGAGGCGCAGGTGCTGAAACCCGTCGTCCAACACGAAAACCTCAGTACCGAAGTCTTTGATCGCTTCCTGTCCGGCTGCGATCCGATCGGCGCTGCTGATCACGGCTGCCTGTCCGGTGAGTTTTGTCGCGAGGAGATACGGTTCATCGCCTGCTTCGCTGGGCGACGCGAGCACGCCGTACCCATCGGAAACGATCACCTGAAGATGCGGATCCTTTCGACCATACCCGCGCGTCAGTATGCACACCTTTTTGCCTTGCGACGCGATCATCCTCGCAACGTACTCGACGAGCGGAGTTTTTCCGGTGCCGCCGGTCGTGATGTTGCCGATGCTGATCACCGGCCGGTCGAGTTTCGTAGTCTGAAAAGTCCCACGACGATACAACGACAAACGCGTGCGCGTGACGGCGCCGTACAACAAACTCAATGGGGGAAGGACGATTGATTTCATGAAGTGGCGGCAAGAATAGGCGGTGTGATCAATTGCATCGTGCGATCGGCGGCGCCCTGGTTAGCCGTGATCAGTTGTTTTGCGCGGCGCCCCAGCTCCTCTCTTTCGGTGGGGCTGGCAAGAAGCTTCTCGAAAACGTGTGCAAGCTCGTCACTGGCGGCTGCGTTTTCGAGCGCGGGCAGTTGCACAAGCGCGCCCGCTTCATTCATGAGCTCGACGATCGCGTGGAAGTTATGCGTGTGTGCTCCGGTTACGACGGTCGCACCTGCGGCGGCGGGTTCGAGCACGTTGTGTCCACCTTTATCGACGATGCTGCCGCCGACGAAGACGATCTCGGCGAGCGCGTAAGTCGCCGGCAACTCGCCAATCGTATCGAGCAGAATCACACTCGCATCGGCGTCGTTAGGATTCGGCGGATTCGTTCGCCTTGTCCAACTCAATCCGGATTTTTGCAGTAATCCTGCGACTTCGTTGAAGCGCTCGGGATGTCTCGGCGCGAGCATTAGTCGCACTGGTTGTTTCTGTCTGAGTTTCTGAATGCTTTCGAGAATGATCTGTTCTTCCGGCGCGTGTGTGCTCGCGGCGAGAATGAGTGGCACATCTGAATCGAAATCGAATCGCTTTCGCAGCTCTTCGGTTTTATCGGTCAATTCACTTGTAAGCTCGCCGTCAAACTTGAGATTACCTGCGGTAAACAGTCTTTCCTTAGGCATGCCGAGCTCCTCCAATCGTGTTGCATCAGCTTCAGATTGCATCACTGCAATGCTTAGCGATGAGAGCACGCGCCGGAAGAAAGACTTTATCAGCCTGTAGCGACGATACGACTGCCGCGAAATCCGTCCATTCACGAGCGCTACTGGAATTCGTCGGGTCTTGCACTCGCGCAAAAAATTGGGCCAGAGCTCAGTCTCCATGATCAGCACGACTGCGGGATTCACTGCCGTAAGTGCCCGACGAACGGTCCAGCGCCAGTCAAATGGAAAGTAAAAGACGCTCGCGGCCTGGTTCCGAAAGACATCGCGTGCGAGAGTTTGTCCCGTGAGCGTGATAGTGGAGACTACGAGATCGTGTTGAGGAAACTGTTGCTTCAAACGTTTCGCTAGCGGCCGTGCAGCCTGAGTCTCACCAACTGAGACGCAATGCAGCCAGATGACCGGCTTGCCGTTGACGGGAGGAAGCGAGCCGAGACGCTGGCGCAATCCGGCGATGTATTTGCCGTGCGCCAGCGCTTGAAAAAGGAAGTGAGGAATCAGAACGATCAGGCCGAGTGATAGCAGCAGGCTATAGCCTTGGTACATAGGCCCTCACTTCGCTCGCTCGATATACCGCCCTTCCGTAGGATCCACACGAATGCGATCGCCTTCATTGACGAATGGAGGTACCGTGATGGTCACTCCGTTTTCGAGAGTGGCCGGCTTGTTTACGTTTGAGACTGTCGCGCTCTTCAACTGCGGTTCGGTTTGAGTAACGGTCAACTCCATTGACGGTGGCAGATCGATGCCGATTGGCGAGCCTTCGTAAAACTCTGCCTGGATTCTCATGCCCGGCATGAGCCACGGGGCCGCGTCGCCCAGATCGTCTTCACTCAGCGCCGTCTGCTCGTAGTTCTCAGTGTTCATGAAGTGGTGGTGCGAGCCGTCTGAGTAGAGATATTCCATCTCGTGCTGTTCGAGTGACGCGCGATCGACTGTGTCGGCAGAGCGGAAGCGATGTTCAAAAGAAGCGCCGGTACGAATATTTCGTAGCTTGGTCTGGATCATGGCCCGGAGGTTACCGGGCGTGTGGTGCCTGAATTCAAGAACTTTGCACGGTTGGCCCTCAAAAACGATAACCATACCGCGGCGAATCTGTGTAGCAGGAATAGCCATATAACTGAAGTCTCCGTCTAAAAAGGTAGGGCTTTAGCAAAATGCGTAGTTTAAGGGGCGGGATTACGGGTTGTCTAGTCGCTCGGGAAGAAGACGGGGCTTTGATTTACATTTCTTCTCTGTGCAACCTCTGTGTTCTCTGTGTCTCTGTGGTTAGTTGGGCGGAGAATTAGTTCACCACAGAGACACGGAGAACACAGAGGTTGCACAGAGAAGAAGGGCGGCCTCCTGAAAACCATTCCAGAGAAACCGCCCTTTTTGAGGAGCCCACCTACCTCGATTATTAGAACGCTATTGGCCTTAATTAGTTCCAAGACTTAAGCCGCGCGTGCCCGCGGGACGCGGCGCAATCGCGCGAGGCGCTCGAGCCACTTCTGCGACTGCTCGTAGTACGGAAACTTGCGCTCGTCCTGACGAAATGCGCTCGTGTGGTAGTAACGGCGCCCGTTGATCAAACGTGCCGGATGTATGATGTGCAGCATCTCGTGATAAAGGATGTACTCCACGAACCACTCCGGAATGTCCTTCGAATCAAGCGTCTTGCTGATCGTGATGCTGTCGTAGATGTGATCGTGATGACCGAGAATGCTCCTGGTCCGCCGCTGTGACCACGTGATCGTAGGTTTTGGGATCGCACCGTCAAAATATCGTCGATTCAACTTGGTAAACATGCGATCAAGATCGTAAACCTCGCCCTGCGCCGTCGAGATCATCTTGCGCCCGCGACCGCGACGCGCCAGATCAGACGAGCGCATCACCGATGGCTCGAGCGAATAGTCTCGATAAACCCGATCGTGAATCGTCGGCACGCGCTTGCCGAGCAGTCGCGCTACAAGAATCCACGCTAGCGCGCGCAATACTTCAGGCGGCGAGTCTTTACAGATATCCGAGAGCCGCACGTACACGCGTCCCGACCGCAAACGAATGGTGTGACGCAGTCCAGCGTATGGATAAAAGCGGACCTCAATCGCGGGCACACCACGATTCCCGCCCATATGTCGAAATGCGTCGGCGAAATATTTTCTAACTTCATTCATGGCGGCAACTCGGAGGCAAACAGCGGTTCGGGTCACTAATCTTAAGGATGGTAGATGCAGCCCGTCAACCTTTGGCGGGAGACGTCCGTAAGTTCCATTATTTCAACAGTTGACTGTCCACAGATCGTGCAGATTTGGGCTTATCTGTGCAATCTGTGGATAAGTTTGTATACTGCCCGCAATGCCCCGGAGAGCCTCAAATCTGCAAACTACTGAGAAGGTCGGCTTAGACTCCCGCGCGGAGGTGCTACTCGCCGCCCTGATCAAAGAACACCTCGTCACTGGCGAGGCTGTAGGCTCGCGTGTGCTCTCCGATCGCTTCTCGCATGGGTTCGGCTGGAGCCCGGCGACGATTCGCAACGTTATGGCAGACCTCGAAGAGGCAGGATTCGTCGAACAGCCACACACTTCCGCCGGACGCGTGCCGACTGACAAGGGTTATCGTTACTACGTCGACAACATGCTCGGTGAAGCGCGTTTGTCGCGCACTGATTTGAAAGCGATTGACCATCTCTTCGAATCGATCGACGCCGGGTCCTCGCCTGATCGGCTGATGGAAACAGCGTCGCACGTGCTCTCGGCGCTCTCGCAGAATGTCGGCATCGTCGTGTCGCCGTCGCTCGCAGACAACCGGCTCAATCACATTGAGTTTATGCTGCTGCCGGACAAGCGCATCCTCGTGGTGCTCGTCTCAACGGCAAACATCATTCATAACAAGGTGATTCGCATCACAGACGATCTGGCTCAGGACGACCTGGATCGCACTGCGCGATATTTAAATGCGGAGTTCAGCGGCAAGAGCCTGCTCGCGATCCGGACCGAGATCGTCGAGTTAATGAAAGAAGAGAAGGCGCTTTACGATAGACTGCTGCAAAACGCGATTTTGTTGTGCGAGCGAAGTCTCGAAGGCGAGGATACGAGCGCCGGAGTCTATATTGACGGCACGTCAAACATTCTCACGAAACCGGAATTTGTCGACATCGAGCGTATGCGCGAGCTGTTCCGGACGTTTGAAGAGAAGTCGCGCCTGATCAAGATACTTAACGAGTGCGTTCACGACGCGGCGAGCTACCCGGGCGATGTACACGTCATCATCGGTCGCGAGCACCCCGCCAGCTCAATGCGCGACTGCGCCTTGATCACTGCGCCGTATCGCATCGGATCGAACGACAACATCGGCTCGCTCAGCGTTGTTGGCCCGATGAGAATTGAATATGCACGAATAATGGCTATGGTAAACTACATGGCGCGGTTGATTGAACATCGACTGGGCGAACAAACTGCACGTTAGTCCGAGAATCGATCCTACCTGATGACATCAGACAGACGCGACAAGGGTTCGCACCGCATCCCGATCAAGTTCACTGACGCTGACGATATGGCGCCCGAAGATCCGAATTACGAAGGCGAGGAGATTGACCTTTCCGACGAGAGTCTCAATGAAGAAGACCTCTTCGGGGCCGGCGACGTCGAGCCGGAAGGTGGCGGACCCGACAAAGCCGAGCTGGTGGCGACGCGCTCGGAGCTGAAGCGGATCGAAACTGAAAACGCCGAGCTGAAGGATCTGGTCGCGCGACGCCAGGCAGACTTCGAGAATTATCGAAAGCGCGTCGAACGGGAACGAAGCGAGACGTACAATCGCGTGGTTGCCGATGTGGCAGCAAAACTCCTGCCGGTGGTGGACAATCTCAAGCGAGCGCTCGAGGCCGAAGCGTCGGTCGAAGCCGCGGAGTCAGACGAGTTTCGTCATTTTCTCAGCGGCGTGGATCTCATCAACAAGCAACTCAACGGCGTGCTCGACGCGCTCGGCCTCAAGCCGGTTGCGGCGGTTGGTGAACAGTTCAATCCCCATGTTCACGAGGCTGTGGTAACTGAACCGACTGACGACTACGCGCCCGACACAGTGATGCAGGAGTTAGTCACAGGTTACCGCCTCGGCGACAAACTCATTCGACCCGCGCTCGTGAAGGTTGCAACACGTAAGTAAAGCCATCCACAGAACACACAGAAAATCAGTGCAATCTGTGTAATCTGTGGCTAAAACTAAACAATGGGAAAATCGATCGGAATTGATTTAGGGACGACCAACTGCTGTGTCGCCGTGCTCGAAGGCGGCACGGTGCAGATCGTTCCGAACAAAGAAGGTGGGCGTACGACTCCGACTGTCGTCGGTTTCACGGAAAAGGGCGAGCGCCTCGTGGGCCAGATCGCCAAACGCCAGGCAGTCACGAACGCCGCGAACACCGTTCACGCCGTCAAGCGACTCATGGGGCGGAAGTTCAGCTCGCCTGAAGTCGGGAAGATGCGCGAGAGCGCGCCCTTCGAGATCGTAGATTCTCCAAACGGCGACGCGCGCGTGCGCGTGCAGGGCCGCAACTACAGCCCGCCCGAGTTGCAGGGAATCGTTCTGCAACGTCTCAAAGCAGCCGCTGAAGAGTTTTTGGGCGAATCGGTGACTGACGCGATCATCACTGTTCCCGCGTATTTCGACGACACGCAGCGACAGGCGACCAAAGACGCCGGCAAGATCGCGGGTCTGAAGATCGAGCGCATCATCAACGAGCCGACCGCGGCAGCCCTCGCGTATGGCCTCGGCAAGTCGTCCGTCGAACGGATTGCAGTTTACGATCTCGGCGGCGGCACGTTCGATATCTCGATCCTTGAAATGAACGACGGTGTGTTCGAAGTCCTCTCGACTTCGGGAAACACGTTTCTCGGCGGCGAGGATTTCGATGAGCGCATCATGAGCTGGATGGCGGGACAGTTTCTGTCAGACACGGAAATCGACCTGCGGCAGGATCGACTCGCTTTGCAGCGACTGAAAGAAGTCGCGGAGCGCGCGAAGTGCGATCTATCGACTACAAACGAAACCGTGATCAACCTGCCTTTCATCGCTGCAGACGCGAGCGGCCCGAAACACTTCAACAAAACGCTGACGCGCGAACAGTTTGAAACACTCGTTTCCGATCTCGTCGAACAGACGGTCGAGCCGTGTCAGACGGCACTGAAAGACGCGAAGCTACAGGCGTCAGACATTCATAAAGTGATTCTCGTCGGTGGCCAAACACGGTCGCCGGTCGTCGAACGGACAGTCGAGAAGATTTTCGGTCGCAAGCCGTCGTCTGAGATCAATCCGGATGAAGTTGTCGCGATGGGCGCGGCGATCCAGGGCGGCGTGTTGAATGGCGACGTGAAAGACATCGTGCTGCTCGACGTGTTGCCGCTGAGTTTGGGACTCGCGACGCGCGGCGGCTTGTTCACGAAGATCATCGAGCGAAACGCGACGATTCCTTTGCGCGAGAGCCGGACGTTTACGACTGTCGTCGATAACCAGTCGTCAGTTGAGATTCACGTGTTGCAAGGCGAACGCGAAGTCGCTGACGGCAATCGTTCCCTCGGAAAATTCGAGCTCGTCGGGATTCCGCCGAACCCGCGCGGCGTGCCGCAGATCGAGGTTTCGTTTGAAGTTGACGCGAATGGTATCGTGTCAGTTTCTGCGCAGGACAAAGCCACCGGGCGTGAGCAGCAGATGCGAATCACGCCGACGTCGGGCCTGACGCCCGAGGAGATCGACAGGCTGATCCACGAAGCGGAGAGTTTCGCGGAAACCGACAAGAATACGAAAGAGGTGCTGGTGTTGCGGACCAGACTCGATTCGTTGCTGCGAAACACGCAGAAGTCGTTTTCGAAGTTTGGTGGCTTACTGCCGGAGATCGACCAGGAGGGCGCAGACAAGGCATTCACGGAAGCCGAGGCCGCGCTTAAGTCAGACAAGTTGGACGACATGAAAATCGCTATGAGCAAGGTAGAGCGCGTCGCCGGGCAACTCACATCCGCAATGTTGGATCCAGAGGCAGACGCAGTTAATAGTGAATAACTCTGCGTAACCTCTGCGCTCTCTGCGCCTCTGCGGTAAACGACTAATATCACCGCAGAGACGCAGAGAACGCAGAGGTTACGCAGAGAAGAGGTTTTGATGAGCAAAAGAGATTATTACGAAATTTTAGCCGTTAGCCGCACCGCTACGGACCAGGAAATCAAGAGCGCCTACCGGCGTCTCGCAGTCAAATATCACCCTGATAAAAATCCGAACGACGCAGGGGCGGAAGAGAAGTTCAAGGAAGCAGCCGAAGCCTACAGCGTCCTCTCGAACCCCGAGCAGCGTCAGCGTTACGATCGTTTTGGTCACGCAGGTGTTTCGAGCGGCGCGGCTGGTGCAGGCTCGTGGGGCGCGCCCGGTTTTGGTGGAATCGAAGACATTCTCGGCGACCTGTTTGGTTTTGGAGACGTGTTTGGCGGGCGCGGTGGAACGCGTCGCAGTTCAGCGCAACGCGGCGCCGATCTCCGTTACGACCTCGAGATCACGCTCGAAGAAGCCGCGAACGGAATGACGGCACAACTGCGTATTCCACGTCTTGAGTCGTGTGATACGTGTAAGGGATCAGGCGCCGCTGCTGGCAGTCATGCGGAAAACTGCACGACTTGCGCCGGCACGGGCCAGGTGCGTTACCAGCAGGGATTCTTCTCGGTCGCGCGCACGTGTCACGTTTGTCGCGGGACGGGGAAAGTGATCAAGAACCCTTGTCCTGATTGCAAAGGCACGGGCCGGGTCGAGCGCGAGAAACAAATGGAAGTAAAAGTTCCGGCAGGCGTCGAAACGGGCTCTCGTTTACGCGTTACTGGAGAAGGCGAAGCTGGCGCTCAGGGTGGCGCGACGGGTGACCTTTATGTGGTTATCCACGTAGCCGAGCACGACCAGTTTGAGCGACAAGGTAGCAACCTGTACGAAGCGATCCCGATCACCTTCGCGCAGGCCGCGTTGGGCGCCGACGTCATGGTCAAGACGCTCATCGATGGTGAAGAGAAGTTGAAAATCCCGATGGGCACTCAAACCGGTACCGTCTTTCGATTACGCGGAAAGGGCATGCCGGCACTCGGCGGACGTGGTCGCGGCGACCTGTTTGTTTCAGTGACTCTCATCACGCCGACCACGCTGACGCGCGAACAGCGTCGACTGCTCGAGCAGTTAGCCGAAGTTGAAAACAAGGATCTTGAAAGCAAAGGCCTGGTCGATAAAGTCAGAGATATTTTCGGTTGAGGTAAAACTCAATGATTAACTCCCGGCACGTTTTACTCCTCGCATTTATTGTCTTGATGTCCATCAACGTGTTCGCCCAGAACCCGATGGACCCACTCAAAGACCTCGATTTCAGCAAGACTTCGCTCAAACAGACCCAGATTCAACCACTGGAAATGTACGATCTGAAGCTGCTGCGCGGGATCATCTTCGGCCGCCACGGTCGCGTTTTCAAAGACAACGAGATCAAGATCTATCTCGAAGAACAGCCGTGGTACAAGGCCAATCCCGATTTCAAAAACTCCATGCTCAACGACATGGAGCGACGCAACCTCGATCTGATCCGCATCGCCGAAGCTTCCAAACACGAGTTCATCCAACCGGGCGACATGCGTTACTGGACCAATCGGCAGATCACGCCGCGCAAACTCGGCAAGCATAGCGGTGCTGAGTGGAAAGTGTTGGTAGCGGAGGTCGAAGCCATTCACGGAAAGCGTTTCGACGATGATCCCTGGCTGCAGCAGTACTTCGAAGAGCGTTACTGGTATTTTCCGAGCGACAAGTACGACCCGAAAAAGATCTCGGCAATCGAGCAGAAGAATCTTCAGATCCTGAGCGAGGCGCAGAAAAAACAGCGAAATGTGGCTCTGCTACCGGGCGACATGGAGTTTTTCGAGAACCGCGCGGTTACCGACCAGATGTTGCGCGGATTGAGCCTGCACGAGTTGCGCTTGTTGCGAAATGAGGTCTATGCGCGTCATGGTCGCATGTTCAAGGCCGAGTGGCTGCAGCAGTATTTCTTCCAACAGCCGTGGTACGCGCCTGACGAGAACTTCAAAGACGAGGAGCTTTCCGGCAACGACAAGCTGAACGTCGAGACGATCGTTAAATTCGAGAACACGATTCACCAGGAGTTGAGTTCGAAGCCGATCACGCGCACGCTGCTAGAAGGCTTGTTCATCGAAGACGCGAGCCAGATGCGACAGGAGATTTACGCGCGTCACGGCAAGGTCTTCAAAGAGCCGTGGCTCCAGAAATACTTCTCGAGTTTCGACTGGTACAAGGCCGATCCAAACTACACCGAGGCGTCGTTAACGGACGTCGAGAAGAAGAACATCGCCACCATTGCGGCGTACGAAAAGCGCGCCGTAACGGCGATGAGTACGATAGAGGGTTGATAAGGCTACTCGGATCCCGCGTGACGGGATCACAAACAAGAAAGAAGCCGCGGATGAACGCAGATAAACGCAGATCTGTTCAGCGTTTATCCGCGTTCATCCGCATTTCTATAAAAACTGAGAGCAGAATCGCCCTGTTTGAGAATTCGGGTGCGTTGAAGATCGCCGATCGTATCAGGCAATTCGGTTTTGTGATGATGCTCGGCGATCACGAGATCATTATTGCCGAGTAACTGAAGCGTTTTGAGATAGTCTTCTTTATACGGCGGATCGAAATAGACGATGTCCCAGCGCTCGTTTTTAGATTGCCGTAAAAACTCGTTCGCCTCAGAACAGTAAATATCCCATTGCTCCTCCGGAATCCGGCACAACTGCACATTCGCTTCAATCAACTTACACATCCGCCGCGATCGATCGACAAACGTCGCGTGGCTCGCTCCACGTGAAAGTGCCTCGATCCCAACCGCGCCCGAGCCCGCGCATAGATCAAGAAATCGAGCATCCTCGATGCGCGGCGCGATGACATTGAAGAGCGTCTCGCGCAACCGATCCGACGTCGGCCGCACATTCATCGACGGCGGACTCTTCAGATTCCGCCCTTTGTAAAGCCCTGCAATAATCCTCATCCGATCGCTGCCAGTCCAAATCGCGGATCTTGTTTGATCCGCGCAGTCATTCTGGCCGTCACCACTGCCTTCGGTTTCGCCAGATAAAACTCAGCTTCCTGTTTCGCTTTCTCCAGTATCTCGTGGTCGCGCACGATGTTTCCGATGCGAAACTCCGGCAGCCCGGATTGCTTCGTCCCCAACAACTCGCCCGGCCCACGCAGCTCGAGATCCTTTTCAGCAATGATGAATCCGTTACTGGTCTGCGCCATGATGCCCAGCCGTTCTTCGGCAACCGCGGTTTTCTTGTCGCTCGTCAGCAGTATGCAGTAACTCTTCTCCGCGCCACGCCCGACACGCCCACGCAACTGGTGCAACTGCGACAATCCGAATCGCTCAGCATGTTCCACGATCATCACCGACGCATTCGGAACATCCACGCCGACTTCGATCACGGTCGTCGAAACCAGAATCTTGATCTCGCCCGCGACAACCGCGCTCATCACTTTCTCTTTCTCAGCCGGCTTCATCTTGCCGTGCAACAAACCGACCGTGAGTTTCGGAAAGACAGTATCGCGCAGGTACTCGTACCGGCGCGTCGCATCCTTCAGATCCATCTTCTCCGACTCTTCGACGAGGGGGTAAACGACATAGACCTGCCGGCCTGCCTTCACCTCGCGCGTGATCAAACGTTTCACTTCCTGTCGCTGATCTTCACCGAAGACGAGTGTCTCGATCGGCGTGCGGCCCGGTGGCAGCTCGTCGATGATCGAGACGTCGAGATCACCGTAAACAGTCATCGCGAGCGAACGCGGAATCGGCGTCGCAGTCATGACGAGCACGTCGGGGTTGAGCCCACGCGCGCGCAGCTCCGCTCGCTGCATCACACCGAAGCGATGCTGTTCGTCGATCACGACGAGCCCGAGCTTCTCAAACGCGACTGCCTCCTGAATCAGCGCCTGCGTACCGATGCACGCGTGTATCTCGCCTTGCTTCAGTGAATTTTGCAGGTGCCGTTTTTCAGCGGCGCGAAGCGATCCGGTCAACAGCTCGACGCGATATGGCGTCTTCGCGAGCAGTCGCTTGATGCTGCGCGCGTGTTGCTCGGCGAGTATTTCGGTCGGCGCCATGAGAGCAGTTTGCAGGTTGTTTTCCATCGCAGCCATCATCGCGACGACGGCGACGATAGTCTTGCCACTGCCGACGTCGCCTTGCAGCAGTCGATTCATCGGCGCGTTCGACTGCATATCGTTGAAGATCTGTTTTGTGACTTTAACCTGCGCATTGGTTAGCTTGAACGGCATGACCGAGGCGATGTGAGCTTTAACGTTTTTGTCGATGCGCAGCGGAGCCGCTTTAATTTCCTTTTCCCGCTGACCACGCTTCAAACCGATCGCGAACGTCACCCAGAAGAAGTCTTCGAAGATCATCCGCAAATGCGCCGGGCTCTTTGACTGTTCGTAATCAGCCATCGATACGTCTGGCGGTGGAAAATGAATCTCACGCACTGCCTCGGCGCGACCGATCAACCCCGCGCGGTGTCGCAGGTCTGCGGGAAGCGTTTCCTCGATCGCTTTGTTGTTCAGGAGCGAGAGAACGGCGTGGACGATTTCTCGCACGCGCTTCGAATTGAAGTCGCCGAGTTTTCGATAGACGGGCACGCGGCGTCCGACGTGAATTGCAGCGAGCGACGGATCGGGTTGGTTTTCTTCTGACTGCTCGGGATCTTCTGTTGTTGCCGACAGTATTTCGAGCTCGTCGGCAGCGCTGTTCAGTCGGAGCTTGAATGTGCTGCGACGTCCTTCCCATTCCCAGCGACCGAAAGTGATAAAGCGGGTGCCGCGTGTAAGCTTCGCGTTGTAATACTTGACGATGTCGTAAGCGCGGCGGCCCGAGACAAACCACCAGACGATCACTTCGCGCCCGGTCATTGGACCATCGATGCCGTAAACTTCGAAGATGTAAAGTTGTGGACGGCCGTAACCGCGCGGATTTCGCACCGCGTAGCCGTTTGTTTTCGTAACGGTGAGATCGAGCGAGGCTTCCACCCCATCGTGCAGGTCTTTGATCAAAGCCGGACGGGATCTATCCTCGTAGCGCATCGGGAAGTAGTTGAGCAGATCTTCGACCGTGGCTTCGGCGGAATTTTTCTTGTGCGTCTGCGTAGCGAGCGCTTTCGCGAGTTTTTGAGAGAGAATTTCGCCTAAACGAGCGATCTTGAAACTGTGAAGATCCTCAATCGGAGTGTTGAGGGAGATGGCGCCAGGCATCGGCGGGATCATAACATAGCGAGCTGAGAGGGAAGGTTTATGGACAACGAACGAGCATCGGATGAAACGAGGAATGGTTTGAAGGTGTTGCGGACCGGATTGTTGCGGCTGCACAAGACGCTGCTGGATCTCGAGCGCCGGGATTATGAGCGTGCGCGCGGGCGGATTGGGAATAGTTATGAGTTTTTACAGCTAGTGCTGAAGGACCCGTGGTTTGACTGGTTACATCGTCTTTCCGAGTTGATCGTGCAGATCGACGAGACGCTCGATCCGCACGCCGAGACACCCGCGACTGAAGGCGACGCGAAGGCGTTGATAGAACGGGCAAAAACGTTGCTGGCGCCGTCGGAAAGCGGGAGTGAGTTTCAGAAGAATTACTTTCTCGCGTTGCAGCAGTCGCCCGATGTGGTGCTGCTGCATTCCGAGGTGGTGAAATTATTGGGCCGCGGTTAACAATGTTCTTGAAATGCGCGCGTTAGTTCTCCCGCGATCTGCTGCGCATCGCGACCTTCAATCTGGTATCGCTCGAGCATGTAGACGAGCTTTCCATCTTTCAACAAGGCGATGGAGGGCGACGATGGTCCATAACCTGTGAAGTAGCTGCGTGCTCTTTCGGTGGCCTCGATATCTGCACCCGCGAAAACTGTCGCGACTTTATCGGGCTTGACCTCATTCTGAAGCGCGAGTGCTACGCCGGGCCGCGCCTTTCCCGCCGCACAACCACAGATCGAATTAACTACGACCATCAGCGTGCCGTGGCTATTTTGAATTGTGTCATCAACTGCATCCGCAGTCTTCATTTCTTCAACTCCGAGCCGCGTCAAATCCTCGCGCATCGGACGTATCATGATTTCCGGATATGGCATTTAGTTGAGTCTCCTTTTAGGCGACTGATTATACATCAGGGTCGAGGAAGCGTATGGCATCGGTGAAGTGTTCGCGGATATCTGACGCCAGCATTGTCCGCATACCCAGTTTTTTTGCAGCGAAATCGCCCGCCAGGCCGCCGATGTACAGTGCAGCGACTGTGGCTCTGACTGCATTCGCACGATCTTTGAGCGTGCCGTAAGCTTGCGCGACGAAGCCGGAGATGAGACCTGTCAGAGTGTCGCCTGCGCCTGCCGTGCCGAGTCCGGCGTTGCCGGTCGGATTGATAAAGACACGGCCGCCGGGTGTGGCTATGAGCGGGCGCGCGCCTTTGAGAACAAGGATGACGTGATTGGCTACGGCAAACTCGCGCGCCGCAGCAACACGGTCGTCGAGTGCAGATTTATCTTCCGCACCCATCAACCGCAGCATCTCGCCGGGATGCGGAGTCAGGATTAACGGGTGCTGATCTGAGCCTTTGAGTGTGGAAGGCCAGGGGGCGAGCGAGTTGAGACCGTCGGCATCGATTACGCACGGCGTCGTGCGCTGCTCGACGACTGTGCGAACAAAGCGACGCGTGCGCTCATCATCGGACGTCAGCCCTGGTCCAATCGCCACCACTGTCGCCTTTTCCGCGAGTTTCGAGAAGTGCGGCGCGGCGTCATCACATACCGCACCGCGATCTGTTTCGGCTAACGCGGTCGTGATCACTTCCGGCATCGCACTGCTCGCAACAGACACTTGCGCCGAAGCGGGTGTCGCGATCGTCACGAGTCCCGCACCGGATCGCATCGCCGCGTTGCCGCAGAGCGCCGCTGCACCCGAGTAGCCACGCGAGCCAGCGGCTATCAAAACGTGTCCGTGCGTGTTTTTGTAAGAGTCAGGCGTGTAACGAGTGCTCACCAGCCACGCACGTGCATCCTCGGCTTCGGTGACAAATAACCGCGGTTTCGCGGCAGCGATTAAGGAAGCTGGCGAACCAATGTCAGCGACGATCAACTCACCGCCAAACTCGCATACGGGTGAGAGCACATTCGCCACTTTGGCTGCGGTGAACGTCACCGTGAGATCGGCCTGTACTGCCGGTCCAATCGGGTTTGCTTTGTCGGCATTGAGCCCTGAAGGAATGTCGATCGAGAAGAAAAGCGGGCACACGCCTGAGGCACGCTCACGGGCCTCGCGCAGCATCGACAAGTGTTCGATAACTTTGAGATATACGCCCTCAAGCGGCCGTGTCAGCCCGGTACCGAAAAGCGCGTCAATGATGACGTCGTAGGCGCGACGCGGTTTCGCAATCTGTTCCCACGCCGCGACGCTCTCACACTCTATAAACGTCATTGGCGGTGGTGCTTCCGGTGACCCGGCCTCGAAGCTTGCCAGTCGCGCGACCGCATCGAAGTTCGTGCGCGCGTCGCCGGCGGTCTCCGAAAGCTTGCCGAAGAGTACGACGCTACAGTGCATGCCGGCGTGTGACATAGCCCGCGCGAGGGCCGCGCCGTCGCCGCCGTTGTTGCCTTTTCCACAGAGAATCAGGGCTTTGCGGTCTGCAAGGTCGCCTTCGAGACGTGTGCGGATGGCCTCCAGGCACGCCGCGCTGGCGGCTTCCATCAGTAGGAGGGAAGGGGTGTGATAGTTCTCAACGGTAAGACGGTCGATTTCGCGGATCTGTTCAGCGGAGAGTACTGGTCGCACGTTTGGGATGATAACAGGAACGCGGATGAACACGGATAGACGAACGCGGATATACGCGGATCAGACAGTAACGCCGCCCCGCCCGCCTGCCGCTGCTCCAACCGTCCGTATTTTCCAGGATGTCTAAGATATATATTCAATGGCCCAGCGTCTCCAGAAATTTTTAAAAAAAATTCTGGAACAAACCTTGGTCTGTTCCAGAATCGAAGGAGCAACTTTGACTACGGTTTAGATGGTGATCGCAGCGCGGACATTGCTGCGGGCGTTAACCTGTGCGTTTTCACTTGCGCGCGACAAGCCGGCGCGCATCATGTACATCAGGGTCTCGCAAACTTCGCGCGAGCCCGTACCTATAACCTGACCTTTTTCATCTTCGAGCACGTAAATCCGGCCAGTCCAATCAAGGGGAAGAATGATGGGGGCACTGTACATCGCTTCTTTAGTCTCCTGTTAAAGGAATCGCGTTGCCATTGATTAATATCCTGAAACGTCGTCCCGTTCAAGGCCCATAGGGAGGAGAGTGGTAATTAAACAGGATTTTCAGGATTTTACAGGCCGTAATCCTTGAGCTTGTTGAGTAGGGTTTTGTAACTGACACCCAGATCCTCGGCGGTCCGACTCTTGTTGCCCTGGTTTCCTTCGAGCGCCGCGAGGATTTTTTTGCGCTCGACGAGGCGGAGGGCGCGATGGGCCACGTCGGAGAGGGTGCCCGAAAGATCGAGTTGTTCGAGGGTTTTGTTCTCGGTCGGGGGCAGCAGCCCGAGGTCGCCCGGTTGGAGTAGGAGGGAATCGGAGATTATGCAGGCACGCTCGATCGCATTTTCGAGCTCGCGAACATTCCCGGGCCAGTGATGCTGTTGCAGCGCCGAGATTGCTTCCGGACTCAATTGTGCTTCGCGACCGCGCAATTCGCGTCCAATCTCCGACGCGAAGTGACGGGCCAAAAGCAGAATATCTTCACCACGCTCGCGCAACGGCGGCACTTCGATGGGAAAGACCGCGAGCCGGAAGAACAAGTCACCACGAAACTGCCCGTTATCGACGGCCGTTTTCAAGTCTTTATTCGTTGCAGCGACGACGCGCACGTCCACTACAACGGGCGCGCGTCCACCGATTCGATCGACGACCTTCTCCTCGATTGCCCGCAGCAGCTTTCCCTGTACGGCCAGCGGCAGCTCACCAATCTCGTCGAGAAACACAGTGCCACCCGAAGCAAGCTCAAACTTGCCCTGCCGCCGATCACTCGCGCCGGTAAAAGCGCCACGCTCGTGACCGAAAAGCTCGTTCTCGATCAGCGTTTCAGGAATAGCAGCGCAGTTGATTGCCACAAAAGGCTGGTCGCGGCGGGCTGAAAGATGATGGACCGCACGTGCGAAAAGCTCCTTGCCGGTGCCCGATTCGCCAAGCAGCAAGACTGTGGCTTCCGTTTGCGCGACGCGCTGAGTTTCGCCGACCGTACGCTTGAGCGCTTCCGACTCGCCGAGTATTCGCGGAAAACCGTAACGACGCGACCACTCTTCACGCAGCAGCACGTTCTCAGTTCGGAGTCTCGCCTGTTCCAGCGCGCGCTCGACGAGCAGTAGCAAGTGATTGGAATCGACTGGTTTCTGGAGGAAGTCGTGGGCGCCGTCTTTCATTGCCTGCACGGCTTCGTCGATCGAGCCGAATGCAGTCATGACGATCACCGGCACATCAGCGTCGGCGGCACGCGCGGCGCGCAGTACGTCGAGACCCGAGCCGTTTGGCATCCGCAGGTCGGTCAGTACGAGGCGATGTCTGCTGTTTGCGATTTCGTTGAGGGCTGCGCGGGCGTCGATCGCTTCCGCGACGGTGTATCCGGCATTCTCGAGGGTCAATCGCAGCACGCGACGCAGGCTGTCTTTATCTTCGACGAGTAGGACATCGGACATTAGCCACGGATTATACGGATTAATGAGGGATTTGCTTATAGGAATCTGGCTTCCTAGTCGTGTAACTTAAAGTAACAACCCGCCACCTTCAGCCTGGTCCCTCAATCAAAAACTTCATCAAACGCGCAGTAAAACTTCCCGGAACGGCGCTTGCCAAAGCTGGACCAAGGATTGGCCTGTCGGAGGTAATCGCGTAAATGAAACCCAATAGCAGAACAACGACGCAACAGCGCGGATTCACCCTCACCCAGATGGTGGTCACGCTCTCGATCATTGCAGTGGTCTCGACCGGCGGCGTGCTTGGGATCAAAACCGCGCGCGCGGAATTCCGGCTTCAGAACTCCGCCCGCCTGTTTGCGACCTACATCGAGAAGGCACGCGCGGACGCAATCCGGCGCCACGCCGCCACGGGCCAGGAATCGTTGGTCGAGACCTTTGGACCAGGCTCAACCCTGTATGCGATCACCATGGATTACGGCGCGGGCGTAGTAGAGACGCGCACCTTCAATCTCGAACCCGGTCTGAATTTCGCCACCGCTGCTAAAAAAGTGACTTTCGATTGGCGCGGCAGAATCGCGGAAGCATGGGTGTTTCAGATACGTAGTGAATATCTCGATCGCAGTCTTCCCGTCGACGTCTCAGGGTCAGGCGACATCACCGTCGGCGAACAACATTTTCCCGATCAGCTTATTCCGCCAGTCGAGATAGCTGAGGTTACCGGCGACGTCGATGCGACTGCGACTCCAACGCCTTACCCGACTGCAACTCCGCCTCAGGACGGGGGAGGAGAGCCGGAAGCCACGCCAACACCCACACCGGAACCGACGCCCACACCAACTCCGACACCGAACGGAAACGGCAATGGTAACGATGGAGATAACGGGAATGGAAACGGTAACAACGGCAACCCAACGCCCACGCCAACGCCGGGTGTAACTCCGACTCCGACGCCGACACCGACACCGGATGCGCAGTGCACTTCAGCGATCAGTCCGGCCGAACTGAACTTGAGCCAGAGTGACGGAAGCAATCACACCGGAAGTGCGGTGTTTACGATGGTGAACGGAACCGGGACGCGGACCATCAGCGCCTCAATAGCCGGAAACGGAAACAGTCTCGTTCTCGGAGTATCGCTGTTACGCATTGACGGCAGCGGCTCGAGCGTGATCACCGTCACGACGAAGAACGGCGCGGGAAATCGCGGTGTGTTCATCGTCAATGTTTCTGCAAGTCCTTCCTGCGGAGCGACGCAACAGCTCAAAGTGTCAGTAAGCAACTGAGGTGACGGATACCATGCATCGTCAAATTACGAACCGTAGAACTGATAGCGCGCAGCGAGGGTTCACGCTTCTCGAAGCCGCGATCGCGCTCGTTGTACTCATGATCATCGGACTCGGAATCGCTTCGCTATTCACGTACGCGATCCAGGCGAACAGCCGTGCCGACGATCGCGAACTCGCGATGGCGATCGCGCAGAAGCGAATGGAATGGCTGCGGACCATTCCGTTCACTACCCAAACACGAACCGTGAATTATTCATATCCAAACGGTGGTCTTGCACAAACGAGCGTTCCGGTTAACGAGACAGTAACGAACGCGGGACGTCCGTACGTGATAACCACAATCATCACTGACTTGAGCGTAGTGCCGGCGGGAAATCCGGACGAAGGCGCGCCCACCGTGAAACGTATTCAGGTTAACGTGTCGCCCCTGGGAGCGGTTACTGCATTCGAAACAGTCACCATTACCACTCAACGATCGACACAGGTGCCCGGCATCTATTAACGAGGAATTTTTATGAGTTCGTTGAACAACAAGAACACGAGCGGCGGTTTCTCTCTCCTCGAACTTCTCATCGCGATGGTGATCACGATGGCGTTGATGACTGCCGCCACTACTCTACTCGCGAATGCGCTGCGCGTGCGTAGTCGTGAAAATCAAAAGTCTGACGCACTCGCCGACACGCAACGTGCGCTCAACATTATGTCGCGCGAAATCGCGAATGCCGGATTCAACATGACGGGCAACGGCCTCGTCGCCGCGGATTCCGGAATAAACGAAATTCGCGTCCGCGCAAATCTCAACCGCTATGACTACGACCCGTCAGTTAGTAACGACTCGCGAAGCAACGTGCAGGACCCAAACGAAGACATCACCTACTTCATTAATACAGCCGATAACACGATGTACCTGGCGAGGCACGATGAGTATGGAACCGGCAGCACGGTGCTGGCGAACCGCATCGACAGCATGAACATTCATTACTTCGATCAGAAAGTGACCTACACCGCGCCGCCAGCCGGACAGGACATCACCGGCGCGTCGGCGGCTGAAGTGAATCCGGCAAATGCGAAATACATCGTCATAGCCGTCTCGGTTACGTTGGACGCGATCGGATCTCCCAACCAGCCCGGTTATCAACCGCCTTACTCAGTTCTGCTGTGTTCAGACGTCGCACTGCGCAATTCAGATCTTTGGAGCTACTAGAATCATGAAAACACAAAAGCAAAGCCGCGCCGGCGAACGTGGCGCCGCGCTGATCACGGCGGTCCTTCTTTCACTGCTGTTGTTGGCTGCCGGTGGAATCTTGATTCTGACTTCGACGATGACCGGCATCACCGCGCGCGACTCGACGGCTGAGATGCAGGCTTACTACGCGGCGGAAGCAGGCGTTGCCAAGACGCTGGAAGTCTTGCGTGGCAACGTTGATTCGAGTCCTACCGGCACACGCGCGTCGTTTCGCAATGTCGTGTGTTCGCCGGCGCTATGGACCACGACGGCCACGTCGACGAATGGCGGCTACATCAACGTCACTTCCGAGGGCAGCATACGCTTCCAGGTCACTTCGATCCTGGACCCCGATAATCAGAACAGTGCCTCGTGGTGTACTGACCCTGTGTTTGCGAACTATAAGCCGGAACGTCTCCGGATTCGTATAACGGGATTAGGACCGCGAGACAGTCGCAAGAACATGGAGGTCGTGGTTAATCGTTACACGCTCGAGTATGACGTGAAGGCGACGGTCACATTGCCGAACGAATCGGGAACTCCGATCAATTTTAATCTCGGCGGTAGTAATGTGACGTCGACCTCTGGTGTTGATGTCTCGGGTGGAGGTTCGATTGATGCATTTGCGATCAGTGATCCTGACAAGCAGCGGGTGAACAACGTAATCGATGGTTGCGATGCGGACGGAAGCAACTGCAGCGGCAGCGGACCGAATGTGGAGCCGGGCGATCCGGGGATTCTGGGCACTGGGAACACTCCGAGTTTTCTTAAGAATGTTGCGAGCGCTCGAGAGTTTCTGTATGGCAGCGAAGGATTAAAGCAAGCAGCCATTAACCAGGGACGCTACTTCGGCAGTGGTGACGCTGCTATCGCCAGCGATGCTGGTCTGGGCGCCAGCAATCCGGATGGTGTTTTTACGTTTGTCGACGGAGATCTCACACTTGGCCCAGGTAGTCCCACCGGTCAGGGAACTGTAATCGTGACCGGCAAACTCACTCTCAATGGAAACTTCCAGTGGAACGGCGTGATCATGGTGCTTGGTACCGGCGAGGTTTACCGCAGCGGTGGCGGCCACGGAGACATCTACGGCGCGATGTTCGTCGCGAAGTTTCCTACGAGCGGTGCCGATTCGGATAAGTTTGGTGCGCCGATCTTCGACACCTCCGGCGGCGGTACGTCGAACATCCAGTACAGCAGTGACGCGGTTGATAAAGCGAAGTCGGTCGGCGGCCACTCGGTCAAAGGCGTCCGCGAATATTAGTTTTTTAGCCGCTGTCAGGTGGTACTGACAGCGGCTAAATTTTCTTCTGTCTGGAACCTCGCGCGCTTTAATCCTTTAACTAATTCGGACAACGAGAATCGTCCACCGTGGTTGCGGTGCCGCACGCCGTGACCATAGTTGGACGGTAAAGCGCCCCGCCATCTTCGGATGACGGGGCGCACATCTTTTTATTCTTGATCGTTGGATCTTGAGGGTGGCTCGTATTCCTCACTGCCTGCAACCGTGCTTTCAGTGTGAGAGAGTTGCATTGTGAGCATCAACGGTTTGTAGGCGAATGGCTTTGGCCCGCCACGCGAGTTCTGCGTGAGCATCACGAGATAATCCTGATTCTCCCGGAAACGCCAGACGCTGCCTCGCTGATTCATGATCACAAACAAGAGTATCTCGCCGTTAGCTGCCTGCATCTGGCCAACTAAAGAGCTCGCGCCGCCGTCTGTCCGTGCCAATGTGCCCGTCTTAGCGATGACGCTTCCGCGCCATGTCAGACCAGTAAAGCGATCCTCGAGTGTGCCCGGATCGATGCCGGCCACGGGCAGGATCGATGACGGCACCAGCCCGTGTTTATTTAACTCCACACGCAGCGCACGATAGATCTTCATCATCACACGCGGCGAGATGCGGTTGACGCCGAGTCCACTCAGCGAAGCAATCCGGAGCTCGTCAGGTCCGAGACCGAGCTGAATCGTTAGCTGTTGCCGGACGGATTCAGGGCCGCCGAGTGCTTCACCGATCCGGTCGGCCATGAAGTTGTTTGAATAGCACAAGAGAACTTTAAGAATGTCGACCAGCTTGCTCGACCTCTGCGTCAACAGAAGCTTTGCGGTCGACGGAACCGGCGCGACATCAACTCCACCCAGCACGGCCACGCTCGGCACTGTTTCCAAACTGGCCCGATCGTTGAGCAGGGTTCGCTCGTAGTTCCACGAGCGCATGGCTTCGGCGCTGCGGAGTGTTGAATCGAGCGTATCGTAGAGACGTTCTCCCGAGCGTGTTGCGGAAGCGCTAAAGTTCATCGTAAAGCCCGGCGCAACGAACAGATCCCCGCTGACCTGCTTGATGCCGAGTTTGTTCAACTCACGCGCGAGCAGCACGCCGTGCTCGTAGTGAAACGAAGGATCGCGACCGGAGATGTAAAGATTGCCGTTGATGACACCAGTTGCTTTGTCGAGCATGCCGTCAGTCCAAACGCCGGTGGCGAAGCGGTGGTCGGGACCGAGAGTTCGGAGCGCCACGAGTGCGGTGGCGAGTTTCATTGCCGACGCGGGATTAAACTGTTCGTTCTCAGATTGCGAAGCAACGATCTTGCCGTCGAGAGTTTCGATCAGCACGCCCTGCAAGCCGTAGAGCGGCCTCGCTGTTGGCGATGGCGATGGAGATGGGCTCTCGACCGGAACCTGCGCGAACGTAGCTGAAGCCAGGAAAAGGACAACGCCGATCAGCCAACTCACTCTTAAATTGAATACAGATCTCAATGTCATAGTTCTTATCGCGAGGAGAGCAAGCTTTGATGCACCACAACTGTATGAGGGATGTAAAGTCTCGGCGGGGCCACCGCAAAGCATCATATCAGAATTTAGCCATGTCGTTGACAATGTTTCCGGCAGGCTCATAGAATCGCCGTATTGACAAACTACAGTGCAACGCAATCAAGAACCCGTCACAGTTGAACGCGTAGTCGCCACTCACAGAGCGCGACGCAAAGAGATTCGGAAAAGGCTCCGTGAGTTTCAGGATGTTTGGCGCAACGGATCGGACGCCAGGCTCTGGGAAGAACTCGCCTACTGCATTTTCACTGCCGGTGCTTCGGCGCGCATGGGACTGAACTCAGTCGACGCTGTGCGACCACTGTTGCTCAAAGGCGACTCGGACGCGATGACCGCCGCGTTGAAGAAAGCAGGCGCGCATCGTTTCCCAGTAGCGCGACCGCGTTACATTGTCAGTACCAGAAATTACTTTCACGCCGACTGCGGCATGGCGTTGCGAAAACGTTTGCGCTCGTTCTCAGATCCGTTGGAACGTCGCGACTGGCTGGCACAGGACAAGCAGGTCAAAGGACTGGGTTACAAAGAGGCCAGCCACTTTCTCCGAAACATCGGCGTCAAAGGTCACGCGATTCTTGATAAACACGTGATGCGATGTCTGGCTGAAATCGGAGTGATCGACTCAGCGAAGCCACCTTCAACGCGAAGGAAGTACCTCGAAGTTGAGAAGCAACTGATTGGCTTCGCTCGCGACGTTGGCATAGACTTCGACGAGCTCGATCTGGTTCTCTGGTCCATGAAGACAGGCGAAGTCTTAAAATAGACTCCCGCAGCGGCGCAACGGCGCAGCGCTCTTCCGTTGCGTCGTCGCGTCGCCGCGGGAGTGATCTCTTAGTAAGGTGTGAATCATGCAAGGTAATCACAAGAAGCGTTGTTTGCGGATGGCGGCCTTCAGTGTGGCCGCCTTCGTGCTTTGTTTTGCCTTTGCCGGTTTAAGCCATGCGAAGGCTGACAAGAAGGCTTATAACAAAGGCTATCGGGCCGTACGCAAAGGCGACTACACCGAGGCCGAGAAGATCTTTCGCGACCTGCTCGGTAAAGACGCGCACGATAACGACGCCCGCCTGGGTTTGAGCTTTGCCTTGCTGAAGCAGCGAAATCTACAAGGCGCTTACGACAACGCCGCACGTGTGCTCATGGCCGATCCACTCTCTGCGCGTGCCCACGCTCTCCTTGGCTCGGCGATTCTCGGCGCCGGAGAGTTTCGACTTTCAGTGGAGGAGTTCAAAACGGCGCTCGCGCTCGATGAGAATGAAGCACTCGCAGTCGCCGGCCTCGCAATGGTCGACCTTTACGAGAACCGCCTGCCACTCGCGCTACCCGCACTCCGCAAAGCATCCAGCATGGATCCCGACGAGCCCGATTACGTTTTCAATTTGGGCCAGGCCGCGGCGCGCAGTGAGAAATACAAAGAAGCTGCCGATGCATACGAGCGCTTTCTTGTGATCGCGCCGAAGACTGATTTCGATCGCCGCGCTCGCATCGTCGGGCTGATCGACTTCCTCCGTTATCTCGGCCGCCAGGGTTCACTCTACGTGCCGAGTGGTGAGTATCGTTCCAGTGTTGCGTTTGAAGCGACTGACAATCGCCCCGTGATGGAGGTAAGAATCAACGGCCAAAAACAACCGCTCAAGTTCGTGCTCGACACCGGCTCGGGCATGTCGGTAGTTTCGGAACAGACTGCAAAACGACTCGGCATCAAACCGGTGGCGAAGGGGGGTCTTGCGCGTGCGGTCGGCGGTGGTGGTAAGTTTGAGATCGTCTACGGCTTTTTAGAGTCGATCGAGATCGGTAATTCGAAGATCTCGAACGTGCCGGTCTATATTCGAAAGTTCTTCGACAGTCACATTCCGGTTGACGGGTATCTCGGGTTGTCGGTGGTCGCGAAGTTTCTCACCTCGATCGATTACGGCACGAGACGCATGTCGCTGGTGCGACAACAACAGACTGAACAAGTTGAAGCATGGACCACGGTGCGTCCACAGCAACCTTATCAGGCGCTGATTCCGCCTTCGCCGAACGATGGCTCCGTTGAAGTTCCACTGCGAACAACGTCGAGCGGGTTCCTGAGTGGCGAAGTCGCACTTGACGGTTTCGCTAAGAACGTTAACTTTATAATTGACACGGCGGCGAGCATCACCGTGATTTCGGAGAAGTTCTCGCAAGAGGAACAGCTTCTCGATCTCTTGCAGCCTTCGAAGATGCGCGTCTTTGGCGCTGCGGGTGTGACGGAAGACGTGAAGCTGTTGCAACTGCCGCGACTGAGTTTGGGTTTGAGCAGGATGGAAAAGATCAACGCGGCGGTGCTCGATCTGGAACCAGTGAACGAGACTGCCGGATTCACGCAGAGCGGCATCTTAGGTGGTAACTTTCTGCGGCACTTCCGCATCTATTTTGACTTTGCAAGGGGAGCAATGCGTTTGGAACCTTTGAATCAGAAACCAAAGAGCGTCGAGATTCTCAATCCGGAAGTGGTAGTAACTCCATGAAGCAAGCTCTTTATCTGGAGACATCCGTGATTGGCGCTTACCTCGATAACGGTGAGCCGTTTCGGCGCGACTTGACGATCAGATGGTGGGAGCACGAGATGCCTGACTATCGCGCGGTAGTTTCACCGCTCGTGTCATCGGAGTTGTCTCGTTTGAAAGAACCGCATCGCACGTCGTATTTGAAACTGATCAGCAATCTCGAACAGGTTGATCTGACTGAAGAGGCGGCGATTCTCGCAGAAGGGTACATCGCGCGCGGCATCTTTCATCGCAAGTACATTGCTGACGCGCTGCACGTTGCGATTGCATCATTTCACAAGATCGATTATCTGGTAACGTGGAACTTCGGACATCTCGCGAACGTGAGGCGACAGGCGCGCATCCGGTTGTTCAATACGGCCGCGGGATTTTATGTGCCGATGATCGTGACGCCGGAGTTTTTGGTTTCTGAAGCAACCGAGCAAGTTACTTAATTCACAGATTCCGCAGATTACACCGATATCGGTGTAATCTGTGGATAAAAAGTTTATGTATCGTCGACCAAAATTTTTAGAAGTGCTACACAACATTCGCGAAGAAATGTCGCGTGAGGCTGACTATGACGTCGACCTCTTCGCCGAGATGGTCCGCTCCGGAGAGCAGCCGTCGCATGGCCCACAACGAGTCATCCGTGGTTTCAGAACACGCGCGCCGCGAGCTGAGACCAGTAACGGCAAACCCGTGAAGCATAGACAGCGAAAGCGCAGCGCGTAATAATGTGTGCGTACCAGTATTCGATAACTGATGATGAATCCAACTTTTGAAACGATCGGTTTGGAAGTTTCCAGCGAGAAGGCTTTCAACTACCTCGCCGAACGAGCAGGTGATCAGGGTGAGCCCACGCAGCTCAGTAGACGCGGCGCTGTCTTGCACGGTCGCTGCTGGAAACTGGGAGAAGGGCTCGAAGTTTGGACCGTCCTCTACGAGTCGGGCAGTGGCGATCTTTTCTATGCCGACTGCCGTCCTGGATTTCGCGCACGTTACGTTCAGAAGATCGCACCGTGGGCCTTGACGGAATACGACGAAGAAGGCGAGGCAGTCATTCACGGTTATCGTGAGGGTACTGACTGCGAAGTGCTCTTCGAATTACAAAACCTGACCGAGGTTGGTCCAGGCGGTTTCGGCGAGCAGGAGCTACATATCGGTCTTTGCGGTCTCGCTTATCGCGCGCGTGTGCTGCGAGGGAAGGGGAAGACGCGTTGGACGCCGCTGGAGAAAGCTGCGCCGGCGCGAGCGGCACATGAGAACGACTGGAGTTTGTCTGGACGCGTGATCGCGTTCAAGCCGCTGCGGAATCCGCTGTCCGGCGGCGAGCTCTTCTGGGTTCATCTCGATCTCGAACGCATCAAACTCGAAGTGCTCGTCAACCGGCGCGCGCTGCGTGGTGAGTTGAGTGTGGGCGCGATGCTCGAAGCGGAAGTCTGGCTTCAGGGACACGTGATCGACGAGCACGCCCTGCGTTCACGATACGAGGGTGTCGATTTTTCCTGCACACGCGCCAGTTTCTGGAGTGGACTGAGAAGAAGAAACTAGTGAGACGTGTCATTGTCGTTATTCTCTTAGCCCTCACCATCCTGCTTGCCGTCTACTTTTTCAATAGCTACTGGATTCATCGCTACGATGCCTTAATCAGAACCCAGGCATCGATCTATCGCGTCGATCCGGATCTCGTCTGGAGCATCATCTACGAAGAGACCTACTTCAGCCCGTGGAAGATCGGTAGAGACGGCGAGATCGGGCTGATGCAGGTGATGCCGGCCGTGGGACGCGAGTGGGCCGCCGAAACAGGCATCCGCGATTTGCAAAACCAAATGCAGACCGATCCTCAAAACTTCCTCAAGGATCCCGAACGAAACATTCAGATTGGTTGCTGGTATCTCGAAAAGATCTACTCGCAGTTTCGCGATGTGCCTGAAGTCGAGACGCGCATGGTCGCTGCTTACAACGCTGGTCCAAGTCGCGCGGTCGAGTGGAGTCGTTCCGATCCGCCCGGCAACACGCAAACGGGCGCAGAGTTCATCAATCGCATCGACATTCCTTCGACGCGCGCTTATGTGATCTCAATCATGGAACGCTACCGGCAGCTCAAGAGCGCGAAGAGCTCCAGCAAATGACGACTATCTATTCGGCAGGTTGGGTCATTCCCGTGTCGGCGGCGCCGATCGAGAACGGTGCTGTCGCGGTGGAGGGGCAACGCATCGCGGCTGTTGGTCCACGCGCGGAGATCGTCGAGCGGTTTCCTGAGTCGAGGGTTGAATCGTTCGACGACGCGATCATTCTTCCCGGTCTCGTCAATCTGCACACGCATCTCGAGCTCACGGCGATGCGCAGCTATCTCGAAAACGAGGAAACTGATTTCTTTGCGTGGCTGCGAAAGCTGACGGTGGCGCGGCACGAGTTGATGACTGCCGATGACATTCGTGTCTCAGCGACGTGGGGCGCGTGTGAAGCCGTGCGAGCGGGAATCACGTGCGTTGGTGATGCAAGCGATGCAGGCATGATGAGCATGATGGCGCTGCGCGACGTTGGATTGCGAGGTGTTGTTTACCAGGAGTCGTTTGGTCCGGACGCCCGCCATGCAAAGGAAAACTTCGAAAAGCTACAGTCGAAGGTGGACCAGTTGCGCACACTCCAAAGCGATTTACTGCGGCCTGGTGTCTCGCCGCATGCGCCGTACACAGTCTGTGGAGCGCAACTCGAATTGATCGCGGAATACGCGCGCACGGAAGGTGTGCCATTGATGATGCATGCGGCTGAGTCGGCGGCTGAAGAGCAGTTTGTGCGTGACGGTTGCGGGGCGTTTGCAGAAGGGTTGGCGCGGCGCGCGATTGAGTGGACAGCGCGCGGTGTTTCGACGATTCAGTATTTGAAGCAGGTCGGCGTGCTCGAGGTTAAGCCGTTGCTCGCGCACTGCATTCGTGTCGATGATCGTGATATCGAGACTTTGCGCGAGACCGAGACGAAGGTGGCGCACTGTCCGAAGTCGAATGCGAAGCTGGGGCACGGACGCGCGCCGTTTGCGAGGTTTTTGGAGGCGGGGATCGCGGTGGGTTTAGGTAGTGATTCGGTGGCAAGCAATAACACGTGCGACATTCTCGAAGAAGCACGTTTCGCGACGCTCATGGCTCGGGCTGGTGGCGGACTTGTACCGGGCGCGGACGCGCTGCGCGTGGCCACGTTTGGGCGTGGGTTGAGTGAGGGCGCGCTCGCCGATATCGCGGTGGTGTCGCTGACAGGCGTGCATCAACTCCCGAGCTACGATCCAATCGCGACGTTGATCTTCGCGTCATCGGGAAGAGATGTGATCTTGACTGTTGTTGCTGGACGTGAGGTTTGTCGCGACGGGCGAGTGCTTAATGTCGACGAAGAACGTCTTCGGGCACGAATGATCGAGATCTCGGAGAAGCTGAAGTAGGTTTCTCACGCGGCGGCGCAACGGCGCAACGGCGAATCAATCGCTGCGCCGCTGCGCCGCCGCGTGAGAAATCCTATATAGACGCCGTTATTGCTTCGTCGAAGATCTCCAGCGCCACGTCAACATTCTCTTTCGTCAATATCAACGGTGGTGACCAGCGGATGGTGCTCGACCCGGCGCCGAGGATGATCAAGCCGCGCTCGAAGCACGCCGTCTCAATCCGATCACGGAGCTCCGCATTCTCAAACTCAACGCCGAGCATCATTCCGAATCCGCGCACGTCGACGATGCATTCATGCTTCTGGTGTAGCTTGACGAGACCTTCCTTCAGATAAGCACCGACTTCTTCCGAGTTCTTTACTAATCCGCCTTCGAGCAACTCGATCGTCTTCAACGCCGCCGCAATGCACACCGGATTGCCGCCAAACGTCGACGCGTGTGCGCCGGGCTTCCAGTTCATCAAGTCCGCGCGCGCGACGCACGCCCCGATCGGCAATCCCGAACCGATGCCTTTCGCGATACACACAATGTCCGGCTGAACATCATAATGCTCACACGCAAACATCTTCCCCGTGCGACCCATTCCCGATTGCACTTCATCCACGATCAGCAGTATTCCGTGCTCATCACAAATACGCCGCAGTCCGTTCAGAAAATCTTTCGGCGCAGGCACGTAACCACCTTCACCTTGCACGGCCTCAACGATGATCGCCGCAACTTCTTCAGGCGGCGTCGTGGTCTTGAATAAACGCTCCTCGATCCAGTTGAGCGCCCCCTGTCCCGCTCCACCATCACCGCAGTCAGCCGCGCTGAATGGATTGCGAAACTCGTTCGGGTAAGGCACGTGTACAACGTCGAGCGCCTGGCGTTTGAACCCCTTGCGTTGCGCTGCTTTCGAAGATGTTAATGAAAGCGACCCGAGTGTGCGTCCGTGAAAACTATTGAAGAATGCGATGAACTTCTCACGACCAGTCGCGTGCATCGCGAGCTTCAGCGCCGTCTCGACCGCCTCAGTGCCGCTGTTTGCGAAGTGCGTTCGTGTCGGCGACTTCACCGGCACGATCGCATCCAGCTTCTCTGCGAGTTGCGGCATGTGACGGTAGTAATAATCAGTGCCGCACATGTGAATCAGTTGTGCCGCCTGTTCCTGAATCGCTTTCACGACTTCCGGATGGCAATGACCAGTCGAGCAGACAGCGACGCCGGCGTTACAGTCGAGAAAGATGTTGCCGTCAACGTCTTCGACCCAAACTCCGCTGGCACGGTCGGCGACGAGCTTAAACGACGGCCGCGGGTAGGAAGGATTAACAAACTGTGCGTCTGCTTCGACGATCTTTTTGCCTTTTGGACCGGGCAGAGAAGTCTTAATCTCGGGGCGCTTGGGTGTTGCGAGTACTGTGGTAGACATTTTTTCACTCCCTTTAAGAAAGGCCAATAACGATATGGAAATCGACGATGAAAAACGATAGGAAGCTAGTCAGCGAAAAGGTTCGCGCGTGATTCGAGTGGGCGATAATGTAAAGCATTAAGCATTGACCACAGATTAACACGGAAGGGACGGATCCGTCACAGATCCCTGGCTAATGTCTGGTTTGAACTTTAGACTCTGGTTTATTAAGATTTCCCTTCAAATCCTGCCTGCGGAGATAAGAAAATATGAATAAGCCCAGAACCTTTTTGGCGGTGTTGTTTGTCGCGGCTGCCCTGTCGCTGCCGTTTTTGCCGGCGTCGAGCGCGCAGAGCTTGGTGCCCAGCGCGCCCACCCGCTCGTCTACAAACGATCCTAAGATCGTCTATCCCGTCACGAGGAAGGTCGAGCAAGTCGACGACTATTTCGGGACGAAGGTTTACGACCCGTATCGCTGGCTCGAAGACGAGACTTCCGCCGAAACGAAAGCCTGGGTCGACGAACAGAACCGCCTGACGTTCAGCTACCTCGACAAGATTCCGTTTCGCGAGAAACTGAAAGCACGTTTGACCGAGCTCTACAACTACCCGCGATACACCGCGCCTTTTCATCGCGGCGAAACTTACTTCTTCACGAAGAACGACGGCCTTCAGAATCAGAACGTCTACTACATTCAAAAAGGCGAAAACGGTAAGCCCGAAGTCTTCATCGATCCGAACAAGTTCTCCGCGGATGGCACTTCAGTGCTGAGAACCTTTTCGCTTTCACAAGACGGCAAGTATCTCGCTTACGGCATCGCGCAGGGTGGTTCTGACTGGGTCACACTCAATGTCATGGAAGTCGGCACGCGCAATAAGCTCGCCGACGAAATCAAGTGGATGAAGTCTTCAGGAGTCTCGTGGCAGGGCGACGGCTTCTACTACAGCCGCTATCCCGAGCCGGCGAAGGGCAAGGAGCTCAGTAGCAAAAACGAATTTCATACTGTCTATTTCCACAAAGTCGGCACGCCGCAGTCATCCGACGTTCTGGTTTATGAAGACAAGGAGAACCCGCAGCGTTTTCATAACGTCGACACGACTGAAGACGAGCGCTTCCTAACGCTTTCGATTTCCGAACGTGGCAAGGGTAAGAATGGAAATGCGCTCTTCTACAAAGATCTCTCAAAAGGTGAGAAGGAATTTTCTCCAATCGTCTCGGAGATCGGTGACGATAGTTTCGGCGTCATTGACAACGTCGGCGACAAGCTCCTGATCAGCACGAATCATAACGCGCCGAACGAACGCGTCGTCCTTGTCGATCCAAAGAACCCTGACGAGAAAAACTGGCAGACCGTTCTGCCGGAAAGAGCTGAGCCGCTTCAGGGCGTCGGCACTGCCGGTGGCAAACTCTTCGCGTCATGGCGCAAGGACGTTGCCTCGCGCGCGTATGTGTTTAGTCTCGACGGCAAGCTTGAAAATGAGATCGTGTTGCCGGGTCTGGGAAGCGTTACTGGCCTCGGTGGTTTGAAAGATGACAAGTACGTTTACTACAGCTTCGCATCGTTCACTTTCCCCTCGACGATTTTCAAGTACGACATCGCGACGAAGAAATCGACTGTCTTTCGCACCATCGATATTCCCGGATTCAAACCCGAGAACTTCGAGACCAAACAGGTCTTTTACAACAGCAAAGACGGCACGCGCGTGCCGATGTTTCTGGTCTACAAGAAAGGACTGAAACTCAGCGGCAACAACCCGACGCTGCTTTACGGTTACGGTGGTTTCAACCTTGTGCAGGCGCCGTCGTTCAACTCGCTGCGACTCGCGTTGCTCGAACAGGGCGTGGTCTACGCGGTAGCGAACCTGCGTGGTGGTGGCGAGTACGGCGAGAAGTGGCATGAAGCTGGCACTAAGCTGAAGAAGCAAAATGTTTTTGACGACTTCATCGCCGCGGCCGAGTGGTTGATCGCGAACAAGTACACGTCGTCGAGCAAGCTCGCGATTCAGGGTGGCTCGAATGGTGGGTTGCTCGTCGGTGCAGTTTCGAATCAACGTCCTGAGCTGTTTCGTGCTGTGATTGAGCAGGCGGGCGTGATGGACATGCTGCGTTTCCAGAAGTTCACGATCGGTTGGAACTGGATCGCCGACTACGGTTCGAGTGAGGCGAATGAAGCTGAGTTCAAGGCGCTTTATGCTTACTCGCCGATACACAACGTGCGGCCGGGTGTGAAGTATCCGTCGACGTTGATCACGACTGCGGATCACGACGACCGCGTTGTTCCCGCGCACAACTACAAGTATGCGGCGGCGTTACAGGCGGCGCAGGGTGGACCAAATCCGATCCTGATTCGCGTCGACACAAACTCGGCGCACGGCGCCAGCAACACGACCAAATCGCTCGAGCAGACGCGAGATATTTATGCGTTTCTGTTTGAGAACTTAGGAGTTGAGTACAAGTAAGCCACAAAAAGCAGATCACAAAAAGCACACAACAGATCACAAAAAGCACAAATAGTTTTTAATGTTTGGCTTCGTTGTGAGGAGATTTATTTTGTGCCTTTTGTGATCTGTTGTGTGCTTTTTGTGGTCCCCTTATTGGGGCAGTTGGATATCGATCACCAACCCGCCTTCACGTGCGTTGTAAGCCTGGATCGTGCCTTCGTGCATTCGCACGACGCGATCGGCGATTGCGAGGCCAAGCCCGGAACCGTTGACGCCAACCTTCACTCGGTGAAAAGGCAAAAAGATATCGTGCAGCATCGCGTCCGGGACGCCTGGTCCATGATCGCGGACGCGCAAGAGGATCGATCTGCTCTGGCGCTCCATCGTGACCTCGACCGTCGTTCCCGGCGCAGTGTGACGCACTGCGTTTCGAATAACATTCTCGACTGCGCTGCGTATAAGCTCCGCCACTCCCGTTATCGTACAACTCTCATTCGCAAGGAATCGCACGGATCGATCCTGAGCGCGCGCTTCGAAGTCGCCATCGGCTACAACTTCCTGCACGAGGTTCGCGAGGTCAAACGTCTCGCGCAGGTTTGCATCAACACCACTGTCAATTCGCGTCAATGTCAATAGTTGTCCGATCAGCTTGTCGAGTCGCTCGGCCTCGATCCCGATCCGGCTTTGATACTCGACCGCTTCCTCACCTTGCCCATGCTTCAAAAGACTAAGCGCAACGATCAGCCGCGCGAGCGGTGAGCGAAGCTCGTGTGAAACGTCGCCGAGGAGATTTCGCTGCGCTGTAACCAGCCGCTCAATCTGCTCCGCCATGCGATCGAAGTCTTCGCCGAGCAGTGCGATCTCGTCGTGTCGTCTGCCGATCGCGGGTTTGACTCGCGTTTTCAAGCGACCTTCAGCGATGTCGCTCGTGGCTTGGCGTAGTTTGCCGAGTGGGCGCGTGATGTGCAGCGTCAACACTAGACACAAACCGATCGCAATCAAAGTGATCACACCGAGACGCAGGTACGGATGACTGCCAATCGCTTCCGAGAGCGGCACGAGGTGACTCGGCGAGGTTTGAAACGCGAGACTGTACTTGCGGCCACTCGGCGCGACGACTTGTCGCACTGCGATACCCTGCCGAACACTGACTGCCGAAAGACCTTGCGCTGTCGTTCTCGCCATCGTTTCTTTGTTTCTTGCGATCGATTGCACGATGGGTGGGGCCGGACGATCGAGTAGCGCGTAACCTTCCTCGTCGAAAAAGTAGAACCTGACAGTCTTTCTGCTCTGTAGATCGTCGAGGTAGTCGCGCAGTTTGTCCGGACCTTCGGCCTCGTACATGCGCGCCGCTTTCTCTGCTTCCATCGGCATGATGCTGTGCAGCGTCGCTTGCCAGCGATCTTCGTAAAAGCGTGCGAGCAGTGCTGATGTTTCCAGCGACGTGCCCACGAGCACGATGATCACCAGAAAGCAGAAGAAGATTTTTAGAAACAGCGTACGCATCTGACGATCAGGCCCGTGGACGTTGCGGGAGCGCGTAAAGATAGCCGATGCCGCGCACGCCTTTGATCCGATCGGTGCCGTCGGGCAATGGACCAATCTTTTTGCGCAGGTTGCAGACGTGTGTGTCGATGCTGCGATCGAACGGTGAAAACTCGCGACCGAGTATGTCGCGCGTGAGTTTTTCACGATTGAGCACCTGGCCCGCGCCGCGCATCAAGGCTTCGAGCAGGTCAAATTCGACAGTCGTGAGGTTGATGAGCTGGTGTCCGTGACGGACCACGCGAGCACCGGAGTCGAGCTCGATCTCTCCGATGGCGATCGTGGTGTTTCCTTGCGTTACGGGGACTCCGGGTTTAGCCCGTCGCAGGATCGCTCTGATGCGTGCGGCGAGTTCAGGTGGACTGAATGGCTTTGGGAGGTAATCGTCAGCGCCCATCTCGAGCCCGAGAACGCGATCGAGCGCATCGCCACGAGCAGTCAGCATCAGTACCGGCAACGGCGACTCGGCGCGTATGCGGCGCAACACGTCGAAGCCACTCATCTCCGGCATCATTACGTCGAGGACGACGAGCGCGTAGTCGCCTGAGAGCGCGCGCTCGATACCCTGCGCGCCGCCGTTGACGGCGTCGATCTGAAAACCCTCCCGCATTAAGAAGCGCGACACGAGATTGCAGAGCTCGACGTCATCGTCGATGACCAGGACGTGTTCGGAGATTTGAGCGGCTTGCGGCTCCATGCGAAGAGGTCATTGTAAGACGCTTGAAGAAATTGCGCAGTCAAGAAATGTTAAGCCGCGGATGAACGCGGATTAACGCTGACCTGCGTTTATCCGCGTAGATCCGCGGCTAAAACTTCCGTATGGGATGCGCTTCGGTATTGAAGATCACCCGATCGAAATCGAGCGTGCTGGGCGGCGCGAAGAGCAAATAGAAATATTTAAACGTCTCGGCGAAGAGAAAGCTCTGCATCGAGTCATTCTTCTCTTTCGTCTCGACATTCTTCAGCGCCGCATAGCCATCCTCAGTCCGGCAGTGCTTCACAAAGTCGCGCCAGAGTCGCTCGCCCATATACCTGTACTTTTCATCCTTCGTGTAGCGGTAAAGATAATAAGTCGACTCGATGATCTCCGGTCGCAGCGGATAACCCGGCGATGTGATCTTTTGCGCGCGATAATCAAACTCCTCCGGCTCAATACCCGCAAACCTCCACATCCGGTACGACGAATCCTGCAACAGCTTCGCGCGCCTCAGATCCCCACTGAGCGCCAACACCGCTGGAAAGAACGCGTCGAGCGCACCATACGTCGTCGCGCGCCGGGCGCCGGTATTCATGTCAGCATGTCCGTACCAGAGTTGCATCTCACCATCGCCCCGAATCTCATCCGCAAGATATTTATTAATCGCCGTGATGCTCTCGTTCCACATCCGCTTGCAGTCAGAATCGCCAAACAGTAGTGAACACTTGAGAAGATACTCGTAATAACTATCGATCGCGCCGCTGATGTGACTGTCGGTATTGGTCCACTCGCCAGTCTCGACATTGATCCACTCGCCCACCAGACCGATCTTCGAGCGCCGGTTGTAAGTTTCGACGAGCGCGCGCTTCGCCTTCTCGAAAAAGATCGGTTTGCCGGTGAGCTTACTCAACGTCCCAAACTCGATGATCAGCGTTCCAGTTTCAGCCGGATTGCTGATCGGCTTACTCACTTTCCCGGTCTTCAGATTGACGTAGCGATACGGCATTCCGGTCGGTGAGTTAAAGACCGGCAGCAGTCGATTGCCGAGGTCTTCGGCGAGACTGAGGAAGCGCTTGTCGCCGGTTAGCTGGTAATTCGTGAGCAGCCCGCCCAGCAGCCGGATCGTGACCTCGAAGTTCTGGACCTCGATGTCTTTATCGAATGAGAGATTGTCGAGAATGTAGTGCTTCGTCGCGGCTGCTTCATCGTCGAGATCCATGAGGATCATTGTGTCGAGCGCGTCGACAGGCGTCATCAGGAGTGGCTGCGCGTACCAGTCGTGATGCGTCTTCGAGAGCGGTTTGAGATCGTCATGGCCCCACGCGTATTTCTTGTAGCCGTTCCACGCGTGAAGAAACTCCGCCCTGACCTCGGCGGCGAGTTTTCGGTTGGGTTGTTGGGCCAAAACCGTCACAGGTATCAGCAACAACACGAGCAGTGTTCCGAGTTTTTTCATTGTGTGTTTTTTTGCGTCTTTTTCGTGGCTAAAGAAAGTGGGATTATAGCCGGATTGCGTCTTTAACTCATTCGACACACGAAATTTGCAGATTGCCTGGGAAGGCCGCAGGGTTCATCACTCCGAACTCTGTTTTACAGCTTCTTTCATGTACAAATTTATCGTTTCGTGCTACTACTGGCCAGCCGGAGAGCGCGGCCTCCGACTTCGTGCCTCGATAATAAAACAACTGTCTGGGGATACTGGAAACGGTCTCGATTACACCCGACTAGGACTGACCAGCTTGGATAAGATTGCCTCCTCAATTGAACGACGCCGAATGCGCAGGCTCAAAGTACGATGCGAAGTCGAACTGACGGCCACGCTCTCGCTACTCGACAACGACGTCCAGAACTGTGAATCGTCCCTGGTTTTTTTGGGCCGGACGCACGATCTCAGCGCGGGCGGCATGGGCATGGTGCTCCCGTCAACGATCATCGACGAAAGATTCTGTAGCGGCGCAAACCGTTTGAATCTGTCGTTGCTAATTCCGGGCGGCGTGATCGGAATGGAAGTGAGCCCGGTGAGATGCGAACGCCTGACCGGACCATACGTGGGCCAGGGTTACCTGCTCGGCACGAAGATCACAAACGTCGACGACCGCGCGCGCTTCGAGCAGTATTTAGAGACCATAAAGCGCACAGAACCGAGCGCGGTAGCGCCGGGTAAATCACCACTCCTCGACGCGTAGAATGACGGCGTACCCGGCGCTACCGCGCTCGGTTCCGTACTTACTCCGCTTGTTCGAGGAAATCTTTGGTGCGGGCGTCTTTTGGCGACTGCATGACCTCGTCAGTTGGCCCATACTCAACCACGACGCCACCTTCCATAAACAAAATATTGTCTGACACGCCTGTAAGGAACCCCATCGAGTGGGAAATGATGATCATCGTGTGACCGCGATCCACAAACGTTCGTAACAACGCTCGCAAACTATTGATCCGGCGCGGATCGAGCGCGCTGGTCGGCTCGTCGAGCAGCAGCAACGCCGGATGCATCGCGAGCGCACGCGCAATCGCAACGCGCTGTTGCTCACCGCCTGACAACGATCCCGGATACCGCCGTGCCGCCTGTTTCAATCCAACCGATTCCAACAGTTCATAAGCTTCATCTTCAGCCGTCTTCTTCGGCGTGCGCAACACGTGTACCGGCGCCTCGATGATGTTTCCGATTACGGACAGGTGAGGGAAGAGATAGAAATGCTGAAACACGGTGCCGACTTTCAATCGCAGATCTTTAACACGACGGCGATAGTCCGCGTGCGACAAATTCGCCTCGAGCCGCACGTTGTCACACTCGATGCTGCCGCCATTGATCGTCTCCAAACCATTGAGACATCGCAACAGCGTCGACTTTCCACTGCCTGACGCGCCAATCACGCCGAGCACCGTCTTTGGTGGCACTTCGAAGTCGATCCCTTTCAGAATCTCGCTGTTGCCGAAACGCTTTCGCAGGCCCGTCACGCGGATCATGCCGTCGCCACCTCCGGTTCTTCAACCACACGCTCCGTCGCGCGCTCGCGTAAACGTCGTTCGAGCAGGCGCGCGAGGTGGGCCATCGGCAAGCTCATCGCGAGATAGAACGCCGACACAGCAAGACCGAGCAACAGAAACTGTCCCGAAGCATTTGCCAGCTCGCGATACGCGGTGGCGAGCTCCCAAACGGAGATTGCAAACGCGACCGAAGTGTCTTTGAAGAGCGAGACGAAGTCGTTCGTCATCGGCGGGAGGGCGATACGAAACGCCTGCGGGAGAATGATGCGGCGAAACGCGAGCACTGGTCCCATGCCGAGCGAATACGCGGCTTCCCATTGTCCGGTCGGAATCGCCTCGAGCGACGCACGATAGACTTGCGATTCGTAAGCGGCGTAGTTCAAACCGAGTCCGACGAGTGCGGTGAGCCAGCCAGGCATCGCGATGCCGATCACAGGCAGGCCGAAGTATAGAAACAGCAGTTGGACCAGCACTGGGGTGCCGCGAAAGAATTCGACGTAAAACGTGCAGAGTGTGCGCAGCCACGGCGGTCCTTTCCACTGTCCGACAGCGAGTGGCAGTCCTAAAACGATCGCGATCACCATTGCGCCGAGGGCAATCAGAACGGTGACGGCGGCGGCGCGTGTCAGTCGCCAGAGTGCTTCGCCCCAGTTGAACGTCGAGTTTGTGGTCGTGTACTCCTCGACTTTTGTGGATTGAGTTCCGGAGCGAATCGGCGCCTGAAACTCCACTTGTGCGTCGTTCCAGAGTCCCCACTTTTTCAGAATCGTTTCGAGGGTGCCGTCGAGGATGATCTTGTCGATCGCGGCGTCGATCTCGGCTTTCAACGCGAGATCGTCTTTACGTAAACCGATAACGTATTGCCCGCGCGTGAATGGTGGTCCAGCGGGTTTCAGCTTCGGATTCGAGCGCGCGTAGAAAGCTTCGGCGGGCACATCAAAAAGGGCCGCATCAATCCGTTTCAATTCGAGATCGCGATAAGCACCGACCGGATCGGCGTAACTTCGAAACGGGATGCCTTGTTGTTGCAGGATGCGCGAAGCGGCGGTGTTGCCAAGCGTAGCGACGACGCGATTCTTGCAGTCTTCGAGCGAATTTATTCGGTTGTCGTCGCGACGTACGGTGAGCTGGAGTTGAAAGATGTAATAAGGCTTGCTGAAGAGAATCTGCTGCGCGCGGTCGCCGGTCGGTTCGAGTCCATTGACGATCACGTCGAACGACTTGCGTTGCAGCGCGGAGACGAGCGTCTCCCAATCGCTCGGCACAAACTCGGCGCGACGGCCCATCGCCTTGGCCAGTGCGTCGACCATCTCTTTTTCGTAGCCGATGTAATTATCGGGATTGGCGGGATCAGTGAAGACGTACGGTGCGCCACCTGACGGGTCAGCTCCCCATCTCAAAACCCTCTCTTGTGCGTCAGCAACGCAGCATAGCCACAATACGACACATAAGATTCTGAAGAATGCTTTTGTGCATTTTGTGCTTTTTGGTGGCAACTTTTGGTGGCGGATTTTAACTGCTCAGCGCTTTTAGATCTAGTTCTGAAGATGGACTGGTGTCAGCTTTGAGCACCGTCTCCATCTGTTTCAACGCGTATTGATTCTCTTCTTCCGTATTTGAAACAACGCAATCCTCCGGGACGAAGACTTTGAAGTCGCGCATGTATGCATCGTTGGCGGTGAAGAGCACGCAGTTGTTGCCGGCGATGCCGGTGAGGATCAGGTTCTTTGCGTTCAGGTGTGTGAGTAGTAGATCGAGTGTCGTCGAGTAGAAGCCCGAGTGTTTCGGTTTCAGCACGAAGTAATCATCGTCGTCCGGCGCGAGCGGTTTGACGAAGTCTTTTCCTTTCGCATCGTCTGCCGTGCAACGTGCGACAATCTTTTTGAAGTCTGACTGCCACTTGCCGAAGTTGTCGTTGACGTAAATACACGGAATGCCGGCCGCCCTTGCTCGTTTCTTGAGCTCCGCGATGTTTTTGCTGACCGGCAAGGCGAGTCGCAGCAGTTCGTCACCTTCAGGAAAATCGAAACTGTTGATAACGTCGATCAGTAGTAAAGCAGCTCCCGACTTGTCCGGAGCCGAACCATGAAGATCGTGACTTGCGCGCGCCATTGGCAAAGATGTTAATCTGTGGGCAAGTTCTACGGCAACCAATCAACAAAAGAGGCCCCTACATGTGTACTGATCGCAGAGATTTTCTCCGCCTGTCCGCCGGTATCGCTGGCGCAACGCTGCTCGGCCACGGAGTCGCCTCCGCGCAACAAGGCTCGCAGCCTGAAGCCATTCGACAACTGCGTCGCATGACTGACAACGTCGTTCCGATCACAATGGAGGAACGCCTGAGTCGGATCGAGAAAGCGCAGCGGCTGATGCGCGAACAACGCATCAATGCGATCTACATCGAGCCGGGCAGCAGCATGTTCTATTACACGGGCATGCGTTGGGGCACGAGCGAGCGAATGTTCGCCATGGTTATCCCTGTGCGTGGCGAGATCGCTTGGGTGTGCCCGAAGTTTGAAGAAGAGCGCGCGCGCGAGCTGATTCGCATGGGCACAGACATTCGCACTTGGGAAGAACATGAGAGCCCGTACGAGCGCGTGGCCGAGATACTGAAAGATCGTGGCGTGCGCACGGGCACCGTCGGTATTGAAGAGCGCGTGCGGTTTTTCCTCTACGACGGGATTCGACAGGCCGCGCCTGCAGTGAAATTTGTCAGTGCCACGCCGGTCACTGCCGGATGTCGTATGTTCAAATCACCCGCGGAGCTCGCATTGATGCAGATCGCGAATGACCTCACGATCATTGCTTACAAAGCGACGCGCGACTCGATGACGGAAGGCATGACGCAAGGTGAGTTTGCAGGTAACTGCGCCGCGGCTTTCCGCGCGCTCGGAACGTCAGGCGGAATTTTTGTCAGTTTTGGAAAGTACACAGCGTTTCCACACGGCAGCAGCACGCCGCAGCGTCTGAAGGAAGGGGACGTGGTTTTGATGGATGGTGGTTGCAGTATCGAGGGTTATCAATCAGACATCACTCGCACGTTCGTGTTTGGTAAGGCGACCGATCGACAACGGCAGATCTGGGACCTCGAGCGGAAGTCTCAGGACGCCGGCTTTGCCGCAGCCAAGGTTGGCGCGCCGTGTGAGGCTGTCGACATCGCTGCACGCAAAGTGATCACTGATGCCGGTTTTGGTCCTGACTACAAAGTGCCGGGACTGCCGCATCGCACGGGACACGGTATCGGTCTTGATGGCCACGAGTGGACCAACTTCGTGCGCGGCAACAAGACCCCGATCCAGCCAGGCATGTGTTTCAGTGATGAGCCGACAGTCGTGATTTATGGCGAGTTCGGCATTCGCCTCGAAGACTGTCTCTACATCACACCCGATGGGCCAAAGTTTTTCACGAAACAGAGCGCCTCTATTGATGAACCGTTTTAACCACAGATTACACAGATGACACTGATTTTGTTTCATCTGTGTTATCTGTGTAATCTGTGGATACGAAATGGGTCGATGGATATTAGCGGCGACGATTCTTGCCTCGAGCATGGCTTTTATCGATGGCACGGTCGTCAATGTGGCCCTTCCTTTTCTCCAAACTAACCTCAACGCAACCGCGATCGGAATACAGTGGGTTGTCGAAGCGTATTCGCTGTTTCTGTCTGCGCTTTTATTAGTCGGCGGCTCGCTCGGCGATCGTTACGGGCGTCGCCGGATATTTAATCTCGGCGTCGTGATCTTCGCTGTGGCATCGGCGCTTTGCGGAATGGCGGCGAACATCGAGCAACTGATCGCGGCGCGTGCGGTGCAGGGAATCGGTGGCGCGCTGCTCGTGCCGGGAAGTCTTGCGCTCATTAGTTCGTCTTTCAATGAAAAAGAACGTGGCAAAGCGATCGGAACGTGGTCCGGCTTTTCCGCGATGACCACTGCCATCGGCCCGGTCCTCGGTGGTTGGCTGGTCGAACACTGGTCGTGGCGCGCGGCGTTCTTTCTGAACCTGCCGTTGGCCGTTGCCGTGCTCGCCATCTCGCTCTGGAAAGTGCCGGAGAGTCGTGAAAAGGAACATCACGGCCCGCTCGATTGGCCCGGCGCTGCGCTCGCAACGATCGGACTCGGCGGCGTAGTTTACGGTCTGATCGAGTCGCCGCGGCTCGGGTTTTCGAATCCGTTCGTGTTGCTGACGCTGATCGGCGGTACCGTTTCGCTGATTCTCTTCGTTTACAACGAAATGCGCGCGAAGAACCCGATGGTGCCTTTGCAACTGTTTCGCGACCGCGATTTTTCAGGCGCAAACATCCTGACATTGCTCCTTTACGCAGCGCTAAGCGGCACGTTTTTCTTCTTCACACTCAACCTGATCCAGATTCAACACTACTCGGCGACCGCCGCCGGCGCCTCATTGCTGCCGTTCGTCATTCTGATGTTTTCGTTGTCGCGCTGGTCCGGAGGCTTGATCGATCGCTTTGGCGCACGCCTTCCACTCACGATCGGTCCGATTATCGCGGCGGCGGGCTTCGCACTCTTCGCTGTTCCCGGTCTGAATGGAAACTACTGGACCAGTTTCTTCCCGGCCGTCGTGGTCCTCGGCCTGGGGATGGCGATTAGCGTGGCGCCATTGACGACCACGGTGATGAGCGCTGTTGGTGAGGAACAGGCCGGGGTGGCGTCGGGAATTAATAACGCTGTGTCGCGGACGGCGGGTTTACTTGCGATCGCTGTTTTTGGGGTGATGATGTTGCACGGCTTCAGTCAAACCCTCGCGAGCCGGATAGGTGAGATTCCGATGGATGAGCAACTGAAGCATTCGATTTCCGAGCAGCGCGTGAAGCTGGCGGCTTTGGAGGTCCCGCCAGGCACAGACTCCGCAACGCAGGAGAAGATCAAAGTTGCGATTGCGGAGTCGTTCGTGTCTGGCTTTCGTATGATTATGTTTGCGTCTGCGGCGTTGGCCGTGGCCAGCGGCGCCAGTTCATGGTTTTGCATAAGAGGCTCACGTCGGGCTGGATCCAAGCAACAGCGAAACTAGCCAGACCAGCACGAACGCTCCCACTGCCACCGCGGCACTCAGCAAATAGACCAATGATGTTTCAATAAATTCGGAAGTCTTTTTTTGGTTGATCATGGGGAGATTCCTCTTCTTCTCTGTGCAAGCTCTGTGTTCTCTGTGTCTCCGTGGTTATTTTGTCTAAGAAATAAAAACCACAGAGACACAGAGAACACAGAGGTTGCACAGAGAAGCACGTATTATTGCCCGCGCTTGGTGGTTGCATTACAATCACAGCGCCTCAAAGAACTTGTTCTCGATCTTAACGAGCGCCTAATTTAGGCGTGGGGCGCGTGACAAGTCCTCAGGTGGCACTCAATAATTCCTCAAAGATGTTTCTCAAGGCCGGTTTTTAGTGAGTCAGCAGGAAAGTCAAAGCTATGAATTTGGTCGTTTCCGCCTGAAAACGGCGGAGCGCGTCCTGCTGCGTGAAGGTGAACTGGTTCCGCTCACTCCGAAGGTCTTCGACATTCTCGTGACGCTCGTCGAACATGGTGGACAGGTCGTCGCGAAAGACGATCTGATGAAACGCGTGTGGCCCAACACGTTTGTCGAGGAAGGAAACTTAACTCAGAACATCTCGTTGCTGCGGAAAGCGCTCGGCGAAAGTCCCGGAGGCGTGCAGTTTATCGAGACTGTGCCGCGACGCGGTTACCGGTTCGTCGCAGACACAAGCCAGTCGTGGAGTGAAAAACCTGCGCCGGTGCAGGAACCGCCGCCTCCAGTCGTTTCAATTCCAGACACAAACGGTCAATCTGCTGCAACCAGAAGGACGCCGCTTTATGCCGTGGCTGCAGGTGTCGTCGTTCTCTCGATTATCGCAGTGGTCTACTTCACCGGTCGCGGCAAGACCGGCGAGCCCACGCCGATTCAGTCGATAGCCGTGTTGCCGTTTGTCCACGAGTCGTCCGACCCTGACGCCGAATACATCAACGACAAGATTGCCGAGAGTCTGATTAATAGTCTTTCGAAGCTGCCGCAGTTGCGCGTCGTGCCGCGTAGTGTTGTGGCAAGTTACAAAGGCAGAGAGATAGACCCGCGCAAAGTGGGCCAGGAGTTGAACGTGCGCGCCGTGGTTACGGGTCGCATGCGCCGAAATGGCGACATCATCAGTATTCAGGCCGACCTGATCGATCTTCAGAACGTCGCACAACTCTGGGGACAGCACTACGATCACAAGCTTGCAGACGTGCTGCTCGTGCAGGACGACATCTCACGCGACATCTTCGAGAACCTTCGTCTGAAGTTGAACGTCGAGGAGAAGAAACAACTCGAGGCTTACCGGCTTTATCTCAAAGGTCGCAACGCGTGGAACAAACGCACCGGCGACGATTTGCAACAGGCGATTGAGTTTTTCAACCAGGCGATTGCGATCGATCCGAATTACGGCGATGCGTATGCGGGTCTCGCTGACTGTTACAACATGCTCGTTGTTTATGGTCGTCTGCAACCGAAAGAGGGTTTTCCGAAAGCGAAAGAAGCAGCGACTCGCGCCCTCGAAATCGATGAGAACTCGGCGGAAGCGCACACGTCGATGGCGTTTATCAAGTTTCGCTGGGATTGGAATCGCGCGGCGACTGATCGTGAGTTTCAGGAAGCGATCAAGCTCAAGCCCACGTATGCTCCGGCGCACCAGTGGTACAGCTCGTATCTGGTAGCAGTCGAGCGTTTTGACGAAGCGATTGCCGAAGCAAAACGGACTGAAGAACTTGAGCCGTTGTCGTTTGTGGCGAGCTCGCACCTTGGCTGGATCTATTACTTATCCGGACAGAACGATAAAGCGATCGAGCAGTGCAAGAAGATTCTCGAACTCGATCCGAGCTCGTTCCCGGCGCGTCGTTATCTCGGTCTCGCTTACGAAGCGAAGGGGATGTACCCGGAGGCGATCGCGGAGTTTGAAACGGGTGTGAAGCTTTCGGGAAGTCCGTTGATGCTGGCGTTGCTCGGACACGCTTATGCTGTTTCAGGCCAGACTGCCAAAGCGAAACAAGTGCTCAACGATCTACAGCAGTTGCAGGGCCAGCGTTATGTCTCACCGTACACAGTTGCCGCAATTCATGCCGGTCTCGGCGATCAGGAGCAGGCGTTTAAGTGGCTCGAGACTGCGGTCGAGGAGCGCGACATCTGGTTGATGAACTTGAAAGTCGATCCGGTATTCGCAAAGCTCCGCTCTCACCGCCAGTTCATAGACATCCTCGCCCGCATCCGCCTCCGTCCATAGCGAACTGGCAACAAAATCACAAAAAATTCTGATGTGACTTTTGTGCCTTTTTGTGGCTAAAATATGCCACGCTTTTTTGCAGTACTCCCCAATCCGACTGCGTTGAGCCGAAACATCCTTTCAATATTGCCCAGGTAACCTCACGAGGCGAAAGCATATTCAAAAACGGAGGAGAGCATGGCGGAAAGAGTTAAACGTGTAATTGAATTGATGGAAGGTGATCCGAGTCGCAGTTTCACACTCGGGAAGATGGCTGAATCAGTCAATCTATCAGCGCCGTATTTTTGTTATCTATTCAAAACCATCACCGGAGTTCCACCCGCGAAATATTTGAAATCACTCAGGATGCAACAAGCAGCAGTTTTACTCACCACCACATTCCTCAGCGTCAAAGAGATCGTAAGACGCGTTGGTCTAACTGACGAGAGTCACTTCGTTCGTGATTTCAAACGTCTTTATAAAATGACACCAAGCGAATATCGCAATAGCGCGTTGCTTTCGTCTGACCCTGCCAACATCGAGCGACCAAATCCGCCAACGAATCAAAAGATTCGCCAATGAATATTTCTTGCTTCTCTCGTGTTAGTCATCTAGTGTGTCGCGCGTACAACGCAAGCGTCGTCGCCCTTCGCTCCCGACTCCAGCCTGTGACGGAGTCACAACTGCAAAGTAAACACTAGAGGGTTCTTCTGTTTTAGAGCTAATACTCTACGTCTAAATAAACTAACTACTACGCCCGACAGTAGTTTTTTGTCGTAATTTCTTCGCACGGTGCTCAGATGAGAGTCTATATAACTGAGGCCTGGCCCAGGTGTGCCTGGAGTGTGCCTCGCGTTAATCGCACGTTGCTTTCAGTGCTCGCACTGATCGCTTTTTTCGGCGTAAATACACACGCGCGTTCATCCCTTTCCGGACAAGTCGCGGGAACAGTGGTGGACCAGACCGGCGCGAGTGTCGGTGGTGCGTGGGTCGTACTCTTCGGCGTCGCCGGTCTGGAAACGCAACGCTCGCTTACCGATCAGCGTGGCAACTTCACGCTGGATAAAGTGGTCGCAGCCGATTACGTCGTCTCGGTACAAAAGAACGGCTTTCGCGAACTCCGACGCGTGCTTCACGTCCTTCCCGGAGAGACTATGCAGCTTCAGTTTCAACTGAACGTTGCTTCGATCTTCGAGAACGTCACAGTCACGCCCGCGCGCGGCCAACCGCAGGAAGTATTCGACGTGCCGCAGTCACCTGTCGTCGTTACTGAAGACGAGATGGGGCGACGCTACGCGAATATCCTGCCGCAGGCGTTGCGCGACGTGCCCGGCGTACACATTCAACAAACGACGTCGGGCCAGGGTTCGCCGTTTGTGCGTGGACTAACCGGCCAGCAGGTAGTGCACTTAATCAACGGCATTCGCTTCAACAACGCAACGTTTCGCCCGGGCGCCAACCAATACACCGCATTAATCGATCAGGATTTCGCGGATCAGGTCGAAGTTGTTCGTGGTCCGGGCTCGACACAGTACGGCTCGGATTCTCTCGGCGGCACGATCAACGTGCTGACACGCGCGCCGCAAGGCTCAAACAGTTTCGGTATTCAGGGAAATGTCAACACTTATTTTGCGAGCGCCGATCTTTCCGCGGGCCTGTCGACAACGATCAGCGGTGGCTCGAACAACTGGGGCTTCGTCGCTGCGGCTACCGGCCGTCGCACACAGGATCTTCGAGCCGGTGGTGGAGTCGACTCGCACTCCGTTGTCACGCGTCTGCTCGGTATCTCTTCAAAGTTTCTCGGTGACAGGCTGCAAGACACAGCGTATGGCCAGTACAACGCGAATGCGAAATTTCAGTACAAAGTTTCAGACGCCGATGTTCTTTCGATCGAATACCTGAGAGGTACGCAGCTCGGCCTGCGACGTTACGATCAGCTCGACGGCGGTATCGGCAATCTGCTGAACAGTTTCGATCCGCAAGTGCTCGACTTCTTTAGCGCCCGTTACGATCGCATCGGTGCTGGTCCATTCGATTCCATCTCGTCGGTCTTCTCTTACAACGGGCAGCGTGACGATCGCCGCTCGCAGAGTATCAACAACGCACAGGGCCTGCGTTCGCGAATCAGCGACGAGTTTAATCTGACGCGCGCGTTTGGTTACCAGGCGCAGGCAAGCACGCGCGTGAAGCGCCCTCACTCGCTGACGTTCGGCGCGGAACTCTACGACGAACACATCACATCACGTAAGCAGGACTTCAGCTTCAGCAACGCGACGCTCGCATTCACGAACGTCGCCGACGTGCGCGCGCGTTTTCCAAACGGCTCGACCTATCGAACACTCGGCATCTTCGCGCAGGACATCGCTTCGCTGATACCGCGACGTTTGACTGCACATCTCGGCGTTCGTTACAGCCTGTTTGATTACAACCAATCTTCGATCGACAACCCGCTCGATGCTGCCGGCAAACCAACAGTACCGAACGTCGAGGAAAATTTTGACGACATCACTTTCAATGCGGGTCTTACAGTCACAATCAATCCGCACCTCAACCTTACCGGCAATGTGAGTCGCGGTTTTCGCGCCCCGAACGTCAACGACTTTGCGGCGACCGGTCTTTCGGGCCTGGGTTTCGAGATTTCGCCGGATGAAGGCGTGCGACTCGCCGGATCGACAGGCGCGCTCGATAGTGCGAGACGTTTGACCGACGTGCGGCCACTGGATCCGATCAGGGCGGAGCAGCTCTACAGCTACGAGTTCGCGCTTCGTGTTCACGGCTCGAGATTCAGTGGCGACATCGGCGTATTTGATTCCGAGATTTCGAATCTCATCGAGCGGCGCACGCTCATGTTGCCGCAGGGATCAGTGGGCCAGCTCGTCGGCGGGCAGCCGATCATTAGACAGGATGCGACCGGCGCAGTGTTCACGTCGTTGTCGAGCTCGGCAGTCTTCGTGCGCACGAATGCAATCAAGGTGCGCATGCGCGGCATTGAGGGAAGCATGGCGTTGAAGTTGAGCCGCGATCTGGCGCTCAACGCGAATGCGTTTTACGTACACGGCAAAGATCTGAGAACCGGTGCGCCGCCTAATCTCGAAAATGGTATTCCGCCGTTCACTGGTTTCTTCGGAGTCAAGTGGGAACGTGCCGGAGCGCCCGCATGGATCGAGGTCTACTCAAACTTCGCGGCCCCGCAGCGCCGTTTCTCTGATAACGACATTTCGCAGGCACGCATAGGTGGATTGCGCACACGTGAGGAGATCGCCGGCTTCTTCAACGGCGGCGCGGTGGCGCGTGGTCTCGTCCGCAACGGCATTTTGCTCGCGACGGGTGAAACACTCACGCAGGTCCAACTACGTGTGCTTGGACCAACGCTTCAACCGAACCAACTGTTTACGAAGAATCCTGGCTTCGCATTGTTCAACTTGCGCGGCGGTTTCCACATCGGCGAGCGTTCGTCATTCACAGTCATTCTCGAAAACATTTTCGACAAGAACCACCGCACGATGGGATCCGGGATCGATGGTCCAGGAACAAACGCGGCGGTGCGGTATTCACTGAGTTTTTAACAACGTTCTCTGCGCGACCTCCGTGTTCTCTGTGTCCCTGTGGTTCAAACGAAGAAGTCACCACCGAGACACAGCGGCCACAGAGGTTGCACAGAGAAGCATTCCCGAGGAGTAGAGATGAAACACGCAGCTTTGATGCTAGTGATTGCGTCGCTAATTTCAATGGCGACTTACAATGACACGCTCAACGGATCGCAAACCGCAGCGCCTGAAGCGGAAGGCATCGCATTGAATCTGACTGCAGCCGGCGATCTGCCCGGCATGACCAAAGTAAACCTGCACCGAAACGGCGAAAACGTGACCGGCGGCAGTTTGCGTTTGACCGTATTGCCGCCGAACGCGGATGCGTCGTCGAATGAGCGCGGACAACTGGTCGGCACCATCAGCGGCGGCACTATGACACTGAACAGCGAAGGCACGATTGCATCCGCCTCGGGCGTGCAGATCACGATCCAGAGCGGCACCGGAGAGTTTGCAGCGGTGACGTCCGGCACCGCCACGCTCAACATCACAGCAAGCACCGAGAATCCTTCGCAGTTAAGTGGTTCCCTCGTACTCAATTTCTAATCTGCGTCTATTCGCGTAAATCCGCGGCCCCTGAAAGGAAAATTGTATGTTTCGCAGCACGACCCCGGCCTCCAAAAGACTAGTAACGCTACTGCTCATCAGCCTGTGGCTTCAGGTGATCACACCTCCAGCCATCGCCGCGCGGCGTGGTCCATCGCCTATCGTGGCTACGATCAATAGCGGGATCAACAGCGGATCGCGACAGTTGCTGACGAAGTTCGCTCTCGTGCAGCAGAGTTTGATTTCGTTGCTGCGCGCTGCGTTGACGCCGCAGGAAAACTGGAACGTCGTGCTGACGCCCGTGACCACCGAGTTCAAGGACTACTCAGGAGTCGACTATCACGCGTCGAGTCGCAAGCTTCTGCTGTCGGCAAATACACCGAGCGGACAGCCCAACAACTTCGAAGCAGTGGCCGCAGACGGCAGCAGAGCATCGTTCTCAAACGTTGCTGGACTCGACGGCGATCTGGTGATCGCAACGAGCCGTGATGAAGGACAGGGAATGAGTCGCGGTGGTTTTCCGGCGGGCGAGTTGTTTACGAGCACAGGTGTGCCCGGCGCGGTCGCGCGCGTTAATGCATCGGGCGCGACAGTGCAGAACCCGTGGGTGACGCTGCAGAACGAGACCGGCGCGATCAGTGGTTTGTATCTCGACCGGACTGGAGTTTTTGGCGGCGATCTACTTGCAGTAACGACGACGGGTGGTGTGTGGCGCGTCAATGCTGCAGCAGAAGCGACGAAGATCGCGGGTCTTGATACACGACTCGCGGGTGTAGCAGTGCTGCCTGACGATCCGGATCGATATGGACCATGGTCAGGAAAAATCCTCACGGGCGCGAAAGACCAGTCGCTCGTTTATGCAATCGACGCGCAGGGGCAGTCGAGCTCGCTGGCGGTGAACGTGCAGCCGCAGGACATCGACGTCGTTCCGGCTCAGGAAAACTTCTTCGCAGTCGACACGGTGAGCAGAAAGGTTTGGGGCGCGAGTGACGGTGCATTCGCTGCAATCATCGGCGACATTCTCGTGACGCAGCAATCGCCCGGTGTGATCACGCGCTTGCGTTGGAATGGTGTGCAGTTTGTGGCGTCACCGCTCGCGAGTGCGACAGAGTTCAGGCAAGTGGCATTTGCTCCGGCGGGGATCAATCCGATCCAGCCGGTGAAGCAGTTGTACGACAAGATCGCAGTGGTGCGTCATAGCATCACACTTCTGAACAGCGGGCGCGTTGAAGGTTCCTTGTGGCAGTTGCTGCCCGAAGACGTAACGCTCGACGGAACCGACACTATCACGACAGATCTGCTCGTACCGGGAACACCGGTAGTCCTTCACAGTCAACCGGCAACATACGGCGGCACATTAGTCGGAACAGAAAATCCTGAGCCAACTAACTACACGATCACGATCAAGGGCAGCTCGCAGTTGCGACACGTTGTCGCGCGCACTAACCCGATCGAGCTGGAGAACGTGTCTGCACCACCCGCGCCGGTGGGCACACGCGACGTGTCGATCAATCACGCAGGTGAGTCGATCGGCGATCCGTCGACGCTGAGAAATCTCTCGATCTCCGGCACTGCCGGAACGATCGCGGTACCTCCTGGAACATACGGTAAGTTCGACGTCTCCGGACGGAATGTGCTTGTGTTCGGGGATGCTAATTCGCAAACGCCAACGATCTACAACCTCGAAGAGCTGACGTTGACCGGCAGCAGCGAGCTGCGACTCGCTGGCCCAATCGTATTGACGGTCAAGAATCGTGTGACGTTGACAGGGTCGACGCTCGGCGCAGCAGACAATCCGAAACGATTGTTGCTGAAAATAGCCACTCCTCTGTCCGATGCGGAAGACGCATTGAAGGTGAGCGGCAGTGCCGTGCTTTACGGCATCGTGCGCGCGCCGCAGGGTACGATCACGATTGAAGGCTCGGGTCGCGTGCGCGGCACGGTGGCGTGCAACTACCTGTTCATTAATGGCAACGGCGTGTTGCAGATCACGGAGAGCGATATTCCACCGCCGCCGGTTAATCGCCCACCGATCGTCGACGCTGGTGGCGATCAATCGATAACTCTCCCCACCAACTCAGTAAGTTTGAATGGAATCGCGAGTGACGATGGTCTACCGCAGGGAAGCGTGCTGTCACTCCAGTGGAGCGTCGTGAGTGGTCCGGGCGCGGTCGTGTTCAGCGATCCGACGAAAGCGATCAGCACCGCGACATTCACGACAGCGGGCGAGTATGTGCTGAAGCTCACTGCGTCAGACGGGCAGTTGAGCGCGAGCGACACGTTGAAAGTGACGATCGTTCCAAACAATCAACCGCCGACAGTCAACGCCGGACCAGATCAAACCATCGAGCTGCCCGATCCAGCGTTTTTGAAGGGCGTGATTACAGACGATGGTATGCCGCACGGCAGCACTGTCACGTCAATCTGGAGCGTCGTGAGTGGTCCGGGACCGGTGGTGTTTGGCAATGCGAATGCGCCGGTGACCACTGCTTCGTTCACGGTTCCCGGCCCGTATGTATTGAAACTAACGGCAACAGACACCGAGTTCACCGTCTCAGACGAGATGCAGGTGACGGTGCTGCTCAACCAGCCTCCGACAGCGAACGCCGGTCCCGATCAGGAGATCACGCTACCCAACAATGCTCAACTCAACGGCACCGCAACCGATGATGGGCTCCCGCGCGGCTCGACGCTCGAGACGTTCTGGAGTTTCGTCAGTGGTCCAGCCACCGTGAGCTTCCCGGATGCAACGCTACTCAACGCCGTCGCGATCTTCTCGACGCCGGGCACGTACGTTCTGCGTTTGACTGCGTCCGACGGAAAACTCAGCGCCAGCGATGAGATGACGGTCATTGTGAAGCCGAAGCCTTTCGCAGAACGGACCTACACGCTCGATGCTGACTTCGATCAAGGCACTGCGTTCAACATCATTCACGACGTCGCGAACCAGTTGCAACTGGAAAACACGGCCCATGAACTCGACTTTCTGTGGGTTGCAGTGTCTTCGAAGGGCACAATCGTGAAGATCGATACCAAGACCGGGCAGGTACTTAGCGAATATTTCACCTCGCCTAATGGACAGCCAAGAGATCCATCGCGCACCACGGTCGATCTGAACGGAAATGTCTGGAACACGAATCGCGCCGGCAACAGCGTCGTGCACGTCGGCCTCGTCGAGAACGGGCAGTGTGTCGATCGCAACGGCAATGGCATCATCGAGACCTCAACAGGCTTTGGCGACATCAAGCCTTGGACCAATCTCAATGGCGCGGACACGAATGGCGGCGTCTCGACTGCGCAGGACGAGTGCATCATCCATTACACGAAGGTCAACTCGTTTGGCACGCGCCACGTGTCGGTCACCAAAGACAACGACATCTGGGTAAGCGGCACGAGTGGTCGACGCTTCGATCTGCTCGACGGCGTCACCGGCCAGATCAAGCGTGCTGAGCCCACAGTTGGTTTCGGCGGCTACGGCGGCTTGATCGATAAGAACGGCGTGATCTGGTCGTCGAACCCGATGCTACGCTGGGACACGTCTAAGCCGTTGACGGGCGCGAATGGCACCAATTGGACCGGCTTCAATCACCCGAGTTACGGTCTCTGTATCGACAGTAGCGGTAATGTCTGGAACACGTCGTTTGGCAACGGGCAGATTCGTAAATTTGCGCCCAGCGGCGCACTGCTCGGTATCTTCAACCAGGGCGATGCGTTTGCTCAGGGCTGCGTCGTCGACAAGAAAGATGATGTGTGGGTCGCACACTCGCTGAACCGCAGCACAGTGGGCCATCTGAAGAACGACGGCACTTACGTCGGCACGATCGCGGTGCAGAGTGGACCGACGGGCGTAGCTGTGGACGGCTCGGGTAAGGTCTGGGCGACGAACCACAACAGCCGGACAGTTTCGCGTATCGACCCGAATCTTGGACCACTCGGTCCGGACGGCGTAACGCATGTGGGCGCAGTCGATTTCACCACGCGAAACCTCGGCGGCGATCTCTACAACTACAGCGACATGACCGGCAGCACCCTGACCGGTATTCCTGCCAGCGGCACGTGGTCCACTGTGTTCGACAGCGGGATTACAGGCGCTGAATGGGGTCGCATTGGTTGGACAGCGAAGATGTGCGGTGATGCGTCGCTGACCGTATCGGTCGCGAGTAGCACAAACGGCACGACCTTCGGACCGTCTCAAACCGTCAGCAACGGCGCCGATCCAAGCGTTGCCAATGGGCGCTTTCTGCGCATTGTCGTGAATTTCAAACGGTCGGCGAGTGGTGAGTCACCGATACTCTACGACCTCAGTGTCGGCACCAGCGGCTTCACGCTGCCAGTGGTTCCGAACGAAGCGCCGACGGCTTTCGCTGGAGGCGATCAGACAGTGACGCTGCCTGACCCCGCGAAACTCAGCGGCAATGCGTGTGACGATGGTTTCCCGCGCGGCGCAGCACTCGCGCTTCAGTGGTCCAAGGTGAGTGGCCCAGGCGACGTCGCTTTCACGAAGCCTGCTTCACCCCTGACTGATGCCAGTTTCACGGTGGCGGGCACTTATGTCCTGAAGTTAACGGCAAGTGATTCCGAACACTCGGCCAGTGACGAGGTAACAGTCACTGTGCTGCCTGCGAACGCGGCGCCGATCGTCAACGCCGGACCAAACCAGACCATCACGTTGCCGAATACTGCAAACCTGAACGGCACGGTCGCCGATGACGGTTTCCCAACGGGCGCGACAGTGTCAACGTTCTGGAGCCAGGTGAGCGGTCCGGGCCTCGTCACGTTCAATGAAATCAACAACCCGGTAACGCGAGCCATCTTCTCGACTCCGGGCACGTACGTGCTGCGGTTGTCGGCCAACGACACTCACCGCCTCGGCACTGATGACATTCAAGTCATAGTCAACGCGTCGCCGGCACTCAACGGCGCGACCCTGCAACTGGCGGCAGTCGCGGCTGGCCCATACGTGACCGGCACATTGCAATCGGTGCGTGCAACTCTACGCAACTCGGCAGGCACTCCCCTCGCGAACTTCGGCGTCGAGTTCACAGTCTCTGGTCCAAATGCACAGGCGGGCAGCGCTGTGACCAACACCTCCGGGATCGCGATATTCAGCTATGCCGCCACGAACCCCGGCACGGACACCATCACGGCGCTCGTACGTAGCACTGCGACAGCGAACGTCAACGGCACGCCACCGGTGTCGATGGTTTGGACGCTGACACCTCAATCACCACCGGTGACGCAAGGCTATATCGGCGCTCCTTTGAATGGCGCGTCGGTAACCGGAACGGTGCCGATCACGGTCGGCGCTGGTCTCACGTTAACGGGCGCGAAGGTTGAATACTGGCCGGCGTCGAATCCCACCGCAGTTACGACGCTTGTCGAAAACGCCTCGGGTGGTCCAGGCGCTACGCTCACGACCCTCGACACGACGACACTCGCGAACGGCAACTACGTCATTCGTGTCACCGCCACGGATCAAAACGGAAACGAGCAGGTGAGCCAGGTACTGATTACCGTGACTGGCGAGAACAAGCCGGGCAGACTGATGTTCAGGATCACTGATCTGACGGTTCCCGTTTCCGGCCTACCGATCACGATTGCGCGCAAGTACGACAGTCTTGAACGTGCCCAAGTGGGTGACTTTGGACACGGCTGGTCGCTCGAGATGTCAGGACCACGTTTGGAAGTCAGTCTTGACAACGACGTCACTATCACGGAGCCCGGCACCGGCAGACGAGTCACGTTCCAGTTCACGCCGGTTTCATTCGGTTTCCCGTTCAGTTTCTTCTTCCAGCCAACTTACACTCCTGAGCCGGGTGTTTTTGGCAAGCTCACGTCGAATGGTTGCAGCCTGCTGATCAAATCGGGAGGAGGCTTTGCGTGCTTCCTGTCGCTCGAGCCGCAATACAATCCGACAGCGTTTGCCTACACAGATGCTTACGGTCGCGTTTACACGATGACGGCGGCTGGAGAACTGCAATCGATAAAGGATCTGAACGGCAACGTGCTGACGTTTGGACCGAACGGCATCACCAGCAGCGCGGGCGGTCTCAACGTTCCGTTTGTGAGAGATTCTCAGGCGCGCATCACGCAAATCACCGATCCTGAGGGCAAAATTTATCGGTATAACTACGATTCGCATGATGATCTTACGAGCGTCGACTTGCCAGGAATTACAACACCTGCCCGCTACACTTACGACTCGAGCCATTTCTTCCTGACTTCAGTCGATCCACGCGGCAACACCGAATCTGCCACCACGTATCATCCTGACGGACGGCTTGCGTCTGTTACTGATGCGGTGGGTAACATTACTCGTTACGATTACGATCTCGCACAAAACATAACGATCGTTACGAATCCTGACGGTGGCGTGGTGAAGATCAAGTACGACTCGCGCGGGCTGCCGCTCAGCGAGACCAACGCGCTTAACCAGACAACTACTTACACGTATGACGCGAACCGCAACAAACTGACGGAAACTAATGCGCTGCAACAGACCACGACGCTCGCGTACGACACCAAGGGCAATGTCACCACCATTACCGATCCGGTCGGCAGAGTAATGCGTTGGAGCTATAACCAGTTTGGCATACCCACAACGACGACCGATCAACTAGGTCGAGTGCAAACGATTCAGCTCGATGCCAACTCGAACCCGATCAGTATGAGTGACAGTTTGGGTGTGCGTTCAACGTTCACCTGGGACAGCCATGGCAACCCGCTCACTACGGCTGACGGCAACGGCAAGATCACGCGGTTGACTTACGATGCCTACGGTCGAGTGATGAGCAAGGCCGACCCGCTGAATCGCACGATCAGTTACACGTACGACAACATGGGTCGCAATCTGACCACTACCGACGCTCACGGCGTCACGCGTTTCACGTATGACGATCTCGGTCGACTGCTTACAGTCACCGATCCACTCAATCAGGTAACGCAGTACGAGTACGACTTCAACGGAAACAGGACCGCGCAAGTCGACGCCGCAGGCAGGCGCACTACGTACGTCTACGACAAAGCGAATCGTCTGACGAAAACGGTGTATCCGGATGGCGGTGAGGTCACGTACACGCTGAATTTCCGCGGCGATCGCCTCACGGAAACAGATCCGGACGGCAACGTATGGCAATACGAATACGACAAAGCGGGACAGTTGCTGAAGATGATAAATCCCGATCTGACCGAGATCGTTTATACGTACGATGACCTGGGCCGCACTACCTCCGTTACAAACGAGCGCAATCAAACGACGCGTTACGAGTACGACCAAACCTGCGGCTGTAGCCAACGGCTGACCAAGATCATTGATCCGCTCAATCACGTCACGACGTTTACGTTCGACGACGTGGGACATCGGGCTTCGATGATCGATGCGAATCAGCGTGAGACGCATTTCGAGTACGACGCTCGCAATCAACTCATCAAAATCACTTACCCCGATGGGACAACGACGAGGAAGACGTACGATGGCGCGGGAAGAGTCGCAACTGAAACAGATCAGGCCGGTAAAGTGACGAAGTTTGGCTATGACGACGTCGGCAATCTAACTTCGGTTACCGATGCCTTAAGCCAGGTGACTTTCAACGACTACGATGCGCTCAACAATCTGTTCTCGACCACGGACGCACTCGGGCGCACGACTCGCTACGAGTACGACGCACTCAATCGCCGGATCAAACGCACGCTGCCGCTCGGTATGGCTGAGCTTTACACCTACGATCAGGTCGGTAACCGCGTGACCAGGGCCGACTTCAGAGGTAAGCAAACGACCTACACCTACGACGGACAAAACCGGTTGCTTACCAGAACACCGGATCCGTCGCTCGGTGAAACTGCCGTGAGTTACGCTTACAAACCGTCGGGCGATCGCACCAGCATGACCGATGCGAGTGGGACGACCACGTACACTTACGACAACCGCCACCGCCTGCTAACGAAACAGACTCCGCAAGGCACGTTGACGTACACGTACGACGCGTCCGGCAACATCGCTTCGTTGAAGTCTTCGAATGCGGGTGGCGTGTCGATCAATTACACGTACGATGCGGTGAATCGTTTGGAATCAGTGGTTGATAATCGTCTCGGCGCCGGCGCCACGACGTACGGTTACGACAACGCTGGAAACATGCTGACTGCTTCGCTGCCAAACGGCGTTCAGTCCACTTCCACTTACGATCCGCTCAACCGGATCTCGCAGATCGCGCACGTCAAGGGTGGCACGTTAGCCAGTTATGCCTACACGTTTGAACCCACTGGCCGGCGACTGACTGCCACGGAGAACAACGGCAGACTGGTCAATTATACGTATGACGCGCTCTACCGAATGACAAATGAAGCGATCTCGGCTGGGCCATCTGGCAATGGCTCGATTGGTTACACGTACGATCCGGTGGGGAATCGCCTGTCGCGCAACTCAACTCTCGCGGCGGTGCTATCGACGACTTCCGCGTACGATGCGAACGACCGGGCAACGAGCGATTCCTACGACGCAAACGGAAATACACGCGTTATTAACGGTCGCTCGTTCGCCTACGATTCTGAGAATCGTATCGTCACCATGAATGGCGGCGCGGTCAGGCTCGTCTACGACGGCGATGGCAATCGGGTCGCGAAGACCATCGGTGGCGTCACGACGAGGTATCTGGTGGCGGACCTCAATCCAACCGGCTATTCGCAAGTGGTAGAAGAGGTGGTTGACGGCAGTGTGCTGCGTGTCTACACGCACGGCACCAAGCTCATCAGCCAGAGCCGGCAGCAGAACGGCAGTTGGGAAGACAGTTTCTATGGAATGGACGGACATGGAAACGTGAGGTTCCTGACAGACGGCAATGGTGTGGTTTCAGACACGTATAACTACGATGCGTACGGCGTGCTGATCTCAGCCACCGGCAACACACCTAACAACTATCTCTACAACGGTCAGCAGTTTGATCCGGATCTCGGTCTCTACTTCAAACGAGCGCGATACTACAACCAGGATCGCGGCCGTTTCATGACTATGGATCCGCATCCGGGCATGCTGAAAGAACCGCAGACCTTGCATAAGTATTCATTCGCGCATGGAGATCCGGTGAACCGCATCGATCCTTGCGGTACTTCCGCCACCATGGAGTATGCGATCGTCACGACACAAGTATCCATTCGCGCGCAAGCTCAGATACTGGCTGTGGGAATCGCGGTAACGTGTCTCTTCTACAAGGTGGCATCGGCGATTAATCCGAGTATCATTCCGATGATACCGCCGCCATTCCAGGCGTGTGCGGTTGACACGTGCGCCCGGTTGCTGGAGCTCTGTTTAATGAATCCGTGGCAGCCGCCACGGAGACGGAAGGACTGGGGACCAAAGAAAGATTGTGGTGCTTGTTATCGCGAATGTAAGAACGACGGAGGCGCCTGGCCGTTCTACAAGTGCCCCATCTTTGAGGATTAAAATTGGTGGACGATGCTGAATATCACGCAGCCCGGCAACGGATGCTGATCGCCTGGCACAAAGGAGACCTTGCTGACGCACAAGCGGCACTGGAGCTTGTGCTCAGCACTGGGTCACCGGCGATGAAAGCAGAGTCTCTCTTCTATCAGGGAATGATGGCCGAGGGACGAGGCGAGCTGGCGGAGGCAAAGGCGAGTTGGTCCAATGCGCTTCAGTATACGTCTGAGGGAACCTTTCTTAAGTTTCAACTCGAGGCAAGTCTCGGTGCGGCGTTTGAGCAAGAGGGGCAGCTCGCAGAGGCCATGAGGTGGTTTCGCAGCGCGCTGGAAACCTGTTGTCGCGGCGATCAATTCGCCGGTAGCAAAGCGCTCGCAGGATATTTGAGGATCGCTGAAGGGAAGATTGAGCTGGCGGACGAAGCGGTTGTTGCGTGTGTCGTGGAGAAGTCGTGGCGAGTTTTGGACTTTCCCGATGAGCCCGAAGCAAACGATTGGGCCACCTCCGCTGCGAAGCTCGTTGAAGATTCAATTGGCCAGGCCGCGAAAATAATCGAGGAAGCAGAAAATCATGAGACTTAAGCTACTGATTGCCGGCGTACTTGTGGTCCTTGGCGTTTCGGTTTGCAGGGCGCAGGCGCCGTTGAAGAAAACTGAATTGACTGTTGCTGATCGTGCTGCCTGGCAGAAGGTGCTTGGCTGGCCGGTGGAGCTTGAACAGCAGTGGCTTAAATCGAGAACCAGCAACGATCGCGATCAAAGCGGGCTCGCATTTTACAGTTTGGGCCAGGGCAATTATCTCGTCGTGATCGAAGTGCAGGAGAGCTCGTACCAGCCGCATTATTTGTTCATGCACTATTCGGAGACGGGTCGAACGGCGCCGCGTGTGTTGAAGTTAAAGACGTACGAGGGCGACGATGACGATGTGAACAAAGTTTCGATGCGGATGGTCGCGGAAGTTGAAGGCACTCCGACGTTTGACGCGGCGAAGAAGCAGCTCGTGTTTCATACGAAGGGACGCGGCACTGGCGATTGCGGCTCGCTCGTGAAATACAACATCACCCCGACACGTGCGATACCGATCGAGGCGCGCGTACACGCTTGTTTTGACGATTACTCGCTGGGCATCACCGATCCACAGCGCTGGCGCCGCCTCAAACGCCTGTAAAAACTAACAGGCGACAATTTGTGATATTCGTGCTTCTTTGTAGCCACATTACGCGTTAGCTATTGAATGGCCATCGAATTGCTCGTAGACTTTCGAGGCTAACGAAAGCAGGTGGAGGGAATGAGACTTAAATCCGGTTTAGCGTTGTTGTTATTGCTGGTGTTTTCAGCGGGGGCTTATGCGCAGGACAGTCAGGAAAGTGCCGCGGAATCCGCCGATAAACTGAAGATGCAGTTGCTTGAAGTGCAGGGTCAGGAAGAGGCTTTGCGCGCACGGCTTCAGGATTTGAATGAGGCTCTCAAACCCGAAAACATCGAACGCTCACTGGCCGGAATCGGTTCAACCCGACCTGAGGAGTTACGTGAGTCGCGACGACGCCAGTTGACCATCGAGAGAGATGGTGTGCAGGCGCAACTCAACACACTTGAGACTGGCAAACAGCGTTTGGAAACCGCGCTGCGTAACGCTGAAGTACTCGCGTATCAACAGAGTGCGCGACCGACTCAAATGCTTTCCGCTTCTTCACCGAGACGATATCAACTGCTGATGCTTGGTGGCGGCGGCCTCGCTGCCCTCGCACTCGGCGGCGGCGCATTGTTTTATCGGCGCAAGATCCGTTCAAAATCCGTATAATCCGTGGCTCATGCCACGACGCCCACTCTCGATCACGATAATTAGTTGGCTCTTTATTATATTCGGTAGCATCGCGCTAATCAGTGGCCTCATCACCACGGACCTCAAGAGCCACTGGTACGTTCATCTCTCTCGTCTTCTGCAAATCGTCGCGGGGGTCTTCATGCTCTACGGTCGCAACTGGGCCCGCTGGCTCCTCGTCGCCTGGATCGGCTTCCACATCATCATCAGCGCCCTTCATTCAGTGCTCTTCCTATTGATGCACGTGGCAATCTTTTCCGTTATCCTCTTCTTCGTTTTCCGCCGGCGCGCGTCGGCATATTTCAACGCCGAAGGCGTTCGCTAATTTCAGCCCAGGGTTCGAGGAACGAGAACCCTGGGTATGCAAATAAAAGTAAGACAAAACCCTGTAAGGGTTCGCCAACCACCCTAACCCGTTCACGGTTAATAAACATTTTTGTCTTCATTCCCAGGGGCAAATTAATGCGTGATCCCAGGGTTCTCGTTCCTCGAACCCTGGGCTGAAATTAGCGAACGCCTTCGGCGTAAAATGAAGCAGTACGCCCGCGCTGGGCGCGTTCCATGGTGCGTCACCTCCGGCTGTTCGTCGCATCGTGCGCTGGTCATTTGCCCTTGCCTTGTGGATGTTTGGTGAGTATGGTCTCGTCTGCCATTCCTTTTCACAATTTGTAATTTAGGAGGATGCACAATGCGTTACCTTACTGCTCTTGCCCTCGCTCTGCTCGCTGTTGTAGCGGTTCCGAGTAGGAATTTTTCGCAGGGTGGTCAGATGGAGAGTTCCAGGGGGGTCGCTGGTGGCGGGATCTCTGTGCCGGGTTGGACCGGGAAGATCGATGCCAAAGAGGAAGCCGCGGGAATGACGCTCAATAGCGCCAAACTCGAAAAAGACAGTAACGGTCTGCACGTCACCACTGGTCCCGCTGTCACCTATTGGGATCCGAAGAACAAAGCGACCGGTGATTACACCGTTAAAGCGACGTTCACCGAACCGAAGTACATGAACCTCAATAACCACCCGCATCCTTACGGGATTGTAATCGCGGGTAACGATCTCGGAACAGACACGCAGAGCTACCTTTACTGCGCCGCTTATGGCAATGGTAACTTCATCGTGCGCGGTTTTGGACCAGCGCCGTTTCAGTTGAATGGACCACGTGGCGCTGCTGATCCGGTAGTCAACAAGGCCGCGGACAAGGGCCAGCCTGTAACGCAGGAGATCGCGCTGTCCGTGAAGGGCGACAAAGTTGAATGCGCGATCAATAACAAGGTCGTGGCAAGTTACAACAAATCGGATGTCGTGTCGGAAGGCAAGCTCAAATCAACTGACGGCATTTACGGCATCCGCTTCGCACACAACACCGAAGCCATCGTTAGCGGCCTCAAGATGACGAAGAATTAGCCACAAAGAGGCACAAAATACACATAATAGTCTTGGTACGGCGTTATGTGCTTTGTGCCTTTTGTGTACCTTTTTGTGCCTTTTGTGTACCTCTATCTGATGCCGACGAGGCCTTGCACTGACTGGATCAGTTTCTCGGAGTCGTAACCGACACCGTCTTTGAAAACGATCTCGACGTTTTCAATGTCGCCAATCGTCGTGGCTGGGTTGCCTTTCACCACCATCAAGTCCGCTTGTTTCCCAAGGGCGATGGAACCGATGCGCGCGTCTTCACCAAGAAACTTTGCGCCGTTGAGTGACGCGATCGAGATGGCTTCGAGTGGTGTGAATCCCGCTTCGACCAGCAGCTCAACTTCCCTCAGATCGCCAAAACCCGCAACAATGCCGCCGTTTCCTGTCGGATCGAGTCCGGCGATGAGCAGCCCGCCAGCTTTCACGTACGCACGCTCGAATTCCATCGCCTTCCGCATCAGTGGGATGAAATTCGCTTCCGGCGAGACGCGCGCGCGTGCCTGCAAGTAACGAACGCGCGCATCTGTCGACATCACATTCAAAACACGTTGATTCAACAACGCACTGCTCGCTCCGATACCTGATTGGGCCAGCGGCGCGCCACCAGCTTCGAAGACCGGCAACGTCGACGTGATCGCCACGTTCTTCGCCACCAGCGTGCGAATCATCTCCTCAGTCGCCGCGCTATTGAGATCAAGTTGCCGCAGACTGTTCGAGACTGCGCCCCCTTGCGGACACTTGTCCGGCTCTTTATTGGGAACAAACTCCGAATCCGCAAACAGTCCGTGCTCGAGATTGTCGATACCGATCTCGGCCGCTTCCTTGTATCCGATCGAACAGAGATGACCCGTGACTTTCAGTCCACGTTTGTGCGCTTCCTCAACCACTGCGCGCAACTCAGCGCGCGAAATATTCATGTACGCTTTGAACGAAGTCGCACCGAGGTCGGCCCAGTAATTCACCAGCTTGCGAGCGTCTTCAGGCCCAGTCAGCGTGTGCATCACGGGCGTGAACGAGCCACGGCCTTCGAGATACGGCGCGGTGATGTGCATCTTTGGACCAATCATCCGGCCGGCGTCGATTAACTTTTTGATTTCGAGATCAGAGTAAGGAGCAACGCTGCCCGTGGTGCGAATCGTCGTAACGCCGAGTGCGAGATATAGGCGGGGAAAGCTGATGCCCATGTTCGAATACATCGGCGGTGACCCGCCCATCGGAAAGAACATGTGGTTGTGCATTCCGACGAGACCTGGCAATACAGTGTAACCGTTGAGATCGAGCGTCTGCGTGTTGGCAGGTATCTTTGCAGTCGCGGCGGGCTCGATCGACTGGATCTTTCCATCACTGATGATGATCGTCTGATCGTCTTTGGCCGCAGCGCCCGTCCCGTCGATCACACGCACGTGCGCGAGCGCGATCACCTTCGCATCTGTGCGAATGAACTGGCGGTCAGCGGTTTGCGCGACTACATTCGTCGCGCAGAAGAGCAGGGCTAAGGTTAAGATGGGGGTTAAGATGGGGGTTAAGATGGTTTTCATTGGTTTTGGCTCCTCCGGGTGTGCTCCCGGCGGCGCATAAGATATCAGAACCTGCTGGATTATTAAGCATGACCGTAACCTTCGTCGTTGCCATCGCTGTTCTGCTCGGGCTGCTGCTGTTTCTTTACAACGAAGTGCGGCGCTCGCCTGGACCAGCACAGTGGGGCCGTGTCCCTCGTTGGACCAAACGGCTGCGAATTGCGTTAGCTGCGATCGTCTTGTTCATCGCAGGCGCGGTGTTCTGGGGATTCCTGATCGAACCGAATCGTCTTGTGATCCGCGAGCAGACAATCCAACTCGATAACTGGCCGCAATCGCTCGACGGTCTGCGCATCGCTGTGCTTTCCGACCTTCACGTCGACAACCGGTTCATCACTGAGAAAAAACTGCGCACGATCGTTGAGCGCACTAACCAACGACAGCCGGAGTTGATCGTGATCCTCGGTGATTACGTGACCGGCCATGAGCGCGACAAGGCCCGGGTCGAGCCGGAAGTCTTTGCTCCTGTGTTAAAAGATTTGCGCGCACCGCTCGGTGTCTACTCCGTGCTTGGCAATCACGATTGGTGGTACAACGGAGCAAAGGTCCGCAAAGCTCTGGAACAAAATGGAATCAAAGTACTCGAAAACGAATCCGCGAAAGTAGACGCACGCGGTACGTCGTTCTGGCTCGTTGGTCTCGCGGATCTTTGGACGCGCCCACAAAGGATTGCTGACACGGTTGCCACTGTGCCCGAAGGACAACCGCTGATCGCGCTCACACACAATCCCGATATCCTGCCAAACCTGCCGCAGCGCGTGCCGTTATTGTTGGCGGGTCACACTCACGGTGGGCAAGTCAGCTTTCCTATAATCGGGCCGGTGGTCGAGTCGTCAAAGTATGGCTGGGTTCACGGTCACGTTTTTACAGACAATCATCACCTGTTTGTGACGACTGGAATCGGCACGAGCATCGTCCCGGTTCGTTTTGGCTTGCCGCCGGAGATAGTGATACTTACACTTAAGTCCGGATCGCAGAACTGAGCCTGTTTCGAAGTTAAACTCATTATGCGTAGAACTACTGCCCTGATGGCTGTCGTGTGCTCGGCTCTTCTCTCCCTCAACGCATACGCGCAGCAGAAGAAACCCACACCTACACCAACACCGCCATCATCTCCCGTCGAGCAGAACGACGTCGTGCGCATTAGCACCGAGCTCGTGCAGACAGACGTGATGGTCTTCGACAAAGATGGGAAGTTTGTAAGTGGATTGAAGCCCGAGCAGTTTGAGTTGCTGGTTGATAACAAGCCACAGCCGATTAGTTTCTTCGAAAGCGTAGTAACCGGCGGCAAGGCTGAGGAAAGAATGCTGCGGGCCGCGGGCGGGAAGAAGTCGGCGGCACCTGTCGAAGGCGAGTCGACCTCGGATGTCGGGCGCACGGTCTTGTTCTTTGTTAATGATTTGCACCTCGAGCCTGGCAGTATCGCCCGCACAAACAAAACCATCACAAACTTTATCGATAACATGCTTGGTCCAAACGACCAGGTTGCGATCACTTCCGCGAGTGGCCGGATCGGTTTTCTACAACAACTGACCAACAACCCTGCAGTTCTAAAAGCCGCACTCGACCGGATAAAAATTGTTCCGGGCGCAACGCCCGATTCACAACGGCCTTACATCAGTCCTTACGCAGCGTATCTGATCGTGGAGCGCCACGACCGCGAGCTCTTCAATGCTTTTGTTGATCAGACACTGAAGGCCAACAGTATGCGGGACCCGGATGAACGGCCAATCGCGACGAGCATGGTTGAGCAGCGCACACGCACGATTCTTGTTCAGTCAGACGCGGCCGTTAAGAACGCGCTTTCCTCGCTTGTTAATCTCATGCGTTCGACTTCAAAGCTGCCGGGACGCAAGTTAGTGTTTTTCATTTCTGATGGTTTCATGCCAAATTTCACGGGCTCAGACTTCACGGTCATGATGGACCGTGCGACCGGCATTGCGAATCGCAGCAGTGTCGTGATCTATTCGATCGATGCGCGTGGGCTTTCTACTGACAGTATGTTTGATGCCAGCAATGGCGGCGGTTTTGATCCCAGCGGCATTATGCAAAGTCGTCTGAGCGGCGAACGAACTTTCATGCAGGAACCATTGCACGCGCTCGCCGCCGACACAGGCGGTCGTGCGTTGCTAAACTCAAACGATCTCGCCGGTGGGATCGCGCGGGCACTCGATGAAACATCGCGCTATTATCTGCTCGGCTGGCGCCCTGAGAACGATGCTCAACGCGCGTCAAACTTTTCGAAGATCAAAGTCAAGATTACAGATCGATCTGACCTGAAGGTGCAGTTGCGACGCGGATATCTCGGCGCGCCACCTGAAAAGAGTAAGGCAACAGTTCAACCCACGAGCACTGAAACTACAGACGTGCTTGGTGTGACTGAGTCGTCGTCTGAAGAGCTTCGGGCCGCAGTCGCGCTCGGTTACAAGAGGACTTCAGGGGCGAACATGCAGCTCACTTCGACGGCGCAGGTGAGTGCGCAATCGCCCGGCGACAGTACTGGAACGATCGTCGTCAACGTTTTGGGTGCAGTGTATGACAGTAATGGGAAGGCGGTGGGCAGTTTCAGGCAACGTGTGGAAGTGACGCGCACTCGCGCGAATGAGCCGCCTGTTTACACGAACGTAAACCATCAGGTTGACGTGCCGCCCGGGCTGTATCAAGTGCGTGTGATCGCGGCTGAAAGAGGTACTAATCACCTGACTGGTGTGATGGACTGGATCGAAATCCCGAAGGTTAAAGAAGGGACGTTTTCGATCAGCAGTATGTTTGTCGGCGAGATTACGCAGGCGGGTGGCGCGGCGCAGATTGGCGTGAACGCAAGCCGGCGTTTCGCACGCAGTTCGCGACTGCGTTTTACGACGAACATTTACAACGTTGCGACGCCAGTTCAATTGGGTTTGCAGATTAAAATACTGCGCGGCAAACAGGTGGTGCTCACGCCGCCTGAGATCACTGTCGGGGCGGATAAGATCAGTAACCCTGCAAACAGTCCTTATACCTTAGAGTTTCCCCTGAGCGCCCTGTCTCCCGGCAACTACACCCTCGAACTCACCGTCACCGATCGCACCAGAAAAGCCTCTGCCTCGCAACAGCTCAGTCTTACGGTGTATTGATCATGGAATTTGAACTTACACAAGCAATCGCGGTCCTTCAGCAAACGCCAGTCACGTTAAATTCATTGTTGCGCGATCTTCCCGAGCAGTGGCTCGTGCAGAATGAGGGACCAGAGACATGGAGTCCGTACGACGTGATTGGTCATTTGATTCACGGCGACGAAACCGACTGGATTCCACGTGCGCGGATCATTCTCGAGCACGGCGAGGCGCGGGCCTTTGAGCCGTTTGATCGTGTCGCGATGTTTGACGAATCAAAAAGGAAGTCCATCGTCGAGCTGCTCGACGCCTTCGCACAACTGCGTGCTAAAAACCTCGACGAATTACAATCCATGAATCTCACGCCTGACTTGTTGGACAAGCGCGGCCGCCATCCGGAGCTGGGTGTAGTGACGTTGAAGCAATTGTTATCAACCTGGGTGGTCCACGATCTCGGTCATATCAGGCAAGTCGTACGCGCGATGTCGAAGCAGTACGGTGACGCTGTTGGACCATGGAAAGCGTATTTGTCCATCCTTGAAGAATAACTTGGCGTGCCCTGATGCGTTACTCTTTCCGCGGGCGACGGCGCGCTGGAGTTCGGAGGTGAACCAGATCACGGTGCCGTGTTTCGAGCATGTAATTCAATTCCTGATACGAGATACCGAGATTGTTAGCAGCGCGAGTGACACTGCCCTCATTAGTCTCGAGTGAGTGTTTTATCAGGTCACTTTCGAGTGATTGTATCTCCTCGCTGAAACTTCGCCCGGAAACAAAAATCCCTTTGTCGTGTACTGCTAACCGTTCTCCCATTTCCTGAAAAACAGTGAGTGCGACTTGTCCGGCACGATTGAGAGAGCCGATCTGCTGAGATCCGTCGATGGCGCGACGGAAGGTGGAAAGCGCAGCGCCGTAATTTCCAAGCCGCGCCAGAGCCGTGCCATGTGTTGTGAGGGACTCTACCAACGGCAACTGCATTTCGCTCTTTTCTAAAGTGTGCACTGAAAAACGCGCGAGTTTCTCCGCCTCATCAAATCGTCTTTCTTGCAGCAACACGCGCGCGCGCGTTTCATCCACCTGTGCTACTGCATTCTTGTCTTTGAGGCTGGTAAACATGCGCCGGGAGCGATCCAGGTGCTCATGCGCTTCCTTGCACCGGTTGATCTGGAAATAGATGAGACCGAGATTATTCGCTACAGTAGCCCGGTAACGTCTGTGATCCGCTAATTCAAAGTGATAACTCGCCGCGGCATATTCGACTAAGGCGCGATCGAGGTAGTCTCCCTGCGCTCCCGATTCCCAAAGATCCTTGAGCACGTCTCCGAGTGTCAGGTGGTAACAGCCCTTGATGGTGTAATTGCTAATCTTCTGAAACAGAAGGGTGTGGTCGGTCAGGCATTGCAACGCTTCAGTAAGACGGCCGGAATCAACCTCTACGATGGCAATGCGAATTATTGCTTTCGCTTTCAAATCGCAGTCAATACTCAATTGCGCGAGTGCAACTTTGAGAAGATCGGACGCGTTGTTGTACTCGCCCGTGCGCCAGTAACACAGCGCGAGTTCTATTTGCGCTTCCGCTAACTTGTTCTTGTATCGTTGCGATTGAAATATCGTGAGGCTTTGACTGATTAGATCTTTAGCTGTCTCCTGTGCGTCCGGGATCTGACGACCACCCCCGACGATTCCAGTCAACACTCCGGCACGCAATAACACCTCAGCGGCTGTGTATCGTTCCAGCCCTTCGAGTTTAGGATGTTCACCAATGCGCGGCCAAAAACCAGACAGCACTTCACAGGCTTCTTCGTACTCGCCGCGGTTCTCAAACTCTCGGGCGAGCTCACAGCACAGCTCCGCACGGCCCACCACACTGAGGTTTGGCTTTACCAATTCGCGAAAGAGTGAGGCCCGTAAAGTCATGTGAGAACAAAAAAAGTTCAGATCAGCACTGCGCCCCAAATCTTAACCACTCCCGCGCACTCTTGCAAGAAAAGTTGCAGTGTTCTAGGTTGTTTTAGAAAATCTTGCATCGCTCTCTGTACTCAATGCAAAACCCTGAATCACCTTAGGAGGCACCGACAAGTGAACAAATTACGCCGAACGGGCGCAATAGTGACTCTCAGTTTAACCCTTGCTGTTTCTTCGTTTGCGGGGACAATACATGGACCCGGCGCGAAAGATCCGCCGAAGGACCAAACAACCACAACAACCAGCACAACGACGACAATAATCCTGACGATTCTAAGCTTGATTCGCTAGGGCCGTCGTTTCCCTGTGTGAGAGACCAGGCCTGCGTTCTGTGCGGGGAGGGCGGGAGTAAGTAGAAGTGTTTCTGAAATTCATTAGAAAATCTTGCATCATTTGGGTCTTGCGATGATTGTTTGGCGGCAGATATAACAAAAGCCGCTATCCTGACTAGCCTCACGCCACCTCCCAGGGAGGGTGAGGCCGTGGGCGCTGCTGAGTAGACAGGTCTCAGCAGCGCCCTTTTTCTTTGCTTGACAGACCCGCGCGCTGAATTTAAGTTTTAATCTTTCGACGGGATTTGAGCCGAGCAGGACTCGAACCTGCGACCCACTGGTTAAAAGCCAGTTGCTCTACCAACTGAGCTATCGGCCCATCTACATGCAGAGAGCACGCGAGGGCGTGCTCTGGTTGCGAGGAACGGAAGGCATTCTACCGAACACGCGCGCGATTGTCCAAAACGGGCCGCAAAAAAAGCACGAGAAAAAGAGAGCCACAAAAGGCACAAAATGAACTGAGACTTCGTTGAGCTTTTGTGCTTCTTTGTGGCTGGTACCGAAACGTACCGATTTTCGATCATTTATGCTATTAGAAGTCTTCGATGACAGAAGCTGATCTGATTCGTACGGTGCTGATCGAAGGCGCGATCGGTGGCGCAGTGTTGTCGCTGATCGCGTTCCTGCTGTCGAAGTTTGTGAAAGACATTGTTGGAAGAACGGCGTTAGCAACAGGACTGTTCGCTGCGGCGGGCGCGTATTTTGGGTTCGCGATCGTTGGACCTGTTCCGCGAATCTGGGTGTTGATTGAGCTGCTTCAGGTAATTGCTTTCAGCGCGATGGGGCTAGTTGGTTGGCGGGGATCTGCGAAGTGGCTTGCACTCGGCTGGGCGTTACATCCGATCTGGGATTTTGTGCTGCACTATCTTGGTCCAGGGCGTGCCTTTGCCCCGCTGGCTTATTCGATTTCCTGCATCACGTTCGACTGGGTCGTCGCCGCTTACATTTTCATTTACTATCGCGGAGCCAGCCACCGAGTGCAGAATCCTGCACGATGATCGTTTGCATGCGCTCGGGACCAGTCGACACCAGACCGATCTCGACACCGATCTGTTCCGAAAGAAAATCGACATAGCGACGTGCATTCGTGGGAAGGGAACTCATCTCCGTCATGCCGAGCGTCGAGCTGCGCCAGCCCGGCAACGTTGAATAGACAGGCTCGATGCGTCGCAAATCCTGCGAAACTGCCGGCAGCGATTCGCATATTCTTCCGTCGAGCTTGTAGCCAGTACAGACTTTGATCTCGTCGAGCGTGTCGAGCACGTCGAGTTTTGTCAGCGCCACTGAAGAGAACCCGTTGATCTCCGCGGCATAGCGCGTCGCAAACGCGTCAAACCAACCACAACGACGCGGGCGTCCGGTCGAAGCCCCATACTCACGACCACGCTCGCGAATCATCTGGCCCAACTCCGCTTCACCCTCGAGCATCTCGGTTGGGAACGGACCTTCACCAACGCGCGTCGTGTAAGTGCGAACGATACCGAGCACGCCATTCAAACGATGTGGCGCGAGACCGGTACCGATGATGGCGCCGCCGGCGACGGTCGTTGACGAAGTCACGAACGGATAAGTGCCGTGGTCGACGTCCAAAAGTGTGGCTTGAGCGCCTTCGAGCAGTATCGAGCGTCCCTCGGTTGCGGCGACGTTCAGATAATGTGTGGTGTCAGCGATGAATGGTCCAAGCCGCTCCGTCAGCACCGACATCTCTTTAAAGATCTCATCTGCATCGAGACGCTCACCGCCGTACGCTTCGATGATGCGATTCGCGTCTTCGAGATTGCGTTCGATACGCGAACGCAGCACGTCAGGCACGAGCGCATCGGCAGTGCGAATGCCGCGACGGCCAGCTTTGTCTTCGTACGCCGGGCCGATTCCTCGCAGAGTGGTGCCGACTTTCTCGTTGCCGAGTCGTTCTTCGCTGGTGTGGTCCAGGGCGCGATGGTAGGGAAGGATCAAATGCGCGCGCGAGCTGATCTTGACGCGCTCCGGTGAGACCTCGATGCCTTGTTGCATCAGACGATCCGCCTCGACGAAAAACGCTTTCGGATCGATGACCATGCCGTTGCCGAGCACGCACGTCTTGCCACGGTGCACGATTCCCGACGGCAGCAGGTGCAGCACAAACGACTGCTCGCCGACCTGGACCGAGTGTCCGGCATTATGACCGCCCTGATAGCGAGCTACGATCTCGAAACGCTCGGCGAGCAGATCGACGATCTTGCCTTTACCTTCGTCGCCCCACTGGGCGCCAATCACTGCAATAACTTTAGACATAAGTCGGGATTAGAGCTTGATGATCTCCTCGTACAACTCGATATATTTTTTTGCGGCAGCTTCCCATGAATTATCTACTAACATTCCGTTGTGCTGAATCTTCTGCCACAGCTCGGGCCGCGCATAAAAGTAAAGTGCTTCGCGTATTTTTTCAAGCAACGCGCCCGCTTCGTACGGTCCAAACTTGAAACCAGTGCCCGTTCCCTCTGCCGGATTGAAGTGTTGGACCGTGTCGTCCAAACCGCCCGTTGCACGAACGATCGGAACGGTGCCGTAGCGCATGCTGTACATTTGATTCAACCCGCAAGGCTCATACAACGACGGCATGAGAAACATGTCAGCGCCGGCTTCGATCTGATGTGCGAGCGGCTCGCCTGCGTAACCTTTGTAAATACCGACCTGGCGCGGCGCGGTGTCGTGCCACCATTGCAAAAAGTCTTCGTACTCTTTCGCGCCTTTGCCGAGCGCGATGAAGAAAGCTCCGGTCGCGAGAATCGGATACGAGAGCTGGCGGATCAGATCGTAACCCTTCTGGCCCACCAGCCGCGAGATGATCGCAATGATCGGCCGATCCGGATCCTCGGGAAGACCAAAGCGACGCAGCAGATCCAATTTGCACTCGCGCTTTCCGGATAGATCGTCGACAGAATAGTTTGCGGCGATGTGTGGATCAGTTTCCGGATTCCAAAGACTGTAATCAACTCCATTGGTGATGCCCGCCAGACGATCGCGACGCGCACGCAGTAACCAATCAAGCCCGTATCCCTGCTCGGGAGTTTGAATCTCCTGCGCATAACGCGGGCTCACGGTCGAGAGCGCGTCGGCAGCGATCATTCCCGCTTTCAGTGCGGAGGCGGTGCGGTCGAGCATAAAGTCCTCACGCTCGGGTGAATCGCCGAAGCCGAGCCACCAGAGATCTCCTGCGTCAAACAAACCCTGGTAACCGACGTTGTGCAGTGAAAACAGGCTGCGCGTGTTTTGAAAGAACGCTTCATGGCGACGACGCGCGCGCAGCTCAGCCATCGCAAAACCGCAGGGCCAATCGTTTCCGTGTATGACGTCGGGCTCGAATCTCAAATGCTTGAGCAGTGCGAGCGCGGCGCGCGAGAAGAAAGCGAAACGAATGTGGTCGTCACTGAAGCCGTAGATTGTCGGACGTGCGAAGAACTCCGGTGCGTCGAGCAGATAAGCCGGCGCGCCCGCTGCATCGCTGAACAAAAAGCGAACCTGGTGAACTTTGCCGCGCCACTCGACGCGCACGTTCTCAACGGAGCCGCCATTCAGCAGCGTGCGATCGACTTGCTCGTAAAGCGGAAGGATGAGCTTCGCATCGACATCGAGATTCTGCAGCGCTTTCGGCAAAGCACCAGAGACATCAGCCAGCCCGCCGGTTTTGGCAAAAGGCACAGCTTCAGAAGTAAGGATGGCAACGCGCATTCGAAAAGGGTATTTGCCACAAAAAACCATCCACAGATTACGCAGACATTAAAAATATCTGTGTAATCTGTGGACGGCTTTGATCGAACTCTAGCTCTGCATCGAGGCGAGAAATTCGGCGTTGGACTTCGTCTTCTCCAGTCGCTCGAGCACGACTTCCATCTGCTCGACAGGCGAGAGCGGATTCAGCACCCGCCGCATCACCCAGATGCGATTGAGGTCTTCCTTACTGATCAGCAATTCTTCCTTGCGCGTGCCGGAGCGTTGCAAGTCGATTGCTGGGAACAGTCGCTTATCACTCAGGCGACGATCGAGGTGGATTTCCGAGTTACCGGTTCCTTTGAACTCTTCGAAGATTACGTCGTCCATACGCGAGCCGGTGTCGATCAGCGCCGTGGCGATGATCGTCAGCGAGCCGCCTTCCTCGATGTTACGCGCGGCGCCGAAGAATCGCTTCGGTCGTTGCAGCGCGTTTGAATCGATACCGCCCGAGAGGATCTTGCCGCTCGGTGGCACGACTGCGTTGTGCGCACGTGCGAGACGCGTGATCGAGTCGAGCAGGATCACGACATCGCGTTTGTGCTCGACGAGTCGTTTCGCTTTTTCGATCACCATGTCAGCCACCTGGACGTGGCGAGTTGGTGGCTCGTCAAACGTTGACGAGATCACTTCGCCGTTGACCGAGCGCTGCATGTCAGTGACTTCTTCAGGTCGCTCGTCGATCAGCAGCACGATCAAGGTTGTTTCGGGATGGTTCTGCGTGACTGAGTTCGCGATCGTTTGCAGCAGCATCGTTTTACCGGTGCGCGGCGGCGCGACGATCAATCCACGCTGTCCCTTGCCGAGCGGCGTCACCAGATCGATGACTCGCGCCGACAGATTGTCAGATAGCGTCTCCATCCTCAACTGCTCTTCCGGATACAGCGGCGTGAGATTGTCGAAGAAGACTTTTTCGCGCGCCTGATCCGGAGATTCGAAGTTGATGGCTTCGACTTTGATCAAAGCAAAATAGCGTTCACCTTCTTTGGGCGGCCGGATCTGGCCGCTGACGGTGTCGCCGGTGCGCAGGTCGAACTTACGAATCTGCGACGGTGAAACGTAGATGTCGTCCGGACCCGGCAGATAGTTGTACTCCGGTGCGCGGAGAAAGCCGAATCCATCGGGCAGTGTTTCCAGCACACCTTCAGAAAAGATCAGGCCGCTCTTTTCGGTTTGTGCAGCCAGTACTTTGAAGATGAGTTCCTGCTTACGCATGCCGGTCGCGCCGGGTACATCCATGCTCTTGGCGATTTGCGTAAGTTTGGAGATAGACATCTCCTTAAGATCAGCCAGATTGTGAAAGCCCTCGTTTTTACCGTCGCGGCTTTCTCTGGTTTCTCGTTCAGGAGCTTCAGCGGTTGCTACTGTGGCGCCGCCATTATCTCCATCGGCGTCGTTATTCGCGCTCGATGCGCGTGAACGTGTTCGTTGTGACATATCAGTTTGTTCTCTAGTATTTCTTTTACCCACTTTTGCAGCGGTCATTCAATTAACTAAAACGGGATGTGAACGATTGTGTGGAAGCGAGAGATGCAGGACGCGTATAGTGCCTCCCACGTCATTTCGCGGGGCAATAAACTATGATTCTCCTCAAACGGTGTAATTCAATGTAACTCAACTTTTCGCACGCAGCAAATCGGTAACGCGTTGGATGCCACCCACTCGACGCGCGTGGCCCTAAAATCAGGTTGACCAAAAGGGGGCTTATGAGACTTTTTTCGGATTCCGCTCAGGATACAAGCTTAACGTTGCAAAGCGCAAACACGAACAACACGCCTGTGTGTTAACTGTAAATAAAAACACGCGACAGATTTACACAGTTATTTACTTATGCTGATCAATTGCGCTTCTTATCGCTCGCCAAAGCTCATCGCGACCGCGGCCGCTTTTGGCCGAGTAGGCCATAACGCTGTCGACATTCAGCAGGCGTGCAATGTCCCCCAGGTTCTTCCTTAATTCGTTGTTCGAAAGCTTATCGGATTTCGTGGCAACAACTAACCGCGGCTTGTCACTTACCTCAAGCCATTCGTGAAGCTGCAAATCCTGTTTAGTGGGTTCGTGGCGCGAATCTAAGACATGAATTGATAGCACAAGCTGGCGGCGCTTGGCAAGAAAACTGGTGGCCATCTCACCCCAACTCGATTTTATTTCCTTCGGTACGCGCGCGTACCCAAATCCCGGGAAGTCAACGAAGCGAAATTGATCGTTAATGTCAAAGAAATTCAGCGATTGGGTCCGGCCGGGGGTCGACGAGGTGCGTGCCAGACCGCGTACCTGAAGCAGAGAATTGATGAGGCTCGATTTACCGACGTTGGAGCGACCGAGGAAAGCGATCTCGGGTTTCGAGTCGCGCGGCCAATCGTCCTCTTTGAATGCGCTCTTGAGAAATTCTGCTTTAAAGGGGCCGCGTTTATCCGTGTCGCTCCGCGGCCCCATTGAGTTACCTAATTACTTGCAGCGGCTGCCTGTGCGGCGGCACGTTGCTGGTAAAGCTCGATCAGTTTTGCCATGCGCGTCCTGATGTTGGCGATCTTGGTTTCGTAATCAGGACATTCTTTAACAACTTTTTCAAGGTGCGCAAGAAAGTTCGGATTTCCCATCTCTTCGCGCAACGCCGGCAGGAACGGCTCGAGCTTCGCGTAAACGAACATGTGCTCGCCGTTGGCGTCGTTGAACATCTGCGCATCTAGAGCGCCGTTGTTGACGAACGAGCAGGCCATGTCCCAGTAGGAAATCACCATGCGATAGAGACCGCTCTTATCGCTCGTTAATACATCTATAAAATCTTCTTTGCCCCTGGGGTTGAACTGGAAAAACCAGTTGCGCGCCTCGCGCATCGTCTTCTCGCGCCGGAGTTCGTAAAGCTTCAAGATCAGATCTGCATCATGATGTTTGCTCATTTAAGTCTCCTCACTTAGATCATCCACAGATCACACAGATGTTTTTAAAAAATATCTGTGTAATCTGTGGATAGTTTTATCTGAATTTAGCTAGTCTGAATTCCCTGTGAAGGCTGCTCGGTGGTCCACAGTGGCGGCGCTTCATCGGTGGCGGCCTGCGTCGGGCACGAATCTTCGAGTGCGATTAACAATACTTCGTCGATCGTTTCGACGAGATGCACTGTCAATGAGTCGCGCACTTCCTCAGGCAGCTCACTCAAATCTTTCTCGTTGTCTTTCGGCAGAATGATCGTGTCGATACCGAAGCGATGCGCCGCAAGCAGTTTCTCTTTGACGCCGCCGATCGGCAGCACCTTGCCGCGCAACGTGATCTCCCCGGTCATCGCGACGTTTCTCCTCACGGCTACGCGCGTCAGTGCGGAAGCCATTGCAGTCGCCATCGTGATGCCTGCAGAAGGCCCGTCCTTCGGAATCGCCCCTTCGGGAATGTGGATGTGCAAATCGCGCTTGCGAATGAAGTCGAGACTCATGCCGAGTCGTTCTGCTCTGGCCTTAATGCAGGTCAACGCGGCTTGCGCCGACTCCTGCATCACATCGCCGAGTTTGCCGGTCAGCGTTACGCCGCCACGACCTTTAACCAGCGTTGCTTCGATCTGCAGCACTTCACCGCCGATCTCAGTCCAGGCGAGTCCGGTTGCGAGTCCAACTTCACTGTGCGCCGCGATGCCCTGTTGCCTGAACTTGATCGGACCAAGCATCTCGCGCACGCGTTCCGCATCGACGACGACTGCCGCCGCGTTGTCTTCTGCCTGTTCGGAGACAAACTTGCGCGCAAGCTTGCGGCAGCACGAGCCGATCTCACGTTCGAGATTGCGGACGCCGGCTTCGCGAGTGTAGTGACGAATTATTTCGAGGATGCCTTCATCCGTGAAATCAAACTGTTCGAGCTTGAGACCGTTGCCTTCAGCCTGTTTTGGCACGAGATGTCGTTTCGCGATCTCGAGTTTCTCGCGTTCGGTGTAACCGGAGAGACGGAGAATCTCGAGACGATCCTGAAGCGCGGGTGGAATCGTGTGCAGGACGTTGGCCGTGGCGATGAAGAATACTTTCGATAGATCGTATTCAACGTCAAGATAGTGATCCTGGAACGTGTGGTTCTGTTCCGGATCGAGTACCTCGAGCAGCGCCGCACTCGGATCGCCGCGGAAGTCTGCGCCGAGCTTGTCGACTTCGTCGAGCAGCAGTACCGGATTCACCGCACCGGCTTTCTTCATCATCTGAATGATCTGACCGGGCAGTGCGCCGATGTATGTACGACGATGACCGCGGATCTCAGCTTCATCGCGTACGCCGCCTAACGACAGACGAACGAACTTGCGACCAGTAGCGCGCGCGATCGATTTTCCAAGACTTGTTTTGCCAACTCCCGGCGGGCCGACGAAGCACAGAATCGATCCCTTCGGATTCTTCACGAGCTGTCGCACCGCGAGGTATTCGAGGATACGTTCTTTGATCTTTTCGAGTCCGAAGTGATCTTCGTTCAAGACCTCTTCAGCCTTCACGAGATCTTTGATCTCTTTCGACTTCTGTTTCCAGGGCACGCTGATCAGCCAGTCGATGTACGTGCGCGAGACAGTGCCTTCGGCTGACATCGGCGGCATGGCTTCGAGCCGGTGCAATTCCTGCATGGCCTTTTCTTTGGCCTCTTCAGTCATGCCGGCTTCTTCGATCTTCTTCTTCAGCTCTTCGAGCTCTGCCTTCTCATCCTTGCGACCAAGCTCTTTGTGAATGGCTTTGATCTGCTCGTTGAGGTAGTACTCTTTTTGAGCTTTCTCCATCTGTCGCTTAACGCGAGTCTGGATCGTGCGATCGAGTTGTCGTTTCTCGATCTCGGTTTCCAGTAACTCGATCAAACGTTGCAGGCGAGCTTGCGTCGAGAAGATCTCGAGTAGTCCCTGTTTGTCTTCGACGGAGATGCGCAGTTGCGATGCGAGCGCGTCAGCGAGATGCGAAGGCTCCTGGTTGCGCAGCGCGGTTTGGAGCGCATCTGTTTGCGTGTCAGGCGCGAGTCGCAGGTGTTGCTCGACGAGTTGACTGACTTTCTGGATCAGTGCGTCGAGACGTGTGCCTTCTTCGTTGACGATCGGAGCGCGACGGACGAGCGCCATGAATGCGCCGTCGGTGTTTTCAACGCGGACCGTCGTCGCGCGTTCACGTCCTTCGACGACGACCTTGATCTGTCCATTCTCCTGTTTTTGCGACTGGAGAATGCGGCCGAGCGTGCCGACCATGTAGATCTGTTCGGGATTGGGCTCGTCAACGGTGGCGTCGTGCTGAGTGGCTAAAAAAATCGTGCGGTCCGTCGCCAGAGCCTGTTCGAGTGCCCTGACTGATCCGGGACGTCCTATTTTGAAAGCGACCTTGGTAAAGGGGAATATCACGACGTCGCGAATCGGCACCATCGGATACCAGGCTACGTCGGAGGGGGTTCTGTCTGAATATTCTTCCATGATTGAACAACTTTATCTGAGAAAGAGGCCTAATTGTAAATCATTTCCTGCGGGGGCGCTATCATACTGAATTTTGGGTGAATTACGCCGAAGGCGTTCGCTAATTTCAGCCCAGGGTTCGAGGAACGAGAACCCTGGGGACATAATTTCAAATCGCGATGTAACCCTGAAAGGGTTGGGTGATTGGCGAACCCTTTCAGAGCCTGTCGGTTTATGAATCGAGTCGCAACAATCTTGGTTCAGCAACGCCGTCCGTCTCGAATGTGATTGCTAATGAAAAGTCAGTGGCTCAATTTAAGAGGAGGCCCACTTTCT
>Ga0207650_10000029_pt1 | contig 236660 bp, 211 predicted proteins | sample KBSS63metaG_FD_184325 | JGI IMG/M metagenome (GOLD analysis project Ga0207650, IMG submission 184325) | Switchgrass rhizosphere microbial communities from Kellogg Biological Station, Michigan, USA - KBS S6-3 metaG (SPAdes) (version 2) | ecosystem: Host-associated > Plants > Roots >...
GCTATCTGGAGCAGAAATTCTACGATCTGCTGCCCAAGCCCGATGAGAATGAGGAAATGCTGCTGGACGGGACGATCAATCCCGAGCCGACCAGCCGCCTGACCTGCCAGATCGTCGTGACCCCGGAGCTGGACGGCATGGTCGTCCGCTGGCCCGAATCCCAATATTGATCGCGCGCGAACATGAGGGGGCAGGGCCCTAAAGCCTTGATCGGGCTGCTAGCGCCCGGCTTTATGCCCCCTTTATCAAAAGTGCGATATTAAGAAGCGCGACACGTGGAGCTTCGCCGTGTCACCACGATGACCCGCGCGCCCACGCATTGTCCGGGTTTCCAAATTCCTTCCAGCTCACACAAGATTCCGTTCCTGAGAGGATGATATAGTGGCGACAATCGACACCTTCCGGACCGTGGCGACCGGGGACAGGGAACTGGCCTACAAGCTGCGCGGCCTCGACGCGACCGTGCGGATCGGACCCGACGGCGGCGCTTTCGACCTCGAGGTCGAAGGCGGCGAAATCAAGGACGTGCGCGCCGCATCGGGCAATGCCGACGTGGTCATCTCCGCGCCCGATGCCTTCTGGGCCGAAGCGCTCGCCAAGCCGCTCGCCGATCCGGGCTATGAGACGGTGACGATGAGCTTCTCGCGCGGGCTTAAGATCGAGGGCGATTTCGCCGCGCATGTCGCCGCCTATCAGGGCGCCTGGCAGCGGCTCTACCTCGTCTTCCGCAAGGCGGTCTGCGGTCTGGCCGAGCGCCGTCCGGAGCCCGTTCCCTTCCGCGAGACCGACACCGCCGTGGGCCGCTATGCCTATGTCCAGGCGAACGGCGTGGAGGCGCGTCTCTATTATGAGACCGCAGGCACCGGACCTGTGCCGCTGCTGCTCCAGCATACCGCCGGCGCGGACAGCCGCCAATATCGCTACCTGCTCGCCGATCCCGAAATGCAGAAGCGCTTCACCATGATCGCCTATGACCTGCCCTATCATGGCAAGTCGCTGCCACCGATCGGCGTGCGCTGGTGGGAGCAGCCCTACAAGACGACGCGCGAAGAGCTGATGAACTGGGTCGTCGCCCTTGCCGATCATCTGGATCTCGATCAGCCCTTCTTCATGGGCTGCTCGGTCGGCGGCCAGCTCGCGCTCGACCTCGCCGCCTATCACAAGGACCGGTTCGGCGCGTTCATTTCGCTGAACGGCTGGTATGACAATCCGATCCCGCCCGACGCGATCAACAACGACATCTTCCGCACGCCGTCCGTCTCGGAAGATTATCCGATGTCGATCATCCTGGGGGGCACGACCCCGGTCGCGCCCGAAGCGCTGGTGCACGAGGTCTACTGGATCTATCGCAGCAATTTCCCCGGCGTCTATGCCGGCGACAACGACTATTTCATGCATGGGCATGACCTCAAGCAATGCGGCCATCAGATCGACGCCCATGCCAAGCCGCTGGTGGTGATCGAGGGCCAATATGACGCCGCCGCCGATGACGAAGTGCATGGCGGCCCGGCGATCGCGCGCAACGTGCCGGGGGCCGAAGTGATCGTCGCCCCTGGGCTCGGCCACTTCGCCCCGTCCGACGATCCGGCCGGTTTCGCCGACATGCTGATCCCGGTGCTCGACCGGATCCTGGCGCGCGTTCAGGGCAAGTAAGGCAGAGCAGAGGGGCAGAAATCATGAGCGACCGGGCGCCGACATTCGATTTCGATCACCAGTCGACCGATTTCAAGGATGATTGGGTCAATATCGCCCGCCGGCTGCACGCCATGGATTTTCCCATGGCGTGGACCGACGCGCATGACGGCTTTTGGGTGCTCGCCGATTGAGACGAAGCGAAGCGCATCGTGACGGACTATGAGAATTTTTCGTCCGACAATGATGTCCATAAGGAACGCGAGGGCTATCGCGGCGTCGCCATTCCCCAGCAACCCTTCCAACTGATGCTGAGCGAGAGCGACCCGCCATTGTCCACCGCCCGTCGGCGGCTGGAAATGCCCTTCTTCACGCCCAAGTCGCTGCGCACCTGGGGCCCTAAGGCCGAGCAGTTCTTCCGCGAGGCCCTCAAGAATTGCGAAGGTCGCGAGGAGGTCGATCTGGTCCACGACATCGTCATCCGACGACCGCGCGCACGACGCTCAACCTCGTCGGGTTTGAGGCGGATAATTGTCGCACCGCGCCATCTATCTGCCGCCTGACCATCCCGATTATCCGCATGCCGAAATGGTGAACACCCAGGCGATGTTCTCCCGCTATCTGGCGGACCGGCGCGCCAATCCAACCGACGATATCATTTCCGCCCTGGCCCATGGTCAGGTCAACGGGCAGCCGCTGACCGACCGGGAAGCGGAAAGCACGATGTATGCCCTCATCTTCGGCGGCTTCGACACTACGAGACGGTGAAACCGGGGCCCTGCTCAGGGCCCGGTCAGTGCAGGTCTGAATCCATGCACGTCCTGCCTATTGTGCCAAATCCCCGTCGAAAGCGGCCGATCTCAAGCCGCGCTCGCATCGACGGCCTGCATCCTCTACGGTCATCGCCAGCGATTTGCGATCACACCCTCGGGGCGGGCCGCGAGCCCGGCGAACATTCGGGATATCTGTTGTGGATACGAAACCATCCGGTCCCTTGCCCGCTGCATCGACTGACGGGGAGTTTCGCCCGCTGAGGCTCGCTGCCCAGGTGGCACGCGAACTCGAAGATCGGATTCTGGCGGCGAAATGGCCGATCGGACATCAGATCGGCCGGGAAGCCGACCTTGCCATCGGCATGGGCGTATCGCGCTGGACGCTCCGCGAAGCGGTGCGCATTCTTGAGTCGTCCGGCTTCGTCCAATCGCGCAAGGGCGCGAAGGGCGGGCTGTTCGTCGCGTCGAGCCCACATGACTTTACCTGCAAGATGCTCAGCAACTATTTCGAATTTGTTCAGGTGAGCGGTCGGGAATTCGCCGAGGTCGACATGGCGTTGGGCCGCATGGCGATCGAGCGGACAATCGAGACTCTGACGGCCGATCGAGCGGCCGCCCTGCGGACCCGGCTCGATGCCGCATCGGGATTGCCGCTCGCCAAGGAACTCGAGGCGATGGGCGACATACATGAGGCGATGATAGGGGCATCGGGCAATCCGATCATTATCCTGTTTCAGGGTGCCTTGAACCGGATGACGTTCGATGCCTGCATCTATTCGGATCTGGACGATGACACATGGCATGGCTCTTTTGGTGCGATGATCGATATCATCCGCACCATGACCTTGGGCGTTGTCGAGAAGGATATGGGCAAGGCGCGGGCGGCTGTGGATGATTTCACGGCGATCTGTCGAAGGTTCCTCGAAACTTCAGCATTCTATCACCGCAAACCTGTCATGACGGCTACGCCCCAGCGTGCTTATGACTTTTTTCCGCCTTCCAGGCCCACAAAAAAGGCGGATCATGTCGAACGTGCCGTTCGCGAGATGATCTTCGAGGAAGACAGGCCGGTAGGTACCAGCCTGGGGTCGGAAAAGGAACTGGCGGCACGCTTCCAGGTGGGCCGTTGGGTGCTGCGAGAGGCATTGCGGTCGCTGGAGCAACTCGGCGTGATCGAGATGGGGCGTGGCGGTCGGAGCGGTCTGCTGGTCGTGTCTCCCGATCCGGCGGCGCTGGCGGAGGCATGTCGTCGGCAACTTCGCCGCGAACGCGCCCGGCGATCGCATGCTGCTCCCGTGCGAACGAAACTGCACGAATTGGCGGCCAAGCTGGATCGGCCATCTCCGGCAATCGATCTTTTCCAGAGGGTGCTGGCGAAAGTCTGAGATTGTCTAGGTCAGCGCTTGCCGGCCCGACACCTCATCGGTCCAGCAGCGCGACCATGACCTCTCGCGGTCCCGAAAAAGGATTGCGACCATGCGCGCACAGCAGGTTGTCGAGAATCGCGACATCGCCGTCCCGCCAGCGCCAGGCGAGTTCGATCTGGTCATAGAGCCCCATGACCGTGTCGATTTCCGCGTCTGTGAACTGTTCGCCTGTGTCGAGATAATGGCCGGACGGATATTTCTGGCCCGCACGCACCGCCGCGACGACCGCCGCGAACTTAGGATCGCGGTCGAAATTCCTGATGGTGTGGAGGTTGTTGCGATAGATGCGCTCGCCGGTGATCGGATGCACCGTGAAGATGTCGGTCTCCTCGCGCAGGGTCAGGCTGCCATCCTCATTCCAGATGGGTTCCATACCAAGTTCGGCGCAGCGCGCCTCCACCTCCTCGCGCTTGTCGGTATAGAAGGCGTCGTCCCAGCCGATCTTGTCGGGATGGTCCACGCTTTGGGCGTCGCGCGTGCTGCCCGCAGGCGCATAGTTGCGCACGATATGCACCTTGCGCCCTTCCAGCCGTTTCATCAGGCTTTCCGGGAAGCGCTTCATGAACTCGCGCATGGACCCCATGATCGTCTCACCGCCCTCGGGGGCTGTGATCTTGCTGAACACGGCGATCCGAGGCGGATAGCGTTTCATATAGGCCATCTCGCTGTGCAGTATGATCTTGAACCGTTCGTCCAGACGGGTGGATTCCAGTATCTTGCCCGTCACCGCTTTGCGCGGCGACATGCCGCCCGCATAACCCGGTTCATAGTTGGGAAAAATGGCCATCAGCTGGTTAAAGCTGTCGGCGGAATCGATCGGGAAGCCGCGCAGCAAGATGCCGCCATGGCGGATGATCAGCGCGTCCAGCGCCGGCCGGTGCGCCTGTACCCAGGCTAGGAAGGCATCTTTGTCATTCAGGGCGTTACTGCGCCGTTCGATGAACAACGGCGGCACGCCCTCCCCGCCCTGCCAGCATTCCACCTGATCGCCTAGTTCGGGCGCCGCGACGGGGTCGCGCGTCTGGAGATAGTCGGTGTCCCGCATCGCGGGAGCGCAGGTGGAGGCCTCCGGCGCCTCGATGATGGTGGAGTTCATAGCTTGATTCCCTTCAATGCTGAGGAAACGATCGGGCGCGACGCGGGAATCGGCTCAGGCTCCGGCGCCTTCCGGCACACGCCGGTATCGCGGTTCGCTTATCTCGGTGTAGAAGGCCAGTTCATCGACCGGCTCCTTGCTGCCTGCGCGGGCATAGGTGGGCTGACCGGGGCGGAAGTTGATGAAGGTCAGCCCCGATGGTCCGGCGCTGAAGCCGTAAATGGTGTCGCTCGCTACTGCGATTGCGGTGCCACGGCCGTAGCTCCGCCGGCCCAGCACGATCTCTCCGGCGGTCACGACGATGATCTCGTCCTCCGTATGATAATGGGGATCTACCAACATACCGGCCTGCCGAAGCGTATTCTCGTGCAGCCACAGTTCGCAGGTCGGGCAACGGGCGTTGGCGAACATGGCGGCGCCGACATCCGCATTGCCACGTAGAGTATGTACGCGGGGGACATCCTGCGCGGGCAGGACATGCACATTGCGTCCCTGGCGGGAGGGAGGTGGCGAGGCGTCGGTAGCGTTGAAGACCAACATCTCCCCGCCTTCGGAGCCTCCCATCAACTCCGCGGACGCGCCATGTTCGACGATGACCATGCTGCCCGTCTCGAGCGCCTGCTCGCCCAGAACCACGGAGCCCGACCAGATGTAGATCAGGTGGCCGCGAGCACTGTCCCGCCAGCGGACATGGCGCCCGGCCGGAACGGCATGCAGACGCAGCGCCAACGGCGATGCGGCCGGGAATGCGCTCCTCGTCTCGACATCGTCGTCGGGCACCTCGTCCGGGGCGACGAGCCCACGCTCCGCCGCCAGATCGCCCAGAAGCTTCACCGAAACCTTGGCCATAACCTGCTCCCCGAAACGTCGGCCTAGAGCGATATGAAGTCAGGTGAAATCACCTGACGACTCGCATATCGCGTAAAATCAAGGCTCTAGAGCGGCTGATCCGATGCAATCGGATCAGCCGCTCTAGAGCCGATAGCTCGGATCGATCCGGTCGAGTCTGCGCAGCAGGCCGGGCCACGCAAGCGCGCCCAGTGCCCCGTCGAAGGACCGGAGGGAGTTCGCCATCAGTTCCGTGACGCCCTGGTTGACGCGCCTGACCTCCCGGCCCGCCTGTGCCCGGATCTGCATCGAGCATGCACGTTCGAGGAAATACATGCGCATGAATGCATCGGCGCAGGTCTTGCCGACCGTCAGCGTCCCATGGTTGCGCAGGATCGCGAAATGCCGATCGCCGATGGCGGCAGCCATCTGGCGTCCTTCATCGGCATGCTGGCCCGGGCCGCCATATTCATAATAAGCGAGGTCGTTACAGACGATCATCGCCTGCTGCGTGATCGGCAGCAGACCGTCATCCTGCGCCGCCACACCCGTCCCGTCATCGGTGTGCAGGTGCATGATGCACTGCGCATCGGGGCAGGCCATGTGGATCGAACTGTGGATCATGAAACCAGCCGGATTCACCGGGGCCGGATTGTCATCCACCTTGTTGCCATCGGCATCGACCTTCACGAGGCTGGAAGCCGTGATCTCGTCGAACAGCCAGCCGTAGGGATTGATGAGGAAATGATGCTCCGGTCCCGGAATGCGGACCGAGAAATGGGTGAAGATCAGGTCATCCCAACCGTGCAGCGCGGCCAGCCGGTAAAGGGCGGCAAGGTCCTGCCGCAGCTGCCATTCGAGGCCGGACACTTGTCCTTCGACCGTCCGCGGGACGAAAGCACCGCCGACGATGCGTTCGGGGATCAACTCGATCTTGCCCATAACCGCCTCTCCCAATCACCCGATCCTTGCCGGGCACGGAAGAATATTATGCGCAAATCGACAATTAAACTAATTAATATAAGAGATTTTTAATATAAGCATCACTTATGTCTGATATCGATTTCAACCTGATGCCGGTCTTCGAGGCGCTGTACGAGGAAAGGCGCGTCGGGCGCGCCGCCATGCGTCTGGGCGTCACACAGTCGGCGGTAAGCCAAGCGCTGGGACGCTTGCGCTTTGCCTTGAACGACCAGCTGTTCCTGCGATCGTCGCAAGGCTTGATTCCCACCGCCCGGGCGCAAGATCTAGCGCCGCTCGTCCGAGAAGTGTTGCGACAATGGCGCGCCGCTTGTCGGCCGGAGCAATTCGCCCCGTCGCGCAACGACCGGGAATTTCGTATCGTGGTGGGCTCCTATGTCGGCGAACTGCTGCTGCCGGACATCATCGCGCGGATTCAGAAACAGAGCGAAACCCTTCGCCTGCGTGTCTGGAATTTAAGCAGCCATCTCGGCGAATGGCTGGAAGCCGGGTTGATCGACATGGCCATGGGGAGTTTCGAGACCCTGCCAAAGCGCATGACATCTCATGTCCTGTTCCCGCACCGCTATGTCTGGATTGCCCGACGGGGCCATCCCGTGGCCTTTTCTCTCCGATCCGTCGAGGACGCCATCGCCATGCCCCGGCTGGAAATGGACGCCGGCGAGGGTCCGGTCAGCAGCGGCGGCTTCTGGCGGGAAGGCGGAATCACCCGGCGTTCCGTGGCCGATGTCCACTCGCTGCTATCCCCCGGTCCCGACCGCGGCGTGCGGCCGACGATCCGCTTCTTTCTGCACCAGTGGCGCGTCGCATTCGAACTGGTGGGCAGCACCGACCTGCTTGCCTTCATGCCGGAACGACTGGCCGCCAGCGCATCGGGCGAATATGGCATAGACGTGCTGGACCAGTTTCCGCCCGTTCATTCTACCGACCTCTCACTGATATGGCACGAGGCGCAGACCAACGAGCCCGGCAACCGGTGGATGCGCCAACTCATCATCGAATCGGTTTCTCGATCGGTTTTGGCGGACAATCCCTCCTCGCCGCGTGAGGCATGAACGGCGATCTGCAATGCCTAACGGAAAAGGTCCGCTGGCAAGGATGGCGTGCATCCTATACCAACGGATCGGAAAGCAGCCGACCGTTCGCCCATTCGAGTGCGTGAATGCCGGTCATCGGAGGACAAGGTAATCAAGGAAACGGGTGTCAGGACGGCCGAACCGTCCGCGAAGCAGGGAAGTGCCGGCCCCGGACGCCGCGTCAAGCTTGCCGTCCAGGTCGCGCGCGACCTGGAAAATAAAATTTTGACGATGAAATGGCCTATTGGTTTCCAGATCGGCCAGGAAGCGGCGCTCGCCAGTGAACTGGGCGTTTCGCGCTGGACATTGCGCGAGGCTGTACGCGTACTGGAAGCGGCGGGACTTGTCGCTTCGCGCAAGGGCGCGGGCGGCGGCCTGTATGTTGCGTCGAACGCACATGATTTTGTGTGCCAGATGGTCAGCAGTTATTTTGAATTCATCCATATCAGCGGCGCGGAGTTTAGCGCCGTGATGACCGCATTGGGCGACCTTGCGATCGTCAGGGCCTTCGACAGACTGTCTCAGGAGGAACGGGACGAGATCGAGGGACTGCTCAAGATATCCGCCCCACTTCCGCTCCAGCAGCAGATGGAAAGGATCGGCAGCGTCCACAAAATCCTGGTCCGCGCATCGGGCAATCCTGCCTTGTCGCTGTGCATGGGTGTGCTGAAGCGGATGACGTCCGACGCCTGTATCTATTCCAGGCTGGACGACGCGCAATGGTTCGGCGCCTTTGCCGATATGATGCGTACCATCAGCGATCTCGGGCGGGCCGTCCTGGATGGTGATATCCAACGCGCGCACAGCGCGAACGCAGAACTCAGCGCCGCGCATCGCCTCATGCTCGAGGCGTCGGTCATCCACCTGCGCCAGCCCATCGCCGAGGCGATACCGGAGCGCGCCTATAATTTCTTCCCACCGGCTCGGCCGGTCAAGAAAGCCGAGGGAGTGGAGCGCGGTATCCGCGAAATGATCTTCGCGGACGGAACGACGATCGGGTCCAGCCTGGGATCGGAAAAGGAACTGGCCGCGCAGTTCGGGGTCGGACGCTGGGTCCTGCGCGAAGCGCTTCGATCGCTGGAGCAGTTGGGCGTGATCGAGATGGGCTGGGGCGGCCGCATCGGGCTCCGCGTGGTCTCTCCCGATCCGGCGACGATTACCGATGCATGCCGACGGCAGCTGCGCCGGGAGGGCATGCGCCGCCAGCACGCGACGGAGGTACGCGCGGTCCTGAAGGACCAGGCCTTGCCGGCTGGCGCGCCTACGCCGATCAGCGACCTGTTCGAAAATATCCTCGTCTGCTGAGCGGTTCTATTTCCACGCGTCCCGGACAGCCTGTGTCAGCGCAGGACCGTGCCCTGCGGGATATCGTGCCACTGGTCGGGATCGTGACCGAAGAACATGCGTGCCCCGCCATCGCGGATCGCCTTCAGCCGGCGCAACACGTCGAGGCTGGCTTCCTTGTCGAAATTGCTGGGCGATACCGCCATCTGGTCGATGTTGCGCGACAGGTAGCAGCAGTCCGACGTCAGCACGACATCGCCCGACGCGAGCCGCACGCGCGCTGACTGGTGCCCCGGCGTATGACCATAAGTGGGGAACAGGATCAGCGTGCCGTCACCGAACAGGTCATGCTCCCCGTCGACGCGCAGGAAGGGTTGTCCCGTCTCGAAATCGTCCGCGCTGTAGAGGCTGCCGTCCAGCCGGTCGCGGGCGAAGTCCAGTTCCTGCCGCTGGACCACCACGGTCGCGTTGGGAAAGGATGCATTGCCGCCGCAATGATCGGCATGAAGGTGCGAGTTGATGACCCAGCGCACGTCGGCCGGGTCGATGTCCGCAGCGCGCAGCCGAGCCGCGAACTCGTCGCTCTCGCGGAAGTTGTAACCCGCCTCGTTCGGCGCCAGCACCTCGTCCATCGCGCGGCGATACCGCAGGCCCAGGCCGGTGTCGAAAAGCGCCAGTCCCTTCGTCGCGTGCCGGATCAGATAGGCCGGGATGGGCGAGGTCAGGAAGCTGTTGTCGCTGCCCCCCAGAAAGAAGGTCAGCGGCGCCTGGAACGAGCCACAGGTAAAGCAGAGCAATTCGATCGACATCGGCAACCTCGCAAATAATCTCTGACGCCCTCTGCTGGACGCCTACCCCTTGGACCTTGCCACCACTGCGGCGAGCGCCGCCAGTATCGCGGTCACTTCCATGGAATGTTCGGCGGTCTTGGTCATCAGTTCGACCTGCGAGGGCTGGGGCGAGAAGAAGGTCGAGGGACCCCAACTGCCGTCCTTGCGCTGGCGGGCGATGAACCAGTCGGCCATGCGGGCCAGCGTGTCGGCATAGTCGCGCGATGGATCGGCGATCTGCATCAGCGCCACGCCCCAGCCGAACTTGCACGCCTGCACCGATTCGAGATCGTCGAACTGCGCCTGCGTCCCGGCAAGGTTGATGGCGAGATAGGCGTGGCCGGCGGCCAGCGCTTCCCTGTCGCCCGTGCGCATCGTGTAAATGGCCAGGAAGGCGGCGGCGATGCCGGGGTAAAAATAGGCTTGGCGCGCTTCCTGGAACCGAATTGCGCCGACCCAGCCGAGATCAGCCGGCACCTCCGTCACCAGCCCGTGCGGCGAGCGCAGCGTGTAGAGGATGTCGGGCAGCGCGGGCTGTTCGGCGAGGCAGGCGAGCGTCCAGTCGCGGATGCGCTTCGCCAGGTCCATGCGCCCTCCCAGCACCGCCGCCATGCCAACCTGCCCAGTCGATAGCAGGTCGGTGAGCTCGGCATAGGGGCCGCCGAGCGGATCCACCGGCATGCCGCCATCCTGCTCCAGCGCGGCGAGCCGGTCGAACAGGCGGGCGGCGATGTCATGCCGCTCCAGCAGCAGTGCGCCCATGGTAAGATGGCCGATCGGATAGGCGCCGAACCGCCCCTTGCCATAGGCGGCGCCCGCCGAGAAATCGCCATCGTCGCCAAGTCCCTCCCGACTGGCCCATTCCAGCACCGCCGCTCCCTTTTCCGTCTCGCCCAGAAGCGCGAAGCTCCACGGCAGGCGCGACCAGCCATTGCCCTTGTCGGCATCCGCCGGGCGGCCGTCCGCGCCGACCCGATCGAGCAACCAGTCGCGGGCGCGGTCACGCGAGGCCCGCAACCGGGCGATTGCCTCTCCGGCGCTCATCCAGCCACCTTTGCGTTCAATCTCAGGGGAACAAAGGAATAGCCCAATATCTTTCCGAACAGGGGGTAGGGGACCGCGCGCTCCTCGTCGATGCTGTAGTCGGGCATTTCGCGGAGGAAGGTTTCCAGCATCGCGGTGATTTCGATCTTGGCCAGCGGGGCGCCCAGGCAGCGATGCGGCCCGGCGCTGAACGAGAGATGCTCGCCCGCATTGGCGCGGCTCAGGTCGAGCGTGTCGGGATCGGGGAATTTGGACGGATCGCGATTGGTGCCGGGATACCAGCACATGATGCGCTCGCCCTTCTTCACCTTGCGCCCGCCAATCTCCACATCATGCCGCGCATTGCGCGTCAGGGCGGTCGTCGGCGGGTAGAAGCGCAGGAATTCCTCGATCCCGCGCGCCATCGCCTCCTTGCTGGCGATCAGCGTTTCGCGCGCATCGGGGCGCTTCGAAAGCCAGATCAGCGCGTTGACGACGGCGCTCGTGGTAGTGTCGAACCCGCCGAACACCAGCGCGGACAACATGCTCTCCCCTTCCGCGTCGGTCAGCGGCACGCCATTGACCGTCCCGTGCGCCAACGCGGTGATGATGTCCTCTTTCGGATTGGCGCGGCGCTCGGCGAGATATTCAAGGAACATCTCGCGGGTGCGGTCCATCTCCTCTGCCGGGAAGCCTGGCTCACCCGGCGGTACGAAGGTGGCGCGGTGGGCCGTCATGGCGGCATCGTGCCAGTTATCCGGTTCGAAACCGACGATGTTGAGCGTGGTGCGCGCGGTCGTCGGGATCACGATGTCGTTGACCAGATCCACCTCGTCCCGGTCCCGGCAGGCCTCCAGCGCCTCGCGGAAGAACTTTTCCGCGACCGGGCCCCAGGTGCGCAGGCTCTTGGGCGTGAAGAAGGGCATCTCCAGCCGGCGGCGCGCGGTCGCCACCGGCGGATCGCTTTCGCTCAGCAGCAGCGGATAGGCTTGCTGCGGGATGACTACGCCCCGGAAACCCTCACGCTCTTTGTGGATGTCGTTGTCGGAAGAGAAATTCTCATAATCCTCCAATACCCGCTTGGCATGCTGCCAGGAGGCAAGGACCCAGAAGCCGTCATGACTGTCGGTCCAGGCCATTGGAAAGTCCATCGCGTGCATCTCGCGCGCGATGTCCGCCCAATGTTCCCTATAATGGACCGAATGGTGATCGAAGTCGAAGGTGGGAGAACGCTCGTCCATGGATATATGACCCTTATTGGCGTGCGACGCGCTCGAGCACGCGGTCGAGAATTGGCAGCAACATGTCGGCAAAGGCCTCGGGATCGTCCGACGGCGCGAAATGCCCAAGACCCTCCCCCACGATGAACTCGGCGCCGGGGATGTTCCGCGCGATGGCGGGTCCGCCATGCTCCTGATCGTGCGCGGCCGAATCATATTGGCCGGCAATGGCGACCAGCGGCTTCGTATTCGCGTCGATCATGTGGCCGCAGGTTTTCAGGTCATGCTCATGCATGAAATAGTCGTTGTCGCCGGCATAGACGCCGGTGAAATTGCTGCGATAGATCCAGTAGACCTCGTGCACCAACGCTTCGGGCGCGACCGGAGTCGTGCCCCCCAGGATGATCGACATCGGATAGTCTTCCGATATCGACGGCGTGCGGAACATGTCGTTGACGATCGGCTTGGACGGCGAGGGATTGTCGTACCAGCCGTTCAGCGAAATGAACGCCCCGAACCGGTCCTTGTGATAGGCGGCGAGGTCGAGCGCGAGCTGGCCGCCGACCGAGCAGCCCATGAAGAAGGGCTGATCGAGATCCAGATGATCGGCAAGGGCGACGACCCAGTTCATCAACTCGTCGCGGGTCGTCTTGTACGGCTGTTCCCACCAGCGCACCCCGATCGGCGGCAGCGACTTGCCGTGATAGGGTAGGTCATAGGCGATCATCGTGAAGCGCTTCTGCATTTCCGGATGGGCGAGCAGGAAGCGATATTGGCGTCCGTCGGCGCCCGCCGTCGGCTGGAGGAGGAGCGGGGTGGGACCTGTGCCGGCGGTCTCAAAATAGATGCGGGCTTCCTGGCCATTGGCCTTTACATAAGCGTAGCGGCCGATGGCGTTGTCGGTCTCGCGCCGGGGCGCGGGCTCCGCGCGGCGCTCGGCAAGGCCCGACACCGCCTTGCGCAGCACCAGATAGAGGCGCTGCCACGCGCCCTGATAGGCGGCGACGAGCGAATTGAGATCGCCCTCCACCTTCAGCCCGCGCGCGAAGCTCATGGTCAGCGTCTCGTAGCCCGGATCGGCCAACGGACGGGCGAAGCTCGCCTGCCAGAAGGCGTCGGGGGCGGACATGACCACATCGGCGTCGCCGCTCGCGGGCTCCACCGCCTGCACAGCGCCGCCCACGACCTTGAGGTCGAAGGGGCTGGCGTCCGGCCCGATGCGCACGGTCGCATCGAGCCCGCGCAACTTGTAGGCAAGCTCCTTGTCGCCGGTTGCGGCGGCGCGGAAGGATTCGAGGCTTTGCGTTATATCCATCGGGCGATCTATTCCTTTATGTCGGAAGTCTCGGCATAGGCCGCCATGCGCGAATCCAGCCGGTCGAGCGCCCGTTCCACTTCCCGATGCCGTCGCTCGGCAAGCTCGCGGATGCCCGGATCGGTGATGATGAGAAACTCGCCTTCCTCGATGCCGTCGAGGCAGATGCGGGCAGTCAGGGCCGGGTCCTGGCCCGACGAACTCAGGAAGCTCTTGATCTCCTCGGCCTGCTTGGCCGGCATCTCCATGGGGCCGCCATAGCGTGCCTGCCGCCTCGCCCGGCCGTTCCAAAGGCTGGTGGCGGTCAGGCCGGGGCAGAAGATGGACACGCCGATACCGCCGTCCTTCAGGTCGCGGCGCAGCGCGTCGGCGATGGCGAGCACGGCATGCTTCGTCGAGGTATAGACGGTCGAGGGCGCCATCAGCGGAAGGCCCAGTGAATTTTCGGAGCCGGTGATGACGATATGCGCCGCACCTTTTTCGGCCTGCCGCTCCGCCAGCAGCGGATGGAAGGCCTGCACCGTCGCGATCACGCCGTGGACGTTGACGTCGTAAAGCCATTCGGCCTCGCGCGGGTCGGTATCCACCAGCGTCGCGCCGATCACGACGCCGGCATTGGCGAAGACGATGTCCACGCCGCCGAAATCGCGCCTCACCGCCTGCGCGAGGGAGGCCAGCGCGGCAGCGTCGGTCACGTCGCATTCATAGCCCCGCGCCGTTTCGCCCAGTTGCGCGGCCGCTTCCCTGGCGCGTACGCCATCGATGTCGGTTAGCGCGACGTGTGCGCCGCGTTCCGTCAACGCCGTGGCCAGCGCGAAGCCGATGCCGTTTCCTCCACCCGTGATGACAGCGACCGTGTCACGATTGAGTTTCATGCACTCACACTCCCCTCGGAACAAAGCTGCGGCCAGGCTCGGGGCCGCTCACACGGCCGTATATTATAATACTCTTATGGCGGAGGCAGCCGGGAGGGCCGCCGGTGGCGCGCACGCGGCAGTTCCAACCGCGCGCGTCGTCATCGCCCTCCTCAGGCGACCCTCATCGGCAAGCGGGTGATGGTGTTGATCGCGACCGAGGCGGCATGCTTCCACTCTCCGTCGAGTTAGAGCCGCAACCCGGCCTTGCGGAACGTGTCGAACAGGATGCTGGTCTCCAGCCCGGCGAGGTTCGGGCGGGTCGAGATCGGCCGTTTCCATTCTTGTGTCTCCAGAAGCACGTCGACCTGGGCGTGCATATGTTTCTGCAGGATCGTCATGCTGCTGCCATGTCTGCTCGGTCGGCGGCACGAGGAAATCAGTTAAGGGCGGGAAGTGCATCCGCCCGGTCCAGGGCGGCTCGGTAAAGGTGCGGATGTGCGGGTCGGTGACAATCATGAAATCGCCTCGCTTCCAGCCCTTCCAGGCAGGGCCAGGCTGTCTCCGCCGGCGTCCGGGCCTGCTCATCCATGAACGCGATGATACGCTGCGCCGCCTCGGCGTCGACGATAGCGGCGCCGCCGTAACGATCCCGCCGGGTTCGGTCCGAGTCGAACAGGCGGGCCGCAACCATGCCGGGGCGCAGGATCGACACTTCGATACCATATCCTGAAAATCGCGCCGATCGCAGGCCGAACATGGCACACCCTCTTTTATAAATTTCAAGCGTATCATATTAATAGCGGACCGGGTGGTCAAGACAATAGACTAGCCTGCTGCCGGCCAGGGTTTGCCCAGACGCCCTCTCGCAAGCATCTTTACTAGTTGTATGTATATACGTATGACATGACCAAACGGTGCAACGCGGCAGTCGGCGCCTGCGACCGAGAAGGAGACTGGCATGGTAACTCTTGCCCCTGAAGTGAACGCGGAGAACCAATGGCGCACCGAACCTGACCCCACTCCGCTGCCGCCATCGAACGCCAGTTCGGTGGCTTGAAGGAAGAAACCCGGGCCAACATTCTCGGCATTAACGCCGCGAGGTTCTTCAACCGGAAGATTCCCGCCCACGTCGCATAAAATGGGCAAAGGGAGCCCCGCCGCCTGGTCCGCGGGGCCGTTACAATCATCCAGCATGAGAAGCGGGGCGGGCGCCATTGCCGCACTTAGACTTCCAGGAGACTTAATGTGGACAAGGATCTCGACTTTTCCGGCAAAACTATTCTCGTGACCGGCTCGGGTCGCAACATCGGCAAGGCAATCATCCTCGAATTCGCCAAGCGAGGGGCCAATGTCGTCATCAATGCCCGGTCCAACCGGGAAGAGGCCGATGGCGTGTTGCGAGAGGCGGAGGCGCTGGGCGCCAAAGGCATCGTCGTGCTGGGAGATGCCGGCGAGAAATCGGTCATCGACGAGATGAAGGCGCGCGCCGAAGAGGCATTCGGGCGAGTCGACATCTATGTCAGCAATGCGGCGAAACGCCTGCACAAGGACTTCTGGGATACGACCGACGAGGACTGGCACCGCCATTTGAACCAGCAGCTGACGGCCTCCTGGTATCTGGCCAAGGCTTTCACGCCGGCGATGCGCGATGCCGGCTACGGCCGGATCATCCATATCAACGGTCCTGACGGCTATGAGGGTGGCTGGACACGCGTGCCCCACTCGACGGCCAAGGGGGGGCTCCGCACCCTGACCAAGTCGCTGGCCGCCGGCCTTGGCGAATATGGCATCACCGTGAACGACATTAATCCGGGCTACGCGGAGACCGTCCGCGATCCGACCACCCATCCTTCGCTCGCCAGCCAGGAGCAGAAGGATCGTATCCGCGAGCAGATCCCGATCCGCCGGGGGGCCAAGACCGAAGAGATCGCCTTTGCGGTCGCGTTTCTTTGCTCGCCCCTCGCCCTGCCGATCACGGGTTCCATCATCCATCTGGATGGTGGCCGCAACATGTTCGGCTAACCCGACGGCGCGGCGGCACGACCTGCCGCCGCGCCGTCATCATCCTATCGGCGTCGATTGGGGGACCGTCGCCCAGAAATCGCGGTCATGGCCATAGAAGATGCGCGCGCCGCCGTCGCGGAGCCGGCGCAGGTTCCGCAGCGTGTCCATGCCCAGCGCCCTGTCGGCGGTGAAGGCGGGAAGGACGAGCGCGTCCAGATTATATTTGAGATAGCAGCAATCGGCCGTCAGCACGACATCGCCGCTCGCCAGCGCCACGCGCACGCTTTGATGCCCCGGCGTATGGCCGAAGGTCGGAAAGATCACGACCGATCCGTCGCCATGAAGATCATGCTCTCCATCGATCGCCAGCACGGGATGGCCAAGATCATAGTCGCGCGGGTCGTAGAGGCGCGGGTCCGTCGCATTCCGGGCCGCGGCGCGTTCGCGGTCCTGCACGATGAGCGTCGCGTTGGGGATGGAGCCGTTGCCGCCGCAATGATCGGCATGGAAATGCGAGTTGATGATCCATCTGATATCGCCGGGATCGATGTCGATGGCGCGCAGGCGGGCCGCGATTTCGGCGCTTTCATCGATGTCGAAGCCGATGTCCGTCGGCCCTAGCCGATCATCCGCCTCGTGCCGATAGCGCAGGTTCAGGCCCGTATCGAACAAGGCCAGGCCTTTGGGGTGCGCGATGAGGTAGGCCGGGACGGGCGAGCGGATGATATCCTGCTCCTCCACTCCGAAGAAGCTTCGCGGCGATTGGAACGTCCCGCAGGTGAAAGCGAAGAGCTTCAGTCCATCCATTCTTCCATGCGCCTCCTCAGCGCCAGCCAATGCCTCGCCTATTTGCCGGCAGGCTTGGCGGTGACGTCCGTCTCGATGAACAGCCTCTCCCGCGACGCCGGGCTGAACGCGTTCTGCACCAGGATAGGCCGGCGGTCGGGATCCCTGACGACCCTGGACAGTTCGAGCATAGGAGCGCCAATATCGACCTGCAACGGGTCGGCTTCAGCCACATCGGCCAATGTCGCGCTGATGATATTGTCGGCGCGCTGCGGCGTGCAACCGATATCGATCAAGATGGAAATCAATGGCCTTTGTTCCAGCATTTCAGCGGTTAATCGGCGGCCTAAAGCTTCGGGCAGATAATGATGTGTCAGACGAAATGGGATGCCGTCGATCCGACGTAAGCGGGTAACGTGGAGAATGGTATCTCCCACGTTCAAATCGAGTTTGGCGGCCAGTTGCGACGAGGCGGGGACGAAGCCGAAGCCGAGTATTTCCAGTTCGCTCGCTTCAGTGAAAGAGCCGACAAGATTCATCACCGGATAATCGGCGCGTGCGTCGGCATCGAGCGAGGCAATGACCTGCGCCCCTACGCCATGCCGACGCCTTACAATGCCTTTTTCCTCCAAGGTCTGCATGGAACGGCGCACCGTGGCGCGCGAAACTTGGTAGGTGTCGGCCAACGCATCTTCGCTGGGCAGCAAGCTGCCTTTTGCATATTTGCCCGATGAGATGCTGGAAAGAAGGATGGAGTAGAGCTGATGATGCAATGATGCTCCAGCCCTTCGCGTGAGGAGCCTCATCGAACTGCGCCTCTGAAGATCAGGCGCTTCGACCTTTTGCACCGGCCGCGTGCAATAAATAGAACTGCCATGGCTCTTTCATCTCCATCGATGAGAAGCCTTATCGCCCTTTCTTCACCCTGTGAACGGTGCAACCTCGTCGGCAATACGGGCTGACCGTGGCGTCGTCGCGACCAGATGGGTGGAGCGAGCTTCTTATGGAAGCGGCTCACCCTTCCCTTGGGGGTCCGGGGGATTGGCATGGCTACCCCTTAACGTGCTCCCTCTGGGCGAGGTGTCCCGCCTTCGCGGCGTGGCGGCGGAGGCGGTGTGACCGACCCGATCGCCTCCCATCTTTACTTCATACGTATATGCCTATAACCATTCAATTACCGAATTGACAGGGTCTGTCGACTGATCGTCGCGAGGAGAGAGCATCATGTCGGCTCCGGTCGGGGCCGCGGCGCTGCATCATTACAGCCAGAGACCGTGCGGGTGATCCTGGGATCTGCCTAGCGGGCGCGCATCGGGAATGACGGCGGCTTTCGGGAGAGGAAAGCATGCAGACTAACTATGACTATATCATCATCGGCTCTGGCTCGGCCGGCGCGGTGATCGCCAATCGCCTCACCGCATCGGGCCAGCATAGCGTGCTGCTGCTGGAGGCGGGGCCGAAGGACCGCTATTTCTGGATGAACGTGCCGATGGCGTTCATGCGGACCCTGCAACATGGCGGCTTCGCCTGGTACGATCCCAGCCTTGCCACCCAGAGCGTAGGCGGCCGTACCATAGCGATCACGCAGGGCAAGACGCTGGGCGGCGGCAGCTCGATCAACGGCATGCTCTATGTGCGCGGGCAGAAGGAGGATTTCGACGACTGGCGCGACGCGGGCTGCGACGGCTGGGGCTGGGACGACGTGCTGCCTTATTTCAAGAAATCGGAGAATCTCGAGCGGGGTGGCAGCGACGAGCATCATGGGCGGTCCGGCGAATTGAAATTGAGCTGGGTCGACGACCTGCCCCTGACATCGCGGCTGTCCATGCAGGCGATGCGCGAGTTCGGGCTTCCCTTCAACGAAGATGTCAACAGCGGTTATCAGGACGGCGTGGGCTATCTGCTCGCGACCATCCATCGCGGCCGGCGGCAATCGACCGCGAAGGCATTTCTGCATCCGATCCGCGACAAGCGGCGCAACCTGACCATCCTCACGGATGCGCATGTCCGCAAGATTCGGATCGCCGACGGTCGTGCGACCGGCGTCGATGTCGCCACCAAGAAAGGCGAGCGGGCATTTACCGCGCGGCGCGAGGTGATCCTTTCGGCGGGCGCGATCGGGTCCCCCCATATCCTTCAGCATAGCGGCATCGGCGACGCGGCCCATCTGAAGTCCGTGGGGGTCGAACCGCTGGTGCACAGCCCGCTGGTCGGCGAAAATCTCCAGGACCATTTGTTCGGCCACTTGAAGTTCAGGGTGGCGAGCCGGCGCTACAGCATCAACCACAAGCTGCGTTCGACGCCGCGCATGGTCGTCGAACTGGCGAAGTGGATGGTGATGGGGGGCGGTCTCCTCGGCACCTCGAGCTCGCATTTCTGCGCTTTCATCAAATCGGATGAGGCACTGTCCCGCCCCGATCTGCAACTGGCGATGCGGCCATTCTCCATGCTTCAGCTAAAGCGCGGCGTCACCACCGACACCTTCCCGGGCATGATGATCTCCGCGATCCAGACGCGTCCCTACAGCCGGGGCAACGTCCGGATCCTGTCCAGCGACCCGATGCAGCGGGCGCGTGTCGATATGAACTATCTGTCCGACGACCGCGACATCGCGACGCTGATCGGGGGCATCCGGCAGATCCGCAGGATCGCGAACATGCCCGCGCTCAAGGATGTCGTCACCGAGGAACTGGATCCCGGTCCCGGCCACGTCAGCGACGAGGAACTGGCGGCCTATCTGCGCGCCACAGCCTCCACCGTGGCGCATCCGGTGGGCACCGTCCGAATGGGAGGAGAGGGCGCGCCGCTCGACTCCCGGCTGAAGCTGCGCGGGGTGGAGGGGTTGCGCGTGGCCGACGCCTCGGTGATGCCCCGGATCACGTCGGGCAACACCAATGCGCCCTCGATCATGATCGGGGAAAAGGCGGCTGACCTGATCCTTGCCGACGTCCGGAACTGAACAGATCGGCTGTGGCCGAGACGAGGACTGACGGGTTAGTCGACGGGCAAGCGGCCGATGAAATCGGACATCAGGGCCGCGACCTCGGCAGGCTTTTCCATCATGTTGAAATGGCCGGCATCGGGCAGGATCGCGATCTCCGCATGCGGAACGGTACGGCGTAAAAAGCCGGTGAAAGGCGTGCTTTCCTCGTGGCTGCGCAAAGAATAGCGAGGCGTATCGCGATCGTGAAAAGTGCTCTGTATCGCCAACAGGGGCAGGTCGGCGGGCAGGCTTGAAAAGACGGCCTCGGCCCGGTTGACGTCCCAGTCGGCGATGCGAGCCCCGTTCGCTGCGAAAACCGCGCGAGAAATCGGCGACATGCTTTGCCGGACATCCCTCCGAACCGCTTCATCGGCGAAGGGGCCGATCATGCTGTCGAAGCTGGTTCGCGCGCGCGCGAGGCTTCCGTTTCCCGGCGCCATCGTGTCCGTTTCCCGCGTCGGCGGGCCGATGCGGCTGCCGTCGATCAGGATCACCGCCGCCGTTGCGTCCGGTTGCTGCGCCGCGGCCTGCGCCACCACCCTGCACCCCAGGCTATGCCCCACCAGAATGGCCGGGCCGAGCCCCGACTGTTCGACCAGCGAGTTGATATCGCCCGCCCAGCCAGCGATGTGGCATTGATCGAGTGGCGCTTCGGACCGGCCATGGCCGCGCATGTCGAGCCGCAGCACGCGGTGCCTGTCGGTCAGATAGGGCGTCAGACGATCCCAGTTGCTATGATCGCACATCGCGGCATGCACCAGCACAAGCGCGGGAGCCCCATCGCCTTCAATGAGATGAAATGGGAGCGCCATGACAATTTCCTTCTGTGGCCCGATCCGGCGGGCGGCATCGCATCATATTGATATACGTATATCAATATGACTTTCTGGAGATGGCCGCTGCCTCGACATGGCCTCGCGACGAGGGGGGTTGCGCCGGCCGCCGAAATGGTGACACTCATTTCAGATAAAGGAATAGCCGAAGAGGATGCCATGGTGCGAGAAGCTTCGCATGCCTGCGGCCGGGAGACGGTCCCATGATCCCCGGTCTGTATGGCCCATTGTTCCAGGCCGGCTATGTGACGCTGGACATAGAGCGGGCGACCGACCTGTTCCGGCGGACGCAGGGCGTGAACGACTGGTTCCTTTCGCCCACCGGCACGCTGCCGACGCGGGGCGGGGGCATGCAGGTGCGGGTCGCGCTCGCCTGGATGGGCGACACGATGATCGAGATCATCGGCTGCGAGGGCGGGGACGACGGCATTTTTCGCCAGATATTGCCGCGGGACGAGTTCGCGGTGCGGCTGCACCATATCGCCTTTCGCCTGCGTGACGAGGCGGAATGGCAGGCGATGCTGGAGGGCGGGCGCCGCCACGGCTATGATCTGGCGCTCAGCGTCGAGACGGCGAGCACGCGCGCGGCCTATCTCGATACGCGGTCGGCGCTCGGCCATTATGTCGAATATCTCTATTATTTCGACGAGGCGCGCAGTTCCCTGCCGCACATCCCGCAGAACCGGCCCGCAAGCCGGGAGGCTGACTGATGCGCGCGGCGGTGTTCAAGGGGCCGGGGATCCCGCTCGCGGTCGAGACTCTGCCCGATCCCGCGCCGCTGGCGGGCGAGGTGGTGATCCGGGTGGGAAACTGCGGCATTTGCGGCAGCGACCTGCACATGACCGACGGCCATGGCGCCTTCCAGATGCCGCCCGGCCACATATTGGGCCATGAATTTTCCGGCGAGATCGTGGCGTTGGGCAAGGATGTGGAGGGCTTCCGCGTCGGCGATCGGATCACCGCGATGCCAACCACCGGCTGCGGCCATTGCCCGGCCTGCCGCGCGGGCACGCCCAAATGGTGCCCGGATCGCAAATCGATGCAGGGCGGCTATGGCCAATATCTGCGCACCCGCGCCACCTCCGCGCGCAAGCTGCCGGCGGGGCTCTCGCTGGAGGACGGCGCGCTGGTGGAGCCGCTGGCCGTGGGGCTGCACGGGGTCGAGCGGGCACAGATGAAGCCGGGCGACCGGGTGCTGGTGATCGGCGCGGGGCCGGTGGGCCTCGCCGCCACCTATTGGGCGCGGCGCATGGGAGCGGGGCGGATCGCCGTCACCGCCGCATCGACGCGGCGCGCCGACATGGCGATGGCAATGGGCGCGAGCGCGTTCGTCGCGCCGTCCGACACGCCCGTCGAGGATGTGCGCGAGGCGCTAGGCGGGCCGCCCGACATCGTGTTCGAATGCGTCGGCCTGCCCGGCATGGTCGACAAGAGCTGCGACCATGTGAAACCGCAAGGAACGGTCTGCGTGCTCGGCTTCTGCACCGTCACGGACCAGTGGCTGCCGCTGACGCCGCTGTTCAAGGAGGCGAATATCCTCTTCGCCGTGCTCTATTCGCTGGGCGACTTTCAGGTGGCGATCGACACGCTCGACGCCGGATCGGTCGAGCCGCGCGTGATGATTACCGACCGCATCTCGCTCGATGAGACCCCGGCGATGTTCGAGGCGCTGCGCCAGCGCAGCCACCAGTGCAAGGTGCTGATCGATCCATGGCGGTGACGGTGCTGGAATCCGCGCGGATCGTAGCGGCGGCCGCGGACATGGCGCGCGCACCGCTGCCGGCCGACGATGGCTATGCGCCGGGGCTGGCGATGTTGTGTGACGGCGTCAACGGCTGCGCGCTGGCGACGCCGGAGGGGCGGGCGTCGATCGAGCGGCAGGCGATCGGTCATCTCGCCAACCGCTTCGCGATCGAGGCGTGGCTGGCTGAGCATCCCGCGCTGGTGCAGGCGCCGGTGGAGCGGCCGGTCTTCGTGCTCGGCATGCCGCGCACCGGCACGACCCTGATGGTCAATTTGCTCGGGCAGGACCCGGCTGCCCGCACGCTGCGCAAATGGGAGGCCAATATCCCCGTGCCGCCGGCCGCGCCGGGCATGCTGTCGGACGACCCGCGCTGCATTCGGTTGAACGCGGTGCGCCGGGCCGAGGTCGCGTCGGGCAAGCTCCAGACCAACATCCATTTCGAATGGTATGAGGAGCCGACGGAGTGCGTCTTCGTGCTGGCGCAGGACTTTCGATCGACCCTGTGGGACGCCTTCCTGCCGATGCCCGGCTATTCGGACTTCCTGCTGGGCGGTGACATGCAGGGCGCCTATCGCTGGCACCGCCGCGTGCTCCAGCATTTGCAGGCGAATAATGGCGGGCGGTGGACGTTGAAGGCGCCGGGCCATGCGCTGTTCGCGCGCGATCTGTTGCGCGTCTATCCCGATGCGCGGATCGTCTGGATGCACCGCGATCCGGCCACCGTGGTTGCCAGCCATGCGAGCCTGGCGGCCGGCGCCCATCGGCGCTTTGCGGCGCAAGCGGACGTCGCCTATATTGCCGATCTCTATCCGCGCCAGCTCGCGGCGCATGTCGACCGGATGCTGGACGTCGAGGCGGCCTTTCCCGATCAGGTATTCCATGTCCGCTATGAGGATGTCGAGCATCGTCCGGTCGAGACGGTGGAGCGGCTCCATGCGGAAATGGGTGTGGCCTTCACCTCGGACATCGCCCGATCGGTTGCGGCATGGGTCGCCGCTCATCCGCGCGGCGCGCGGGGCGCGCATGATTATTCGTTGGCCCAATATGGCATCGAGCCGGCGCGCGTGGACCGACTATTCGCGCGCTATCGCGAGCGGCTGGCCGCGATCGAGCCGCTTTCCACGGGAGAAAATGCGTGAGCGTTCGCTTCGAGGATTATCTGGAGGATATCAAGGCGGCCGGCGCCGACTTGCCGACCGCAGGCTGGGGCATCGACGCGCAGACCGCCCAGGAGGCGGTGCGCATGGCGTTCGGCTGCCTGGCGCAGGGCTTTCTGAACTATGTCCATGCCGATCCGCGCTACCCCGAATTCCTGCCCGCCTATGACTGGGCGATCAATCACATGGCCCCGGTGCCCGACTATCGGTACAAGGTGTGCCTGATCGACGGCGACGGGATATACCGGATCAGCGGCTATCGCGGCACGTCGCGCTTCGTCGACGTCACCGTCTTCGGATCGATGGTGAGCCTGGGCAAACCGGGGCGGGTCTTCACGCGAGTCAGCCTGGACGACCTGCCGATCGGGGCGGACGGCTGGTACGAGTTCATTCTCTCGGCCGAGCGGCCGGCGGGCTGTGACGGGCCCTGGTATGCGCTGGACCCGGCGGCGATCCGCCTTCAGGTGCGGCATGCGAGCTATGACTGGGTGAGCGAGGTCGATGCGCGCATGGCGATCGACCGGCTCGACGTACCGACCCGCCGCCCGCGAACCGACCCGCAGGAACTGGCCCGCAAGCTCGGCATGTTGGCGCTCTGGACCAAGAACTCGGTCGATTACGGCATCGCCCATGTGCAGGGGCAGGCGGACAAGGGCAATATCAACCGGCTGGAGTTCATCGATTGGGGCGCGGTCGGTGGCTTCGATCCCAAGATCCAGACCTATTATGAGGGTCTCTACGACCTTGCCGAGGACGAGGCGCTGATCCTGGAAACGGAAGTGCCGGAGGTGGCGCGCTACTGGTCCTTCCTGCTTGCCGACCCGTTGTTCGGCACTATTGATTTCATGAACTGCCAGTCGAGCCTCAACGGCCATCAGGCGCGGATCGACGCCGACGGCCGCTGCCGGATGGTGGTATGCGGCAGCGATCCGGCAGTGCCCAACTGGCTGGACACCGGCGGCTATCCGCAGGGTGTGATCCAGGTGCGCTGGAACGAATGCTCGACCCAGCCGCTGCCCGAGGCGCGGCTGGTGAAGCTGGCGGACCTGCGTGCGCACCTGCCCCCAGACACGCCCACCATATCGGTGGACGAGCGGGAGGCGGCGTTGCGTCACCGGCGCCTGGGCGCGCAGTTGCGCAACCGCTGGTAGGTCAGAGGCGGGAGAGGACGATGCGGCAGGAGGATTTTCTGGGCAGCTGGATGCTGCGCCGCTGCTACGAGATACATGACGGCGTGGTGAAGGATGCGAACCGGCTGGGCGAGGGCGCGAACGGCTGCATCCATTATCTGCCCGACGGGCGGGTGGCGGTGCTGATCCAATATGGCGGTTGCCCGTCCCTGTCGGCCGCCCCGGCCGTGGCCAGCGATGCCGAGGTCGCGGCCGCGGCGCGGCGCTTCTATGCCTATGCCGGCCCCTTCACGATCGCGGGTGACCGGATCGTCCATCATCTCGACACCTGCTCCAACCCCAATGATGTCGGCGCGAATTATGTGCGCACCGTCGCCTTCGAGGACGGCCGGCTGATCCTGGGCACGCCGCCGGAGATGCGCGAAGGGGTAATGGTCGAGCTGAGGCTGGATTGGGAACCGGTCGCGCCGCGTGGACCGACACGGCAGTGAAAAGAGGACGGCAGCCATCTGCCGACGAAGGAGAACGAATGTCTAAGGAAGCCGTGCCGGATGTCCCCGCAACTCCCGCGACCGACGACCTGCCGGCGCCTTGGAAGGTGATGGCCGTTCTCATCCTCGCGGAACTCTGCGCCACATCCTGCCTCTCCATGCCGCTGCCCGCGCTGTCGGCATGGTTGCGTATGTATGGCAGCCCGATCGCGGTGGGATGGATCATGTCCTCCTTCCTGCTGGTGTCGGCGGCGACCGCGGCGCTGTGCGGCAGCCTGGGCGACCTGTTCGGCCGCAAGCGGGTGATGTTGGCGATCCTCGTCATTGTCCTGATCGGCAGCGTGATGAGCGCATCGACCGAGACGCTCGGCTGGCTGATCGCCGGCCGCTGTCTTCAGGGCGTCGCCGGTGCCATCCTTCCGCTGTCGCTTGGGCTCTCGCGCGAGGTGCTGCCGCCCCATCGAGTGTCGCTTGGCTTTGGCATCATCATCGCCAGCGCTTCGGGCTCGTCGGCGCTTGGCTTTCCGATCGCGGGCTTCATGACCGATCACTATGGGCCGTCGAGCATCTTCTGGGTGCTGGCGTTGTTCGCCATATTGGGTCTGATCGGCATCGGCGCGGCGCTGCCGGGCGCACGGCGGTCGTCCGTCCGCGCACGCGACATCGACTGGCTGGGCGGCCTCCTCTTCGCCCCCGCCGTCGCGCTCGTCCTGCTCGCGGTCAGCGGGAGCCGGCAGGGCGGCTGGATGGCGCAGCTGATGTGGCCGATGTTGATCGCCGGCGTCGCGCTGATCGCGATCTGGTATGTGCACGAGCGGCGCCATGCCGCGCCGCTCATCGATGTGCGGCTGCTGGCGAACGGCCATTGCCTGATCGCGCTGACGCTGGCCGCGCTGCTCGCCGTCGGCGCCTTCCAGGTCACGGAAACCGCGTCGTTGCTGCTCCAGCAGCCGGTCTGGACCGGCGTGGGCTTCGCCCTGTCGGCTACCGTCACGGGGCTGCTCAAGCTGCCCGCGATTGCCACCGGATCGCTGTCGTCGATCGCGACGGGCTGGCTGGCTGGGCGCTGGGGACCATGGCCCTGCGTGCTGGTCGGCGGCCTGACGACCTGCGCCGCAGCGTTCAGCGCGATGCTCTTTCACGCCAGCGTCTTCAGCATCTTCCTGCTGGTGCTGGTCGTCATGATAGGGCTGACGGCGGTCTATACCAGCGTGCCGGTGCTGATCGCGCTCGGTACGCCCCCCAACCGTACGAGCGAGGCGATGGGGGTCATGGCCGTCGTCCGCGCGATCTTTCAGGGCGTGGGCGCGCAGCTGATCGCCGTCATCCTGGCGAGCCGGGTCGTGATCGGCCCCGGCGGCGTCCATTTCCCGTCGGACACCGCCTATAGCGCGGCCTTCGGCTATATGGGTCTCACCGCGCTGCCCATCGTGCTGCTCGCGCTGCCGATGCTCTGGCGCCGTCCTACAGGCGGCGCGACGCGTGTGGCCGGATCGTCCTGACGGACATATCTTCCCGCCATCGAGGGTGGCGCGCAGTAGCGGAGCGACGAACCGGCGGCGGCGTTGCGCTGCGCACCCTGGCGCATGTGGGGTCGCTCATCGCGCTCGCCCTCTCCTTGTTCTGCGTTTCGTAGCGGCCGGTCAGATGTTGACGGCCGCCAGCATCTGTTCGGGATAGCGCAGCCCGGCGGGCTTGCCGATCGCGTCGAGCCGCGCCATCTCGTCCACCGACAGCGCGATATCGGCCGCCGCCACGCTGTCCGCCATCGTCACGCGGCGCTTGGCGCCGGGGATGGGGACGATATCGGGCCGCTTGGCGAGCAGCCAGGCGAGCGCCACCTGCGCCAGCGACACGCCCTTCGCGTCCGCGACGGTGCGGATCACCTCCACGATCGCCAGGTTCGCCTCATAATTGCCGGGCTCGTAACGCGGGTCGTGGAGCCGCCAGTCGCTCGGCGTCATCTGCGACCGGGGACTGGCGTTGCCGGCGAGAAAGCCGCGCCCGAGCGGCGAATAGGGGACGAAGCCGATACCCAGTTCCGCCGTTACCGGCAGGATGTCCTCCTCCACGCCGCGTTCCCACAGCGAATATTCGGTCTGGATCGCGGCGACCGGATGGACGGCATGGGCGCGGCGGATGGTGGCGGCGCTCGCTTCCGACAGGCCGACATGCAGTATCTTCCCCTCCCGCACCAGATCGGCGAGCGCGCCCATCGTTTCCTCGATCGGAACGGCCGGGTCCATGCGATGCTGGTAATAGAGGTCGATGCGGTCGGTGCCGAGGCGTCGGAGCGAACCTTCAATGGCGCGCTTCACATTGGCGGGCGATCCGTCGACGCCCGGTCCGCGATTGCCGCCGTCGAAGCGGAATCCCCATTTGGTGGCGAGGACGAGGCCTTCGCGCTTGCCCCGGACCGCGCGGCCGAGCAGTTCCTCATTTTCGAGCGGGCCGTAGACTTCGGCGGTGTCGAAGAAGGTGACGCCCAGATCGATGGCGGCATGGATGGTCGCGATCGATTCGTCATCGTCGGCCGGGCCGTAGGAGGCCATGCCCGCCTTCATCGGCATGCAACCGATGCCGATCGCCGATACATTCAGGCCTTGTCCAAGCGTGCGGTAGCGCAAGTCTCATCTCCTCGCCGCGGCGCGATCCGCCGTGGTCCGCCGATTTATTGAGGTAGCGCAAATAGCAGGCCGCGCCCGCATGACCAACCCGGATATTTTTGCGGGAGCGGGCCGCGTCCGCGCCCGCATCGGGCGGCGGGATTCGCTTGACGCTGGGTATGACGAGCAATAGCCATATAAGAATTGAAGGCCGAATGCGGCCCAAGTGCTTAAAGGGAGAGGAGAAGACTATGGCGGTCTTTGTCCTGGTTCATGGCGGATTGCATGGCGGGTGGTGCTGGGAGCGGATCGTACCGCTGCTGCGCGAAGCGGGCCATGCGGTCGAGGCGATCGACCTGCCGGGCGCCGACGGCAAGCTGTCCGGAGCGGCCGTGACCTTCGATGACTATGTCGCCGCCACCGTGGCGGCCGCCGCGCGGGCGCGCGAGCCCGCGATCCTGGTCGGCCATTCGCTCGGCGGGCGCTCCATCTCGGCGGCGGCGGAGGCGCGGCCGGATTTGGTGCGCGCGCTCGTCTATGTGACTGCGCTGCTGCCCTCGCCGGGGATGCCGGAGAACCTGCCGGCCGCGGCGGACAATATAATTGCCAGCGGCTTCTTCCCTGTCGATGGCGGCGCGAGCGTGATGCTGGAGGAAGGGCCGGCGCGCGCCGGCTTCTATTCGGACTGTTCGGAAGCGGATGCGAAGGCCGCCTTCGCCCGGATCGTTCCGCAGCCGGTGCAGGCGATGACGCAGCCCGTCCACCTGACGCACGAACGCTGGGGCGGGGTGCCGCGCTTCTACGTCTTCACCACCGAGGACCGCACCATCCCGATCGCCCACCAGCGGCAGATGGAGGCGCTGTCGCCCTGCGCAAATACCTTCGAGCTTCCAAGCGGCCATTCGCCCTTTCTTACCCACCCCCGGGAATTGACCGAGATTCTGTGCGCCCTCGCGTCGCAGCCCGCCCGGCCCGCGAAGGAAAGGCAGGCATGAGCGCGACGATCTGGACGGAACCGCACCTGCGGAGCTTTCCTGGCGGTCTTTCCAATTAAGGTAGCTTTGCCTATCTTGGATGCGAGATTTGGCAATCAGGAGACAGAAGATGATGGGCATGGGCGACGGAAGCTGCCCGTTCGAGTTCAATTTCGAACCTTCGACCTTCAAGATCGGCGACATGGTGAGCTATCGCGTTACCGGCAGTCTCAGCGATTTTCCCTTCGTCGGCACGCTGGTCGAGGTGGGCGAGGATTATGTGCTCATCAGCAGCGATCCGGCAGACCCGGCCAGCCGCATGCGCGGCACGCGGGAAAGCCGGCCGCTGGTGGAAGAAGCCGAAGCGCTGCGCTGACCGCAAGGCATGGCGCAAGCGGGCCCGGGGCGGCGGGATGGGGCCGCCGCTCGATAGCACCGCACGACAGCGAAAGGAGTGCTGATGGCCGGCCGCATCCGGGTGGGATTGGTGGGCGCCAGCATCGAGCGCGGCTGGGCGGCGGCGACGCATCTGCCCGCGCTGGTGGCGCTCGACGGGTTCGAACTGGCCGCCGTCGCCACGACGCGGATGCAGAGCGCCCGCGCGGTCGCCGACCATCATGGCGTCCCCCATGCCTTCGACAGCGCGGAGGCGCTGGCGGTGCTTCCCGACCTCGACCTGGTGGTCGTCAGCGTGAAGGCGCCGCAGCATTTCCCGGCGGTGGCGGCGGCGATCGGGGCCGGCAAGGCGGTGTTGTGCGAATGGCCGCTGGGCAAGTCGGTGGAGGAGGCGGAGGCGCTGCGCGACATGGCCCAGGCGGCGGGCACGCCCAATTTCGTCGGGCTTCAGGGGCGCATGTCGCCACCGCTGCGTCATGCCGCGGCATTGATCGCCGACGGCTGGCTGGGCGAGATACTCTCGGTCGATCTCCATTCCGCCCACCAGCCCTGGGGCGACGAGACGCCGCCAAGCGGGGCCTATCTGTTCGATGCGCGCAACGGCGCGACCCTGCCGTCGATCATCGGCGGCCATGCGCTCGACATGCTGGCCGCCTGCGCCGGGTCGTTCGAGATCGTGCACGGTATGACGCGCAATCGCCACCCGCGCGCGCGCGATACCGCCACCGGCGCGATGGTCGATAAGACGGCGCCCGACCAGTTTCTGGTACAGGCGCTGCTGGGCAATGGCGCGCCCGTCTCCATCCATGTGCAGGGCGGGGTGCGCAGCGGCGATGCCTTCGCGCTCACCGTCTGGGGCAAGCGTGGCACGCTGCGCCTCGAAAGCAGCGTCGTGCCGGAGATCATGCCGCCCGCGCTCAGCGGCACGCGGGAAAAGGGCGGGGCGCTGGCGCCGATTGCGGTACCCGATGCGCTCTGGTCCGTGCCCGAGGCGATCCGGCGGGGGCCGGCGGCCAACGTCGGCGAACTGTATCAGGGCGTCGCCGCCGCGCTGCGCGGCGAGGCGCATGATGTGCCCGACTTCGCGGCGGGGGCGCGGCTGAAGGCGGCGATCATGGCTGTTCCTGATGCGGGGGTCAGGGCCGGCGGCTGACGAAATCACCGATCATTACGGCGATTTCACTGCTTCGCCTTCCGCCCCGTCAAAAGCCGACGAACCGCACCGAACCGGCAAGCGGCGCGCGGGCAGTACGCAGCGTGTTGACTGGCGCGTCCGGATCGGCATAGCCGATCGCCAGCCCGCAATAAAGGATATGGTCCTGCGGAATGTGCAGCAGCTCGCGGATCGTCGCTCCCGCGTGCGCCCATGCGCCTTGGGGGCAGGTGGCCAGCCCTTCCTCCTGCAACAGCAGCATCACCGTCTGGAGCCAGATGCCCATGTCCGCCCATTGCGCCCGCACCATGAGTTGGGGCGTGTGGCAAAAGAGGATGCAGGGCGCGCCGAAGCCGATCCAGTTGCGCGCGGTGTGGGCATGGCGCGCGGCCCTGTCTTCCCGGCCGATGCCCAGCGCTCTATAAAGGTCGGCGGCGCATTCGCGGCGGCGCGCCATCCACGGCTCGGGCAAGGGATCGGGATAGGTTTCATGATCCCCCAGCACCATGCCGGCGGCCTGGTGTTCCGCAAAGCGGGCGAGCAGGTGGCGCAGCGCCTCGCCCGCCACCACGACCGCGTTCCACGGCTGGACATTGCCGCCCGACGGGGCGAAACGAGCCTTGTCGAGCACCCGTTCCAATATGGCGCGATCCACCGGCATGGGCAGGAAAGCCCGGACGGACCGCCTGTTAGCCACGGCTTCACCGACAGTCGTCACGCCTCATTACCTTTCCCGTGGAGAGCGGGCGATGCATCTCGGCATATCATGGCTCGCTCGCTCGTGCAGCGCGCGCGAACGCGAAATAACAGGCCATGGCTTGGGGATCGGAGCGGCAGCGCCGGGCCAGCAGCGGGCGTTCATGCCGCGGGGTGCTGAGCCATGCCGGCGATCCGCGCGATCGTCAGGGCGCAGGCCGACAGCAGCGACCAATTGGTGCGCGTCGGTGACCCGGCCGCCGCGCCGTCGATCGCGACGCCGTTCACGACATCGGCGGGCGGGGCGAGCGCTTGTGTCAACCGCTGCCAGTCATGCGCCGGTTCGATATTGCTCAAGCCTCTCTCCCTGGTGCTAATGTCGCGGTCCGCGGCCGGGCAGGCGGCGGACCGTCGGCCCTCAGTCGCTCTCGCGTTGGCCGGCCGCGCGGGCCGGGTCAATCCATCAGCGCGACCCAGTCGTTCGACGGCGGATCGACATCCGCCATGTTGATCGCGCCATGGGCGGTATGGCTGCGGATGGTGCCGCCATTGTCCACGGGCAGCATGACGCCGTTGATGAAGGACGCGTCCGCCGACATCAGGAAGGCGGCGCTCGATGCGACCTCGTGCGGCTGGCCGACGCGGCCCATATATTGGTGACGCAGCTTGCGGCCCTTGACCGGATCCTCGACGATCGCGCGCAACCGCCCCTCGCCCGTGTCGACTGGGCCGACGATCAGGCAGTTGGTACGGATGCGATAGCGCGAATAATAGGTCGCCATCTGGAGCGTCAGCGACTGGATCGCGCCCTTACAAGCGCCATAGCAATGGCTCGACACCTGCCCCCTGATGCCGCCGGTGGACGACATGTTGAGAACGGAGCCGCCGCCGGCCCGCGCGATCGCCTTCAGCCCGTATTTCGACGCGAAGAAGACGCCGTCCAGGTCGACGCTGGTCAATTTGCGCCAGGTTTCGGTGGAAATCTCGGTCAGCGGCCCGTCATTGCGGTTCTGGATCCAGGCCGCGTTGTTGACGAGGCCGGTCAGCTTGCCGAAGCGGTCGGCCGCGGCGCCGACGGCCGCCTTCACATCCTCCTCCCGCGACACGTCCATCGCTACGAACAGGGCTTCGGTTCCCAGCGCCTCCAGCCGCTCGCGCATCTGCCGACCGCGATCCTCCGACCGGCCGGTAATAACGACCTTCGCGCCTTCGCGGGCGAAGCGTTCCGCCATCGCCGCGCCCAGTCCGGCGGTGGAGCCGGTGATAAGGATGACCTCATCCTTCAGCCGGCCGGGACAAAACAGGCCATCGTCCATATCGCTTCCATCCCCTCTCGCGACGAAAATTCGTGGGTCAGACAGCGGTCCAGCCCGCGTCGATCGGCAGCACCGCGCCGTTGATGAAGCTGGCATGGTCGCTGGCAAGAAAAAGCACCGCGGGCGCGATCTCGTCGGGCGTGCCCCGGCGCGGATTGAGATCGAGCGCACGGCGCAGCGAGGGCCAGAGATTGGGCTGCTCGTTGGTGCCGATCACCCGGCCCTCCGCGCTGTTCCATTCGGGGCCTTCGCCCCGAACGCCGCCCGGCGCGATGCCCACGCAGCGGATGCCTCGGTCGCCATAGCAGGCCGCGATATTCTTCGTGAGGCCCATCAGCCCATGCTTGGCCGCCGTATAGGCCGGGCCTGCCCGGCCGCCGGTCAGGCCGCAGATGGAGATGGTATTCACGATCACGCCCTTGCCCTTCATCAGCATGCCGGGCAGGAACTGGCGCGCGGTCAGAAAAGGGGCCTTCAGATTCACCGCCTGGCAACGGTCCCACCATTCTTCCGTTGTATCGAGCAGGCTGGCATTATTACCGATGCCGACATGGTTGACCAATATGTCGACGGTGCCGAAGGCCTCGCTTGCCGCCTGGCCGACCCGTTCGATATCGGCGGCCGATGCGACGTCGGCGCGGACCGATATGGCCTGGCCCCCCTGGCCCCGGATCGTTCCGGCGGTCAGCTCCGCCGTGTCGGGGTTGATGTCCACCACCACGACTTTCGCGCCGGCCGCCGCGAAGTGGAGCGAGATTTCCCGGCCCATGCCGCGCCCCGGCGCCGCGCCGCCGCCCGTCACCACCACGGTCCGCCCGCTCAGGTCGAATTCGAGTTTCCTGGAGACCGGCTTGGTCGCTGTCGAAATCGTCATGCACCCCATCCTTTGCCCGGCACCGCGGCGCCGCCGGACCGGATATCCGCGCGGACGCACGCCGTCGGCGCACGACTATGGCCGGCCCCTGCCGCGGACAATGGCCGATACGCGACGCATTCATGTCATTTCCGCATGAATAGGAGCGGGGGGGACGGCTGCTAGAGCAGCTGGGCTGCCACCTTCGCGACCTGCCAGAATTTCCTGACCGCCGACCGCTCGTCGCCGATCTTCCGCACCACGCCGAATTCGATCTGCGCCCGTGTGTCGAGGATCGGCCGGATCACATAATCGCTCAGCCCGGCATATTGATCGACATAGGCGAGCGCGCAGATCCGTTCCAATATCGCATAGTGATGGACGCCCATCCGCCCTTCCTCGACCCAGCGCACGTCCACCCCGGCATCGAGGAAGGGGCCATGTTCGTTGTCATAGGTCCGCGGGATGGTCTGGAGCGGCAAGGCGAGGCGCAGGCCGCGCAGGTCCGCCATGACGATGGCGTCCCGCTCCGCCAGCGGATCCTCCACCGGGATCATCAGGTGCGGGCGCGCGCGATAGACCGGCATATAGTCGATCCGGTGCATGTCGCGGCACAGCATGACTATGGCGACATCGATCAGCTCGTCGGCCAGCGATGCGAGCAGCGCGTCGGTCGAGGCGCTGTGCCATTGCATTTCGATCGTCCGATGGCCGGCCTCCATCGCGCGGAAGATCGTGTGGCGCACCGGCACCCAGTAGGAAAAGCTGCTGGCCCCCACGCGCAGCGTCGCCTCGCTGGCGGTGACGATCGCGCGGGCGGCGCCGTCGGCCGCCGCCGCCGCATCCGCCAGCCGGCGTGCTGCGGGCAGGAACCGCTCCCCTTCGGCGGTCAGGGCGACGGCGCGGGTGGTGCGGACGAAGAGCGTGAAGCCCAGCTGCGTTTCGAGTTGCCTGATCTGGCGGGAGAGCCAGGACTGGTCGACCCGCAATGTCTCGGCCGCACGGCTGAACGACATGCACTCAGCGATCGTCGCGAAGGCGACGACGCGGCCGAGGGGAAGCTTTGCGGTCAAATCCGGTCCTTGTGGAGGGGCACGAACCTCCCGAATAGACCGATTGTGCCGCCATCGCGACCATCATCTGTGGGGAATGAAGCGGGCTTGAGTCGTCGCGCCGCGGCCTTCGTTCCCGTTCGGCCCTGCGACAGGCTGAGGCCGAACGGGGCGAAGGCAGGGTTCGCTCAGCGAACCGGATCTTCGGCGAAATATTCGCCGTACTTCTCATAGGCCGCCTCGAGCAGAGTCGGCACGTGATCCGACGGCAGCAGCCCTTCGACGGGCTGGACGCGCTTGAGGATCTGCTTGCCGAGGACGGCGCGGTGCACCTCGGTCGGGCCGTCGACGATGCCCATGCGGAAGGCCGCGCCGATCATCGGGCCGAAGCGGGTCTCGTTCGACGCGCCCCACGAGCCATGCAGGTGCGCGACGCCCCAGATGATCTTCTCGCACACTTCGGCGGTCTTCACCTTGACCGCGGCGGTCTGGATATAGGCCTCGCGCTGCTTGGCGGGCCCCTGGTCGTACAGCCAGGCGGTGTGCAGCACGAGCAGGCGGAACTGCTGGAGCTCGGCCCACCAGCCGCCGATCTGATCGCGCACGACGCCGAGATCGGCGAGACGGCCTTCCTTCACCTCGCGGCTGACGGCGCGTTCGCACGCCATTTCCAGCGCTTTCTGACAGAGGCCGACGGTGCGCATCGCATGGTGGATGCGGCCGCCGCCCAGGCGCGACTGGGCGACCTTGAAACCCTCGCCCGGATTGCCCAGCACGCAGCTGTTGGGCACGCGGACATTGTTATAGTGGATATAACCATGGGTGCACATGTCACCCTTTTCGCCCCACAGGCCGACATTGCGCACGAAATCGATGCCGGGCGTGTCGCCGGGGACCAGGAACATGGTCATGCGCTTGTGCGGCTCGGCATCGGGATCGGTGATGACCGGCACGATCAGGAAGCTGGCGTAGCGGGCGTTGGAGGAAAACCACTTATAGCCGTTGATGACCCAGTCGTCGCCGTCGCGCACCGCGCGCGTCTTGAAGTTGGTCGGGTCGGAACCGCCATCGGGTTCGGTCATCGAATAGCAGCTGATGATCTCGCCGTTGAGGAGGGGTTTCAGGAACCGCTCCTTTTGCTCGGGCGTGCCGAAATGGGCGAGAATCTCGCCATTGCCGCTGTCGGGCGCGTTGGCGCCGAATACGCGCGGCGCCCAGTTGGAGCGGCCCAGAATCTCGTTGATGTAACATAATTTGGCCTGGCCGAAGCCCTGGCCGCCCATCTCCGGGGTCAGGTGCGGCGCCCAGATGCCCTTGTCGCGCACCTTCTGCTGCAGGATCTTGAGCAGCTTCATCGAGCCGGTGTTGGTCGTCACATAGGGGGCGTTGGTGCTGTAGCCGTGCACCACATCGAGTGGCTCGACCTCGTTCTTGACGAAGGTCCTGATCCACTCGAGCATTTCCTCGAACTCGGGTTCGAGCGAGAAGTCAATCATTCGGTCTCTCCTTGGAAAGGGGCTTATGCCTGCCGCGTGATTTCCAGCGCACCCTGGACGAGGCGCGGGATGAAGGCGGACAGGCGGTGTGACATGGAGCCGGGCGCTTCGCGCAGGCTCTTGACGTGGTTGAATTCGATGAGGGCCGCGAGCTTGAACATCGACAGGGCCATATAGTAGCGCAGGTCGCGAACATTGAGCCCGCTCAATTCCGCATAACGCCGCGCCAGGCTTTCGCGGGTCGGATAGGCGGAAAGATCGACGGCGAGGCTGTAGCCCGGCGCGCTGCTTTCCGACGGGAAGGGATAAAGCGCGCGGCCGAGATCGAGCAGTGGATCGCCGATCGTCGCAATCTCCCAGTCGATCATCGCCGCGAGGCGCGGCGGCAGATCGTTGGCGAACATCACGTTGGAAAAGCTGAGATCGCCATGGATGATGGTGATGCGTTGGGTTTCCGGCCGACTGTCGCGTAGCCATTGCGCCAACTCATCCCAGCCGGGCAGCTGTCGGTCGCCATAATCGGGGTGGGCGCGATGCTTTTCCATCTGCGCCTGCCAGCGGTCGACCTGCCGTTCCAGGAAATTGTCGGGCCTGCCGAAGTCGGCGAGGCCGACCGCCGCGACATCCACCTTTGACAGGGCGGCGAGTCCCTCGATCATGGCATAGGCGGTCTTGTGCCGTTCCTCCTCGGTCCAGCCCCGACCGGCGGGCGGCTCGCCCGATCCCATCCAGCCCTCGACGAAGCCGGTGAGGCAGAAGGGCGCGCCGATCACGCCTTCATCGTCGCAATAGGCAAGGAAGGCGGGGTGCGGCACGGCCGACCCTTTCAGCGCCTCCAGCACGCGCGCCTCGCGCCGCAGGGCATTGAGGCTGTCGGGCCGCGCCGGCCAGGCGACGGTGCGCAGCACCGCTTTCCATGCGCCGGCCGTGGCCAGCATTACCGATCCACTCGTGCCGCCGGCGAGCGACACCAGCGTCGCCCGATCCGCCTCGATCTCGGGAAAGCGCGCGGCGAGCCATTGCCCCAGCCGCTCGCCCGCCGCCGCCTCGAACCAGGGTGCGGAAACCGTCTCGCTCATTCAGCATCTCCCGCGGCCATGTCGAAGTGTCGGGACAAGAAAGCGGAGATCGCCTCGATAAAGGCATCGTTGCGGTCGTTCACCACCATATGGCCGGCATTGGCCACATCGACATATTCCATCTGAGGCGCCAGCGCGCGCAACGCCTCCACCCCCACCATGCCGACGACGTCGCTCTGCAGGCCGTGGACCAGGAGCAGCGGCTTGCCGAACGCCGCCGCCGCGCTTTCGAGATCCTCGATGCGCCGGTCGCCGCGCGGAATACTGGTCAGGAATTTGGGATCCCAATGCCAGTAATAGCGGCCATCGTCGCGCTGGCGCAGATTTTTCTCCAGCCCGGCCATGCTCTTGGGGGCCGGCTCGCCCTTATAGTCGGCGATCGCCATCGCCGCCTGCTCCAGCGATTCGAAGCCATCGGCATGGGCCAGCATGAAACTGCGGATGCGCGACGCGCCCTTCGGGTCGACGCGGGGCACGACATCGACCATTGCGACGGCGTCGACCGGCGAGTCGCGCACCGCGCCCGCCAGCAGCGACATCATGCCGCCGAAGGAGGCGCCGACCAGGCCCACCGGCCGGCCATCGCCATAGCGGCGCGCGAACTGGACGAGGTCATCGGCGAACAGGTCCAGCCCGTAATGAGCCTCGTCCGGCCAACCGCTCTCGCCATGGCCGCGCAGGTCCAGCGAAATGGTCTCGAAGCCCTTGGCCCAGAGCGACTCGGCCGCGCCGCGCCAGCTGTGGCGCGTCTGTCCACCGCCATGCGAGAAGATGATGAGCGGTGCGCCCGGACGGCGCAGCAGATCGCCCACGATGGTCGCGCCTTGGTTCTCGAGGACCAGCTTTTCCATTCAGGCTCCTTCTATTCTTCGCGTGAATCCCATGTCGCGCATCGGCAGCGCGATCAAGAAAAAAGTGATCTCTTTTAAGGCGGGATGCGTCCTGCACATATGTCGCCTCAATCCATATAGAGTGAAGGAGGAGGGGCAGTGAGCAAATCGTGGCGCCTGGTCCGATGGGGAGCTGCCAAAAGAGATAGCTATATCACGCCGGAACTGGCCTGATGTGGGTGGGCCAGTCGTTTGGGAACTGGGTCCTGCCGGCCGATGGCGTACCGGTGGACGCCGCACCGAAGGTGAAGCGCGCCTTCCGCGCGTTCTTCCACCCCAAGGTCAGCCATTGCACAGGGCAGGTGATTGAGCCCGAGACGCTCTCCTATCGCATCACCGACCCGCCCGCCGGCCTGCTCGCCTGATGCCCAGTCGCCGCCGTGCCCGCACGGGGAGGGCTGGCAGGTCGCGGCGGTCGAGATGCGCAGCCGCGGCTGGACCGAGTGGTGCTTTCGGGCAGCAGCCCGCTGCGCTGGTCGCCACCTTGACTATCAGGCCAATTTAGATAGCTGTTTGGCCATGTCGGCTCATCGCCCGGTCGGCGACGCGGCATCGACGCAGAACAGATAAAAGGGAGAGCCAGGATGCGCATCGGCATGATCGGAACCGGCGGTTTCGCGCGGCGCGGGCCGCTTCCCGCCATTCCCCTGACGGCGGACGTGGAGCTCGTCGCCGCTTATGATCCGCAGCCCGGCTCTGCCGCCGATGCGCTGGAGCGCTGGGGCAGCGGCACGGTCTGCGACAGCATCGACGAACTGCTCGGCCGCGGCGACGTCGACGCCGTCATGGTGGTCAGCCCGCCGCAAAGCCATCTCGACGTCGCCACCGCCGTGCTGGAGGCGGGCAAGCCGCTGATCTGCGAAAAGCCGGTGACGCTGGGCAGCGCCGATGTCGGCAGGCTCGCCGCGCTGGCGGAAAAGCGCGGCATCCCGGTCGCGGTCGATCATGAGTTCCGTTATGATCCCGCGATGCTGCTGCTGCGCGACCGGCTGCGTGCCGGCGACATCGGCAAGGTGCGCTCCTCCGCACTGACAGCGATCGCGACCTTCGGGGTCGATCCCGCATCGGAGGCGATCCGCTACTGGAATTTCCACCATAGCGCGACTTTGGGTGGGGGCATGCTGCCGCAATTCGCCTGCCACCTGATCGACCTGCATCTCTATCTCTTTGGCGATCTGGAGGCGCGCGGCGGCTACCTGCCGATCATGGTCGACCAGAAGCCGGGCCGCCCCGCGACGCCCGGCGGCCCGGAAGGTCCGATGCGCGCGGTGGAGGTAGAGGATACGGGCGCGCTCTCGGGCCGGCTCGCCGATGGCGGCGCCGCCTCGCTGGCGCTCAGCATGGTGGCCACCGCCATGCCGACGCTCAGCTGGGCCATCTATGGCGAGGAAGGCACGCTCTTCTATCAGGGCAGGAATGGCTGGTTCGGCGGCACGGTGACGGCCGCGCACGGCTGGGCCGGCGCGCCCGAATCGGTGGCCGTGCCGCCGCGCGCCCGCGAGGTGGAGGCGCCTGATATGAACGGCTGGATACAGGATCTCATCTCCGAACTGCTGACCGATTTCGCCGCGACCGTGGGCGGCCGTCCCGGAGCCGGCCGTTTCGCCACGCTGGCGGACGAGGTGAAGGTGTGGGGCCTGATCGAACAATGGCGGGCACAGCACCGCGGGTGACGAGATGGGCGGGGCCCGCGCGAACGGGTGGCCCCGCCCCACGACAGCGGGCTATGCGCCGGAGGGCATCGGCGCGGCGGCCAATCGCCGCGTAATCTCTACCCCGTGGGCGCACGCCAGCCCTGAATATAATATTTTTTGGAAGCGGGGAGCGTCTGCGGCCTGGAGACTAGGGCGAAACGTGCTCGTGCCCACTGTCGGAAAAGTCAGCCTCGTATCAGAGGCCGCGTTCAAGCCGCCGATCCTGCTGATGCCGCAACAAGGATAAGTCCCCTGCCCAACCGAGAGGCGCCTGTCCGTCCTATTGCCCGAAGGTGAAGACCGGCCGCGTCGCATAAGCGGCGTCAAGCCGGTCACGCTCCGCATCGGTCAGCCGGATCGCGATGGCGGCGAGCGATTCCTCCAGTTGCGCCATCTTCGTGACACCGACGATCGGGATCACCCCGCTCGGCCGGGTCGCGAACCAGGCGAGCGCGATCTGCATCGGCGACACGCCATGCGCCTGCCCGATCTCGGCCAGGAGCGCCTGCAACGCGAAATCCTCCTCGCGGAAATAGATCTGCTCGGCCGTCTTGTCTGCCTGTGCCCGCGCGGTTTCTCCGCCGCCCTCGCGCTTGCGGTTGCCGGCGAGAAAGCCGCGCGCCAGCGCCGACCAGGCCAGCACGCCCAGCCCCTGATCCTGGCATAGCGGGATCATCTCGCGCTCTTCCTCGCGATAGACGAGATTATATTGCACCTGCATGGTCGCATAGCGTGTCCAGCCGTTGAGCGCCTGGATCTGCAAGGCCTTGGCCAGCTGCCACGCCTTGTAGTTGGACGCGCCGATATGCAGCACCTTGCCGGACCGCACCAAATCCTCGAACGCGCGCAACGTTTCATCTAGCGGGGTCGTGCCGTCCCAGGCATGTTGTTGATAAAGATCAATATAGTCGGTGCCCAGCCGCTTGAGGCTGCCCTCTACCGCCTGCATGATATGTTTGCGCGACGCACCCCATTCGTTGCGGCCAGGGCCAGTGGGAGCGAAGAATTTGGTCGCGACGACCAGATCCTCGCGCCGGCCATATTGCTTGATCGCCTTGCCGACGACGATCTCGCTCTGCCCCTCGGCATAGCCGTCGGACGTGTCGATGAAATTCACGCCAGCTTCGAACGCGCGCTGGAAAAATGGGAGGCTTTGTTCCTCATCCAGCGTCCAGGCGGAATGGAACTGCCCCTTGCCGAAGCTCATGCAGCCAAGGCAGATGCGCGAGACGGTGAGGCCGGTCTTGCCGAGTTTGGTATAGTCCATGGAGATCAGTTTCCCTTTGCTGGGGTAATGCCGTTGCCTGCAAGGCGCGCGTCGTGCTGCTCCAGCGCGGTATCGACCTCGCCATGGCGGCGTGCGGCGAACGCCCGGATCACCGGGTCGGTGAGGATGAGGAACTCGTCGCGGCGGATGCCGTCGAGGCAGATGCGTGCGGTGACGGCGGCCACGCTTTGGCTGTTGATCTCCATCGGGCTCTTCTCTGTCAGATCGGCAATGAAGCGATGGGCGCTCAATAGGTGACGACGGGGGAGCCGTGTTGGCTCACGAGCAAGGCCACCGTCGCGGAACGGTCGATGAACTTCTCCTCGTCGGCCTGCAACACCTTGCCTGCCTCCGACTGGGCCACGGCAGCACAGGCATGCCAGCCGGCCTCGTCGTCGAACCAGAGTTCGGTGATCGCATCGAACGCAGGCGCTTCCCCGGCAAGTGTCGCGTCGGGATAGCTGCGCGCATAGGCCCGGAGGGTGGGGAAAAGCGATTGCGCCAACGGCGCATGCACCTGTTCATAATGATCGCGAAAGGCTTGGACATCCATGCCGTTCTTCCGGCGAACCAGCATAGTGATCTTTATCATTCCCACTCTCTCGGACTGAAATAAAAAATCGTCTTCATGATAATAGCCCGATCAGGAGGCCGGGCATTCGCATGTCGATCCGGCGGGGCTATCTTCCATCCATATCTTGCCGTCGAGTTCGAGCGCGATGCCGGCATAGCGGGTGAGTGACCACCGCACAGCGGATCGTCGATCCTGTAGACCGGATTGTCGCGAGGGACGAGGTCGAAGGAAACCGTGAGGCGGCCCATTCCGGAAGCTGGCCAGATCGACCAGATTCAGCTGCTGCATCGTCGCTCTCCGAGATTTCAAATATGATACTCTTTTGTTGAGTGTATTATGTTTGGGCCGAAGGCAAGCGGAAAGTCGGAGGCGCTATTCTGGCATATCGTCGGGTGTCCAGGGTGCCGGTTCGGCCATGTCGCATCTCACCTGCTGGCCTCGGCGGCCCGCATTCGTTACTCCAGGGGGCGGCTCAATCGGGCGACACGAAACGGTGGGCGCGCCGCCTAAGTCGATTGCGGCTTGCGGATCACCGCGGCTCGGCGCACGCCGCCGCCACCAAGACACGCGGGTGCGAGAGGCGATGGCGAAACATTCCAAGCGCAGTGTTCCGACCGATGAGGATGAGGCGAGCCGTTTCTATTCCGCGCTGCTCAGCCTGTCTGCCCCGGATGATAGCCCCCAGAGCTATAGGCGTCGCGTGCTCGCTCAGTTGCAGGCGATCGCCGCGCATGCTCGGGCGCGCAGCAAGCGTTCGGCTGATCTGACGGGGCACCATCCCAGTTCCCACCTGATCGCGGTGTTGGCCTATCGCGTCAATGAAGCGCACGTCATCAAGGTGCGCGAGCTTCAGCGGGGATTGGGGTTTACTGCGGGCGGGATAACCCGGCGATTGGATATCATGGTCCGGGAAGGGTTGGTCGAACGCCTGCCGGATCCGGAGGACGGCCGCGCCCTGCTGGTTCGCCTGACCCCGGAGGGCGTCGAGCTCGCCGAATTCCTGCTCAAGGATGCCGATCATCGCAGCCACTCGCTGGAGCAGGCGTTCACGCCGGATGAATGGAAAATGCTGAGCGGCCTGTTGCACCGTTTTGAAAAGGCGATCGAATGAGCGGTTGTCCGCACAATAGTTGACTCGTCAACAAAAATTTGAAATGCTCTGCTATATTGGGGCCTGCTACATTGTGGGGCGGCCCGCAGGAGAGTCGAGATGGCGAGCGCAGCCGAAACCCTTGAAGTGAACGCCGAGAATATATGGCGCCTGGAAACCCCGCACCCGGTCGGCTGGGCGCGCACGCCCCGGCCCAATTCGGACAAGCAGAAATATTTCATCTGCTCGGTCGATTCACACATCACGCCGCCAATGGATCTTATCCCGAGCCGGATCGACGAGAAATACCGCGCCTATCTGCCGCGCATGGAAAATCGCGAGGACGGCCAATATATGGTTTCGGAAGGCCGCAAGCCTTTCAAGGTCGTGTCTGCGGACTTCCAGGGCGAGGATATGTACCGCGCCAAGGCCGCGGTGATGACGCACGATACCGACGCGGGTATGCAGGTGCGGCTCGCCGACATGGACTATGACGGTATCGACGCCGAAATCTGCTTTCCCAATGGACCCGCGCTGGCGGCCTATGCCGCGCCGAGCGAAGTGGCGATGGCGGCCTTCCGCATCTATAATGACTGGGCTGCCGAAGTGACCGCCAAATATGGCAAGCGCTGCAAGGTGGTGCCGACCGCCGTCACGTCCGACATCCCCGCCGCCATCGCGGAGGTCGAGCGCATCGTGAAGATGGGCCTCGACATCATCGCCCTGCCGACCGACGCGGGCCGGGACAAGCCGCAATATAATCACAAGGATTATGACCCGCTCTGGGCCGTGATCGAGGAAGCCGGCATTCCCATCGCCATGCATGTGGCAACGGGCGACGATCCGCGCCGGGTGCGCGGTCCGGGCGGCGCGATCATGAACCGGGCCTATTCGCATGAGATGATGGTCCACCCGATCGCCGCATTCTGCAGCGCGGGCGTGCTCGACAAATTCCCCAATCTGCGTTTCGCGTGCGTCGAAGGCGGTGTGGGCTGGATTCCGGCGCTGCTCGACCTGATGGACGAGACCTATAAGAAGCATCATTTCTGGTGCTTCCCCAAACTCAAGCAGGGCCTGCCGAGCGACTATTTCCGTTCGAACGCCATTGGGTCCTTTCAGGAAGATCGCGCCGGCACGCTGCTGGTCGAGCCCTATGGCCTGGAAAACAACTTCTGCTGGTCGAACGACTATCCCCATCATGAGGGCACCTGGCCGCATTCGGGGGCGGCGATCGAACGCGACTTCGCCCATTTACGTGAAGATACGCGGGCGAAGATCCTGGGTCTCAACGCAGCCAAGTTCTTCAACTTCGAAATTCCGCAGGCGCTGATCTGAACGCTGCAGGAGACCGGGCCGTGGATCACGTGCCCGGCCCCCTTTTCGCCTCAGTCGCCACCTTCAAGGATTTTGGCGAATAGGTCGTGGATTGGCGGCAGCGTTTGATCGGGCCCCGCCGCCGCCGGAAACATCGTTCGCAAGGCGGCGGCTTGCGCCGTGCTCGGGCCGGAACGGGACAGTTGCTGCCGGCAGATTCGGACGGCAGTCTGGGGGTCGGGCGACAGGATGTGCAGGCCGCTCCTGCTGCCCCGGCCCATTTCGACGACGCCAAGTTGCTCCAGCGAACGCAAAGCCTCGCGCAGGATCCAGCGGCCGACGCCGAAGCGCTGCGCCAGCTCCTTTTCGCCGCCCAGATTGACCCCGGGATCCCATCCGAGGTTGTAGATCATCTCACCGATCTGGATCTCGACGAGATCGACTTTCCCGATCGGCCGCGCCTGCGGATATATGTCGTAGACGCGCTGGCGCATGGAGCCGTCGATCGGCAGGCGCTTCAATATGCGCGAGGAGGCGTAGAGGTCGCGCTGCAGGCCGGCAAAGCGCCGCGCCAGCGCCTCGAACCGGCGCGCCTCGCCCTTCAGCACCGCGCCGCCCATCGCCCCGACCACGCCGACGACGTCAATCGCATTGGCATTCCATTTCATTTCGTCAAAATCGGAATAGAGGGCCGAGAAATAAGCGATCTGGTCAAGGATGCCGACCAGCAGCCGCAGGCCGGGATTGCCCGTCATCTCCGCCATCTGGCCATGGGCGGTATGGGACGCGGCGGATTGCGCGGACGGTCCGCCCGTATCCAGTTCCGTCAACGTCCGGCGCAGGGCTTCGCGCTGGGCCGCCGTCGCTTGTCGACTGGCCTGCGCCAGCATCGCCTCGGTGAGCGCACATAGAACCGCTCCATATTCCCCGGGATCGACCCGAACGAAGGCGAGATGATTGGCCGCCAACCTGCACGCCGATTCCTGGCCACTCGAGGCTACGTACAGGCCGCCGGCGATACCCTTACGGGTGGTGACCAGCCCTGATGTGGCGAGCATCCTGATCGCGTCGCGAAAGGTCCAGCGCGAAACGCCCATTTCCGCGACCAGTTCGGCTTCCCGGCCGATATGATGGCCGACGGGCCAACCTTCCTCAACGATACGCTGTTCCAGTTCGCGCGCGATCTTCGCGGCGAGCCGGGGCGGCCGCGGTCCGGTCGCGCCGTTCGAACCGGTGCTGTGGGTTACGGTCGGTGGTTCGTCGAAAAATTCCGGCATGGCGGTCCTGATTTGAACGACCGGTACGCGGCCGGTCAAATTCCCAGGTCGCTATCGCGCTGCCAGAACCCGTTGCAACGGTGCTGTTTCGCCAGACGGCCTTAAGATTCATGCCTGCCCACTGTTGCCGCGCAGCGCAAACTGGGGCAAATCATATTCCGCATCATGTAAGTACAATTGAACAACTATCGCAAAACAGCGTGGGAGGACAGCAGGGCAGCGCCCGTTGCCCCACCGTCCCGCGGAAGGGAAGCATGGACACAGACATCAGAGGCAAGGTCGCGATCGTTGGGATCGGGCACACGGCGCAGGGCGAACTGCCTGGCCAGTCGCCCGAACTCAATTCGGTACTGGCGATCAAGGAAGCGATGAAGGATGCGGGCATCGATCGCTCCTCGCTCGACGGGCTCATCACCTGCAAGTCGGTGCAGGGTACCAATACCGATTGCCAGGTAGGACCGTTGCTGGGCATCAACCCGCGCTATGCGCAGACGCTCGATTACGGGACCTGCAACTTCTCCATCCACCTGGCGGTGCAGGCGATCGTGACCGGCATGGCCGACACCGTGGCGCTCTGCTACGGGGCCAATGCGCGCACGGCGAAGTTTCCCTTCGGCTTCACCCCACCCACGCTGGCCGGCGCGTCGGGGCTGATGCATGTCGGCGGCCCGGCGGCGCTGGCGCTGCAACGCTACAAGTCGCTCTACGGCATGACCGATGAGGAGTTCGGCTATATCGCGGTCGGCGCGCGCGAATGGGCGCGGCGCAACCCCGTCGCCCTATTTCGCGATCCCATGTCGATGGCCGACTATCTGGCGATGGACTATCTGATCGAGCCGCTGCGCCGGCCCGACCTCACGATGATTTCCGATGGTGGCGTCGCCTTGATCCTCACCAGCGCGGAGCGCGCGGCGGACATGCCGAACAAGCCGGTCTATATCCTTGGGATGTCGGAAGCGTCGCAGATACGCGGCGAATATATGCCGGGCTATCTCGACCGTGAATTTCTCGGTCTCGCCGCGCAGCAGATCTGGAATTCGACGGGCATGACCCAGTCGGACATCGACCTGCTCTATGTCCAGGATCCGACGGCCTTCTGGGTGCTCCAGATGATCGAGCATTTCGGTTTCGCGCCGGTGGGCGACGGCGGAAAGTGGCTGGCCGAAGGGCATACGCTGCCTGGCGGCAGCCTGCCGCTCAACACCAACGGCGGCCAGCTGTCGGAATGCTATATGTGGGGCTGGATGCACATCGTCGAGGCGGTGCGCCAGCTGCGCGGCGCAGCCGGCCCCGAACGGCAGGTGTCGGGCGCGGAAATCGCGATGTACCTGTCCACGCAAACCTGGTTCAAGGGAGGGGCGTCGATCATCGCGACGCACAAGGGATGACAGACACAGCCTATACCAAGCCCGTCCCCGATTTGGACGATCCCGCCATGGCGCCCTTCTGGGCAGCCGCGCGCCAACGGCGCCTGACCGCGCAGCAATGCACGTCGTGCAAAGCCTATCGCTTTCCCGCGCTGGAAATCTGTCCGACCTGCCTGGAACAGGGGGCGCATTGGGCCGACGTGTCGCAGGACGGGACGATCTGGAGCTTCGCGACGTATCACCGCGCCTTTCATCCGGGCTTCAAGGACGAACTGCCCTATGTCGTGGCGATCGTCGAGAATGCCGACGGTATCCACTATGTCGGCAAGATCTCGGGTCCGCGCGACCATCTGGCCGTGGGGGCGAAGGTGCGCACGCTGTTCATTGAGTGCACCGATCGCTTCACGCTGCCCGCCTGGGAACTGGTAGACGCCTGACTCTTTCGATGGCCGTCTTTGCCAGGCTCATCGCATCCTCTACCTTCTCGGTCGATCAGACCCTGCGGGCCGCGCGAACCTCTGCCGCAAGCTTGGGCAGGAGCATGCGCAAATCGCCCACGATGCCCAGATCGCAGAAGGACATGATCGGCGCGTCCTTGTCCGTGTTGATCGCGACGATCAGGCCCGATTTCTCGATCCCGATCTTGTGCTGGATCTGACCCGATATACCGCAGGCGATGTAGAGCCGAGGGCTGACCACGGTGCCGGTCTGTCCGACTTGCATTGCGCGGGGCGCCCAACCCATGTCCACCAGGGGGAGCGAGACACCGACCGCGCCCCCCAGCGCATCGGCCAGGTCGCGCACGAGATCGAGTTCGTCGGGACTGCGCAGGCCGCGACCGCCCGACACGATGATATCGGCGGCGTCGAGCGCGGCGGCGCCGGTGTCGGCACCGGGGAGCAGTTCGATGGTCACCCGCTCGGGCAGGTCGGTTGCAGCCGGGGCGACCGCCTCGACAGGCGCCGCCTGCGTGCCCGGCTCACCCGGTGCACATTCATGCGGGCGGAACAGTGCGACCGCCGGGGCGGCTGTCCAGGTGGCGGTCGTGCGCATCGTGTCGCCATGGGTTGCGCGGATACCGCGCAGCCCTCCACCGTCGCGTTCGATGGCGGTGAGCGCCCATTGAACCGACGCATCGCAGTGGACGGCGATCTGCGCGGCAAGTTCGGTCGCGAGGACGGATGTGGCGAGCGCGACGACGGCAAAGCCACGCCGCGTGATCAGATCAGCGATCAGCGCCGCGCGTGGTTCGGGCGCGAGCGTGGCGAAGATTTCGCTTCCGGCGATCAGGACGCCGGCGCAGCGATGGCGCGCCACCTGCTGCGCCACCTCCTGTAAGGACGAGCCGCAGACGAGCGCCCAGCTTTCGAGGCCCTGCCCCGCCAGCCGTTCCAGCACGCCCAGCGAGTCGGGCGATGGGCGGCCGTCGATCAATTCGATGGGGACGAGCGCCTTCATGCCAAAATCCTGTGGCTACGCAGCATCGCGATGAGCTCGGCCGCTGCTTCCTTGTCGGATACGAGGCGCGGATGGCGAGTCACCGGGGCGGGCGCGATGTCGATGATCTGCGTCCGCGACAGGACAGGGGGCGCATCCCCGAACAGGTCGGTGAGCGTCATCAGCCTGACGGGTTTGGCATTGGCCTGCGCCCGTCCCTTGAGCGACGCGCTGCGCGGCTTGTTGATCGAGTCGTTGACCTCGACCAGGCAGGGCAGGGGGCAGGAGAGGGCATGATTGCCGACCTCCGCCTGGCGCACACCGCTCGCGCGGCCATCGGCGATGTCGAGCGAGCGTAATTGTCCCAGCGCCGGCAGGCCAAGGCGGGCCGCCGTCATCGCCACGAGCAGCGCACCGTCAATGTCGCCGCTCCACGGACTGAAGAGCGTGAGGTCCGGCGCTTCCTGCCGCAACAGGGCGGCGAGCACGCGGCTGATCCCGGCGGTGTCGGCATTTGCCAGCGCGGGATCGGACAGGAGGACGGCTCGGTCCGCACCCATTCCCAGCGCCTGGCGCAGGCCGCCCAGGCCTTCGCGCGCGCCGATGGAGACCAGCATGACTTCGCCGCCATTGCGCTCTCGGATGCGTAGCGCCTCTTCCACCGCATGGGTGTCGAACGCGGGCAGCACTGAGGGAAGGGTGCGGTTGGCGCGCAGGAAGGCGTCCGCCGCGTCCACCGCCGCCCCCGTCATCATCTTGACGCAGACGGCGATCTTCACGGTTTCGCCCGTGATCCGCTGATATCCGCGCCGGCGATGCGCCCGAAGGTGACCGCGCGCAGCACCGACGTGGCGGCGGGATATTCATGATAGAAGAGCCCGGCGATCTCGCCGGCCGCATAGAGGCCCGGGATCGGCCCGCCGGTTCCGGTCAGGACGCGCGCCTGCGTATCGGTCTTGATCCCGCCATAGGTGAAGGTGATCGCGGCGGTCAGCGGATAGGCGAAGAAGGGCGCGCGATCGAGAGGATAGGCCCAGTTGGACTTGGGCGGCTCGATGCCGATGGTGCATTTGCCGTCGAGCCGGGCGGGATCGAACTCGCCGGGCTGGACCGCTCGATTATAGGCTTCGACGGTCGCGATCAGCGCGTCGGGCTCGATCCCCAGCTGCAGTGCGAGCTCTTCGATCGTGTCGGCCTCGATCGCGGGCTGGTCGGTGTCGAACAGGGCCAGCAGATGGGGATGATCGTGGACGTGGCGGTCGCCGATATAGAAGGCGGTCTGGTTCTGGTTGCGCCAGATCTCATAGCCGATGAGTTCGAAGGTGGCGTCCATCGTGTCGCGCCCTTCGTCGAAGAAGCGCTGACCCTCGGCATTGACCAGGATGCCATAGGGACAGGCATAGATCACCGCGTCGGCGCGGTCGGTGCGGCTATCCACCGCCTCGGCATGGATGCCGTCGAACTGGCCGGCGGTGCCCGCGCCGATCTCCATCGCCATGCGGATGCCCGCGCCGCGATTATATCTGATCCCCGGCGCGATCAGTCGGAGGTCGCACGCTTTTGGCCCAACATATTGGGTCAGCATCTCGGCATTGCCCTCGAACCCGCCGCAGGCGAGAATGACGGACGGGGCATGCAGGGTCTTGAGCAGGCCGTCGGGCCCGCGCACCACGACGCCGGCCACGCGGCCCGCGTCGGATAAGGCGAGCCGTACCGCCTCGGTCTCATAATATATCGAACCCGTGCCCGTCGCCTCGAAGCAGCGGGCGAGATTCTCGACGATCGCATGGCCGCCGCCATTGGGCAGGCTGGTCATGCCCTGAATGGTCGTCGCGATCGGCTGTTCATGCTCGATCAGCTCGACGCCGTGATCGGTCAGGAAGGTGAGGCTGTCGCGGGTCTCGCGCTCCAGGGTCGAGCAGATGTCGGCATCGGCCAGCCCCTTGGACAGCTGCGCCGCCAGGCCCACCCAGAACGGGTCCAGCCCATCCTTGATCGTGGCGCGCAAGCCCGCGGTGGTCCAGCGGGTCGCGCCGCCGCGTTCGTCCTCGGGAGCGGCCTCCAGCACCGCGATCCGGGGCGTGCGTCCTTCCTTTTGTTCCGCCTCGGCGAAGCTCACCGCCGCCGACAGGCCCGCCGCGCCGCATCCTACGATGATAAGATCGAATTTTTCGCCCTGCGCCATGTCCACTCTCCCGTCGGCTTTATTTCAGCCGTGATTGACCCAGACGCTCTTCACCTCCGTGAAAGCCTCCAGCGCCTCGATGCCGGTCTCTCGGCCGATCCCGCTCGCCTTGAAACCGCCGAAGGGAATGGCGTGGGTGCCTACGCGATAGGTGTTGACCCAGACCGTGCCCGCCCGCACCGCCTCGATCATGCGATGCGCGCGGCCGAGGTCGCGGGTCCACACGCCCGCCGCCAGCCCGAAGCGCGTATCGTTGGCGATGCGGATCGCCTCGGCCTCATCGTCGAAGGGGATGACCACGGCCACGGGCCCGAAAATCTCTTCTAGGATCAGGCGTGAATCAGCCTTGGCGTCGGCATAGATAGTCGGCTCGACGAAGAAGCCGGGATGGTCGGGCCGTCCGCCGCCCGCGACCACCGACAGCCCTTCTTCGCGTGCACAGTCGAAATAAGCGGAGACCTTAGCGAGCTGGGGCCGGTTGGACAGCGGCCCCATCTGCGTTTCGGGATCGAGCGGGTCACCCCAGCGCACATTTCTGGCGGTCGCGGCCAGCTGCTCGACAAACCGGTTATGGATGCTGCGCTGCACCAGGATGCGCGAACCCGCATTGCACGCCTGCCCGGCGGTCGAGAAGAGGCTGAGGGCCGTCCATTTCAGCATCTCTTCGATGTCCGCGTCCTCGAACACGATATTGGGCGACTTGCCGCCCAGTTCCAGCGATACGCGCGCATGCCGCTCGGCCGCGACCTTGGCGATCTTCGCGCCCGTGGCGCCCGATCCGGTGAAGCCGATCTTGTCGACCAGAGGATGAGAGACCAGCCAGTTGCCGACCTCTCCCGCGCCGGTCACGACGTTGAGGACACCGGCCGGAATGCCCGCCTCGATCGCCAGCTTCGCCACCAGCAGGGTGGAGACGGGCGTGAACTCCGATGGTTTGACGATGATTGAATTGCCGGCCGCGAGCGCGGGAAACAGTTTCCATCCCAGCAGGTTGAGCGGCGTGTTCCATGGCGTGATCGCGGCCACCACGCCGATCGGCTCACGCCGGGTCCAGGCGCTGTAGCCCGGCATCGGCATATCGATCGTATAACCGTGCACCGTTTCGGCCAGCGCGCCGAAAAAGCGGCAATCCTCGGCAAAGGCGAGAGTGCCGTAATACATTTCCGAGAACAGCTTGCCATTCTCCCGCACGGCGGTGAGGGCGATGTCTCTGGCATTGGCTTCAATGAGGTCGGCGAACTTGCGAAGGACGGCGACCCGCCGGGCCGCGGGCAGCCGGCGCCAGACGCCCTCCTCGAACGTGCGATGGGCGGCGCGGACGGCGCGGTCCACATCCTGTTCGGTCGCCAGCGGCACCCGGCCCCAATCCTGGCCGCTATACGGATCGGTGCACGCAAAGGTGCGTCCGTCCGACGCCGTCACCAGTTCGCCATCGATCAACATGTTGGCGGCGGGGCCGGCATCGCCGGCCCATTGCCTGCGAATATCGGCAAAATCCGGTTGGTTCATGCCACGCCCTCCTGCGCCCTTTCTGATTTCCGGTAAGGTCAGCCGAACATATTCTTGCCGCCGTCCAGATGGATGACGGACCCTGTGATGGCGGCGGAGCGGGGCGAGGCGAGGAAGGCGCAGGCGAAAGCGATTTCGCTCGGCCGGGTATGGCGACGGATGGGGATGTCCTTCACCATCGACGCGATAAAGTCCTTGTCCGCGAACTGGGGATGGGTGGTCAGGTCGCGCTCGGTCTCGGCGACGCCCGGATTGATGTCGTTGACGGTAATCCCATATTCGCTCAGCCCTTCGGCCAGCGATTTGGTGAAGATGCGGATGCCGCCCTTCGCGGTCGAATGAGGAACGCGGGTAAAGCCGCCATGATAGCCGTCGGGGCCGTTCATGTGGATGATGCGGCCATAGCCCGCGTCGCGCATTGCGGGTGCGAAAGCCTTTGCCAGATACCAGGCGCCGGTCAGCTGCTGGTTCAAATGGCAATGCCATTCCTCGTCGGTCGTATCCCAGAAATCCTTGTGCAGACGGCGCGCGGCGTTGGCGACATAGATGTCGACGCGGCCGAACGCCTCTTCGGCGCGGGCCTTGAGTTCGCCCACCGTCTCCTTCTGGCCCGCATCACCCAGTACGACGATGCCCTTGGCGCCCAGCGCTTCGGCCTCGCGCAGCACGCCGTCGGCCTCCTCGCGGTTCGATCGGCTGTTGATGACCACATTGGCGCCGCGCGCGGCGAATTCCAGGATGATCGCCTTGCCGATGTTGCGTCCGGAGCCGGTGACCAGCACGGTCTTGCCGGTGAAGTCGAGGTCCTTGTCCATCGCGCCCTCCCAAATGTCATATATTTAGATATTGGCTGCGGAATAGCCTTGCCGCCCACGCCCGGCAAGCCGAAATCGGCACCGCGCGCATGGGCCAGGAGCGGGCCCCGGTCACGTCAGCCGATGACGCCCTTTGCGCGCAGGTCCGCGATCTGTTCGGGCGTTCGCCCCGCCGCCGCCAGGACCGCATCGGTATCCGCGCCAAGGCCGGGACCCGGATGGTGCACGCCGACGGGCGTCCCCATCATCTTGATCGGCACGCCCGCGATCGAAAGCGGCTCCGACAGGCCCTCTATCTCGACTTCCGGCAACATGTTGCGGACGGCGAAATGAGGGTCTTCGGCGATCTCGGCCATATTGTACACCGGACCGAAAGGCACCACGCCGCCCAGCCGCTGCATGAGTTCAGCCTTGGTGAACCGCGACGTATGTGCCGAAAGCGCGGCGATCAGTTCGTTGCGATGGACCCGCCTCCCGTCGGGCTTGTCGAACCTCTCGTCGGCCAGCAGGTCATCGGCGTCCAGCGCCCGGCACAAGGTGTTGAAATAGCCCTGGTTGGACACCGCTATGGCGGCGAAGCCGTCGCTCGCGGGATAAATGCCGAACGGGGCCATGAAAGGCTGATGGTTGCCCGTGCCTCCGGCGATCACATTGCCGAAGGAGCGCTGGTAGACGATGCGCTCGCTGATCGCGAGGATCGAATCGACCATCGCCACGTCCAGAAACTGGCCTTCGCCCGTGCGGTCGCGATGCACCACCGCCGCCAGTGTCCCAATGGCCAGGAACATGCCTGGAACGATGTCGCCGACGCCAGGCCCCACCTTGGTCGGGATGGCGGGATCGGAACCCGTCACGGCATTGATCCCACCCATGGCCTGCGCCACCACGTCGAGCGAGGGCCAGTTGACATAGGGGCTTTCCCCTGAACGCGGGTCGCCAAAGCCGCGCAGCGCCGCGTAGATCAGGCCCGGCTTGCGTTGCTTGAGAACCTCGTAGGACAGGCCCAGCTTTTCCATCGTCCCGGCGCGGAAATTCTCGATCACCACGTCATAGTCCTGGATCAGGTCGAACACGATCTCGTGGCTCGCCGGATCCTTCAGGTTGAGAGCGATGCTCCGCTTGTTACGATTGACGCTGTGAAAATAGCCGGCGTGGCGCCTTTCCGTGTCGCTCGGATGATAGGGGCCGGCCGCGCGGGTGGCATCGCCAATGCCCACCACTTCGACCTTCAGCACCTCCGCGCCGAGATCCGCGAGAATCTGCGTCGCATATGGCCCCGCCAGCGACTGGGTGAAATCCAGCACGCGCAGTCCCGCCAAAGCTCCCCAGCCTTCCTTCACCTTCACACGCTCTTCCCACCAAGTTGTTCTGATTTGCGCACTGCGGACGTAGGTTATGCGCATATCCGTACAAAGTAAAGCGCGGGGCGGTGGCTGGGCTGTATCGTCGTGGCGGCCCCGCGGGCCGCAGGCATGTCCGAAGGAGGCGGCGGAGCGCCTGCTCCTCCGGGTCCGCGGTGATGAGGCCAAGCCCCCCGGCGTTCGACACCGCCGTGGCGAGTTCGGCATAGTCGACGCCCTGCACGCCACCCTGCACAATCGGATGCTCGATGCCCAGCATGTCGGTGACGCGAGTCTTGAAAGCCATATAAATGGCACTCAGTCGCGTAGTGCGCGGGCGATCTCCGTCATTACCGGCGGGGGCTCGCGCAGCAGATGGCTGGCGCCTTCGCTCGCCGCCCAGCCCAGCGTGCGGGCGAGGTCGAAGCCGGACAGGTGCGGACGCACCACGCCATCGGCGGCATAGCAGATCGGCATGAGGGTGAGGCCAAGGCCCGCCGCGACCATCTGGAGCACGCGCTCGTCATTGGTGGAGCGCAGGCCGAAATGGGGGCGCACGCCGCGTTCGGTGAAGAAGCGGCTGGTGTCCGACAGCGCCTCGCAATGGCGGCGCACGATCATCACCTCGCGGCCCAGCTGTTCCGCCGCGATCTCACCATGCCGGGCAAGCGCATGGTCCGCCGCGAGCGCAAGCGCATAGCCTTCGGTCCGCAGCGGCTGTTCGGCGAAGCGGTCCGCGCCGCGCCCGACCAGTGTCAGCGCCACGTCGACCCGGCCCTTGGCGAGATGCCCGGTCAGTTCCCGCTCGCTGCCGAAGATCAGCTCGAAACGATGCTGGCGCTCCGGCCGGGCCCGAGCGAGCGCGGCGGCGATGATCGCGCCGGGCACGCTCGACAATATGCCGATCCGCAGCGAGGGGAGATTGTCCGCCATGCCCATCGACTGCATGGCGAGGTTGAATTCGCGTTCGATCCGCCGGGCATGGGCCAGGAAGCGGGTGCCCCCTTCGGTCAGTTCGACCCGCTGGTTGGATCGGATGAAGACCGGCATGCCCAGCTCGCGCTCCAGCTTCGCGATGCCGACCGAGAGTGTGGGTTGCGACACATTGCAATGGGCGGCCGCGCGGGAGAAATTCCCCTGGTCGACGACGGCGAGGAAGTAGCGCAGAAGATAGCGGTCGAGCATCTAGCCGGTCTGCCGGAGGCCGTGGTCGCGGGTCGGGTGGTTCATAGATTCTATCTATAGCATTGTTTGCGAAAGTTCAATTTTTCTATGAGGCCGGCGCCACGTACAAGGCGCGCCGACCGACAAGAGGGGATGTCCCGGGAGAGCCATGATGAGTGATTTCGATTTCGCGCTGGGCGACAATGCCGACATGATTCGCGAGAGCGCGGCCCGCTTTTCCACCGACAAGATCGCCCCCCTGGCGGCGGAGATCGACGAGAAGGACTGGTTCCCGCGCGACGAACTATGGACCGCGATGGGCGAGCTTGGTCTGCACGGCATCACCGTTCCCGAGGAAGATGGCGGCCTTGGTCTCGGCTATCTCGAGCATGTCGTGGCTCAGGAGGAGGTCGCCCGCGCCTCCGCCTCGATCGGGCTCAGCTATGGCGCGCACTCCAACCTCTGCGTCAACCAGCTGCGCCGCTGGGGCAATGCCGAGCAGAAGGCGAAATATCTGCCCAGGCTGATCTCGGGCGAACATGTGGGGTCGCTCGCCATGTCGGAAGCGGGCGCCGGTTCGGACGTCGTGAGCATGAAGCTCAAGGCCGAGAAAAAGGGCGATCGCTACGTGCTGAACGGCACGAAATTCTGGATCACCAATGCGGCTTATGCCGACACGCTGGTCGTCTATGCCAAGACCGGCGAAGGCTCGAAGGGCATCACCACCTTCATCATCGAGAAGGACATGAAGGGCTTCTCGATTGGCCAGAAGATTCCGAAGATGGGCATGCGCGGTTCGCCGACCGCCGAACTGGTGTTCGACGATTGCGAGGTGCCCGAAGAGAATATCATGGGGCCGCTGAACGGCGGCGTGGGTGTGCTGATGTCGGGCCTCGACTATGAGCGCACGGTGCTGTCGGGCATTCAGCTGGGCATCATGCAGGCGTGCCTCGACGTCGTCCTCCCCTATGTCCGCGAGCGCAAGCAGTTCGGCAAGCCGATCGGCGCGTTCCAGCTCATGCAGGCGAAGGTCGCAGACATGTATGTCGCGCTCAACAGCGCCCGCGCCTATGTCTATGCGGTGGCCAAGGCCTGCGACGCGGGCAAGACCACCCGCTTCGACGCGGCCGGCGCGATCCTGCTGGCGTCGGAGAATGCGATGAAGACCGCGCTGGAGGCGGTGCAGGCGCTGGGCGGCGCGGGCTATACCAAGGACTGGCCGGTCGAGCGCTATATGCGCGACGCCAAGCTGCTGGACATTGGCGCTGGCACCAACGAAATCCGCCGCATGCTGATCGGCCGCGAGCTGATCGGGGCTTGACGAGTCTTTCCCTCCCGCCTGCGGGAGGAGAGCGGGGGTGGGCAGCGCCTGTCCCCACTGCGCACCGCTAGCAGGCGAGGAGGAGCCCGTTCCTGCCTCTCCGCCAAGCGGGAGGGGAGTAAGAGAAATGACCGCACCTGTCCTCGACACCAAGATCTCGCCCGACAGCGAGACATTCCGCACCAACGCCGCGCACAATCAGGCGCTGGCCGCCGAGTTGCGAGACAAGGTGGCCGACGCCGCGCTGGGCGGTTCCGAAAGCGCAAGGGCCAAGCATGTTTCCCGCGGGAAACTCCTGCCCCGTGAGCGCGTCGAGCGGCTGCTCGATCCCGGTTCGCCCTTCCTGGAACTGGGCCAGTTGGCTGCCAACGGCCTTTACGGCGGCGAAGTGCCCGGCGCGGGCATCATCGCCGGAATCGGCCGGGTGGCGGGACGTCAAGTGCTGGTCAGCTGCAACGACGCGACGGTGAAGGGCGGGACCTATTTCCCCGTTTCGGTCAAGAAGCATCTGCGCGCGCAGGAAATCGCGCTCGAAAACCGGCTGCCATCGATCTATCTGGTCGATTCGGGCGGGGCGAACCTGCCCAACCAGGCGGAAGTGTTCCCCGACAAAGAGCATTTCGGCCGCATCTTCTACAATCAGGCGAATCTCAGCGCGCGTGGTATCCCGCAGATCGCCTGCGTCATGGGCAGCTGCACGGCGGGCGGCGCCTATGTGCCCGCCATGTCGGACGAGACGGTCATCGTACGCAATCAGGGCACCATCTTCCTCGCCGGTCCGCCACTGGTGCAGGCCGCGACGGGCGAGGTTATCAGCGCCGAGGATCTGGGCGGCGGCGACCTTCATGGCCGCAAGTCCGGCGTGGTCGACCATGTCGCGGAAAATGACGAGCATGCGCTCTCGATCGTGCGCGACATCGTCTCGACGCTACAGCCCGACTTCACGCCGGATCTGAACATCCAGAAGGTGAAGCCGCCAAAGTACGATCCGAAGGACCTGTATGGAATCATCCCGCAGGATGTCCGCGCGCCCTATGACGTGCGCGAGGTGATCGCGCGGATCGTCGACGGCAGCGAATTTCACGAGTTCAAGGCGCTCTACGGCACGACGCTCGTCTGCGGCTTCGCCCATATCTGGGGCATGCCGGTCGCGATCCTCGCCAATAACGGGGTGCTGTTCAGCGAAAGCGCGGTCAAGGGCGCGCATTTCATCGAACTGGCATGCCAGCGGCGCATTCCTCTGCTCTTCCTCCAGAACATTTCCGGCTTCATGGTCGGCGGCAAATATGAGGCGGAAGGGATCGCCAAGAACGGCGCGAAGCTGGTGACGGCGGTCGCGACTGCGCAGGTTCCCAAGATCACCGTGCTGATCGGCGGCAGCTTCGGCGCGGGCAATTACGGCATGTGCGGCCGGGCGTACCAGCCGCGCTTCCTCTTCACCTGGCCCAATGCCCGCATCTCCGTGATGGGCGGCGAGCAGGCGGCAAGCGTGCTGGCGACCGTCCACCGCGACGCCTCCAAGTGGACGCCGGAGCAGGCGGAGGCCTTCAAGGCGCCGATCCGCCAGAAATATGAGCATGAAGGCAATCCCTATTATGCCACGGCGCGCCTGTGGGACGACGGCATCATCGACCCCGCGCAGACCCGTGACGTGCTGGGCCTTGCCTTCGCCGCGGCACTGAACGCCCCGATCGCCGACCGCCCCCAGTTCGGCGTGTTCCGCATGTGATCTTGTGCGGCCGCCCCGTCCGGCGGCCGGCCTAAAGGAATGAGAGTCATGAACGAGGAAGTCGTCCTTCTATCCGGCGTGCGCACCGCCATCGGCACGTTCGGCGGTTCGCTCAAGGATGTCGCGCCCGCCGAACTCGGCCGCATCGTCGTCGCCGAAGCGATCGGCCGCGCCGGGATCGCGCCCGCCGATGTGGGTCATGTCGTCATGGGGCAGGTCATGCCGTCCCAGCCCGGTGACGCCTATCTGGCGCGCCTGGCCGCGGTGAATGCGGGCGTGCCCGTGTCCGCCCCCGCGCTGACGCTCAATCGCCTGTGCGGTTCGGGCATCCAGGCAATCATCTCCGCTGCGCAGATGCTGACCCTGGGCGAGACCGACTTCGCCGTCGCGGGCGGCGCGGAATCGATGTCGAAGGCACCCCATTATGTGACGACCGCCCGCTTCGGCCAGAAGATGGGTGCGATCGAGATGCAGGACGGCCTGACCGGCGCGCTGACCGATCCGTTCGAAAAATATCATATGGGCATGACCGCCGAGAATTTGGCGGAACGCAACAAGGTGAGCCGCGCCGATCAGGACGCGCTGGCGGCCGAAAGCCACCGCCGCGCTGCCGCCGCCATCGCGGACGGGCGCTTCAAGGAACAGATCGTGCCGGTGGAGATCAGAACGCGCAAGGGCGTCGTTCCCTTCGACACGGACGAACATGTGAAGGGCGACACCACGGCGGAATCGCTCGGCAGCCTGAAGCCGGTTTTCCGCAAGGATGGTTCCGTCACCGCCGGCAATGCGTCGGGCATCAACGACGGCGCCGCCGCGCTGGTGCTGGCCACCGCTTCGGCCGCGCAGGCGAAGGGATTGAGGCCCCGCGCCCGTGTCGTTGCATGGGGGCATGCCGGTGTCGAGCCGTCGCTGATGGGCCTCGGTCCGGTCGCCGCGGTGCCGATCGCCTTGAAGCGCGCGGGCCTGACGCTCGACCAAATCGACGTGGTCGAGGCGAACGAAGCCTTCGCCTCGCAGACCTTCGCCGTCATGCACGAACTGGGCCTCGATCCGGCGAAGACCAACCCAAATGGCTCGGGCATCTCGCTCGGCCACCCGGTTGGCGCGACCGGGGCGATCATAACCGTCAAGCTGCTGCACGAGCTGGAACGTATCGGCGGGCGCTACGGCCTTGCCACGATGTGCATCGGCGGCGGGCAGGGCATCGCCCTGATCATCGAGCGGCTGTAGGGCAGAGAAGAAGGGGAGGCGCGCATGCTTAAATCCGTCCTGATCGCCAATCGCGGCGAAATCGCCTGCCGGGTCATCAAGACCGCGCGGCGCCTGGGTATCCGCACGGTCGCCGTCTATTCGGACGCCGACGCCAATGCGCTCCATGTCCGCTCGGCCGACGAAGCGGTGCACATCGGCCCCTCGCCGGTGCGCGAATCCTATCTGGTGGGTGAGAAGATCATCGCGGCGGCCAAGGCGACGGGCGCCGAGGCGATCCATCCGGGCTATGGCTTCCTCTCCGAAAATGCCGAGTTCGCCGCGGCCGTGCAGGCCGCCGGGCTGATCTGGGTCGGCCCCAATCCGGCCTCCATCACCGCCATGGGGCTCAAGGACGCGGCCAAGAAGCTGATGCAGGATGCCGGGGTGCCTACCACGCCCGGCTATCTGGGCGAGGATCAGAGCCCCGAGCGGTTGAAGGCCGAGGCTGACCGGATCGGTTATCCCGTGCTTATCAAGGCGGTTGCGGGCGGTGGCGGCAAGGGCATGCGCAAGGTCGACAGCGACGCCGATTTCGCCGACGCGCTCCTGTCCTGCCAGCGCGAGGCGATTTCCAGCTTCGGCAACGATGTCGTGCTGCTGGAGAAGTGGGTGACGAACCCGCGTCATATCGAGGTGCAGGTGTTCGGCGACAGCCACGGCAATGTCGTCCATCTGTTCGAACGCGACTGTTCGCTCCAGCGTCGCCACCAGAAGGTGATCGAGGAAGCGCCGGCGCCGGGCATGGACCCCGAAACGCGCGCGGCGGTGTGCCAGGCGGCGGTCAGTGCGGCGAAGGCTGTGGACTATGTCGGGGCGGGCACGATCGAATTCATCGCCGACGGCAGCGAGGGGCTGAAGGCCGACCGCATCTGGTTCATGGAAATGAACACGCGGTTGCAGGTCGAGCATCCGGTGACGGAAGCGATTACGGGCCAGGATCTGGTCGAATGGCAGCTGCGCGTCGCGAGCGGAGAGCCGATCCCGGTGAAACAGGAAGATCTGTCGATCAACGGCTGGGCGATGGAAACGCGCCTTTATGCCGAAGACCCGGCCAAGGGATTCCTGCCGTCCATCGGCAAGCTGGACATGTTCGAACTGGGCGGCGAGGTGCCGGGGCTGCGCATCGATACGGGCGTGATGCAGGGCGCGGAAATCTCCCCCTTCTACGATCCGATGATCGCCAAGGTCATTGCCCATGGCGCGACCCGCGACGAAGCGCGGGAGCGGCTGGCAGAGGCGCTGGACGATAGCGCGGTCTGGCCGCTCAAGACCAATGCGGGCTTTCTCGTCAAGGCGCTGACCCATCCCGATTTCGCCGCTGCGCGGCTCGATACTGGCCTTATCGGCCGGGAAGGCGACGCGCTGCTGCCGCCCGCGCATCCGAGCGACGAAGCGCTGGCCGGCGCCGCCGCTGCGCTGACGCGGGGGGGCAAGCTGGCGGGCTTCCGCCTCAATGCTCCCATACGCGCGACCGGCACCTTCCTGCTGGAAGGCGAGGCGGTGACGATCAGCTTCGACCCCCGTGAAGGGGCCGAGGAACCCGCCGAGGACGTGCTGGTCGCCGAGGGCGGCCAGGTCTGGCGCCTAGCGCCCTGGCGCGCGGGCGGGTCGGGTGGCGCGGATGCGTCCGACGGCGCGATCCTTTCGCCCATGCCCGGCCGCATCATCGTCGTGTCGGTCGCGGCCGGTGAGTCCGTGACCAAGGGGCAGAAGCTGCTGACGCTGGAAGCGATGAAGATGGAGCATAGCCTGACCGCGCCGTTCGACGGCACGATCGCCGAACTCAACGCCAGCGAAGGCGGGCAGGTGAGCGAGGGCGCGCTACTGGTGAAGATCGAGAAGGCGGCATAGCGGGCCGCTTTCTTCGTCCGGTTCGAGCTTGTCGAGGACCGGATGCGCAGGTTTCTCGACAAGCTCGAATCGAACGATTTCAAAGGACAGGATATGGCAGGCAGGTTTTTCGACCAGTGGGTGATCGGCGAGACGCTGACCCATGAAATCCGCCGTACCGTCACCGAGACGGACAATCTCCTCTTCTCCACCATGACGCACAATCCCCAGCCGCTGCATATCGACCTGGAGGCGGCGAAGGCGAGCGAGTTCGGCCAGATCCTCGTCAACGGCACCTTCACCTTCGCGTTGATGATCGGGCTTTCGGTGGGCGACACGACGCTGGGGACGCTGATCGCCAATCTAGGCTATGACAAGCTGGTCATGCCCAAGCCCGTCTTCATCGGTGACACGCTGCGCGGCGAGACGGAGATCATGGACCTCAAGCCCAGCAAGTCGCGCCCCGGCGCCGGGATCGTGACCTTCGCTCACCGTCTGCTCAACCAGCGCGACGAAGTGGTGTGCCAGTGCCTGCGCATGGCGCTCATCAAAGGCAGCGAAGCATGAAGCTGCGCTCGCTCCTTTTCGTTCCCGCCGACCGGCCGGAGCGTTTCGCCAAGGCGGCGGCGAGCGGCGCGGACGCGCTGATCCTGGACCTCGAGGATTCGGTCGCCGCTGAGAAGAAGGATGCGGGCCGCGCGGCGATCGCGGCGTGGCTGGCGGGGGATCGTGCTGGCGTCACCACCTTCGTGCGGGTCAATCCGCTCGACGGCGACCTGACCGACGCGGACCTCGCCGCCGTGCTGCCCGGCCGGCCCGACGGCCTGCTGCTTCCCAAGGCGGAGGGTGCGGCCAGCGTCACCACGCTGGTCGGCAAGCTGGGCGGCGCCGACCTTCCCGTCCTCCCGATCGCCACCGAAACCCCGGCGGCGATCTTCCAACTGGGAAGCTATGGCGCGGTCGCCTCGCATCTCGCGGGCCTGACATGGGGGGCGGAAGACCTGCCCGCCGCCATCGGCGCCGCCACCTCGCGCGAGGCGGACGGCAGCTACACCGCGCCCTACGAACTCGTGCGCAGCCTGACGCTGTTCGGCGCGCATGCGGCGGGCACGCAGGCGATCGAGACCGTCTTCCCCCGGATCGACGCTCCGCAAGCGCTCGCCGCTTATGTCGCGCGCGCGCGACGCGACGGTTTCACCGGCATGATGGCGATCCATCCGACGCAGGTCGCGACGATCAACGCTGGCTTCACCCCCACCGAGGCGGAGGTGGCGCATGCCCGTGCGGTGATCGATGCCTTCGCCGCCAACCCGGGCGTCGGCGCATTGAAGCTGGACGGCAAGATGATCGATCGCCCACACCTGGTGCAGGCGCAACGCATAATCGCAAGGGTGGCATGATGAGCGATACCTATGACACGCTGAAATTCGAACGCGACGGCGCAGTCGCCGTCATCACGCTGCACCGGCCGCAGGCGGGCAATGCGATCGACGTCAACATGGCGCGCGACCTGATGCATGCGGCAATCCTGTGCGACCGGGACGCGGATATTCGCGCGGTGCTGCTACGATCGGAAGGCAAGCTGTTCTGTGCGGGCGGCGATATCGGCGGATTTTCGGGCGCGGGCGACAAGGCGGCCGACCTCGTTTCCGAAGAGACCGCCTATCTGCACGCGGCGGTCGCCCGGCTCGCGCGGATGGACAAGCCGCTCGTCACCGCGATCCAGGGTTTCGCGGCGGGCGCCGGTTTCAGCCTAGCCATGCTGGCCGACATCGCCATAGCGGGGGAGGCGGCGCAGTTCACGCTCGCTTATACCGGCATCGGGCTGACGCCGGACGGTGGCGCGAGCTGGCTGCTGCCCCGGCTTGTCGGATTGCGCAAGGCGCAGGAGATGATCCTGTTGAACAGCCGCCTTTCCGCCGCCGAAGCGCTGGCCGCCGGACTGGTGACGCAGGTGGTGGCCGATGCGGAACTGGACGGCACGGCGCGCGCCACCGCGCAGAAACTGGCCAATGGGCCGACCAAGGCGTTCGCGCGCAGCCGCGAACTGCTGCTGGCCGCCTATGGCGAGACGCTCGAAACCCATCTGGAGCGGGAATCGCGCGGCATCGTCAGTGCGTTGGCGAGCCGCGACGGCAAGGAAGGCGTTGCCGCCTTCCTCGACAAGCGCAAACCCGCTTTCACCGGCCAATCCTGACCCCTAATCTTACGAGGACCGACATGACTGCGCTGGCGCAAACCATCATCCACGGCGGCATCGCGACCATCGTCATCGACTCGCCCCCCGTCAACGCGCTGGGCCTGGCCGTGCGCAAGGCCATCGTCGACAATGTGCGGGAACTGGGGGCGCGGACGGATGTCGACGCGATCGTGCTGCGCTGCGCGGGGCGCACCTTCTTTGCGGGCGCGGACATCACCGAGTTCGGCAAGCCATTCGAGGCGCCCGATTTCAACGAGGTCGTCGCCGCACTGGAGGACAGCCCGAAGATCGTCGTCGCGGCGATCCACGGCACCGTTTTGGGCGGGGGTCTGGAAGTAGCGCTGGGTGCGCACTATCGCATCGCGACGGACAGCGCGATGGCGGGCTTCCCGGAAATCGCACTTGGCCTGGTGCCCGGTGCTGGCGGCACACAGCGCGCGCCCCGCGTCATGGATGCAGGCGCGGCCTTCGCGCTCATCACCAGCGGCAAGCCGGTGGGGGCGAAGGAAGCGCTGTCAAATGGCCTGTTCGACCGGCTGACGAGCGGTGATCTTGCCCTCGACGCCGTCGCCTATGCGCGCGAGCTCGCCGATGCGGGCGCGCCGCGGCGCCGGCTGAAGGATGAAGCGCCCAAGGTTTCGGACGCCGACGCGCTGACCGCCGCCATCGCCAGCGCGAAGGCGTCCAAGTCGCTCGCCACGCAGGGTTGCGCGCAGGCGGTGGAGCTGGCGCTGACAACAGCTTTCGAGGAAGGCCTCGTCAAGGAGCGGGAGATTTTCGATCGGCTGATGGGCGGCGCGGAATCGCGGGCGTTGCGCCACCTCTTCTTCGCCGAGCGCGAGGCCGGCAAGCTGGTAGGGATAGCCAGAGACACGCCGGTCGGCACGATCGCGGCGGCGGGGGTCATCGGCGCAGGCACGATGGGCGGCGGCATCGCCATGAACTTCCTCAACGTCGGCATTCCGGTGACGCTGGTGGAAGTGAAGCAGGACGCCCTCGATCGCGGCGTCGCGACCATCCGCAAGAATTATGAGGCAACCGCGAAAAAAGGCCGGATGACGCAGGAGCAGGTGGAACAGCGCATGGCTCTGTTAAACCCGACGCTCGATTTCGATGCGCTCGGCAGCACCGATCTCGTCATCGAAGCGGCTTTCGAGAGCATGGCGGTGAAGCGGGATATTTTCGGCCGTCTGGACGCGATCATGAAACCGGGCGCGCTGCTGGCCAGCAACACCAGCTTTCTCGACATCGACGCGATCGCGGCAGCGACGCAGCGGCCGCAGGATGTCCTGGGCCTGCATTTCTTCTCGCCGGCCAACGTGATGAAGCTGCTGGAGGTGGTGCGCGGCGCCAAGACGTCCGATGGCGCGCTGACGACTGCGATGGCGCTGGCGAAGAAGCTGGGCAAGACGGCGGTGGTCAGCCGCGTCTGCCACGGCTTCATCGCTAACCGCATCATGGACGTGCGCCGTGTCGAGGCGGAGAAGCTGCTGCTTCAAGGCGGCAGCGTGGCGGAGATCGACAAGGCGCTCACCGACTATGGTTTCCCGATGGGGCAGTTCCAGATGTTCGACCTTGTCGGACTCGACGTCATGGGCCGGGACAGTGAAGAGCGCACGCTGATGGGCGATTTCGTCGCGGCGGGCCGCCTGGGTCAGAAGAGCGGCGGGGGCTATTATGACTATGACGACCAGCGCAAGCCGTCCGTTTCGGCCGCCGCGCAGGAAATCATTGCCGGCTTCGCAGCCCACGCGGGCGTGGAGAAAAAGGCGCTGGGCGAGGGCGATCTGCTCAAGCGGCTGCTCTATCCGGTGGTCAATGAAGGCGCGCGGCTGATTGAGGAAGGCATCGTCCAGCGCGCGTCCGACATCGACGTCGCGGTGGTCGCCGGCTATGGCTGGCCCGCCGCGACCGGCGGCCCGATCCGGTGGGGCGAGGAACAGGGACTCGCCGGGATCGTCGCCTATCTCGACGCGCAGGCCTTCCCGGTGTCGGGCGAGCTGCGTGAGGCGGCGGAAGAAGGCCGGGCGCTGGGGGCATAATGGATACTCTAGGACGCGCGGCGGCGCCTGCCTTCGGCTACCAGCGCACGCTTGCCCCTCAGCCCCAGTTCCATGCTCAGATCACGTCCCAGGTGAAATAAGCGTTGAAGCCGTCCGACGGGGTGAAGCCGGCGGCCATGGCGGGGAAGGCATGGGCGGTGATCTCCTCGGGCGTCCAGCCATGGTCGCGATGGACGCTCTTCACCGGATAACCTTGTCCGGCGAGGAAAATTTCGTTGCCGCGCACGATGAAGGCCTGTCCGGTCACGTCCTTCGCCGCGTCGGAAGCGAGCGCGACCGTCACCCGCGCGGGCTGCTCGGGCGTCAGTTTGTCCAGGATCGCCTGATGCGCCGGGCCGCGCACCTGCCCCTGCACCATGCGCGTCTGGGCGAAGGGGGCTATGCAGTTGGAGCGCACGCCATACGGCTTCATATCGAGCGCGATGGCCTTCGACAGGCCCAGGATCGCGGCCTTCGCCGTGCAATAGGGGACCTGGTTGAAATGACCCATCAGGCCCGATGTGCTGGTGGTGTGGACGAAGACGCCGCCATTCTGTGCCTTGAAATGCGGCGCGGCGGCGCGGCTGACGAAGAAGGAGCCGTCGACATGGGTGCTAACGATGGAGCGATATTCCTCGATCTCCATCTCCCAGAAGGGCCCCCAGCGGACATTGCCGGCATTGTTGACGACGATGTCGATCCGCCCGAAATGGTCGAGCGCGGCTCCCACGATATGTTGGGCGGAGGCCCATTCGGATACGCTGTCGGCGGAGATCACGGCTTCGCCGCCCGCGTCGCGGATCATCCGCGCCGTCTCCTCGGCCGGGCCGGTGGAGCTGCCCTCGCCGATCACCGACCCGCCCAGATCGTTGACGACGACCTTCGCGCCTTTGGCCGCGAACAGCAGAGCCGTCGCCCGCCCGATTCCGCCGCCCGCACCTGTCACAAGCGCCACCTTGCCTTCGAACATCCCGTCCTCCAATTTTATGCTGTCAGATATGCGTCGGCCGCGGCACCGCCTTCGCGCCGAGGAAATGGACCGCCGCAGTCGCGGGCGCGCGCGCCGCGCTGCCCGCGCAGTCGCCGCGCGAGTGCGCCGCCTATGCCGGACGCCGCGCCGGTGATAGCATAGGTGCCCACGGGCTCTCCTCTCGGGACGCTCTTGTGTCTCGCCCCTGCCGGCGATCATATGAGGAGTTGACCTTCACCGTCCAGAAAGATTAGCGAATTCCTACATAGGAATAAGGGAATGGGCGAGGATGGCTGACGGGATCGGCTGGGACTATGTCATCGTCGGCGCGGGATCGGCCGGCTGCGTGCTCGCCAACCGGCTCTCGGCGGACGGATCGCGCGTGCTGCTGCTGGAAGCCGGCGGGCAGGACCGCAACCGCTTCTTCCACATCCCCGCGGGCTTCGTGAAGATATTGGGCCGGCCCGACAGCGACTGGGGCCATGTCTCGCAGCCCGAGCCGGGGCTGGGTGGCCGCGCCCTGCCGCATTTCAAGGGCAAGGTGCTGGGCGGATCCAGCTCGATCAATGGGCTCATCTATGTGCGCGGGCATCGCGCCGATTTCGATGGCTGGGCGCAGGCGGGCTGTAGCGGATGGGACTGGGATTCGGTCTTTCCCTACTATCTGCGGTCGGAGGACTTCGGCGATGCCGCCGGCCCCAACCACGCCAAGGGCGGGCCGCTCGGCGTCGAGCGATCGCCCTATCGCGCGCCGGCGTTGGAGCGTTTCATCGCGGCATCGGTGGAGGCGGGGCTGCCCGCGACCGACGATTACAACCTGCCCGATCCCGAAGGCCTCGCAATCGCCTATTCGACGCTGCGGCGGGGGAGGCGGTGCAGCACGGCGACGGCGTTCCTGCGTCCGGCGCTCGGCCGAGCCAACCTGCGGCTCGAAACCCACGCCTTCGTCGAGCGCATCCTGTTCGAGGGCAAGCGCGCCGTCGGCGTCGTCTGGCGGCAGGGGGGCAAGCGCCATGAAAGCCGCGCGGGCGAGGTGATCCTCGCGGCGGGCGCGCTCAAATCGCCGCAACTGCTCGAACTGTCAGGCGTTGGGCAGGGCGAGCGGCTTCAGCAACTCGGTATCCCCGTGCTCCACGACCTGCCGGGCGTGGGCGAGAACCTGCAGGACCATGTCGCGCTCTCCGTCGCCTATCGCTTGCGCAACATCGCCTCAGGGAACCAGGATGCGCAGGGCTGGCGGCTGCTGCGGGAGATCGCGAAATTCTATCTGTTCCGCTCCGGCGTGCTGACGATGACGCCGGGCATGGTGTCGGGCTTCGCCTATGTGCGGCGCGCCGCCGCCTCGCCCGACTTGCAATTCATGGCGCGTCCGTTCAGCAGCGACCCTAAGAGCCGTACCTTCAAGCCAGAGCACCAGCCGGGCATGAGCGTCGCGCTCTGCCCCTGCCGCCCGCGCAGCCGGGGCCGGACCCATGCCGTTAGCCCTGATCCGGCGGCCAATCCTGAGTTTCTCGTCAACTTCCTGACCGACCCGGAAGACATGCATGTCATCCTCGAGGGTGTGAAACTGACCCGCAGGATCATGGAACAGCCCGCCATCGCCGACGTGGTGGTAGGCGAGACTGCGCCGGGGCCGGAGCTCGCCGACGATGCCGCGCTGGAGGCCTATGTCCGGCGCGCGGCATTCAGCGCCTATCACATCGCGGGCAGCTGCCGCATGGGCACAGATCCGACGGCGGTGGTCGATCCGCGCCTGCGTGTCCATGGCCTCGACGGGCTGCGCGTGGTCGACGCCTCGGTGATGCCGTCGCTGCCGTCCGCCAACACCAATGCGCCCACGATCATGATCGCGGAAAAGGCCGCCGACATGATCAGCGAGGATCGCGCCCGTTCCTGACCCTATCGGAGGACAAGTCCATGATCGACGTCGCCGCCCGCCTCGAATATCTGGAGGATCGCGCCGCCATCACCGATCTGGTGGGGGCCTACGCCCTCCATGTCGCGGCGGCCGATTATAGCCGGCTCGCCGACCTGTTTACTATCGACGGCATTTTTCGCGCGGGCACGAACGTCGTCGCGGGGCGCGAGGTGCTGCGCGACTTCTTCAGTCGCTCGCTCGTACCGGGCAAGACGGTGCCGATCACCGGCAACCTGTCGCTCGCCATCGACAACGATGAGGCGCGCTGCGCCTGCCTGATGGCGACAACCTATCATAGCGGCAAGGCGGGCGGCTTTTGCGGCCGCTATGACGATGTGATCCGGCGGGAGGATGGCGCGTGGAAATTCTTCAGCCGCCATTTCACCTTCTATCACGGCAAGCCGCAGGAGGCCTGAGATGCGCGAAGGCACGGAAAGCCTGGCCGCCGCCGTCGAGCGGCTGGTCGCGATTGAGGCGGTCAAGCTGCTGCGCGCGCGCTATTGCCGCTTCATCGACATGAAGCTGTGGGACGATCTGCGTCCGCTATTGCACGAGGAGATCAGCCTCGATCTCTCCTCCTCCAATGGCAAGCCGCCGATCGTCGGGCGCGACGCCTTCATAGACTATGTCGGCGGCCGTTTCGTCGACGAACCCAGTCTGCACCTCAATTTTCTGCCGGAGATCGAGATTCTGTCTCCCGACAGCGCGACCGCTATCTGGGCGCAGGAGCATTTCCTGTACCCTTTATGGGTGAAGGGCGAGAAGCACAGCCATGGCTATGGCTGGAGCGAGGACCGCTACGAGAAAGTGGACGGCGACTGGCAGGTGCGCAGCGTGCGGCTGTTGAAACCCTGGATCCTGTAGAAGACGTCGCTAGACCCGATCCGCTTCAGATTGCCGTGATTTCCGAGCCGGCAAATGTTTCCATCTGCCTCAAAATCACTTTAGGTCGTCCAGACAAGAAAAAGGGTGGCGGGCGGCAAAGCCCGCCACCCTTCCATCTTTAGAAGGTCCCGCCGACCGTCAGGCCGAATTCGCGCGGCGCTCCCTCGAAGGAGGGATTGATCGTCAATCCCAGCGGAGCGAATGCTGTGTTGAAGTTGTAATATTTCTCATTGAACACATTCTTGCCCCAGAACGCCACGTTCAACCCGTTCTTGAAATTGAGGCCGAGGCGCGCGTTGACGACGCTTCGGTTGTCCAGGCGCACGAGGGACGCGAAAATCGGGTTCGCGTTGGCGAATTGCGCATCGGTGTAACCATAGGTCACGCTGGCCGAATATGTGCCGTAAGATACAGGAACGTCATAGGTCGCCGTCGCAGAAACTTTCCACTTCGGTGACAGCACCGGAATGAAGTGCGCCGGATCGGATTCCTTCACCTTGGTGTAGCTGCCCGACGCATCCAGAGTGAGCTGTCCGAGCTTCAGCGTCGATTCGACTTCGACACCGTCGACCTGTGTCGTGCCGGGCAGGTTGGCGATGAATGTCGTTGTCAGGCCCGGGCTGAGCGTGAGCGGCACGATGGTGGACTGCTGCTGATCCTTTACCCAGCTATGATAATAGTCGATGTTGAATTTCAGCTTGCGATCGAGGAACAGGCTCTTGAGGCCGATTTCCACGTCTGTGAGGGTTTCCGGCGTGAAAGCGGCGGAGGAATCAAAGCCGATCGTGCCGTCAAACGGATTTACGGCCGCCGCATCAAAACCGTAACCACGCGCCTGCTGGCCGCCGGAACGCGATGCCCGGCCTGATTTGACATAGACCAGTACATCCTGCGAGACCTTGTAGTCTAGGCCGACCGCCCAGGATTCGAAAGAAGTCTTGGCGTTGCGCGACAGAGTGCAATCGGTAGGGCTGCGGACCACCAAGCCTTCCTGCGGCGGCTTGAAGGGGCAGAAATTGTTCAGTCGACTGTTATTGTCGATCCCCTTGCTATCCCACGTGTAGCGGGCGCCGAGAGTCGCGCTCAGTCTGTCGGTGATGTCGAACACCAGATGGCTGAAGACCGATTTGCTCTTATTGCGTGCGTTGCTGGCCGACACGCGATAGTCCAGCCCGTAGAAGGCAAAGGAATCGGTGCGCTCGCTGCCCTTTTCGTCGAACCAGAAGCCGCCGACCAGCCAGTGCAGACGGTCATCGATCGCGTCACCCGTCAGCTGAAGTTCGGCCGAATCCTGCTTCATGTCCATGGTATAGATATAGTCGAGCAGGAAGGCGTCTGAGCCGTCCACGTCGGAACGATGCTTCACGTCGACCTTGCGGTGCGCAAGGATCAGCTTGGCGACGGCCGCTCCCAGATCCCATTCCGCCGTGCCCGAGACGCCCCATTGGGAGACATTGGCAAAGGGGACGAGATGCGAGCGACCAACGCGAAAATCGCTGCCTTCCGGCGAGAAGGAAAAGCCCCGATTCGCCGGATTGAAGACGTTGCCGGAGAAAACATCGCCCAGGTTGTTGCGGGTCAGGATGCCGTTCGTGTTGTTCTTCGTATAGTCGGCCGCCAGCGTTAGTGTGAAGGCATTGCTGGGCTTGGCGACCAGGCTGCCGCGGACCGACTTGAAATTCTTGTCATTGGTATCGACGACCTGTCCGGTCGGCTTGGCGGCGACGCCGATCGACCCGCCATCGGTCACGATCGTCTTGGTCCAGCCATCCTGAATACGCGACGTCCCCGAGACGCGGATCGCCAATTTATCCTCGATGATCGGCAGGTTGACCCCCGCCTCAGCCGCCAGATAGTTGAATCTGCCGTAGCTGAGCGACACATAGCCGCCCGCTGGTGCCGAGGGATCAGCCTTTTTCGTGATGACTTTGAGCGCGCCACCCGTAGTGTTGCGGCCATAGAGCGTGCCCTGCGGTCCCTTCAGCACCTCGACGCGTTCGACGTCGAACAATTCTGTCAACTGGCCGTTGGCGCGGCCGAGGTAGATATCGTCGAAATAGACGCCAACAGATGGATCGACGGTTATCACGGTATCGGCCTGAACCTGACCGCGAATATTGATGACTGCCGAACTCGGTGCGCCGAACTGGTTGCCGAAGCTGAGGCTGGGTGTCGAGATTTCAAGGTCTCGCGAATCGCGTATGCCCTTCTGCGTCAGCGCTGCGGCGGAGAAGGCGGTGATCGCGATCGGCACGTCCTGCATGTTTTCCGCGCGCCGCTGCGCCGTCACGATGATCTCGGCGATGCCGCTTTCCGCCTGTTCGTTCGCCGACGGCGTCTCGGCTGCCTGTGCCGAACCGGCGGCGCCCGCCGAAAGCAGCGCGACAGCGGCGGTGGCGACAAATAAATGCCTCTTGTTCATAGCAATCCTCCCCACGCTCAAATATTCTTCTCTGGCCTGTAGACCCGGGGGTGCAAAGGCCGACGACTTAGGTGGAATTCGGAGGTGGGACCTTGTTCGTCGGGAGCATAGGCACATGCTCTGCAAACACGCCACATGCGTGGGCAGGCGCATGAACGACGGTGCGGCGACGGGCTCTCCTCTCCATTCCGCTTCGTATTTTTCGAAGCTATAGATATATTGATATAAGTCTTTTCGGCGTTTGAAAAGTTGATAATCGCTGAACCGTCAATGCCCCGGAGCGACAAGCCGTCCGCCGGCGGAGCGAGAGAGGGTGCATCATGAGATCGGTCGAACAGGCCCCCGGAGCAGCCGGCAAGGGGCCGGACATTGGCCCGGCGAGCGGGGCCTATCGCGTCTATCTCCTGTTCCTCTGCTGCTTCAGTTTCTTCGTCGCCGGCGTGGACCGGCAGGTCTTCGCGACCGTGATGCCCGCGCTCAAGGGCGAGTTCCAGCTGTCCGACACGATGCTGGGGCTGCTGTCGGGCCTGGGGTTCGGCTTGACCTACAGCCTCTGCTCGATTCCGGTGGGCCGACTGGTCGACCGGGGGAACCGCAAGCTGATTCTGTGCGGATGCATCACCGTCTGGAGCGTCATGACGCTGGCGTGCGGGGGTGCCGCCTCCGCCGCGCAATTGATGGTGGCGCGGCTGGGCGTCGGCGCGGGAGAGGCGGGGGTGAGCCCCGCCGCCGTGTCGGCCACACTGGGCGTGCTGATCGCGGCGATCTACGTCGCGAACGGTCTGTTGCAGCGCCGCCGGCAGCGCGCGACGCGGGCATAGCCGGCCGACGGCGGGTATCTCCGCCGCTGGCGATCGGCGCGTCGATATATCGGGCTAGCCCAGGTCGGCGAACCGGCGCGCCGCGCTCCCCTCCACCATGTTTCATGTCAGGCGTCGGCGCCCATCAGCGCGCCATAGACCTGTGCCTCGAACGCTTCGTCCGACAGCGAGACCATGGCGGCGAGCGCCTCGCCGAACCCTTCACCCACATAGGTGCGGAAGGGCGGGTCCGGATCGAGCATCACCTGCTCGACCACGCGCGCGACCTCGACGGCGGGCAGCGCCCGGTCGCGCATCGCCCTGGTCCGGGCGATCATGCGGGACGCCAGCACCTCGTAGCAGCTGCCCGTGCCGTCATCGACGACGCGATTGCGATCGAGGTCGCTCTCGACAGCGCCCATGCCGACGATCGCGACCTTCACCGCCGCCGGCCGCAATTCCATGCGCATCGCCATGGAGAAGGTTTCGAGCGCAGCCTTGCTGGCACAATAGAGGCCGACCATCGTCCGCCGTCTCCACCGGCCCCCACAGGCCAAGGCCGGCATTGTTGACGAGGATATCGACCGGTCCCGCTTCCGCAGCGCAGCACCGAGCCGGGGTCGGTCACATCGAGCCGCAGCTTTGCCGCGACGTCGAGATCCTTCAGCGTATCTACCTCCCGCCCGGTTGCGACGACGTCATGCCCCCGCCCGCTCAGATAGGCGGTGATGGCGCGCCCTACCCCGGAAGTGCAGCCCCGTGACGCGAACGCGCATCCTCTTTCATTCCTTCTCTTTCTTGCGACGGGGCTTCTTCGCCCTTTCCGGATTGAACAGGCCCTCGATCAGCCATTCATGGCTCATCTTCGCGCAGCGCCGTGCCGCCAGCACCGCCAGCTCGTCGTCGGATTCGATCACCGCCTGCGCCAGCCGCAGCCGCTCGCACCGATAGGCGGCGAGCCGTTCGGGATGGCCGCGATACATGTCGCTTTCCCGGTGCACCATGGACGAGAGGTCCAGCAATATCTCCAGAAACAGCGACAGAGTGGCGCTGCCGGACAGATCGCCGAGCAGATGGTTGAACGCGCGCTCGCGCTGGAGGAAGCTCTTGAACTCCAGCTTTTCGCCAGCCTGTTCCTCCTCGGCCAGGAACTCGACGATGCGGGTGCGCGCCTGCTCGTCGTCCGACAGGGCGGCAAGCCGGGCGATCTCCACCCGAATAGGGCGCACCGCGTCGGCCAGCTGCCTGATGCCCACGTTGCGCGAGCGCAAATATTGGGAGACGATGTGCGTCACCACGTCCGTATCTGGCCGGCGGACGAAGAAGCCGCCCCCCACGCCCCGCCGCGCGAGCAGCAGTTGCTCCTGGATGACGAGCCCCGCCGCCTGCCGCAGTGTCGGCCGGCTGACATTGTAGCGCAGGATGAGGTCTTCCTCCGAACCCAGAAAGGCGCCATCGGCCAGCTGAAACACATCCTCCCTAATACGCTTCGCCACCTGGTCGACCGCCGAAGCGCGGGGGAGCTGCATCCGCTCGATCCTCTCCTGCCATGCCGCGCCGTCCATGTCGCTACTTTGGCCCTTCACGCCGCGCGTCGCCCGTTCAAGCGTCGATCCTCTTCCTTATGAAGATGAAGGTACAGAATTCAATGCGCAATGCATCCCGGCTGGCCGCCACGGCCCTCCGGGACGCCCGAAAATGCCCGAAGCGGCCTAGAAACGGTAGGTCGCCTCGAGCCCGTAAGTGCGTGGTTCGCCATAGATGAAGGAGGTGTTGCCATTCGTCCCGCCCTGCGGCACGCCGCCAATCCTGTACAGCTTATCGGTCAGGTTGCGGCTCCAGAGCGAGAGGGTCAGCCCCGTCCCGCCGACCTTGGCGAGGTCGACCCGGCCGTTGAGCAGCGTATAGCCGCGGGCAAAGCCCTCATAGTGGAACACGGTATTGGCGTCGAGCGCCACCCGCGCCGTCATATAGCCGGTCAGCGAGGCCGAAAGGGTGCCCATGTTGCCGGGCAGCTCATGCTCCCCGCGCAGGGTGATGCCGCCGCTATGCTTGGGCACGCCCACGGCGTGACGCTGCGCGCCATGGACGTAACCGATGTTAGCTCGAATCTCGATGTCGCGGCCGACGGCCTTTAATGGGCATCGCCGGTAGAAGCGTCAGGAAGGCGCTGCGGACGAGTTCGATATAGGTTCCTTCGGACAGTTGGACCTAGGAGTCGTTCTGTAGGCGTTCATAACTTCTGCTAAAATGTTAAATAAACCTGCCTTATCGTCATTTAGTATATGATAGTAATATTACCTATATTGCTTGTTGAAGATTATACGCCGACTAGGGAATGATAAAATATTACCGTCACAGGTGTAATGAGTTAGCTTTAATATTTGGAAAAGTTCGATGCATAACTATCGTCTCTATTTTCTAGGTCACCAACATGGGCACATAGAAGGATTCGAACCCATATTCGCTTTGAGCGACGGCTTGGCGATGGAAGCCGCGAGCCGATTCAGAGGTCCGCTGCACCTTGAGCTCTATTGGAGAGCTCGAAAGGTCGGCGACATCGAGGCTGCTCGACGAGGGGGCCTTGATCAAGAAAAATAGCTCCTGAGCAAATGCGTAATCAGCCGTCCACGAAGTGACTGTGGAGGCTCTGGCGAGGATGTTGGCGATGAACAGCCGACCTATCACACAAAGGGATGAAGGCGGATCTCGGCCGGGCCTTACCGTCAGGGAAGATCGTCACGTTACCTGGATCAAGTCCGACATCCGTGTTGCTGTGGCAGGCGAAGACAATCGTGACGATGAAGTCGCGGAAGTGACGCTAACGAACCTTTCGCAGGGCGGTTTCAGCACCGCCGAGGGCCATTTCTCGATCCCGCGCGGACCATTCTCTGGGGCGAAGGTAGCGGAGCCGGCGGCGCGAAATCTATTGCCGGGGTCGTCGGGCCAACCACGCCTTTTCGTGAAACGCTCACCGTTTACGGGCGCATCCTGGCACGGCAGTCCGGCGCGGTCGTCGGCAACTATACCGCCCGAATTACCGCCGTCCTGAATTACTGACGCTTAGCGAGGATGTGCCGCCGCCTATTCCCCTGTCAACGCGCATCGGCATAAGGAAATGTTGAAGCTATGGGAGTGGACGAGCACTCGATCGTCAAATGGGAGAACCTGTCCACTTCAGCGCATAAATTTAGAAAAATAATCGTTCAGGCGGACAAATGCCTTATCGAAGCAGCGTTAGGCGACTGCGAGATAGTCTTGCGCGGTCGAACCGGGTAGTTCTGCGACAGGAAACCGGATGGTCCAAACGGTGCCGCCGCCCGACTCAACCGTGGCCGTCCCGCCGACCTGCTCGACCAAGCGTCGGACCAGGCCCATGCCATGCAGCTTGTTTTCCATTTGCGCCGTGAAGCCCTGGCCGTCGTCGCTGACGGTCATCGTCGCAGTGTCAGCATCCCCTTCGATTCGATGCACCGAGACATTGATCGTGCCCTTGCCATCGGGAAAAGCATGATCGTAGCTGTTGGTGACAAGCTCGGTCACGACCAGGCCCAAAGCGGTCACCACTTCGAGATCAAGTACGAGCCCATCGCACGCGCAGGAGAGCGTGACCGTGCTCTCGGGCGTTACCTGCATTTCAGCGAGATGGAGGCACAGTGCCTGCACATAGCCGCCAAAATCGGTGGTCAAGGTGAGTTCGTTGCTCGCCAGGTGCTCGTAGACCTGAGCCAGGGTTGAAACCCGGCGCGCGATGCCTCTGAAACCTCGCTGCTCCTTTTCTTCCGCTCCATCCTCCAGTTGCTTGCTCAGCATCCCGTAAACGAGCTGGAGGTTGTTGCGCACCCGATGCTGCAATTCATCGACCAGGATCTTCATCCGCTCAATGGTGATCCGCAGGATCGACGTGCGCTCCGAAGCGGCAATTGCTTCAGCTAGGACGTTGGCGAAGCCGGTCAGGAATTCGATGTCGGGTTGCTCATAGTCGTGCTGCTCGTGGTTATCCACTTCAAGCACGCCATAGGGCTGGCCCCGCCCCTCGATAATCACCCCGATGGTCGAGACGATCCCATGGTCCGCATAGAAGGCTGGCAGACTGAACCCGCTGTCGCGAAGGTCGTTGCAGATCGCCGGCTTCCCGCTGCTGAACGCCCGGCCTTGTGGTGAGCTGTCGTCGGCTTGCGACACGACCAGACCGACGACGTCCGTCCAGCCGTAACCGGCCTCGACGAAGAGATCATTCTCCTGGGGGCGATAGCGACAAACATTGCAGAACGGCACGTTGAGGCCGACGGCACAGACCCGCGCGGCTTCCATGAGAATTTTTTGTAGGTCCGTTTCTCGGAAGGCGAAGCTGCCAAAGCGGGCAATCGCAGCCTGCTGACGGAGGAGCTTGCGAATCTTGGCGGCGTCATCGGTCATCTGTGCATCTCCAGCGCGGCAGGGCCAACGGGATGCAGGAACGTCAGCCCGCGAGGATAGGGCGGTGATGCCGTACCGGTAGCAACGATCTCGGCCACGATCTCCAGGCTGCGCAACATGTCCGAAGAGCGGAATGGCTTGGTAAGGCAGGCATCGCCTTCGGCGGTGCGAAAATCGAGTTGGGCAATGTTGCCTGTGGCGTAAAGAATTCCCGTCCTCCGGGATGCTATCAATTCGAGGGCAATCTCGGTGCCAAGCCCGCCCTCGGCCAATCTCAGATCGAGGACGGCGAAATCCGGCTTATGGAGGCGACCAAGCGTAATCGCCTTGGCGACGGTCCGCGCGATGCCACACACTTCATAGCCATGCCCGACAAGAGTCTCTTCGAGCATGTCGGCGATCATCAGATCATCCTCCGCGATCAAGACACTTGCCATCTTCTTTTTCCCCAATAATCGCCGAGATATGACCGTTTCGATACAAAATTATTGGAACATCATGAAAATAATTAACCAATAACGTCTCTATTTTTTTTACAACGAGTAGTTTCCGGAAATTGTCATAGAAATTGCATCTCCATCATCTAGCGACGGTACATTAATATTCATTAACACCATAAATTATGACTATTTAATTTTGGGTGTAATAATTCAAAAACAAACCATTAGACCCTATTTATCGTCAGAGATAGGGATATTAAACTCCTCTCGAGACATGAATGTGGGATGCGGTCTGTCGGACCGCGAACTCACCGACGGGCCAAACCGCTTGCGCTATCCGCTATTTCTCGATCCCGCGCGGACCATTCTCTGGGGCGAAGGTAGCGGAGCCGGCGGCGCGAAATCTATTGCCGGGGTCGTCGGGCCAACCACGCCTTTTCGTGAAACGCTCACCGTTTACGGGCGCATCCTGGCACGGCGGTCCGGCGCGGTCGTCGGCAACTATACCGCCCGAATTACCGCCGTCCTGAATTACTGACGCTTAGCGAGGATGTGCCACCGCCTATTCCCCTGTCAACGCGCATCGGCATAAGGAAATGTTGAAGCTAGCAGTCCCGACTGAATGGCTGCGCCGCCTTGCTGGAGAACCCTCCGGTCTGACAACGGTAGTGCTCGATCGAACATATTCGGCGGGACGTTCGCTTTTGTGCGAACTGCCCCAAAAGCCGACAATCCGCTCCCGGCCCACTCTCTGTCGTTCTGCCGTGCCAGATGGACAAACGTCGTGTGTCTGCTCCTGACAAAACCTGCCGTCTGGAGGCGTCGCCTGGGAACGACAGCAAAGTCCCCCAAGCCGGTCAGAACCCGCAATGTCGAAGGCAACCATTTGGGCCTTGACCATACCACTCCCATGCGAGCGGGGGTGGCGAGTCCGCCGCTCGCCCGTCTCTCCTTGCCGCGGCGCCCGTCGTCAGGCGGCGCGGATGATCTCGGCTGCGCGCCATGCCAGCGCGGCGACCGGGGCGGTCGTGTTGCAGGACGGCAGGGTCGGGAAGACCGAGGCGTCGACGACGCGCAGTCCCTCGACCCCGCGCACGCGCAGCTGGGGGTCGATGACGCTCGCCGCGTCGCTGCCCATGCGCGCGGTGCCGCAGGTATGAAAGCCCCAGGTGCCCTTGGTGCGGATCGCCTGCAATATCTGCTCGTCGCTCTCTACCTCCGCCCCAGGCAGCGTCTCGGCCTCCACCAGGTCGGCGAGGGGAGGCGTCGCGAACAGCTTGCGGACATAGCGGACCATCTCCACGCTGACATGCCGGTCATAGTCGGTGTGGAGCGCGTTGGGCGTGATCACCGGCAGGTCGGCGGGGTCGGCGGAGCGCAGCGTCACCGTGCCCCGGCTGGTCGGTCGGGTCGGGTAGATCAGGCACTGCGCGCCAGGCTCCTTCTCGAAGGTCGGGCGCGGTGCGCCCATCACGCGCGAGAAGGGCGAGATGAACAGCTGCGTGTCGGCGGTGCGCGACTGCGGTGCCACCTTGGCGAAGCCCATCAGTTCGTGCGAGCCGTAGGAGAGCACGCCGGTCTTCGTCAGATAGTAGCGGATGCCGTTCAGGATCAGCCGCCAGCCGGAAAATTGCGGATTATGGCTGAGCTTGCCCTTCAGCCGATATTGCAGGGCGATGCCGCGATGTTCGGCCATGTTCGTGCCGACCGACGGGCTGTCTTGAAGCACGGCGATGCCATGCGCCTTCAGCTGCTCGGCTGGCCCTATCCCCGACAGCATCAGCAGCTTGGGCGTTTCGAACGCGCCGGCGCAGACCAGCACCTCGCGTGCGGCGGACAGCCTCCGTTCGCCCGCGGCGACCGCCAGCTCCACTCCGGTCGCGCGACGCCCTTCGAAGAGGATGCGGTTCGCCCGCGCGTCGGTGATCACGGTCAGGTTCGGGCGACGGCGCACCGGCGCCAGGAAGGCGTCGGCCGCGCTCATGCGCTTGGCCTTCTTTATCATGTGCGCCATCGGGCCGATGCCTGTCTGATCCTCGCGATTATTGTCGGGGCGCACGGGCAGGCCGTTGGCGCGCGCCGCTTCCAGCACGGCGTCGTTCACCGGATGCCGGATCTTGTTGACGCCGACATGCAGTGGGCCGCCAGCGCCGCGCATTTCGTCCGCACCCAGCTCATGATCCTCGATCTCGCGAAAGGCCTTGAGCATGGTCTTCCAGCCCCAGCCTGTCGCGCCCATGGCTTCCCAGCCGTCATAATCCTCCGGCTGTCCCCGCGAATAGGCCATGCCGTTGACGGAGGTAGAGCCGCCCAGCGTCTTGCCCCGCGCCCAGACATAGGCCTGTCCGGTGGCGTCGGGCTCGGTCGGGTAATGGGTGACGAAGGGCGATCCGGTCAGCAGCTTGCCGAAGCCCTTGGGCATGTCGATCAGATAATGTCTGTTGGGCGGCCCGGCCTCCACCAGCGCCACGCGGATCGCCGGATCGGCGCTCAGACGATTGGCCAGCACACAACCACCGGGACCCGCGCCGATGATCACATAATCGAAACTGTCCATATGCTCCCCTGTCTGCTTCAGTCCAGAAACACCGCGCGGCGGGTGATCTTCCAGCCTTTGGGGGTGCGTCGGTAGCTGTCTTCATAATGGCCGGTGACGTCCTGGCCGCCGGTGGTGCGCGCCTCGAAGCGGCAGATCGCGTTCGCCTCGTCGCCATCGATCTTCGTGTCGGTCTCCAGCACCTTGTGATAGCCGCCATTGGGCGGCGGCATGTTGACCACCGATTTGACGAATTTCTCCCTGGTGCGGATTTCCTTGCCGCCGATCTGCACCAGCACGGCGTCGTCGGCATATAGGTCGGCGAAGCCTTGCGCGTCGCGCGCGTCGAAATGGCGCGCATAGCCCAGTTGCAGCTCGCGGATCGCTTGCTCGTCCGTCATGTCATCTCTCCAAGAAGGCGGCAGGCGGTCAGACGATGCCGTCGGGCAGGCCCAGTACCGTTTTGGTCTCTGTAAAGGCCAGCAGCCCTTCCCTGCCGTTCTCGCGCCCGATGCCCGACGCCTTGAAGCCGCCGAAGGGCAGGCGCGGGTCGATATAGAAGGTGTTGACGCCATAGGTGCCCGCGCGCACGCGCTGGCACACGCGATAGGCTCGGTCGACATCCGGGCTGAACACTGCGCCGGCAAGGCCGTATGGCGTGTCGTTGGCGATGCGGATCGCTTCCTCGTCATCGCCTTCATAGGGGATGACGACGCCGACGGGTCCGAAAATCTCTTCCCGCGCGATCGTCATCTCGTTCTTGACGTCGGAGAAGAGCGTCGGGGTGACGAACCACCCGCGCGGCAGATCGGCGGGGCGGCCGCCGCCGCGCACCAGAGTCGCGCCTTCGGGCCTCGCGGTGGCGATCAGCCCTTCGATCCGGTTGCGCTGGCGCTCGGCCACCATCGGGCCGACCGTGGTGGAAAGGTCGAAGGGGTCGCCGGTGACGAGCGTTTCCATCTGCGCCGACAGGGCCTCGACGAACTCGGCCTGCCGCCGGGCGGGGACGAGAATTCGGGTCAGCGCGGCGCAGGCCTGACCGCTGTTGAAGCCCAGGCCGAAGGGGATTGCGGTCTTCGCCACGGCCGCCGCGTCAGCGTCATCAAGTGCGATCAGCGCCGACTTGCCGCCCAGTTCCAAACCGACACGGCGCAGGTCGCGGCCGCAGATTTCGGCAATGCGCCGGCCGGCGGCGGTGCTACCGGTGAAAGCGATCTTGTCGACATCCTTGTGGCCGACCAGATGCTCGCCCGCGTCACGCCCCGCGGGCACCAGGTTGAACACGCCGGCGGGCAGACCGGCGGCGACGCAGGCGTCGGCCAGCACATAAGCATCGAGCGGCGCTTCGGGCGAGGGCTTGGACACCATCGTGCAGCCCGCCATCAGTGCGGGAGCGAACTTCATGAGCAGCAGCGTGAGCGGCCCGTTCCATGGCGTGATCGCGCCGACGACGCCGATCGGCTCGTTGCGCACGACCGCCGGGCCGACCTGTCCGACGCGCGGATGGGCGAAGCCGACTTCCTTCGCAAGATCGGCATAATAGTCGATAAGGTTGCCCGCGCCGTCGGGGAAGCGGCCGAGCATGCTCATCGGGCCGCCCATCTCGGTCGAGACCAGCTTGGCGACCTCCGGTCCGCGCTCGCGCATATAGGCCGCGACCTTGCGCATGATCGCGCCGCGCTCCTCGACCGACATGCGCGGCCAGGGGCCATGGTCGAACGCCTTGCGCGCAGCGGCGACGGCGCGGTCCATGTCGGCGGGCTGGCCGGCGGGCACGGTGCCGACCATTTCCTCCGTCCGGGGCGAGACGATGCTGATCGTTTCGGGCGAGGAGGGGGCGACCCATTCCCCGCCAATGAAGAAGGCGTCACGCGAAAGCGGAAGAGTAAAGCCCATCAGTCCATCCATCAGTGTCAGTTTTTTTATTCTTTTATCTCTATTTGACGGGATTGCAACGGCGGGCTGGCGGCTATGGTCAGGCCTCCCACACCAGAGGCAGCGCATTCACCGTGCCGACCACGCCGCTACCGAAGGCCGGCGGCCGATCGGGATCGAGCGCGAAGTCGGGGATGCGCGCCAGCCATTCCTCGATCACCAGCCGGATCTCCAGCCGCGCGAGATTGGCGCCGGGGCAGCGGTGCGGGCCGTTGCCGAAGGCCGCGTGCCGGCCCGCGCCCTTGCGCTCGATATCGACCGTCCAGGGGTCAGGAAAGAGTGTCGCGTCCAGTCCGACGAAGCTGTTGGGCAGGATGATCTGCTCGCCCGCCTTCATCGCGGCGCCGTGCATGTCGACATCGCGGGTCAGCAGCCGGGCGGTGGCGACCAGGCCGTGGCGGCGGATCAGTTCGTCGGCGGCGTTGACGATGAGGTCGGGTCGCGCCCGCAGCGTCGCACGCGCCTCCGGGTGACGTGCAAGATAGAGGAAGACGAAGGACATCATCGACGCCACCGTGTCGAGCCCGCCCGACATGACCGTCGCCAGCAGATTCTCCGCCTCGAAATCGCTGAGCGGACGGCCGTCCACCCGGCCCTGGAGGATGCGGCTGATGAAATCGTCGCGCGGCTTCTCCCGCCGCTCCGCCACCGCGTCGGCTATATAGGCGACGATGCACGCCTTGGCCCGGTCACGCTCCGCCGCGTCGGGGGAGCGGCCGCGCTTGTCGGCCAGCCCCAGGAGATATTCACGGTCGTCGGTCGGCAGGTCGACCAGCATCAGGAAGATGACGATCGGCAGGTGCCGCGCGAAATCATTGGCGAAGTCGCAGCGGCCGAGCGGTTGCAGCCGATCGAGCAGGTCGTTGGCGAGCTGCCGCCCGCGCGCGTCGGCGCGGCGCAGCACGTCGGGCTGGAACAGCGGCGAGATGATCGCGCGCAGCGGCGTATGTTCGGGCGGGTCCAGCTCGATCGGCAGCGAGGGGGTGGAACTGCGTGGGATGGTGAAGGCGCGGTGCGAGAAGCGCTCATAGTCGGTCTGCATCATGACGATGTCTTCGGCCCGCGTCGCGATCCAGTGCCCGCCATTATGCGGCGACCAGACGATCGGCTGCGCGCTCGTCAGCACCTGCCACGCCTCCTGCAAGCCCTGCTGCAGGGCGGCGGGACGGTAGATGTCGAAATCCACGATCAACGCCGGATCGACATGATCCGGCACGTTCCAGCTGCTTGCCATTTGCCGTTCCTCTCCCATCGGGCCGCCATCGCCTTTGTCGCGGACCGGCGGGCGGCGGCTATTGTCCGCTCGCCAGCCGGCCCGCTCTCGTCAGGACAGATTCACCCAGACCGACTTGGTTTCCAGATAGGCTTCGAGACCGGCGGCGCTCAGCTCCTTGCCCCAACCCGATTCCTTATAGCCGCCGAAGGGCATCGAAGCGTCGAGCATCGAATAGCAGTTGATCCAGACATTGCCCGTCTCGATCCGCGCCGCCAGCTTGTGCGCGGTGTTGATGTTGGTGGTGTAGATGCCGCCGCCCAGGCCGTAATTGGTGGCGTTGGCGAGCGCCGGGATCTCGTCCAGCGTGTCGAAGGGCGTGGCGACCAGGACCGGGCCGAAAATCTCCTCCTTCACGATCGTCATGTTCGCGTTGACGTTGGCGAAGACGGTCGGGGTGACGAAGAAGCCCTTACCGCTGACCGGCGCCCCGCCCGACACGATCTCGGCGCCTTCCGACAGACCCGTCTTGATATAGCCCTGCACCCGGTCGCGCTGCTTGGCGGAAACGACCGGACCCATTACCGTGTCCTCGTCCAAGCCATTACCGACCTTCAGATTCTGCAGCACCTGGCCGATGCCGGCGACCACCTTGTCGAACGATTTGCGCTGCACGAACAAGCGCGATCCCGCGAAGCAGACCTGGCCGCTATTGGCGGCGATCGCCATCGCGGCACCGGGGATGGCGATGTCCATGTCGGCGTCGTCGAACACAACGCAGGGCGACTTGCCGCCCAGCTCCAGCGTCACGCGCTTCAGATTGCCGGCCGAGGCTTGCACCAGCTGCTTGCCGACGGCGGTGGAGCCGGTGAAGCTGATCTTGTTGATGCCTGGATGGCTGGCGATGGCGGCGCCCGCGCCCGGGCCGAATCCCGGCACGACGTTCAGCACGCCGGCGGGCACGCCCGCCTCCAGCGCCAGCTCGCCCAGCCGCAGGGCTGTCAACGGCGTCACTTCCGACGGTTTCTGCACGATCGAGCAGCCGGCTGCGAGCGCGGGCGCGACCTTGATGAAGAAAGTGCCGATCGGGCCGTTCCAGGGCGTGATCAGGCCGACGACGCCGATCGGCTCCTTGCGCGTATAGACATGGAACTCGCCGGGCGCCGACAGGGCGCTGGAGGCCGTCTGGCCGTAGATGCGCGTCACCGACCCCGCGAACCAGCGCAGCCAGTTGGCGCCGCCCGCGACGCTGCTCCGCGCAAAAGCGCGCGGCATGCCGTTGTTCATTGTCTCGAGCAGCGAAAGCTCGTCGCCATTTTCCTCCACCAGATCGGCGAACCGCAGCATGATGCGCGCCCGTTCCGACGCGGGCAGGCTGCGCCATACACCGCTCTCGAAGCTCTTGCGCGCGGCGGAGACAGCCAGGTCAATGTCGGCCGCGTCGCCCTCGGCCACGGTGGCGATCACTTCCTCGGTGGCGGGGTTCACGACCTCGAATGTCTTGCCCGACCGCGCCGGCACATGTTTGCCGTCGATCAGCAGCAGCTTCGCGCCGGCGAGAAATGCGGGCGCCTCTGGACGTTCCAACACGGTGGCCATGTCTGTAACTCCTCTATGTTCGGTTGATAGTCAGTACGACAGTTTCTTGGTGTGACATCAGGGGCGACCCGCTTCCGCTCCGCCGCTGCCGCCGCGCTCGCCCTCGCGCTTGCCGGGGGTAAAGCTGATCGGCATGGTCTCCCAGCCGCGCGTCGGATGGATGGACGCCTTGCGCTGCGCCCGGCTGCGATCGATCCTGTAGTCGGGCAGGCGGCGCAGCACCTCCCGGAAAACATGGCGCAGCTCCAAACGGCCGAGCGGCGCGCCCAGGCAGCGATGGTTGCCGGCGGAAAAGGCCAGCTGATCGCGCGCATTGGGGCGATCCAATATGACCTGATAGGGATTTTCGAAATGGCTGGGGTCGTGGTTCGCCGCCTGGATCGACACTGCGACCCAGTCGCCCGCGCGCACGGTGTAGCCGCCGAACTGAATATCCTGCGTCGCGTTGCGCACGAGCTTGAGCACCGGCGGCCACATCCGCATGAACTCGTCGGCGGCATTGTCGATCATTTCGGGATGATCGCGCAGCCAGTCGCGCTTGTCGGGATTGGCCTCCAGCCAGTCGAAGCCATCGCACAGGATGCTGATCGCCGTGTCGAAGCCGCCCGTCAGCACGATATGCAGCATGCCCACCGCCGTTTCCGTGGGCAGCGGCCGGCCCTCGATCACGGCATTGGCGAGCGAGGTGGCCATGTCGTCGCGCGGATTGATGCGGCGATCCTCGATGATCGCGTTCAGCTTCTCCATGACCTTCGCCAGATAGGCCTCGCCGCCCGGTCCGCCCTGGAAGGCAAGTGGATCGGCGTAGAATTCCCATTCCTCCGGGTCCGCGCCGCCCAGATGCAGCGTGGTCATCACCGGGATGCGCCCGCAAATGTCGGTGACGAGGTCGCCCCGGCCGGTCTCGATGATCTCGTCGATCGCGCGCCGCGTGTAGGTCTCGGCCACTTCGGCCCATTTGCGCAGATATTTGGGCGTGAAATAAGGCGCCTCGACCATGCGCAGCCGGGTGTGATTGGGCGGATCGCTCTCGTTGAGGGGCAGCGAAATGCCCGGCGGCGGGATGATGCCGCCGCGTCGGGAATAATCCCCCTCGGCGATCCGATTCTCCGACGAGAAGAGACGCCAGTTCTCCAGCACGAAGCGCACATCGTCATAGCGGGAGAGCACCCAGAAGCCGCCATAGGCCTCCGTCCAGGCGACCGGGCTGTTTTCCAGCAGGTCGCGGGCGATCTCGACATGCCTTTTGGCATAATCTTCGCTGTGATGATCGAAATCGACGATCGGGGCACCTTCCTGGCGGACCATCTCAACCGCGGTGGGCATCCTCATCTCCATCTTTGCGCCGGCTTCGTTCAATTGACTTGACGCTCAGTCTAGTCTGGCGGCCGCTCGGTCGTCAATTCCGCCGGCCGGGTTCAGGCGGTCTGCGCGAGCGATTCCACAAGCTGTGTTTTTACGATCTTGCCCATGGCGTTGCGCGGCATGGCGGGCAGCACCACCCAGTCGGCCGGCGCCTTGTAGGCGGCGAGGTTGACGGCGCACAGTTCGCGCAGCCGATCGAGCAGCATCCGTTCCTCGCCGGCGGAAAGCCCCTCCACCTCGATGAAGGCGGCGACGCTCTGGCCGAGGCGCGCGTGCGGCCGGCCGACCACCGCGCAGTCGCGCACCCGCGCGTCCATGCGCAGCACGCGCTCGACCTCGGCCGGATAGACGTTGGCGCCGCCCCGCAGGATGAGATCGGATCCCCGGTCGCGAATGTGGAATTCGCCGCTTGCATCCTCCAGGCCGACATCGCCGGTATGGACCCAGCCGCCGCGCAGCAGCTCCGCCGTCGCCTCCGGCCGGTTCCAGTAGCCGAGCGCCGGCTTGTAGACGCCGGCCCATGGGCCATGGTCAACGGCGCGGATCGCGATTTCCCCGGTCTCGCCGCGCGGCACCTCCTTCCCCGCCTCGTCGAGGATAGCGAGATGCAGGTGGGGCAGCGGGCGACCGATCACGCCGGCGCCCTCGGGGCTCCCCTCATGCGTCTTGGCCACGCCGTTCGGCCCCTCAGTCAGGCCATAGCCTACGGTCATGCGCCGGCCGAACCGTTCGCGGTAGAGCCGCGGCAGCGCCTGCGGCACGGTCGACCCGCCGACCACCAGCCAGCGCAGCGAGGCGATCTGTTGCTGGTCGATGTCCGCGCGTGTCAGCAGGTCCTGGACCAGCGTGGGCACCAGCGAGATGTTCGCGATCCGCTCGCTGCCGATCCATTCGGCGACGCCCGGCGCGTCGATGCGGTCGAGGTTCACATGCGGCGCGCCGGTGGATAGCGCCGCCAGCGGCCCCAGGATCATGCAGTTGAGGATGGTGAGGGGCAGGGCGGTGCCACGCACCGTTTCCGGCACGCCGTCGCCGCTATATTCGACGGAGATGGTCGCCGTGACCATCATATTATGCTGGCTGTGCACCACGCCCTTGGGGAAGCCGGTCGTGCCGCTGGTATAGGCGATGCCGGCCGGTGCCCATGGGTCGATCGCCACGGCGGGGCGCGCCGCGCCGTGATGCCGTTCGATCGCGCGGGCAAGGTCGCTGGCGGGATCGCCGGGGTCCAGCGTCATCACATGGCGCAGCCGCTCTCCGATCCAGCAGCGCGCCGCCTCCGCCATGGCGGCGTCGCAGAGGAAGAGGGCGGCGCCGCAATCGTCGATCAGATACTTCTTTTCCGGCAGCGCCAGCGCCCGGTTGATGCCGACCCAGACCGCGCCGATCCGCTGGCTGGCGAGAAAGGCGACCACCAGTTCATTATGGTTGGCGGCGCATCCGGCGATCCGGTCGCCCTCCGTAATACCCAGTGCCCGGAAGGCGGTGGCCAGCGCATTGGAGGCCGCGTCCAGCTCGGCATAGCTCAGCCGCCCGAAGCGGCCGATCAGCGCGGGAGCGTCGGGGTTTCGGGCCAGCGCCTCGTCCAGCACGCTCGCGACGTCGCGGGGGCCATGCGGATTGGGAAGCAGCGGCACGGGGGACGGGAAAAGGCCAAAGTTGTCGAGGCGAGCCTTGCTCCAGTAACCGCTTGCCCGCATGTCTGCTCCTCCTATGGCCAGCGACTCTCTGCCGGCCGCGCCCTTGACGGTGGGGTCTCGTTTACGGAGAGGAGATTAGAATTGATATACCGCAATTACAACCTTGTTTGAAAACGGGGAGCCGGTCCGCTCGTCGGCCGCCGGCGCCCCTTTCCGAGTCAGCGTTGCAGGATCGCCTGTACGGCGGCGGCGCGATCCGCGATCTCGCGCTTGGGCGGGATGCCGAGGCCCCGCTGCACGGCCGGCCGCGCGTGCATGCGTTCGGTCCACGTCTTGACGTGGGGATAGTCGTCCAGCGAGACATTGGCGTAGTCGGAGATGATCGCCCAGGGGAACATCGCGATGTCGGCGATGCTGTACTCATCCGCCAGCCACTCGCTGGTCGCCAGCCGGTCGTTGAAGATGCCGTAGAGCCGCTTCGTCTCGTTGACGTAGCGGGCGACGACGCGGGGCAGGTCCTCACCGAAATAATGGAGGAAGACGTTGGCCTGCCCCTGCATCGGGCCGACGCCGCTGGTCTGGAGGAAGACCCAGCTGTTGACCCGGCCGCGCGCCTCCGGCGTCGCGCCGGTCAGCTTGCCGGCCTTTTCTGCGAGATAGATGAGGCAGGCGCCCGATTCGAAGATCGCCGTGCCAGTCTCCCGGTCGACGAGCGCAGGAATGCGGCCATTGGGGTTGATCTTTAGATAGTCTGGCCGCTTCTGCTCCAGTTCGCCCAGGTTCAGGTCATGCACCGTATAAGGCAGGCCCAGTTCCTCCAGGGCGATGGCGACTTTGTAGCCGTTGACGGTGGAGGCGGTGTAGAAGTCGATCAAGCGCTCTCTCCTGTGTGAATCGCATGGCGCGGATGCCCTTGTTCCAATATTCCCGCTTCCGCTAAATATCTACATCAATAAGATTTCCGAACCGCCCTGCCTTCTATCGCGTTTTTCCTTCCGAGAAAAGCATGTGCTAATAAAATATTGAAATATAATGATATTATTGGAGATTCGGCAAATCACCGCCTTTCTCTGCATCAAGCCGCTTGCGGAGGTGCCGCCAAATCCTTTAGTTCAACAGGGAAAGAGAAAATCAGTGGAGAGAGTTCGATGGCCGAAGAGCGCGCGCTTTTCCCCGGGAGCGGCCCCGTACCGGCGCATGTGCCGCCGCATCTGGTGCGGTCGTTCGATTTCTGGCGCGATCTGGCCGACCGGCCGCGCCCGCGCACGGCCAATACCGCACGCTCGTCAACCCGATCTTCAGCCCCACGCGGGTGAAGGCGCTGGAACCCAAGATCCGCGCCTGGGCGGTCGAGCTGATCGACGCCATCGCGGCGCGCGGATCGTGCGAATTCATCGGCGATTTTTCGAAACATTTTCCGACCGGCATCTTCATTGACATGATGGGCCTCCCGCGCGATTTGCTGGGACGCTTCGTCGACTGGGAGAACCGGCTGCTCAACGGTACCTCGGCGCAGGAGCGGACGGGGGCGCTGCGCGAGATACTCGACTATTTGCGCGAGACGATCCACGCGCGCCGGGCTGGAGATGGTGCGGATGGTCCCCGCAACCGCACCACATTGTCGTTCGGCCCCTATGATCACAAGGGGCACAAGGGTACGGACAATATGGTCGTGCGCCGACTGACGGATGGAAAGCTGGTAATGGAGGGGCGCTTCGCACCGGTTGCCGGCTAGGCTTTTGGCGGCAACAACGATCATCTCGCCGGCCGAATACCTTTCGGCACGCCTTCGCCGCGCTGTTGCCGGTCCGCCGTCCCGGCACGCCGCGTCATGGACGGGGAAGTCGGCCATCGTGAAGCTGTACGGAGCGCCCGCATAGGTTTTGCACCGGTGCGCCACGCCCGAGGCCGTCAGGGATCAGATGGAGAGGCTCATCGGCGGCTTTGACCGGGCTGATCACGCCAGCCGGACAAGATCAGGGCTGAAAATCGGATCAGGTCAAGTCGGGCTCAGGCTATTCCGCCGCCCCCTGCGGCGCGGCCAGCACATCGCGGAAGATCGGCACCGTGCCCATTGTGCTCGATTCGGCCGGCGTCCAGCGCGCCACCATCTCGGCGCAGCGCTTGGCGAACACGGCGGAGATCTCCTCGTCGCCCGCCAGGATCGCGCGGATCATTTCGGCGCGGGCCGACCAATATTTGCGGATACGCGCCGGATGGTTGCGATAGACGTCCTGTTCGGGTGGCACTTCCGCGCAGAAATCATAGAGCGTGTCGAGGAACAGCGCGAGCACCTTGTTGCCGGCCATGACAGACAATAGCTGGCTGAACGCGCGTTCGGACCGCAGGAACGCTTTGTAAAGATTGCCATCCACCGGCATTTCCTGCTCGGCGAATTCGCGCAGCGCGGCATGGAGTTCGGGGTTGCGGTTGCGGCTGGCCAGGATCGCCAGCTCCGCTTTGATCGGGCCCACCGCTTCCAGCACTTCGCGCATCGTCGTGGAATGCGCCATCAAGTAGACGGCGGCCGAATGGGCGACGCCCTTCGTGTCGGGACGGCGCGAGAAATAGCCGCCGCCGACGCCGCGTTTGACCGTCAGCAGCTGTTCCTGCGCCAGCAGTGAGGCTGCCTGCCGCAGCGTCGGGCGGCTGACCTGGTAGCGCGCGAGCAGATCATCCTCAGACCCCAGCATCTGCTCGGGCTCCGCGGCCAATATGTCCCCGCGAATCTCCTGGGCAACACGTCGGACGGCGGAAGAAATCGATGCCATAAACGCTCCTTTAACCGCTCATTGTAACGGGCGATTTTGCGGTGCGTCAAGCGGCGCACGCCGCGAACCTCTCCTTCCCGGCGCGCGCCGGGCCGGCTTCAGCTCCCGGTGCCGGGGCCCGCGGAGAAGAATTTCTCGAACTTGCCCTTGACGCCCCTCATATCGTCCGCGTCGGTGGGGACATCGCCCTTCACCGTGATGTTCGGCCATTCGGCGGAATATTTGACGTTCAGCGGTTTCAGCTTTCGGCCTGCTCGCCCAGCACCGTCCAACTCGGCTCGCGCTTTTCGAGGAAGGCCGCCGGCCCCTCGGCCGCATCGGGGTGGCTGCGGTGACGGATCAATATGTCGAAGCCGTTGGCATAGGCCTCGGCAAGCGGCCGCTCATAGGATTCCCAGACGGCCTTGAGCGACCCTTCCACCGCAGCGGGGGACACGCCCGCAACGATGTTCGCCAGCGCCATGGCGCGATCGATCAACTGGTCGGCGGGCAGCACCTCGGAGACCAGGCCGGCCGTCAGCGCCGCCTGCGCGTTCAGCCGCTCCGCCTTGCCCAGGATAACCATGCGCAACACCGCGCTGGCGCTCATCTTGCGCAGCAGACCGATCGGCTCCAGCGCCGTCACCTGGCCGACATTGACGTGGGAATCAACGAAGCTCGACGCTTCCGACGCGATCACGATGTCGCCGTCCGCCACGAAATGCAGGCCCGCGCCCGCGCATACCCCGTTCACCGCGACGATCACCGGCTTCCAGATACCGGCCATGCGGCTGGTGAATTTGGGCACAACGACCTTGGATGGATCGTTGGTCGTCTCGGCCGCTTGCTTGAGGCCGCCTACGTCTGCGCCCGAGCAGAAGGCGCGCCCCGCGCCGGTGATGACAATGACGCGCACGGACGGGTCCGCCTGCGCGAGCGCATATTGCTCCTCCAGCGCATATTGCATCGGTCGATTGAGCGCGTTCAGCCGATCAGGGCGGTTCAGCGTCAGCTTGAGCACATATCCGTGTCGTTCGACGAGCAAGGGCGGCGCTTCGGACATCGCGATCTCCTGTTCCTGCAATCTCTATGCGCGCCTCTACCATTGTCCCGTCAAGCGGCAAGCCAAAAGAGATTATTGAATTCAGCGTCGACGGCCTATAGGGACTTCGTCAGACATGGGCGTCGTCCGTGGCGGGCGGCCCATGTCTCATACCCCGTCCGGCGCGGGGGGCGACAGGAGCAGGACCGGCTTAATGGATTTGATCCCGAGTGACGACCAGCAGCAGATCATAGATCTGGCTGCCGATTTCATCCTCAAAGAATTGCCCCTGACGCGGCTGTTCGACGCCCGTTATGACGCCGGCAAGGCCCGCGCCCAGCGCCAGGCGATGGCGGATCTGGGTTGGATGGGCATCGGTCTGGCCGAGGAAAGCGGCGGCGTCGGCATGACCGTGGTGGAGGAAGCCTTCATTCTGCGCGAGATCGGTCGCGTCGTCGGCCCGACGGCGATCATCCCCGCGATCCTCGCCGCCAAGCTGGCCGACGGCGCGGGCCTCGACGAGTTGCGCGACGCGATCGTGGCGGGCAGCGCAGGCGTCGCGCTCGCCGTCGCCGAGGCCCCGCTCAGCGCGGGCGGCGATGGCGTGAGCGGCGTCGCGCGGATTTATGACGTGCAGGATGCGCGGGCCATAGTGGTGATCGTCGGTGATGAGGCGCTGTTGCTCGGTGCGTCGGCGGGCGACCTTGAGGAGGTGCCCTTCCTCGACAGTTTCACGCCCGTCGCCCGGCGCGATCTGGCCGGTCTGCCGGTCCTGGCGCGCGTGCCGGCTGCCGCGACGGTGCAGAACGGCCTGCTGCTGACCGCCGCCTATCTGGCCGGCCTCTCCGAAGGCGCGGTTGCGATGGTGCAGGAATATGCCGGCATTCGCGAGACGTTCGGCCGCAAGATCGGCGCCTATCAGGCGGTGCGCCATCCGATCGCCGAAGGCGCTGCGCGCAGCGATCATGCCAAGTCGCTGCTCTATGTCGCGGCGCTCGCGCTGCGTGACAGCCGCGACGATGTGGTGGCGCAGGTCTCCTCGGCGAAGGTGATCGCCCATCGCGCGGCGACGAAGAATGCGGACATCAACATCCAGCTGCACGGCGGCATCGGCATCACCAGCGACCTGCCGGCGCATCATTTCATGAAGCGGGCGCTGATGCTCGCGCCGTGGTTCGGGGGCCGCAAGCCGCTGCTGGATACGCTGCTCGACGAACCGCTGCTGACGATCTGAAGGACCGACCATGGATCTGGATTATACGCCCGAGGACCTGGAGTTCCGCAAGGCAGCGCGGGCCTGGCTTGCTGAGAATGTCCCCACCGAGCCACGTCCGGCCGACGTGCAGGCAGGCGCCGCTTTCGACAAAGCGTGGCAACGCCGCCTCTATGACGGCGGCTGGGCGGGGGTGAACTGGCCCAAGAATTACGGCGGCCTCGGCCTCAACGGAGTGCGCACGCTGATCTGGTGGGAGGAGTGCGAGCGCGCCCGTGCGCCGGGCTATGAGCGTTTCACCATTGCGCTGACCCATGCCGGCCCCACAATCATCACGCGCGGGACGGAAGAGCATAAGGCCGCCTATCTGGAGAAGATTTTGAAGGGCGAGACCATCTGGTGCCAGGGCTTTTCGGAGCCCGGTGCGGGGTCGGACCTTGCCGCGCTCAAGACGCGGGGCGAGATCGACGGCGACTATCTGGTCGTGAACGGCCAGAAGACCTGGACGTCGGGTGCCGCCACGGCGCAGTTCCAGGAACTGCTGATCCGCACCGAACCGGGCTCGGAACGGCACAAGGGTTTGACCTGGATCATCTGCGACATGTCGACGCCGGGCATCACCGTCCAGCCGATCGGCACCATGATGGGCGAAAGCGACATCAACGCGACCTTCTACGACAATGTCCGTATTCCGCTGAAGAATGTCGTAGGTGAAATCGGCGGCGGCTGGTCGGTCGCGATGTCGACGCTGGCGTTCGAGCGCGGCAACACTTTCCTGCGCGACCAGATCTCCATGGCCGGCAAGGTGGAGCGCGCGATCGAGCTGGCCCGCAAGACCATCACCGCCGACGGCAAGCGCGCGATCGACGACCGGGAAATCGCCCGCAAGCTCGCCGAGCTGAAGGCCGACGCGCTCGGCCTGCGCGCCATGGCGATCATGAACGTGTCCAATATCGACCGCAACGGCCAGCCCGGCCCCGAAGGGTCGATGGTCAAGCTGCTCGTCAGCCAGGTCAACAAGCAGCTGATGGAAGTGGTCGCCGACCTGTCCGGCCAGCCCTTCCTCGATTATGATGGCACCCGCCATTCGAACGAATGGACGTTCGATTTCATGTGGTCATGGGTGCTGACCATCGCCGGCGGCGCGACCGAGATCCAGAAGGAGATCATCGCCGACCGCGTTCTCAATCTGCCGAGGTCCCGATGAACGACAAGCTGCACGGCGTCGATGCCGCCACTCTCCAACAGGTCGCCGACGACAAGGGGCTGCACCTCGTCAAGGTGACATGGGTCCACCACTGGACCGCCGGTCTGTTCAGCTTCCGGGTCGAGCGGCCGTCGAGTTTCCGCTTCCGTTCGGGCGAGTTCATCATGATCGGCCTGCTCGGCGAGAATGGCCGCCCGCTGATGCGCGCCTATTCGATCGCCAGCCCCAGCTGGGAAGAGCATCTGGAATTCTTTTCGGTGAAGGTGGAGGAGGGCGCGCTGACCTCCCGCCTTCAGCACCTCAAGGAAGGGGACCATATCTTCCTGGGCAAGAAGCCGACCGGCACGCTGGTGCTGGATGCGTTACTGCCGGGCAAGACTTTGTGCATGGTCGGCACGGGCACTGGCCTCGCGCCTTTCCTCTCCGTGCTGCGAGATCCCGAGACGCACGAGAAGTTCGAGAGGATCATCGTCACCCACACGGTCCGCCAGACCGAGGAGCTCGCCTACCGCCAATTCCTGGAGGAGGAGATTCGCGCGGACGAGATTTTCGGCGAGATGCTCAAGGACCGTTTCACCTATTATCCTACCGTCACGCGCGGCGAATTCCATCGCAAGGGCCGGATCACCGACCTGATCCGCGACGGCGTCTTCCGCAACGAACTGGGCGTGGTGGAGGAGGATCGCGGCTCCATGCGTTTCATGTTGTGCGGGTCAATGGCCTTCAACAAGGACATGGGAGCGCTGCTCGAATCCAACGGACTGGTGGAAGGATCGAACGCTGATCCGGGCACCTATGTCATGGAACGCGCCTTCGTCGGCTGAGACGCAATCGCGGGCTAATCGGTTCGGCTGCGATCTCGCGCGCAAGGGGCGAGCGCGCGGCTGCAGCTGTCGGGAGATAGCGGCGCCACGCGCGAGCGGCTAGGCGCGCCGGCGCCGGCATGGAAAAGTCTGGCGTTCCTGGGGGCGAGCGCTAAAACGGCTTGCCCGCCATGTCCGTCTGCCTTGTTCCTTTCGACAGAAAGTTCCCCCGATGGTCGGATTGACCCGCAAGGCAGGGGCATCCCTGCACCATCAGCTCTTTTCCATCTTGCATTCCGGGATCGCGTCCGGCCGCTATGCCGTGGGCAGCCTGCTGCCGAGCGAGGATGTGTTGGCCGAAACCTACAATGTCTCGCGCGCGACCGTGCGCCGCGCCATGCAGACGCTGGAGGCCAAGGGCATGGTCGATCGCCGCGCCGGCGTCGGCACGCGCGTCTTCGGCTCGAACGCCACGCCGGAGATACAGGCGGCGGTGGTCGGGCTGGTCGGGACGATCAGCAACGCCGACGATTTCGTCCTACTGAGCAGCGAGGTCGAGGCGGCGTCAGCGCTGGTGGCGGCGCAGCTGGAGGTGGAAGAGGGCGCTCCGTTGCTGCGGATTCGGCGTATCCGGCGCGTGAGCGGCGTCCCCTTCCGCTTGACGGAACATTATCTGCCCGAACCCATCGGCCGGCAGATCACGCCCGCCATGCTGGAGGGCAAGCTGGTCGTGGAGCTTCTGGGTGATCTGGGCATCGCGCCTCAGTTGTCGGAAAATATCATCGGCGCGATCCTGGCCGACGCGATCGATGCCGAGCTGCTGGATGTCGAGGTGGGCAGCCCTCTGCTGGATCTCACCCGTATCGTGCGCGCGCGTTCGGGCGAGGCGGTGCTGCTGCAGCATACGATTACCCCGCCCTCGCGCGAAAAGCTGCGGATCGTGACCGAGTCCGACGAAACGGGCGTGATCGCCTGATCCCCGCAAGCCGCCGGCCGCTTTCCCGCGCCTGATCGCCGATTGACCGCGCCGGGGGGCCGCACTTTTGCCGGCACGTGCCGATGTTTCGGAACCGACCGGAAACTGCCCCTCAAATTTACTTTGCACGTATATACGCATAATCATCCTAAAGGCGGCGCCTGAAGAAATGCGACGCAGGAAGGATCATGGGAGGGGGCGATGAAACGGTCGCGCCAGCCGGCGGTCATCATCGTTGCGTGACGCGCGACTGTGAATTTGAAGAGAACGCATCAAGACGCTCGCAAGGAGATGGAAATGCATGGGAGCAAGGGGGGCGACAGCCTGACCGACCGGGTGCTGGACGCGGCCGAGCGGACGGCCATCGCCGCTGGAGCGGACGCACGCGCCATGGCGATATCCTGCCTGCTCGACTGGACGGCCTGCACGATCGCCGGCGCGCGGGAGCCGCTGGTGGACAGGCTGGTGGCCGACGCGGCCGAGTTCGGCCGGCCCGGCGACATGCCGCTGATCGGCCGGGCGGAGCGTATGGGCCTGCGCGAGTCCGTCCTCATCAACGGCGCCGCCGGCCACGCGCTCGACTATGACGACACGTTGCGGGCGATGGTCGGTCACCCCACCGTGCCGATCGCGCCCGCGCTCTTCGGACTCGCCGCGCATCTGGGCACGTCCGGCCGCGACCTTGTCACCGCGCATGTCCTGGCGATCGAGATCGCCAGCCGGGTGAGCCGGATGATCGCGCCCGACCATTATCTGCGCGGCTATCACAATACGGCGACCACCGGCGCGATCGGCGCGGCCGCGGGCTGCGCCTGGCTGCTGAACCTCGACCGGGAAAAGCGGGCATCCGCGATCGGACTCGCCGCGACCCGCGCCGCCGGGCTGAAGGCCTCCTTCGGCACAGAGGCAAAGCCCCTCAATCCCGGCTGGGCGGCGCTGGTCGGCCTCACCGCGGCGCAATGGGCGGCGCGAGACTATGAGGGCGCGGCCGATGCGTTCGGCCACCCGACCGGCATTCGTGCCTGGAGCGACGCGTTCGATCCCGACGCCGGGCTGGCCGATGGCGCGCCCTATTTGCTGGACGTCCGGTTCAAGCGCTATGCGGCGTGCGGCGGCATCCACCCGACGATAGAGGCCGCGCTGAAGCTGCGCCGCGAATATGGTCTGACGCCCGACGATATTGCGCGCGTCACCGTTCGCGTCGACCGCGACATGGACGGGACCTGCAACAAGCAGCAGGTGACCACCGGGCTGGAAGCGAAGTTCAGCCTCCGCATGGTGAGCGCCATGATATTGTCGGGCATCGACACCTCGGTGACAGAGAATTTCAGCGACGCCGTGATGGCGCGGCCGGCGCTGCGCGCGCTCTTCGACCGGACCGAAGTAAGCCTGATCGACGGTCGCGATCCCATGATCGGCGACATCATCGTGGAGACGCGCGACGGCCGCGCCCTGCAGTCGACCGTCGATTTCGGCCGGCCCGATCCGGTCGCGGAAATGCGCTCGGTCCCCCCGAAATTCGCGGCGCTGGCCACGCCCCGGCTCGGGAAGGACCGTGCGGCTGTGCTGGCCGGAGCGATCGAGGGGCTGGAAAGCCTGTCTTCGGTCATCCCGCTGCTGGAGGCGGCGCGGCGGCCGGACTGACAGGTCTATCGGGAGGAAGGGCATCAATTGACAGCGACCTGGATTTCAGCAGCAGGAAGCGCGGAAGATTCCGATCCGTTCAGGCGTCCGCCGCCTCCAGCACGCCGCTTTCCACCAGTTGCGCGATATCGTCCTTGTTGATGCCGAGCAGCTCGGACGCCGCCCAGACGGTATGCTCGCCCGGCAGGGGCGCCGGCGCGAAGGCCGGATCGGGCAGGCGCTCCGACACGGCCAGCGCATTTTCCATGAGGAATTCATGCTTGATGAGCGGGTGGCTGACCCGTTTCAATATGCCGCGCTCGCCATAGAAGCCGAAGCCGGGCATTTCGAACACGCGCAGCATCTTTGCGGCGGGCACGCCGGCGCCCTGCAGTGTCTCCATGACCGCGTCTGGCGCACGGGTAGAGGTCCAGGCGGCGACCGCCTCGTCCAGTTCCGCCTGCGCGGCGCGGCGGCCGGCTGCCGTTGCGAGATCGTCGCGGCCGAGCAGGTCGTCCCGACCGATCGCTCGGCCCAGCGCGCGCCAGTCCGCGTCGCTGCGCACCGTCACCACCGCCCATTCGTCGTCGCCCGCGCAGGGGAAGATGTTCCACGGCGCGTCGGGGCGCGGCGGGCGCGCCTCTCCGAGCGAAATAGCGGCGATCTGGTCGCCCAGATGCGCGTTGATGACTTCCGCCTGCGCCAGGCTGGCGGTGCCGCCCAGCCCGGTGCGCATGCGACGGATGAGCAGGGCGAGCGTCCCCATGGCGAGCAAGCGGCCCGATACATGGTCTGGATAGACGGTCATGCCGTCGCTGAAGTCGGTCGGCGCGTCGGGATAGACCCATTGCGCCGCAAGACCCGAGCTGGCCCGCACCAGCGGCCCATAGCCCGGCCGGCCGGACCAGGGGCCGGTCGGGCCATAGGCCGAGCTGTCGCCCATGACGATCGCCGGATTGGCCTGCGACAGGACGCTATGGTCGAGACCGAGCGAGGCCAGTGTGCCGGGTTTGAAATTGGACAGGACGACATCCGCTCGCCGCGCCAGATCGACGAATATCGCCTTGCCCCGTTCGTCGCGCAGGTTGATGCCTACGCTCTTCTTGTTGCGGTGGCCCATGGCGAAGTTGATCGAGATCGGCCCGTCGGTGCCGAGCGACTGGCGCGCGCCATCGGGGAAGGCCTTGTTTTCCAGCTTGAGCGTCAAGGCGCCCTGGTCGGCCAGCAGGCGGGACTGTTCCGCACCTGCGACGATGACGCCGAAATCGAGGATGGTGATGCCGGCGAGCGGGCGCGCGGGCGGGGTGGCTTCGGGCGCGGGATCGAAGCGGCAGGCGTCGATCCAGCTGGCGTCGTCGCCCACCTCCCGCGCCGCGCCGGTGACGCCGGCGCGGGCGCCGTCGATCTCCAGCAGGCCGTTGGGCACGGTCGCCGTGCGGCCATCCGGGGCCGTCACCTGCGTCAGCGCGCGGCGCGCGGCGAACTGTTTTGAATCCATCGCCTCGCGCACGGTCAGCACCGGGGCGATCGGCACGCCATGGGCCTCGCCCTCCGCCTCCACCTCGGCGCGGGTCTTGTCGCGGAACAGCGCGGCGATATCGGGCATCAGCGTCGCGCAGGCAAAACGCACCTGCAGCTTGTAATAGTCGGGGCTCGCATATTTTTCCGGCTCGCCCATCCAACGGAACATGTGCTGCCACTGGCGCGGGGCGAGCACGCAGATGCGCACGAAGCCGTCCTTGCACGGCAGGTAGGGGTACATGTGGCGCGATTCGGTGCGACCGCGCGGCAGCTGGCTGGCGGGGACGCCCGCCGTCGCGCTTCCCCCGATCGCATAGCCCGGGTCCATGCACTGCGCGGTCACCTCCAGCAGCGACAGGTCGAGCGCATCGCCCTGGCCGGTGCGTAGCCGGTTGAAATAGGCGACCAGCAGCACCCAGGCTGCTTGCACATAGCCGCATTGCAGCGATACTTCGGTGGGGGGCAGCAGTGGCTCGCGTCCCGGCACACCCGATCGCGACAGCACGCCCGACAGCGCGTCCATCACCGATGTCGTCAGCTGCCAGCGTTCCAGCGAGCTGCCCGTGCCGAAGGGCGACAGCCGTGCCGCGATCAGTCGGGGGTTGCGCGCGCGCGCGGTTGCCAGCCATGCGTCGCTTGCCGGATCGGCCAGCGTGCCGTCCAGCCGGGTGCTGAGCAGGATGTCGGCCTCGGCCGCCAGCTCGGCGAGACGATCGAGGCCCGCCGCCGTCGTCAGATCGAGGCGCATGATCCGCTTGCCGCTATTGCCCACCAGCGCGGCGACGGCGTCGTCGACGAGCTCGGCCTGCGGCACCAGGATGACGTCGGCGCCCAGTTCGGCGAGATAGCGGGTGACGGGGCCGGCGGACGGCGGTGCAATCTCGAGGACCCGCAGGCCGGCCAAAGCGGGTCCCGCGGTCGGGGCCTTAGTCGATTCGGTCATGGTCGATGGTCTGAGCCTCTGCCTTGCAGGATTATGGAAACGCCCGTCGTGCTCCTGCACGCACGCCGTTCGCACCCTTGGGTCGGACATCCGCCGGCCGCGCCGAATCTGGCGTAAAGTCGGACCGGCGGACAGCCATGTACCTCACGGACCGGCCCTCTTTCCCAATCGATTTTCCGTTGGCGGCAGGCGCGTGGCGATGCGCCGGCAAAGGACCGAGGGAGAATTGGGTAGACTGGCCGTCGATTTTCGTACCATTGCCACAAGCGGCGGCCAGTGCAAGATTTAGTTCGCTCAATGGCGCAGGCGACCCCGCCCGCCGCGGCCTGGAAGCATCAAATTACGGACGGTATCCGGCCGTAATAGGGGGAGAGGAATGCCTGTCATCGATTCGGAACAGCGCGAGGCTATGCGCGAAAGCTTCGAACGCCTGCTTGCCCACAGCTGTGACGAGGCCGAGCTGCGCCGGATCATCGCCACGCAGGATGGGCACGACGCCGCATTGTGGCGCGATATGGCTCGGATCGGGCTTCTGACCGCGCTGGTGCCGGAAGAGCATGGCGGCATCGGCGGCGGTGCGCAGGAAATCGAGATATTGATGGAGGAAGCGGGCAAGGTGCTGTTGCCGGGCCCTTTCCTGTCGAGCGCGGTGTTGGCCACCGCTGCCCTGGCGGAGTCAGGCGACGCGGCGGCGAAGGCGCGCCTGCTTCCCGCGCTGGCCGACGGCAGCTTGATCGGCACGGTCGCGATCGCAGGGGAGCAGGGCCTGTGGGACGGCCATGACGGCGATGTGGCGGCCGCGGGCGGCGGCGAGAACGCGAACCTCTCGGGCGTTGCCGGTTATGTGAGCGACGGCGCGGTCGCCGGCTTGCTCCTCGTGGTCGCGGGCCGGGGCGCGGATCGCCGGTTGTTCGAGGTGACGGATCGGGCCGGCCTGACTGTCACCCCTCTCGAAGGATTCGACATCACGCAGCGCTTGACCCGCATCGCGTTCGCCGACGTGAAGGCGCGGGAGATCGCGGGCGGCGATGCCGCCGCAATTGACCGGATGATAGACATTGCCCGAATCGCGCTGGCCGGCCGGCAGGCGGGCGCGGCGCGGCGCAATTTCGACATCACCGTCGATTATCTGCGCACTCGCATCCAGTTCGGTCGGCCGATCGGCGGCTTCCAGGCGATCAAGCATATGGCCGCCGACCTGCTGATCGAGCGCGAGTCCGCGATCAGCGGCGCGCGCGCGGCAGCGGAGGCTCATGCCGGCGGGAAGGGCAATGCGGCGGAAATTGTCGCCATGGCCAGCTTCGCCGTCGGCGAGGCACAGGTGAAGATCGCTTTCGACGCGCTCCAGATGCATGGCGGCATCGGCTTCACCTGGGAACATCCGTGCCACCTCTACCTGCGTCGCGCCTGGCATGACTCGAAGTTTCTGGGCTCACATGATCTCGCGCGCGACCATTTCCTCTCGATCCTGGAGAAGCAGGCATGACCGATGAACAACTGATCGCCGACGTGCGCGCCTGGATCGCCGCCAACCCGGCGCCCGCCGCCGCCGATGCGGGGCATAGCGACTTCCTGCGCAGCCCCCCCGACATCATCGCCTGGCGAGAGAAGGTGCATGCGGCGGGCTATGCGGTGCCATCTTGGCCGGCGCGGTTCGGAGGCCTTGGGCTCACGCCGCGGCAGAGCCTCCTTGTCGAACAGGAGTTCAAGAAGGCGGGACTGCCCGGTTCGGGCGTCGACCGCACCTCCATCCCCGCCAATATACTCATGCAGTTCGGCACCGACGAAGCGCGCGCGAAGCTGCTCGACCGTTTCGTCACCGGCGCTTCGTCCTTCTGCCTGCTCTACAGTGAGCCGGGTGCGGGTTCGGACCTGGCGAGCGTGCGCACCCGCGCCGACCGCGACGGCGACCATTATGTCGTCAACGGGCAGAAGGTTTGGACGTCGAGCGCGATGGACGCCGAATATGGCCTGCTGCTCTGCCGCACCGACTGGGATGTGCCGAAGCATGCGGGCCTGTCCTTCCTGCTTTGCCCGATGAAGCAGGAGGGGATCGAAATCCGCCCCATCCACCAGATCACCGGCGAACGGCATTTCAACGAGGTGTTCATCGACGATGCCAAGGTGCCGGCCGAAAACCTCCTCGCGCAGGAAGGTGCCGGCTGGAAGGTGATGCAGGCCGCGCTCGGCTATGAGCGGCTTATCATGGGCGAGGGCGTGACCGACCGGCACGACGGCGGCGACGCGGGGCTGGCGCTGATCGCGTTGGCGAAGGCGAATGGGAAGATCGACGATCCGGTCATTCGCCGCGACATTGCGCAACTGATCGCCTGGCGCCGCCTCAACGACCTCAACGCGGCCCGCGCCAAGACGGCGGGTGATGGCCAGGGCGCGGCGCTGATGTCGCTCGGCAAGCTCGCCATGTCGCGCGTGCTCCATGGCGACGCGCGGGTGCGGCGCGACATATTGGGCGCCCGGTCTTTGCTCGACGGACCGGCCTTCCCGGACGCCAGGGAGCTGAACTATCACGCCCTTTTCAGCTATATCAATTCGATCGGCGGCGGCACCGACCAGATCCAGCGAAATATCATTGGCGAGCGGATCCTGGGCCTGCCGCGCGAGGTGGAAACCGATCGCGCGATCCCCTTCCGCCAGTCCATGGCGGTGGCCGGATCCGCCGGCTGATGCCGGGACGGCATTGCCGCAACCATCCGCGGCCGGCACGAGAACGGGTGCGCCGGCCCCCTTTTCCGTGTGACGCCGAGAAGACGGGCAATCGCCAATGGGGCGATCCATTCTTTACCTTGTATGGTTATACATATAATCGATCAGCTATAAGATCGACACCCGCCGGGCGCGGAGGGGCAGCAGACCTAGGGTCAGCGCCGCCAATTCGCGGCGCCCGTTCGATCCTCTGCAACCCTGAAAGGTGACGAGCGCATATGCTGGAAGATCAGGGGAATGTGATCGGCGGCCAGACGGTTGCGGCGGCGTCGGACCAGCGGCTGGACGTCTTCGCGCCGGCGATCGGCGAGAAATGCGGGACGGTCGCGCGCTCGACCGCAGCGGACATCGACGCGGCCTGCCGCGCCGCTGCGGCGGCGCAGCCCGCCTGGGCCGGGCTGCGCCCGATCGAGCGCGGCAGGGCATTGATGCGCGTCGCCGACCATATCCGCGCGCATGCCGCCGACTTTGCCGTCATCGAGCAGCGCGAGACCGGCAAGCCCGGGCGGATGGTCCCCTTCGAGATCAGGGGCTGCGCCGACTATTTCGAAATGTATGCCGGCCTGTGCAACCTGCCCGCCGGCGAGCGCATCGATATCGGCGAGGGCTATCATGCCTATACGCGGCACGAACCCTATGGCGTGGTCGGCATCATCACGCCGTGGAACGGGCCGATGAACCAGCTTTCGCGCGGCCTGGCGCCGGCGCTGGCGGCGGGCAACGGCGTGGTCGCCAAGCCGTCCGAATTTACCTCCGGCAGCGCGCTGAAGCTGGCGCGTGACGTTGTCGAGCGGTGCGGCCTGCCCGCCGGCCTGTTCAACGTCGTCACCGGCCTAGGGCACGAAGCGGGCGCTGCGCTGGTCCGCCATCCGCTGATCCACAAGGTTGCCTTCACCGGCAGTGTGCGGGCGGGGCGGGAGATCGGCCATATCGCAGCCGAGCGCATCATCCCGCTGACGCTGGAGCTCGGTGGCAAGTCGCCCAACATCGTGTTCGAGGACGCGAACTTCGAGGAGGCGGTGCAGGGCGCGATCCGCACCGCATCGGCCAATGCGGGGCAGGTCTGCTCGGCGGGCATGCGCCTGCTGGTCCAGCGTTCGATCCAGGATCGCTTCGTCGCCGCGCTCGCCGCCGCCGCCGGCCGGATCAAGATTGGGCCGGAACCGGACGCGATGATGGGGCCGATCATGACCCGCGCCCAATATGAGAAGGTGAACGGCTATTTCGATATCGCTCGCGAAGATGGCGCGCGGCTGGTCGTGGGGGGACCGGGCGAGCGCCGGGACAGCTGGGGCAAGGGCTGGTTCGTGCCGCTGACGATCTATGCCGATGTGCGCAACGACATGCGTATCGCGCGGGAGGAGATTTTCGGGCCGGTGCTGTCGGTCATCCCCTTCGACACCGAGGAGGAAGCGATCGCCATCGCCAACGACAGCGACTATGGTCTCAATTCCGGGGTCTGGACCAACGATATATCCCGCGCCCACCGCGTCGCCGCCCGGTTGCAGGCCGGCACCGTCGGCATCAATGAATGGGCGGGCGCGGACATAGAACTGCCCTTCGGCGGTTACAAGAATAGCGGCTACGGGCGCGAGAAGGGTATCGCCGCGCTGCATCATTATGCGCAAACCAAGACCGTCCGGGTGAAGCTGGCGAACCCCTGACGTGGAAACGGAAGACCCCGGGCTTGCCGGCATCGGACGCCACAGATGCGCATGGCAGGCCGGCGCGAATCGCCCCGATCGCCTCCAGCCTTTGAAGCCTTTGCGTCAGAGGGTGAGCGGCGACACCTCATCCTCGACCGTCGCATTTCTCCTATTCCTATATATTTATTTGCTGGACGGCGGCTTTCAGCCATGAGTTTCCTTGACCCGCCCTTCCGCCGATTATAGGGCTTCCTCAATGAACCGCCGCGGGAAACGGGGCACAGGCCGGGAGTCGAGGATGGAGACGGGCATCGCGACACAGAAGAGGTCCGGCAATCTGGACATCGCGCCGGAGACGCTGAAGGCGATCTACACGCAGATTTCGCGCATCCATGAGGTGGACAAGGCGGTGAAGGCCGGACTGTCGTCGGGCAAGTTCCGCTTCACCTACTGGCCGATGACGGGACAGGAGGCGATCCCCGCAACCCTTTCCGCGCTGGTCTCCGCCGACGACTATATGGTGACCATCTATCGCGGCATCCATGACCTGGTCGCCAAGGGCGTACCCTTGAAGAGCCTGTTCGCCGAAATGCTGGGGCGCGAGGATGGCGTGAACAAGGGCAAGGGCGGATCGCCGCACGTGTCCGATCCGGCGTCGGGTGCGATGCTGACCACCGGCATCGTCGGCGCGGGAACGCCGATCGCCAACGGCCTGGCGCTCGCCGCGAAGATGCGTGGCGAAGGACGGGTCACGGTCGTCAATTTCGGCGATGGCGCGACCAGCATCGGCGCGGTGCACGAGGCATTGAACCTCGCATCGCTGTGGAAGCTGCCGGTCATCTTCCTGTGCCAGAACAACCAGATCGGCGAATATACCGCCATTCCCGATTATACCGCGTCGCCCGATTTCTTCAGCCGCGCCGCCGCGCTAGGGTTCAAGGGCGTGAAGCTGGACGGCAATGACGTCGTGTCTTTCCACCGCGCGATGCAGAAAATCGTCGCTGACGTGCGCGCGGGCAATGGCCCGGTCTTCGTCGAGGCGGTGACGATGCGGCTGGGCAGCCATGCCGGTATCGCCGAGACCGACCATCTCGACGCGTCGGCGCTGGCGAGGGCGAGGGCGGAATGGCCGGTGCCGCGCACCCGTGCGCTGTTGATCGACAGCGGCGTGGCGAGCGAGGAGGAGGTAGCCGCCATCGACGCAGCGGCGAAGGCTGAGGTGGAAGAGGCGGTCGCCTTCGCGCTGGAGAGCCGGGTGACGCCCGCGACCGAAATGTATGTCGACGTGTTCGGGCAATCGGATTTCGTGCCGCGCCGGGGCCATCATCCCGAGCGCGCCGACATCTCCCCGCCCGATGGCGAGACGAAGAAGATGAGCATGGCGGAGGCCATTCGCGACGCCCACCATGTCGCGATGGAGCTGGACGGGCAGGTGTTCGCGTTGGGCGAGGATATCGGCGATCCGGTGGGCGGCGTGTTCAAGACCACGCTGACGCTGGAGGACCGCTGGGGCAGTGAGCGCGTGCGCAACACGCCGATCGCGGAACAGGCGATCATCGGCGCTGGCACCGGCGCGGCCCTGGTGGGCATGCGGCCGGTGGCCGAAATCATGTTCAACGATTTTATCGGCGTATGCCTCGATCAGATCACCAACCATGCGGGCAAGCAGCGCTTCATGTCGGGCAGCGCGACATCGGTGCCGCTCACCATCCGCACCATCTGTGCGGGCGGCGTAGGCGGTCTGGGGGCTCAGCACTCGCAGTCGCTCGAAAGCTGGCTGCTGCATTCGCCGGGCGTGAAGGTCGTCTATCCATCGACGCCGATCGAAGCGAAGGGGCTGCTGTTGTCCTGCATCTTCGACGACGATCCCTGCGTGCAGATCGAATCGATGGCGATCATGCACAGCATCAAGGAGCAGGTGCCGACGGGCGACTATCGCATCCCGCTGGGCGTCGCGAAAGTGAAACGGGAAGGGACCGACGTCACGCTCATCAGTTACGGCATGTTCGTCTCGCGCTGCCTGGCCGTCGCGGCGAAGCTGGCCGAGGAGGGTATCAGCGCGGAGGTGATCGACCTGCGCAGCTTGATGCCGATCGACTATCACCGCGTGCTGACCTCCGTGCGCAAGACCGGGCGCGCGCTGGTCGTCCACCTCGCCACCGAGTTTTGCGGGCTGGGATCGGAGATCGCGGCAACGGTCAACGAGGAACTGTTCCGCGACCTGAAAGCCCCGGCCTCTCGCCTGGGCGCCGAATATCTGCCCATCGCCTATTCGCAGGAAATCGAAATGGCGCAGATACCCAATGCCGACAGCATCACAGCGCGAGTCAAAGCGCTCATGACCTATTGAACGAAGGGGACCCGATGAGGATCGACCTCAACATGCCTAAACTCGCCATGTCGATGACCGAGGGCGAGCTGACCGAATGGCTGGTGGAAGACGGCGCGACCGTCACGGAAGGGCAGGCCATCTATTCGGTCGAGGCCGACAAGTCGACGCAGGAGATAGCGGCCCCCGTGGGCGGCGTGCTGCGCCAGATCGGTGTGGTTGGAGAAACTTATGAAGTGGGCGCGAAGATCGGCGAGATAGGCTGACTTCCCGTCCCGCCGGCGCAACGGGAGAGGCGCGGATGACGGAGAGAAACAAGGAAACGGCCCGGCGCTTCGTGCGGGGTATCGGCGAAAGCGAACTGCCCGACGATCTGTTCGCGGCAGATTTTGCGGGCTGGTCCGGGCTGTCCGGGGACATTCCCGGCCCTATCTTCCGCGAGCGGGCGGTCATGCTGGGCGAAGTCTTCCCCGACGGCCTGACCTTTGAACTGTTCGAGACGATCGCGGAGGGCGATCATGTCGCGCTACGTTGCGCGTCGACCGGCACGGTGTTCGATGGCACGCCGTATCGCAACGACTATCATTATCTCTTCACCTTCGACGACGCGGCGCGCATCCGCCATGTCCGGGAATATATGAATGTGCAGGTCGCGGCGGACATCATCCGCCCCGCCTTCGCGGAGTTGATGCGCAGGAAGGCACAGGCGGCCGGATAACAGGTACGCGCGCGACGGGAGAGAGGCATGACGGTATTTGCGATACGGGATTTCGACGACCCCGGCTTCAACCCGTTCATCATCTCGACCGTGGTGGCCGGGCAGGGGGAGGTGGCCAATACCTATCCCGAGCTTCGCCGGCTGCGGCATATCTCGCCGCTGCACGAGCTCGACCCGCGCGTCCATTTCGGCACCCAGACCGACGGCACGCTGGCCGACCGGCGCAAATTCCTGGCACTCGGCCATCCGCTGGTCAGCCGAATGCTGATAGAGTTCGACGCCTTCTCCAACCATAATTACATCTGGAACATGGGGCTGATGTTCGGGAAGAGCATTACCACCATGGACCCGCCCGAGCACAAGGGCTACCGGATGCTGTTCCAGAGCGCCTTCGGCCCCCGGATGATCGGGCAGTGGAAGGGCGACCTGGTCCCGCGCATCGTCAACCGCCTGATCGACAAGTTCGTCGGGCGCGGCCATGCCGAACTGATCAGCGAGTTCGCGCTGCATTTCCCGTTCGAATTCGTGATGGAGCTGCTGGATCTGCCGGTCGAGCAGCGGCCGGTGTTCCACAAGCTCGCCTTCTGCCAGACCGCCGTGCGCTACGACCGCGAGCATGCGCTCGAGGCGGGCGAGAAGCTGATCGAATATATCCAGTGGATGGTGAACAGCCGTCGCGACCATCCACTGGGCGAGAATGACTTCGTCCATGTGCTGGCGACGGCGGAGGTGAATGGCGAGCGCCTGCCGCCGATCGTCATCGAATCCTTCTTTCGCCAGCTGATGAACGCGGCGGGCGACACCAGCTATCATGGCTTTTCCAGCCTGCTGGGGGCGCTGTTCCTGCACCCCGAGCAGCTGGCCGCGGTTAAGGCCGATCGCAGCCTGATCCCGCAGGCGATCGAGGAAGCGCTGCGCTGGGAGGCGCCGCTCGTCTTTGTCGAGCGCAGCGTGCACCAGAAGATGGAGATTGCCGGCCACCATCTGACGCCGGAAGATCATATCACCGTGGCGATCGGCGACGCCAATCGTGACGAGAGCGTCCATGACGATCCCGACAGTTTCAACATCTTCCGCAGGAGGAGCCAGAACCTGAGCTTCGGCGCGGGGCCGCATATCTGCATCGGCCGGCATATCGCGCGGGTGGAGATGGAGATCGCGCTCAATGCGCTGCTGGACAGGCTGCCCAATGTCCGCATCGATTCCGACCAGGAGCCGCCGCGCAATTTCGGCGTGTCGATGCGCAAGCCCAAGGCCGTCCACGTCCTGTTCGACGCCTGACGCCGATGTCGGATCTGGCGGCGGCGCGCGAGGGCGCCTGGGACTATATCATCGTCGGGGCGGGGTCGGCGGGCTGCGTGCTCGCCAACCGGCTGAGCGAGGATCCGCGCACGCGCGTCCTGCTGATCGAGGCGGGACCGCCGGACAGCAACCCGCTCATCACCATGCCCAAGGGGTTCGGGAAGCTCTTCTTCGATCCCAGGTTCTGCTGGTATTTCCCGATCGAGCCGGAGGCGGGCGCGAACAAGCCGGAAGTGTGGGTTCGCGGCAAGACGCTGGGCGGATCCTCCTCGGTCAATGGCGAGCTCTATCATCGCGGCCAGCCGGAGGATTATGACGACTGGCGAGCGGCCGGCAATCCGGGCTGGGGCTGGGACGAGATCGGTCGTTGTTTCCGCGAGATGGAGGCACATGAGGACGGCGCGACAGATTTTCGCGGCGGCGATGGGCCGCTGCGCATATCCGTGCCGGCCGATCGCGATCATCCGGTCGGCCGCGCCTTCATCGATGCGGCGCGCGCGATGGGCATCCCCTACAAGGACGACCTGAACGCGCCGGGCAATGAGGGCGTGGGCTATTTCGCGCAGACGGTGGCGAAAGGCCGGCGCACCAGCGCGGCGGGCGCGTTTCTGAAGCCCGTGCTCCATCGCCCCAACCTGCATGTCGAGACCGGCCTGATGGCCGAGCATATCCAGCTCGACGGCACCCGCGCGACCGGCGTCGCCTGCCGGCGCGGGACGGAGGCCATGACCTTCGCCGGGCGGGAGGTGATCGTATCGACCGGCGGCATCCAGAGCCCCAAGCTGCTCCAGCTGTCCGGGATCGGCCCGGCCGACCATCTGCGGTCGCTCGGCATCGATGTCGTGTTCGACAGCCCGCGGGTCGGCGCGAACATGCTGGAGCATCGCTATCTGCGTCTCCAGTACAAGCTGAAGAAATGGGCGAGCTACAATCGCGATTTCTCCGGCGTCCGGCTCGGCCTCAATGCTCTGCGTTATTATCTGACGCGTACCGGCATCCTCGCGTCCGGCGCGTTCGACGTCGGGATTTCGGCGCGCTCGGCGCCCGGCGTCGCGCGGCCCGACATGCAGTTCAACATGCTCCCCGCCTCGATCGCCGCGCGGTCGGAGAAATTCGCGTTTGAAGACGTGCCGGGCATCCAGCTGATCGGCTATGCGATGCGGCCGTTGAGCCGGGGCAGCATCATGGCCACCACTCCCGACCCGACCGCGCCGCCGCGCATCGTCGCCAACTATCTCCAGCATGACCATGACCGGGAGGTCAGCATCCGGCTGGTCCGCTTCGCCCGCGAGCTGCTGGCGCAGCCGTCGCTCGCTGCGCTGGTGGAGGAAGAGACCGCGCCCGGCGCGCGGGTGCGGAGCGATGACGATATCGTCGCTGCCTTCGCGCGCGAGGGCGGACCTTGCCAGCATGCATCCAGCACCTGCCGCATGGGCACGGACGCCGACGCCGTGGTCGATCCCGCGACCATGCGCGTGTACGGAACGCAGGGGCTGCGGGTGGTCGACGGATCGGTCATGCCGCTGATGGTCTCGGGCAACACCAACGGTCCGATCATGGCCCTGGCCTGGCGCGCGGCGGAGATCATCGGCCAATCGGACCGCGCCGCCGGCCGCCGCGCCGCCTGACAGCAAAGGAACCTCCCATGCCGCTTCCCGCCTATGCCGATCGCTATCCGAACATCGCCTTCGACCGGCAGGACGGGATATTGGTCATGCGCCTGCACAGCGAGGGCGGGCCGCTGCGTTTCACCATCGGCACGCGCGGCGTGCATGACCAGCTCGGCCGCGCGTTTCAGGACATCCGCGACGATCCCGACAATCGCGTGCTCATCCTCACCGGAACCGGCGACAGCTTCTGCTCCGATTTCGATCCGACGCCGGACGATCCCGCCAATGCGCCGACCCCCGCCTTTTTCGAGCGCATGTTCCGCGAAGGGCGCGATCTGCTACGTCACCTGCTGGCGATCGAGATTCCGGTGATCGGCGCGATCAACGGCCCGGCGCTGATCCATGCCGAATTGCCCGTGCTGTCCGACATCGTGCTGATGAGCGAGCATGCCGTGCTGGCCGATGCGAGCCACTTCATCCATGGCGTGATCCCGGCCGACGGGGTGCAGGTGGTGTGGCCGGCGCTGCTGGGCGAAAATCGCGGCCGCTATTTCCTGCTGACCGGACAGAGGATCGATGCGCGGCAGGCGCTGGCGCTGGGCGTCGTGGGCGAGGTGCTGCCCGCCGACCGCCTGATCGACCGGGCGATGGAACTGGCGCGCGACATCGCCGCGAAGCCCGAGCGGGTGACGCGCTGGACCCGGCTCGTGCTGATCGATCATCTCAAGCGCCGGATCGAAAACGAGATGGGCTATGGTTTCGCGCTGGAGCTGGCCGCGTCGGCCGCGCGCCGCTACGATCTGGCGCAGGGCGGCTGAGGTGAACCGCGCCCGCTATCTCGACCGGCTGTGCGGCGGGACGGGCGCCGGATATCCCTCGCGCGGTTTCGGTTTCCTCGCGAAGGCGGGCTGAGCGATTGCGCCGATTGAACTAACTGTATAGACGCGGCTTCTGCCTATGCAGGAGAGAGCCGCCGCATGCCCACGCCGATCGACCGGAAGGTCCGCCGCATCCTTCCCATCACCTCGATCGCCGCCGCGCTCGCGCTGCTGGCGGGCTGTAGCGGAAGCGCTCCGCGCGGAGACATGGCGCGGGGCGGGGAGCCGGATGCGCCGACGATCAAGATGCTGAGCGACACGGCGGACGGCGCGAACTGGGCGGGCTATGGCCGCACCTTCGACGAGACGCATTACAGCCCGCTCGACCAGATCAACGACGGCAATGTGAAGGATCTCGGCCTGAAATGGTCGATCGACCTGCCGCCCATGCCCAGCGTCGTCGGCGCACCGCTGGCGGTCGACGGCATCCTCTATTTCGGCATCGGCTATTCGATCGTCCATGCCGTGGACGCGGAGACGGGCAAGACGCTGTGGACCTTCGATCCCAAGGTCACGGACGTCGCGGGCGACAAGCTGCAACCCGCCTGGGGCATTCGCGGCATCGCCTATTGGGGCGGCAATATCTACACCGGCACGCAGGACGGCCGGTTGATCGCGATCGACGGCAAGACGGGCAAGCCGCTCTGGTCGGTGCAGACGACAGAGGGGCCGGAGGACGGCCGCTACATCACCGGCGCGCCGCGCGTGTTCAGGGACATGGTCATCATCGGCCATGGCGGCGCGGACTTCGCCAATGTGCGCGGCTATGTGACCGCCTATGACGCGCGCACCGGCTCGCAGCGCTGGCGCTTCTACACCGTCCCCGGCGACCCGAAGAAAGGGCCGGACGGCGCCGCGTCGGACGAGGCGCTGGCGAAGGTCACCAACACATGGACCGGCGAGTGGTGGAAATATGGCGGGGGCGGCACGGCCTGGAACGCCATGACCTACGACCCGGAACTGGACCGCATCTATATCGGCACCGGCAATGGCGCGCCCTGGAACCGCAATGTGCGCAGCCCCGGCGGTGGCGACAATCTTTTCCTCTGCTCGATCATCGCGCTGGACGCCAGGACCGGCAAATATATCTGGCATTACCAGACTACGCCGGGCGAAAGCTGGGACTATAACAGCGCGCAGGACATGTCGCTGGCGACGCTGGAGATCGACGGCAAGAAGCGGCGCGTCATCCTGCACGCGCCCAAGAACGGCTTCTTCTACGTGGTCGATCGCGACACCGGCAAACTGATCTCGGCCAAGCCCTTCGTCAAAGTGACATGGGCGAGCGGCGTGGACCTGAAGACCGGCCGCCCGATCGAGAATCCCGAGGCACGGGCGAAGGACAAGCCGATCATGGTCTTCCCCAGCCCCGCTGGCGGTCATAACTGGCATGCCCAATCCTTCAGCCCGAAAACCGGCCTCGTCTACCTGCCGGTGCAGGACATTCCCGGCCTGCACGACCCCCGCGGCATCGATCCGGCGAAATGGCAGCGGCACGGCTTCGGGCTGGACGCCGCCTACAAACCCAGGGCGCTGAAAGGCGTGTCGCCCGGCCCTGGCGGGGCGAAGATCGCATCGCTGGTCGCCTGGGACCCGGTGGCGCAGAAGAAGGCCTGGTCGGTGCCACTGCCCGGCGCGCTCAACGGCGGCGTGGCGAGCACCGCGGGCAACCTGGTCTTCGAGGGCAATCTGGGCGGGCGGTTCGTCGCCTACAATGCGAAGGACGGCAAGGCGCTCTGGTCTTTCGACGCGCAGAACGGCATTGTGGGCCAGCCCATCACCTATATGGTGAAAGGCGTGCAATATGTGACCGTCATCGCCGGCGTGGGCGGGACGTCCGGCGCTTTGGGCGGGCTGCTCGGCCCCCAGCATATCTGGAATTATCGCGAGCAGAAGCGCCGCGTACTGACTTTCGTGCTCGGCGGCAAGGCGAAGCTGCCGCCGGCGCTGAAACAGGCGATGCAGCCGATCGTCGACGACCCCACCTTCGTCATCGAGGACAAGCTGGTCGACCGCGGCGCGGACCAATTTGCGATCCATTGCATCACCTGCCATGGGTCGGGCGTGGTGGCGGGCGGCGCAGCGCCGGACCTGCGCCGCTCGGCCGTGCCGCTGGATCGGGACACGTTCCGCCAGATCGTGGGCGAAGGGATGCTGGTGCAGAGTGGCATGCCCAAATTCCGCACGCTCTCGGCCGACGATATCGAAGCGCTGCGCCACTATATCCGCTTCCAGGCGCGCGCGGCGAAGGCGGCGGGCGAGAAATAAGGACGCTTCGAATAGCGAAAAATTCCGGACCTCTTCGCCGCGGCGCCATCGGCGATTGATGAGCTCCGGTCCAAGTCAGGGAAACCCGATATTCGACGGCGCGGCCCGATGGAACCAGATCAAGCCCGGGCAGACGGAGAGAGGACGGCAGAGAGATGGTCGCGAATGTCAAGGAGATGACCGGCGCGGATTTTCCGCTTTTCGCCTTCAGCCATTGCCGCGACGTGGTGGCGGCAGTCAGCCGCGCCGGCGGCTTCGGCGTGCTGGGCGGCAGCAGCTTCACGCCCGAGACGCTGGCGGCCGAGCTGGACTGGATCGTCGAGCATGGCGAGGGCAAGCCCTTCGGCATCGACATATTGATCCCGGAAAATCTCGACTTCGGAGCGGAATTCAGCGCCGACCAGCTGGCCGAGCGCATTCCGGCGAAGCATCGCGACTTCACCATAGAGCTGCTCGCGCGGCACGGCGTGCCGCTGTCGCAGGCGGAGGCGATCGACCGGCGTATCCCGCAGACGTCGCCGACAATCGGTGAGGCGCTGCTGGACATCGCCTTTCGCTACCCGATCCGCCTGATCGCCAACGCGCTGGGCATCGCCCCGCCCCGTATGCTGGAACTGGGCAGGGAAAAGGGCGTGCCGGTGGCGGCGCTGGTCGGCGCGAAGGAACATGCGCTGCGGCAGGTGCGGGCGGGGGTGGACATCCTGGTCGCGCAGGGGACCGAAGCGGGCGGCCATTGCGGCGAGGTGTCGACGCTGGTGCTGGTGCCGGAGGTGATCGCTGCGATCAGGCCGGTGCGCGAGGTGCCGGTGCTGGCCGCCGGCGGTATCGTCACCGGCGGGCAGATGGCCGGCTGCATGGCGATGGGCGCGCAGGGCGTGTGGACCGGATCGGTCTGGCTCGCCACGGTGGAGGCCGAGACCAGCGAAGCCTTCCGCCAGAAGATGGTGGAGGCCTCCTCGCGCGACACCATCCGGTCGAAGGCGCGCACCGGAAAGCCCAGCCGCCAGCTGCGCTCCGCCTGGCACGACGCCTGGGAGGGAGCGGACAGCCCCGGTGCGCTGCCGATGCCGCTGATGGGCATGATCAGCCAGCCGGCCTTCGAGAAGATCGAGAAGGAAGCGCTGAAAGGCAATGCGCAGGCGCGCGCGCTCATCAGCTATTTTGTCGGGCAGGGCGTGGGCCTCATCAACGAGATACAAGGCGCGGGATCGGTGGTGCAGCAGTTCAAGGAGGAATTCGCCGCCGCGCTCGAAGGACTGATCGCCTCGATCGAGAGCTGAGGGCGGCCTGCGCTCGCGCCGGGGAGTTTCGCCGGCTCTTTCGCCGATCGTCAGGGTATCGCCTCGCCCCGGATCAGCACGTCGGTACCGCCGTCGGTGAAGACGATCTGGCCGACCATGTTCGCGCATTGCGGCCCGGCGAGGAAAGCGATTAGCGGTGCGATCGTGTCAGCGTGTGGAAAGTCGGCGACCGCGATGGGCGTGATCTGCGTCAGCAGGGCGCGGCCTTCGGCGGTCGCGAGCGTCGGCTCGGTCAGCGGCGTACGGATCAGGCCGGGCGCGACGCCGTTCAGCAGGATACCGGCGCCCGCCCAGTCCGGCGTCACCGCCGTCCGCCGCACCCAGTGACACAGCGCGCGCTTGCCGGTCATATAGGCGACGGGCGCATCGTCGGTATGCGCGCGGGCACGGGCCTCGTCATCCGCCAGATAGAGGTCGAGCAAGGCCGCATCATAAGGCAGGACGGCGGTGGAGGAGGCGATAACCACGGCGCGCGGATCGCGCCTTTTCGCCAGCAGCGGGCGCACGCCCTCGATCATCCGGATCGTGCCGAAAAAATTGATGGAACTCACATTGGCGCCGCTGCCCCCACCCGTGCCGGCGCAGGTCACGATGGCATCGATGCCATCCGGCGTGCGCGCGGCGATGGCGGCAAGCGCGCTCGTTCGCCCTGCGGGGATGGAAAGGTCTGCGACTATGTCGGCGTCGCGCAGGTCGACGCCGATGATGGTCGCGCCCTGCCGCCGCAATTCGGCAGCCGCCGCCTGTCCGATGCCCGATGCCGTGCCCGTCACCACGACCAGGCGCCCCTGCTCTTCCGGCATCGTCATCCCTCCGGCTTTTCGCTGTCGTCCTCTCGACCTAGCGCTTCTTCGGATCGCGCGCGGCGACCTGCGCCTTGAAATCGTCGGTGCCGATCAGGACCGCCTGGTTGAGGACGTTCGTCACCCATTCGGTTTCCATCGTGGATTCGAAACCGCGATGCAGCGCCGCCTTGGCTGCGGCGAAGGCGCGCTGGGGCAGGGCGGCCATGGCGAGAGCGCGTTCTTCCGCCCGCGCCAGAATCGCGTCATCCTCGACAAGCTCGTCGACCAGACCGACGCGCAGCGCTTCCTCGCCGCCCAGCATCTGCGCCTCCAGAACCATGCGCTTGGCATGGGCAAGGCCGATGAGCCGCGGCAGCAGCACCGCGCCGCCCAACGGGGGTATGAGGCCGAGCTGCAACCAGTTTTCACCAAAGCGCGAACGGGTGGAGGCGACGCGCGCGTCGCAGGCGATCGCAACCTCGCAGCCCACCGTGATCGCCGCGCCGTTGACGGCGGCGACCGTCGGCTTGGGGCATTTCCACAGGCGCTCCACCGATCCCTTGAACCAGGTGTAGAGGCTCTGGTTGACGCCCTCCGTCCGCGAATCCAGCAGATCGCGCAGGAAGGAGAAGTCGGCGCCGGCGGCGAAGTTGCGACCCTTGCCGGTGATCACGATCGCCTTGACCGCATCGTCGCCGATACAGTCGTCGATAGCCTCGCACAGTGCCTTCATCAGCTCGGGATAAACGGCGTTGGCCGATTCCGGGCGGTTGAAGCTGACGCGGCCGATGCCGCTCTCCAGCTTTTCGACCAGGATATGCGGTTCAGCGACGGCGGGGCTCATCGGGGCTTCCTTCGGAACGATATTCGGGCAGGCCGGGGCTCTTGGGCAGGCTGGCGAGGCCCTTCGCGCGGCTTGCGACCAGGATGGTCGCGGTGGCGGTGATATTCTGCTGGCCGCGCTGGTTGGTGCCGGCAATCTCCAACTCGATCAGCGGACCCAGCTCCGGGTCGTCGCGCACCTCCGTGACGCGGCCGCTCATCCAGGTGACGTCGCCGATATATTTGAAGTTGCGCAGCTCGTAGCGGATGCGATGCACGAACGCGTCGTCGCCGATCCAGTTGGTCAGGTAATGGCATACGAACACATAGCGCATCGGGCCGATGTCGTAGGTGCGCTGCACGCCGACCTTCTGGGCCAGGTCATTGTCCCAGTGGACGCGCTGCACCGTATCCCAGTTGCGATAGTCGTCGCGTGAATAAAAGCCGCGCAGCCGCTTGCGATTCTCATAGGCCAGCTTGAGCGGCGGATTGCCATAGGTGAACCAGCCACCACCCATATGCATGTTGATGATGTCGGTGATCGTCAGCGGCCCCTTGACCATCGGGGGCAGCTCGTCGCCCACTTTCACATCCTCGAGATAAAGAGTGCCGGTGCCGCGCCGATATTCGTTGTCGTAGGCCGCCTCGATCTTCGCGAGCTCGTCGTCGCTCCAGCTGGGTGCGGCGTCCTGCTCCTTCTTCTCCTTCGGCTTGCCGGAGCTGCCGCGTTCGACATGGACGAACCAGCGGTTGCTGGTCACCAGCACTTCGTCATGCTGGTTCCAGAAGCTGTTGGCATTATCGACCAGCACGCTGCGCTTGCCGAAGCTTGATTCCTTGGGCGTGACGCTGGCCAGCCATTCGGATTTGAAGACCTCGTCCCCTTCCCGGATCGGGCGGTAGAAGCGATATTCCGCACCCGAATGGAACAGTTGCACGCCGCGCAGCGCGCCCTTGCTCTTCTCCTGCAATTCCTTGCTAGGGAAGGGCGAGCGGTCCCAGCCCATCGACCATTCGAAGCCCGGAGGCGCGACCGAACCCTGCCAGCGGCTGGCGTCGGCATGGCGCGGGTCCAGGTAGAGCGGATTGTCGTCGCCGATGGCGATCGCCCAGCGGCGAATCGAATCCGCCGAGGCGATCGCATTGTGCGGCGACGTCAGCCATCCCTTCCGCAGGGTGGGATTGGTCGAGCCGATCCGGGCGCGCATTTTTTCGATATCTTCGTCGGTAATCTTGCCGATCACGAGTCCGTCCGCCTGAGCGGTCATGGCTCTCTCCACCACTGATAGAACTACCCCTATTGGCGCTTTACGGAAGGATGACAAGGGGATTTATCAAATAGGCCGGGCGACGCTCGATTTGCTGCATCGTTAAAGGACTCGAGCGGTTCGAGGTGCTCCGGCTGGAGGCCAATAGAGATATCTCTGGACAGGCCCGCCTGCCGATATTAGGCCCGTTCGCCAGCGCGTTTTTGGAGAGCAGATGTGAGCCAGTTGAAGGAGCGGATCGGGACGATTCTCTCGCTTGACCCGACAGCGCCGGCGATCGAGTTCGACGGGAAATGGACGAACTGGGGCGAAATCGGACGGGCCTATCGCGCGCTGGACGAAATACTGGACGCCAATGGCCTGGGCGCTGACAGCCGCATCGGCCTGATGCTCCGCAATCATGCCGCCGTGGTGCCCGCCGTGCTGGCGGTGATCGGCGAGCGCTGCGTCGTGACGCTCAATCCGATGTTCCAGTCGAGCAAGCTGGCCGACGATGTCCGCGCAACCCAGGTCCCCGCCGTGGCCGGCATCCCCGCCGATCTGGATGCGCCGGAGGTCGCCGCCGCGCTGGCCGAGACGGGATGCCTCGTGCTGGAGCTGACCGGCGACGCCGACGCGCCGGTGAGGGTGCGGCGGGAGCGGACCAGCGCGCGTGCGGAAACCGACACGGCGCCCGGTGTCGCGGTGGAGATGCTGACCAGCGGCACCACCGGCGCGCCCAAGCGGATCGCGATGAAGCGCGTCGGCTTCGAGGAATCGGTCTTCGCCGCCGCGCGTTTCGAGAAGGGGCGTTCGGCCGACGACGCGCCGGTGCTGCGCAAGGGCGTGCAGCTGCTAATGGCGCCCTTCTCGCATATCGGCGGGCTGCTGGCGCTGATGAACGCGATCATGGCCGGCCGCAGCGGCGCGCTGCTGCCCAAATTCACCGTCGAGGGTTTCCGCGATGCTGTGAAGCGCCACGGCATCAAGGCGGCCAGCGCTCCGCCGGCCGCGCTTAAGATGGTCTATGACGCCAATGTGCCCAAGGAGGACCTCGTATCGCTCAAGGCCTTCCGCACCGGCACGGCGCCGCTCGATCCCGATCTCGCCGACGCTTTCTATGAGCGCTACGGGATTCCCGTGCTCCAGAATTACGGCGCGACCGAATTCGGTGGCGTGGCGGGCTGGACCATTGCCGATTTCGAGGCGCACCGGGTCGACCGGCGCGGCGCCGTCGGCCGGCTCAATCCCAATGTGCAGGGCCGGGTCGTCGATGCGGAGACCGGCGCGGAAGTGCCTGCGAACGAGGTCGGCATCCTGGAACTCAAGTCGCGCCAGATCGGCGACGGCACCCAATGGCTGCGCACCACCGATCTCGCGAAAATGTCGGAGGACGGCTTCCTGTGGATAACGGGCCGCGCGGACAATGTCATCATCCGTGGCGGCTTCAAGATCCAGCCCGACGATGTGGTCCGCGCGCTGGAGAGCCATCCGGCGGTGAGCGAGGCGTCGGTGATCGCCATGCCGGACGACCGGCTGGGGCAGGTACCCGTCGCCGCCTTCATCGCCGCCTCCGGGCAGGAGGTGCCCGATGAGGCGGCGCTCAAGGCCTTCCTCAAGGAAAAGCTGACCGCCTATCAGGTGCCGGTGTCGATCCGCCGCTTCGACGCCTTGCCGCGCACCCCGTCCATGAAGGTCGATCAGCGCGCGCTGCGCGCATTGCTGGAGGTCGCGCCGGCGGCCTGATTTCTTCCCGCCGTCAACCCGGGCAAACAAGCCGAGCTGACGGGGCAAAAAGAGCCGGACGCGGGGTTGCTCCGGAAAGCAAAAAACCACGGGCGAGGACCGGGTACCCGCCCGGCTTGGCTGATTTGCTATTGAGATATCTGTATGGCACGCTAAGGGTTTGGTGCGATCCACCTTGCTGGGAATGGCGAACGACCGATGGACCTGAGATATACCGACGAACAGATCGCCTTTCAGCAGCGCGTCCGGTCGTTCCTCGCGGAGCAATGGACGCCGGCTGAAAACAAGAAGGACCCCGCCTTCATCACCCGCTTCCGCCAGCAGGCGACGGACGCGGGCTATCTCTATCGTGGCGTGCCGCGCCAATATGGCGGATCGGAGCAGGCGCCCGACGTCATCCGCGCGCAGATCATCCGCGAGGAATTCGCTGCCGCCCGCGCGCCGATGGAGGTGCCCGGCAACGGCGTGGCGCTGGTCACCCCGACGCTGATCGAATGGGGCACCGATGAACAGAAGGACATGTTCATCAAGAAGACGCTGACCGGCGAATATCGCTGGGCACAGGGCTATTCGGAGCCGGGATCGGGCAGCGACCTTGCGTCGCTCACCTCGCGCGCGGTGCTCGACGGCGACGAATGGGTCATCAACGGCCACAAGATCTGGACCACGCTGGCCCAGTATGCCACGCACATGTTCGCGCTGCTGCGCACCGAGCCGGACGCGCCCAAGCACAAGGGCATTTCCTATATCCTGCTCGACATGAAGGCGCCGGGCGTTACCGTCCGCCCGATCACGCAGATCAACGGCGACACCGAATTTTGCGAAGTGTTCCTGGACGATGTCCGCGCGCCGGCATCCTGGCTGGTCGGCCCGCGCGGCGACGGGTGGAACGTGTCGCGCTCCACGCTCAAGCACGAGCGCAACCATATCGGGTCGTCGACCCGCACCATGCCGATGTTCCGCAGCCTTGTGAAGCTGGCGCAGCGCCGCCAGATCAACGGCAAGCCGGCGATCGAGGACCCGCGCGTCCGCAGCGCCCTCGTCCAGATCGAAGGCTATCTGCAAAGCCAGCTATGGGCAGGCTATTATCAGCAGACGTTGGCGGCGAACAATGAGAGTCCGGGCGTGCTCGGCCTCGTCAACAAGCTGACCACCACCAATTTCTTCCACCGCGTCGCCCAGCTGTCGACCGAGATCATCGGCGACGACACGCTGCTCGCGCCCAAGCAGGGCCGGGATCGCGGCGGAGACGAACGCTGGGTGAACCAGATGCTGGGATCGCTCGGCCAGGCCATTTCCGGCGGCACGTCGAACATCCAGCGCAACATCATTTCCGAACGCGGTCTGGGGCTGCCGCGCTCGGGTTCGGAGAACTGACCGATGCGTTTCGATCTGACCGACGAGCAGAAGTCGCTGCGCGACATGCTGACCCAGTTTTTCGGTGAACGCTTCGGCGGCGCGCAGGGCGTGGAGGCGGTCGCGCGCACGACCCTGGACGCTGGCCTCTGGTCCGCCGTCGCGGAGCTCGGCCTTGCCGGGGCGATGGTGCCGGAAGCGGATGGCGGCCTCGGCCTCGATCTGTTGACCGCGACCGTGATCGCCGAAGTGACCGGCCATTATGCCGTGCCCGCGCCCGTGCTGCCCTCGATTCTCGCCGCCTGGCTGATCGCGACGGCGGGCAGCGGGGAGCAGAAGGGCAAGTGGCTGCCGAAATTGCTGGGCGAGGGCGCGCAGGCAGCCTTCGCGCTGGCGGAAGAGGGGGGCTGGGCGCCGGCCGACTGGACCCTCGAAGGCGCGCCGCTTGTCGGCACCAAGCTCTATGTCGAGCGCGCCGACAGCGCCGACCTGTTCATCGTCGGCGGCAGCGGCGGATCGCTCGCGATCGTCGAGGCGGGGCGCGCGACCCTGACCCCGCTCGACACGCTGGACCGCACGCGCCCGCTCTTCGCGGTGGCGTTCGACGCGGCCGCCGCCGACATACTGACGACCGACGCGGCCGTCGCGGGCAAGCTGTTCGATGCACTCTGTATCACGTCGGCCGCCGACGCGCTGGGCGCGGCGAGCGCCATCCAGGCGCGCGCGATCGACTATGCCAAGGAGCGCAAGCAGTACGGCCAGCTGATCGGGAGCTTCCAGGCGCTCAAGCACCAGCTCGCCGACATGTCGGTCGAGCTGGAGCCGGCGCGGCCGCTCGTCTGGTACGCCGCCCACGCCTGGGACATGGGGCAGGAGGATGCGCCGCGGATGGCGGCGCTCGCCAAGGCGCACCTGACCGATATCTCGGTGCAGGTTGCGCGCAACGCGATCGAGGCGCATGGCGGCATCGGCTACACTTGGGAGCATCCCGCGCACCTGTTCCTCAAGCGCGCCATGGCGGATCGCAGCGCGCTGGGCAGCGTGAACATGCATCGGGAACGCGCGGCGGTGCTGGCCGGCTGGTAAGAAAAAGCAGGAGAGCAAAGACCCATGCCGCAATGGACAGCGAGCGCCGACCCGGCCACCCATGGCCTGCGCCTGATTGGCCGGATCGATGGCTGCACCCATCCCGAAAGTGCGGAAATGCTGCCCGATGGCGAGCATTTCCTGTTCGGCAATTGCGCGATGAAGCTGGGCGTAGCGCCCTATCGTGGCGGCGGCGGGCCGGTCTATCTCGACGGCCAGGCCTATGTCAGCATCGGCCGCATCGATCCACAGGGCAATGTCAGCCTGGTCGAGGAGAAGATGGTGGCGGGCCTCACCGGCACGCTGGGCTGCGACGTGCTGACGGTGGCGACGGGCAAGTTCGCGGCGGGATATGTCTTCCAGGCGCGCGGCGGCTGCCCGCTGATGGCGTCGGAGGATGCCGACACGCTGATCGAGGACCCGGCCGAGCTGCGTTCGCAGGTGCTGGTCTATGATGTCGAGGGGCGCCGCCAGGCCGGGTCCATCCCGCTTTGGGAAGGCACCGAGTTCGCACGCCAGTTCAACGCGATCAACCAGCCCAATGGCCTTGCCATCAACGCGAAGGGCGACCTGTTCGTCGGCGACATCCCGCACGGGAACAGCGTCAGCGTCCTGCCGCCGCCGGTGCCCTCGGCGGTTTATCGCATCCCGCACGATGCGATCGATGGCGTGGTCGACGGCGATCCGGAGGCGGTGGCAAAGGTGCGTCGGGTGTTCACACCGGGCTTCGTCAACGGTCTCACCGTATCGCCGGTCGACGGCGAATGCTGGATGGTCAGCTGCTCCTCGCATGATGAGGCGGGCGGGGCGGTCTATCGCCTGACCGACGCAGAGTTCGAGAGCGGCGCGCTGCCCGAGCCGGCCGTCACCGGCCTTGGCGTGCTAGACGGCGTCACCTTCACCAGGCGCGGCACGTTGTTCGTGACCAATCCGCGCACCGGCGAGATCCACATGTTCACGACCGACGGCGCGCACAAGCTGATCCGGCTGGACGGGGGGAAGCCGTGGCGGTCGCCGGCGGACATCAATGTCTGTTACCCCAAGGCGCTGGGCGGGGAGCCTGCGCTGCTGGTGCCGGACGTCGCCGTGGCGAGCGGACCGGGCGAAAGCAGCGTTTCGCTGCTCGATCTGACCGGGCTATAAGTGCCCGGAAAATAAGAGGAGGTCGGCGCGCCACGCGTTGACTTGGGCGACATTTGCCGCTTTCGGGCGGCGGCACTATTTGGGGACCGACATGAGCCTTGCGGGCAAGACCATCTTCATCACCGGCGGCAGCAGGGGAATCGGCCTCGCTATTGCCGTGCGAGCGGCGCGCGACGGCGCCAATATCGCCATCGCCGCGAAGACGGCCGAGGCTCATCCCAAGCTGCCCGGCACCATCTACACCGCCGCGGCGGAGATCGAGAAGGCGGGCGGCAAGGCGCTGCCGTTGCTGGTCGACGTGCGTGACGAGGACCGTGTGGTCGACGCGCTCGCGCAGACGGCCGACAAGTTCGGCGGCATAGACATCGTCGTCAACAACGCCTCGGCGATCAACCTGTCCAGCTCGACCGAGATCGAAATGAAGCGCTTCGACCTCATCCAGTCGATCAACATGCGCGGCACCTTTCTCACCAGCCGCAGCGCCGTCCCCTATCTGCGCAAGGCGGCCAACCCCCACATTCTCTCGCTTTCGCCGCCGCTCGATCTGCGCGCCGACTGGTTCGCGCAGCACCTGCCCTACACGATGAGCAAATATGGCATGTCGATGGTGATGCTGGGCATGGCGGAGGAATTCCGCGCCGACGGCATCGCCTGCAACGCGCTGTGGCCGCGCACGACGGTGGCGACGGCTGCGGTCGAATTCGCGCTGGGCGGCGAGGAAATGATGCGCAGCTCGCGCCGGCCGGAGATCATGGCGGACGCAGCCTATGCGATCTTCAACCGCTCCTCGCGCGATTTTACCGGCCAGTTCACGATCGACGACTCCGTGCTCGCGGAAGAGGGTGTCACCGATTTTAGCGGCTATCGCTACGATCCGTCGCAGGAACTGACGGTCGACATCTTTGTCGATCCGGCCGATCCGCATCCCGAAGGCAGCGTGCTGCTGCCCTCGTCCTGACGGGCGGCGGCACAGCCGATCAGGCCGGCTGCTCCGCATGGACGAAGGCGAGGAAGCTCTTGGCGGAGGCGCGGCAGATCAGCTTCCAGTCCAGCCGCATGTTGCTGGTGCACATCAGGCGAATAAGCGCCTGCAGTTCGAGGAAGAAGAGCAGCGCCTCGGCCCGGATTTCGTCGTCCGCGCCGGCCGCCGCGAAGCGGGGAAAACCCGTGCCCAGCAGCTCCATGATCTCGTCATAGAAGCTGATTTCATCGAACAGCTTGCTGTTGGGCTGGAGCGTGCGCTGAAGCAGCAGGACGGTCGATCCGTTGCTGCGGCAGGTTTCGAAAAACCCCTGAACCCAGGCCGTTACCACCTCCAGCGAGGGCGCGGGACCGAGCGCGGCCAGCGCGGCGTAGCGTTCGCGCAGGCTCCCGCCGACATTGGCGATCAGCGCACGAATGATGTCGGCCTTGGTCTCGAAATGCAGGTAGAAGGCCGCGCGGCTGATCCCGGCGGCCGCCGCGATCTGGTCGATCGTCGTCGCTTCATAGCCGAATTCGGTGAACAGCGCACAACCGGCATTCATCAGCCGTCGCGCCGTATCGGCCTTGCGCAGCGAGCGCCGATTGGATGACGAACCGTAGGGCGCCCGCGTTCTCGCGCCCTCCCCGACCTTTTGCTGAGCTACTGGCATGACGGGACCTTACCAGCAAATTGTGCCGTTTCCAGCGTGTTCGCGTTCCGGCCATGCCGGATGCTCCCCGTCTGTTCCCGAGCCGGGGGCGGGCTGCGCTGGTTGACGATGCGCCACATTTACCCCGGAGGCATATCAGCGGCAGCAATTGAGGGCTCTCTATTGACCAAATGGCGCACGGCTAGCATCATAGGGGGGAAGGTGAGGATCTATGGATCAGTTCGACGCAACCGACATGGGCCCCTCAGGCAATGAGGCGGCATGGAAAGGCGGCGTTCCGTATCGGGTTTCTTCCCATGTACCCGTCGCAGGCCTGGCCACGGAGACCTACCGGCCCGGAGCCTTTCGCGCTCGATAAACACCGCCGCCGGGGAGCAGCCCCGGTGACAAGAATTTAGAGGAGTTGATGATGGTTACGTTGACGATTGATGCGCCCGAACATGTGCCGCCGGAGCTGGTGGTGCCCTTTGATCAGTTGAACGGCCCTGAAGTGATGAACTTCCCGCCGACGGCGGCGCTCGGCATCGGCGCGGAAAAGCCGGTCTTCTATTCCAGCTTCTACGGTGGCTTCTGGGTCTTCACCCGCTATGAGGACATTCGCGCGATCTACCAGAATCCCGATGTTTTCATCCAGTGGTCGCAAGGCTTCCCGGCCAACCCCTTCTCGAAGCTGTACAAGCCGCTCTACCTGAACCCGCCCGAGCATATCGGATGGCGCCGCGTGCTGACGCCGATCTTCTCGCCGCGCCAGATGATGCGCAACGAGGAGTTCGTGCGGGAGCTCACCCGCACGCAGCTCGCCAAGATCGCGCCACAGGGCCGCTGCGAGCTGGTGAGCGAGTTTGCCGACGTCATCCCCGGGCGCATGTTCTGCTTCCAGCTGGGCCTGCCGGAAAAGGATTATCCGCGCTTCTCCGGCCTCGCCCACGACCTCATCTTCGGCCCGGCCAAGGTGCTGCGCGAAGGCGGATCGCCCGACGACGCTCGTGCCTTTCGCGTGAAGGTGAATGCCGAGATCGACGAGTTCATCGCCAAACTGATCCCCGAGCGCCGCAAGCAGCCGGGCGAGGATATCGTCTCCTTCCTGCTGGATGGCCGGGTCGACGGCGAACCGCTGACCGACGAGGACATCATCACGATGACCACGCTGCTCTTCTTCGCGGGCACGGACTCGACCCGTGCGGCGATCACCTACGCCTTCCTACACTTGGCCCAGCATCCCGAATTGCGTGACCAGCTGGTGCGCGGCGAGGCCGACATCAAGAAGGCGTCGGAGGAACTGTTGCGGGTCCATGGCTTCCACATGAGCTCGCGCCAGGCGGCCAAGGATTTCGAGATCGCGGGCGTTAAGATCAAGGCGGGCGATCGCGTGGTCATGTCGACTGGCGCGGCGAACCGCGACCCGGCGAAATTCCCCGACCCCACCAAGGTCGACTTCCACCGGCCCGACGCGCACAGCCACCTGACCTTCGGTGCAGGCATTCACCGCTGCATCGGTTCGCACCTCGCGACGCTCCAGCTGCGCGTGGCGCTGGACGAAGTGCACAAGGTCATCACCGACTACCGCATCGACGAAAACGCCGATCCGGTGACCTTCGTGGGCGGGCAGGGCAAGACAATCCCCGTCAACCTGCCGCTGGTCTACACGCCCGTGGACTACGTTCCCGCGGCGTGAGCCCGGAACCGGGAAGGATGGCAGGCCGGCGCATCGTCGCCGACCCGCGCCGGACGTGGACGGCGCGGTGACGATCGGGGTCGAGGATATCGGCGCGGTCCGCGTCTTCACGCTGCGCAAGCCCGAGCGGCGCAACGCGCTCAGCCGCCGCGAGAGCAACGAGATGTCGGCCCTGATCGACATGTTCGAGCGGGAGGAGGCCGCGCGCGTGGCGATCGTCACCGGGCAAGGGGATCAGGCCTTTTGCGCCGGCGGCGACCTGTCCGACACGGATAGGGAAGCGACCCTGCCGCCGACCGGCTTCGGCGGTCTCACCAGCAGGTTCGACATGGCCAAGCCGATCATCGCGGCCGTCAACGGGTTGGCGCTGGGTGGCGGGTTCGAACTGGCGCTCGCCTGCGACATCATCCTTGCCGACGAAGGCGCCCGCTTCGGTCTGCCCGAACCGAGCGTCGGCATGGCGGCGCTGGCCGGCGGGTTGCAGCGCCTGCCCCGGCTGATCGGGGAGAAGGCGGCGCTGGGCCTGATCCTGACCGCCGATCTGATCGACGCGGCGGAAGCCTATCGGCTCGGCCTCCTCTATCGAATCGTACCGCGCGGCGACGTGCTGCGCGAGGCGCTGGCGGTGGCGCAGCGGATCGCCGGTCACAGTCCCGCCTCGATCAGGGCGTCCAAGCAGGCGGTGCAGGCGGGTCTGCGCCATGCGTCGCTGCCCGATGCGCTGGCGGCACAGGCGGACCTGCCGGCCGTGCGGGCGATGCTGGAGGGGCCGGAGCGTCGCGAAGGCATCCGCGCTTTCCGCGAAAAACGGCGGCCAAGCTGGGCCTTGCCCGCGCCGGAGCGCCCGCACGGCTAATTCCGTTCAAAGAATTGACAGGGCCCTGCGGCGCGCCCAAGGATCGCGCGGCGCCGCCCCTGGAGTGGGCGGGTTTTTGGAGAGGGACGCCGGGATGCAGGGTGTAGACCGCTTTACGGGGAGGCAGCGCTACATGCTGTTCATCCTGATGGTCGTTTATGCCTGTCACCTGATCGACCGCACGATCGTGCTGGTGCTGCTCGACCCGATCAAGCATGAATATGGGCTCAGCGATACGCAGCTCGGCCTCTTCTCCGGGTTCATCTTCGCCTTGGGCACCGTGGCAGCGGCATTGCCGCTCGGCACGCTGGCCGACCGGCGCTCGCGCAAGAGCATATTGGGCGTGTGCATCGCCATCTGGAGCGCGATGACGCTGCTGTGCGGTGTCGCCTGGAGCTATGCCAGCCTGCTCACGCTGCGCTTCGGCGTGGGTGCGGCGGAGGCGGGCCTGCAACCCACCGCGCTGTCGATGGTCGCGGACGAGGTATCCGCGCGCAAACGGGCAAAGGCGGTCGCGATCGTCCATCTCGGCAGCCCGCTCGGCACGCTGATTGGTTTCTTCGTGGGCGGTTGGGTCGCGGGACAAATGGGCTGGCGAGCCGCGCTGCTGCTGGTCGGCCTGCCCGGCCTGCTGCTGGCGGCGGTCGTGCTCCTCACCCTGCGCGAGCCGGCGCGGGAGCATGTCGCGACCCACGACAATGCCATTTCGATCGGCGATTTCTTCCGCACCGTCTGGAGCGACAAGGCGCTGCTTCACGTCGTCATGGGCGCGATCATCCTGTGGCTCTGCACGTCCAGCTCCTCGGCCTGGTGGGCGTCCTTCCTGATGCGCAGCCATGGCGTACCGATCGTGACGGTCGGCATGATCATGGCAGGCACGGCGGGCTTTGGCGGCATCGTCGGCAATTTCATCGCCGGCACGCTGTCGGAACGGGTTGCGCAGGGGCGGCAGGACCGGCTGGCGCTGTTCGCCGTCATCGGCGCGCTCATCTATTTCCCGCTCAGCCTGGTCACGCTGATCAGCGGCAGCCTGGTGGTGGTGGTCATCTGCCTCTTCCTCCAGATGTCCTCCTATTTCCTCATATTCACGCCCGCCTACAGCCTGGCCATGGGACTGGCGGGCCCGGGCATCCGGGGGCGGACGGCGGCGCTGATGTCGATGGGCGCCACCGCGATCGGCTATGGGCTGGGCTCACAGCTCACCGGTATATTGAGCGACGCGCTGCGGCCGACGGCAGGCGACGAATCGCTGCGCTACGCGCTGCTCATCATGATGTTCGTCATGTTATGGGCGGCCGGGCATTTCGGCAGGGTCTACGCCCATCTGCGCAAGCGCCCCGCCGCGATCGTCGAGGTGGCGCACGTGTGATTCCCTTGACAGATATTCAAGTGAACGATTGATCTGGCGTAATCGCCTGCTATCGCAGCGCCGAAATCAGATCGGAAGAGGTCAAAATGAAGGTCTCGGACAATACGCCCGTCATCGTCGGCGTCGGGCAGGCCGTCGACCGGCTCGACAGCCCGGCTTACCGGGGCCTTTCTCCGGCCGACATCGCGGCGGCGGCGGCCGGGGCCGCGATCGAGGATACGGGCGCAACCGAGCCGGTGAAAGCCGCGATCGACATCGTCGGCGGCATCCGAACCTTCGAGGATTCGACGCCCATCCCGGCGGTCTTCGGCAAGCCGGACAAATATCCGCTGGCGGTCGCGCGGCGTTTGTCGCTCACCCCCCGAGTCGCGATCCTCGAGAAGGCGGGCGGCCAGTCGCCGCTCGCGCTCATCGCCGACATGGCGAACCGCATCGCTAAGGGGGAGGCGCCGGCCGCGCTTGCCTTCGGGTCGGAGGCCATCTCCACCGTACGCCATCTCAAATCCGCCGGCGAGAAGCGCGAATGGGCCGAGACACATGAGGGCGCGATCGAGGACCACGGCCTCGGCATCGAAGGGCTCGTGACTCGCTACAATATGGGTCATGGCATCACGGCCGCGCCCCCGGCCTACGGCATCCTTGAAAATGCGCGTCGCGCGCGACTGGGGCTGGGCCGCGACGCCTATCGGCAGGAAATGGCGAAGCTGTTCGCGCCCTTCACGCAGGTCGCCGCCGCCAACCCCTGGTCCAGCGCCGCGACCGAACCGATGAGCGCCGACGACATCGCCACCGTCAGCGAGCGCAACCGCATGATCGCGGATCCCTATCCCCTCAAGATGGTCTCGCGCGACCAGGTGAACCAGGGCGCGGCCGTGCTGCTCACCTCGGTGGCCAAGGCCCGGGAACTCGGCATTCCGGAAGAGAAGTGGGTCTATTTTCACGGCTCCGCCCTCGCCAATGAACGCGACATCATCGAGCGCACCGACATGGGCGCGTCGCCGGCGGCCAAGGCCTCGCTCGACAGCGCGCTCGCGACGGCGGGTGTGGGCAAGGACGACATCGCCTATTTCGATTTTTACAGCTGCTTCCCGATCGCCGTCTTCGCCGGCGCGGTCGATGCGCTGGGCCTGTCGCCCGACGACCCCCGCGGCCTGACGGTGACAGGCGGGCTCTGTTATTTCGGCGGGCCGGGCAATAATTATTCGATGCACGGTTTCGCCACTATGACGGAAAAGCTGCGCGCCCATCCGGGCAAGCTGGGCCTCGTCGCGGTCAATGGCGGCTTCCTGTCCAAATATGGCGCGGCGGTGCTGTCGACGACGCCGGCGGAGTGGACGCCGTGCAAGAAGGAAGGCATCCAGCGCCTGCTCGACGCCGAGCCCAGGCCGAAGATCACCCGCATGGCCGAGGGACCGGCGAAGATCCTTTCCTACACGATCAACTATGCGAAGGGCGTGCCTGCCCAGGCGATCGTCGTGGGCGAGCTGGAGGACGGCACCCGTTTCCTCGCCAATCAGGCCGATCCCGAGACGCTGGCCGAGGCGGTGGAGAAGGACCCGCTGGGGCGCGCGATCTACGTCACCCACCGGCCGGAGGGGAACCGCTTCCTGTTCGACAGCGCGCGGCTGGAAGCGGTCTATCCGCCGGTCAGGCCTGGCTTCAGCGATTCTTACGAGACACTGCTGGTCGAGCGGCGCGGCCATGTGCTGGAAGTCACGATCAACCGGCCCGAGCAGCGCAACAGCATTTCAGCCCAGACCCACCTTGATCTCGACGCGGTGTTCAACGCCTATGAGGCCGACCCCGATCTCTGGGTCGCGATTCTGACCGGCGCGGGGGACAAGGCTTTTTGCGCGGGCGCGGACCTGAAAGGCGCGGCAAGCGGCGTGGTGATCCCGCTCAGCGGTTTCGCCGGCCTCGTCGCGCGGCGGCGGACCAAGCCGCTGATCGCGGCGGTGAACGGCGTCGCCCTCGGCGGCGGGCTGGAGATCGGCCTGTCCTGCGACATCATCGTCGCCGATCCCGCAGCCAGGTTCGGCCTGACCGAGGTCAAGGTAGGCCTGATCGCCGGGGCGGGCGGCGCGATTCGTCTGCCACGCCAGATCCCGCGCAAGATCGCGGTGGAAATGCTGCTGACCGGCCGGCACATGCCGGCGGAGGAAGCCGCGCGCTGGGGCCTCGTCAACCGCGTCTCCGCACCGGGCGGGGCGCTGGCCGAGGCGCGCAAGCTGGCGGACGAGATCGCGTCGGTCTCACCCACTTCCGTGCGGCTGACGATGCAGATCATTCAGGAGGGCGATCGGGAGCCCGACGACGTCAAGGCGACCGCCGCGATGCTGCATTCCACCGCGGTCGATGGCCTGTCGACCAGCGAGGACATGATCGAGGGGCTGAGCGCTTTCGCGCAGAAGCGGCCGCCGGTCTGGAAGAATCGCTGACCTGACGAGGCAGCCGCGCGTTGAGGCGTTCGGATAAGGGGACTGCTGGCACAGCTTGAAATTCCGGTGATCGTATCGCCGATGTTCCTGGTATCCTGTCCCGCGCTGGTGCTGGCCAGCTGTGCGGAAGGGATCGTCGGCAGCTTTCCCGCCCATTCGACCCGTTCTCGCGATGTGTTCCGGCAATGGCTGGACGAGATCGAGACGGGACTGGCGCTGCTGCGGCAGACCGAACCGGACGCCAATATCGCTCCCTATACCGTCAATCTCGTCACCCATCGCACGAATGAGCGGCTGGAAGGCGATCTGGAACTGTGTATCCGGTATCAGGTGCCTGTTGTCCTGACATCGAAGGGCGCGCTGACCGATGCGGTCACACGCATCCATGACTATGGCGGCATCGTATTGCACGATGTCGCCAGCCGGCGACATGCCGAAAAAGCGATCGAGGGCGGCATCGATGGGCTCATAGTCGTCGCGCAGGGCGCGGGCGGCCATACCGGTACCATCAATCCCTTTGCGCTGATGAACGAGATCCGCGCCTTCTATGACGGCCCGAAACGCTGGCGCGACCTCTGGTCGGCAGGCCAGGGCGTGGGCATGGCGCGCGAACTGATTTCCGCGCGCGTGCTCGTGCGCCAGATGAAGGCCGAATATCGCGAGGCCAGGCGCAGCTTCGCCTCGGTGCTGGCGGAGGACGCGGAAAGGCTGACGGCGACGGCGGCCTGAGCCTTCGGTCGCACAGGCGCTCCCGGATTCCCACATCCGTGGGTCAGCGACACGATAAGACGGGAGAGGAGAGCGATATGTCGACCGCAAGGTCCAGCTGGCTGCTCGCGGTCGGATTTCTGGGATGTTCACTTGCCGCGATCCCCGCCCTCAGCATCGGGGCGGGCGTCGGCGTCCTCAGACGACTTTCATGGGAAGTCGGCTGATCGCGTTGATCGAGACGGTGACGGCGTGCTTCCATTCGCCGTTGAGGTCGAGCCGCAGGCCCGCCTTGCGGAATTCCTCGAAGAGGATCTCTACTTCCAGCTTGGCGAGATGCGATCCGATGCAATAATGCGGACCACCCGCGCCAAAGGCGGAATGACCCGCGCGGCGCCGGGAAATGTCGAACTTGTGCGGATTCTCGTACAGTTCGGGATCGCGGTTGCCGGCGGTGAACCACAGCATGACAAACTCGCCCTCGCGGATCGTCTTACCGTGCAGTTCCACGTCCTGACGTGCGGTGCGCCCCATGTGCATCACCGGCGACACGATGCGCAGCAGTTCCTCGACGACGATCTTCAGCGGACCGGTCTCCACCTGCTGCCGGGCGTCTTCGTCCGTCGCCATCAGCAGGAGGGACTGCGCGATCAGGGTGTGCGTCGTCTCGAAGCCGGCGATCAGGATCATGAGGCCGGATTCGACATATTCGGCCAGCGCGATGGGGTCGCCCTGATAATGGGCGGAGAGAAGCTCCGTCGCCATGTCGGCGGCGGGGTGAGCGAGTTTGATCTCACGCAGCTTGTGGAGATAGTCGATGACACCCTGGTGGGCCTTGGCACCCTTTTCGAACCCGATCTCTGGATCCATCCGACCGAACATGTCGTTCGCCCAGGATACGATCAGGTGACGATCTTCCTCGGGTACGCCGAGGATGCTGGCCACGACCTGCGCGGGCAGTTCCGCCGCGATCTGGGGGATCGCATCGAAGGTCTGCTTCTCCTGGACTTCCCGGACGATCCGGACGCAGATCTCGCGGATCCAGTGCTCGAACCGCGCCACGACGCGCGGGGAGAAGGCGCTGGCGAGGAAGCCGCGCAGCCGCGCGTGGTGTGGCCCGTCGTGCCACATCAGGTTGTTGATCAGCTGGCCGCGGAAATGCTCATTGTCCTGCCCTGCCGCCCGGATGGAAGAGGCGAGGGCAGCCGGATAGAGGAAGCCGAGGCTCGACGTGAACCGCTCGGTATCCATGCTGACCGCACGGATGTCGGCCGCGCGGGTCAGCGCCCAGAAGCGGTCGCCATAGGGCGCACGGAGTTCATGGCACGGGTCGTAGCGTCGCAGATGATCGAAATAGTCATGCGGCGGACCGCTTGCGAAGCTTGCCGGGTCGAGAAGATCGAGTTCTGCGATCGTAGCCATTCATTTTCTCCTACTCAGGCGACCTGCCGCTCGCGCAGAATGCCTCAAAATCGTCCTTGAAATCGGGGTGCCAGCGCGAGAGCGCCGGGCGATTGCGGATGACGTCGTCCTGCGACCATTGCAGACGACGCTCATCCATCGCACGCGACGTCTCGTTGTCCTGGCACCATATGTAGAAGTCGCTCCGCGCCAGACCGGCCAGCAGGGCCTCCGCGACCTGATCGCACGTCCACGCGGCGGCGGGCTTTTCCGCGAAATGGCGGGACATCATGGCAGAGTAGGTGAAGCCGGGCACGAGGAGGTGGGCCGAAACCCGGCATCCGGCGATCTGACGCAAACTGTGGGCCAGCCCTTCCGTCAACGTCCGGACCGCGGCCTTGGTGACGTTGTAGGCCGTGTTGCCCGGCGGTGAGGTGAAGCCCTGCTTAGAGCCGGTGTTCACGATGGCGGCGGGCGTGCCTTGATCCACCATGGGCTGGACGAAGGCCTGCACACCGTTCAGCACGCCGCCCAGATTGACGCCGAGAATCCCTTCCCAGCTGCCGGGGCCGGAGAAAAGGTCGCCACCGCTGCCCACGGCCGCGTTGTTCATCAACAGTCCGACTTCGCCGAACCGCTCGAACACGGCATCACGGAGGCCACAGACCTGCGCGACGTCCGCGACATCGACCGTCCGGTGCATGACGTCGGGCGCACCCGCCCTGGCGACGGCATCGGCGGAGTCGGCCAGCGCGTCGCTGACGTCGGCCAGGCACACGCGCATACCCACAGCGGCACAGCGCAGGGCCACGGCGAGGCCGATACCGTTCGCGCCCCCGGTGATGACCGCCACCCGGCCCGCTGCAATGGCTGGATGGTTGTTCATCATCGGCCCCTCCGAAATCGGTATCTGTATAAATAGGGTTATATTTGAGCGGGCCCGATGTCAAGCGGCCGGACCCAGCTTTGCCTGAGCTTGGCGAAGCCGGGAACAAGCCCTAGACTCCTTCTCTTTGCATGCGGAGCGAGGAAGTTTGGTGACGTCGATCGACGAGATTCGGAAACCGGATCACGGAGGCGCGCGGCCCACCAAGCGGTCGAAACTCGCAGAAATAGTCGCGCGAAATCTCGAGGAGCGGATCATCGCCGAAGGCTGGCCGGTGGGTCATCCGATCGGTCGCGAAGCCGATCTCGCCGCATCGGCCGGAGTAGGGCGATGGGCCATGCGGGAGGCGCTGTGCCTTCTGGAGGAAGGCGGGTTTATCGAATCGCGGCGCGGAAATGGCGGCGGGATGTTCGTCGCCTCGCTGCCGTCTACAATGGTGATAACGAGTCTCAGCAACTATATCGACTTCATGGGCGCGCCCGCCGCCGAGTTGTCGATCCTGTTGGCCGCGTCGGACGAGGTGATGATCGGCCGCGCGGCGTCCCGCATGACGGCAGCAGATCGCCGGGAGTTGAAGGAAATTCTCGCCGGCGTGGAAGCGCCGGTAACTCCCGAAACCATTAGGTCGGTCGCACCCATCCACCCGATGCTGTTGCGGGTGGCAGGCAATCCCGCGCTCGGGCTGATATCGGGTTCGGTGACATTGGCCACGATGCAGGCATGCTGGTACTCGACGCTGGAGGATGAGGCATATCACGAGGCCTTCATTCCGGTCGCCATCGGGGCGCGGGATATTGCGGCGGCGCTGGTGGAAGGGGCCGTGGCGGAGGCACATGTCGCCTCGCGCCTTTTCGTTTCCGCATGCGAAAAGCTCTTCCGGGCCTCGGCGAACTCGCTCCGCTTGCCGGGGCACACGCAAGCGGCGGTTCGCGCGTACGAACTTTTTCCGGCGGGCAGGCCGATGAAGAAGGCGGAGAGCGTCGCGCGTCACTTGCGGGAGATGATCCTCGATGCGGGGTGGCCGGTGGGCGCGCAACTCGGCACCCTTCCCGAACTGATGGAGCGCTTCGATGTCGGGCGCCCGGTATTGCGGGAAGCGCTGAGAGGTCTGGAGCGTATGGGGGCCATCAGGGTTGAGAGAGGGATCGGGGGCGGGGTGAAAGTCACCTCTCCCAATCCGGTCGAAATCATCTCCGCCTGCCGTCGGCACCTGGAGCGTGAAAATCTCCAGCCGGACGAGGCCAAAGAGATGCTCGATGCCGTTGCCGAGGCGGAAGCGCGCAGAGGAGGGGCGCGCGGCAGCGAAGCGGAACTGACGACAGTGCTCCCACTGGTCCGGCAGATACTGATGCCGGACCAGTGATGCGAAGCAGCCCGGCGTTCAGGCAGGATCGCTCGTCCAGCCTCTCGAGGGCGAGAGGAGCATGTCTGTTTTAGAGGCTCGGCAACCCGCACCGCGATCCGGTTGCGCGGCTGTTGGCTGCTGTCGGTTATGCCGCCTTCAGAGTTGCCTCAATGGAGAACGACATGCGCGGTGGGCGAAATCTCGGAAAAGCTCTGGACGAGACCTTCGGCTTGCTGGGTGAAGTCGCAGGGCATTTGCACGGCTGAAATCCCCGTCACGCACATCGCCCGGCGCGGAGCGCCACGCCCCACAGCTTCACCCCACAGCTTCACCGTCAACCGGCGGGTGACGGTCGGCAGATCGGCGTCGTGTTGCCGGGCCAGGATTGATGCGCGACCTGACTGGACGTTGGCAATAGAGATAGCTATATCGCATCCCGCTCGGCTCGCTGTGAGTGGGTCGGTCGTTTTAGGGAAGGTCCGCGCGGCCGGCAGCGGGCGAAATAGGAGCAAGCGATGTCTGCGTTGGTGGCGGGTGTGGGGATGGTTCGTTTCAGTAAGCCCGGGGCGCAGGCGTCTTATCCTGTGATGGCGTCGGAGGCGATCCGTGTGGCGCTGGCGGATGCGGGTCTGCGGCTGAACGATGTGGCGCAGGCCTATGCGGGATATTGCTATGGCGCGACGACCTGCGGGCAGCGGGCGCTGTACGAGGTCGGGATGACGGGAATCCCGGTGATCAATGTGCGCAATGCCTGCGCGACCGGATCGTCGGCGCTGCTGCTGGCAAATCAGGCGGTGGCGTCGGGGGCTGTGGACGTGGCGCTGGCCTTCGGTTTTGAGGAGATGAAGCCGGGCGCACTGGTCAATGAGGATTTTCGGGTATCGCCGGTGGACCGGATCGTGGCGCGGTTCAACGAGCTCGGTTATCCGGTCGACGAGGCGATGTCGGCGCCGGGTTTCTTCGGGGCTGCGGGCCAGGAATATCTGGGCAAGTATGACGCGAAGGCGGATCTCTTCGCGAAAGTGGCGGTCAAGACGCGGACCCATGCGGCGAACAACCCGATGGCGCTGTTCACCAAGCCGATCACGGTGGAAGAGGTCATGGAATCGCCGGTGATCTGGGGCGGCTATCTGACCCGGCTGATGGCATGCCCGCCGACCTGCGGTGCGGCGGCGGCGGTCGTGGTGAGCGAGACGTTCGCGGCCCGGCGCGGGCTGACGCGCACAGTGCGGATCGCGGGGCAGGCGATGGGGACGGACGGGCCCGAGGCATTCGACAGCGCGATGGACCTCGTGGGCCGTGGCATCACGCAGCGGGCGGCGGCGAGCGCCTTCGAACAGGCGGGCGTGGGTCCGCAGGATGTGGACGTTGTGGAGCTGCACGACTGTTTCACGACCAACGAGGTCATCAATTATGAAGCGCTGGGCCTGTGCGGCGAGGGCGAGGCGTCGAAGTTCGTCGCGGACGGCGACAACAGCTATGGTGGAAAGGTGGTCGTCAACCCGTCGGGGGGGCTCATGTCCAAGGGTCATCCGCTGGGCGCGACCGGTCTGGCGCAATGCGCGGAGCTGGTGCAGCAGCTGCGCGGCGAGGCCGGCGCGCGCCAGGTCGAGGGTGCCCGTGTCGCGCTCCAGCACAATATCGGCATGGGCTCGGCCGGCGTCGTCACACTCTATGTGAGGGATTGAGCCGTGGCGCGTATCCTCGTTACCGGCTGTTCGAGTGGCATCGGCCGGGCGCTGGTCACGGAACTCAGCCAACGCGGCCATGATGTGGTCGCGACCGCGCGGCGGGTGGAAACACTGGCCGACCTGCCGGCCGCGCTTCGCCTGCCGCTCGATGTGACCGACGACGCCTCGGTCGCGGCGACGGCGCAGGCCGCTGGCGATGTTGACATCCTCATCAACAATGCGGGCTTCAGTATCTGGGGCGCGGTGGAGGCGCCGGCGATCGTCGACCTCGAACGGCTCTTCTCGACCAACGTGCTGGGTCCGATCCGCATGGCCAAGGCGCTGCTGCCGGGTATGCGGGCGCGGGGGCGCGGGGCGATCTACAATATCTCCTCGGCCGCGGCGAAGCGTTCGACCGGGCTGCTCGGCCATTATGCGGCGACCAAGGCGGCGCTCGACGCCTATACCGACGCGCTGCGGATCGAGCTTGCGCCGTTCGGCATCGCCGCCTGCGCCGTGGTGCTAGGCGCGGTGGAGAGCAATTTTGGGGACAATCGCACCGATGTCGAGATGGCGGCCTACGGCTTGCTGGAGGAGCGCGCCCGCGCGCGGATCGCGGCGAGCCGCAAGGCGCCGGCGACGGCAAGGCAGGTGGCGTCCCGCATTGCCGATGCGATCGACGCGGGGCGTCCGCCTCTCAGGCTGGATGGAACGGGCGACGGCTTCGCGCTGATCGCGCAGCGCACCGGACAGGACGACGAGAGCTGGGAAGCGGGAACGCTGGCCGGGCTGTTCCCCGAGGGACTGGCCGCCCAGACCGGCTAAAAGAGGGCCGGCTGAACACATTCAAACCGGCCTTCTTCAATAAGGAAGAGAGAGAAGACATATGGCAGACGCAGTGGACTATGGCTGGTTGAAGGAAGAGCGGGCGTTCAGGATGGACGTCAAGGAAGCGGGTTACAGCGCGCGCGAGATCGTGCCCGTTGGCGAGCACACCTATGACCCGCAGCTGATCTTCTGCCCCAACCAGGACTGGCTGGAGCCCGACGGCTCGATCATCTATGGCGATATCGGCGGGCAGGAGACCTATGGCTGGGACGAGACCAAGGGCCACGGCTCGATCATGAAGCTGCACGCCGACAACAGCGTGGAATATCTGGTGCGACCCGGAAATATGGGCACCTATATGCCGCTCTGCCCGATCCGGATCCCCCCTGAATTCGGGGCGTACAAGGGGCAGGTGATGCTGGTGGGCCAGGCGGGTCCGGGCCGCACCGGCGCGCGCAACCAGCATTATGTCTTCAAATATGCGCAGGGCTCCGACAGGATGGAGGTGTTTGCCCAGATCCCCCATGCCGGTTCGCTCAATGACGGCATTCCCGGCGCGGGCCTGACCGGCGGTTTCGGCCCCTATGGCAGCCCGCAGGAGGGCAAGTTCTTCTGCATGTCGATGATGAACTGCACGATCTACACGGTCGACAACAAGGGCAATATCGAACCCTGGGTGACGCTGGCGCCGCCGGTGACGCCCGCGCCGATGATGCCGCTCGACATCCAGGTCGCGCCGGCCTGGTGGGGTGAATATGCCGGCGAATATATCGTGCTGGGCAAGATGGGTGCCTCCTACATCGACGATGTCGATTTCAAGGCGACCGAGAAGCCGCAATGGCTGCACTATCATATGGACCGTCGGGGCAAGATCGATCCTAACCCGATCCCGCTCGACAAGGTTCCCGCGCTCATCGACGCGGTCAAGGCGCCGGAAAGCTTCGGCAGGTTCGCAGGCGACCTCTTCTGGGTGGACGAGGGCGGTGTTGACCTCAACCATGTCACCACCTGGGACGAGCCGGTGCCGTACAAGGCCCGCCTGATGCGCAGGGACAAGGAAGGCAGGGCCCACGTTTTCGCCGACAATTTCCAGGGCTCGTCCACCATGCTCGCCTTCCGTGGCAATGAGCTGCTGATGTCGATCATGGGCAAGAGCTACTCGACCGGCGAATATCATCACCCGGACGGCTCGATCTACGCGATCACCGCGGAATAACAATCGCGACGGAAAGGCGCGGTCCGGTGAGAACCGCGCCTTTCTCGCAACTCGGCCCACAGATAACGATCCCGAACGCTTCTACAGTCGCATTCCTTCGAGCGTGGAAGATCTCGACTCGGAATTCTGGCGGGCCTGTTGCTGATGGGAGCGATGTGAGGGACGATCGATAGGATGGACAGCTTCTGTTCCTATGAGGGCAAGGTCGCGCTGCTGACCGGCGCGGCGGGACATATCGCCGCGACGACGGCGCGCCTGCTTGCCTCGCGCGGGGCGACGGTCGCGGTGGTGGAGCGGCCGGGCGTGTCGCTCGACGTGCTCGATCCGGACATTCCTGGCGAGCGGCTGCTCAAGCTGGAGGCCGACGCCACCGATCCGGCGCAGGTGCAGGCCTATGTCCAGGCGACCTTGGGCCGGTTCGGCAAGATCGACCTCTATTTCAACGCCGCCGGCGTCGTCGGGCCGGTGAAGCGCATCGCCGACTATCCGATCGAGGATTATCTGACGGTCATGAACGTCAATGCGCTGGGCGTCTTCCTCGGCCTCAAATATGTGATCCCGGTCATGGAGAAACAGGGCAGCGGCGTGATCATAAACGCCGCCAGCGCGGCAGGGCTGCGCGGCTCGAAATTCGTGTCGGCCTATTCGGCGAGCAAGCATGCCGTGATTGCGCTCACCAAGGTCGCCGCCAATGAAAGCGCGGCCCATGGCGTGCGTGTGGTCGCGATCGCGCCCGGGCCGGTCGACAGCCCGATGTTCGACGGCCATATGCGCGAGCAGACCGTCGATATCGACAGCTTCCGCGAGATGGCCGCGACCAGGATTCCGCAGGGTCGCATCGCCACCGGCGAGGATGTCGCCAATCTCGTCTGCTTCCTGGGGTCCGACCAGGCCGCCTATCTCAACGGCGCCGTCTATCAGGTCGACGGCGCGCTGATGGCGGGCTGAGGGCGTGATGGAGAGCCGGTCGATCGGGTCGCGTCCGAGGAGCGAGACCTGGCGCTCCGCATCCGCCGCGAAGGCGCGCGGATGCGCAGCCGCCGGCAGGCGTCACCAGTTGGAACGGCCGTCGAAATAGTCGACGCCGCCCAGCGCGCAGCGCGACGTCATGCCGCTGTCGACCGTCAGCATCGCGCCGGTGATGCCGCTCGCCTTGCCGGACAGCAGAAAGGCGATGCTGTCCGCCACCTCCTGCGGCGCGGTGGTGCGGCCGAGCGGATTCCATTCGCTGTAGCGCGCTTCCATCCGCTCGCCGAGCAGGCCGGTGGCGCGCGACGTCTTGGTCGCGCCGGGGGCAACAACATTGGCGCGGATGCCGTACTGGCCCAGTTCCGCCGCCATCGATCGGGTGAGGGCGATCACCCCCGCCTTCGCCGCGCCATAAGGGGCGTGGAAAGTGGCCGAGGGCAGCGCGCTGACCGAGGCGATGTTGACGAAGGCGCCCGCCACCTTGCGCTCGATCATATGCGCGGCGGCGTCGCGGCAGATGGTGAAGACATAATCGAGATTGAGCGCCATTACCGTGCGCCATACCTCGTCCGGCGTGCCTTCGAACCGGCCCCATTGCGTCGGCGCCATCCCGCCTGCGATATTGGCGACGCCGTGGATGGTGCCGACCATCTCCACCGCCCGCGCGACGATCGTGCCGCGCTCGGCGGGATCGCGCAGATCGGCGGCGATGCCATGACAGGCGACGCCCAGCGCCGTCACCTGACGGACCGTCTCGTCCACCAGTTCCTGCGTATGATCGACCGCGACGACATCCACGCCCTCGCGCGCGAGCGTCAGCGATGTGGCGATACCGATGCCACCGCCGCCCGCGCCGCAGATCAGGACCGTCGTCTTTTCCATGCGCCTCTCCTGTCCACGCGATATCTTGCTATTTGAGTGAGTTCAATTAGAGGCATTCGCATCGGACCGAAAGGGGCAAATGCCCGCTTTCGGGGGAGAGGATATGAGCGGAGAACTGGCAGGATATCGCACCATCGTCACCGGCGGCGCGCGCGGCATCGGGGCGGTGGTGGCGCGCGGCTTCGTGGAGGCCGGCGCGCGCGTGCAGATCTTCGACAAGCGCGACGATCTGGGCGGGGCGCTGGTCGCGTCGCTGCCCGCCGATACGGCGCGCTACCGCCATTGCGACGTCACCGACTCGGCGCAGGTCGCCGCCGCCTTCAAGGAGGCGGCGCGCTGGATGGGCGGGCTCGACGCGCTGGTGCATTCCGCTGGGATGGACAAGCCCGGCTATACGCCGGAGGATTTGCCCGAGGAGGTTTTCGACCTCGTCCTGTCGGTGAACGCCAAGGGCACCTACCTCACCAACCAGGCCGCCTTTCGCCTTATGAAGGAACGGGGCGGGGCGATCGTCAACATGGCATCGCTGGCGGGCATTCGCGGCATGCCCGACCGACCGGCCTATTCCGCCGCCAAGGGCGCGGTGCTGGCCTGGACGCGCGCGGTGGCGATCGCCTGGGGCCCTTATGACGTCACCGTCAACGCCATCGCGCCGACCATGGGCACCGATGTCGCCGAACGCTATCTGGCGCAGCTTGATCCCGAGGAACGGCGCAAGCTGGAGGAAGACCGCAAGCGCGTGTCGCCGCTCGGCGGGCGGCTCGGCGAGGTGGAGCAGGACCTGCTGCCGCTGGTGCGCCTGCTCGCGGGGCCGGGCGGGCGCTACATGACCGGCCAGACCTTTGCGGTGGACGGCGGACGCACGATGCTGGGTTCCTGATCGCCGTTGTAGTGGGTTCCAAGACGAATTAGAGTAAACTGAATTTTTCGGAGATGCCAATGAACGTCGCGACTTCCGCCCCGGTTCCCGACCATGTTCCGGCCGAACTGGTGCAGGACTGGGCCTTCGATTCGATCGAGGGCGTGACCAGCAACCCGCCCTTGGCTATGGACGCGACCCGCGACGATCGGCCGATCATCTACGCGCCGCGCGGCCGTCGCGGCCGGGGCACATGGGTCGTGAAAAGCTATCCGCTGATCGTGGAAGCATTCCAGACGCCGGAAATCTTTTCGAGCGACCGCTATTCGGGCTTCTCCCAGCTGCTGGGCGAGGATTGGCCGATGCTGCCGCTGGAGGTCGATCCGCCGCTGCACCGCCCCTATCGCCTGTTCCTGAACAAGGTCTTCTCGCCCAGCCGGATGACCACGCTGGAGGAAGGCATCACCGCGTTCGTCGCCGATCTGGTGGCGAAGGTGAAGCCGCTGGGCCGATGCGATTTCCAGGAGAAGGTGGCGCTGCCGGTGCCGACCACCGTGTTTCTGCGGCTGATGGGCCTGCCGCTGGACGATGCGCCGCTGTTCCTGGAATGGGAAAAGCAGCTGCTGCACGGCACGGTCATCGAGGACCGGGCGAAGGCGGCGCGGGCGATCAAGGATTATCTGGTCGATACGCTGAAGGCCCGCAAGGAGGAGCCGAAGGACGATGTCGTCAGCTATATCGCCAATTCGGAATGCGAAGGCCGCGCGCTGACCGACGCCGAACAGCTCGGCATGGCCTATGTGCTTTATGGTGCGGGGCTGGACACGGTCGCGGCGGGCCTTGGCTTCCTCTTCAAGTTCCTCGCGGAAAACCCTGATCGGCAGGAAGAGCTGCGCGTCAATCCGGACCTTCGCCCCAAGGCGATGGAAGAGATGCTGCGCGCCAACTCGATGGTCGTGTCGGGCCGCTTCGTTACGCAGGACACCGAATTCCACGGTGTGCAGATGCGTAAAGGCGACTATGTCTCGCTGCCCACGATGTTCGGCAACCGCGACCCCGACCAGTTCGAAGACCCGGCCAGGATAGACTTCGAACGGCGCGACGTGATGCGGCACATCGCCTTCGGATCGGGCGCGCACAATTGCCTGGGCTCGCATCTTGCGCGGCGCGAGCTAAAGATCGTGCTCGACGCCTGGCTCGACAATCTGCCGCCGTTCCGCATCGCGGATGGCGACAAGGCGGTAACCTATGGCGGGTCGGTGTTCGGCGTGGATTATCTGCCGCTGCAATGGTGATCGGGCTACGGCCGCAGCCCATCCGCGAAAAGGCCGGAAAGTGACGCGCTCCGGCCTTTTCCACGTCTGCTCGAATCGGATCAGCGCAGCTTGGCGTAGCCGTTGTTCAGCACGATCGCGTTGCGCTTGGGCACGCGGCAGCGGAAGGAGGCATGGCCTTCGCCTTTCCAGATTTCCGTCACGATCAGGTCGCCGGGATAGACCGGACTGGTGAAGCGCGCGTCGAACCGCTGGATCGCGGCGGGATCATTGTCAGCTACGGCGCCCAGCACATGGCGGCAGGCGATGCCGTAGCTGCACAAGCCATGCAGGATCGGGCCGGGCAGGCCCGCCGCGCTCGAGACGCTCTCGTCGATATGGATCGGGTTATAGTCGCCCGAGGCGAGGCGATAGAGCACCGCCTGGTCGGGCGAGGTTTGATAGGCCTCGATGGCATCGGGCGCGCGATCGGGCAGGACATGCGGCGCGGGCGCGGGATCTGATGGACCGCCATAGCCGCCGTCGCCGCGCAGGAGCACGGTGATGCGCACGTCCGCGATCGGCTCGCCGGTCTCCGCGTCGGACAAGGCGCGCTTCATGGTCATCAGCGCGCCGCGACCCTCGCCCTTGTCGTGCAGCATCTCGACCGTCATCTGGCTCTTGATCGTCGCGGCCGTCGCCAGAGGACGGTGGATTTCCGTACTCTGTTCGGCGGCCAGCATCTTGACGATGTTGAGGCCATATTTGGCGTCGGTCAGCCAGGGCTTTTCGCGCCCGAGCGTCACGGCGAAGGTCGGCAGCGCCTTCAGCCCCTTTTCATAGACGAAGGCGCGGTCGGCGGGCGCGGCGCCTGCACCTACGCCCAAAGCATAGAGCATGGCGTCCTTCTCGCCATAGGTCTGCGTCACGATTTCGGAAGCGAAGTTCCGTACGAGCTCATAGTCCATCGCGGCGACTCCACTCAACCGCGGGTGACGACGAAGTCGGTCGCTTCGCGGTCCCAAGTATCCGCGGTCACGCCCTCGTCGCGCAATTCGTTCTTCTGGATGCGGCCATGCGCGTTGCGCGGCAGCTCGTCGATGAAGCGGATGAAGCGCGGCACGTAGAAATAGGGCGCTTCGTCGTTGATGAAGCGCGCCAGCTGCTCGACGGTCACGCTCGCCCCGGGGCGGCGGACGACGGCAATCATCAGTTCCGCCTCGGACTCCAGTTCCTCGGACTGGATGCCATAGGCGGCGACGTCCGCCACTTCCTCATGCTTGTCCACCACCTGCTCGATCTCGAACATCGACAGGCTGCGGCCCTTGTAGCGGATATAATCCTTCTTGCGGTCGGCGAAATAATATTGGCCGTCCTCCTTCCGCACCGCCATGTCGCCGGTGTGGTGCCACAGGTTGGTCCAGCTATCGAGCGTGCGCTGCGGATCGTTGAAATAGCCGAGGAACAGATGGCCCGGCTCCTTCGGCCGCACGCAGATCTCGGCGCCGGTGCCCACAGGTACGGGCAGGTCGTTGGTGTCGAGCAGCGCGACCTCGTAGCGGGGAACGGGCGTACCGATGAGAGCGCCGGTCTTGTCGCTATTGTCGTCGGGCGAATCGAAGACGCGGAAGGTCTCGCTGGTCCCATAGCCCTGCGACATGGCGGCAATGCCGAACCGTTTCTTGAACTTGGGGATCAGGTCGCTCGGCATCGGGATGGCGACGAAGCGGCGCAGGCTGTGGTCGGTGTCGCGGGGCGTGGGCGGCTGCTTGTAGAGCAGGATGTGCATCGCACCCAGCGTGAAGGCCTGCGTCGCCTTGTAATGGCGGATGCGGTCCCAGAAGCGGCTGACCGAGAAGCGTGCGTCGATCGCGGCGGTGACGCCATAGACCAGCGAGGTCCAGAGCGAACCAGACCAGGCGCTGCCCAGATAAAGCGGCGTGCAGGCGTAGAGGACTTCGCCGTCGAGATATTCGCGGTTATAGGCGGTGCACTGCACGAGCACGGAACTGTGGCTGTGCAGGATGCCCTTGGGCTTGCCGGTCGTGCCCGACGACCACCAACACTGAACCGGATCGAGCCAGCGCGACTGTTCCTCGACCGGGTCGCTGCTGAGCGAGAGCCAGTCCTCGATATTCGCGTGGCTGATCGCCGCGATCGCGGGGGCGGCGCCGATGGTGAAGACCTTTTCAAGGCCCGCGAGCGTGGGCAGCTTGTCGAGGCGCGCCAGATATTGCGGATCGACGATCAGCTTGGTCGACAGCGCCTCGCGGATGGCATCCTCCAGGAAGGCGGTGTGGAAGTCGGTGTTGATCGTCGTGAAGAGCGCGCCGGCGCGCGTCACCGCCATCGCCAGCAGCATCGCTTCGATCGATGGATCGACCAGCATGGCGACCGACTCGCCCTTTTCGACGCCGGCCGCGATCAGCCCGCGCGCATATTGGTTCACGATGGCTTCGGCTTGCGCAAAGGTGACCTTGCGGTCATCCGAATGCAGCCAGACGACGTCCCCGATATGCGCCGCCTGATCCCGCAGCACTTTACCTACGACGCGGCTCTCCGGGTCGGTCAAATCATAGCAACGCATGTCTCTCAGTCATCCCGCTCGAATCTGGCCGCTGGAAATTATGGCCATTGCACCTTGGCGCGGGCACGATAAAGGTATCTGAATAGAGGTCAATAGCTTCGGATACGGGAAGAGCGTAGGAAGCACAGAGAGAAGGGGTGCGATGAAGGCTCTGCAGGTAAACAGTCTGTCGGACGATCTGTCCGGCGTGGGGATCAACGAAGTGCCGGTGCCGACGCCCGGGGCGGGGCAGGTGCTGATCCGTGTCTTCTCGGCCAGCCTCAACTTCCCGGACCTGCTGATGACGCGAGGTCTCTATCAGATGAAGCCGGACATGCCCTTCACCCTGGGCGGCGACTGCTCCGGCGAGGTTGCGGCCGTGGGCGAAGGCGTGTCACGAATCAAGGTGGGAGACCGGGTGACGGGTATCGGCGTAGGCGCGTTCGCCGATTATGTCGTGCTGCCCGAGGCAACGGTCGATCCGATGCCGGCAGGCCTTTCCAATGACGAGGCGGCCGCGTTCGGCGCGGCCTACCTGACCGCCTATGTCGCGCTGGTGGAGCGCGCCCGCATCCAGCCGGGCGAGGTCGCGCTGATCCACGGCGCGGCCGGCGGCATGGGGCTGGCCGCGACCGACCTCGCCCGCGCGCTGGGCGCCCGGGTGATCGCGACCGGGATCGAGGACCACAAGCTCGAAAAAGTCGACGCGCTATACGCTCCCAGTCTTCTCATCAACAGCCGCGAGGGATTCAAGGACAAGGTGAAGGACGCGACCGGGGGCAAGGGCGCGGACGTTATCTTCGATCCCGTGAACGGCGACGTGTTCGACGAGAGCGTGCGCTGCATCAATTTCTGCGGCCGCATCCTGGTCGTAGGCTTCGTTGGCAACCGCATCACCAGCCTGCCCACAAACCTCACCATGATCAAATGCTTCTCCGTCGTGGGCGTGCGCGCAGGCGAATATGGCCGCCGCTTCCCCGATCGGCGACGCGCCGTGAGCCAGGAACTGAAACGGCTTGCCGAGGGCAAGGCTATTCAGCCGCACGTCCACGCTTCGTTTGACTTCGACGACTGGCGCTCCGCCTTCGCGTCGATGCAGCAGCAGGACGCCGTGGGCAAGGTCGTGATCCGGCTTGGGGAATAGGACTTCTCGTCCTCGTCTCTCCCGGGGAGCGGGCTTTTCGAACATGAAAAAGGCGCCATATCGCACGGCGCCTTTTTCTTTGCCCTGGACGCCCGATCAGCCGATTGGATCGTAGGGGAAGACCGCCGCCGGCACGCACAGTTCCATGTTCGACGGCTTGAGCGAGGGCAGGCCCGCTTCGAGGATCGAGTTCACGTCCCAGCCGCCAATGCGCGAGATCGAGCGGATCGGGCGGGGCTGGCTGAAGAGCAGGATCTCGTCGCCGCGCACGGCGTAGATCTGGCCGGAAATGTCCGCGCTCGGCGCGCAGAGCGCGACCGCGAATTCGGCGACCTGATCGGCGCGCATCGTCTTCTTCATGCGGTCGAGGCGAGCGGCCTGTTCATCATTCTGGGGCACGACGCTGTCCATCATGCGGGTCCAGGCGAAGGGGGCGAGCACGTTGCTGCGGATGTTGCGCGACTGGCCCTCGATCGCGACGACGCGTGACAGGCCGACAATGCCCATCTTGGCGGCGGCATAGTTGGCCTGCGCCACATTGCCGATGAGACCGGCGGTGGAGCCGAACAGCACATAGCTGCCCTCGCGCTGCTCGCGGAAATGCTCGATCGTGGTCTTCACGATGTTGAACGAGCCGCGCAGGTGGACGGCGAGAACCGAGTCCCAGTCCGCCTCGGTCATCTTGTGGAGCGTCACGTCGCGCAGGATGCCGGCGGGGTTGATGACGCCGTGCAGGCCGCCCAGCTCGTCCTTGGCCTGCTCGACCATCTGCGCCACGTCCTCGATCTTGGCGACGTTGCCGCCATTGGCCGCGGCGGCGCCGCCGGCGGCGCGAATCTCGTCGACGACTTCCTGCGCCGGGCCGATCGAACCGTCTTCGGTGCTTGCCATGCCGCCGCCCAGATCGTTCACCAGCACCTTCGCGCCATATTTCGCGGCGGCGAGCGCGCATTCACGGCCGATGCCGCGGCCGCCGCCGGTGACGAGGATTGTCTTTCCCTCCAGGACCGCCATTATTCTGCTCCTTCCAGTCTGTGGCGCCTCTCCTTCCTTAATCCGGTGGACAAATCAATAGAGATACCTAAAACGGCGGGAAAACGGGGCGGGGAGGCGTGCGCCTGCCACATGGCATATCGTCGCGGCGGGCGACGCGAGACAGGAAGAAGGGCTGAACATGCTGCTTTCGGGCTACCGGGTCATCGAATCGTCCATGCTGCTGAACGGCGCGGCGACCGGTATGATGCTGGTCGACCTGGGCGCTGACGTCATCAAGATCGAAAGCCCCTTCCTGGGTGACTATCTGCGCCTGCCCGACACGCGGCACCTCCACCTGCAGGCGAGCAAGGGCAAGCGCAGCCTGGCGCTTGACATGAAGCAGGAATCGGGGCGGGAGGTGTTCCGCCGTCTGCTGGCGACGGCCGACGCCTTCGTCACCAATGCGGTAGCCGATCGCAACGACAGGCTCGGCCTCGGCTATCAGCAGTTGAAAGCCCTGAAGCCCGACATCGTCTATTGCCAGAATACCGGCTTCGGCGCGACCGGCCCGTTCCGCGAGGTGCCGAGCCACGGCCAGATGATGGACGCGATGGGCGGCGCGATCCCGATGAAGCTGGCCGATGACGGTCTGGTCTGGCCCGACGAGACCTATCTGCGCCGCGTCAATTCGATGGCGGCGGGCGGCGAGGGCACGACGATGGGCGCGATCTACGCCGCCTTCCACATCGCGGCTGGGCTCGCCCATCGCGAGCGGACCGGCGAGGGCTGCTATATCGACGTGTCCTCCGCCCATGCCGTCGCCGCCAGCGCCTGGGCCGGCGCGGTGGTGGAGAGCAACCGCCCGGAGCGTACGGGCTGGTGGCAGAATCCGGACAATTTGCGTCCCGTTGCCCGCTATCAGGCTTATCAGACGCGCGACGGCAAATATGTGCTGATCTGCCCGGAGGAAAAGAAATTCTGGCACCTGTTTTGCGACCTGGTCGACCGCACGGATCTCAAGGATCAGGAGCGAGGCGAGCCGCTGCGTCGCGAATTGCAGAAGGTGATGTGGACGCGCGACCAGACCGACTGGCTGGCGCTGGCGATCGAGCATCGTCTGCCGATCGGGCCGATCCACAATAGCCTGGAGGAGGTGCGCAACGATCCCCAAATCGCCAGTCGTGCGATGTTCGTGGAAGGCGAAGCCGACGGCAAGCCCTTCACCTATGTCGGCCAGCCGGCGCTGGTGAACGGGCAGGCGCCCACGAGCTTCACCCAGGCGCCCGAGCTGGGCGAGCATAATCGGGAGCTGCTCGGCGAACTGGGCTATGGCGCGGCCGATATCGAGCGGCTGACCGAAGAGAAGGTGATCGCCGCGCCGATCGTCAGCGATCATATCGCCAGCGCGATTTACGGCGAAGGCTGATCCCGGCCACGGCCCACGACTTTGCGCCGCTGCCGAGCGCCAATGAATTCCTGACCTGGCCCGTCGTCTGACGTCTGTTCACTAGACAGTCAATCTACCTTCTTGACAAGACGAATGGGCACACGCAGTGTCAGCTAAAGAGTTCAATGTTTTTGAGCGGAGAGGGATTTCGTGAAGCAAAATCTGCCGCGAGAAACGCTTCTTGAAATGTATCGGCGCATGCGCCGCATCCGCCTGTTCGAGGACTTGGCCGAAGAGATCCATCGCAACGGCGAAGTGCCCGGCACCTGCCATACGTCGCAGGGGCAGGAGGGCGAGATTGTCGGCGCCTGCATGGCGCTGCGCATCGACGACTACATGGTTGGGAACCATCGCAGCCATGGGCACCCCATCGGCAAAGGTGCGAAGCTGGATGGCCTGATGGCCGAGCTGATGGCGCGCAAGACCGGCGTTTGCGGCGGCAAGGGCGGCTCCATGCACCTCGCCGACTTCTCGGTCGGATCGCTCGGCGAAACCAGCATCGTCGGGTCGGGCATCCCGGTCGCCGCCGGTGCCGCGCTGGGCGCGAAGATGAAGGGGCTGGACCGCGTGTCGCTCTGCTTCTTCGGCGACGGCGCCTCGAACGAGGGCACCTTCCACGAAGGTATCAACATGGCGGCCAACTGGAAGCTGCCGGTGATCTTTCTGTGTGAGAATAACGGTTATGCGATCAGCACGCCGATCAGCACCACCGCGCAGGTCGAGAATATCGCCGATCGGGCGGTCGGCTACGGCATTCCGGGCGTCGTGGTCGACGGCCAGGATGTGCTCGCCGTCTTCGAAGTGGTGAGAGAGGCAGTGCACCGCGCCCGCGCCGGCCAGGGTCCGACGCTGGTGGAGGCGAAGACCTACCGTTATTTGGACCATGCCGCTAATCTGGGCCGAAACTTGGCGTATCGCACCGACGAGGAAGTCGCCGAATGGCGCGCCAAGCGCGATCCCATCGCCCTGTTTGACGAGCGCATCACCGGCGAGATGGGTATCAAGCCTGCCGAGCTTCGTCAGATCGACGATGAAGTGAAGGCCGAGGTCGACGGTGCGCTCGAATTCGCCCGGTCCAGTCCTTTCCCCGACGCCGAAGAGGCGTTCACCGACGTGTATGGCGATCGTCTCGCCGTCGACGCCTGATTCCCGGGGGGAGCTAGGACAATGGCAAGCAAGACTTTTCTCGAAGCGATCCGCGACGCCCAATATGAAGAGATGAAGCGCGACGACAGCGTCTTCATCATGGGTGAGGACGTGGAATCCAACATGTTCGGCACCTTCAGCGGGCTGAAGGAAGAATTCGGCGCGGATCGCGTCCGCAACACGCCGATCGCCGAAGCCGGCATGACCGGCGTCGCGGTCGGCGCGGCGATGGTGGGGATGCGCCCGGTCGTCGACTATACGATGGCGCCCTTCCTCTACCCCGCCTTCGACCAGATCATCTCGATGGCGTCGAAGACCCGCTATCTCTACGGCGGCCAGGGCGGCGTGCCGGTCGTGCTGCGCGCCAACATGATCTACGGTAATGCCAATGCTGCGCAGCATAGCGACCGGCCCTACAGCATGTTCATGAACATGCCGGGCCTCAACATCATCGTGCCGTCGAACGCCTATGAGATGAAGGGGCTGCTCAAAACCGCGATCCGCAACAATGATCCGGTCCTCTCGTTCGAGGACGTGGCGCTCTGGTCGTCCAAGTCGGAAATCCCCGACGAGGAGTATACCATTCCTTTCGGCATCGCCGACATCAAGCGCGAGGGCGAGGATGTCACCATCTTCGCGATCGGCGCGATGGTCAATCTGGCGCTGGCCGCCGCCGAGCAGCTGGCGAAGGAAGGGATCAGCTGCGAGATCATCGATCCGCGCACCGTGGCCCCGCTCGACCGCGCGACAATCCTCACGTCCGCACGCAAGACCGGCCGCTTCGTCGCCGTCGACAGCTCGTTTGAAATGTGCAGCGCCGCAAGCGAAGTCTGCGCGCTGGTCGCCGAGCAGGCCTTCTGGGACCTGCGCGGGCCGGTGAAGCGGGTCTGCACGCCGAACACGCACATCCCCTACAGCCCGTCGATGGAAAAGCAGCTCTATCCGACGGTCGAAAAGGTGATCGACGCCGTCCGTTCCGTGATGGCGTGACGGAGCAAACGGGAGGCGCATCGTGCTGATCGAATTCCGCTTGCCCCAGTTCGGCATGGGTATGACCGACGGTACAATCCTGGGCTGGCGCAAGCAGCCGGGTGACGCGCTTGCCAAGGATGAGCCCTTGCTGGACGTGGAGGCCGCCAAGGCCAATATCGAAGTCGGTTCGCCCGTCGACGGCGTGCTGAAGGAAATATTGGTGCCCGCGGACGCCAATGTGCCGGTGCAGACCGTCATAGCGCTGATCGAGACGCAGCCTGCTGCATCGGACGACGCGGCCCCGCCTGCCAAGGAAGCGGACGTGCCCGCGCCGGCGGCCGAGGTCGCCGAAGCCGTCCGCGCAAAGGCGACTCCGCTCGCCCGCCGCGCCGCGGAGGCCAATGGTGTCGACCTCGACTCGGTGCAGGGCTCCGGCCCTGGCGGCCGCATCCGCCGGGACGATGTCCACGCCGCCGCGCTGACCGGAAAGACCCCGGACGCGGGCCAGCGCGTCAAGGTGCAGGTGGAGCCGCGCGCCCGCCGCGCTGCCAAAGAACGGGGCATCGACCTCGCCCAGGTGACGGGCAGTGGCCCCAGCGGCCGCATCGTCGAGGCGGACGTGCGTTCGTGGAAGCCGGCCGAGGCAGCGCCCGCGCCCACACCGGCGGCGCCTGCCGCGGCGCCCGGGGCGGCCGCGACGTCCGAAGCCGTGCCGCACAGCAAGATGCGCCAGATCATCGCGCAGCGGCTGACCGAATCGAAGCAAACAATACCCCATTTCTACCTGACGGCGCATTGCGAGATCGACGCACTGCTGGCGGCCCGGGCGCGGATCAACGCTGCTTTCCCGGGCGAGAAGGTGTCGGTCAACGACTTCGTCATCAAGGCGGTGGCGAGCGCGCTGGTCAAGGTGCCCGACGCCAATGTCAGCTGGACGGACGCGGCGATGCTGCGCCATTCGGTCGCCGACATCGCCATCGCGGTGGCGACGGACGGGGGCCTCATCACGCCGATCGTGCGCGGAGCGGAGGCCAAGACGCTGCGGACGATCGCCGCGGAGGCCAAGGATCTGGCGGCTCGGGCGCGCAGCGGCGGCCTGTCGCCGCGTGAATATAAGGGGGGGGGCGCATCCGTATCGAACCTCGGCATGTTCGGGGTCGAAGAGTTCGGCGCGATCATCAATCCGCCGCACAGCTGCATTTTCGCGGTGGGCGCGGGGCTGGAAAAGCCGGTCGTGCGGAACGGCACACTGGCGGTCGCGACGGTGATGACGGTCACCTTGTCGGTCGATCACAGGGCAGTGGATGGCGCCGTGGCGGCGCAGTTGCTGTCCGCCTTTAAATCCTTCATTGAGGAACCTCTATCCCTATTGGCGTAGTGGAGGAGCGAGCGTTATGACGAAGATTCGGTTTAGGGAACATGACGGCACCGAGCATGTCGTCGAGGCGAATGACGGCGAGTCGGTGATGCGCGCTGCCATCGACAATGGCGTGCCGGGGCTTCAGGCGGAATGCGGCGGGAATCTCTCCTGTTCGACCTGCCACGGCTATCTGGAGCAGAAATTCTACGATCTGCTGCCCAAGCCCGATGAGAATGAGGAAATGCTGCTGGACGGGACGATCAATCCCGAGCCGACCAGCCGCCTGACCTGCCAGATCGTCGTGACCCCGGAACTGGACGGCATGGTCGTCCACTGGCCCGAATCTCAATATTGATCGCGAACGCGGATTTCCGCGGAGGGGACAGCCGGCCAGGCGGGCGACACGGTACTGATGTCGCTCTACGCCGCAAACCCCGCGATCGCGATCGGCTCCCGCTTGACCGGCGGCTCGATGGGGCAGGCATGGTCCAGCATCATCACCCGCGTCAGCCGGCCGAAGGCGGAGAAATAGGCACAAGACACGCCCAGCGCCGCGACCTGGTCGTCGCTGAAGAAGGTCGAGAGCTGTGCGAAATGCGTCTCGTCGATCGCCAGATGATCGGTTGCGAACAGTTCGGCGAACTCTACGGCCGCCTGGATTTCCGGTCCGTACAGTTCCGGGTGGTCGCGGAAGGCACCGATATTGTCGTAAAAGGCCTCGCCCAGTTCCGGCATCAGCCGCGCGGCGCGGCAGACCAGACAATCATTGGCGACAGCGATCCGCATGCGCACCGCTTCTCGCACGAGCGGGGGGAGCGGATTATCGGGCGAATAGACCGCGACCAGCAGCGCCTCCGATGGTGCGCCGAGCGCAGGATAGCTGGTGTAGAAGGCGCGCGATTCGATGCGGCCGTCATCTGCGAGGGGGATTCGTGCCATCACGTCACTCCTTTTCACTGGGCTGAATAGATGCCTATTTTGGAACCGAATGGCCCGAGGATCGCCCCATTTTCCTCTCAAACCTCCCGCCACCGCTTGAGTTCGACACATGTCGATTTATAGAGGTTACTAATTGGCCGCTCGATCGGCCACCGAAATCGGGCCGGGATTCGGAGAGGTTGCATGATCGTCAAGGACAGTTTCTTCATCGACGGCACGTGGACGGCGCCGGCGACCGGCCACCAGCTGAACGTCGTGTCGCCGCTGACCGAGCAGGTCATCGCCCATGTGCCCGAAGGCATGCCCGATGACATGGACGCGGCCGTCGCCGCCGCTCGCCGCGCCTTCGATACCGGCCCCTGGCCGCGCATGACCCCGGCCGAGCGGGGCATCATTCTACGCAGGATGGCCGCGCACATCCGCGAGAATATCGAGGCGATCACCGACACCATCGTCGCCGAGGTCGGCGTGCCCCGTACCGCCGTGCGCGCCAACAATGAAGCGGTTGCGCTGCTGCTCGACTATTATTCCAAAATGGCCGAAAATTACGCGATCGAGGATGTGCGCGACGGCCTGTTCGGCAAGGTCACGGTGCGCAGCGAGCCGGTCGGCGTCGTCGCCGCGATCGTGCCGTGGAACGGCCCGCTCTTCCTGCTGATGCTGAAATGCGCGCCGGCGCTGGCGGCCGGCTGCACCATCGTCGCCAAGCCGGCGGTCGAAACCCCGCTCTGCGCCTATCATCTCGCCGAAGCGGCGCTGGCCGCCGGCCTGCCCGAAGGCGTGCTCAACGTCGTCCAGGCCGATCGCGCGGCGGGCGAATATCTCGTCCGCCACAAGGGCATCGACAAGGTGTCCTTCACCGGCTCCACCGTCGCCGGGCGTGCCATCGCGTCGATCTGCGGCCAGGATCTCAAGCGCGTGTCGCTGGAACTGGGGGGCAAGTCGGCGGGCATCGTGCTCGACGATGCGCGGGTCGAGGATGTGGTGAACACGGTCGTGTCGCGCGGCCTTGCCGCCAATAACGGCCAGGCCTGCCTCGCCATCACCCGCGTCCTGCTGCCGCGTGGCCGCTATGACGAATTCGTCGAGGCGATCACCGAGAAGGTGAAGTCGCTCAAGGTCGGAGACCCGAACGACGTAGCGACCAATGTCGGCCCGCTCATCACCGCCCGCCAGCGCGATCGCGTCGAGAATTATCTCGCCATCGGCAAGCGCGAGGGCGCGCGCGCGACCGTGGGCGGCGGCCGCCCCAGCGCTTTCAACCATGGCTGGTTCGTGGAGCCGACCGTCTTCGCCGATGCGGACAACAGCATGACCATCGCGCAGGAGGAAATCTTCGGCCCCGTCGGCACGCTGATACCTTACGACAGCGAAGAGGATGCGGTGCGCATCGCCAACGACAGCATCTATGGCCTGGGTGGCGCGGTGTTCACCGCCGACGTGCCCCGCGCCTTCCGCGTTGCGCGCCAGATCCGCACGGGCATCTATGGCGTGAACGGCTATGCGCTCGACCTCGGTGCGCCCTTCGGTGGCTTCAAGGCATCGGGCCTCGGCCGCGAGATGGGCAAGGAAGGCTTCGAAGGTTTCCTCGAGAAAAAATCGATCTACGGCGTCGAACAGCCGGTGTGAGCGGGTTCGACTATATCATTGTCGGGGCCCTATGCCGCAGCGCCCTCGGTGCGGGTCAACCGATGCATTTCCGTCCCGCGGCGATGGGCGGGAGGGGCGAGGCTTCGGTCTATGTCGCCAGGGCGCAAATCGGCGGGCTGGCACGCCCTTAGCTTCGTAAAATCCCCGGCGAAACGGCGAATAAATTTCCTACTCCGGTAGTCTTCGGAAGGCCGCCGATGTGCGAACTTGCCAAAGCGCGGATCGCGGGCAGGCAGGATTTCGTCTGCCCCGAAGCCGCTTTAACAACTGGCGCGCGAGTAGGACAAAGCGAAAGGCGCGCCAGCGTGTCGCCGGCGCGCCTTCCCCCCTTTAGAAATTATAGGTCAATTCCACGCCGTAGATGCGCGGTTCGCCCACCGTTGCGGGCGCCAGATTGGCGCTGATGATACCGCTGGCATAATATTTCTTGTCGGTGACGTTCGTCGCGTAGAGCGAGATATTATAATGGTCGCCGATCAGATAGCTCGCCCGCAGGTTGAGCAGGCCATAGCCCGGCAGCTTCGGATCGGTGATCTTCTGCGCCATGTAGAAGGAGCTGATATGGTTATAGTCAGCCCGCAGGCGCAAGATCGCGTCATCGCCCAGATGGAAGTCGTAGGTGCCCGCCAGCGTATACTGCCATTCGGGCGAGAAGCGCTGGACTGTCGCGGCGTTGGAATATTTGACCTTCACATAGGCAAGGTTCGCTTCCAGCGTCAGCCCTTCCAGCGGGCGGGCAGTCGTCTCGACCTCGAACCCGTTTATCTTTGCATTGCCCAGGTTCACGATCTGCGTCGTGGTGGTCGGCACGGCCGGCGGCGCGAGAATGATCTGCTGCTGCACATCCTTGTAGTTCACATGATAGCCCGACGCGTTGACGCGCAGGTGGCGGTCGAACAGGTCGGCCTTGATGCCCGCTTCATAGTTGAACGCCTTGTCGGGATCAAAGACGGTCGACGAGGCGAAGTTCACCGCGCGCGGCTGCTGCCCGCCCGAACGCACGCCGTTGTTCGCCTTGGCATAGAGGAAGATGTCGTTGGCGATCTTGTAGTTGATGCCCGTGTCATAGGTGAAATAGCTAAACTTGTCGGTGCGATCGAGCAGGCAGGGGCCATCCGGCACCGTCGAAGTAATGATGTTCGGGCCTGGTGCATAGACGCACAGCCGGGTGAAGGTGCCCCGGTTGCGGCCCAGCAGTGACTTTGTGTCCCAAGTATAGCGCGCGCCAAGCGTCACCGACAGCCGGTCGGTGATCGATACATCACCATAGCCGAAGACCGACTTCGACTTGTTGTTCGCCTCCGCGTCGAAAGTGGTGGAGCCGGCGGGATTGCCGAACACCTTGGTGATGCCGGTGTTCACCTCGCTGCCCTTTTCCTGGAAATAATAGGCGCCCAGGATCCAGCTAAGTCTATTGTCGAAGCTCTTACCCAACAGCTGCAATTCCGCGGTCTTCTGCCTCTGCCGCTGGAAGTTCGTGGGCGTGAATTGGACCAGTGCAATCGAATCGGTGACAACGCCCGACGTGTTCTGGTTGATCGAGTCGGCCTCGGTCTTCAGCGCCGACAAAGTGAGCTTGGCGGTGACATTTTCGCTCACGTCATATTCCGCCGTGCCCTGCACATATTTGGTCAGGTTGCGGCCATGCGGCACGCCGTTGTTGCGCGGCGTGACCGGAATCAGGACGGAATAGAAGTCGTTAGCGCGTTGCGGCGAATTGCGGAACGTCGGCGTAGTGAAAGTGAAGGGGGAAAGCGACGTGATCGTCGTTGCGGTTATCTCACCCGTGACGTTGGTGACGAGCGCGCCATTGTCGCTGCTCTTGTAGAGATAGCCGCTCAAGTCCATGCGCAGGTTATCGGTCGGATGCCAGGCGAGGCTGAGACGATGCGATTCGCGTTCCACATCGTTCATCTTGATGCTGCCGATTGGCGTCAGGTTCGGTTCCTGCACGAAATAGCCGGTCGTGTAGCCGTCCCGCTTGCGATAGGAGCCGGCATAGCGGATCGCCAGCTGGTTCTCGACGATCGGGATGGTGATCGCGCCGGAGATCGAGCGCCCTTGGAAATTGGAGACTCCGGCATTGACGAAGCCGGTGAAGCCGCTGTCGAGATCAGGCTTCTTGGGGATGATGCGGATCGCGCCGCCGATCGTGTTGCGTCCGAACAGCGAGCCCTGCGGCCCGCGCAGCACCTCGACCCGTTCCATGTCGAGCAGGTCGCCCAGCACGCCATAGGCGCGCGCGACGTACATGTCGCCGATATAGACGCCGACCGACGGGTCGCTGGTGATATTGGGATCGCTCTGTACCTGGCCCCGAATGGTGATGACGGCCGAGTTCGGCGTGTTGGACGCGCGGCGGATGCCGAGGCCCGGCGTGCTGGAGGCAAGATCGGCGACGTTGACGATATTCTTCTGGGCCAGCGCCTCTCCGCCCAGCGCCGTCACCGAAACCGGTGCGGTCTGGATCGATTCCGCGCGGCGGCGGGCGGTGACGACGATGTCGTCGAAGCCGCCCGAAGACTGCGCGGCCTGTTCCTGCGGTACGGCGGTGTTATCCTGCGCCAGGGCTGGGGCAACGCTGCCGATCGCCGCGATGGCGAGCAGGCTAGAGCGGACGGTCAAAGTACTTTTCTTCATATTTTCCTCCCTACTATAAAATTCGAACCGTGCTCGTAGACAGCAGTCGAAATAAAACCTCAGACGTGCGGGTGCATGTATCGGCTTAATATTCAGATATTTTTGGGGCGCGGACGTCGCCTTGCGACTCCATCCACGCCTTTTCGCCGCCCACGGTTCCGCAATGTCGCGCGCGCGACAGGCAGCGCCACAGGCCATGAGTAATGGGCGCGCGGTAGAGGAAGGCGGCAATATACTGATCTTGGGAAGTATGGCGCAGCCAACTCGCTTCGAGCCGTGCGGCCTTTCTTATCTCTCCCTGCCTGCTTAAATATACTACTACTGGTACAGGTATCTCAATTCCGCGCGCTATGCAACCGCTATTGCGGCCGAGGGCGACGAAGGGCGCGACCAGCGGGAATGTGGGCGCGGAGGCTGGCCTAGCGCGCGTCTATCGATTAGCAATGGAGGATCCGGCCGGGGACGGCCGGCGAAACGGAGCAGCGGGACCGGAACGCGCGCAACGGTGCGCTGCTCCGGCCTCGTAAGGGCAGGACAGGTTGGGATGAAGCTCGCGGCAAAGATCGCGCGGCGCTTGGAGGATCGCATCCTCGCCGAAGGATGGCCGGTCGGCCACCAGATTGGTCGGGAAACCGACATGGCCACCGAGATGGGCGTTTCGCGCTGGACCTTTCGCGAGGCGGTGCGCATCCTCGAATCGTCGGGCTTCGTGGTGACACGCAAGGGTGCGCGCGGTGGCCTGTTCGTGGCGTCCAACGCGCATGACTTCGTGTGCCGGACGATCACCAACTATCTGGAGTTCGTGCAAATCAGCCCCGACGAATTCGCCAATCTCTTTCGCGGCTTTGGCAGTTTCGCGTTGATGGAGGCGATCGACACCCTCGCCGCGCCTGAACGAGCGAGATTGGCCGCGCAGCTCGCGGCCCTGCCCGAACTGCCCTTCACCGAGCAGGTGCAGTACGCGGCCGACATCCAGCATGCGCTGATCCGCGGCGCACGCAACCCGGCGCTGCTACTGTTCATGGATGCGCTGACGCGGATCACGATCCATGCGTCCATCTATTCCTCGCTGGACGACGCCGGATGGATGGCGTCGCTGCGCCTCAGCCTCGACCAGATCGTGCGGATGGCGACCGCGGTGCTGGCCTGCGACCGGCGGGCCGCGGAGGCGGCGAACGCCGACTTCGTTGAAACCTGCCGCAGGAAGTTCGACGCCTCGCTGATCCACAGGCGGCTGCCGCTGACGCCGGCGGCGACGGAGCGCGCCTATGCCGTCTCGCCCCCCGCGCGCGCGCCCAAGAAGGTCGACCGGGTGGAGCGCGAGATACGCGAGATGATTATCGAGGCGGGCTGGCCGGTGGGTGCCAATCTGGGTTCCGAGGTGGAGCTGGCCAAGCGGTTCGGGGTCGGGCGACCAGTGCTGCGCGAGGCGCTGCGTTCGCTTGAGCAGATGGGGGTGATCGCAATGGGACGGGGCAGCAGCAGCGGATTGCGCGTGGTGTCGCCCGATCCCGCCGCGATCGCCCAGGCGTGCTGCCGCCACCTGCGGCGCGAAGGGCTGACGCCGGTGCACGCGCCGCCGCTGCTCGCCATCCTCCAGGAGCTGGGCGTGCGGGACGATCGCCCGTCACGCCTGCGCGGGCTGTTCGCCCATGTGCTCCAGTTGGACTGCGTCGCCTGAACCGAGCATAGAGGATGGGGGCACCGTCGAGGGCCCCCATCATACCGTCATATCCCGCCGGCCGCCGCGGCTGTGTCGATTCGGGGCCGTCGCACTTCCCGACAGCGACCGAGTAGAGTTTGCGTGCTATTTCGCCGGAAAGCGGACTACAGGTTTGATAACGGCGCCGCGCGTCGCGTCATCGATCGCGCTGTTGATGCTGTCGAGATCATATAGGGTCACCAGCTTGTCGATAGGAAAAGTCCCGGCACGAATGTCTTCAATGAACTCGTTAATTGTGCCAACGGGATCACCATCGCCTAGCAAAGTTCCGTTGATGGTGACCCCCTTCATGAAGGTCATGGGTGAGATGGTCACTTGGGCGGATGGGTCAATGACCGCTCCGGATACCACGCAACTGCCGCCTCTTCCTAGAACCGCAATCGCCTGTTCCATCACTTTAGTGCTGCCAGTAGCTTCGAAGGCGTGGTCCACACCTTCGGGGCAGATCTTCGTTACCTCCGCAACGGCGTCTTCCACCTGGCTTGCATTTATGCAGTGGGTCGCGCCGAACACCTTGGCCAACTCCAGCCGACTTTCGTGAAGATCCACTGCGATGATGATGGAGCAGCCTGCCTTCCGCGCCATGTGGGCGGCCGCGAACCCCAGCGCACCCATCCCGAATATCGCGATGCTCGAGCCGGCACGGGGCTTCAACCTGTTGCGAACCGACCCGCCGCCCGTGAGGATGCCGCATCCGAGCGGAGCGAGCAGTTCGAGGTTTACATCCTTCGAGACCTTGATGGCGTTGCGATCGTTTGCAATCGAGTAATTGGCGAAGGACGACTGCTGATGATAGCTGCCATAGATGGGTGCGCCGTCCAGCGAATGAAGCGCGTGAGAGCCATCGAGCCTCGTTCCGCTGAAATTTCCGAGAAATGAAGCGTTGCAATAGGCTTCATGTCCTTCACGGCAGTTCCGGCACTCGCCGTCCGAATAATATGTCATGATAATATGGTCACCGGGAACGAAGGAGGTGACTGCGGACCCCACACGTTCCACAACACCTGCTCCCTCATGCCCCAGAGCGATCGGCTTCGTGCCCATTCCGCTTCCTACCGGGGCATCGCGCAGAGTGATGTCGGTATGGCATATACCAGTCGCTACGTTCCTAACAAGTAACTCATTTGGCGCGAGATTCTCCGCCAGTTCCACCTCCTGCACGACAAGGGGTTCGCCGGCTTCGACAGCCAGTGCTGCGATTATCCTCATTCGATTATCTCCTGATCCCGATATCAGCGATTATTAAGCGGCGACAACGGCCATCACCCCGGTCGCATGTCAAGCGGTTATGATCTACGCTCCATAAATGGAAACATGAGCAAAACCGGCTCTCGCGTCCTACCTCGGCGTTTCGCGAAGAGGCCTGTTTTGCTGCAGGGAGGGAGTGAACCGATGACCGGAACCGCCCTCGACGTACCCCGTCTCAGCCGAGAAGTTCGAGCGAGGCAGAGGCAGGGGAGCGCAATGAGCTTATCCTATAGCGGGTAAGCATCCAGCCCCATCCGCTTGCCTGGATGGCAAAAACAGGTAAATCAATAAGCGGCAAAGCAGATGCTTGAGCGGAAGTCCGCCGACCGGCTCGGCCAGGAGAAAGGCATGTCTCGAGCAACCGCAGCGCCATCACTAGCCGAACCAATGGACTATGAGCGGCCCGCGGCGTGGAAGGTGATAGCGGTCCTGATCCTGGCGGAAATCTGCGGCACATCTGCACTGGCGATGCCGATCCCCGCCCTGTCCGCGTTTTTGCACACCTATGGCAGCGCGATTGCCGCGGGGTGGATCATGTCGTCCTTCCTGCTGGTATCTGCCTCGGTGGCAGCTTTGTGCGGCAGCCTCGGCGACCGCTTTGGCCGCAAGCCGGTGATGATGGCGGTCCTTGCCGTGGTGTTCGTTGGAAGCGTGATGAGCGCGCCTACCGAGTCTTTTGGCTGGGTCGTCGCGGGCCGTTGCCTTCAAGGGGCCGCCGGGGCAACCATTCCGCTGTCGCTTGGCCTGGTTCGCGAAGTCCTGCCGCCGCATCGCGTATCGTTCGGGTTCGGGATCATCCTCGCCAGTTCCTCCGCCGCTGCGGCTCTCGGCTTTCCCATTTCCGGCTACATGACCGACAATTACGGTCCGTCGAGCATCTTCTGGTTTGTTGCTCTGTTCGCGGTATTCGCACTGGTCGGCATCGGCCTGATCCTGCCACGGCCTGTGCGGTCTGATCCTTCCGGGCAGGCCATAGACTGGGTCGGCGGGATTGTGTTCGCACCAGCAATCGCCCTCCTCCTGCTCGCCATCAGTGCAGGGCGGCAGGCTGGATGGCTCGCCGATCTGGCGTGGCCCATGGCAATCGCGGGCCTGTTCCTGCTTGCATTCTGGTTCAGGCACGAAAGCCGGCATGCTGCGCCGCTCATCAATGTGCGCCTGCTGTCCAACCGGTACTGCGGCGTCGGGCTGGTCGTGATCGCCCTGGTCGCGGTAGGGGCATTCCAGATTTCCGAAACGGTCTCCCTGCTGCTGCAGCAGCCGACCTGGACGGGCATCGGGTTCGGCATGACCGCGACGTTGGTCGGGCTGCTCAAGCTACCCACGACAGGCGCGGGCGCGTTGTCCTCGCTCGCCACCGGGTGGTTTGCCGGACGCTGGGGGGCCGTTCCCTGCACACTGGCGGGGGCCTCGATCGTGGCCGCGTCCAGTTTCGCGGCGCTGCCCTTCCTTGACTCGCTGGCCATCGTCGCTGTGGCACTTCTGACGATCAATATGGGTCTGGCCGTGGCTCTCACGTCCGTTCCGGTGCTTCTCGCGTTGGGGACGCCGCAGGACCGGACCAGCGAAGTGATGGGGGTGATGGCCGTGGTCCGCTCGCTTTTTCAAGGAGTGGGGGCGCAGGTCGTTGCGGTCATCCTGGCGAGTTGGGTGGTGATCGGTCCCAACGACGTGCACTATCCGGCCGCCACAGCGTACCGCGGGGCTTTCGTTTACATCGGGCTGATAGCGATCCTCATGATCCTGGCCGTGATCCCGCTGTTGCGCCGCGGCTGCCTGCGCCAAGCCCAATGACCGCGCTTGATCGTCGCCATGTAGCCGTCCGCCGCGACTTTGGCTTCGTAAACCGGGCTGCCGGTGCCGTCGGGCACGGTGCCGCCGCGAATGACGATGCCGTATCGGGTGGTCGTTGGAGGGTTGGAAACGCTGCCAGCCTTACCCGGTCTGACGTCGCACGCGCACAATTTTGACCAGCGGGTCAGATAATATTGACATGCCGGTCGTACGGGTTGCATATCGTGATGCGCATTTGATTCGTTGAAGAGACAGACGCGCGCTTTGTTGGGAGATGATGAGGGGCTTATCCGACGCCTTGCTGTTTCAGCATGACAGCGTTCGGCATCCAACATCCGGTTTGAGCAATTATGGTCCGGTGCGCTGAGTTCCGGATCCTTCTATTTAGTATGCAGGTTGCAGAACTTGGCCGAATCGAGCGGTCAAGAACGGCAGTGGCTGTTTTAAATATAACCATGTGCGGGCTTTAACGTTTCCGCAAAACAAGAGGAGGGGGAATGAAACGGTATGGCATGCTTCTTATTGGCGTGGCTACATCGGCAATAAGTTCTTCGGTATACGCACAGAACTCGGAGTCTGCGGGAGCTTCGGCCTCAGAGTCCGGCGATATCGTGGTGACCGCGCAGCGCCGCGCGGAGCGAGCGCAGGACGTGCCGATCGTGATCAGCGCCTTCTCGCCAGAACGCCTCGAACAACTCAACGTCACCGAACCGCAGGATCTTTACGGGACCGTACCGTCGCTCGTGTCTGGAACGCAGGGACAGGCGGTGCGCGATGTGCAGTCCTACTCGATCCGCGGCCAGTCTACAGGCTTCCTCGCGTCGCCCGGCGTACAGACTTATCTGAACGAGGTGCCGGTGCCGTCGTCGATCTCGCTCAATCTTCAGGGCGGCCCCGGCATGTTCATCGACCCTGAGAGCGTCCAGGTGCTGTCCGGCCCGCAGGGCACCCTGTTCGGGCGCAATACTACTGGCGGCGCAGTGCTTTTTACCGCGAAGCGGCCGTCGAATGACTTCAACGGCTATATCGAAGGCGGTATCGGCAACCTGAAGCTGCGCAGCGTCGAGGGCGCGATCAACGTTCCGATCGTCGATGACAAGCTGATGGTCCGCGTTGCGGGCGCCTACCAGGATAGGCGTGGTTTCACCCATGACTTGGTATGGGACAAGTACCGTGACGACACCCATTACTATACCGGCCGGGTTGGCATCCTGTTCAAGCCGACCGAGCGGATCGAGAACTATCTGCTGGCCTATGGCACCCATTCGTCAAACAACGGCGCGGGCTTCGTCAACACTGGCTTCAATTATCCCGGCCTGATTGCGGCGGGCTTTTGCACCGAAGGCACACCCACGGCGCAAATCGTCTCGTGCAACGCCTATCGGCAGCAGACCGCGATACAGCAGGCAAACGGGCCACGCACGACCAGAGCGGACGTCGATGGATTTAGCAAGATCGAAACTTGGGGCATAATTAACAACACGTCGTTTGAGTTGTCTGACGAGATAACTTTGCGCAACATCGTCAGTTACCAGCGTCTCAAGGATAATTATGCGGGTGACAGCGACGGTACGCCGTTTCAGCAGGCGGGATTCACTCAGGACGCCGCTCAGCCCAACTTTCCGATCGCCGGCTTTGCCGACTTGTACGGCCTTCCCGCCACGCCGGGCAATGTCTATCAGAACGGAACCAACAATACGCAGCCGCGCGATGACATAGAGCAGGTTACCGAGGAGCTGCAGCTTCAAGGCCATGCTCTTGACGACCACCTGAATTACTCGGTGGGCGGCTTCTACTACAACGCGACGCCGGCCGGGCCGTGGCGGGCGCGATCCGCGCAGTTCTGCCCGGGCGCCTATACCGGTCAAGCTGTAAGTGGCAGAACGCCAGCAGGCCGGGCTTTCAGTTGCATCGCGTCGAACAGCCGCTCGGGCGTAAGCAACCGTTCGGAAGCGCTATACGCTCAAGCGACGCTCGACCTCGGCGCCTTCTCGCCTTCGCTCGAGAGTCTCCGGTTGACCGCCGGCTACCGGTACACGTGGGACCGGATCAAGGGATCCGCCGTAAGCTGGTCGACCCAGTCGACGCCGCCCGGCTTCACCTGCACTTCCGGCACCGCCGCCGGCAGGGTGGTGCCTGCCGGCCAGGACCCAGCCACATTCTGCGTTTACACTGCCAATCTTAAAAGCAGTGCACCGACCTGGACATTCGGGCTCGACTATCGGCCGCTTCGCGACCTTCTTGTTTATGGCAAGGTCAGCCGTGGATACAAGGCAGGAGGATTCAATACTGTCGCAGTGCGGCCCGAGACTACAATTTTCCTGCCCGAGAAGCTTACCACTTATGAGGTGGGCTTCAAGTCAGACGTGCGGCTGGGGAGCATTCCGTTCCGCTTGAACGCCACCTATTACTACTCCAATTATGACAACATTCAACGACCGGGTGGTGATTTCAATCCTGCCAACGGTGCCGGTGGCGCTGCGATCTTCGCTGCCAAGGCGACCATTCAGGGTGTCGAGCTGGAGAGCTCAATCCGGCCAACTGCCGGTGTCGAGATCGGTGGTACGTTCAGCTATACCAAGGGATCTTACAAGCGATATAACGCCCTTTCGTTCGGCGGCACCTACTGTAACGGTCGAGTGCCATTCCTGGGCGTCGCCGACTATAGCTGCGCGCCATTCCAGTTCATTGTTCCGTACATCTACAACATCTACACCAGCGTCGACCTGCCACTGCCGGAAAGCCTCGGCAAGGCTAGTCTGTATGTCAACTACTCCCATGTCAGCGGCCAATATAGCGCACCTCAACCGTTCGAGCCGGGCGCTCGCCTCGACGGTTACGGCCTCCTGAACGCCTCCTTGAAGGTGGCAGGGGTCGCTGGCTCGGGCTTCGATCTGACGCTGTTCGGCAATAATCTCGCCAACAAGCTGTTCCGCGTGAGCAATTCCAACTCATCGACCAGCAACTACTTCGGAACGCTGTATGGCGAGCCGCGGACCTATGGCGTGAGGCTGCGCTATCGCTTTGGGGGGTAAGCGAGCGGAGTCCAACCTGGCCACCCCGTTCCGTCGAAGGTTCGGGGTGGTCCGTTATGCCTGATCGGCGGCGTCAAGCGAAGCGCCACACCAGGTTCCCGGAGCGTCACGCAAAGAGAGATTATGACTGGTCGAGCGGCGGACAATGATCTTGGGACCAGAAACACCGGACGCGCTTCTGGGCGCTGGCATTGCCTCTCATGGCCGATGCGCTCGCGGACGCGGACCGGCACGTCTTTTCAGTCCTGATATCTGACATCAAACCCGAGTTCGGCGCCACTGACGCCATCATGGGGACGATCGGCGGACCCGCCTTCATCATCAGTTATGTCCTTTTCGGCATACCCCTTGCGCGGCGGTCTGCAACGCATGGACCACGTCCAGGCTAACGTGCTCCCGGACATCCACGTTGATACCGGGGTTCCTGTCGAGAAAGCGGGCCAGTAGGCGCGGGAACACGCTGGAGGCGGCGGACATATGGGCCTGTATCCGAATGCAGCCTTGCACGCCTTCGCGAAAGGCTTCCATGTCCAGCATCATCCGCTCGAACAGCGAGAACAGGTTGCGCAAATGTGCCAGCAACGCGTCGCCGGCGGGGGTCAGGGTAACCCCGCGGTCGTGCCGATCCCATTGCCATGAACAGATCCTCGAGCTGGGCGGGTGTCACGCTGGCCACGACTGCGCTTCGCCGGGGCCGCATCTCGATCAGGCCGGTAGTGGCCAATTGACGTAGTGCTTCGCATACGGGGGTGCGCGACACTGATAGCGTTGAGCGAGATGTTGTTCGTCCAGCCGGGGTCCCGGCGCGAACTCTCCGGAAAGGATGGCCTCCGCCAAAGCGTCGGCGAGCTTGTCCACCGTCGTCCCGCTCGACACGCCACATCCTCGTTCGCGTTGGGCAAACCCCGCGCTCCTGGATGCGGCGCGTAAACCTTGCATACAAATATGACGTCCAAGCAACAATCCCGTTGCCGAGTCAAAAATTGTATGAAAGTCTGACACGGCGCATACAGAATTGTAGTCAACAGGTGTGATGCGCGTGTTCGCAAGAGGGGGTGTCTGGGCGCAACCAAGAGGGAGCGACCCAACATGCGAACGATTAAGGGGATTTCCGCGCTGCTGCTGGCAGCTTGCAGCAGCATCGCATCGGCCGAAGGCTGGCAACTGCACGGCTTCGGCGATGTCTCGGTCAAGAATGATTATGTCACGCCGCGCGGTCTGGTGGTTACCACCAAGGGCGTGACCGTTCAGGTTCTCAACGGCCTGGTAGCGGTGGCGCCGGGCGGCGTTGCCTTTCATGCCGGCACCTGGCTCGACATCAATCCGGGCTATAGCAAGGCGGACGGCAATATCACCGCCGTCAACGAGTTCGATTACTTCTTCGGGGTCGATTATGACATCCTGCCGAAGCTGAACGTCGGCGTCGAATATAGCGAGTTCATCAGCGGGCAGCCCTCGGTAGCGTTCAAGAACGAGCACAACATCGAATTCCACGCGAAATACAAGGACAGCGCCGACAAGGGTTTCACGATCAACCCCTATGCAAAGCTGTTCTGGGCGGCCTGGAGCAAGTCATCGACGGTGGTGCTCGGCAAGGCCGGCGACACCTTCGATATCGAGCTTGGCGCGGTGCCGACGGTCAAGGCCGGCGCGCTCACCCTGTCGGCGCCGACCTGGGTCACGGTGGGGCCCAAGACCTATTGGGGCACCGGCGCGCTGAAGGACGGCAATGTCGGCGTCATCAGCACCGGGTTCAAGGCAAGCACGCCGGTCACGCTGTTCAAGGGCGGCGCAAATGCGTCGATCTATGGCTTCGCCCAATATTATCATCTCGTGAACGACAATCTCGTGCTCGCGAAGGCGATCCTCAACGGAGGGTCCAGCAGTCGTGATCAGCTCCAGTTTGGCGCGGGTATAAGCATCGGCTTCTAGGAGAAACGGACAAGCGACGGCGCGGGGGCTCCCGGTTTAGGAGTCCCCCAGCCACGGTAGCGAAGGAGGCACGGATGACGAGTGTTCCCGCCAGACCGTATGATTTCGATCTTCAGCCCGGCAAGGCCGCGATGCTGATCATCGATATGCAGCGCGACTTCATGGAGCCGGGCGGCTTCGGGGACGCGCTCGGCAACGACGTTTCGCAACTGCGGCGTACGATCGCGCCCCTGAAGGCGCTGCTCGCGGTGGGCCGTGCGGCGGGCATGCTGATCATCCACACCCGCGAAGGCCACAAACCTGACCTGAGCGATTTGCACGAAACCAAAAAGGCGCGCGGGCGGGGCGCGATAACGATCGGCGACGTCGGCCCGATGGGCCGTATCCTGGTGATCGGCGAGCCTGGCCACGACATCATCCCCGAACTCTATCCGATCGTCGGCGAGCCGGTGATCGATAAGCCCGGCAAGGGCGCCTTCTACAACACTGGGCTTTCCGACTTGATCGAGGAGCATGGCATCGCCCAGCTCATCGTCTGCGGGGTCACCACCGAGGTGTGCGTCCACACCACGGTGCGCGAGGCCAATGACCGCGGTATCGACTGCCTCGTGCTGTCGGACTGCACCGGTTCCTATTTCCCCGAGTTTCATGAGGTCGCGTTGCGAATGATCGTCGCCCAGGGGGGCATTTTCGGATGGGTTGGCGATTCCACGGGCGTCATTGCCGCGCTCACCGCACCGGCGGAGCCGGCATGAACGGAATGTTCACCGCGATTTCCGGACCGGCAGACATTTCCACCTGCCCTGAGATCGCTCAAGCAAGGGGGTTTGCATCATGACGAGCGTTTCCACGGCCGGCCCGAGTCCGGCGAAACTGCCCTGGTGGACACCGGGGGACTGGAATGCCTTTTTCGGCTTCGGCACCAACATCCTCGTCAATGTGCTGGTGCTGACCGGCCTGTTGCGTTTCGTCCTCAAGCTCCCCGATCCGATCATCTTCGGCCGGATTCTGCCGGCGGTCGGGCTGATGCTATTTCTCAGCACGATCTATTATGCCTATCTCGCCCGCAAGCTAGCGATCAAGGCGGGGCGTGACGATGTCTGCGCGCTCCCCTCGGGGATCAGCGTCCCGCACATGTTCGTTGTCGTCTTCGTCGTGATGCTGCCGATCCTGATTGCCAGCGGCAATCCGATCGACGCGTGGAGCGCGGGCCTCACCTGGGTGTTCGTCCAGAGTTTCGTGCTGATGATCGGCGGCTTCGCGGCCCCGCTCATCCGGCGGATCACGCCGCGCGCTGCGCTGCTCGGTTCGCTGGCCGGCATCTCGCTGACTTTCATCTCGCTCAGCCCCGGCGCGCAGATCTTCATGACACCGGTGATCGGGGTTACCTGCCTTGCCGTGATCCTGGCAAGCTGGCTCGGCAATTACCGCTATCCCGGCGGCATTCCCGGCGGCTTGATGGCGATCCTGGCGGGTTCGTTGATTGCTTGGGGCGGGCACCTGCTCGGTTTCGAGCTGGGTGGTATCGGCCCCGACAAGGTGACCGGAGCACTCGCCGATTTCGGCTTCCATCTGCCGCACCCGGCGATCGCCGAGGTGTTCGGCGGCTTCAAATATATCGGCGTCATCCTGGTCACCGCGATCCCGTTCGGGATTTACGACCTGGTCGAGGCGATGGACAATGTCGAAAGCGCTGAGGCGGCGGGCGACCATTTCCCCACGACCCGCGTGCTGACCGCCGATGGCGTCATCAGCTTGATCGGCTGCCTGATGGGCAACCCGTTCATCAACGCGGTCTATATCGGCCACCCCGGCTGGAAGGCGATGGGCGGCCGCACCGGCTATTCGGCAGCGACTGGCGTCATGATGCTGCTGCTCACCTGGTTCGGTGTCATGGCGCTGATGATGGCGATCATCCCGGCTGTCGCGCTGCTGCCGATCCTGCTTTACATAGGCATGCTGATCGGCGCCCAGGCCTTCCAGGAAAGTCCGCACAAACATGCTCCCGCCGTCGTGCTGGCGATCGTCCCGACGATCGCGGCATGGGGTACCACGCAGATCAACAACGCGCTGGGGGCTGCCGGCACCGATGCGGGGAAGGTCGGCATGGACGTCCTCGCCAACAACGGCGTGCTCTATGAGGGGCTGCAGATACTGGGGCATGGCGCCACGCTCTGCGGCATCATCCTGGGATCGATCGCTGTGATGATCATCGACGGTAAGCTGGCCAAGGCAGCGGCCTTCGCGGCGGTCGGTTCGCTGCTTACCTTCTTCGGCCTCATCCATTCGGAAGCGATCGGGATCATGAAGATGCCGTCGGTGGCCGCGGCCTATCTGGTCGTCGCGTTCTTCCTCTACGCCTGCTCGCTCAAAAAGGCGCATGAGGCGGCGTCCCTCGAACCGGCGGTCACGACCGCGTGAGTACCGGACGCGCGACTCTGGAGGATGTCGAGCGGCTGGCGAAGATGGCGGGGCTGGAGATCAGCCCCGCCTATCTTCGGTCGGTTCACCTCAACCTGTGCCTCCTGCTCGATCAGGCCGCGTTGTTCGTTGACCAGCCGCTCGACCCGATCGTCGAGCCCGCGCCGGTCTATCGTCCATGAAATTGCTCGATTATCCGGTCGACCTGATCGGTATCGCCACGATCGCCCGCGGCGTACGTGAGGGGCGGCTGTCGGCGGTTGCCCTGATCGAGAGCCGGCTCGCCCGGATCGAGCGGCTCAACCCCCGGTTCAACTGTTTTACCGAGATACTGGGCGAGCGCGCCCGGCGCGAGGCCGAGGCGGTCGATGCCCTGGTCGCGGCGGGCCGCGATCCAGGCCCGCTCGCCGGCGTCCCGTTCGGCGTAAAGGATAATTATGATGTCGCCGGACGGATCACTACCGCAGGGTCGATTATCAATCGCGATCGGGCTGCGGCGGCAAGCGATGCGGTACTGCTCCAGCGGTTGACAGCGTCAGGCGCGGTCCTCGTCGGCACGCAAAATATGGACGAGTACGCCTATGGCTTCACCACTGAGAACCACCATTATGGGCCGACCCGGAACCCGATCGATACCGAGCGGAGCGCTGGCGGTTCATCGGGCGGATCGGCGGCGTCGGTTGCGGCGGGCCTGTGCGATTTCTCGCTCGGCACCGACACCAATGGATCGATCCGGGTGCCGTCGTCCTTCTGCGGCATCTTCGGGCTGAAGCCTACCTTCGGCCGGCTGCCGCGCACCGGCACCTTTCCCTTCGTCCATGAACTCGACCATCTCGGGCCGTTCGCGCGCAGCGTCGCCGATCTCGCCCTGGTCTATGACATGGTGCAGGGCTTCGATGCGGGCGACGCCGCCTGCGCCGACCGACCCGTCGACGCGGCGCGTCATGGTCTCGACATAGCCTGGACGGGCAGCACCGCGCTGCTCGACGGCTGGTTCGACAGCATGGCCGATGCGCAGGGGAGGGCGGCGGCGGCGTGTGTCGCCGAAGTGTTTGGCGTGACGACACGCGTCAGCCTATGCGGCGCGCAGGCGCGCGCCGCCGCTTTCGTGATGACCTCGGCCTCCGGGGGCAATCTTCATCTCGAATCGCTGCGCCACCGCGCCGCCGATTTCGATCCCGCGACGCGCGACCGGCTGTTGGCCGGCGCGCTGCTGCCGGCCAACGCCGTGCTGCAGGCGCAGCGCTTCCGCTCGTTGTTCCGCGAACAGGTGCTGGAGGCGTTTCGCCACCATGATCTGCTGATCGCGCCCGCGACGCCCTGCGCTGCGCCCCTGCTCGGTCAGCCGACGATCGAAGTCGACGGCAAACCGGTGCCGACTCGCGCGAATATCGGCCTGCTCACCCAGCCGCTCAGCTTCATCGGCCTGCCGATCGTCACCGTGCCGATCACGAGCGATGCGCTGCCGATCGGCGTCCAGCTGATCGCGCCGCCCTGGCGTGAGGATCTGGCGCTCCAGGCGGCCGCGCATCTCGAACGGAGCGGCCTCACCCATGTTCAGTCGGGGCTACCATGCTGATCAACGATCCCGCGACGCTGGCTGCCGTCACCGCCGCGTTCCATGCCTATGAACATGCCTTGATGGCGAACGACATCGATACTCTCGATGCGCTGTTCTGGCCGTCGGAGCTCACGGTGCGGATCGGCCCGGGGCAAAATCTCTATGGGATCGAGGCCATCCAGGCCTTTCGCATAGGGCGGGTCGGTGGATCGCCGCCACGTAGCCTGCTGAAGACGGTGATCACCAGCTTCGGCACCGACTTCGCGACGGCCAACACCGAGTTCCAACGAGTCGGCGCAAGCGCGCCGGGGCGGCAGAGCCAGACATGGGTGCGCTTTCCGCAGGGCTGGCGCGTAGTGAGCGCACATATCTCCATGATGAGCGAGGGCCATTAGATGAGCCTTCCCACGCTGCTCGATCTCGCCGCGATCCGCAGCCTCTATGCCCAGGGGCGCATCACGCCGCACAGCTTGGTCGAGACGCTGTCGGCGCGGATCGAGGCCGCCGATCCGGCGGTCTTCGTTACCCGTGCGACACTGGCCGACATGCACGCGCAGGCCGATGCGCTGGTCGCGCGCGCACCGACGCCCAACAGCCTGCCACTCTGGGCAATGCCCTTCGCGGTGAAGGACAATATCGATGTCGCGGGCTTCCCGACGACAGCCGCGTGTCCGGCCTTCGCGCATGACGTCGTGGCCGACGCCGAAGTCGTCGCCCGGTTGCGCGCGGCCGGCGCGATCATGATCGGCAAGACCAATCTTGATCAGTTCGCGACTGGACTCAACGGTACCCGTTCGCCCTATGGCGCGCCGCGCTCGGTGTTCGACGCGGACTATATTTCGGGCGGGTCGAGTTCGGGCTCGGCGGTCGCGGTCGCCGCCGGGCTCGCGGCTTTCTCGCTTGGCACTGATACGGCGGGGTCGGGCCGCGTGCCGGCGGCGTTCAACAATATCGTGGGCATTAAGCCGACGCCAGGCCTGCTCAGCAGCAGCGGGGTCGTACCTGCTTGCCGCAGCCTCGATTGCATCAGCGTCTTCGCATTGACGGTGGGTGACGGCGCCGAGGTCCGCCGGATTGCCGAGGGCTTTGACTCCGCCGACCCCTATTCGCGCCACGCGAAACCGGGGGCCTTGCCCCAGCGCGGGCTAAGAGTCGGCGTGCTCAAACCCGCGGATCGCGAATTCTTTGGCGATAGGGAGGTGGCCCGGCTCTATGACGAGGCGATCGCCCGGCTTGGCGAAACGGTTGTGGAGATCGATTTCGCACCGTTCCGCGAAACTGCGGCGCTTCTCTATAACGGTCCCTGGGTCGCCGAGAGGACCGCGGCGTTCGAGAGCTTCCGCGTACCGCTCGACGCGGTCGATCCCAGCGTCGCGGCGATCACCATGGGCGGTGCCGGGATGAGCGCCATCGACGTCTTTCGCGGCCAATATGAACTCGAGGCGCTTAAGCGCCGCGCCGAAGGCGAATGGGCGAAGGTCGATATATTGCTGCTGCCGACCGCGCCCACCACCTATCGTGTCGGCCAGATGCTCGCCGATCCGATCACGCTCAACAGCCGGCTGGGTACCTACACCAATTTCTTCAACCTGCTGGGCCTGTCGGCGATCGCGGTACCGGCGGGCTTCCGGATGGACGGGCTGCCTTTCGGCGTGACGCTGGCAGCACCGGGCTTCTGCGATGCCGCGCTTGAACCGATCGCCGATCGTCTCCATCGGGCCGCAGCCACGGGCATGGGCCGCGAGCGGGACGCACGGCTCCCCGCAGCGCAGTCTGCCGTCACCAAACCCTGCGACGACAGGCTCAATATCGCGGTGGTTGGCGCGCACCTGTCGGGCATGGCGCTCCATTACGAGTTGATAGCACTCGATGCGACATTGGCCGGCCGGGCGAAAACGACGGGCGACTATCGCCTATTTGTGCTGCCGGGCACGACGCCACCCAAGCCGGGGCTCGTCCGTGATCCGGGCTATGACGGTCCGGGGATCGAGATCGAGGTCTGGTCACTCGCCCCGGCGGCCTTCGGGCGCTTCGTCGAGAAGATTCCAGCCCCGCTCGGTATCGGCAAGGTGAGCCTCGCCGATGGCGGTGACGTCTCCTGCTTCCTGTGCGCCCAGGCGGCGATCAGTGAGGCAACCGAGATCACCGCTTTCGGCGGCTGGCGTGGCTATGTCGCGTCATTGGGCGTTGGACAGCCACAGCCGGCCTAGCGCTCAGACATGAACGAGGTGCGCCACGTTCGCTGCGCTATCCTCACTCGTCTTGCCTTCCTTCACGATCCGGCCACGCTGCATGACGAAATAGCGATCGGCAAAGGACCAGGCGAAGTCGAGATTCTGCTCGACGATCATGATCGCGACGCCGAGTTCGGTGCGCACGCGCAGCAGCGCGTCCTCGATCTGCTGGACGATATTGGGCTGAATCCCCTCGGTCGGCTCATCGAGCAACAGCAGCGACGGCTGGCCTGCCAATGCCCTCCCGATTGCGAGCTGCTGTTGCTCGCCGCCCGATAGAACACCCGCTTTGCGGTTGGCGATCTGGGTCAGTTTGGGGAACAGGTCATAGACCATATCGGGGATTTTCTTCGGGCCCTTGAAGCCCTTTCGCGCGAGCGCCGACAGGCCGACCTTGAGATTCTCGGTAACGGTCAAATGCGGGAACACATGGCGTCCCTGTGGCACGAAGCCGATGCCGGCGCGCGAGCGTTCATGCGCGCTCATGCCGGTGACGTCGTCACCATTGATATAGATATAGCCGCCGACGGCCGGCAACTGGCCCATGATCGTCTTCATAAGCGTCGTCTTGCCGACACCGTTGCGGCCGAGGATCGTCGCAGCCTCGCCGGGCTTGATGTCGAAGGCGACGTCCCACAGCACCTGCCCCTTGCCGTAGGCCGCGCTGACGCTGCGCAGGTTGAGCAGGTCGGTCATTTCGCCCTCCCGAGATAGATCGCGGCGACCTCCTCGTCGGCGCGGATCGCATCGAGCGTGCCTTCGCGCAAAAGTTGGCCCTGGTGGAGCACGATGACATGACCGTTGAGCTGCGAGACGAAATCGATGTCGTGATCGATCACCAGCACCGCATGCTTGCCGACCAGCGTCTTGATGATGTCGGCGGTCTGGGTGCTCTCGACCGCGCCCATGCCCGCTGTCGGCTCGTCGAGCAGCAGCAGCTCGGCATCGGTGGCGACCACCATGCCGATCTCGAGCCATTGCTTCTCGCCATGCGACAGATTGCCGGCGAGAGCGTCGCGGCGTTCGGTCAGCCCCACCTTGGCGAGCACGTCTTCGGCTTTCGTGCGAGCCTCTTCCTCGCCGGCCCGGCCGAAGCTCTTCCACCAGCGCCGGTCGGCCATGGCCGCGATGGCGAGATTGTCGATCACCGACAGGTTGATCAGCACGCCCGGCGTCTGGAATTTGCGGCAGATTCCCTTGCCGACGATCCTGTGCTCGAGTTCGCGCTGGATCTCCTCGCCATGGAAGAGGACGCGGCCCGATGTCGGCCGCACCCGGCCGATGATCGTATCGCACATTGTCGATTTGCCCGCGCCATTAGGGCCGATCACCACGGTCATGCTGCCCGACGGAATCGACAGGCTGAGATCGTTGATCGCCTTGAAGCCGTCGAAATCGACCGTGACATTTTCCAGGCGCAGCATGGTTTGCTCGGTCATACCGCAGCCTTTCCGGCGCGCCAGCGCGCGAACATGTCACCGAGTTTGCTCGGCTTGAAGCGGGGCTCGCCATCGAACTCGCCGACGATCCCCTTCGGCAGGGCGGTCACCGCGATGATGAACAGCAGGCCGAGCGCGTAGAGCCACAGCTCGGGCAGCGCGGTCGAGATCTTGTCCTTGGCGAAATTGACCAGCAGGGTGCCGACGATCCCGCCCATCAGATAGGCCCGTCCACCAATTGCGGCCCAGATCACCATCTCGATCGAGGGCACGACCCCGACCAGCGCGGGCGAAACCACGCCTGCGTGGAGGGTGAACATCGCTCCCGACACCCCGGTCATCACCGCCGCGATGGTGAAGGCGACGACCTTATAGGGGGCCGGATCATAGCCAAGGAAGCGCAGCCGGTTCGAGCCGTCGCGCGAGGCGCGCAGCAGCTTGCCAAAGCGCGAGGCCAGCAGCCAGCGCAGGCCGAAGAAGCTGCCCACCACGAAGCCCAGTGTGATGAAATAGATCGCGACCGTGACCGCATCGTCGTTGAGGTTGAAACCGAGCAACTCGTGATAGTCGGTCAGGCCGTTAAAGCCGCCGGTCGTGCCTTGCTGGCTGATCAGCAGGGTCGCGAAAGCGAGCGCGAGCGCCTGTGTGATCAGCGCGAAATAGACTCCGCCGATCCGCCGCCGGAACATCAGCCAGGCGAAGGCCACCGCGATCAGCCCGGGCAGCAGGAAGACACTGATGATCGAGACGACGCCGCTTCTGAACATGCTCCACCACCAGGGGAGGGCGGTGACGCCGCTCCACATCATGAAGTCGGGCAGTTCGCCGTCGCCGAGACCATTGAGCTTGAGGTGCATCGCCAGCGCATAGCCACCGAGGCCGAAGAAAACCCCCTGGCCGAGGCTGAGCACGCCGCCTTCGCCCCACAGCAGCACCAATCCCATCGCGGTGAGCGACAGCGCCAGGAAGCGGCCGAGCAAGTTGAGGTCATAGCTCGTGAGGATCCACGGAGCGGCCACCGCGAAGAGCAGCGTAGCGATGGCCGCGATTGTCTTGGGAGGAAGCTTGGTCATCTGGCGCCCTATTCGGCATCGAGCGCGCGGGAGCGGATCGCGATCACGCCCTGCGGCCGGAACTGGAGGAAGAGGACGACGAAGAGCAGGGTGAGCACCTGTGCGAAGCTGACGTCGACGAAGACCTGGCTCAACGCCATGAACAGCCCGATCATCACCGCCGCGATCGTCGTCCCGATCATAGAGCCGAGCCCGCCCAGCACGACGACGAGGAAGGCGGTGACGATATAGCTCTGCCCAACATTTGGGGTGACCGGTCCGAGCATCGCCAACACCACGCCGCCAATTCCAGCAACACCGGCGCCGAGACCGAAAATGAAGGCGTCGATCAGCCGAGCGTTGACGCCCATCGCCGACGCCGTGGCGCGATCCTGGTTGACCGCGCGGACGAGCAGACCGGCGCGGGCGAAACGCAGGAATAGTGCTAGCCCGCCGAGCACCGCGATCGCCACCAGCATGATGAACAGCCGCGCCATCGGTAGCGACTGCGAACCCAGTGTGACCGCGCCGTCGAGCCACGCCGGCGCGGTCACCGAGACGCCGGTTGCCCCGAACAGGTCTCTCGCCCCCTGTTGCAGGATCAGACTGACGCCCCAAGTCGCTAACAATGTATCGAGCGGCCGGGCCTTGAGCTTGCTCACCAGAGTGACCTCGAGCAGCGCGCCCATAAGCCCTGCGCCGATCAACGCCACGAACATCGCAACGATGATGCCGAGCGGCCCCGGCACGAACAGGATCGTCAGATAGGCGAGATAGCTGCCCACCATAAGGATCTCGCCATGCGCCATGTTGATGACGCGCATCAGCCCAAAGCTCAGCGCAAGGCCCATGGCCGCGAGAATGTAGATCGACGCGACGCTGAAGCCGTTGAATATCTGTCCGACGAGAAATGCGGCGTCCATGTGCCTCGGCCTTTGATTGCCTGAACTTGGTCCCTTCCCGTCATTCCGGCGGAAGCTGGAATCTCATTTCCCTCTTGGTCTGAAGGGAGATCCCAGCGTTCGCCGGGATGACGTAGAAGAAGTAATCGGCCCCGCCACTCTTCCGGGAGTGACGGGGCCGGAGCTCTTACGCGATCGTGCAGACTTTCCCGGGAAAGGCGAGCTTGTCGTAGGGTTCGGGGTCGATCATGCCCTTCGAGGTCCACAGGATCTTGAACTGACCCTTGGGATCGGCCTGACCTATATAACCGGTCTGGACGAGGCTGTTGTTGGCCGCGAATTTGACGGTGCCGAGCGGGGTCGGGATCGCGTCGAGTGTCACCGCTGCGGCGCGGACCTTGGCCGGATCGAAGCTCTGCGCCTTCTCGACCGCCGCTTTCCAGATATAGACATCGATATAACCGTGGACCATCGGATCGGTCACGACCGCGTCGGCCCCGAACTTCGCCTTATAGGCTTCGACGAACTTCTTGTTCTCGGGATTGTCGACGGTCTGGAAATAATTCCAGCCGGCATAGCTGCCCTCGACCAGCGCCGGGCCCATCGCCTGGGCCTCTTGCTCGCCGATCGAGAAGGACATCACCGGCAGCACGTCGGACTTCATCCCCGCCGCCGCCATCTGCTTGAAGAAAGCGACGTTGCTGTCGCCGTTCAGCGTTGAATAGATCACGTCGGGCTTCGCCTGGCGGATCTTGGCGACGACACCCGAGAAGTCGGTGCCGCCCATCGGCTGATACTCCTCGCCCGACAGCGTCAGGCCGTCGGCGTCGATATGCTTTTTGAGGATCAGGTTCGCGGTGCGCGGGAACACATAGTCCGAGCCGACCAGGAAGAACTTCTTGAAGCCCTTCTCCTTGCCCCAGTCGTAGGCGGGCAAGATCTGCTGATTAGGCTGTGCGCCAGAATACATGATGTTGGGCGAGCATTCGTTGCCCTCGAATTGCACCGGATACCAGAGCAGGTTCTTGGTCTTCTCGAACACCGGCAGCATCGCCTTGCGGCTCGACGAGGTCCAGCCGCCGAACACGGTGACGACTTGGTCGCTGTCGATCAGCTTGGTCGCCTTCTGGGCGAAGGTGGCGGGATCGGACGCGCCATCCTCGGTCACCGCCTCGATCTGCTTGCCCATCACGCCGCCGGCGGCGTTGATCTCGTCGATCGCCATCTGGGTGCTGTTCTTCACGGTGACTTCGCTGATCGCCATCGTGCCGCTCAGCGAATGGAGCACGCCGACCTTGACGGTCTCGCCGCCCGCCGCGGCGTTGCCAGCTTCGTCCTTCTTGCCGCACGCACTCACCATCGCCACGCTGGCGAGCAGCACGCCGACCAGCATCTTCCGTTGAAGCCCCTTGCCCATATCGTCCTCCGCTTGAATTTCGCCGCATTCGCAAGCCGCGCCGCTACGGCCCCTCGTTGGATAAAAGCTGCTGCGGCGCACAAAAACGAGATATGCGTCATTTGACGTAGGATGGAGCGCGCGGCCTACGTCCGGCCTCGCCCGGCGCGGACAATACGTCAAACACCTTACCGCTATCGGTCAGCCATAGATTGAACAACGCCCTGAAACATGAGCCTATGCTGATCGTGGCAGCAACGGGACGTAGGGTGAATCAGGCTAGGGCCATTGATGTCGAGCGCCATGGTGGCGACGCCGTCCTTGCTAGGGATGCGGCGCCGAAGAGCCCGATGCGTCATGTTCGCAGTCGCGGCGAAATCCGGCTCGGCTTCCGCGCGCAGGATGGCGCTATCCGGATCTCCGCCGGCTTTCAGGGCGGCTGCCTCAAATTCCGCCTGCCACGCACTCCTCGCCACGGCATCCCCTGCGCGGTGCTGCTCAACACCAGCGGTGGGCTGGCTGGTGGTGATAGGCTGACCCAGCGGGTCGACTGGGGCGCAAAGAGCGCCGCCATCGTCACGACCCAGGCCGCCGAGAAGATCTACCGCGCGGTCGACGAACCCGCGACGATCGAGACGCGCTTGCATGTGGGTACGGGCGCACGCGCCGAATGGCTGCCGCAGGAAAGCATCTTGTTCGATCGCGCGCGACTGGCGCGCGACATGCAGGTCCACATCGCCGGTGACGCCGATTTCCTCGGGGTCGAGGCGGCGGTGCTCGGGCGTGCGGCGATGGACGAGGTGGTCGCGCAGGGAATGCTCGTCGACCGCTGGCGAATCTGGCGCGACGGGCGGCTGATCTATGCTGACGCACTGAAGCTCGACGGACCGATCGACGCGCTGATGCAGCGCCCGGCGATTGGCGCGGGCGCGCGGGCGATAGCGGTGGTCATCCTCGCCTCGCCGCGCGCGGCGACTCGGCTCGCACCGCTGCGTCTTGCGCTTGGCGCAGCGCGCGGCTTGGCTGCGGCGAGCAGTTTCAACGGGATGACGGTGGCGCGGTTCCTCGCAGGCAATGGCGCGATCTTGCGGCACGACCTGCTGCTCGCGCTCGACAGCCTGCGCGAGGCCCGGGCGATGCCGCGCGTGTGGAGTTGCTGAGATGAACTTGACCCCGCGCGAGAAAGACAAGCTGCTGCTCGCGATGGCGGCGGTGGTCGCGCGCCGCCGGCTGGAACGCGGCGTGAAGCTCAACCATCCCGAGGTGATCGCGCTGATTTCGGACTATGTGCTCGAGGGCGCGCGCGACGGGCGCAGCGTCGCCGACCTGATGGAGGCGGGCGCGCATGTCGTCACCCGAGACCAGGTGATGGCGGGCGTGCCCGAGATGATCCACGACGTGCAGGTGGAGGCGACCTTCCCCGATGGAACGAAGCTCGTCAGCGTTCACCATCCGATCCGATGATACCCGGCGAGGTCATCACCGGGGACGGCGAGCATGTCCTGAACGAGGGCCTGCCTGTCACGGTGCTCAATGTCTCGAACTGCGGCGACCGGCCGATCCAGGTCGGCAGTCATTACCACTTCGCCGAGACCAATGCGGCCTTGCTGTTCGACCGCGCGGCGGCGCACGGCCAGCGGCTCGACATCCCGGCCGGTACGGCGGTGCGCTTCGAGCCGGGGCAGACCCGCGAGGTCGCGCTGATCCCCTTCCGGGGCGGGCGCACGGTGATCGGTTTTCGTGCGCTGGTGACAGGAGCGCTCGACTGATGGCCTATCGTATTTCCCGCGCCGCCTATGCCGACATGTTCGGCCCTACCACCGGCGACAAGGTGCGGCTGGGTGATACCGAGATTATCATTGAGATCGAGCGCGACGCAACGATCCTAGGCGAGGAGGTCAAGTTCGGCGGCGGCAAGGTCATCCGCGACGGCATGGGCCAGAGCCAATTGACGCGCGCGCAGGGTGCCGCGGACACGGTGATAACCAACGCGGTGATCCTCGACCATAGCGGGATCTACAAGGCTGACATCGCGCTACGCGGCGGCCGGATCGCCGCGATCGGCAAGGCGGGCAATCCCGATATCCAGCCCGGCGTCGACATCGTCGTCGGACCGGGTACCGAGATCATCGCCGGCGAGGGCAAGATCGTCACCGCCGGTGGGGTCGACGCGCATATCCATTTTATTTGCCCGCAGCAGATCGAGGAGGCAATCGCCTCGGGAGTCACGACGATGGTCGGCGGCGGCACAGGCCCCGCGACCGGCACCAACGCCACTACCTGCACCCCCGGCCCCTGGCATATCGAGCGGATGCTGCTTGCCGCGGAGGGCCTGCCGGTCAACCTCGCCTTTGCGGGCAAGGGCAATGCCAGCCAGCCCGACGCGCTGGTGGAGCAGATCCGGGCGGGCGCGGCCGCGCTCAAGTTGCATGAGGATTGGGGGACGACTCCCGCGGCCATCGATTGCTGCCTCGGTGTCGCGGACCGGATGGACATCCAGGTAATGATCCACACCGACACGCTCAACGAAAGCGGTTTCGTCGAGGATACGATCGCGGCGTTCAAGGGCCGCACCATCCACGCCTTTCACACCGAGGGCGCCGGCGGCGGCCATGCGCCCGACATCATCAAGCTCGCAGGCTTCGCCAATGTCATCCCCTCGTCGACCAATCCGACACGACCTTTCACGGTCAATACGATCGACGAGCATCTCGACATGCTGATGGTCTGCCATCATCTCGATCCGTCGATCCCTGAGGACCTGGCCTTCGCAGAAAGCCGTATCCGCAAGGAGACGATCGCCGCAGAGGACATCCTCCACGATCTCGGCGCTCTCTCGATCATCTCGTCGGACAGCCAGGCGATGGGCCGGGTCGGCGAGGTGATCACGCGCACCTGGCAGACCGCGCACAAGATGAAGGTACAGCGCGGCGCGCTCCCTGGTGAGAGCGGCGACAACGACAATCTGCGCGCGCGACGCTATGTCGCCAAGTATACGATCAATCCGGCGATCGCGCAGGGCATGGGGGATGCAATCGGCTCGATCGAGCCTGGCAAGCTCGCCGATCTGGTTGTCTGGACCCCCGCCTTCTTCGGGGCCAAGCCTGATCTGGTCATCAAGGGCGGGATGATCGTCCATGCGATGATGGGCGATCCCAACGCCAGCATCCCGACGCCGCAACCCGTCCATTCGCGCCCGATGTTCGCCAGCTTTGGCCGGGCGATCAGCGCGAGCTGCATCAGCTTCGTTTCTGCCGCTGCGCTCGAGGACGGGATCGTCGAACGACTTCGACTCGACCGGATGGTGCTGCCGGTGAAGAACACGCGCGGCATTGGCAAAGCCCAGATGAAACTCAACGATGCGCTGCCGCAGATCGAAGTCGATCCCGAAACCTATGAGGTGCGCGCCGACGGCGAGCTGCTCGTCTGCGGGCCCGCGTCCGAACTGCCGCTCGCCCAACGCTATTTTCTATATTGAGGGAGAGGGACCGATGCGCAGGATCGTCGGCATCATAAACGGCAGCTCCGAAGGTGCGAGCGATGTGCTGCGGCTAGATCATGACCTGCGGTCGCGGCGGCGGATGGTGTTTAACACTGTCGGGGGTATCAGCGTGCTGCTCGATATGCCGCGCGCCGTGCATCTCCATGACGGCGACGGCCTGATGCTCGACGATGGCAGCATCGTCCGGGTCGAGGCCGCGTCCGAGGCGCTGATCGAGATCCACGCCCATGAGCTGCGCACGCTGGTTCGGATCGCCTGGCATCTCGGCAACCGGCACCTGCCGACCCAATTGCTGGGCGCGGAAAACCCGCCCCGACTGCGCATCCGGCACGATCATGTGATTGCGGATATGGTGCGCGGCCTGGGCGGCCATTGCGAGGCGCTCATGGCGCCGTTCGATCCCGAAGGTGGCGCCTACGCCGATGGCCAGGCGATCCCCACCGGGCACGGCCATCATCATGATGGCCATTTCCAGCAAGATCACGGGCATGATCACGGCTATGCCCATGGCTGAAGCGGCGCTCTACGATCTGCTGTCATGGATGTCGCCATCCTATCCGATCGGCGCCTTTGCGCACTCGAGCGGCCTCGAATGGGCGGTCGAAGCCGGCCATGCGACCCATCGGACGAGTGCCGAACAATGGATCGACACGATGATCGAACATGGCTCGATCCGCATCGATGCGGTCATGTTCGTCCATGCCCACCGAGCGGCGCGGACCGGCGACACCGATGGCTTCATTCACATCGCCGAACTTGCCGCCGCGACGCTGACCAGCCATGAACGACGGGTCGAGGCCACCGCGCAGGGCGCCGCCTTCCGCCGCATCGCATCTTCCACCATGGCCACGCCGGCGTTGACGATGCTCGAGACCATCGATGACGATGCCCTCAGCTATCCGATCGCTGTTGCATGCCTCACCGCGGCGCATGGCATTGGGCTGGAAGCGGCGCTGACCGCCTTCCTTCACGGCGTGGTCGCCAACCTCGTCTCGGCGGCGCAGCGGTTGATTCCGCTGGGCCAGACCGACGGGCAGCTGATGCTGCGATCGATGCGCGAACGCGTGTTAGAGGCGGTGGTCGAAGCGATTGCGATCGACGACGGCGATCCATTCGATCAGCTGGGCAGCACCAGCCTCTACGCCGATCTCGCCTGCATGGCGCATGAAACCCAATATACAAGGCTGTTCAGGACATGAGCGATCCTATCTCTCCATTACGCGTCGGTATCGGCGGGCCGGTCGGATCGGGGAAGACCGCGTTGATGGACGCGCTCTGCAAATATTTCCGCGATGATTACGACATCGCCGCGATCACCAACGACATCTACACGCGCGAGGACGCCGAATTCCTGACCCGGGCGGGATCGTTGCCGTCCGAGCGGATCATAGGCGTCGAAACCGGCGGCTGTCCGCACACCGCGATCCGCGAGGATGCCTCGATCAACCTCGCAGCGGTGGGTCAGCTCCACCGCGCCTTCCCGACGCTCGATCTGATTCTGATCGAAAGCGGCGGCGACAATCTGGCGGCGACCTTCAGCCCCGAACTGGCCGATGTCACCATCTACGTCATCGACGTGTCGGCGGGCGACAAGATCCCGCGCAAGGGCGGGCCGGGAATCACCCGCTCGGACATGCTGGTGATCAACAAGATCGATCTCGCTCCCTTTGTCGGCGCGAGTCTCGAGGTGATGGACCGCGACGCGAAGAAGATGCGAGGCGATCGTCCCTTCGTTTTCGCCAATGTCCGTGCCGGCATCAGCGTAGCCGATATAGCGCAGTTCATCATCGCAACCGGTGGCCTGCGTGCGCCCAAGGAGGAAAGGCTTTGAAAATCTCGCTTCGCTGGGCGGTTCTGCCGCTGATTGCCTTCGCGGCGCCGGCGCTGGCCCATCCCGGCCATGACAGGCTGTCGGGCTTCGCCGCCGGGCTACTTCATCCGTTGAGCGGCTTCGATCATCTGCTGACCATGCTGATGGTCGGCTTGTGGGCGGGCATCGCCTTTCGAAGCTTCTGGTGGGTGTGCCCGGCCGCTTTCATGAGCTTCATGCTCGGCGGATTCGCTTATGGGGCGGCGGGTGGCGCCTTCCCGCTCGCCGAGATGCTGATCCTGGCCTCGTTGGTCGGGCTGGCGCTGGCGCTGCTCGCTGATGCCCGGCCGCCGCTGGTATTCTCGACGGTGGCGATAGCCTTGTTTGCCATCGGCCATGGTTTCGCGCATGGCAGCGAGATGGCGGGGGCCGGCACCTATCCATTCGCGGGAGGCTTTCTGGTCTCGACCGCCTCGCTCCACGGTCTTGGGCTGCTGCTCTCGCGCTGGGCGGACGATGTCGCGCAGCGGCGTCTCGGCCGGGCGACCGGACTGGTCGCGGTCCTGGCGGCCGCAACGATGATGTGGTCGGCCTGAACGCCGGGCTCACCCCATCGGCGCCGGCACGGCAGGCCGACCCGGCGCAGATACGGCGCCAAAGGATCGTTCGTACCCGGCGCCAGTATAATCAATGGGTCAACAACGATACGATCGAGGATTATGCGCTGCGCTTCACTGCGCAGAAGGCGCGCCGCTCGTCGGCGTGGTGGGTTGCGAACTGCGCGCTGGGATCGATCGCCTTTCTCGCCTGCGAGGCGATCGGTGCGACCGTTACGCTCAGCTATGGCTTCAACAACACCGGGGTAGCGCTGCTCATTGCCGGGATCGTGTTCCTGATCGCGGGGTTGCCGATCTGCTATTATGGCGCGCGCTACGGGGTCGACATGGACCTGCTGACGCGCGGCGCGGGCTTCGGCTATCTCGGTTCGACAATCACCTCGGCGGTCTATGCCTCCTTCACTTTCATCCTGTTCGCGATCGAGGCGGTGATCCTGTCGGCGGCGCTCAAACTGTGCTTCGGCATTCCCTTGCCTATCGGTCATGTCATCAGCGCGTTGGTGGTGGTCCCGATCGCGGCCTATGGCTTTCGGCGGATCAGCCGGGTGCAGAACTGGACCCAGCCGGTCTGGCTGATCCTCCAGCTAGCGCCGCTGCTCTTCATCATTCAGCAGGGGCCCACCGCCGTCGCCTTATGGACCGGCTATAACGGCAATAGCGATGGGCTCGACAAGGTGAGCACCGGCCTGGCGCTCGCGGTTTTCTTGTCCTTGCTCCCACAGATCGGCGAGCAGGTCGATTATCTCCGCTTCCTGCCGCGCCGTGAGGCCATTGGCAATACGCGCTGGTGGTCGGCGCTGCTTCTGACGGGCCCCGGCTGGATTCTCACAGGTGGGTTCAAGATATTGATCGGGTCCTGCCTGGCGGTGATCGCGCTAGGTTATGCCTTTTCGGAAGCTGACACCGCCAATCCGACGATGCTCTACTATCTGGTGTTCAGCGGGCTTTCGCAGGCGCCGACGGTGGCGGTCGTGCTGACCGGATTGTTCGTCGCGATCTGCCAGATCAAGATCAACGTGACCAACGCCTATGCGGGCTCGATCGCATCCTCGAACTTCTTCTCGCGATTGACGCACCGGCATCCTGGTCGGGTGGTGTGGCTGATATTCAACGTGATGATCGCGCTGATGCTGATGGAGGGCGGCATCCAGACGGTCGTTGAGCGGGTGCTGGCGCTGTATAGCAATTTCGCGGTGGCATGGTTCGGGGCAGTGACCGCTGATCTGATGATCAGCAAGCCGCTCGGGTTGAGTCCGAAGGGCATCGAGTTCCGCCGCGCGCATCTCTACGACATCAATCCGGTCGGGGTCGGTGCGATGGCGCTCTCACTCACCGGCTCGACGCTCAGCTTCATGGGATTGTTCGGGCATCTGGCCGGCGTCTATTCGCCGGTGATTGGTCTCGCCATTTCCTTCGCCGCCGCGCCGTTGATCGCCTGGGCGACGCGGGGGCGCTATTATATCGCCCGCGCCGCAGAACCGTTCGACGGCCAGGCCGAAGTGCGCTGTTCGGTCTGCGAAACTGGGTTCGAGCCGCCCGACATGGCGCATTGCCCGGTCTATCAAGGCGCCATCTGCTCGCTGTGCTGCACGCTCGAGGCGCGGTGCCATGACGCCTGCAAGGTCGAGGCCCGGGTCGTCGACCAGGGATCGGCGTTGCTCGCCCGCTGGCTGCCGCGATCGATCCTCGACGCCGCTCATGGCCGGCTCATCCGCTTCGCCATGCTCTACGCGGCGGTGGGCGCCGCGATAGGCATCGTCCTTACCCTGATCTATCTGCAGCAGGCGCGCAGCGGCATCGATCCGGTGACGCTGCGCTCGGTGCTTCAGGTCGTTTTCGCCTGCCTGCTGGTGCTGACCGCCTTCATCGCTTGGTATTTCGTGCTGGCGGGCGAGAACCAGCGCGCCGCCGAGGAGGAGAGCGACCGTCAGACGGTGATGCTGATCGAGGAGATCGAGGCGCACGGCAAGACCGACGCCCAGCTCCAGCGCGCCAAAGAAGTGGCCGAAGCCGCCAACCTCGCCAAGAGTCGCTACATCGTCGGCGTCAGCCACGAGATACGGTCGCCGCTCAACATCATCTCGGGCTATGCCCAGCTCATCGAACGCAACCCGACCGAGCATGTCAAGGACGCGATCAAGGTGATCCGGCGCAGCGCGAGTCATCTCGTCAATCTCGTTGACGGCCTGCTCGACATCGCCCGGATCGAGAATGGATCGCTGCGCATCGAGCGCAACCGCGTTGCGCTGCCTGAACTGCTCGATCAGATCGTCGACATGTTCAGGCTCCAGGCGGCAGCAAAGGGCCTCGATTTCGAATATGATCGTTCGCCCCGCCTGCCTGGCTACGTCTTCACCGACGAGAAGCGGCTGCGCCAGATCCTGATCAACCTGATCTCGAACGCGATCAAATATACGCCGTCGGGATCGGCCTCGCTGACCGTCCGCTGGCGCGACCCGGTGGCCGAGTTCGAGATAGCGGACAGCGGCGTGGGCATAGCCGAGGCCGATCTCCAGCGCATCTTCGAGCCGTTCGAACGGGTGGGGAATACCGGGGCGGCGCCCGGCATCGGGCTGGGGCTTACCATCACACGGCTGCTGACCGAGATTATGGGCGCGGAACTGTCGGTCGACAGCCGGCCGGGCGCCGGCAGCAGCTTCAAGGTACGGATGTTCTTCTCCGACGCGCCGCCATCAGGAACAGCGACGCCAGCGGGCGCGCGGATCACGGGCTATGCGGGGCCGCGCCGGCGCATCCTCGTCACCGATGACGATCCGGCCCATCTCGCGATGGTGGGCAGCGTTCTAGCGCCGCTGGGCTTCGACCTGGTCTTCGCCGACAATGCCGAGGCCTGCCTGGCGGTCTGCCGCGTTCAGCTGCCCGATCTGGTGATGCTCGATATCACCATGCCTGGCCGCGACGGCTGGGACACCGCGCGGGTCATCCGGGAGGCGCATGGCGACGATCCGGTGATCCTGATGATTTCGGCCAATGTCCATGATTTCCAGCGCAGTCGCCGCGAGGATGACCCGCACGACGACTTCCTGACCAAGCCGTTTGAGTTCGATGCCTTGTTCGATCGCATCGGCACCCTGCTCGGGCTCGAATGGATTCATGGAGACGCGCCTTGACGGACGGCGACATCAGCGTCGTCCTTGCGGTCGACGATGACGCTGACGCGCGAGCGTTGCTCGATCGGGCCTTGTCGGCGGCCGGCTTCGCCATGATCTTCGCCCATGACGGTGAAAGCGCATTGGCGTTGCTGGCGGAAATGACTCCCGATCTCATCCTGCTTGACGCGATGATGCCGCCGCCCGATGGATTCGAAACCTGCCGGCGGATCAAGACCGACCCGCGGCTTCAGGCGATCCCGGTGATCTTCATGACCGGTCTCAGCGATACCGGCCATGTTATCGAGGGGCTGCACGCCGGCGGGGTGGACTATGTCACCAAGCCGATCATGCTCGACGAACTCGTCGCGCGCATCCATGTCCACCTCGCGAACGCCCGGATGATGCGCAGCACGCAGGCCGCCCTGGACATCACCGGCCGGCGGCTGCTCGCCACCGACGCAGCCGGTAGCCTGCTCTGGTCGACACCGATCGCCGCGGCGCTGCTCGGCGGCCTGGATGCCGGGACCACTGCGCTGATATCTGCGCAGATTGTCCGGATGATCGAGAATCATGATGGCGCTGCGGGCAGTGCTAAACGCGTCAGCGCGCGCTTGCCGCTGGGTGACCGCCAGATCGAGATTACTCACCTCGGCCGTGGCCTAGGGCAAGACCATCTATTCCGCCTCGCCGAGCTACGCGAGGGGATGGAGGCTGCTGCCCTCCAGCGCGCTCTCGGCATCACGCCGCGCGAGAGCGATGTCCTCTTCTGGATCGCTCAGGGCAAATCGAACCGCGATGCGAGTGAGATCATGAACATTAGCGCTCGGACGGTAAACAAGCACCTCGAGCAAATCTTTATCAAGCTCGGTGTCGAGAATCGGGCCGCGGCCGCGGCAATCGCGACGCGGATCATTGCTTTGACGGAGTAGCGAGACGCTGGTCGAGAAGATGAAGTCGATCAGCGTTCTGTTGGAACGCATTATCAGTTTTCGAGGAAATAACGCTGGGCCGGTGCTTCCGTCGGAGCGGCGCCCCCCTCACGCCGTTTCTGATGACACGATCGTTCCGGGGGCAGGTCAAATCGCTTGGCTACGTTACGGGAAGCGACACGCGCAACTCGCCGTGGAGTAACATGACATTCGCCATGGCTGTGCTGACTCGTTAGAAGCAAGCATGCATCGGACCTCTCTTCGTCGCCTGGAGGTTTTCGTCGCGGCGGTGGAGGCGGGTAGCTTTCAGGCCGCAGCGGAGCGTCTTGGCATCTCTCAAGCATCGGTTAGTAAGCAAATTCGTGCCCTGGAGGAGCAGATGGGCAAGCAGCTGTTTACCCGTAAGCGCGGCTCCACGGGTAATCCCACCAGCGACGGCGGCATTACGTTCGAACTCGCCAAGGAACTGATCGAGAAGGCAGAGCGGCTCGCCGGAGGCGTACTTGGCGACATTCCGATCAAGGGGCGCCAACGGATCGTGCTTGCGAGCCATCCCTTCCTCGGATGGGCCATTGCACGGCCACTTGCCAGTTACGCCGCCGACAATCCCGACACTTACTTGAGCGTTCGGGCGCTGGATTACGAGCAGCTCGTGACGGCTTACACGAAGAGGCGGGTCGATGTCGGCATCTTTCTTGCGCCCTCGCATACGCCTGAGTTGCCGTCATCACATCTCTGGACCGAGCCGGTAGGCCTATATGCTTCCGCGGCCCACCCGCTGTCGGCATTAGACCAGGTGCGGTCCACCGACTTGCTTCAATTCGGATTTATCCCCGCCCATTCCGACAGGCTTTTCCAGGAATTGGTCGATAGATCGCTCGCGAAGATTGGCATTCAAGATTACCCGGTTGCACTGGAGTCCGAACATCCCGCACTAACCATCGAAGCATTGCGCCTGGGGCTGGGTTATACCGGCAGCTTTCCTCGCGTCGTGGCTGGTGAAGGCATTCAGGAGTGCGACGTGAAACGTTTGCCAATTGAAGTGACCGGCTTTGAAGTGCGACTCTGTGTTCAGGACTCTTCACGCCAGGATCCTAAAATCCAGCGGCTAATCGATTTCATCACGCGCCATTGTGCTCCCGCAGACGATTCCACGACGACGTGATCTGCCGCGTCGACGACGTCTGGTTAGCCAAACGGTTATAACCTCGGGGCCGATTGGGGGCTTGCTTACGCCGCCAGTTTCGCAGTTGGGTAGCTCGATGCCGCGCGTTCGAGCGAGTTGGCCAACAAGCCGAGAGGATGAGGGATGTTCTTGAAGAGTGCCTGGTACGTAGCCGGATGGACTAATGAATTCGAAGCGGGGCAACTATACGCTCGCCGGATCATCGACGAGCCGCTTGTGATGATGCGACGGGAGGATGGCACACTCGTCGCGCTGGAGGACCGCTGCCCGCATCGCTGGGCGCCGTTGTCGCTCGGACGGATTGAAGACGACACGATCCGCTGCATGTACCATGGCGTGCGCCTGGCGACGAACGGCCGCTGCGTTGAGGTGCCAGGTCAGACAAGCGCGCCCGGGTCACTCAAGGCTTGCACCTACCCGGTGGTTGAGCGCTACCAATGGGCCTGGATTTGGATGGGCGACCCGGAAAAGGCGGATACGTCACTGATTCCCGATTGTAGCCTGCTCGATCGCGAGGACGTCTACACGCATCGTGGTGAGCTATACTATGCGGCGAATTACAATCTCATCAACGACAATCTGCTCGATCTGTCGCACGTCGCCTTCGTGCATGAGAAGACGATCGGGCGCAAGGTTCAAGGGGACGACGAGCCCAATGTCGTGACCGGCGCCGGCGCTCAACCCTTACCGCGCGGGGTTAGCAACAACAACTGGTCGATCGGACGCACCGCAATGCAGGCGCCGGACGCACCCGTCACCGACCAGTGGATGTGGTTCTCATACTTGGTGCCTGGTATCTTCATCAATCATTTCAGGACCTATCCTGCAGGGACTGCGGAGCGACTGAACTTTGCCGAGCCATCGAAAGATCTGGAATGTATCAGCGATACGTTCAGCTGTCAGGCGGTCACACCTCTGTCAGAGCGATCGACACGGTATATTTACTCGGGTGGGCACCGAAAAACCGACATGAGTCCGGAGGCTGCTGCGTCCATATTCGGGATGGTCGATGAGGCGTTTCGAGAGGACACGGCCATGATCGAAGCGCAACAGCGTATGATTGACTCCGGTCCACCGGGCACGATGGGCTGGATACAGGCCGATCGAGGCCTGTCGCTGTTCCGTAAGGTTCTTGATCGGCTATGCGCAGAGGAAAGAGAGGCGTTTGCCCTCAGGGAGACTGAGGCAGCCTGACCCCAAGTTCGAGATGAGGCGATTACGTCATGTTCAAGGTCATGTTTCTGTATCCTCGACCGGGCGATCCAGAGGGGTTTAGGAAACACTATATCGAGCGGCATGTGCCGCTGTGCCGGGCTATCCCGGACGGCGGTCGCGCCTCCTACGCGTTTGAGCCCCAGACTCCTGGCGGTCTAAGCGAGTGGTTCTGCATCTTCGAGATCGAGTTTGACTCTCGTCAGCAGTGGGAGGCGTCGATGAGGTCGCCTGAGGCGATCGCAGCGCAGGCAGATGCGAGTACTCTCTCCGTGCAACCCACCATCATATTCTATGAACCCGAGCGGCTATAGGGAAGTTGCTTTCACGCTTTGGGGGCGGCACTAAAAATTCGCGTCGGAGTGAGCCGCATTTCTCTCCTGAGTTTCGATATTTTCCAGAGCGGCCGCATATGGCCCGGCCTTTCATTTAAGTCAGATCGGGAAGTGCCCAGGCTGGGCCTCGACCGTGATCCAGCGCGTCTCGGTGAAGCTGTCAATGCCTTGGCGCCCGCCAAAGCGACCATAGCCCGAGGCGCCCACTCCGCCGAAGGGCATTTGCGCCTCGTCGTGCACGGTCGGCCCGTTGACATGGCAGATGCCCGAGTGGATCTGGCGCGCCACACTCAGTCCGCGCGCGGTGTCGCGGGTGAACACGGCGGCCGAAAGGCCGTATTCGCTGTCGTTGGCAAGTTCGATGGCATGAGCCTGGTCCCGCGCGCGGATCACCGCCACAACCGGGCCGAAGCTCTCTTCACGGTACAGCTTCATATCGGCGGTGACGCCGGCCAGCACGGTAGCGGCCATCAGTACGGTGTCAGCCTTGCCACCGGCCGCGACGGTCGCCCCCTTGGCGACCGCATCGTCGATCAAGGCATTGACGTGGTCCACGGTCCTGCGATCAATCACCGCGCCCAGCGGGGTCGTGCCCTCACGCGGGTCGCCGGCGGGCATGCTGCCGGCCTTCGCCGCGAACTTTTCGATGAAGGCGTCCGCCACGGCCTCGACCACGATGATCCGTTCGGTGCTCATGCAGATCTGACCCTGGTTCATGAACGCACCGAAGGCTGCAGCTTTCACCGCCTCGTCAAGATCGGCATCCTCAAGCACCAACAGAGGTGCCTTGCCGCCCAGTTCGAGCAGGCAGGGCTTCAGATGCTCGGCCGCGCGCTTCGCGATGATCCGGCCGACGTTGGTCGACCCGGTGAAGTTGATCCGCTTCACCTCCGGCGCATCGATCAACGCGCCGACCACCTCGGCCGCATCCTCAGGTGCATTCGTCACCACATTGACGACGCCCTCCGGGAACCCGGCTTCGGCGAACGCCTCAATGATGAGCGCATGGGTGCGCGGACACAGCTCGCTGGCCTTGAGGATCACGCTGTTACCGCAGGCGAGCGGGACGGCGATCGCTCGCACACCCAGAATGATCGGGGCATTCCAGGGCGCAATGCCCAGGATCACGCCGACGGGCTCCTTCAGCGCCATGGCGAGGCAGCCCGGTTTGTCGCTGGGGATCACCTCGCCAGCGATCTGCGTGGTCAGGGCGGCCGCCTCGCGCACCATGCCGGCCGCAAGCGTCAGGTTGAACATGGCCCAGCCCGCAGTTGAGCCGGTCTCCGCCATCATCGCCGCGACGAAATCGTCCTTGCGCGTCGCCAGCGCCTCGGCTGCCTTCACCAGCACGGCGCGGCGGGCATTGGGGCCCTGCGCCGCCCAGGCGGGGAACGCCGCAGCCGCGCGCGCGGCGATCGCCGGCATGTCGGCGGCCTTCAGGGCGAGTGCGGAGGAAGCAACTTCGCCGGTGATCGGATTAATGCGGTTGAATTCCATGACGGTTTCCGTGATCAGCAATGGACGGGTGGAGGGAACGACTGGGTTAAGCAGTCCTATCGTAGCGCAGGTTGCTATCTCTGATCATGCTCGCACAATCAGCGCGTCCAGCGCGGTCACACCCTGGCCGACAGGGCCGAGTATGACGGGATTGAGATCGAGTTCACGCAGATCGGGCTCAGCAAGCAGGATGGCGCTTACCGTGCGGATCAGCCGCGTCAACGCCGGAACGTCGAGCGCAGGCCCACCGCGGTAGCCGCTGAGCAGCGCCGCACTCTTGAGCTGCATAAGCTCAACCGCGATTTCCGCTTCCGACAGGTCGGGGGTGATCAGCCGGACGTCGTGCAGGATTTCGGCGGCGACTCCACCAAAGCCGGCCAGCACCACCGGCCCCCACTCGGGATCATTGCGCCCGCCCACGATCATCTCCACCCCCCGCTGACCCATGGCCTCGATCAGAACGCCGTCCAGCTGGATGTTCGGATCGTAAGCCGCCACGGCATCGCGCATTTGTGTCCAGGCGGCGCGCACCGCAGCGGCATCGGCCAAGTTTAGGGCCACGCCGCCGGCATCGCTCTTGTGGCTGAGCGCGGCCGCCTGCGCCTTCATCGCAACCGGAAAACCCAGCGCCTCAGCCGCGCTGACAGCCTCGTCCGCATCGGCAGCGAAGCGCCCGCCCGGAAAGGGCACGCCGAGCGGGGCCAGCAGCGCCTTGGCGCGATATTCGGGGACGACGCCGCTATATGCCTCCAGGCCGGCGACGGGGGTCGGCACCGGGCTGTGGTCGCCCTCGGTCCCCCGCGTCTGCCGCACCAGCGCGGCGAGGGCGCGGAAAGCGCGTTCGTTGGAAGGAAACCATGGAACCCCGCGCGCGCGCATGTCGGCGATGAAGCCCGAGGGGATTCCCGCGCCCTCGTCCAAACCGGCAAAGATCAAGGGTTTGGTTGATGTGCGACCGTCAAGCGCAGCCAGAATTGCCGGGACCTTGATCCCGCTGGTCACCGGATCGCCCTGGATGATGCCGCAGACGATCCCGCCAACGCGGCGGTCATCGAACAGTGCAGCCAGCGTGCGGGTATAAATTGCCGGCTCGCTCAGGCCCTGAGCGGTGATGTCGAGCGGATTGCTGACCGGCACGAACGAGGGCAGCGCGGCGCGAAGCGCCGGGCTGTCGTCATTGCCCAGCGCGGCCAGCGGCAGGCGGAGCTCTTCGGCCAGGTCCAGCGTCAGCGCTTTGAAGGCGCCGGACTCGCCGAGCACGGCCAATTCGGGCCGGACCAGTGCGGGGCAGCGCACCAGGATTTCGGCAATGTCGCCCAACTCTTCGATCGTCTCCGCCAGGATGACGCCGGCGCGCTGCACCTTGGCCCGCATCAGCTCGTAGTCGCCGGCCATGGCGCCGGTGTGCGTCGCCGCGCTCTCGCGCGCCGCGCTCGACTTGCCCGGATGGAGCAGCACGATCTGCTTGCCGGCCGCTCGGATCCGCGCCGCTACCGCGAGAAAGCGGCGCGGATCGCGAAACTGCTCGACGATCATCGCTACGACGGCGGTATCTGGTTCGTCGAGCAGCCAGCCGACATAGTCCTCGACCGTTGAGCCAGCCTCATTGCCGGTCGATACCGAATAGCTCAGCGCAAGCGCACGCGCCTGCAACGTGGTGCCGAGGACGGCCGCCATCGCGCCCGACTGCGACACGATCCCGATCGCCTTGCGCCCGGCGGGGGCGATGCACTGCGTTTCGACAAAGGTCAGCGGAACACCATCGACATGATTGACCATGCCGAGGCAGTTCGGCCCTTCCAGCAGCATGCCTGCCGCTGACGCAATCCGGGCGATCTCGGCCTGCTCGATCAGCCCCGCTTCGCCGCCTTCGGCAAAGCCGGCCGAAAAGACGATCGCGGCACCGCATTTGCGGTCGGCGAGCCCGCGGATCGCATCGAGTACAGCAAAACGTGGGATGGCAAGCACGGCCACGTCCACCCCTTCGGGCAGGTCGTCGATCGAACTAAGGCACGTGCGGGTACCGATCGTCTCCCGGTTCGGATTGATCGGATAGATGGGACCGTCAAAGCCATGACGGTCGAGGTTGCCCAACAAGGACGCGCCGAGCGCCCCCGGTTTGTCGCTGGCGCCGACCACCGCGATCGATCGCGGTCGCAGCAGGCGCGTGATCATCGCAGTGGGAAGCGTGTCTCCCATGTGCCCTTCTCCCCCGCGCTGGCCTATTTGGCCACTTTGGACGCATCAAACGCGCCCAGCCCCGGCTTGAAGGTCTTTTCGTCGAGGAACTGACGGGTCGCCTCCTTGCGCGCCTCGAGCCCGCCCATCCCATTCAGCGCCTCTTGCGCGCGGATCAGGTAGTCCATCGCATTGTCGAAGGTCATCTCGGTCATGCGGCGCATCGCCCACTTCGTGGCGCGCAGCGCGTTGGGGTCTTTCTTGAGCAGGACGCCAGCGATCTCCTCCACCCGCGCGCGCAGTTGATCGGCGGGCACGCTTTCAGTGACGAGGCCCTGTTCGGCGGCCTGCCTGCCGGTTAGGTTCTCCCCCATCATGGCGTGGTAGATTGCCTTGCGGAGCGGCATCAGTTCCTGCGCCACCTTGCTGGCGCCGCCGCCGGGCAAGATGCCCCAGTTGATCTCGGACAGGCCGAAAGTCGCATCGTCCGCGGCAACCACGATGTCGAGTGCGTGGAGCGGGCCGTAGGCGCCACCAAAGGCCCAGCCATTGACCATCCCGATGGTCGGCTTCTCGTACCAGCGCAGCCGATCCCACCACGAATAGGCCTCACGTTGGCTCTTGCGGATCGCGCCGATACCCAGCGCTTCGTTCTCGCGAAAATATTCCTGGAGGTCCATGCCGGCCGAGAAGGCATCACCTTCGCCGGTCAGCACCAGCACGCCCACGTCTTCGCGGAACTCAAGGTTTTCCAGCACGCGCAGCATTTGTCGATTGAGCTTCGGGCTCATGCAATTGCGCTTTTCCGGGCGATTGTACGAAACCCACGCAATGCGCGCGTCGACATGGACAGCGACAGTATCCTCTTCGGCGCGCTCGATCATCACACTCTCCGGTACATAATGAATTGCTATGTTCAATAACTTTAATTTCGCTATAGTCAATAGCGATATTTTTGGGTAGGGGACGGCATGGCTAAGGAACCTGCGGCGAGTGAATTGGCAAAAGATGCGCTTGGCGCGTCCTTGGGCGACCCGCTGTCGGCGTTGCCCGGCTATCTTCTTCGTCGCGCCGCAAATGCGATGATGGCGGAACTTGCCAGCCGCCTTGCTGCTCTGGAACTGCGGATTTCGGAGGCGACCGTGCTGCTATTGCTGAACGGGAGGATGGACCTGACCTCGGCCGATATCGGGAAGATACTCGATATCCAGCGCGCTAACATGGTGCCGCTGCTCGCACGCCTTGAAGCGGCTGGATTGATACGGCGCGAACCGCTCGATCGGAAATCCCAGGCAATCCTGCTGACCGATGAAGGCCGGGCCTGCCGCACTCGGGTCGAAGCCATCACGCGGCAGTTCGAGACCGATCTGCTGGCTCGCATTCCCTCGAATCACAGGCCGCATTTGGTCCCAGCCCTGCAGGCATTGCTGAGATGAGAGCGATCAAATGACGGCTTTTTACACAATATTGTTCGGTATCGAAGGCATCGAGATCTGATTGAAGCGCCCGAGGAACGAGGCTGCGCAGAAGCTCACAAATCTTGAATGCCGAGCCAACCCCCAGAGAATACGGAGAGATGCATGACCACGCCCTTTAACCGGACGCTCGCATTCCCTTATTATGCTGAACCGACGTTGTACGTGGCCGTCGGCGATACGCTGCGGCCATGGGAATATAAAGGATGGAAGCCCGAGAGCCTGTCCTGGAAGCAGAGTTGCTACATCCATACCGGCCTCTCGGGGCCCGTTGTCTGCGTGGACGGCCCGGACGCTGATGCCTTCGTCGCACAGCTTTGCACCAATAATCTGGCGACCTTCCCGGAAGGTACGATGCGGCACGCGGTGATGTGCACCGACGAAGGACTGATCGCCGCCCACGGCATCCTGCAGCGCTATGACGACGGACATTACCGCCATTTCGCGGCCGGGCCGTGGGCACTTTACCAGGGACTTCAGGGCAAGTTCGACGTGCGGGTATGGATCGAGGACATCTACCTGACCCAGATCGCCGGTCCACGGTCGCTCGAGGCGCTGCAACGCGCCACTGGCGAGGACCTCAGCGACCTTAAGTTCCTGCGCTATCGCAAGACCCGAATTGCGGGCAAGACCGTCGAAGTGGGCCGCATCGGCATGTCGGGCAACCTCGCCTATGAAGTGCGCGGGCCGATTGGAGATGGACCGACGGTATTCGACGCCATCTATCAGGCCAACAAGGATATCGGCATTGAGCGGCTCGGCTGGCGCACCTATCTCGTCAATCATGTCGAGGGCGGCTTTCCGCAGGCAGCCTGGACCTTCGGCATGGCGATGGTCAACGATCAGGGGTTTCGCGACTGGGTCGGCGCCGACCATTTCTCGCTCCACGCGCAGCGGACGGGTAGCTACGATCCCGCAGACCTTCGCGCGCGCCAGCGCAATCCGTTCGAGGTAAACTGGGACAGGGCCGTGCGGTTCGATCACGAGTTCATCGGCCGCAAGGCACTCCAAAAGGTCGCATCTTCGCCCGATCAGCGGCGCACGGTGACGCTGCGCTGGAATGCGGATGACGTGATCGACATCTATGCCTCGCTCTACCGTCCCGGTGAGGAGTACCGCACGATGGATCTGCCGACCACGCCGACCTGGGGGCATGGCATGCTGGAACATGCCGATCGCCTGCTCGCCGGGGACAAGCTGGTCGGTATCTCGTCCGGCTCGATCTACAGCTATTATTTTCGAGAGAACCTCTCGATGGGTTGCGTCGATGTGAATTACGCCGAGCCGGGTACGGAACTGATCGTGCAATGGGGCGATTACGGCAAGCGCATCAAGGACGTGCGTGTGACGGTCGACCGGTTCCCGTATCTTGACGAGAAAAGGAACAGCGAGGCGTGACGAGGCTCAGCACTGTCTGCTCGACATTTCAGGCGGACACTGCGCCGAGCAGCAACGAGAGGTCATGCCGACCATCCACAACAAGGGGCTCGGCATTGTTCAATCGCATGGTCGAGCGATTGGCTAAGGCGGAGCATTCTGTACGTCGGAGCGCCGCGGCAAATGCTCGTTGCCGTGCCCGATGGCGCGCAACGCTGCAGCGGCGTGCGGCCGGGCGACGATGCCGTGCGCGACGTCACGTTGCGGCGTCCGAAACCTGATCAGCGGGTCAGCCGGCGCTGCACACCACACGCGCGCTGGCGACGCCGTTCAACAATGCACCGGGCTTTTCGACGACGACCTCGACCCGATCGATCGGCCCGGCGGCGAGGCAGTCGCTTGCGAGCCGCGCGCAGAAGGTCTCGATGAGCACGATGTGCTCGTTCGACAGGGCTTCGGCCAGGGCGACCACGCGGTCATAGTCGATTGTCTCGTTGAGTTCGTCCAGCGGCGCGCGCTTCAGCCGGAGCGAGACCATCACCCGCAACATCTGTCGGCGGTCCATTTCGTGAGCATGGGCGCCGATGCGCGCCGCCAGTCGCAGATCGTGGACGCGCACCTCGATGCCGTCGTCATGGGCGGTGCTGGTCATCCGTGCTGCGCACGTAGCCGCGCGCGCAGGACGATCAGCGTCACCGCGCAGATCGCCGAGCCCGAACCCATAACGATCGCGACGATCGAGAAGCCGTATCCAGCGGTGAACAACAGACCTGCAAGAGCCGGTGCGGCGGCCGAGATGCCCCGACCCATGCCGATCACGGCCCCCGTGGCGCCGGCACGCAGGTGAGTCGGGAACAGCGTCGCGGCCAGGCTATAGTGCCCGACGACTGCCGCGTTTGTGCAGAGCCCCGCGACAAATGCCCCTGCAGAGAGGATCGTAAGGTCGGCCGGGAGGGAACCGAAGATTGCCATCGCTGCGGATGCGAGCGCCGCAATGGCGATCGTCAGGCCAAGCACCGATACGCGTTCCGTCAACAAGCCAAAAAGCAAGCAACCCACAATGCCGCCGCTGCTTGCCCAGACGAGCACCGAGGCTGCCTGCGAAGCGCTGAATCCCATGTCGACAATGGCCGGCGCCGTCCATTTGGACAGGAAGATGAAGGTGGTGATATTCGAGAGATAGGCGATCGTCAGCAATATCGTGGTCCAGCGAAATGCCGGTGCGAAGATCTCGGCAAGCCCCGCTTTGCGCGCGCCGGCCGGACGTGGGGGGATGTGTAATGCTGCAAGCGGCGCATGCCCCATACGGACGAGCAATCGATTGACCCGCGGCAAGGCCTCATGGCCGCGCTTGTGAACCTCGAACTCGATCGAATCGGGTGCCAACCAGAGCACGAGCGGCGCCATCAACGTCGTGCAGATCGCACCGAACAGAAACACCTCGTGCCAGCCATAGACGCGCAGCAGCTGGACCGCGACCATGCCGCCCAGTACGCTTCCGATCGGAAATCCGACCGCCATCAGGACGACGACGAGCGGCCGCCGCCGCTCATTCGCCGCTTCGGCGACGCCGGCGTTCGTCGCGGCGAGCATGCCGCCGATGCCGAAGCCGGTCAGCAAGCGTCCGATCGACAGCAGGGGCACGTTAGGCGCGAACGCCGATCCGAACATTCCGGTGCTCATGCAGGCGAGGCAAAGCAGAATCGTCCAGCGGCGGCCACGCGCATCCGCCAGCCCGCCGAGCAGCAGCGAGCCGAGCGTCATGCCGACAAGTTCCAGCGACATGACCACCCCGAGCGTCGCCCGCGTGAGGCCCCATTCGGCGAGGATGCCCGGTGCGGCAAAACTGATCGCCAGCGCATCGAACCCGTCGAGAGCGTTCAGGCCGAACATCACCGCCACCACCGCCCATTGCATGCGCGACATGGGCGAGCGTTTGAGAATCTCGACGGGATCCTCAACGCCCTGTGGCAGAGGGGTGCTCATGCGAAGGCCCCAAAATGGGCGATGGGACCGGCGCCTTGCACCGCTTCGGCATGGTGCAGTACGGCTCGTCCCTCGATCCGGTCGAGCCAGTAGCGCCCGGCGGCGCGCATCCGTTCCCTGGCTTCGCCGCCGCCCGCCATCGTCAAGAACCGCGCCGCGACCCAGCCAGCGCTGGCGAGCATCGCCAGTTCGAGAAACGCGGCGGCACCGGCATCCTGGTCGGCGGGACTGGCCGCCTCCAAGGTCGATGCCGCAGCCTCCAGCAAGTCGAGGCAACGGGCCAGTGGCGTGTCGCCGCCATCGGCACGCGCTTGCGCCAGAAACGCTTGCAACCCGGCACCGTCGCGGATGACGCGACGATGCAGCAGGTCGATCGCCTGAATGCCCGAGGTTCCCTCGAACACGGATAGCACGCGCGCATCGCGCAGCGCCTGCTCCACCGGCCATTCGGCGGTATAGCCCGCCCCGCCCAACACCTGGATCGCGCCGCTCGCATTGGCGAACGCGCAGTCCGCGCCGAACGTCTTGGCGATGGGCAGGAACCACTGAACCATCGCGGCGCAACGCTCGCGATCCTGCGGATCGGTGGCATGAGCGGCCAGCTCGGCGAGATTGGCGATGTTCAGCATCAGGCCGCGAAGCAGTTCGGTGCGCGCCGTCAGTTCGAGCAACTGGCGGCGTACGTCGGCATGCGCGACGATCGGCTGCGGGTCGCCGGGGCTGCCGCCCTGACGCCGCTCGCGCGCATAGGCGAGCGCCACGTCGGACGCGGCGCATGCGATGCCGAGGCCCATTGCGCTGACCGCCAGGCGCATCTGCGTGATCATCACGAACATCTGCGCCAGCCCGCGTCCGCGCTCGCCGATCAACGTGGCCGGCGCTTCGTCAAACGCCAGGGTGCAAGTCGGCGACCCGTGCAAGCCCAGCTTTTTCTCGATGCGCAGCACTCGAACGCCGTTCGGCCCCGCCAGGCGCGTGTCGACAAGAAACAGGCTGATTTCGGGCCGCGTCGCAGAGCCATCGTCGCTGCGTGCCAGCACGCAATGCACAATATTGTCGGTCAGGTCATGATCGCCGAAGCTGATCCAGCATTTTTCGCCTGAGATGCGCCAGCCATCAGGCGTCTCGTGCGCTCGGGTGCGCATCTGCATGACATCGCTGCCGGCTCCCACCTCAGAGATGCAGATCGTCGCACCGAGCGCGCCAGACGCCAGGGCGGGAAGCAGTGACTCCTTTACTGCGTCGCGGGCGAAGGCGGCAATGAGCCGCGCGGCCGAACGCTGCGGCACGGGCAGCATCCCGAAGGCTGGGCAGGCCCGGTCGAAGATCTCCTGCACAGCGAGGCACAGCGGCAATGGCAGCTGCTGGCCGCCATATGCCGCTTCATGATCGATCGAGGGCCAGCCATTGGCGACGAACGCCGCCCACGCCGCACGATGCCCCGGGGCGGTGTGGACCCGCCCGACCCGGAGCGTCACGCCGTGCGTGTCCATCGCCCGATTGAGGGGCTCCAGCGTGTTAGTGGCGAACGCCGCCGCCTGCTCGAGGATGGCCACGATCGTCGCCTCGTCGAGCACGGCGTAGCTCTCGCGCAGGGTCACGACCTCGTCGAACCGGAACGACGCGCGCACCTGCTCTGTGCTCTGCGACAGGTCGAAACGGGGCAGGTCGGCACGCATGGCCGGCCTCAGCGCGCCATGCTGACGATACGGGCGTCGACGAACTCCTTGAGCCCGGCTTTGCCCTGTTCACGACCAAGGCCCGACTGCTTGACGCCGCCGAAGGGCACATCGAACCGCAGATCCAGATGCTTGTTGATCCATACCGTACCGGTCTCGATCCCGCGAGCGACGGTGGCCGCCTTGTCGAGATCCTTGCCCCAGACCGTGCCGCCAAGCCCATAGTCGCTGGCGTTGGCGCGCGCGATCACGTCCTCGATCGTGCCGTAGCTGAGCAGCGGAACGAGCGGGCCGAACTGCTCCTCGGTCACCAGCCGCGCATCGTCGGCGAGGTCGCGAACGATGGCTGGCTGGATGAAATAGCCCGGCCGGTTGAGGCGCGCGCCGCCTGTCAGCACCGTACCCTCGCTTTGCGTCGCCGCCATCAATTCCTGCAGCTTGTCAAACTGCATGCGGTTCTGGATCGGCCCCATCTGCGTGCCGGGGTCGAGGCCATCGCCAAGCACGGTGGCCGACGCCAGCGTGGTCAGTCGCTCGCCGATCTCATCGAGCATGGCGTTCGGTACATAGAGCCGCTTCGCCGCCATGCAGACCTGCCCCGCATTGAACGTGGCGGCAGCATAGAGCTTGGCGGCAACCTCGGCCGGATCAGCGTCGTCGAGCACGATGGCGACGTCGTTGCCACCCAGTTCCAGCGTCAGCCGCTTCAATGTCGCCGCGGCGCTCGCCATCACCCTGCGCCCGGTCGCGGTCGAGCCGGTGAAGCTGATCTTGGCGACATCGGGATGCGCCGACAGGGCGGCGCCCAGATCGTTCGCGTCGATAATGACGTTGAACACCCCCGGTGGCAGGATGTCGGCGGCCACCTCGCCCAGCAGCGCGGCTGTGAGTGGCGTCGTCGGCGCAGGCTTCGCCACAACGCTATTGCCTGTGCTGAGCGCGATCGACACCTTGATTGCCAGCAGGATCATCGGGAAGTTCCACGGCACGATGCAGCCGACCACGCCGAGCGGCGCATAATGCTCGACGACCAGCGAGTCAGGTTCGTCGACCAGCGTTTCGGGATGCAGCACCTGCGCACCGAAATGCCGGAAGGCCGCGATGCTGCCGCCAACCTCGAACCGCGCTTCGGCGAGTGGCTTGCCCTGCTCCTGGGTAAGCAGACGAGCGAAGTCCTCGAAGCGCGCTTCCATCGCGTCGGCCACTTTGTGCAGCAACGCCTGGCGTCGCGGCTGGCCGCCATCGCGCCATGCCGGAAAGGCGCGCTTCGCGGCCGCGACCGCGCGTTCCAGCTGCGCCGCATCGGCGCGCGCGCAGGTCTCGAAAGGCTCGCCCGTCGCCGGGTTGATCACCGCCAGGCGATCGGCACCGTCAACCAAATCACCATCGATCAGCAGCTTGAATGCCATGGTCATTCCTCTCCGACGATTTTGCGCGCCGCGCGCAGTGTGTTTTCCAGAAGGCAGGCAATCGTCATCGGCCCAACGCCGCCCGGCACGGGTGTGACCGCGCGGGCATGGCCAAGCTCGCCTGTCACCGCGTCGCCGACGACGATCGGACGGCCGTCGGGGCCGAGGATGCGGTTGATGCCGACGTCGATCACCACGGCGCCCGGCTTGACCCAGTCGCCGCGAACCAGCCCCGGGCTGCCGGCGGCTACCACCAGGATGTCGGCGGCGCGCGCGATGTCGGGCAAGCCGCGCGTGTAGATGTGCGTCACCGTCACCGTCGTCTCGCGCTCGAGCAACAGCAGCGCTACCGGCTTGCCGACGATATTGGACTTGCCGATCACGACGGCGTTCAGCCCATGATACTCATCGATCACGCGATCGAGCAGCTTCATGCAGCCAAGCGGGGTGCACGGCACCAGCCCGCCGCCGCCGGCCGACAATCGACCGACGTTCACCGGATGAAACCCGTCGACATCCTTTCCCGGCGCGATGCGATCCAGGACGAGCAGCGGATCGATCTGCGGCGGCAACGGTAACTGAACCAGGATGCCGTGCACATCGGCGTTGGCGTTGAGTTGGTCGATCAGATCGAGCAGCTCGGACTGCGGCGTATCAACGGCAAGCCGATATTCAAGCGAGCGCATGCCGGCAGCCGCCGTCGTAACGAGCTTGCGGCGCACATAGATGGTGCTTGCCGGATCGTCGCCGACCAGCACAACCGCGAGGCCCGGAACGATACCGCTACGCGCGCGCAACGCCGCGACGCCCGCGCCGACCTCGGCGACGAGCTGCGCGGCGATCGCCTTGCCGTCGATCAACTCCATGGCGCTATTGCTCGAACACGACGGTCTTGTTGCCGTTGATGAGGACGCGATCCTCAAGATAGGCCCGCACCGCCCGCGCGAGGACCCGCCGCTCGATGTCGCGGCCCTTGCGAACCAGCTCTTCCGGGCTGTCCGCATGGCTGATCGGCTCGACATCCTGATGGATGATCGGCCCTTCATCCAGATCGGAGGTGACGAAGTGCGCGGTCGCGCCGATCATCTTGACCCCGCGCGCATGCGCCTGGTGGTAGGGCTTGGCGCCCTTGAAACCGGGCAGGAAGCTATGATGGATGTTGATGCAGCGGCCCGAGAGAAAGGCGGACAGATCGTCGGAAAGGATCTGCATATAGCGCGCCAGCACGATCAGATCGGCGCCTGTGCTTTCGATGATCTGCTTGATTTGCGCTTCCTGCTTCGACTTGGTGTCGCGCGTCACGGGAAGATGATGGAACGGGATGCCTTCGATAATCGATAGGCTCAGTGCTTCGCGCGGGTGATTGCAGATGATGCCGACCACATCCATCGGCAGTTCACCGATCCGCTGGCGATACAGCAGATCGCCGAGGCAGTGATCGAACTTGCTCACCAGCAGCAGCACCTTCTTGCGCGCGTCGGTCGGCCGCATCATCCATTGCAGTCCGAAATCGGCCCCGACCGCAGCAATGAGGGCGCGGCATTCCTCCTCCTGGCGGTCATCGATGCGGAATTCGACGCGCATGAAGAAATTGCCCGTCTCCGGGTCGTCGAACTGCTGGGCGCTGCGGATGTTGCCACCCGAATTGCGCAGCGCCACGGCCACGGCCGCCACGATGCCCGGGCGGTCGATGCACGAAAGCGACAGGATGAAATCGCGGGTCATTTGGAGCTTCCAGTCGATCAAAGAAGGGCGAAGTAGCGGATGGTGTTGCCGGTCTTCTGGCGTGAACCGATGCCGAATACGACCGTGCGGGTCAGCCAGTCGTAAGGGCCGGCGCCGACCTCGAAGGTCGGCGCGGTGCGCAGATAATAGTCCTCGAACGGGACTTCCGGCCCATCCTCGAACATCCACTTCTGGATGCGAGGCAGGACGTCCGGTGCGCGACCGGCAAGATAGCCGACGTTGCGCATCAGGATCAGCGTTCCATCATCGGCTTCGAGCATGTAGCGCGCGTCGAGGCCCAAGACCTTGTCCGGGCGGAACTGCGCCCAGTCCGCGCCGCTTTGCGGCACCACACGGCCATTGAGGTGCGGTCCGCGAATTGTACCGGTGTCGAGGTATGTCGCACCGCGCCCGAAACCGGCAGGCGTATCCTGAATGGTCTGCACATCGCGCCAGGTCAGCGCGATTTCGAAAATGAATTCAAAGCGCGGCGCGTCGGGCCGCGAGGTTTCAGCAAAATAGGACAAGCCGATTCTCCAAGCCGTCATTCAAAAGCTCACCGCTCCGCCATCGACGAGCAGGTCGATGCCGGTGACGTAGGCAGCGTCATCGGAGGCGAGAAAAAGCACGCTTCGCGCCGCCTCCTCGGCTGTGCCGAAACGGCCCATCGGTACCTGCTCGCAGATCATTTGCCGGAAGCCGGCGATCTCTGCATCGCTCATCTCGCCGCGCGTGATCAGCGGTGTATCGATCGGACCCGGGCTGAAGCAATTGACCCGGATTCCACGCTTGACCAGTTCTGCCCCAAACGTGCGAGCGAGCGCGCGCAGCCCGGCCTTGCTCGCGCCGTAAACGCTGTTGCCGGGAATCCCCGTGCAATGTCCCATCGAGGACGTGAGCACGATCGATCCGCCTTCACCCATCAGTTCGATGGCGTGTTTGACTGCGAAGTACGGTCCCTTCAGATTGACGGCGAACATCTGGTCGTAGAAGGCTTCATCGACAGCTTCGATCGTGCGGAACGCTCCGATGCCGGCGTTGACGAACAGCACATCGATGCGTCCATGTTCGGCCTTGATCTGCTGCATCAGAGCCTGCGTTGCGGCGATATCCGATATGTCCGAACGAAAGACACGGCCATCCTCGCCAAGGTCGGACTGGACCTGCGCCAGCGTACCGGGATCGCGGCCCGTCACGATCACGAATGCGCCTTCCTGCGCGAAAGCCAGCGCACTGGCACGGCCGATGCCGCTATTTCCGCCGAGAACTATAACAGTGCGCCCTCTGAATCGTTCGCAATTGGTTGAAGCGGTCGTCATGTCAGAACACCCCATTGTCGTTTGCGGAGCGACCAGTGAGTTCCTGCGAAGCATCCCAATGTTCGGCGATCAGGCCGTCCTGAACCCGGAAGATGTCGATCACGGCGACGCCCGGCGTGCCCGGGGTGATGACAACGTGGACATGCGCGATGACATGATCGCCGTCGGCAAACATTCGTTTCACGTCGTGATGTGCATCGGGCGAAACCGACTTGGCCCAAGCCAGGAACGCCTTCAGGCCCGCGGCCCCGCTCTCTGCCATGGGGCTGTGCTGGATGTAATCGGAACGAAAATACTGATCGACCCGTGCAGGGTCGAGCGGTTCGAGAACCTCGTCATAGACGGTTCGGACAAGGGCGAGGTTGGCTAGCTCGACAGGTGTGTAATCTTTCATGCCGGTCGCTCCATGGGAGTGCGTCGGCTATCCGGCGCGGTATCGGGTCGGCAGGTACCAAGGTCGTGGCAACCGCCGATGCGGGGCGCCCGGACGCGCTCGTGTCCCGTAGATACTCGCCGGCGCGCGCGCGGACGGGCGAACAGCGCTTCCTCACACATCGGTGGACAGGCGCGGTATCGCGTTAACATCGATGTCTTTGTTGTTGGCAAGATCCATATAGGGAGTGCGCGCGACCGTCACGCGGACCTCCTTTTGCGGTCCACCGGACTTGCCCCACAGCAATTTAAGCTGCTTGCCCTCGACAGCGTGCTCGCGCTGGATGAAGCCGAGCGAGATCATCCGCCTGTAATAGACGCTGCGGATCCGCCCGGTCGACGAGCCGATCGTGCTTCCCTCGAACATGACCTTGTCGGCATGGTGGTGGAAGCCGTTCGGATTAGCGAAATGGTTGTCGGACGGGCGGTCGTCGATCGGATCATAGGCGACCGCGTCACGACCGCGATATTGCGACGCCACGATCTCGCCGACATCCTCCGCGTCCCATTCCAGAGTCACCATGGTGTTCGGCGGATTGTCCGCAATCCGTTCGAGCGCGGCGCGGCCAGGAAAATCGTGGTCGAACCGCACGAGCGACCCCCAGTCGACATCATAGGGCGTCTTGAAGCGCGCCTCCAGCTCGTCCCCCATGCTGCCGACCAGCTGTCGATTATAGTTGAAGAACAGCGCCATCGGCTGCGTCATGCAATAGGCCGCGAGTTCCGGCTCCTCGAACCAAGGCATGGGGAAATGGATGAAAATATTGGCGAAGCCGGCTTCGGTGTGATTCAGCAGATATGCCATCCGCCCCAGCTTGCTCGCACCCAGCGGTTCCGCGACGTCCCAGACCGACTTGAAGACCGCATCGAGCTGATCCATCGGACCGTGTAGCTCATAGGCAAGCGATCCGGCCATGCCCAGGCGCAGGACGCGCACTTCCACGCCCGAGAAATCCACCACTCGGTGCGCAGCGAACTTAATGTCGTGCATGTCACTCCCGGAGGCCTGCTCCAGGATTTCAAGCGATCGGGGACCCGCGACCTGAATGAAGAATTCGGTGCCGGAGAGATCCGTACCTGTCACATCCATATTCGTTCGAGACATATGGAAGTCGACGATCGGCATGAGCCAGTAGGTTCGGAAATGGTCGTCGGCGATCTTCATGACGACGCCGTCCGTCAGCATCTGCCCCTTATCGTTGCACATGATGGCATGGCGGATCGAACCGACCTTCATTTTCATGAAGTTGTTGACGCAGAGCGAGGTCAGAAAGCGCGCGGCGTCTGGCCCCTTCACATCGAAAATCGGGGATTCATTGAGCGGCGTTCCGATCCATGCGCTCGTCTTGGACGCGAGAATCTCTTCCCGGTATCCCTGATATTCCAGCGGCGCGATATACATACCGCCTGCGTTGAGGAACGTCGACACGCCCTGGTGCACATTTTCAAGCATTTCGAGCGTCCTTCATGGCTTCAGCCGGTGGCGGCGGCGTGATCCGCGTCGCCGCGGTCATAATGGCGTTCCGGCGCTCCTTGAGCAGCGCGCGAAGCGACTTTGGTCGACGGCCGGTCAACTGCTCCAAATCTTCGCTGATAATGGCGAAATGCCCGTCGCGAACCGCAACCTCGAAACTGACCATGTCGTCGGAATTCCAAGGAAAGTTGTTGACCGAGAGGTCATCGATCGGCTGTCGCGGCACGCCAAGCGCGTCAAACATCGCGTAAAGCCCGGCCTCGTCTGTCAGCGTGAACTTGATTGGTGAGGCGGAGAGCTCGGACACCAGTGCCGCCACCTCGCGATAGCTCACGAGCTCGGGGCCGGTCAGCCGATAGACCTTGTTTGCGTGACCATCGCCCAGCAGCACAGCCACTGCCGCAGCTACGCAATCGTCGCGGCAGACGAAGGCCATGCGACCATCGCCGGCGAGGCTCGTCATCTCGCCGCTGGCGACGATCAGCGGGGCCATCGCCTCGACCACGGCGTCGGCATATTGAGCGTCGCGCAGAATCGTCCACTCAAGACCGGATTCGCGGAGCATCCGCTCGGTCGTGACGTGATCCTTGACCGCCAGCGAAGGATTGCTCTCCACCGCACCGATGAATGATGTGTAGACGATGTGCCGCACGCCGGCTCGTTTCGCCGCCTCGATCGCGGCGCGATGCTGCGGCTCGCGAAAGCCAACGCGTGTGCCGCTGATCATCAGCATCCGTCCGGCGCCGCTAAGCGCCTCGACCAACCCTGCCTCGTCATCGAAATCGCCCCGCCGCACGTCGGCGCCCTCGGCCGCGCTAACGGCCAGCTTGTCCGGGCTGCGGGTGACGAGGATGAGCCGATCGGGGGACACACCGCCCTCAATCAGCAGCCGGGTCGCCTCACGCCCGAACTGGCCGGACGCCCCCGTAATCGCAATCTTCACGTCATGCATCTTTGCTTGCCGCGTCGAGCAGCGCCCGCGGCACCCAGTTGCCGTGCACCTGCTCGCAGGTGACAAAGGGCATGAACACTTTCGCGATCGGCCCGGCTTCGACACGGTCGGCCTCGATCACCCAAAGCTCCTGCGCGAAATGGCCTTCCGCGATGACCCGATCGACCATCATCAGCAGCCAGCCGCCGTGCGCCGGATCGTGCGCCGGGACATGTGCCGGCTCATTGAAGCCGAGACCGGGGCCGTCGGAGAAGCGCGTGAGTGAGCCATCGCGCCAGTCGACCCTGATCAGCGAGTTGAACAGGACTCCAACCGGGCCGTTGGCAATCTGGGTAAGCTTCGCGGGATCAACCGAGAGGTACCAGCCGCGCGAATAAGCGCGACCAAGATCGCGCTGCGCGATGATCGGCATCTCGCCGAGAGGACCTATCTTTGCTTCGACAATGCCTGCGGCTGGATCAGCAAGATCGATCGTCCAGCGCGTCAGCCCGCCGTCCAGCGGCAGATCGATTCCCGACTGTTCCGCGATGAACGGGATAAGATTGGTGACCGCCAGTGCCTGATCGAGATGAATCTTGGTTCCCTCGGCATGGGCGTTCATCACGTGATAGCTGTGGACACCGCGCGGGCCGGCGAACCACTGGATATCCTCGACTCGGCCTTGGCGCGGCAGGACGCCAATGAAGCTTTCGCCTTCTTGATCGTGGATCCAGTGCGGTCCGCCAGCGCGCAGCCGCCCAATATCGGCCTTCGTCGGATAGACCATGAAAATTGCATGCTGCTCGGTGATCGCGAAGTCGTGCATCAACGAGCAATAGGGCGCGTCGAACCATTGCTCGGACACCAGCTCGCCCTCAGGCGAGATGATGCAATAGGCGATTGTCGGCGTCGCCAGCCCGGCTGCTTCATAGCCGAACAGGAACAGCTCACCTGTAGCGGGATCGACCTTGGGATGTGCGGTGAGCGTCTTCGACCGAAGCCGACCGCGATAATCCCAGCGGCCGATCGTCTCCAAGGTCGCCGGATCAATTCGGTAGGGAAGACCGTCTTCCTTTGACATGAACAGGCGGCCGGCGTGGTAATAAGGCGTCGTGTTTGCGACCGTGCGATCGATGCCCGCGACATTGGGATCGTCGGTGAACGGATTGCGATACAAGCCGAACAGGCTGCGGCCGGCCTTGCGTTCGGCGAGGAATCGTTCGGTTTTGACATAGCGTACGCCGCAGCTGACGCGACCGTCCTTGAACTCGATCTTGCCGATCACGCCATCGCGCGACAGCACGACATCGTCCTCACGCGTGGGCACATATGCAGGGTCGTGCAGCGCGCGGAAGAACGCTCCGTCGATCTCCGCCGGAATGTCGCCCTCGACATACAGATCATGCGCAGTCGCCTCGAGATGCGTCGGGCGATTCAAGCCGGTATAGTGAACTGTATCGGGATATTTAGGCTGGACGTTCACGAAGCTCTCCATCAGCCCGCGCTTGCGGCCTGCTCGTTGAATCGGAAATAATCGGTGAAGTCGGCGCCGTCGCCCAGCGCGGCGAAGGCGGCCTGCATCTGGCGATGGGTCGCCTCGATCATCGGCAGCTTAAGACCAAGTTCGCCGCGCAGCTTGTCAGCCAGCGCCACGTCCTTGGCCATCAGCGGTAGACCGAAGCCGAGCGCGAATTTCCGCGGCAGCACCTGGCTGGGAAACAGACCTTCGGAAATGCCGCTGCGGCCGCTCGATGCGTTGATCACTTCCAGCAAAGCTGCTGGATCGAGCCCAAAGCGGACGCCCATGTCGACGCCCTCGGAGGTGACGGCGAAGATCGCTGCGGCGATCACATTGTTGATCGCCTTCGCCGCGTGACCGGCACCCAATCCGCCGACACGCATCAGCTTTGCGCTGAGGGCAGTCAGCAGCGGTTGCACGGTCGTGAACGCCGCCTCGTCGGTCCCGCCGATCATCAAGGTCAGCTTGCCTTCGGCCGCGAGCGGCACACCTCCCGATACCGGCGCATCGATCAGGGCGATCCCGCGTGCCTTGAGCTCCTCACCCAGCATTACGGTGCCTCCGGCGTCGGAGGAGCTGGTATCGACGACGACGCCACCTGAACCAAGCGCGTCGGCGACCCGGCCCGACCCCAGGATCACGTCGCGCACGATATGCCCGTTCGGCAGCATCGTGACGACCACCGATGCGCCGCGCGCCGCCTCCGCCGGGCTGGGCGCCCAGGCATCTCCGAACATGCCGGCAATGTCCGCATTGGCGTCGTTGACGCGAAGGTCGAACCCCTGGGCCAACAGATGGGTCGCCATGGGCCGGCCCATCGCGCCCAGCCCGATGAAGGCGATCCTCATGCCGGCTTCGCCGCTTCGAGTTCGGCCAGTGCGGCTTCGGCTGCCCGCAGCGCTGTGAACGATGAGGGGACGCCGCAGTAGATCATCGCATGGAGGACGAGTTCTCTGATTTCCTCGACGGTCAAGCCGTTGGCGAGGCCGCCTTTGACATGCATCTTGATCTCGAGTTCCTTGCCCTGGGCGATCAGCATGGACAGTGTCGCCAAGCTGCGGTCGCGCCGGCCCAGACCCTCGCGATTCCAAGTTTCCCCGAAGCAATAACGAGTCATGATGTCATGAAACGGCTTGGCGAAATCGCTCGCGTTCGCGACGGCCAGTTCAGCCAGTTCGGGGCCGAACATATCGCGGCGCACCTGCATGCCCTTTTCGAAGAGATCAGTCACAACCGTTCCTTTTATCGAGGTTTCAGAAGTCGTAGCGGACATCGAGGAATACCTGCCGGCCAGGCAGCGTCGCCGAATAATGGCCGTAGAAGGCGTCACCAACGGAAGGCGCGCTGAAGCCGCGTACCGCCTTGTTCGCAAGGTTCTTGCCCGACACCGACAACGTAAGCCCCTTGCTATGAGCCAGCGCGACAGATGCATCGAAAAGTTCATAGGCCGGCGTGCGGTCGAGTGGATTCTGCGCCGATTGATATTGCGCACTGCTCTGATGATAGACGCGGCCGCTGAAGCGCAGATGCCAGTCCTCGCTCAACGGCAGGTTATAGGTGAGCATCGCGCTGCCCGAGAAGTCGGGCGTCCCATCGAGCCGCCCGCCGCGGGCGTTGCCAGTCGCCGGATCCCCGCAGAAGGTGCTGCCGATTGGGCAGGCGCCCGGGTAGTCGTCATAGCGCGCATGCAGGTAAGCCGCGTTCGCGCTCAGCGTCAGGCCTGGAATGATGATCCAGGTCAGGTCGCCCTCAACGCCGGTCGATGTCGCTTTGGCCGCATTCGTCGTTTGCAGTGCCCCGCTGGGCAATGAGACGGACACCTGCAGGTTTTTGTACTTGGTGCGGAATGCGGCAAGGTTGAGCCGCAGCGTCGGGCTGGCATATTTCAAGCCGACTTCGAAATTATGCGCACGTTCGGCAGAATATTCGAAAATGTCGTTTGCAAAACCATTTTCGCTCACGACGCCCGACTTGTCCTGATCGTTGAAGCCACCGGCCTTGGTACCGGTGGTGTACGACCCATAGACGGACAGCTCGCGTCCGAACTTATAGTTGAGACTTGCCGAAGGGTTGAAGGAATTGAACGTACGCGAACGCGAGATGATTGTCGGGCGATAGGTTGCAGGGTCGGCGGGGTTGAACCACTGGAAGAAACCAAAGGGCGGTCCGGCAAGGATGAACAGGCTGGCCGGGTCGAAACTATAGCCGCTCAGAGGCTGCCCGAACGAGGTCGGCGCGATGACATAATTGCCCTGCTTGCGGATCGATGAATAGCGGCCGCCGAGCACGGCGTTGAACTTGCCGGTGAAATTGACCGTGCCTTGCGCGAAGCCGGAATAACCGTTGGTCGTTTGGTCGAGCCCATTGCGCACCGCCGCGGTCAGGCCGGGCACGCCAAAGCCGCTGAAGTCGATGTCGGTGCCTTGGTTGATCTTGTCCTTCTGATGATAATAAGTCACGCCCAGGATGTAGTCGATGAAACGGGAGCCATTCGAAACGAACCGCAATTCCTGGTAGAACTGCTTGAAATCTTCGTCGGCCAACGCGCCGCCGATCTGCACCGGATGGTTCGAGCCCTGCACATATTGGGAGAAATCGAACGTCGAGTAACCGGTGGATGACGCCAGCGTCGCGCCACCAAGATCGTAGCTGATGTTGAGGGCGGCATTGTCCGAGTTGATGCGGGTGCGGGCGCGATCGTCCGGGGCGGACTTGCGGAAATCGAAGATGCCGTCCTCGATCGCGGGCGGGAACACCACGAAGCCAAGCGAAGAAATCTGAAACGTGGTTCCGTAGACGCGCTTATTGCCGTGCTCATAGGACAAGTCGAAACGCAGGTCGCTGGTGGGTCTCCAACTGGCGGTTACGCGGCCCAGGCCACTGTCGGCGCGGCCATCGTCCTTGTCCGTGATCGTGTTGTATACGAACCCACCATCGCGGCTAAGCTTGCCGGCGAAACGCACGCCAAACGTGTCGCTAAGTGGAACGCTGATGCCGCCCTCAAAATTATACCCCTGATACGCCGCTTCATAGCCGGCGGTGACAAAGCCCCCCAACTCGCCGCCAGGTCGATTGTTGACGATGTTGATCGCGCCGGCGTTCGCGTTGACACCGAACAACACCGACTGCGGGCCGCGAACCACTTCGACCCGCTCGACATCGAAGAATGGATTGAGAAACTGATTGGCACGGCCTGCATAGATGCCATCGACATAGGTCGCGACCGACTGTTCGAACGCGCGACCGCCAGCGCCCGAGCCAAGGCCGCGGATCGCGACGAAGGGCTGGAACGGCGAGCGCTGCACGACTAGATTGGGCACCGCCGTGCTAAGCGTCTCGACGCTGCTTATCTTCTGTGCCGCGAGGTCTTTCCCGCTGAGCACTGCGACTGCGACTGGCACGTCCTGCAGCGTCTGTTGGCGACGTTGGGCAGTTACGATGATTTCGGCGAGTTGATCTTCGCTTTGCTGCGCTGCCGGGGTGGCACCGGCGGGCGTGGCCTGCGCTGACGCCGCAGCGGGAACCAGCATCGTACCTGCCGCCAGCGCGGCCTTCATCGTCTTCGTTAGCATTGCCCTCTCCCATTTTTGCTTATCGTCGGTCGGTTAGAAGATCAGTGATTTAAGCTCCGTGAAAGCAGCGAGGCCTTCGCGGCCCCCTTCGCGTCCGATTCCGGACATCTTGAAGCCGCCAAACGGCAGCGACGGATCGAACAGGAAGCCATTGTGAGCGACGGTACCCGTGCGGACGGCGCGGGCGACGCGATAAGCACGGCCCGGGTCTTGGCAGAATACCGCGCCATACAGGCCGAAGTCGCTGTCGTTGGCGATGGCGATGGCTGCCGCCTCGTCTTCCGCTTCCAGAACGGTCAACACCGGACCGAAAACCTCCTCCCGCGCGATCCGCATCGTCGGATCGACCCGCACGAACAATGTCGGATCAAAATACCAGCCGCGATCCATGCCCTTTGTGCGATTGCCGCCGAGTGCCAGCGTGGCGCCTTCCGTTTGGGCATGGCTTACGAACTGCTCGACGCGGTCACGTTGGCGCCGCATCGCCAGCGGGCCCATGCGTGCTGCCGGATCATCGGGGTGGCCCACAGTCACCTTGGCGAGCGCGGCAGCCAGCGCCTCGACCAGCCGTTCGTGCACGCTGCGCACCGCGACGACGCGGCTCAGCGTGGCGCAGACCTGCCCGGCCGACAATGTGATCACCTGCGCGAGCGTGGCGGCGGTGAGGTCGATATCGGCGTCCTCAAGCACGATCGCAGCGGATTTGCCGCCCAGCTCCAGCGTGCAGCGCGCGAAACGCTCGGCACAGGCGATGCCGATCGTGCGGCCGGCCGCGACGCTGCCGGTGAAGCTCACCTTGTCGATCGCAGGGTGCCGTACCAACCGGTCAGATGCCGTGCGTTCGGCGCAGACGAGGTTGACCACCCCCGGCGGCAGCCCCGCCGCTTCCGCCGCTTCAGCAAGAATATAGGCTTCAAGCGGTGTCTCAGGTGCCGGCTTCATGACGACCGTGCAGCCGGCCATCAGAGCGGGGGCAACCTTGCCGGCAAGAATACCGAACGGATTGTTCCACGGCGCGATCGCCGCGACCACGCCGGCCGGTTCGCGCACCACCATGGCCCTGCCGCTACCGTCGATCCGGGTCGTTTCGCGGATCCAGTCGAACTGCTCGCCAAGATCGGCATAATAGTCGAACCAGAATTTGCCACCGCCCGTGACGAAAGGAGCCGCCGACGCCAGAGCGCCGATCTGATCAACCCACGCGCGCGCGATCTCCGGCATGCGCGGCTCGAGCGCTTGCGAAAGGCGCCGGAGATAGCCGCCGCGTTCCTGCGGGCTCAAGCGCGGCCACGGGCCTTCGTCGAACGCTCGACGTGCGGCGGCCGCCGCCAGATCCACATCGGTGTCGCTGGCTTCCGCTATGCGCGCAATAACCGCTTCGTTATGCGCGGATACGACATCAATCGTGTCGCCGGTGCCGCGCACCCATTCGCCTCCGATAAACAATCGGTCGGGGTGGGCGATGTCGATGCGGACGCTCACAAGGACCTCTCCAGATTCAATTGCGTCTCCCTGGCATGCTGAGCCGGCGGCAGGTCGGCGCGCGGCAGTTTTCGCCCGAGCATCAGATCGGCGGCCTTCTCCCCGATCATCATCGCGGGTGCACTGGTGTTTCCACGGATGATGGTCGGCATAATCGAGGCGTCGGCAACGCGAAGGCCCTCAATGCCATGCACACGCAGCGCGCTATCGACCACGCTGGCGGCTGGGTCGTTGCCCATCGCACAGGTGCCCACGGGATGGGCGCCCGACACCAGCGAGTTTGCAATGAAATGGTCGATCCCCGCCTCGTCCTCAATCGTCGCACCGGGCATCAATTCAGGGCCGACCAGCTTGCGCATAGCAGCCGTGGCAAAGAAGCGCCGCACGAACGCCAACATCTCGCGCGCCGCCTGGCGGTCGTGCGGATCCGACAGGAAGTTTGTTTGTACGGCCGGTAATTGCAGCGGATCGCCGGATTTGAGCTTAACCGCGCCGCGACCGCGCGGGTCAAGCTGCAGGATACCGACGCCCAATATGTCGGGTGAACGCTTGCGCCAACCCGGAAGCCACGGTCGGCTCATCGGCGATGCATACGCCACTTGAAATTGCGTGTCGGGCCGCGCGCCGGGTTTGGAGCGATTGACGAACCCCTGAATGCCGAGCGGCGCCTCGTCCAAAAGTCCGCCGATGCGCAGCAGCCAGGCCAGTGCCGATCCTGCGAGCCGATCAAGCCGCAGCCGGTCCTCGAAACCCAGTCGCACGGAAGCGGCATAGGCCATCAACAGCATCGGATGATCCTGCAGATTGCGCCCGACCGCCGGCAGATCGGCCACCACGTCGATGCCGTGGCAGCGCAGGGCATCGGCCGCACCGATGCCAGAAAGCATCAGCAAATGCGGCGAATTGAAGGTTCCGGCTGCAAGCACGATCTCGTCCGCCTGCACGAATTCGTGTTTTCCAGCTCGCAGCAGTTCGACGCCGGTCGCCCGGCCATGTTCGACGATGATGCGCAAGACGTGGACTCGTCTGCGAATTACGAGCTGGCGCGCGACCTGCGGCTGGTTGAGATAAGCCGTTGCCGAACTCTCGCGGCGCGCGCTGCGCACGGTGAAATCCGGGATGCCAAACCCGGTCTGGTGCGCGCCGTTGAAATCCTCATTCTCGTCAAAGCCAAGTTCGCGCGCGGCGGCGAGCAGCGCGTCATAGAGTTCAGGCACACGGTTGTTGGCCGCGACCGAGACCGGACCGTCGCCACCATGCCATATCGACGGGCCGCGCCAGTTCGCCTCGCTGCGCCGAAAATAGGGCAGGACATCGGCATAGCTCCAGCCATCAAGCCCCTGCGCGTTCCAGTCGTCATAATCCTCGCGTTGGCCACGAGAATACATCATGCCGTTGATCGAAGCGGTGCCTCCCATCAGGCGCCCGCGCGGCAGATCCAGGCCGCGCCCGCCCAGTTGCGGCTCGGCTTCCCCCTGATAGCTCCAACCGAAACGACGATCGATCGAGGCCCTCGGCCAGGCGACGGGCGCCGTTATCAGCGGGTGGCGGTTGCCGCCGCCTGCTTCGAGCAGCATCACGCGACGCTCACCCGACACCGCCAATCGACCCGCCAGCGCGCAGCCCGCGCTGCCCGCACCGATCACGATGACGTCGGGACGACTCATCGCGTTAGTTGCCTGCGGCCAAGTAAACGCGCGAACGATGCACCTCAGCCTCTCCTGTACGCTACGGGACGGCTGGCCCGTCTCTTCAGCACCATGGGGATAGTCGTACGCCGCCCTTGTCGGGAATACGGCTGGGGGCTAATGGGTGTAAGGAGATGCCGAACGCTAGGCTCTGGAAAATATGATCACCGTGCGCCAGCTCGAGATTCTCGCGGCCGTCATCGAGCATGGCAGCTTCCGCCGATGTGGGCAGAAGCTGAACATCTCCCCAGTGTCGGTCAGCGAGCACATGCGGGCGCTCGAAACCCAGCTGGGCGTTGATCTGTTCGTCCGGTCCCCGGGCGGCGCGGTCACGCCGACGGCGGCGGGAGCGCGGGCGTTCGATTCCGTTCACGAGTTGTTGGCCCACGTTCACGACTTTACCAGCTTTGTTGTCGGAGACAGCGCACGCCAAGGGCCAATCCGCATTGCAATGCACGGCTTCATGATGCGCAACCTGGCCGGCGCGGTGGCTGCGTTCGACGCTGTTCACGACCGCCAGCTGAGTTTCATCAGCGACGACGGCGCGCCAGAGGAGCTGCACCGCCGTGTGATCGCAGGCCAGTTGGATGCGGCCTACTTCTACGCGGTCGAAGGCGCGTACAGCCTCGGCCAGATCGTCGGTTACGAGCCACTGGCGATCTATGTCGGCGAGGGTCACCCTTTAGCGGCCGAGAACAGAGTCACGGCAGCGCAATTGAACGCTACGCCGATCATCGGCTTGGCGCCCGGAAAGCCGCTGCGAAACATGGTCGACGAAGCGCTGCGTCGGCACGGCGTCACCCATTCACATCATGTCGTCGAGACATCGGAGTTCGGACTGATTCTCAGCAGCCTTCATCGCAACCTGGGCTTTACCTGCATGTTCGAAAGTATTCAGGGGGAGGAAAAGCAAGCAATGGGCCTGTCGATCGTACGCTGCGAGACTCCGATGCCGCCACTGGAAATTCGTCGAATGACCCGGCGAACGCTACTCCGTTTTCAAGACGTGCGTGATGCCCTTCGAATGGCGGAGCAAACCTTCGCGCGGCCGTAACTCTAGCGGGCGCAACCCCACTGCCGCTTGTTGCGGATTGTCCGGACCGGCTGCCGATGAAGTGGTGCAGCTTGTCGTAGCTGACATCGCCATCACGCGCTGCCATCGGCTGCACGCTCTTGCGGTCACCAGGGCCAATCAGACCCGCTATGTAGGCAGGGCACATCCGACCGCGCGTCTTGTTCCGCAAAGCCACGACAAACGGCGCCAGCCATGCATCCAGTTCGCTCCGCCAATCCCGGTTCATTGCCAGCCCTCATAAAAGCTGGTCCCCCATGAATCAGGGATTTTGCCCTTTGGGAATCCCAAAAATCACATTTCCGCCAAAGTAGTGCTAGTTCAAATTTGCCGTGGGCAAGCCACATTCGCCGTTCTCCCTCGAATTTCGGCGAACGAGTTTCGTTCTAACTTTATCCAAATGGTATTATCTCCGATGCTGATCCGGTTTAAGGCCCAAGTAAGTATTTTACACGAGCGTCATCCTCTAGTGGGAGGAGACGTGCTCGATCGAAAGGAAAGGGCGAATAATACTGCTATAACTGCAGCAAAGGCCGCGGGCAGCAGCCAGAAGGTTTGCCAATGCTCGTTTCCTGTCCCGCTGGCAGCTGCCTCGATCAAATTAGAGACGTTGCTGCCTATCAGGTAGCCTACGCCCCAAGTCGCTAATGCCAAGAAAGATTGGGCACGATTTTGTGCTTCATGCGTAAAGCGCATCCCCACCCAAATTGTAGCGGCTACGAACACGAAATCGAAGCCGACACCATGCAAAGCAAGGCCTAGGTAGATGAGCGGCATGACCGGTCCTTCGCTACCAGCAGCGAAGGCGAAGGCCACGTATCGGATCGACCAAGAAATCATTCCGATGAATAGTACACCTTTTATGCCAATTCGGCGGAATAAGATTGGCAATAAAAGGACGAACAATACCTCAGAAACCTGTCCAATAGTCTGAATCGCAGCAGGATTACGAACGCCAATATCATCCAAGTACGGGTTTGCGTAAACATTATAGAAAGAAAAAGGCAACATCATTAATGTCGACGAGATCGCCAACGTCCAAAAGCTACGATCGGCATGTCGCATCACGTCGAGCCCAAGCAGGGCGACGACTGATCTCGCCTTGTGGCCGCCACGTGGCGGCGAGTGCGGGAGAGTAAATGCATAAGCACCATATCCTAACGCCAGTACTGCGGCGAACAGAATAGGCGCCGTCGTTCGTTCGGCTTCTCCCGGTAGCAGAAAGCTCACTGCCAACCCGGCGCAGATCCACCCCGCAGTACCAAATACGCGGATTCCTGGAAACTCTCGTTCGGGATCAGTCATCGCATTGAGTGCGATTGTGTTGGATACTGCGATAGTAGGCATGTGGGCTAGCAGCACACCAAGGGCTCCTAAGAACATTTGCGTCGCGTTCGCCCCAATCGTTGTCAGAGTCGCCAGGAGGACGCCTGCTGTGAGTTGGAGGATGCCAAGTACCTTCTCAGCCGCGAAGAAGCGATCTGCCACAACGCCGACAAACAACGGTGCGGCGATAGCGGCCCATCCTTGCGCGGAGTAGATCGTGCCAATCCATTCATGCAATCCGTGATGGGAGAGATACGTAGCGAACGGGACGAACCACGCACCCCAGACGGCGTATTGGAGAAACATCATTACGCAGAGGCGTACGCGCGTGGCGGTATTCATGTTGGCTACCTCATCTTTTCGCGACAACGATAACGTCTGCGGAGCGCGGCGATTTACCCGACCACTTTTCGCCTCAATGCAGGTTGAATATTTAAGACGATTCGATCAGACCTTCGACAAGAACTCATAGCTCTTCTCTAGAGAGATCATCGGCTGCAATTCGAATGGCGGCTCCTGTTCTACGAAGAAATTGCGCGTTCCGGCCGAATAAGCGACCGGGAGGATATCCTTCCATGCGATCGAGCCTGACCCGACTTCGGTCGGGTCTTGCATCAGGGCATAGTTGGTTCGGGTGGAAGCCTTTATGTCTTTGACGTGCATCTGCGTGAACCGGCCGGCATGAGCATTTAGCAGCTCGATGGGGTCGCGACCGCCGGCGACCGCCCAGCCTACATCCAGTTCGAACGACACGATTGAAGGATCGGTGTTTTGTAGAAGAGTGTCGAGGCCTGTAGTGCCGCCCATTGGCGCAAGTTCAAAATTGTGATTGTGATATCCAAGACGAAGACCCTCGCGCGCTAGCAGACCCGCGCGATCGTTCATGAATTCCGCCATGCGTCTGTAGTCGTCCAGCGTCAGCGCCGCCCCTGCGGCGCGGATCGTCGCGATAACGTCGCCGCCTGCGGGAGGAGAGAAGTCTTTCGGCATCAAGAACAGCGGCATCACAACGTTTTTGGCGTCGAGTGCCTTGGCATTGGCGATCACCTGGCCAAGGTCGCCGGAGAGGCTTGCAACGCCAGGTATCAGCGGCTGCCCCAGTACGTGCATGCTGACGCAGCAGAGTCGGGCGCGATCGAGCGAAGCGCGCATCTGCGTCGCGCTACGTCCGTAGAGCCCGTCGAGTTCCACCTGGCGATAGCCGATCGCCGCGAGGCGTTGAAGGGTTGCGTCCAGGTTCTTCATGGCATCGTCGTGTACCGTATAGAGCTGGAACCCAAGCGGGAGACCGTGACGGGCGAAGAAACTCTTGCGCTCAGTAGCAGCGAAGGCCGGACTTTCGATTGTGCCCGCCATCGCCAAAACGCCCATTTGCAGCATCATACGTCGGTTCACGATCTGGCTCCTCAGCGTCTTGGCAGGGCAAAAGCGACGATTTTGCCGCCATTAGGTCCCTTAAGGTCTTTGCCTCCACCGGCTTGGATCACAACGAACTGACGGCCGTTTACTGAATAAGTTGATGGAGTGGCATTGCCAGCTGCAGGCAGCACTGTTTCCCACAGCAGCTTGCCATTACGTTTGTCGTAAGCGTGGAACTTACGGTCGAAGCTTGTGGCACCGATGAACAATAGTCCGCCTTGGGTGACTACGGCCCCGCCGTAATTTTCAGTTCCGGTGTTGCGCATTCCCTTGGCAGCAAGTTCCGGATACTCTCCAAACGGGATCCGCCAGATCCACTTGCCAGTTGAAACATGGAGGGCACTGAGGGTGCCCCAAGGTGGCGAGACCGCCGGATAGCCATCGGGATCAAGGAAACGCCTGTATCCGTCAATAATATACTTTGCATTTGGCGACGCCATTGTCGCCAAAGGGTTACGATCGCCTGCGGCGGGAGCAGTGTCCTTGCCGTCGAGCAGCCATCCCGCCAACGCACTTATCTGAACCTTCGACAGCGAAGCGCCAAAACCGGGCATACGGCCCCCGCCTTTGGTAATCTGACGTACCAGCCCATCGCGCCCCAGCCGGTCGAGTCCAAGCAGCCCAGGAATGGTCGGCGGCTGCCCCCTCCGATCTTCCCCGTGGCAGACAGCGCATGCTTGTGCGTAAATTTGCTGCGATGCCCCAACGTCGCCCGAAGCCTTCGTTGTTTTCGAAACGGGGTTCAGTTTCAACGTCCACGCCATTTCATTGGAATTGATGTACAAGAGGTCGGTTTCCGGATCATATGCCTGCCCGCCCCACTCAGCCCCGCCGTCAAGTCCAGGAAAGATGATCGATCCTTGCAGACTGGGCGGCACGAACTGGCCGCCGCTGCGCTTCTTGGCGAACTCAGCCGCGACTGCGGCGCGCGCGGCGGGGGTGCGGTTTGTCAGCATGTCGGCGGTAAGGCGCTGCCGCGCAAATGGGATCGGCCAGGCCGGGATCGGCTGCGTTGGCCACGCCCGCTCGCCTGGGACATCGGACGGGGGGAATGCGCGCTCCTCAACCGGAAAAAGGGGCTTGCCAGTGGCGCGGTCAAGGACGAAGACGAAGCCCGACTTCGTTGCCTGGACCAGCGCAGGTATCGCCCTTCCGTTGCGTCGCACGGTCACGAGCGTGGGCGGAGTCGGCAGGTCGCGATCCCACAAATCATGACGAACGGTTTGAAAGTCCCAGCGCAGCTTGCCCGTTGCCGCATCGAGAGCGATGACCGAGTTGGCAAAGCGATTGGCGCCGGGGCGGTCGCTGCCGATGAAGTCATTGATGACCATACCGGCGCTGCCGGTCGGTACGAACACCGTCCCGCTCTGTACATCTAGCGTCAACCCAGCCCAAGCGTTGGCGCCATTGCTATTTTGGCGCGCATCGCGCGGCCAAGTCTCTGCACCCGGTTGCCCCGGCTTGGGGATAGTGTGGAAAGTCCAGCGTATTGCCCCAGTACGCACGTCGAACGCCCGAATGTCGCCCGGCAGCAGGCCGGTAGAGCCAAGGATCACGAGGTCGCGGAAAACCGCCCCTGGGGTTACGTTGCCGACCGTTATCGCCTCTGGCGGACGATCGAAGCCTTGCCGCAGGTCAACCCTTCCGTTGTCGCCGAAAGCTTTGTCCGGCAAGCCGGTCGCCGCGTCGAGCGAAAGAAGCTCATGGCCGGCAGTGAAGAGAATTCGTTCATCCATCCCGTCGGTCCAGTAGTTAACGCCGCGAAGCCGCGCCGCTTTCCCAGATCCGTCTGCGTTGGCGTCGAACGTCCAGCGTTCCTTTCCTGTCGCCGCGTCGAGGCAAATCACGCGGCCTGTTGGCGACACGACCCACATGCGGCCCGCGACCACTAGCGGATTGCCCTCCATGTCGGCCTTGCCGAACGGGCCATCGACCGCGCGACCGGCATCGTAAGTCCAGGCAACCTCTAAGTTTTTGACATTTGCGGGGGTAATCTCGTCGAGCGTGGAATAATGCGTTTGCGCCGGATTGCCCAAGTAATAGCCCCAGTTCTCGCCAGATCGATCGGCTGGCTGAGGCCGCGGCGGCGCGCCTTGGCTGTAACCGACTGGCACGGCGGCGATCATTGCAATGCTTAATCTGATCCTCATGCCTCAAATCCCATCATGCGGCGCAGATCGGCGGCATCGACAGAGGCGGCAGCAAAGTTATCGAATGCCGCTGGTGTGACTTCGATGATCCGCTCGCGGATGAACGGCGCTCCCTCGCTCGCACCGATCTGCGAGTCCTTCAGCGCGCACTCCCATTCGAGCACGGCCCAGCCGGAGAAATCATATTGCGCGAGCTTGGAGAAGATGCGACGAAAGTCGATCTGTCCGTCGCCAAGAGAGCGGAAGCGGCCAGCGCGCTCGATCCAATTTTCGTAACCCCCGTACACGCCGCAACGCCCCGTCGGACGAAACTCGGCGTCCTTCACGTGTACGCACGCTATGCGATCGTGATAACGATCAAGGAAATCGATGTAATCGAGCTGTTGTAGCACCATGTGCGACGGATCGTATAGAATGCGCGCGCGGGGATGCGCGTCGACCGCCTCAAGGAACCTCTCCCAGGAGGCACCGTCGAACAGGTCTTCGCCTGGATGTAGCTCGAAAGCGCAGTCGACGCCCGCTTTATCGAATGCGTCGAGGATGGGCTGCCACCGCCGGGCAAGTTCAGCGAAGGCCTCTTCCACCAACCCATTGGGTCGCTGCGGCCACGGATAGACGTACGGCCAGGCCAGCGCGCCGGAGAAGGTGGCGTGCGCGGACAGTCCCAAATTCGCGCTCGCCTGCGCCGCTAGCTTGACCTGCTCAACCGCCCAAGCCTGACGCGCGGTTGGATTTCCGTGCACCTGAGGCGGAGCAAAGCCTTCGAACAGCGCGTCGTAGGCAGGATGCACCGCCACCAATTGACCCTGAATATGGGTCGAGAGTTCGGTTATTTCGACCCCATGACGTGCCAGCCGACCTCGCAAGTCGTCACAATAGTCCTTACTGGCTGCCGCCATAGACAGATTGATCAGACGTGGGTCGCACGGTATTTGTACCCCGACGTAGCCTAGCGCGCCGGCCCACTCGGCCAAGCCGTCGAGAGTGTCGAACGGCGCGTGGTCGCCGAGAAATTGGGCCAGGAAGATGCCCGGTCCTTTGATCGTCTTCATTCGTTCTCCTTGAGGGGTATCCAGCACCGCGCATCGTGCGAGGCGATCGCGGTGGCCGCAAAAACGAGAGAACGGAGGCCGTCGCTGATACCCGGTAAGTCTGAGTTAACTCGGGCATGATCCCCGCGGATCGCGTCGGCGAAATCTCTGTACAGGGTCGCAAAGGCTTCAATAAAGCCTTCTGGGTGCCCCGAAGGCAGCCTGCACGTAGCGGCGGCTCCAGGCGTCATGGCAGCGCTGCCCGCGTAGATGATACGCTCGCTGGCGTCGCTATGCAGGATGCGCAGTTCGCCGGGCGCGTCGTGCCGCCATACCAGGCTAGCGTGGTCACCATAAACCCGCAGACTGAGCCCGTTACGTTCGCCCGTCGCGATTTGCGATGCGGTAATGACGCAAGGCACATTGCCCACCAAGCGCATGAGCACGTTGCAGTCGTCATCTAGGCGGCGGCCAGAGACGACGCGGGCCAAGTCGGCGCATAAGGTCTCGGCGCGCAGGCCGGAGACATATTCGACCAGTTGGAAAGCGTGGACGCCGATATCGCCGAGACAGCCGCCGATCCCCGCACGCGCTGGATCGGTGCGCCAACTAGCCTGGCGGGTCTCCGCGTCGCCTGACTGCGAAAGCCACCCCTGAGGATATTCGACCACAACCTTCCTCACTCTCCCAATTTCGCCGGTCTGCACGCGCGCGCGCGCGTCGCGGATCATCGCGTAGCCGGCATAGGTGTAAGTGAGCGCGAACACCTTCCGACTTGCACGGACGAGTGACGCAAGCGCAAGCGCTTGCTCCAGTGTTGCAGTCATGGGTTTGTCGCAAATGACATGCAGTCCTGCCGCCAACGCATCGGACACCAGCGCAAAGTGGCTGTCATTGGGGGTCGCGATCGCGACGGCCTCGATTCCATCGGGACGCGCCGCCTCCGCTGCAAACAGCTCGCGATGATCGGTATGAACCCGATTTGGGTCGACGCCCCAACTACTGCCGCGTTCGGCACTAAGAGATCGATCGCGACTGAATGCGCCAGCTACCAGGGTAAATCGCCCCTCAAGCCCAGCGGCCATACGGTGGACGCCGCCGATGAAGGACCCCGGACCCCCACCAACTAGCGCGTATCGTACAGGCGTGTTCATGCGGCGCGTCCCCGTCGCGCACGAACGTCCCACGCCACCAACGATGGACACGCGGCTCCGTCATGCAACGCAAAAACGGCGGGGAAAAGCGGTGCTACCGACCCAAGGCCCCAAGCGTTAGAACGAGGATATAGATTAGTTTCGATGGTCACCGCTCGATCCTTGAAGTATCAGAACTTCGCGCTGAGCCTGATGCCGCCATAGCGGAGCTATTTCGATCATAGGTCCCGGACACCACCGGGTTAGTTCCCGACGGATCAGCGAAGAAGGTGTTGCGTGAGCGATTTGCCATGTATCTCTTGTCGAATTGCCATCACCAAGCTTTCATTGCTATGAAAACGATGCCATATCAAGACCTGATATCGATCCTGGCTCCAGTTCTGCAAAGCAAAATGGGCTGTCTCGATGGATGATTGAAATGCCAACGTTTTCATATAGGGATCTTTGGACCTGTGCTGTCACGAGGGAATTGGGATGAATCTGGAAAGTTTCGATGACACCGGTTTTTTCAGTTTGTTCGACGGAACGACGTTGGACGGCTGGTCCGCCGAACCGCGGGTTTATGGCACAGTATTTCCCGGCGGGCCCGGCGTTGACGAGTTCTTCGCCAAACACGGAATCACGCCACCTGAAAGTCCGGAACAGCACCCGGCAGTGTGGAACGTCGAAGACGGCGCGATTGTTGGCCGCCAAGGTACGCCGGGCTATGGCGGCTATCTGGTAAGCGACGCGGCGTTCGGCGATTTCGAGTTGGTGCTTGAAGCACGGCCGGATTGGCCGGCGGACACTGGCATCATGGTGCGCCGCAAGTTTCAAGACTGGACCGGTTTCCAGGTCCTGCTCGACCATCGAGAGTGCGGTGGTATCGGCGGGTTCTTTGGCAACGGCCTCGCCAGCTTCTCTGCGGTACCATTTGCCGTACGCAGCATCAAAGACGCCGAAGGCATCGTGATTGGTATCCAGGCTGACGATCTTGCCACTTCGAAGGAGCCGGTAACACAAGAGAAGATTGACCGCCTGTCCTACGCAGCGTCGGTGGAAGACTTCCTCGCCGTGTGGAAATGGGACGAGTGGAACGAAATTCGCATTCGTTGCGTGGGCGCTCTGCCCGTCATCACCACCTGGATTAATGGGTTGAAGATCGCGCAGATCGATACCTCCACCATCGACGTACCGAACTATGACCCGCAGCGGGTGCTCGAGTATCTCGGTCCACACGGACACATTGCCCTCGAAGTCCATGACAACGATGCCTTCTTTGGTGACTCCCGCTGGGGTCCCGGAGCGCAGTGCCGCTGGCGTGCCGTTCGTATCAAACCCCTCGATTGACCAATGGATCCAATGACCATGCCTACTCTTGCCGTATCCAGTTTCAGCCTGCACAGCGTGCTCGGCCCGATTTCCATCGAGCGTCGGGATGAAAGCGGCACGCTTCAACCCCTTTCCTTCCCTTTCCCGCACGAACATTCCATTGATGAATTCCCCGCGCTGGTCCGACAGCGGCTCGGCGTTTCGGCTATCGAACTGTGTCAGATCCAGTTCGATAGCCAAGATCCAGCGCGGATCGAAACTTTGCGTGCAGCACTTGACGCGGCCGATGTCCGCCTGCTCACCTTGCCTATCGATCTCGGCGATCTTGGCGGCATGCAGCCGCATTGGCGTGCCGACGACGAAGCCAGAACCATCAACTGGTTCCGCATTGCCGCAAAGCTGGGCGCAAGCTTCGTGCGCGTGAATGCCGGCCCGCCCGGCTCCACCTTGCCCTCCGAAGCGCGTCCGGGACTAGTCGAAACGCTGCGCCGCCTTAGCGATGCCGCCGGAGAACTGGGCCTGTCGCTGCTTGTCGAGAATCACGGCGGATCAAGTTCCGATCCCGAATTCCTGCTCCAGCTGCGGCAGGATGTCGGCATCGACCGGTTGGGTCTGCTGCTCGATCTAGGGAACCTCGATCCGCTCGTATCTCTTTCGCATGCACGCTTTGCCGATCCAGATATCGACGACGCAGGCATTGACTTCGAGCCCATTTACCAAAGCATTGCCGCGATAGCGCCACATGCCAGCTTGATCCACGCCAAGGCAGTCGATCCTGCGCGAGATGGCAGCCCGCTTCCCGATTTGCCCCGTGCGCTGTCGATCGTTGCGGCAGCCGGTTACAACGGCGACGTCAGCATCGAATGGGAAGGCCGACGCGGAGATCCCTGGGAAATGACCGCAAAGGTCGTGGATCAGGTTCGCGCGGTATTCCCGGCTTTGACATAGGAATGTCCGTCCCTGCAATCCGATCTACCCATTCGGTCCGCAAGCCTGCATTGCCTGCCTTGATCCAGTCCGGGTCAGTCGAAACTCCGATGCCCGTGTTTTGCTTTGACTCAGGACGCAGTGGCAGAGACAGACTGATAGGAAGATATCCGCCGTCGGTCTTGTCGGACCGACGGCGGTTTCCGTTATCAGCGCACCTTTTTGATCGGGATCAGGACCGCCGCGCCAGCAAGTGCGACGAGTGCGGCGAAGAGAAACAGGGCCGGATAATTCCGGCCTGCAAGTCCGCCGAGGGCAACGCCCAGCAAGCTCGGTGCGATTGTCGGCGCAAGTGATTGCGGCAGAGAATTGGCGATCTGCAGCACCGCCATGTCACGCGCGGCGTTGGAACGGTGTGGCAGAACCTCCACGCAAAGCGCGATGTCCACCGCGTAGTAAAGACCTTGGCCGACGCCTGTCAAAGCGGCGGCGAGCAGGAACTGCTCGAAGCTGGCCGCCAACGACATGCCGCCCGAACCCGCTGCCATCAGGACCGCAGCACCGGCCACGAAGGGCTTGCGTCGCCCTGCCTTGTCCGAAAGCCAGCCACCACAGCACGAGACGAGGAACGTCAGTGCCCCCATCAGCGAGGTGGACAGCACCATGAATTCCGCGACTTGGGCTTGCGGTACATGCAAGTAGTCTGTCAGGTAATAGACTTGATATGTCATGGCGAAAGCCGAGCTGAGGAGGACAAGGAAGCGGCTGGAAAACGCCCAGGCAAAGTCTCGGTGGCGCAGCGTACCCAAGCCCAGCGCGCCGACCAAGGTTCGTATCGTGATCGGTTGCCGCGCCATCGGTTCTGCGGGGCTGTCCGGCACGATCCAAAGGAACAGCCCGACCGCGAAGGGCGTGGGAATCCAGGGAACAAGGAACATGGCAAGCGAAGAGGCGGTGGTGTACTGCGTAATAGCAACACCCGTCACGATGGCGGCGGTCGCGGATGCGGCAAGGAGGGCTGACACCAGGCCGCGCTGATTTTCGGGGACAATGTCGCTCATAAGCGCGTTGAATGCAGCTTGTGCCGCGTTGGAGCCGATCTGGCACACCAGCCATCCAAGCCCGAACACCAAGGGATCGTTGGCCAGCGCCATGATTGTCAGGCCGATAAGCAGAGATGCCGCGCCGCCTATGATCCAAGGTTTGCGACGACCGATGCGGGCCGTCGTGCGGTCGGATATGGCACCCCAGATCGGGGCTGCGATCATTGCCGCCATTGCGCCGACGCCCAGGATCAGGCCGAGCCATTCGGCCTTGCCCTGCTCGCCCGCGATATCGCGCATCCTGAACGCGATAGTTATCACTACGGGTGTGATCAGGGCAAGCCAAGCTGCGTATTGTGCGAACCAGTAAACCAGGATGACCTGCCATCCGAGGTGGCGAGGTCGGTCGAGTTGGGGGATATCCGGCCGGTATGCTGTGCCGGTCATGTTCATTGTCCTCTCCTGAACGCCAGTCAGCGGCTATTGTGCAGCAGGCTGTGGAACAGGTCCGAAAGGCAGCGAAGTTGGCGCAAGTGCGCATGATCTTGCGCGGCATCGGACCCTGCCAGAATGCTGCGCAACCCGTGCCGTCTACCGCCTTCATGGATCGCCGGAAGGACCAGCAGGCCGTCCGCGTCCGCGAAAGAGACCTTTGCCGGCCGGGCTTCGGTTCCCGCTTGCCAGACCAAACGCGCAGTGGCACCAACAGCATGACCGACCAGGCAGGTCCGGGCAGAGCCCGGACCCCGTGCGCCCGTCAACCGCAGTCGGCGCGACGTTGACCCAAGTCGCCCGGTCCCTTCGATGATGTAGGCGTCGCCAGACCGCGCCACGGCGTGCATCTGCAGGTCTTCAATGCCGAGCGATTGCAACAGCCGCAGGTGGGAAAATAGGAGGTCATCAAGCCTGCCATCAGTCGATCCGTCGAGCACGAACTCGCTGAAGCCGTCATCCAAGCGCGCGCGCAACGGGCCCAGCGACGCCAGATCGGTCAATGAACAGACCGTGGCTACCCTTGCGCCCAATGCATCGGCAGCATCCGCCAGCGAGGTTGGATCGGCAGGAGTTGGATCGAGTACCACGACAGTGCGAATTCCGGCCTCGATCGCTACAGCGGCGCGGTCAGTCCATTCGGCACCACCATCGACAAGCACCAGATCGGCAGGAGCCTTGAAGGGATCCTGCGACAGACGTAGCGTGCGCGGCAGAGACGCCACGAGACCAAGGCCGCGTTCGAACCGCTCGCCCCCGAGGGTTACGGCTATTGTCATGCAAACGCCTCCGCTGCGATCAGTTCCGAAGCCTGTTCGGCTATGGCATGCGCGAACCGGAAATCGCCTGCAGCGGCGAAAGGATCGGGCAGCGCGCGCTCTGCGCGCAGCATGGCCGCGATCGCTTGCCATTGGCCGTAGTAACCGTTCTCGTCCGATGACGCATGCCCTCTAAGCCCTTGTTTGTCTTGCCATGTCATCGAGCCTGACCCGGCGTCCACGAACGAAGGCGTGAAATCCAGTTTCAACCTCCCCGCTGGCCCTACAGCCTCAAGTGTCCAATCGGTTTGCCAATGGCCGTGCACCGTGCAGGTCAGATCGACAAGCACATCACCGGCGACCAGGCTGATCGCATAGCCAAAAGGCTGGCGCAGTCGTGCGGAAACGACCCTGGGCTCCACTCCCGGAGGGAGGAGCCGCCGGACCATCGGCAGATCGTGGATGGCAAGCTCGAGTACGCAGAGGCGGATCAGGTCCGCGGGCGCGAATGTCCTTGCGGTGGGCTGGGCGGCAACCGGGAGAAGTGGTTCGGTTGACCACTCCTCGAACCGGGCGTTTGGTGGCAGAATTATCGAGGAGCGCACCATCGCAGGCGCAAACGAGTTATCTTCCAGAAGGGCCTCGCTTGCCAACCACGCCGGATCGTGAAGGTGCATTGCGCCCACCAGAAGTGCCACACCCCGTTCGAGTGCCGCTCGGGCGATGGCGTCTGCTTCTTCTGGGGTTGCACAAAGCGGCTTTTCGACCAGCACCGCACGCTTGCCGGCGTTGATTGCAGCGATAGCCTGCTCGGCGTGGAAACGGGCCGGGCTGGCGAGAACGACAACGTCCACGTCGGGATCGGCGAACAAGTCTTCGCAGTCGGTCGCTACCCGGGCACCGAGCCATTGCCCCGCTGCGTCGGCTCGGCCGCAGTCGGGGTCCCAGACCGCCCGCACCGCAAAATCCGCGGTCATACTTGCCAGACGACAGGCATGGATCGCCTGGAAAGCGAGGCCCGTGCCGACGATCCCGACCCCGATCACTTGCTTCATTCCCGTTTTCTCCTTGCCGTTACAGTCCGAGCAGACGGCGGGGAAGATGGCCTAGCGGATCGGTCGTGGGGGCATCACCCAGAAACTGAGCCAGGAAGATCGCCGGCCCCGTGATCGCTTTCATGCTTTTGCTTGTCCGGACATGGAGGTTGGCGGGTGCCGCGTCGGCACCCGCTCCCATTGCTTAGAACTTTGCGCCCGCGCGCATGCCGAACTGGCGCGGATCAGCAAAGCCGACAGTGCCGAAGAACCCGGCCGAAGCCTGCGTGACAGTAATCTCGTTCTCGAGATTACGCACGAAGGCGCCAATGTAATACCGCCCTTCAGGTGCTTCGTATGTCAGGGACAAGTCAGTCTTGTGGAACGCAGGCTGGTAGAAATATGCATAGTTGCCCTTGTCCGTCAACTCGTATCGGCTGCTGAACCGGGTCATTACAGAAGCCGTAAGGCTGCCATCGCCGATGGGCAGGTTGTAGTCGAGGCCGGCCGTCCACGTCCACTTTGGACTAAGTTCGAGGGGGCGGCCCGAGAAGTCCACGCCCGGTGCTGGTACGAACTTGTCGTAACGGGCATCGAGGTAGTTCAGGCTGACGCGCGCCGTCAGGCGATCGCTAGGACGCATGGTTGCATCCAGCTCGACGCCGTCCACCTTGGCCGCTGCGGCGTTACGCGTGACGGTGCATGGCAGATCGCCGTTGGGACCGCAGATGTTGACGATCTGGGTCAACTGAAGCCCTCGGTAGTCATAGTGAAATGCAGTGGCATTGAGGCGAAACTGTGGGCCGATCTTGAACTTGAACCCCGCCTCATAGGCCGTCAACGTTTCCGGTTCGTAGTAGAGCGCTTCTGCTGTCAAGCTGCACCCTGGCCCGGTGCCTGCTTCACACCCATCGTTGAAGCCACCGGCCTTGTAGCCTGTCGATACCGAAGCATAAATCAGACCAAGGGGGCTGTCATAGTCCACACCGAGGCGCCACGTGGTCTTGTTGAAGGTACGCTTGGCGCCAGTGACTTCCAGTGTCGTCCGGCTTAAAAAACTGCCCAGGTTGTAGGAATCCACGATGGACGTGTAGGTATCGACCGCTGTCGAGCCGTAGCGTGATTTCGTGTCGCTCGAATAGCGGATGCCAGCTGTCAGCTTGAACCCCGGGGAGACCTCGTACGTCGCCTGGCCGAAAGCTGATTTGTTTTCCGAAACGGTCGGGTCCCGGATGAACTGGAAGGCCGTGTTCGGCCCCAGCAGGTTGTAAAGCGACAGCAGGAGGTTGGAGCGTTCCTTGAAGTAGTAACCACCCACCTGCAACTGCAACGGTCCGTCGCCCGTAAGCGCCAGGCGCAGTTCATGCGAGGTCTGCCAGTAATGTCCCGGGAATGCCGCCGGCACGAAGCCGTTAGCGTAATTGCTCACCTCGTCGCGATTAAATTCCCGATACGAACCAAGGTATGTGAGCGCCGCAGGTCCCAGATCATAATTGATTTCACCCATGATCCCCTTGTCGTCGTTGTCGCGTCGGCTGCGCTGGACCTGACGGTTGGTAAGGGTGCGCAGCTCCCTGCTGGAGCGATCGCGGAATGTAGGTGCGTCGAAGGTCGAACGGACGCCGGTCACGATGTTCGAAAAGAAGTTTGCCGGCGGCACGACATCGTCTGTGGTTCCCTTCTGCTTGGCATAGTCACCCACAAGGTAAACCGTCAGTGCGCTGGTGGGCTCCCACAGGAGCGAGAGACGGCCGGCAATATTGTCCTTGTAAGGATTGAGCGAGATACCGTCGCCTGGATTGCCATCGAGTACGAAATTGTCGCGTCGATCGACGTTCACTGCCGCACGCAAGGCGAAGTTGGAGCCGATCGGCACGTTCAGGGCGCCAGTCACATTCAAGTTGTTGTAGCTTGCATACATCGCATCGACTGATGCGCCGAACTTCATCCTGGGTCGCGCGCTGATGACGTTGATGACACCCGCTGTGGAATTTCGACCGTAGAGGGTGCCTTGAGGTCCGCGCAGCACTTCCACTCGCTCGATGTCGAAGAAGCTGACTTCCTGGGCCTGCTGTCGGGCAATGTAGATGCCGTTCAGCATGAAGGCGGCCGAGGGATCGCCCTTTTCAGTGTTGTCTGCAGAACTGACGCCACGGATTGTGATCTGCAGGCCCCTGTTGCGCGTGATGGCGAGATTGGGAACTGCCGCATCAAGCTGTGTGGGGTTGGTGATGGCGGATTTAGTCAATTCCGCCCCTCCAATCGCCGTCATCGCGATTGGGGTTTTTGACAACAGTGATTCCGTACGGTTGGCGGTCACGATAATGTCGTCCGCATTCCCGACCTCAGGCGCATTGCTCTGGGCCCAAACAGGTGCGCTGGCAACAGAAAATAGCGAGGCCGCGGTGGCGAGAAGCACTTCCCTCATTTCATCCTCCCTTGATTATCGTTTATCGGTCGATGGGTAAAAACAGATCGCGACACACAAACAATTATTATGGCTCATCCTGACCTGACTTTCAGTATGGCCGCGGATAGAGGCGGAGTTCATGCGGACGTGCTAGAGCATCTGTCGGAAGAAGTACGAGGCGACCCCACCAAATACTTTTGCTGAGTGAGAGACGTTCGCGCACCGACATATTCGGTACGGAAAACTGTCATTATCCGCTCCCTCTGCTATCGATGCTCTCTCGCTGTGAGCGGGTATTCGTCGTTCATGGCGACCTGAGATTATTTTCGTAGATAATTAGCCTGTCATAAAAGTGTTGGATGCTGCTCTTTTAGATAGGCGGGTGGGCCACCTGCACATTCAAGCCCGCTTTGCGCAAGCAAACCTCGCTGCGAGGACGCAGATGATCGCAACCAGGGCGCGTTCGCAGATCGCGTGGAGGTTGTGTTATGCGAGTAACACCAGCGTTACTCAACTGCGCCTGACTGGCGACAGCAACCTGCTTGGGCACGGCTTGCACATTTTCGATACGCTTCTGTGCAGTGACCGCGATTCCGTCCTGATTCCCAGGCCCTCCGACACTAGGCAGCGTTGCGCCTTTCTGAGTGTTCGGCGACACAGGCGGTGGCACAGTTCCCGCTCCCGATGTCTGCGCGAATGCCGGTGACCCCGCGAACGCCAACATGCCCGCGGTCCCGGCCAATAGAAATCCGTGCCCCTTCTTCATAACCCCTCCAGGACCGTCCGGCATTTTTGCCATCACCAAGCTTTCATTGCTATGAAAACGATAACATATCAAGACCTGATATCGATTCTGGTTTCAGTTCCGAAAAGGAAAATTGGCTATCGGCGTGGATGTGGTTGGAATGCTAACGTTTTCATAAAGGGACCTGTGGGCGTGTGCTGTTGGGGTTTTTGGGTGCGATACCTGTGGGCTTGGAAGGGCGGAACTCTGGCAGGGGGTTTCCGGCTGCGACCGCAGGATGAGATCGTCCGAAGCTATTTTCAGCGCGGCGCCATCCAGGCTGCTGTACGATCCGCTCAGCCATATGGCGAAAAGAACCAGAGCGTCTCACGTCAACCCTCAATCGAGACTTACCCCGCGATGAAACATGTAAAGGGCTTTGATGCAGCCACAGCGGTGCGTTATGGAAGGGCCATGGCTTCTATCCGTGATGTCGCGACGAGCGCAGGCGTGTCGACAACGACAGTATCTCGCGTGCTTCTGCGCCCCGAACTCGTTCAGCCCTCGACACGCGAGAAGGTTCTTGGGGTCATTAAAGAGCTTGGCTATGCGCCAAATCCGGCGGCCTCCGCTCTTCGCACCACGAGAACCGGGAAACTCATTGTCACCGTTCCCGACATCTCCAATCCTTTTTTTGCCAACGTTATCCGCGGCGTGGAGGAAGAGGCGCAGGCCAACGGCCTGGCGGTGTTGCTGGGCGACACGCGCGGCTCCCGCGAACGGGAAAACCAATATGCCGACATGCTGCAGCGGAGAGAAGCGGATGGGCTAATCTTCCTTGGCCATCGCCTGCCAAATGCGCTCGAACAGCGAATTGCACGCGAGGGCGCAATGGCTCCAATAGTCAATGGTTGCGAGTTTAGTCCGTCACTTGGCGTTTCAAGCGCTCACATCGATAACGCGGCTGCGGCTCGGCAAGGCATGAATGCTCTCTATGACGTCGGTCACGAACGGATTGCTGTCATCACCGGCCCGCTAGACAGCCCGATCAGCCGGGATCGACTCGTGGGAGCGAAACTCGCGGCGGAGCGCCGAGGTCTGATCGGATCGATGACCATCGCGACCGGCCCCTTTTCACTGCATTCTGGCCGCAAGATTGCAGCCAGTTTGCTGCTGGGCGATCCTCGTCCAACAGCGATCTTTTGCTTCAGCGATGAGATTGCGATTGGAGCGATGTCAGCGCTCCGGCGGCACGGCTTAGACTGTCCTGCAGATGTATCCGTTTTGGGCTTCGATGATATTCCCATGGCAGCCTATGCCTCGCCGCCTCTGACGACGATCCGCCAGCCGATGCGCGAAATTGGATTGGAGACAGTAAGGCTTCTTATTGAGACGATTGAGGGTCGCATTCAAACAGTTCGGTCCGTCACCCTGCCGCATCGAATGATCGTGCGCCAGAGCGTCTCTGCCCCAAAATAAGCTGATGGATCAAAATTGAAATTAGCTGCACAATTAATTTCAATGTATGAGCAACATGCAAGTCGTGTGGGGATAATCTCAATCTTGGCGACCGTAGCTATGCAGATGCCGAGGAAATGTGTGCATCGGTGAAATGGCTGATATGGCCTTATGTAGGTATAATTTTGGGCAGAGGCGCGCGGCTGCGCAAGGATCTGCATGACGGCATGACGGCATGACGGCATGTCGGCATTGCCGGCCTGGATGCAGGACTATCTGAGAACCATCCTCACCGCCGAGCCCAAAGCCGCATGAACCCAAATCATGATGCGATCCTGTCCGCGGATCAGGATGCCCGCGCGGGCCTCTTTACAGCGACCGCACAGCGCCTCGGCACAACGCCGCAGAATGGCGCTTGCTTCGGGTGCCGGGGCCGAGGTGCAAAAGCCGCTCGCGACGGTCGTCATCGGTGGGCTGGTCTCGGTGATACTGCTGACGCCGTTCGTGCTCCCGACGCTCTATGCGCGCTGTGGGAGGCGGGAACTGCCGACCTCGGGCAAGGCACATGTCGAGGAGGCACCGCCCGCCGGCGCAGTGTCCGCATCGTGACCGATCGGGACCCCCTTGGTCAAGGCGGCGTAGACGAACGGTTGGTATTGCGTCTCGGAGTCAAGGCGTTAGTCTGATCACGCGCCGCAAGGGCGGCGCCGAGGCTTGAGAACCTCCCTTGAGGGAAGATTGACCCCCCATCGACGCGGCCGGGTGGCCGATGCGCATGTCCAAGCCGCTTGCGGCCAAAGGCATCGGCGCATGTCTCAAGTCGATTTTCACACCTGGACGCTGCTCAAGGGGGTTGCGATTTCGACCCTGCTGGGCGTGGGTGCGAACCTGACCTTCTCCGGCGAGAGTGATCTCGTCCAGGCGATCCGTGAATCCACCCAGCAGAATGTCGCGCGCGGGCGACCAGATCACATCGCGTAATCTACAGATACAGCCGACCACACGGTGCTGCCTGACCTCCATCAGGCACTCCAGGACTACGCCCGAATCTATGCCGAAGCCTATGGTCGGGAAGAGCCGGTCAGCGAACTGGTCCCGGCCATTCTATTCGCCTTCCTCGATAGTGATCGCGCCTTTGCGAAGGCACGCGAGCGCACTGGGAATGGCAACCCGTGACTGGACCCGGCACGAACCTTGACCTCGGCGAAGCGCTGACCATCCGTGTGCCGGCCGCGGCATGTATGCTGGGAATCGGCAAAACCAAGCTTTATGAGTTGATCGCGGCGCGCGAGATCGACGTCATAAAGGTCGGGCGGGCGACGCCCATCGTCGTCAGGAGCCTTGAGCGGTTCGTCGAGCGGCAGTCCGCCGCGGCCGGCGCGGCGTTGCCGCAACGTCGCGGGCGCGGTCGGCCCCGACATTCGTTCGCTCGACTGGCCGCCGGGACCGGCTCCTAGCAGCCCCACACCGATTTCCGGACCGCCGCGAACGACCGTGAAGGCCGGTGGTTTAAAAATCTTGAATTTCAAATGTTTATTATGATTTTTCGGGCCGAGGCGAACGCCGGCAAAGGGCGGAATGGCGGGCCACGCCCGACGAAGATGAGCACTACGTCTACGCTATAGCCCTCTAACGCCGCACCTGCTGCACCCGCTTGGCGTTCTGCCGGCCGGTGCCGATGAAGCGCACAATCATGGAAGCGGCAAGCCAGCCCACCGATCACCACCGGCAGTCAGGGCGTGCCAATTCGAAACGTCGCCTTCAACGCGTC